>Ga0207971_100023_pt1 | contig 229114 bp, 177 predicted proteins | sample LakWasMet56_HOW8_2_FD_183890 | JGI IMG/M metagenome (GOLD analysis project Ga0207971, IMG submission 183890) | Freshwater sediment methanotrophic microbial communities from Lake Washington under simulated oxygen tension - Sediment Metagenome... | ecosystem: Environmental > Aquatic > Freshwater... | reverse complement strand
ATCAACAACACCACTTGTCGTATTAAAATTGTGGATGCAGTAAACACCTGTAAAGAAGACATATCCGATGCTAACTTTACAATTGCACCTGCTACACCTATCCTACTTACTCCAAATGGTGGAGAAACACTTTCACCACAATGTGGATATAACATTACTTGGAATACTGCTACTTTCTATACAAACGTAGTGATTGAGTATTCTGCTAATAATGGAACTACCTGGACTACCATCGTTAATGGAACTAGTAATACTGGATCTTTTAACTGGAGTACTCCAAACATTCCTACAACACAAGGACTTATTAGAATCAGTAATTCTGGATTGCCTTCTCTTTTTGATGTAAGCAATGCTACATTTACCATTGCTACTCCTATTACCGTTACTGCTGCTAATGGTGGAGAAACTTGGTATGGATGTCAAACTTATAGCATCAACTGGAATGCCTCTACTTGTATTCAACGTTTTTATGTTGACTATTCTACTAACAATGGAACCGCATGGACGAACATTGCTACTCCTTTTAACACCAGTACATACAATACTGGAAATACAAACCAAACATACAATTGGCTTGTACCGAACGGAATTACAACTTCACAAGCTTTAATCAGAATTAGAGATTACTACAACCCTACTACTATTTTTGATGTGAGTAATGCAGTGTTTACTATTAATCCGAATATCGATATTACTGTTACTTCACCGAATGGTGGAGAAGTTTGGACAGGATTAACGACACAAACAATCACTTGGACAAACTTACCTGCTGCATCCGGACAATACAATATCCTTTACTCTACAAATGGAGGTGCTAGTTATACAACCATCACAAACAACTTTGTGGGTAACTCCTACAACTGGACGGTACCTAACATCAACAACACCACTTGTCGTATTAAAATTGTGGATGCAGTAAACACCTGTAAAGAAGACATATCCGATGCTAACTTTACAATTGCACCTGCTACACCTATCCTACTTACTCCAAATGGTGGAGAAAGCATGTATTCAGGAACAAACTATGTGATAACATGGAATACAGCTACACTTTATACGAATGTGGTTTTAGAATATTCAATAAATAATGGAACAACTTGGACAATGATTGTTAATGGAACTAGTAATACTGGATCATTTAACTGGACCGTACCAAATGCAAATAGCAACCAATGTTTAGTTCGAATAAGTAATTCAGGTTATCCTGCAGTTAGTGATGTGAGTAATGCAACATTTACAATCAAACCAGCAGTTACAATACTTACACCTAATGGAGATAATGGTGTTACAGTTTGGGGCGGATGTACAGTTACTTCCATTACTTTTGATCGTTCACCAGCATGGACAAACTATAAAATTGAGTATAGTTTAAACAATGGTGCAACTTGGACAACCATTATTGCAAGTTGGGCTACGACAGCGAATCCTGCAACCTACAATTGGAACATACCTAATTCGCCTACAAGTTCAGCTTTGGTAAGAGTTACACCTGTATCCACTACCTATGCTGACCAAAGCGATGCGACTTTCACCATCACAAAACCAGTGACGATTATTCAGCCGAACTTTGGTGGAATCATGCAAGTGGGTAGTACTTACACCATCTCCTGGTCATCGGATGGTATCTCGAATATCTATGATATTTTCTATTCAACAAATGGCGGAACTAGTTTCACGAATATTGTAACAGGTTACAACACCTCAACTAATACTTATGCTTGGACAGTTCCAAATGCTCCTTCTACAAATTGTAAAATTTGGGTAAGAGATAACATCAACAGCTGTAAAGCTGATACAAGTGATATTGCATTTACAATAAGTACAACAGCTCCGGCAATTACATTAACATCACCAAATGGTATTAATGACACCTTAAATGGCTGTCATACGAAAACCATTACATGGACTGATTCACCTACAATAGGCACTTACGATATTGCTTATTCATTAAACAGTGGTTCTACTTGGGTTAATATTGTAACGGCTTATGCAACTGCTACTCATAGTTACAATTGGGTTGTACCAAATACCATCAATTCAAATCAGGTGTTATTAAGAGTACGCTCTACTTCTACTCCAACAACATTTGATTTAAGTGATGCATTCTTCACCATCAGAAATGGAAATTTAGTTGCAACACCAACAAGTGTTTCGGTATGTTCGGCAGTGCCTGTTCAACTGAATGCAACAGGTGGATTTAATTACAATTGGACACCAAGTACAGGCTTAAGTGCAACAAACATTTCGAACCCTGTTGCAACTCCGCCAAGCACAACTACTTATTATGTTCAATCAATTAACGGAACTTGTATTTTATCTGATACAGTAACCATTAATATTACAACAGGTGGAACTACCGCAAGTGTTGCTATATCCGCTGCACCAAGCACAACTATTTGTACTGGAACTTCTGTAACATTTACAGCTACTCCAACAAATGGAGGAACAACACCATCCTATCAATGGAAAGTAAATGGAAGTAATGTAGGAACCAATAGTACAACATTCACCTCATCTACTTTAAACAACAATGATGTTGTAACTTGTATTATGACTTCCAATTTACCTTGTGTTTCTGGAAGCCCTGCAACTTCAAATACTGCAACAATGTCTGTATCGCCAAATGTGACACCAAGTGTTACAGTTAGTGCAAATCCAGGAACAACCATTTGTTCTGGTACAAACGTTACATTTACTGCTACCCCAACCAATGGAGGAACAACACCTGCATATCAATGGTTGTTGAATGGAGCCCCAATTGGAACAAACAGTTCTACATTTAGCAATGCTGGATTAGCAAATGGTAATACCATTGCAGTGGTTTTAACATCAAATGCAACCTGTTTAACAACAAGCACTGCAACATCGAGCACTGCAACAATGTCTGTTAATAGTACTCCAAACCAACCAGGATCCATTTCAGGAACTACAACAATTTGTGCTGGAACTACTAACACTTATAGCATAGCATCAGTTGGAGGTGCAACATCTTATACTTGGACATTGCCTGGCGGTTGGACTGGTACTTCTACTTCAACTAGTATTTCAGCAACTGCAGGTACAACAAGTGGAACGATTTCGGTTACTGCGAATAATGGATGTGGAAACAGTGCTGCACAAACAATTGCAATTACAGTTAACCAAATACCTGCTCAACCTGCAAGTATTTCGGGAACAACAACAATTTGTTCAGGTACATCAAACACATACAGTATTTCACCTGTTGCAGGTGCAACATCGTATACTTGGAGCACACCAAGTGGTTGGACTGGTACTTCTACAACAGCAACCATTACAACAACAGCTAGTAGTACCAGTGGAAATATTACAGTAACGGCAAACAATACTTGTGGAAACAGTACATCACAACAAGTTGCTATCACGGTAAATACAACTCCTGCAACTCCTGGCACTATTTCAGGAAATAGCACCGTTTGTCAAACAAGTACAAATACATACTCGGTTGCATCTGTAGCTGGCGCAACATCTTATACATGGACATTGCCAGCAGGATGGTCGGGCACATCAACTACCTCAAGCATTTCTACAACAGCTGGTACTACTGGAGGTACAATTTCAGTAACTGCCAATAACTCTTGTGGTAATAGCAGCGCACAAACAATAGCTATTAACATGAATGCAATTCCAGCACAACCAGCATCAATTAGTGGAAATGCTTCAGTTTGTCAAAATACAATAGAAGGCTATACAATTGTTCCTGTAGCTGGCGCTACCACATACACATGGTCATTGCCAGGTGGTTGGTCAGGCACATCAACTACAACTAATATTTCAGCCACAGTTGGTACTGTTGGAGGTACAATTTCTGTAACTGCAAATAATACATGTGGAAATAGCAGTCCTCAAGTATTAACCATAAGCATGAATACTATTCCTGCTCAACCAGGAACAATTTCTGGTAATTCAACCGTGTGCGAAGGAAGTAATCAAACCTACAGCATAACACCTGTTGCTAACACAACTAGTTATGTTTGGACTTATCCTTCAGGATGGGTATCTTCAGGTACTACAGAAACAAGCAACGCAACAGCAGGTGCAAATTCTGGAACAATTACAGTTGCAGCACAAAATACTTGCGGAACAAGTGCAACTCAATCGTTTGCAGTTACTGTAAACCAACTACCTGCTGCACCTGCTAGTATTTCAGGAAACTTAACCGTTTGTGAAACAGCTACAGAAGCATACAGCATCAGTCCTGTAAGTGGAGCTAGTTCGTATGTATGGACATTACCTTCTGGATGGTCAGGAACATCAACAACTGAAAATATTTCAACTACAGTTGGTAGTCCAGATGGCGATATAACAGTTGCCGCTATTAATGGCTGCGGAACGGGTACTGCAACAACATTAGCAGTTGTTTCAACCACAACACCAGCTCAACCTGCTCCAATATCGGGTATAACCGAAATTTGTGGCAATGGCTCATTAATTTCCTTCGCAACAACAGATGATGTTACCGTTGACGACTATACATGGACTCTACCAATAGGTTGGACAGGTAGTTCATTTGACTTCAATATTACTGCAACAAATAGCGATTCATCGGGTGTAATTAGTGTTGTTGGAACAAATACTTGTGGAACAAGTATTCCTCAAACATTAAACTTTACGGTTAATCCATATCCGGTTGTAACATTTGCATCCTTACCTATTGTTTGTTCAAATGCTGCATCATTTGTATTATCAGGCGGCAGTCCAACAGGAGGAGTTTATTCAGGACCAGGAGTAAGTAACGATTCTATTTTTGATCCTGCTTCAGCTGGAATTGGAACGCATACGATCTTCTATACATACAACGATGGAACTTGTTCTAATTCCGCAAGTAGTGATATTCAAGTGGATATGTGTACTGGAATTGAAATGACAACTAATTCTAACGGATCTGTGACTGTTTACCCAAATCCGTTTAATGATTACACAACAATCAGTATTGATAGTAAAATACAATTAGTTGGAACTTCGATTCGTATTTACGATGTTATTGGAAAAGAAGTCATTTCCATTATGAACATCACTAATTACAGCATCAGTATTCAACGTAACGATTTAAAAGATGGAATGTATTTCTACAAAGTCGTAAATAATGGAATTGAAATTGGTACCGGAAAGTTAATTATAGAATAGAATGAATAACATAAAAAAGCCCCTTTATTAATGTAAAGGGGCTTTTTTTATTTCACCAATCCTGCTGTAATTTTTGCTGAAAGCAAACACAATGGAACGCTTGGCCCAGGATGGACACTACCTCCACAGAAATATAAGTTTTTGATTTTTTTTGAAAAGTTAGCATGACGTAAAAAGGCTGCAAACTTATTGTTGGAACTATTCCCATAAATGGCACCAAAGGCACTCGAAGTCCTACTCTCAATTACTCTTGGGTCGAAAACCATTTCGCACTCAATCATTGGACGAATATCCGTTTTTAAAATACGGTTCGCTTTAGCTATAACAGCTTCACGAGCATCATTAATGTATTGATCCCAATCTTGTCCCTGATTATTTGGAACATTCACGAATGCAAACCAATTTTCACATCCTTCAGGAGCATCTGTTGGTGTATGCTTTGAAGTAATATTTACATAAATAGTAGGGTCGTGGTAGATTGTCTTCTTTGAAAAAATTGCATCAAACTCTTCTTTATAATTTTCTGCAAATAAAATATTATGTAAACCCAACTGCTTGAATTGGTGCTTTATTCCCCAATAAAAAATAATTCCCGAACTCGACTTTGGCTGTCCTAATGTTTTCATAGGTTTTTTAGCAGATGGGATCAACTTTTGATACGTATTAAAGACATCCATATTGCTAATAACAACATCAAACGATTCAAGACCATTTTTTGTTCTTACCCCTTTAGCTATACTATTTTCCAATACAATTTCCGATACGGGCGTTTCGAACTTAAATTCCACACCAATATCTTTTGCCAACTTCAATAACGATGCTGTTATACTATACATTCCTCCCTCGGGATAATAAGCTCCTTTTACCACTTCAACATGTGGAATAACATTCAAAGTAGCTGGTGATAAGTACGGACTAGAGCCATTGTATGTTGCATAACGATTAAATACCTGAACCAAATGTGGGTCCTTAAAGGCTTTTTCATTTGCCGCATTCATCGTATCAAATGCACCAATCTTTCCAAAGTTAATCAAGCCTTTAGCAACGGCTTTTGTAAAATAGTTTTTGAATTTGTGCAATGAGTTTTGTAAAAAAACTTCGGCAGTTAACTCATACATCTCTTCCGTTTTATCAAAATAGGCAATAATATCCTTTTTTGAATCTTTTGTCTTTGCTGCCATCTCATTGGCATAGGCTTCTTTTCCATTGTAACCATCCAGCACCAAACCATCCTCAAAAAAATAACGGTATACGGGGTCAAGTTGCTTATAATTAAAATAATCACGCGGATTTTTGCCAGATAGCTTAAATAATTCATCGATATATTCGGGCATTGTTAAAACGGAAGGCCCCATATCAAATCGATATCCTTTATTGGACTCCGTAGAAAGCTTTCCTCCAGCAAATGCATTTGCCTCATAAACAACTACTTGAAAGCCTTTATTGCGCATCCTAATTGAAGCTGCTAATCCCGAAATTCCAGCACCAATTACCGCACAGGTTCTATTATTTTCTTTAATCATACCAAATATATTTTGTATAAAACCGAAGCCAAAAATATTGAAAAACTAGCAGCAAAAAACGATTCTGATAAATATCATTCAAATCAATGTAAAAACAACCTTTCCAAAACTTTGTATATATTGTAGAAAGGTCTATTTTTGCGTTTTTCTAAAAAACTTACTAATTATTTTTATTAAGGCGCAAAGAACTTACTTTTACATTGCAAAATGTACTCGGATTAAAACATTTTTATGATTAAAATAGGCAGTAAACCATTAACAGCAGGCGATTTCAACAAAATCCTTTACCAAGGAGAAAAAGTAGAATTAGACGCTGCTGCATACAAGAAAGTAGCTCAAAGTCATGAGTTTTTGAAGAAATTCTCAAAAAACAAGCTCATTTACGGAATCAATACTGGTTTCGGTCCAATGGCTCAGTATAAAATTTCGGAAAAAGACCAATTAGATTTACAATATAATTTAATTCGCAGCCATACTACGGGTGCAGGTAATCGCTTGTCGGACATACATGTAAAGTCAGCCATGATTTGCCGATTAAGTTCATTGATGCAAGGTTATTCAGGAATACATCCTTCTGTAGTTGAATTACTTAGAGATTTAATCAATAAAGATGTTTACCCACAAATATTTGAGCATGGTGGTGTTGGAGCTAGTGGCGATTTAGTTCAGTTAGCACATTTAGCGCTTAACTTGATTGGCGAAGGTGAAGTTACTTACAAAGGCAAATTGCTTCCAACCGAAAAAGTCTACAAACAATTGGGGTTAAAACCTATAAAAGTTCAATTGCGCGAAGCATTGGCATTGATTAATGGGACATCGGTGATGACGGGCATTGCAATGGTTAATTTATTGCATGCGAAACAGTTAATTAACTGGAGCTTATTATCCTCTGCCATGATCATTGAAATGGTAGAATCCTACAGCGACCATTTCTCAGTGGAGTTAAACCGCGTTAAACCACATATTGGACAACAAAAAATTGCTGCAGCTTTAAATAAAACTATGGCTGGTAGCAAATTGATTCGTAAACGTGAAGAGCATTTGTTCAATGATAAAATTAGCAAAGTAGAAGTATTCCAAGATAAAGTTCAAGAATACTACTCTATCCGTTGTGTTCCTCAAATTTTAGGACCTGTTTTAGATACTGTTTTGTATACACAAACGGTTTTAGAAAATGAGGTAAATTCGGTTAACGACAATCCAATTATCGACAAAGAAAACAACAATGTATTCCATGGTGGAAACTTCCATGGTGATTATGTCGCATTGGAAATGGATAAATTAAAAATTGCGATTACTAAGTTAACTATGCTTTCTGAGCGTCAGTTAAACTTCCTTATGAACGATAAGTTAAATGGGAAACTACCTCCATTTGTAAACTTAGGAAAATTAGGTTTGAACTTAGGTATGCAAGCAGCTCAGTTTACAGCAACTTCAACTACTGCCGAAAATCAAATGTTATCCAACCCAATGTACATTCATAGCATCCCTAACAATAACGACAATCAAGATATTGTGAGCATGGGAACAAATGCGGCCTTGATTACTGCTAAAGTAGTTGAAAATGCATATCAGGTGTTGGCAATCGAAATAGTGAGCGCTACACAAGCTATTGACGCCTTAAAATGCGAAACTAAATTATCGACAACATTAAAGAAAACACATAAAGAAATCAGAAGCATTTTACCTCGTTTCGAGAAAGATTCAATTCTTTACAAAAAATTAGAAAAAGTAAAATTGCATTTACAAGCAACTAATCCAGGACAAATTTAATCAGAATAAAAAGATATGAAATACGCATTAGTAACAGGAGGTTCAAGAGGTATCGGTCGCGCTATTTGTGTTCAATTAGCAGAACAAGGACATTATGTAATCGTCAACTATACATCAAAAGCAGATGAAGCTGAGAAAACATTGGCCATGGTTCGCGAAAAAGGAAGTAATGGTGAAATCATGAAGTTTGATGTGTCTAACCAAGCAGAAGTAGATGCTGTATTGGGTGGATGGATTGAAAAAAATCCAGATAAAACAATAGAAATTTTAGTGAACAATGCCGGTATCCGCAAAGATCAATTATTGATGTGGATGAGCAACGAAGAATGGAATACCGTTCTAGGAATCGGTTTAGGTGGCTTCTACAATGTAACACGTATCATTATTAAAGGCATGTTAGTTAAAAAATATGGTCGTGTAGTGAATGTTGTTTCATTATCAGGATTAAAAGGATTACCAGGACAAACCAATTACTCTGCTGCAAAAGCTGGTGTCATTGGAGCGACTAAAGCGTTAGCGCAAGAAATAGGAAGAAGAGGAATAACAGCAAATTGCGTTGCTCCAGGATTTATCAAAACCGATATGACTGAAGATTTGAATGAAAAAGACTTTAAACAATTGATTCCTGCTAACCGATTTGGTACAGCCGAAGAAGTTGCAGATGCTGTTTGTTTTTTAGCTTCAGATAAAGCAACCTACATTACTGGACAAGTACTTTCTGTAAATGGAGGATTGTATAGCTAGTGTGGAAAAAAATATAGGTAGGTACATTGAAATTTTGATTAATTTTAACTTCTCTTTTACAAAAAAATAGATGAATAACAGGGTTGTAATTACAGGTTTAGGAATTTGGGGGTGCCTCGGTAAAAATTTAGACGAGGTTAAGGAATCGTTATATACTGGAAAATCTGGTATTGGGATGGACATGGAGCGTAAAGCTTGGGGATATCGTTCAGGACTTACTGGAATTGTTGAAGCACCTCAATTAAAAGGGCTATTGGACAGAAGAGCACGCGTTGGGTTGTCTGAAGAAGCGGAATATGCCTACATGGCAACCATTGAAGCAATGAAAAATGCGAAGATGGAAATGGATTGGGTGGAGAAAAATGAAGTTGGAATCCTATACGGAAACGATAGTTCCGCAAAAGCTGTATCTGAGGCAATTGATACCATTCGTGCTAAAAAAGATACCACATTATTAGGTTCTGGTTCTATCTTTCAATCGATGAACTGTACCGTTACCATGAACCTTTCTACCATTTTTAAATTAAAAGGCATCAACTTTACAATTAGTGCTGCTTGCGCAAGTGGCTCCCACTCTATTGGCTTAGGTTACCTGATGATTAAATGGGGATTACAAAAACACATTATTTGTGGTGGTGCACAAGAGGTTAATCCTTTTGCATTCGGTAGTTTTGATGGATTGAGTGCATTCTCTATCCGTGAAAATGACCCTACAAAAGCATCACGACCATTCGATCGCGACCGTGATGGATTAGTACCGAGCGGTGGTGCTGCTACTGTAATTTTAGAAGATTACGAAAGTGCAGTGAAACGTGGTGCACCAATTTTAGCAGAAGTTATTGGATATGGGTTTTCATCTAACGGTGATCATATTTCCAACTCAAATGTTGATGGACAAGTACGTTCATTAAACATGGCATTGGATGGAGCTGGAATAAAAGCAGCTGATATTGATTATATCAATGCACATGCAACTTCAACGCCTGGAGGCGATAGAACAGAAGCGCAAGCAATTGATATGGTATTCGGAGAAACTCGCCCATTGGTTAGTTCTACTAAATCTATGACTGGGCACGAATGTTGGATGGCTGGCGCTAGTGAAATTGTTTATTCAATGCTCATGATGCAAAATAACTTTGTTGCTCCAAATATCAATTTCGAAAATCCAGATGAAGCATCTGCTAAATTGAACATTGCAACAAAAACAACGGAAAAAAATATTGATGTATTTTTATCCAACTCATTTGGATTTGGTGGAACCAATTCCTCATTAATTGTAAAAAAAATTAAATAACTATAGAAACAGATTAGAACATGACACAAGAAGAAATCATCTCCAAGATTAATGAATTTTTAGTTGAAGAATTTGAAGTGGATGCAGAGAAAATTATCCCTACTTCTAACCTACGCGAAACATTAGATTTAGATAGCTTAGACTATGTAGATTTAGTTGTTATCATTGAAAGCAATTTCGGATTTAAAGTAGTTGCGGAAGATTTTATTAATATCCATACATTCCAAGATTTTTACGATTATGTAAATCGTAAAGTGGCTGAAAAAGCAACTGCATAAAAAGTTAATGAACGAACTAATTAAATCGGGAGCACCTTTTTAGTTAATTTAACTCAATAATAAATACAACATGGCAAAGTGGGAAGGCAAATCGAAAGGAACTGTATTAGGTCATAAAATATTTGTATTTATACTCAACCATTTAGGGCTAAAACCTGCGTACATTGTACTAAGGTTTGTAGCCCTTTATTACTTCCTATTTGCTCGTAAATCAAACAAATCATCCTTCTACTTCTTCCATGAAGTACTGAAGTATAAAAAAACAACTGCCTACCTTAAAATTTACAAAAACTACTATTTGTTTGGCCAAACCATTTTAGACAAGGTAGCATTAATGGCGGGTGTAAAAACAAAATTTACAATCGACCATGAAGGTGGCGATAAGCTTGATAAAATTGCAGCCTTGGGAAAAGGAGGTATTTTGATTAGTGCACATATTGGTAATTGGGAAATTGCAGGTCAATTATTAAACCGCCTTAATACCAATTTCAATATTTTGATGTATGAGAATGAACAAGAGAACATCAAAAAATACATGGATGGTGTGCAAAAGAAAAAGAATGTAAAAATCATTGCCATCAAAGATGGTGAAATGGGACACTTAATTGAATTGCACAATGCATTTAGCAATAATGAATTGGTTGTGATGCATGGCGACCGTTTCCGCGATGGGGTGCAAACTGTTGAAGCCCCTTTCCTAGGTAAAACGGCAAGCTTCCCTGCCGGACCATTTATTATGGCAGCTAAATTTGGTGTCCCATTATCTGTAGTTTTTTCTGTAAAAGAAAGTGATACACATTATCATTTCTTTGCATCCGACCCAATTGAAGTAAAAAGAGTGCGGACTCCGGAACAAATCGAAAAAGCAATAAAAGAACTCCTACAAAACTATATTTCTGAAGTAGAAAAAATGGTTCACCGTTATCCTGAGCAATGGTTTAATTTCTACGATTTCTGGAAAGAACAGGAACACAAACCAAATAACTAATTCACTTTATATTCTCATTGAATCGTTAATAAAAACTAAGGTTCAATGGCATACTAAAATGCACAATCAAGGAAGTCGCAGAAAATAAAACAAGTAAACTAAAAATATAAAACAAATAATCATGACATTAAACAAACAATTATTAGCCGAATTAAAAGAAGAAGCTGCTGCTACACGCAAACTCTTAGCGCTTGTTCCATTCGAAAAAGCAGATTTTAAACCTCATGAAAAATCAATGACTTTAAAACGTTTAAGTGTTCATGTTGCCGAAATTAGTGGTTGGTGGAAAGAATGCTTAATTCATGATGAATTAGACTTTTCAAAAGGCGATTTTACTCCTAAAGAATATGCATCTACCGCAGATATTCTTGCATTGCACGATGATTTAGTTGTAAAAGCAGAAAAAATATTGACAGAAACACCTGAGTCTGAATTCCAAAAACCTTGGACCATGCGTAATGGGGAACAAATCTATTTCACAATGCCAAAAGAAAAAGTAGTACGTACTTGGTGCATGAATCATTTGTACCATCATCGTGGGCAATTAACGGTTTATTTACGTTTGTTAAATATTCCATTGCCTGGTACCTATGGCCCATCTGCGGATAATTAGAATTTCTAAAAAAACGATCAAGATTTGAATTCAAAGGAATGAGTAATTACATTGAAGATAAAACATTTGAAAAAATTGATGGAGCAAAAACACCCATCGAGATTGCGGAATACGAACATTGTGATTTTCTAAACTGCAATTTTTCAGAAGCAAATCTATCCGGTGCAGTTTTCTCTTCCTGCAAATTCAAAGATTGCAATTTAAGCATGGCTATACTAGCCAAAACATCATTCAGAAATGTGCAATTCGTGAATTGTAAGATGCTTGGCTTGCGTTTCGAAAACTGCAACGACTTTTTATTTGAAATTCATGTAGACTCCTGCACACTTAATTTGTCTTCATTCTACAAATTGAAATTGAAAAAGATGCGCTTAAAGAACTGTAGCCTCCATGAAGTCGACTTTACAGAAACGGATTTAAGTGCAAGCACATTCGATAATTGTGATTTATTAAACGCTACCTTCGACAAAACTATCCTTGAAAAAGCCGATTTCAGAACATCCTATAACTATATCATTGATCCAGAAAATAACCGAATCAAAAAAGCAAAGTTTTCACGCAATGGAATTGCTGGGCTATTAAACAAATACGACATCGAAATTGAATAAATAAAATGAAAAATATACTCGTCCTATTTGCACTTATATTTACATTAAGTTCATACGCACAAAAATCACTTTCATACCCAGAACCATTTGTATTGGGTGAATATTTCTACATCGATTCGAAAGAATTAAACGAAAAGAGAACAATAAACGTATACCTTCCACAAGGGTATTCAATAGATTCTGCTCATACCTACCCCGTTGTTTACGTTTTAGATGGATCGGCTCATGAAGATTTTATTCATATCGCAGGATTAGCACAATTTTTAAACATGTACCAATTAATGCCCAACTCCATTGTAGTAGGTATTTCCAACATTGATCGCAAACGTGATTATACCTTCCCCACCACCATTGAACAGGACAAAAAAGACTTCCCTACTACAGGTGGTTCTGCTAAATTCATTGCTTTTATTGAAAATGAATTGCAACCAGCTATACAAAAAGCTTACAACATAAATGAATCGAAGACTATCATTGGACAATCGTTGGGAGGTTTATTAGCAACCGAAGTTTTATTAAAAAAACCGAACTTGTTCAATAACTATATTATTATAAGTCCCAGTTTATGGTGGGATAATGAGTCATTACTAAAGTTAGCTCCTGAGCTACTTAAAAACAGTTCTGATAAAAAATTAAGCGTTTTTGTAGGTGTTGGAAAAGAAGGGAAAGTGATGGAAAATGATGCAAAAAAATTAGCTGCAGTATTAAAAGCTCAAAAAAATTGGTCTACCCATTTTGAATATTTGCCAAATGAAGACCATGCTACCATATTACACCGTGCAGTATACAGAGCAATGGAAGTATTTTATGGAAAGAAATAATTAGTGATTATCCTTACTGAAATTTTTCCAGTACTTTTTTCCGTAAGAACAAAATATCTCTTCGTTTGCTCTAATATTACGAATAGCAACCAAACATACATTCCCTTCTTCATCCACTGTAATGTGCGAATTATTTTTTGCATCTCGAGTTTCTAAACCTTCCGCATCATTGGCGTATTTGGCAAAACAATTAACATCTTTTGAATCCATTATCGTTCCATCCAGCATACTCACAAAATAACCATCCAAATTCTTTTTTGCACGCCTAGCAGCCTCCTCATTTGATAAAATTTTCCCTTTAAAAAGTGAAATAATTTCATTCTTATAAATAGGTATGGACGTAAACAAACCCTTCCCTGCTCCACGAATAGAAGATTTATCGAGGTACAAATACTCCAATTCTTTTGCATCTATTGCTTCTGGTAGCTCGTAGCTTGATTTTTTCATCTTTTTCAAATCCTATTTTTACGAAACGAAAGTACAATTAAAAATCCGCATCTGTTCATCCTATTCTACCTTCTAACTGCTGAAAAAGCTGTAAATTTGTAGTACAATCATCCCACTCCATGTCAAACGACACATTAAATACAAAAGGTTTAACAACTACGCAAGTAGAAGCTGCCAGAAAAAAACATGGAACAAATATATTAACCTTCAAAAAAGAAAATGGTTTTATAGATGCCATTAAGAGCTTAGTAAAAGAACCAATGGTTCTATTACTACTAATTGCATCCAGCATCTATTTTATTAGTGGAAAAACGGGCGATGGGATTTTCCTTGCTTCTGCCATTGTGCTAGTTGCTGGAATTTCACTCTACCAAGATTCTAGAAGTAGAAATGCATTACAAAAGCTAAAAGACTTTACTCAACCATTATGCAAAGTTGTCCGCGATGGCGTTACCATTGAAATTAAAAGCGAAGAACTTGTTATTGGTGATAGTCTAATTATTGAGGAAGGCACTTTCATTGCTGCCGATGCAGAAATAGTTCAATCCAATGATTTCTCGGTAAACGAATCCATTTTAACGGGAGAATCTTTGTCAGTTTTCAAAGATGCTACTAAAGAAGATAAATTTGTTTACAAAGGAACCACTGTGGCTAGCGGACTAGCTATTGCAATAGTAACAGCCATAGGCAATGAAACCAAACTTGGAAAAATTGGAAAAAGCTTAGAAAGTATCATTGAAGAAAAAACACCACTCGAATTACAAATCAACAATTTTGTAAAAAAGATGGTGATTGTTGGTGCGATTGTATTCCTAATTGTATGGGCAATCAATTTTTTCCAAAGTCAAAATGTATTGGATAGTTTGCTAAAAGCACTTACACTTGCTATGAGCATTCTACCCGAAGAAATCCCTGTTGCCTTTACCACCTTTATGGCACTAGGAGCATGGCGATTAATGAAATTGGGGATTGTTGTTAAACAAATGAAAACAGTTGAAACACTTGGAAGTGCAACCGTTATTTGTACCGACAAAACAGGAACACTCACCGAAAACAAAATGAGCTTGGCTCGCATTTATTCATTATCTGAAAATAAAATTCGTACACCAGAAGAACAATTAAATACTTCGGAACTAGAACTAATAACCTTAGCGATGTGGTCGAGTGAGCCCATTCCATTCGACCCAATGGAAATTGCCTTACACAATGCCTACGCACAGCTAATTGAAAAAGATGAGCGTCCTAGCTTCAGCATGATTCATGAATATCCATTAGATGGCAAACCGCCCATGATGACGCATATTTTTGAAGACAAAACCGGAAATAAAATAATTGCTGCAAAAGGAGCGCCCGAGGCATTAATGAATGTTTCTACACTTTCTGCAAATGAAAAACTACAAATTGAAGAAACCATTAAAACACTTGCCAAAGATGGCTACAGAGTTCTTGGTGTAGGCGAGGCAATATTCAATGAAAATAACTATCCAACAACACAACAAGAATTAAAATTTACATTCAAAGGAATTGTCGCATTCTACGATCCACCTAAAAAGAATATACAGGACGTCTTAAAAGCGTTTTATGCAGCTGGTATAAAAGTAAAAATTGTTACGGGCGACAATGCAGCAACTACCAGTGCAATTGCTAAACAAATAGGTTTTATGGGTTACAACAAAAGCTTAACTGGTGATGAGTTAATGCTTTTAAGTGATGAGGAGCTTAAAACGAAAGTTTCAGAAACGTATTTATTCACACGCATGTTCCCTGAAGCGAAACTACGAATAATCAATGCCTTTAAATCCAACAACGAAATTGTAGCTATGACGGGTGATGGTGTAAATGATGGTCCTGCGCTAAAAGCGGCACACATTGGCATTGCAATGGGTAAAAAAGGTACTGAAATAGCCAAACAAGCGGCATCCTTAATTTTGGTGGAAGATGATTTATCTAAAATGGTGGAGGCAATTGCAATGGGAAGGAAAATTTACACCAACCTAAAAAAAGCAATTCAGTACATCATATCCATTCACATACCCATTATTCTTACCGTATTTATTCCACTAGCATTGGGCTGGATTTTCCCAAGTATTTTTTCGCCTGTGCATGTCATCTTTTTAGAGTTAATCATGGGACCTACCTGCTCCATCATCTACGAAAATGAGCCCATGGAAAAAAACACAATGCTTCAAGTTCCGCGCCCTTTTACCAATACATTTTTTAATATAAAAGAATTAGCAACAAGTATTGTTCAGGGAGTAATGATTACAGCAGGAACGCTGACAGCCTACCAATATGCTGTATATACAGGAGCAGATGAGAATTTAACACGCACAATGGTTTTCACAACACTAATAGCAGCAAATATCTTTTTAACGCTTGTAAACCGTTCTTTTTATTATTCTGTGCTAGCTACTTTGAAATATAAGAACAATTTAGTTGTACTAATTATTCTATCAACCGTACTGCTCTCTGCAATGTTAATCTACATCAAACCCTTTGCAGTATTTTTTAAATTTGAATCATTAAGTATTCAACAGCTATGCCTCAGCATATTGATTGGCTTTGTATCCGTGAGCTGGTTTGAATTGGTAAAATGGAGAACAAGGAAAAAGGATATTCAATAAAAAAAGCCCCTTTCAAAATTGAAAGGGGCTTTTTATTTTTAATTTTCTGATACTTTGTTTGGATCTTTTTTCTGAAGTATTGCTCCTATTAGCAAAGAAACTAATAATCCAAAAAACAATACAGGTGGAATTAATTTCACCGAACTAAAATTTCCTTTTTCACCTTCTAAATAGCGAGGAATATCCTCTGCCTTAAATTTTTCAGGATATTTTAGCATGTAATTTTTTGCTTCACTTAAAAAGAATTCAATTGTATCGGGTGTGATAAATGCATAATAGATATAATTGAATATTGCTAAAACAACAGCCAATACAATACTATAAAGCAATCCTGTTTTTACAGTATCTTTAAATTCAATAAAACCATTTGCTTTACGCTTTGCTATAAACACAGCTAAAAATATTCCTGTAATCAATACTCCCAAAGTAACATAGTTACGGTATTTGTATACATCTATTTCATAAAAACCAATCGTTTTAGCAAAAACATACCAAGCTACACAATTGATTACTCCTGCTACTATTGCTATTTGTATGGTCAATCCACTTTTTCTCATAAACTATTTTATTTAAAGGCTATTACTAACCATTCATTGCAATTAAAAACTCCTCATTGGTTTGTGTATTTTTCAATCGATCCTTTAAGAAATCCATTGCCTCTACCGGATTCATATCCGATAAATGTTTACGCAATATCCAAACACGTTGTTGTGTTTCTTTATCCACCAATAAATCATCTCTACGTGTACTTGATGCAACAATATCAATTGCAGGGTAAACACGTTTGTTTGCAATTTTTCTATCCAATTGAATTTCGGAGTTACCTGTTCCTTTAAACTCTTCAAAAATTACCTCATCCATTTTAGAACCTGTATCTGTTAATGCTGTGGCGATGATTGTTAATGAACCACCATTCTCGATTTTACGAGCAGCACCAAAGAAACGTTTAGGTTTGTGCAAAGCATTTGCATCCACACCACCACTCAACACTTTACCAGAAGCTGGTTGTACCGTATTGTAGGCACGTGCTAAACGAGTGATTGAATCCAATAAGATACAAACATCGTGTCCACACTCTACCATACGCTTAGCTTTCTCTAAAACAATATTCGCAATTTTCACATGGCGATCTGCAGGTTCATCAAATGTAGAAGCAACTACTTCTGCTTTAACACTACGTGCCATATCAGTAACCTCTTCCGGACGTTCATCAATTAACAAAATAATTAAATACGTTTCAGGATGATTTGCAGCAATTGCATTTGCTATATCTTTCAACAAAACAGTTTTACCAGTTTTTGGCTGAGCAACAATTAATGCACGCTGACCTTTACCAATTGGAGTTACCAAATCGAAAATACGTGTACTTAAATTGGATTCTGGATGACCTGTCAATTTAAATTTCTCGTACGGAAATAATGGAGTTAAATAATCGAAAGGTACACGGTCACGAACAAATGCTGGTTCGCGGCCATTGATTTGTTCTACTTTAATTAATGGAAAATATTTTTCACCTTCTTTTGGCGGACGAATACTTCCTAAAACTGTATCACCCGTTTTTAATCCAAATAATTTAATCTGTGATTGTGATACATATATATCATCTGGTGAATTTAAATAGTTATAATCTGATGAACGTAAAAATCCATATCCATCAGGCATAATTTCTAAAACACCTTCACTTACAACAATACCATCAAAATTATAAAGGTCTTCTTGTTTTGGTGGACGAGGTTGTTGATTGTGTTGTTTGAATTTATTGTGTTGATCTCTATCTCTACGCTCATGACCTTGCATTTCCGTAGTCGCTTTTTCAATATTCTCTGACGACAAAGGATCTTCATTCGGATTTTGAATTGGAGGAGGAGTATTTACTGGCGCATGAACATTTGCTGACACTTCGGGCATTTCAACCTTCGGAGTTGATGAAGAAAAATCTTCATCATTAAAGAATGTTGTTGGTTCAACAGTTTCTTTCGTTTTAGATTCAGTATCTATATTGTCTAATCTTACTTTTCGAGGTCTTGTCGTTTTCGACTCTTCTGCCTTAGGAGTATCATTAACTGCAGGTGGGTTGATTGCTTGGTGGTCAAGAATTTTATAAATCAATTCTTGTTTTTTTAATGCTTCGTACTTAGGTATATTTAAGTTTTTAGCTATTTCTTTTAATTCACCAACAAGCTTGTTGTTTAATTCGATAATATCGTACATATGTTTTTATTTGGTTAATAGAGAGCTCATCAGAAATGGAGCTTGGACAGAATGAATAATTTTAATAAAATAAATTTGTAAATGTTTTGTGATTGATTTGTTATAAGATGATATAACAGCGGAAACGCTCTGCAATAATACAAGTTTTTTTTAACATACAAGTAATAATTCAGTAAAAATGGCTCAAAAATTGCCAAATACCATCAAAATTGATAATATTGTATAACCATTATTTAAATTTCTAAAACAATGAAAAAAATAATCTTCTTTCTATCGCTACTAGTAGCCGTTTCATCCGTAAATGCGCAAACTGCAGCTAAACAACCTGCTAAAGCAAAATTAACTTCCAAAGACAGTTTAATGTGTGGAAAACAATGGAAAGTTGTTACCATCGAAGAATGGGGTGTGGTAAACAAACCAAACGAAAAAACACAAAACGATATGTTATTGATGAACCTGGATGGCACTTACAACCTAATCTTATTTGGTAATAAAAAAGCCGGCACATGGTCTAAAACAGGACAATATGTATACTTCACTGATAGCGCAACCAACGAAAAATTTAATTATAAAATTATTAGTGTCGAAAAAACGAAATTGAAATTCGATTACCGTGATCCGGATGAAACGCATTCGATTTACGAAATGACCAACAACTAAACAAAAGCCCCTTGAATACCAAGGGGCTTTTTTATTCCCTAAAATTCGATTTTATCAATTAAATTTGTAGCTGAACATGCAGCGCTACTTTTTACAACTTTCATACAAAGGAACAGCTTATCACGGCTGGCAAGTACAGGAAAACACACCGCATACCATTCAACAAGTATTGAATGAAAAACTGTCGATGGTTTTAAATGAACCCATTCAAGTTACAGGTTGCGGAAGAACGGATACAGGTGTTCATGCAAAAGAGTATTATGCACATTTTGATACTACAAAAACAGATTTAATTGCCAATCACGATAAATGGATTTACAAGCTTAACTCTGTGTTACCAAATGATATTGCTGTTTACCAATTAATTGAAGTTGGACCGGAAGCAAGCACCCGATTTGATGCAATTAGTAGAACCTATGAATATTGGATTTCCAGACAAAAAAATCCATTTATGATTGATGCTGCTAATTTTATTTCTAGCCCATTAAATTTGGATGCAATGAACAATGCTGCTAAAATTTTGTTAGACTACACAGATTTTAGTTGCTTTAGCAAAAGCAATACACAAACCTTTACCAATAATTGTAAAATTACAGAAGCCTATTGGAAAGAGGAAGATAATTGCATTGTGTTCACCATTACAGCTGATCGTTTTTTAAGAAACATGGTACGTGCAATTGTTGGAACCTTGTTAGAAATTGGTGAAGGCAAAACAAAAATTGAAGAATTAAAAAGCATTATTGAAAGTAAAAACCGTTCCAATGCAGGCGCTTCGGTTCCTGCTTGCGGATTATACCTCACAAAAATAAAATACCCCACACAACTGATTAAGGAATAAGAATATGTCGGAGAAGAAAAAGGTAACAGGTAAAGCAGTTGATTGGCAAATACTCAAACGGATTTTTGCATATGCAAAACCACATCGCAGAACGGTTGGATTTGCACTTACAACAACAATTTCACTTGCCCTATTATCACCATTACGACCAATTTTAGTGCAATACACGCTCGACAATTTTGTTGCAGAACCCAATGCACCCATGTTGTTATGGATGACCATTGCCTTAATAGCGCTCCTTTGTACAGAAGCATTCATGCAATTCTCCGACTCCTATTTAACCAACAAACTTGGCCAAAGCATTATTCGCGATTTACGAATTAAAGTGTACCAACACATTGTTAATTTGCGTTTAAAATATTACGACAACACACCAATTGGAACTCTTGTTACAAGAGCGGTTTCCGACATTGAAGTTGTTGCTGACATTTTCTCGGAAGGCTTGATTGTGATCATGGGCGACTTATTAAAACTAAGCGTTATTCTTGGTGTAATGTTGTTTATCGATTATCAACTCACCTTGATTATCCTTATTCCAATTCCATTATTATTAGTAGCTACTTATCTCTTCAAAAAGTCTGTAGCAGCATCCTTTCAAGATGTACGTACCCAAGTTGCACGTTTAAATGCATTTGTGCAGGAACACATTACGGGAATCAATATCATTCAATTATTTAACCGTGAAAAAGAAGAATTAAAAAAGTTTGAAGACATCAATGGGAAACACCGCGATGCAAATGTGCGTTCCATCATGGCCTACTCCATCTTTTTTCCAGTTGTCGAAATTTTATCAGCAGCATCGTTGGGTTTACTCGTTTGGTGGGGAGGAAAAAGTATTCTCGAAAGCAAAACCAGTATCGGTCATGTAGTTGAATTTATTATGTTCTTGAACATGATGTTCCGTCCTATTCGTCAGTTAGCCGATCGCTTCAATACACTCCAAATGGGAATGGTATCTTCCGAACGTGTTTTTAAAGTATTAGATACAACAGATATAATTGTTGACAATGGAACAAAAACGGCTGAAAATATTAAAGGAGAAGTTGCTTTCGAAAATGTATGGTTTGCCTACAATGAAGAAGATTGGATTTTAAAGAATGTTTCCTTCAAAGCCAAACAAGGTGAAACCATTGCACTTGTTGGAGCAACCGGTGCAGGAAAATCATCCGTCATTAATTTATTAAATCGTTTTTACGAATACAATAAAGGTTGTATTTCTATTGATGGAACAGATGTTCGCAATTATGAACTATCATCCTTGCGCAAAAATATTGGTGTAGTCTTACAAGATGTATTCCTTTTTTCGGATACCATTTATAATAACATTACACTTAATAATCCTGACATTACCGAGGAACAAGTAATAACAGCAGCTAAAATTGTGGGTGCACACGATTTTATTTCAAACCTACCAAATGGCTACAATTACAACGTAATGGAGCGTGGAGCAATGCTTTCGGTTGGGCAACGACAATTAATCTCTTTCATTAGAGCTTATGTTTATAATCCTAAAATTTTAGTATTGGATGAAGCCACTTCTTCTATTGATACCGAATCGGAAATGATGATTCAAAATGCCATCAACAAATTAACTCAAAATAGAACCTCCATCATCATTGCTCATCGTTTAGCAACCATCCAAAAAGCCGATAAAATTATTGTGATGGAAAAGGGAGAAATTATTGAGGAAGGCAATCACCAGGAATTGCTAAAATTTAACGGACACTACAAGCGTTTATTCGAACTACAATTTAAAGAAGAGTTGGTGTAAACTATCTTCCGAACTGGCGTTTTAATTCAGCCTTTACTTCTTTTACAAATTGCGGATCGGGCTTAAATCCCATCTTAATTGACATCTGTAAATCATACGAACAAGCTTTTATATTCTTCATGTAATAGTAGGTCAACGCTCTATTGTAATAGATACTCGCATCGTTCTCATCTTGCTTCAATGCTTCTGAATAATCGGCTATTGCCTTTCCAAACTCATTCAGCATACCATACGCATTTGCTCTATTTACTAAGGATATTTTATCTGATGGCTTAATTTGTATCGCTGTTGAATAATCGGCAATCGCTTCTTTCAACTTCCCTTGTTTACCATACTGAACCGCTCTGTTATAAGCAGCATTCCACTGATTAGGATTTTGTTCCATAGCATTATTCCATACTGCAAATTCATTTTCCCATGCACTTAATTGTTTATAACTTAATACCGAACAGGCTACTACAAATACAATCAATACATATTTTACAGTATTCTTTTTAGCTGCAACATTCCATAAATAGGCTGCAAAAAGTGAAAAGGCAAACATTCCGAAATACATATAGCGATCAGCCACATTGGAATAACGCTGGTAGTAAAATGAAATAATTCCTAATACAGGCAAAACTGTAATAACAATAATTAAAAAAGATGCAAAAGAAATTTTATAGACATCGCGCTTTACAAACAGAAAAACGAACATACCAACCAACACAGCAAATGCCAAATACATCCACCAACTAGAAACAATCACTTCTGGAGTTAATCCATAACATGCAGAAAGCTGTATTGGCAAAAGTAATTTATAGAGGTAAAATACAAGGGAATATGCTGCAACGAATGGTCGTTGCCACACAGGAACAATAAAGCTCAACAACTCATTGCTCTGACTTTTACTAGTAAGCAATACAATTGGAAAAATGAACAATATCCAAATTAAAAGAGCTTTTGCGGCAATTTTCCAATGGCTTTTATAAAATGTCCAGATGACCATCACTAATACAAAAGGCAAAACAATTGCAGAAGGCTTGCTCAACAATGCCAAAACAAACAAAACAGTTGCAAGTATAAACCATTTCGATTTGATGATTGATTTGAATTCAGAAACAGTAGTCACATTTTTCAAAACAACATACATCGATAAAAGTGAGAACAAAGTAGCTAACAAACCTCGAAATTCAGACACCCATGCAACACTTTCGACTTGAAGTGGATGAACTAAAAACAAACAAGTACCAATTATGGCTGCATTGGTATTTTTAATGAGTAATAATAATATAAAAAAGACAAGAATCGTATTCAATGCATGAATAGAAATATTGGCAAAATGAAAAAGTTTGGGATTTAATTCTTTCTTCTGTTTATTATAAGCGACACTCTTAATTCCAGTCCAAATAGTATAAGTAACAGGAATATACATTCCATCATAAGGCTTACTCCAAATAGCACTCAACTTCCCTTCCATCACATTTGCATGCTTTGTAAGATGAGAACGTTCATCGTCCCAAACAAATTGATGATTCAATGTTTTACCATAAAAAGCAAAGGAAAAAAGGATGATTAATCCAACAATAACCTTATTGTAATTTGCTTTTACCATTTATGATAATTAGAATTTACTTTTTAAGTAATTACCTGTATAAGATGCTTTACATTTAATTAAATCCTCTGGCACTCCCTCAAACACAATTGTACCACCACTCGTTCCTCCTTCTGGACCTAAATCAATTACCCAATCGGCACACTTAATAATTTCCGCATTGTGCTCAATAATAATCAATGAGTGCCCTTGTTTGATAAGTGCATTGAATGCATACAACAATTTAGAAATATCATGAAAATGCAAACCTGTTGTTGGCTCATCAAATATAAAAAGCGTTGGTGTATTGGTGTGTTGACCCAATGCTAAAAAGGAAGCTAATTTAATACGTTGCGCTTCTCCTCCACTCAAGGTGCTCGATGCTTGTCCAAGATGTACATATCCTAAACCTACTTCCGACAATGGCAATAATTTCTGTACAATTTTTTTCTCGGTGTTTGTTGGTCGCTCCGACATATTAAAAAAGTCAATCGCATCATCCACCGTCATGTTCAAAATATCTGAGATATTTTTTTCCTGATACGTAATCTCCAATATATCTTGTTTGAAACGCTTACCATTACATGCTTCACAAAGCAAATGAATATCCGCCATGAACTGCATTTCCACTGTTACTTCACCTTCTCCTTCACAAATTTCACATCGTCCACCATCCACATTAAACGAAAAATGAGATGCTTTGTAGCCTCTATTCTTTGCCAATGTCTGATCTGCATACAAAGCACGAATTTCATCATATGCTTTAACATAGGTAACCGGATTTGAACGTGATGATTTTCCAATTGGATTTTGGTCAATCATTTCAACAGCTTTAATTGCATTGATGTCACCTGTTAATTTATCCAAACTACCACTTTGCTCGCCATAACCACCATGAATTTTTTTAAGAGCTGGATACAATACACGTTTTACCAACGATGTTTTTCCACTTCCCGAAACACCAGTCACAACAGTCATTGTATTTAGTGGAAAGCGAACATTGATTCCTTTTAAATTATTTTCACGTGCACCTTGTATCTCAATAAAATGATTCCAACTTCTACGAACACTTGGTATTTCAATTTTTTCTTTTCCAGTTAAATAAAGTGCAGTTAAACTACGTTCTTCATGCTTTAAATCTTCATGATTTCCTTGGAAAACTAATTCCCCGCCATGTGTTCCTGCTAAAGGTCCAATGTCAATTAACTGATCAGCTGCGCGCATAATTTCTTCGTCATGCTCCACCACCACTACTGTGTTCCCTATGTTTCGTAAAGAAATTAAAACCTTTATCAATCGTTCTGTATCACGTGAATGTAATCCGATACTTGGCTCGTCCAAAATATACATCGAACCCACCAAACTACTTCCTAAGGATGTAGCTAAATTGATACGTTGCGATTCACCACCAGATAAAGTGTTTGATAAACGATTTAAAGTCAAATACCCTAAACCTACATCGTCCAAAAATTGCAAACGATTGGTAATCTCAATCAAAATACGTTTTGCTACTTCTTTGTCGTAATCGTTTAGTTTGATTGATTTAAAAAACTTCAACCCATCATTTACAGGCATCAACACAATATCATTGATTGATTTTTCGGCAATTTTAACATAGGAAGCATCTTTTCGCAAACGCGTTCCATTGCATTCCGGACAAATTGTTTTACCACGGTAACGTGATAACATTACTCGGTATTGAATTTTATAAGCTTGTTCTTCGAGGTGTTTAAAAAAGGCAGTTAAACCTTCGAAATATTTATTTCCACTCCAAATGAGTTTTCGTTCTTTATCCGTTAAATCATAGTAAGGACGATGGATTGGGAAATCAAATTTATGTGCATTGTTTACCAATACATTTTTCCATTCACTCATTTTCTCACCTTTCCAACAAACGATCGCATCTTCAAAAACAGAAAGATTTTTATTGGGAACTACCAAATTTTCATCAATACCAATAACACTTCCAAAGCCTTCACAATTTTTACAGGCTCCCACAGGATTGTTAAAACTAAAAAAATGCATGGATGGTTCTTCAAATGTAATTCCATCCAATTCAAATTTATTTGAAAACTCACGACTTAAACTCTTTACTTTCTTTGATGCTTTTTGAGTTTCATCAGCAAGAATTTCAACTGAACATTCGCCTTCTCCTTCAAAAAAGGCAGTTTGCACCGAATCCGAAATTCGATTTTCAGTATCCTCATCATCAGGCTTCACTGATAAGCGGTCGATTACAATTTGTATGGACTCTTTTTCTGAAAAATCAGTTTCTAAAAAATCCTCGATGCGATGAATTTCTTTTTGATACTGAATACGTGTAAAGCCTTGTTGTGCCAATAATTCCAATTGCTTACGAAATGTTTTTTCGGCTTGTACTTTTAAAGGTGAAAGAATTAAAATCTTTGTATCTGCAGCTAGTGAATTAATATAGGCCGCAACATCTGCTACAGTATCTCGCTTTACTTGATTTCCAGATATAGGAGAATAGGTGCGACCAACTCGCGCAAACAATAATTTTAAATAATCATAAATTTCAGTAGATGTACCAACTGTCGAACGAGGATTTCTTGAATTCACTTTTTGTTCGATAGCAACAGCTGGTGAAATTCCTTTTATATAATCAACATCTGGCTTATCAATTCGTCCTAAAAATTGGCGTGCATAGGCCGATAGACTTTCTACATATCGTCTTTGTCCTTCGGCATAAAGTGTATCAAAGGCAAGTGATGATTTACCAGAACCTGATAAACCGGTAATTACTACTAATTTATTTCGAGGAATCGCAACATCGATATTCTTTAAATTGTGAACGCGCGCGCCCTTAATTATAATATTCTGCTTAGGATCTAATTTTTCTATATCTACCGGCTTTGCCATTCAGTTATTGTTAAGGTTTGCAAAATTAGTCAATTTAGCGCTTGGATTTATTAATAAATACCCTATATTTGTTATAACAAAGAAATATTTTTTATGTTCAATGCAACATTTGAAAAAAATCTGCGTTAAACAACATAATTTTACATTTAGTATTCACCCTCGGGCTTTTTAACAAAATTTACAAAAGCCCACTAAAATAAGGAGATTCAATATAGAATAAACTGCTACTTTTTTATACTAATCAACAAATAAAAAAGGAGGTACCTATGCCTAATCAGCAGTTTATTGACGACCAAACGCTCGTTAATCTCTACATCAAGGGTGAAGAATCAGCACTTGAAACATTATTACTTCGTCACAAGCGAAAAATCTTTAGCTACATCATGCTTACGATGAAAGACAAAGATATGGCCCAAGACATTTTTCAGGACACCTTTTTTAAAGTAATTAATACCCTAAAAAAAGGACAGTACAATGAAGAAGGCAAGTTTTTACCTTGGGTAATGCGTATTGCGCACAACTTGATGATTGATAGCTTTCGTCATGATAAGCGTATGCCAACCATTAGTGGTGGAACCAATAGCGATGGCGAAGATTTCGACATTTTTAGTGTCATTCCAATGGAAGATAAAAATGCAGAGCAAACACTTTCTCAAAGTCAGATTAGAAAAGATATACGCAAACTGGTAGAAAAACTTCCTATTGAACAACGTGAAGTATTAATGATGCGTCATTATTATGATATGAGCTTCAAAGAAATATCTGAACAAACCAATGTGAGTATTAATACTGCACTTGGACGTATGCGCTATGCATTAATCAATCTAAGAAAGATGATTGAAGAAAAAGAAATCATTGTTAATTTTTAAACCTACAAATCCCGACAAAATAATTGTCGGGATTTTTTTTGACCTATACAATAAACCAAAAACACCTCCGTTATCTTATCATAAACAAAACAAAAACTGAATGAATAAAATCTCTACTAAAAAAATTATTGAACCGATTAACACGAAAATGAATGAAGACTTTGATACCGATAAAAACTTTCCTTTTGAACCGGAAAGCAGTGTAATCAAAAACATTCTGAACTACTCAAAAGCATTGAGTATTCGTAAATCAAAAAACATTGAACACTTTGAAATGGTGTTAAATTAAGTGATTTGTTGATTAGTTTAGATGAAGCGCCCTGTCGAATTTCGGCAGGGTGCTTTGTTTTTGCGCCAATTTGTCTGCAAATAACGAATAAACACTATCTTTGCATGCCTTTTGATATAAAAGGAAAGCGTTCTTTGAGTACATGGGGTCGTTTGGTTTTGACAGCGAGTGCGATTTTTATGTAAGCATGTGGTGTGTTGTGAATATGGCACCTTAATCCTAATTCTCAAAATTCTATCTGGCGAGTCTAACTACGCTATGGCTGCTTAATACCAAGTATTGAGTGCCTTTGTTTCCGGAGAAGCTCTGATCTTCTGCGTCTCCTGTGAAGCATTACAAATGAAGAAATAGTTGCGGAGCGTTTCGATCCGTGATGAGATAAAGAAACTAAGTAAGCCTTATGGTTGGCAGAACTACCTAAGCTTAACAAAAATTAAAGTTTTGATAAACATGTAGAAAGCCTATTAATTCCTTGTTTGGACGAGGGTTCGAATCCCTCCGACTCCACCAAATAACAAAGCCATCCCGCTTGTGCGAGATGGTTTTGTTGTTAAATTGTTTTGGAAATGGAATTAACAAGTTCCATTCTATTCAAAATTTATCTTAAAATCTATTTTTATGGAATTTACAGCATTACAAGTAGCAGGTTTGCTAAATGGTAAAATCGAAGGAAACGAAAATGTTTCTGTTTCTAAATTAGCTAAAATCGAAGAAGGAACATTGGGTTCATTGTGTTTCCTATCAAACCTATTATACCTTCCCTACATCTATACTACCGATGCTTCTATTGTTATTTTAAATCATGATACCAAACTGGATAAGCCAGTAAAATCAACCTGTACACTTGTACGTGTAGACGATGCATACAGCTGTTTTGCAAAATTATTGGAAATGTACAATGAAATGAAACAAAACAAAACGGGCATCGAACAACCGTCTTTCATTTCTGCATCTGCGAAACTTGGTACTAACTGCTATGTTGGTGCATTCGCCTACATCGGTGAAAATGTAAAAATTGGAAACAATTGTAAAATCTATCCTCAGTGTTATGTGGGTGATAATGTCACAATCGGTGATAATTGCATTCTATTCCCTGGCGTTAAAATTTATTATGATTGTGTAATTGGTAATGATTGCACCGTGCATGCTAGCACTGTAATTGGAAGCGATGGATTTGGATTTGCACCAAGCAGTGATAACAACTATAAAAAAGTTCCTCAAATTGGAAATGTAGTCATTGAAGACCATGTAGAAATTGGTTCAAACACATCAATAGACAGAGCTACTATGGGCTCAACCATTATTCGTAAAGGTGCAAAACTTGATAATTTAGTTCAAATTGCACACAATGTTGAAATTGGTGAAAACACTGTTTTAGCTGGTGGCGCATTTGTGGCTGGCTCAGCAAAAGTGGGTAAAAATGTAATGATGGGCGGACAAGCTGGTATTGTTGGACATATTAAAGTTGCCGATGGAGTGAAAATTGCCGGCCAATCAGGAGTTGGATCAACGGTTGAAAAAGAAGGAGAAATATTACAAGGATCGCCAGCATTCCCTGTTGGAGAATACCGTAGAAGCTACGTTCTATTCAGAAGTTTGCAAAAATTGAACGATCGAATTCGTGATTTGGAACGAAATCTAAAAAAATAGTCCAAAATTCACAATTATTGCTATTTTTGCCGCGATAAAATATGAAACCAAACAAGTTTATTGACGTTGATAAAGTATTAAGCGAAAAAGCGCCAGGATTAAAAAAATGGATGCCTAAGTTTGCGTTGTCATGGCTTAAGCGTAAGCTTCATGAAGATGACATCAATACCATCATGCATGAATTAAAAGATGTTTATGGTATCGAATTCAACAATCAAGGACTAGATAAATTAGGTGCTAAAATTGTATCCAACAATAATCACCATATTCCAAAAGAAGGAGGCGTTATTTTTGCTTCCAATCACCCATTGGGAGGTTTAGACGGGATGGCTTTTGTTAAAACAATAGCTGAAGTGAGACCAGATATTCACTTTGTTGTGAATGATGTTTTGAAAAATCTTAAAAATTATGGAGATGTTTTTATTGGAATAAATAAAATCAAATCCACTTCTGCTACTTCCTTAAGAACCATTGAGAGTGTTTTGATAACTGACGAGGCGGTAGGTTTTTTTCCAGCTGGTTTGGTATCCAGAAAACAAAATGGCCAAATAATGGACTTAGACTGGAAGAAAAGCTTTGTAACACAAGCAATTGACCACAAACGAATGATTGTTCCTGTTTTTATTGAAGGGAAAAACTCGAAATTCTTCTACAACTTTGCTAATTTCAGAAAACGTATTGGTATTAAGGCAAATATAGAAATGCTGTTCTTACCGGATGAAATGTTCAAGCAACGTGACCAAACCATTAAAGTTCATTTCAGCAAAGCATTTGATGCTGCCACTGTTTTAGATAAAAGTAGGTCGCACAAACAATGGGCTGACAAAATCAAAGAATACATCTATTCTCCTGATTTCCATAATGGTATATCTTTCGAAGAATATATCCAACACTCGCCAAAAAAGCATAAATAACTACAAATCAGTTAATTGGCTAATTTATTTAAATTAGTCGTGTGAATAACTGTGTTTTATCGTCAAAAACTGGCATTCATCTATACTTTTTCAACAGTCGTAGTTAACTGAATTTCAATGGTCTAAATATTTGCTTGTTAATAACTTTAATGCGTACCTTTACTCTCCTAAATAATAATATCATGTTTGAAATCTTAAAAAGCTTTGAGTCTAAGTATGGTCATCTTAAGAAAAAAGGTTTGACTATTGAAGGATTATCTATGATTGATCCTAAAAAAAAGAAACATGTTATTAAAATCAGCCGACCGTTGATTTTTGATAATCGTTTGCTACCAAAGCGTTTTGAAGGTTTAGATGTTAAAACAAATATTAAATTAAATGACGATATGCCTACTGAATTTAAAGTAGATCGTACGTTACCAGATTGGCATAAAAGTCAATATATCTGGGCTCCTGAGCGCTTTGTGAAATATGTTGATCGTTGCGAGAAAGAAATCAAAGACCAGTTGAATGCTCCACAAATGAGCAAACAAGAAGTATTAGATGCTTTATGTTTCGGTAATTTTGAAGAGCACAAACAAAAAAGCATGCAATTAATCAAAGAAGGTAAATTGCCAGCTTATCACGAGAACTAAATGTAATAATATAAGGGTTAAACATTGGTTTATTAAAGCACTTTGAGTTATCAAGGTGCTTTTTTATTTTTTATATTCGCATCCTAAATCTTTACTACTAAAAAACACAATTATGGAAGGACATATTAAATCAACAACATCAAATGGTATTGCTACCATCACCTTTTTTCACCCTCAAAGCAATTCGATGCCAGGCGCACTATTACGTCAGCTTGCTGAAGAAATTACAAAAGCAGGAAACGATGCAAATGCAAAAGTGATTGTATTGCAAAGTGAAGGCGACAAAGCATTTTGTGCGGGTGCATCTTTTGATGAATTGATTTCTATCAAGGATTTAGAAACAGGTAAAAAATTCTTTTCTGGTTTTGCAATGGTTATCAATGCTATCAGAAAAGCACCAAAATTTGTAATTGCACGTGTTCAAGGAAAAGCTGTTGGTGGTGGTGTTGGAATTGCAAGCGCTGCTGATTATACACTTGCTGTTGACACAGCTTCTATCAAATTAAGTGAATTAGCTGTTGGTATTGGCCCGTTTGTAGTTGGTCCTGCAGTTGAACGTAAAGTAGGAACATCTGCATTTACATCCTTATCTATTAATGCAACCGAATGGCAATCTGCTCAATGGGCTAGAGAAAAAGGTTTATATGTAGATATTTTCAAAACAGTTGAAGAGATGGATGCCGCAGTTGCTAGCTTAGCAGACCGACTATCAAAATCAAACCCAGAAGCAATGGAAATGCTGAAGAAAGTGTTCTGGAGAGGAACTGAAAACTGGGATACACTATTAATTGAACGTGCTGAAATGAGTGGTAAATTAGTATTATCAGAATTTACAATTAATGCAATCAACAAATTTAAAGCGAAAGCATAATTCATTCTAAAAATTTAACAAAGCCACAGTATACTTCATGCTGTGGCTTTATTATTGCTATAAAAAATCAATCACTAAAATCTATAAAAAATGAAAACAGATGTTTACACCAAAACTATTTTAACTGTAATTGCAATTGCATTAGTAGCAAATGTTATTCAGCACATCAACCCTATTTCGGAAGCAAATGCTGCTAAAACGGATTTTAATAAATATGCAGCAATACCAATCAATAATGATGGTTCAATCAATGTAAAAGTGGTAAGCGACATGGATGTAAACATCAGAAGTATTGGAGGAAGCAGCATCTATGGAGCATTGCCAATCAATTTAAAAGAAATTGGGGGTAGCTCATTCTATGGTGCATTGCCAATGAACTTAAAAGAAATAAGCGGTAGCTCAATAAACTCTTCCTACGGTATTCCTGTAAACATAGAAGCTGTTGATGGATCCAGTGTTTATGGCGCTATTCCAACAAAAGAAAAGCAATAAAAACAAAAAAGGTGTATGATTAACTCATACACCTTTTTATATTTTATATAATCTATTTTATTTTACGCGTTCAACGTATGAATTTGTACGTGTATCTATTTTAATTTTCTCTCCTTCATTTACAAATAAAGGAACATTCACCACTGCACCAGTTTCTAATGTTGCAGGTTTTAATGTATTGGTAGCTGTATCACCTTTTACACCTGGTTCTGCATAAGTAATAACTAGCTCAACAAATACAGGAGGCTCAGCCAAGATTGGCTCATCACCTTCAAAGGAAACCTTTACTTCCATTCCTTCTTTTAAGAACTTTAAAGACTCTCCTAACATCATTCCTGGGATGTATACTTGTTCAAATGTTTCATTATCCATACATACAATAAAATCACCTTCAGGATAAATAAATTGCATCATTTTATAATCAACACGAACTACTTCTACCTCTTCACCAGAGCGAAAACGGTTTTCAACAATTTTACCAGATTTTAAATTACGCATACGTGCTTGATAAAAGGCACGTAAATTACCTGGGGTACGGTGTTGGTACTCTTCAATTCTACAAAGTTCTCCATTGAAACGGATTACAGATCCTACATTGATATCGCCTGTGTTTGCCATTTTGTTTTATTTATAAAGTTTATAATTTCTGTTTTTAAAACGGATTGCAAAGATAAGATTAATGCCTTGATATGCAAATTTTTGAATTTTCAGACTCATGCTAAATTGAATTTCTTTTATAACTTTGTTAAAAGCACTAAAACCAGAAAATTTATCTCATTATGGCAAAATTATTAATCATAGACGATGAAAAAAGTATCCGAAAAACATTGCGTGAAATATTGGAATATGAGAAATATCAAGTGGATGAAGCCGCAGATGGTGCTGAAGGACTTGGACTAATTCAAAAAAACACCTACGATGTAATTTTATGTGATATCAAAATGCCTAAAATGGATGGCATGGAAGTACTCGATAAAATTATGATTCAAGCAACGGATGTTCCTGTTGTTATGATTTCTGGTCATGGTAATATAGAAACAGCTGTAGAAGCTGTAAAAAAAGGTGCTTTTGACTTTATCGCGAAACCTTTGGATTTGAATCGATTATTAGTAACAATCCGAAATGCAATGGATAAATCAACGTTGGTTACGGAAACAAAAGTGCTTAAAAAGAAGGTTAGCAAAACCTTTGATATGATCGGTGAATCAAAAGCCATTCATCAAATAAAAGAAATGATTGAACGTGTTGCACCAACTGATGCACGTGTATTAGTAACAGGTGGAAATGGAAGTGGAAAGGAATTAGTAGCTCGATGGTTGCATGAAAAAAGCAATCGTGCTGCTGCTCCATTGATTGAAGTTAATTGCGCTGCTATCCCAAGTGAATTAATAGAAAGTGAACTTTTTGGTCACGAAAAAGGAGCATTTACATCAGCCGTAAATCAGCGTAAAGGAAAGTTTGAACAAGCAGAAGGCGGCACGCTATTTTTAGATGAAATTGGTGACATGAGTTTGTCGGCACAAGCAAAGGTGCTTAGAGCATTACAAGAAAATAAAATTACACGTGTTGGTGGCGAAAAAGAAATTAAAGTAAATGTCCGCGTAGTTGCTGCTACCAATAAAGATTTACAAAAAGAAATTGCGAATGGCAATTTCAGGGAAGATTTATATCATCGCTTGAGCGTTATCCTCATTCATGTACCTTCATTAAACGAACGCAAAGAGGATATTCCAATGCTTGCTGAACATTTCTTAAAGTTAATTTGTGAAGATCATGGAATGCCCCAAAAGTCATTCTCAAAAGAAGCTATCAAAGAATTACAAAAAATAAATTGGACCGGAAATATTCGTGAATTCAGAAATGTAGTTGAACGATTAATTATTTTATGTGATAAAATAATTAGCGACAAAGATGTTTTAGCGTATGCTCGTCCTTTAAAAGGATAAGTTATTCCAATAGTTCAGTAGCAGGAGGCTCCTCTGTCTTTTTTTCCTTATTGCGTCTATTGCCTACAGCATCTAAATAACGTCTGTACAATTCACCGATTGTATTAAATTCTTCTCGATAAAAGATACCCACACCTTGCGTGTATGGTCCGGATGTAATTATGGTACTATTATTATCATTCGCTTTATTAAATGCTTTTACACGGACTTTGCCATCATCAGTTAATTTATACTCCACATTCACATCCCCTACAATGTTATTGGTATTTTGATTATTGTTATTTACACCTACATTTCCATCAATTGTCAATTTTTCATCAAACAACTGTGTTGAAAGCGCTACACCAAGCTCATCTTTATTAATTGCATCACCAGGACGATAATTTACACCAATATCAAAATCATTACTGATTTTACTCAACATATTGCTCAACTGATTCGATAATAATTCAAATGCATTTGATCCAATAGCACCATCGACTCCTGCACCACCGGTTCCTGAATTAAATTGAGGAGGAGAAACAAAACTATTCAATACCAATAAAGAAAATGCCTGCCTGTTCATTTCTGTCTCTGTATTGATAAATCCTAATACTTGTTGTCGAATAGCGGCATCTACAGTAGGCAAACCAATATCAAAAGAAATATGAGGTTCTAATAAGTCTTCGGTCATATACAATTTCAAATCAACTGGATATCTCTTTTTTAAAGCACTAGAAGAATCAGAAGGAAAGAAAGGCTTGATAGAAGCTCGTGCTTTGTATATTGCACTAATATTTAAATCTGCTTTATAAGGCACACCACTCCATTTAATCGTACTTCCTTTTTCGATGTCAAATTTTTTATTTAAAATATTCTGAAGAGTGAATAAATAGTCACCATTATCAATATCGTAATCACCATACATTTGAAAATCCCCTGTAGAAGATATTTTTAACTTAATGTCACCCGTTCCCTTTGCCTTAATTACATCACCCACTTTTTGATCAAATATTAATTGAATCTCTGCATCAGGTGTTACCTCCAAATCAAAATTCAATTTTAATCCACTTAAATTAACAGTGTATTCACCTTTATCATCAACAGAATCCTTTTTAACAAATGTTATAAAATTATTCTCACTTACTTCCGATGTTCCTGATAAAGGGATAAATATTTTTGTGATTTCTGTTTTTGATAATAGATTGACTTTATCGGATTTATCACTTGAAGTAATTTTTTCTGTTTTAACATTAGCATCAATCAATATATTATCTGTAAAACCAAAAATATTAACGGTACCTGTGGCATAAGCTCTACCATAAAAAAGATTATTATCCATTTCGGTCGTATTCAAGCACATAAACTTATAAGGTTGAATATCAAAATCGAGCTGAAAATTTTTAAAGTTATTATGATACACTTTCCCAGTAACAACTGCCCTATTGTTATTCATGTCAAACAAGGTTGCATTCTCAATTCCGAAAGATCCATCTTCTATTATAATTTCATCAATAAAACGATAGCTTGTTTTTAAGTAACCAACAGTTATTTTCTTTGCATTTACATTCAATTTTCCTGCTAAAACAGGTTTGTCCAACGCCCCTTTGACTGAAATGTTTCCAGAAAAAACACCAACAAAGTCGTCACAATATTTTTTTACAAATGGTTCCAAAAGCTGCATTTGAATCGACTGGAGGTTTAGCTCCATATCAATATTATCTTCCTTCTTTTTGGGATAATAGTAACCTGAAAATAAAATATTCGGAATTTCGGCCAAAGTAAATTGCCCATGTAAATAAAGAGCTTCTTTGTTTTTATCCCATAAACTTTCCACACCACCATTCCCTAATAAATTATCATTGATAGAAAGATTAACAAACTCATTATCACTCAAGAAAATTAAATCATTGTAGGCATCAGACATGGTAGAAATACCATTTATTCTTCCCTTTAAATTAATACCATAAGAACCTAAAACGACATTCAAATTGGAAAGATTAAATTGATTAAACCGTAATTTCAACTGATCATCTTTGTTTTTTGAAACCGTACCATTTACCAATATATACTGTTCATTATGCTCAAACATTAATTCATTTACATTTATAGTCGAGGAATCAATCCGAATTTCATTGGTTTTATTAATAACCCATAAAGAGTCGGAAATGGTGAGTTGCGATGGCAAAATTTTGAACAATAAAGATTTGTTTTTATTAAAATATAAAAATGCATCAATATTGCCTTTATAAACTTCTTTTGTTTTGTTATCCCATTCTATACTTAAATCAACACTATCATCGTGAGTTTCGGTACACAACATAAAGTTGCCTAACAACAAGCTATCTGTCAATTGAAGTTTATCACACGTTGAATTTAATTGCAAATTATTATTAGAGTTAATGGCTACAACATTCCAATTTTTAAAATCAATTTCTTTATAGGATAGTTTAGTAGAATTGCCTGTGAGCTCAAAATCATTTTGCAACGAATTGTATTTACCTCTAATTGATGTTTTAGGCGCTATTGCTAAATCTGGAGCAAACAATCGGAGCACTGCATCATTCTTCTTAAACAAAATAGAATATTCAAAATTTTGTGGCGAAATATTTCTGTAGTTTTTATTAAAATATGCGGGTAAATAATTGCTCATTAACTTCTCAATAGAAACAGGTAATTCCAATATTTTAAAATCTCCATATAACTTAACATCTGCAAAATCGGATGATAATTTAAGTACCTTTTTGCTTCCAAACAATTCCGAAGTTAAGTTGAAGACACTCAATTTATAGGTTTTATCGCCTTGAATATATATTGTATTATCAAAATTGATTTGCCCAATTAAATTATCAATGGTATTTCCTGTAACATTGATGAACATCTGAGTAGATAAATTTGTTTTTTCATCCGTTTTTATAAAATGCAAGGCTCCTAAATCGGCCTGATTTAGAGTTGCAATAAAATCCAACTTGGGCAATGACTTTGTAAAATCAACATTTCCAATAAAATCAAAATCAATATTATCATCTTTAACATTCAATTTACCGTTGAAAATTTGATTTGCCACATCACCTTCAATGATAATATTTTTGTAAGTGTAATTATTAAATTCAACACTATTAATTGTACCAGTTAGCTTAGCCTTCAAATCGTCAATCGTTATTCCTTCTCCATCAATATTAACATCCACCGTTGCTTTTCCAAGTGCTGGTGCCGACAAAAACTTCCCGAAATCAAACGATTTTGATTGTAATTTTCCTTTGTAAAATTCTTTGTTTTTTTCATAATCGTGGCGCACTGCAATATCAGATGATAATTCACCAAGTGCTGTTCTTAAGTCGCCATAAGCATAAAAATCATTGTATAATCCAGTAAATGTTCCTTTGAAATTAACAGTGCCCAATAAAGCTAAATTCTTTGGTATTTTTAGGGTATTCTTCTTGTCGAAAGGCGGTATTGGAAATTGAGTTAAATCACTATAGTTAGTAGTCAAGCTTTTAACCGAAAGATAAATCAAGGTTTCATCAATTTTAGGTAATCCTGTTAAGGTTACATCGCCTTTGAATCGAGTGGCCTTTCCAATTTTGAAATCCAATGCTTTTCCTCTTAAATCAGCTACCGTACCACTAATTTTACCAGTAATATCAATTTGCTCATCAATCCCCTTAAGCTCGTCAGCAAAAAAGGCAATGTCGCTCATTTGTAAAATAGATCTATCAAATTCTGCTTTAAATTTTACTTTGCTGATAAAGTCCTTAAAATCGCGATAAGTACCATATTTAAACGTTAAATCTGTAGAAATATCACTTTCGGGAGTTGTTATTTTCAATTCGTCTAACTGAATACCAACAGGACTAACACTTACATAGCTACTGATATTATTTAACACAAAACCACTCTTTTCAATTGCTGATAAATAATCAATAGTCCCCCTTATGGTATCATGCTCTATCTCAACATCAGTTATTAATCCATTAATATTTTGAACCCTCAAATCAAAATAATTTACTCCAGTAGTATTTAAAGTATCGTGTTCATTTTTGAACGAAAAATCGGTATTTACAAATGCAACCTCCCCTACCTTAAAATTAATTGGAGTTGAAGGTGTTTTGGGTGTCTTTTTTTTAGAAGCAAAAGCATCAATAATGAATTGAAAATTAAAATCTTCATCTGAACGATATTTAATCAACTTCGCTTTTGCATTCAGTAATGTAACCTTTCGCAAAGAAATTTCATTGTTTTCAAAATCGAGATCTTTGATACCTACATTTAGTTTCTTCGCGTACAAGAGCGTATCATTGTGTAAATCTTCGATAAACACATCCGAAACTTCTATCCGTTTAAAAAAAGCAAAATGAATGGACCCAATCTCTACTTTTGTATTTAATTTATTGGAAAGGAAATCAGCAAATTTATGCCCCGCGTATGTTTGAACACTCGATAGCTGAATTAGCAAAAAGAAGGCAACAACAATAAAAATAATTATTGCCAACAATCTAAATAATATATAAGCTACTTTTTTAATATCTTTGTTTTTGTACGCGTACCGCAATTGCGGTACGAAGTTAAGGATTATGAGCAAAACAATCACCATATTAGGCATTGAATCATCCTGTGATGATACAGCAGCTGCTATTATACAAAACGGCAAAATACTTGCCAATGTTGTTGCAAATCAAAGCGTACATAATCTTTATGGAGGTGTTGTGCCTGAATTGGCTTCTAGAGCTCATCAACAAAACATTATCCCTGTTGTTGACCAAGCATTAAAACGTGCGAATATTTCAAAAAACGAACTTGATGCAATTGCATTTACAAGAGGTCCTGGTTTAATGGGCTCCTTATTAGTTGGAACATCCTTTGCAAAAGCATTTGCACTTGGATTAAACATTCCATTAATTGAAGTGAATCACATGCAAGGACATATCTTGGCTCATTTTATTGAAGATGCGAATGAAGGTAAACATCCCAAATTTCCCTTTTTATGCCTTACTGTGAGTGGTGGTCATACACAAATTGTATTAATTAAAGATTTTTTTGATTTACAAGTAATTGGAGAAACCATTGATGATGCCGCAGGAGAAGCGTTTGACAAGGCTGCTAAAATAATGGGATTGCCCTACCCAGGTGGTCCATTGATTGACAAATACGCTAAAGAAGGAAACCCACATGCATTCAAATTCACAAAACCGAACATTCAACACTTAGACTTTAGCTTTAGTGGTTTAAAAACCAACTTCATGAATTTTATAAATAACGAAGTTGCGCGCAACCCTACATTTATTGAAGAACAAAGAGATAATATTTGCGCATCAATTCAGTATACAATAATAGACATATTACTTACAAAACTAAAAAAAGCTGTAGAACAAACTGGGGTTAAACAAATTGCAATTGCAGGTGGTGTGTCAGCAAACAGTGGCTTAAGAAGCGCTCTATTGAATTTAGAAAAGGAGTTGGATTGGAACGTATATATCCCTAAATTTGAGTATTGCACAGATAATGCAGCGATGATTGCAATTACTGGTTATTATAAATTTTTAAAAAACGACTTTAGTAGTCAAGCAATTGCCCCTACAGCTCGATACGCCCTATAATAGATGACAATGAAAAGAATATATTTTTATTCCATCATTCTTCTGCTCATTCATACTTCACTTTTAGGCTTTGAACTAAATGATGATACATTGGTAATTAAACCATTCGTTAAAAAACAAAAAGTATATCCTTATCAACCTCTTGTAATTAAAACGAGTCCAACAGCATTGTTATATGGAGGCGTTTTGCCTTTCTCTTCGGAATACAGGATAATGGTAGAAATGCCAAGTAACAGAACGCAATCAGAACAGATTGCATTTTCTATCATTGGAAAAAACATTATATTCAATCAAGTAGATAAAAACACTCCTAATAGTCTAACCAATCGTTTTGGATTCAAAGTAAGCGGATGGAGATTACAATATGCACACAAATTTTACCTTGTAAATAGGCGCCATCATAGTCCGTATGGTTTTTATGTAGCGCCACTTATATCCTACACCACCATTAACATTGCAATTGGTTCCAATAGGTATTTAAAAACCTCATTTTATGATATTCGTCAATTCAATATAAATGGAATAATTGGAGTTCAAGCTGGTAAAAAAAACAGGCTAACATTTGATGTGTATGGAGGAATCGGTTATAAAAACAATAAAGTTTATTTTCACACAAATACATACACCGTAACTCCTTTTAATCAAGAAGATTTTGGAGACTTTTTTAATTCGAATGTAAATTTAGTGTTTGGAATAAACTTAGGGTTCTCTCTCTAAAGTTTCTTTTTAAGAAAATTTCTTAAATCAAAACGATGACCGTAATAAAAACGGAATGTCCCAAACTTATAATTGACCGTAGATTCCATACTATCATTGATAAGGAAATTATTGTTCACCCAAGAAATACCTATAAAATAATTTTTTCTGTTATAGCCAATCGACAATCGAGACTGTAAAGATATTGAGGCCGATGACCTACTGTAAACCTTTTGACTAAAGGTATTTATACTGTAAAATTGCTGCAATGAAATGCCAGGAATGGTTGTAATATTAGCAAACCAGTGTCTAAAAAAAACAAAGGTGTATGTATAACCACATGAAATTCCAAAAACAACAGATGATGCATCAGCAAACTGAACCTCCGGATTAAAATTTTTATACAAAGTATCTGGATAAATTAACGAGTCCGCATCTATTCCATACAAAAAGAAATATGATCCTAATAAAAGAGAACCTGCACTTTTACGTTGACGCTGTGTTAAACTATATGGAGCAGCACTCGAAAAACGTTTATTATTAAATATATAAATCAGATTAACACCAGCATTATAATTCCTAATATCGGCTCTTTTGTAATAATCATAAATAGTATCGCCAGGAACTCGATACATTGTTGTTGTATGAAAACCTTGATTATATCGATAGAATGCATCATAAATAAATCTACGAGTATTAGCACTTGAAGCAATCGCAAATTGAGAAGACTTACCAAATGTTGCATCGTCTTTATTTAATCCTTTGGGATTAAACTGAAATTCAAATCCAATCCCTTTAAAATTGAGCCCAATACCCATATTGATATTTGTATTGATGCTATACTCCAAAGTACTACCATTCAGTTTATTTTTGATACTAAACGTATTTGTGCGAACTACTGCAATTAATTTTGCATTGAGCATATCTTTGTAATTTTCAACAAAGTTTGTATCAATCTTTTGGTAGATGTTTGTAGAATCTTTTGGACGTCTTTCTCCACCTGCTTTAGCAGACATAAAGCAAATTAAAAAACACAAAATAGCCAGACTACGAATATTCATTAAAATACAATAGGTTTATGCTGATTAATATCCAATAAATATTTTTTATAGTTCTCCAACTGACGTTCTCTTTCCTCTTGAGTAAGTCGAGCTACTGAGTATGCAATAAATGATGGCACCACATCCATTCCAGTAAAATATAACATTCCATGGTTGATATGAAATAGAATTTTTTCGATATCTCCATTTCTTCCTTCTTGAGCATAAGTCATTTCAGGCCCTCCTGTGGTAATTGTTAACATTCCCTTTTTACCCTTAAATACACCAGTATCGTATACTCCTTTTCCGCCACCATAAGCAAATCCCATCGCAAATACGCGGTCGACCCAACCTTTTAAAATTGCTGGAACCGAAAACCACCATAACGGAAAATTAAAAATGACAACATCTGCCCACATTAATTTATCCATTTCTACTTTAATATCATCAGAAAATAAATTATTCAAAGCAGCATTTGTTTGCTCTGCTTGATATTTAAAATAGTCTGGATTCGCTAAGTCTTTAAAATCCATTTTATCTGCTACTGCTTTAAATCCCATAGAATACAAATCGGAAACAATTACTTGGTCTCCATTTTTTTGGAACGTATCCACAGCACAGTCTTTTAGTGCAGCGTTAAATGATTGAGGCTCCGAGTGAGCATGTACAATTAAAATCTTCATATTAATGTGCTTTAACAGGAAACGAATACATGGTGCCCATCTTAATAGGCATTCCATTCTGAACACCAGGGGAAAATTTCAGCTTCGTAATAATATTCTTTATTTCTTGATCTACTCCATACCCAACTCCACTAATAATCATAATATTTGTTGTAGTACTATCTGTTTTCACATCAAAACTAACGGTTACTTCACCTTCTATGTTTTTTTGCTTTGCCTCTTCAGTAAACTTTAAGTTATAATACATAAATGTATAAAGTTCGTTGTCTCCTTTAGGATAAGTAGGTTCAGAATTTGTTACCACCTTACTATTTTGCTGAGCAAAAGAAAATATTGGCATACAACACATTAAAATAATAATTTTTTTCATGATTTTTTTAGTTACAGTTAAATAATCGTTTACTCATTGCTGCCCCATCGCCAAGTTTTTCGGCTCGTCTATAATAAATACAGGCTTCTTCTTTTCTGCCTTTTGCTAAAAGTAATTCAGCGTAATACATAATAGCTTTTATATAGTTTGGATTTAATTCAATCGCTTTTTGAAAGTCAGCAAAAGCAAGCTCGTCATTTTTTTGTTCCATATACAAAGTTCCTCGATTGTAATAAGCTAAAGCATAAGAAGGTTCTATTGCAATACTTATATTATAATCCTCCAATGCACCAACCACGTTCCCTTGAATTGTTTTAATAATTGCTCTCGAAACGTATGCATCTGTAAATTTAGGATTTAATTTTAATGCAATGGTATAATCATCTATAGCACCGTTATAATCGGTTAATCTCCTTTTGGCTTTACCACGATTATAGAACACATGCGCTGAATCAGGAATTAATGTTGCTGCATTTGAATAGCAAATAATTGCACCTTTATAATCGCCTTTTTTTTCTTTTTCTAAGCCTTCGTATTCCAATTTAATTCCTTGGAATATTTTTGTTGAAGCAATATTCGGACAATGCTCTTTAATATAATTAAATGCTTCCATCGATTGTAAATGAAATGCTTCTTCCATATCTAAACAAGCACCATTTGAATCATTTATACTGTCTTTTAATATTCCTCTATAGTAATAGGTAAATGCCGAATCGGGTTGCAATCGAATACATTCTGAAAGATCCATAATTGCATCTTTATAACGTTTCATTACAACATAAATATCGGCTCGTTTAGCAATTAAACTATAATTACCAGGTTTAATCATTAATGCCTTATTGATATCAGACAATGCACCAACAAAATCTTTTTTGGCTCCACGAGCAACAGATCGTTGAATATATGCTTCAGCCTCTTTCGGTTTTATATCAATCGCTTTACTATAATCAATTAAGGCTTTTTCGTATTCTAGTAAATAATCATAAGCATTGCCTCTCAGAATATATGCTTCGTAATATTCCTTTTTAAGCGCTATTGCTTTGGTACAATCGTCAATAACACCAATATAGTTAGGTAAATCATATTCGGCACGAGCTCTAACGTAATAGGCTTCCGCAATGTTTGCATCTATCGCAATTGCTTTTCTAGCATCTTCGATGGCGCCAATATCATCGCCCATATCATCTTTTAACTGGCTACGCTCAATGTATGCATTCAGTTCATTTGGATTTAGCAACAAGCCTTTATCCAAGTCATTTAAAGCAAAATCATATGCGTTCATGCTTTTATAAATATCGGCACGATTAAAATAAGCTTCTGCTGAATTGGGCACTAATTCAATTAAGTGAGTCAACAGTTTTAAAGCTGAGGGACGATCTCCAATGGCTTGAATTGCAATTGCTTTATTAATGTAGGCTCTTGCATAGGTTGGATTTATGTCTATTGCTTTTGTATAATCCTTTATTGCTTCATCGTATTTTTTTTGAAGACTTAATAAATACCCTCTGTTATTGTAGGCTTCAGCCATAGAAGGAGAAAGCTCTATGCTTTTGTTCAAATCAGCCAATGCCAATTTTAGATTATTATCATTACTGTAAATAGATGCTCTATTGATATAAGCAGATGCATAATTAGGATTTAATTCGATGGCTTTTGTATAGTCTAACAAAGCACTCTGCAAATCGCCCAAACTAGCTGATACTATTCCCCGATTAAAGTATCCATCTGCATTCTCGGGATTTTGCTGAATAAAATCGGTTAATGTTACTAGTGCATCATCATACTGCTTTTTAATTGCCAATGTTATTCCTTGTTGCAATAAATCAGTGGTTTTCTGAGCAAAAGTTGCAGAAAACAGACTATTAATTACAAAAAATACAATTGCAATTTTTTTCATTTACTTAAATGAGTAATTAATATAAGCTAAACACAAATCGATGGTTGCCTCTATTCCTTTTTTATGTGTACGCTCCACGCCATGAGATGCTGCAACACCTGGCCCAATTAAAGCCACTCTAAAATCCTTTCCAGCTCTCAGTGCAGCTGATCCATCTGAGCCATAATGCGGGTAAACATCCAACTTATATGGAATTTTCTTTTTGTCAGAAAGTTCAACAAGTTTTTTTCTAAAATTATAATCGTATGGTCCTGAAGAATCTTTAACACAAATAGAACAGCTAACTTCATTTCCCTCGCATGCATCTCCTAATACGCCCATGTCAATCACCAATAACTCTTTTATTGTTTCGGCATAACCAACAGTGCCGCCATGTCCTACTTCTTCATAATTAGAAAAGAACAATTCGACTGGTACTTCTTGTTTTTTCTCTTTTAACCTTCTTGCTATTTCAAAAAGGGCAAAGCATCCAGCTTTATTATCCATAAAGCGCGACTTAATAAATCCATTACTATATTCACGGTAGCGAGGTTCGAAACAAATAATATCTCCAGTATTGATGCCTAATTTTTCAACATCCTTTTTAGCATATACCTCTTCATCCAAACGAATATGCATGGTATCGAAATTTCGCTTTGTATCTTCTCGTTGATTATTTGCATGGGAAGATGGATTATTTAGTAATAAAGTACCAGTATACGTTTTACCTTTCATGGTTATCACTTTAACATATTCCCCTTCTGCACTTATAAGTTGCAAGCCACCAAGTGTTGAAAAAGAAAGTGTTCCATTGTTTTTTATTCCCGAAACAATTGCTCCCAATGTATCAACATGAGCTGCAATAGCCAGTGTAGGATTTTTACCCAAGGCGCATTTAACTGCCCCTTTGTTTGTATACTCAGGTTTATACCCATAACTTTTTAATAGATCAAAAATATATTTACAAGCATTTTCGGTATATCCTGTTGGCGAATCAATTTCTACTAACTGTTGAAGCGTATTGTAATTTTTCATGTTTTTTAGGTTTTCAAATTATCTATTATTCAAATTTAATGATAAAATTCAATGTTAACTAAGCACCTCTTCCAATACCTCTATGGATTTAATTTCACCAAAGGTATTGATGTGCAGTTGGTAAAATAAAATAATGGATTGAAGCAATTGTTTCCGTTCTACTTTTGTGAGTACTAAATACTGAATGGTATCGTAATTACTTAACACAAAATCATTCAGCATTTTGCTTTTACTTGCAGATAAATACATTGAATGATGTGGAATATAGTTTACAAATCGGCCATCTTGCAAATCAAAAAGTGATGAATCATTTCCAAATTCTCCTTGAGGAAAAAAGCCTAAATAACGTGTAAGGTGTAAAATAAAATAAATATGGAAATTAGAACAGTTGTCAGTTTTAAGGTCTAATATCTGAAGAGAACTTACAATATAGTCATATAAATCTTCATTCTCATGTTCCTCCTTTATGGCTTTATATAATATTTCATTTAACAATAAAGCAATGGAACTCTTTACAAAATTATAGGGTATTTCAGCATAGGGTTTTGACACCGTCATTTCGGAAATGCGGTGCAAATTAGATTTTTCATTTTTAATAAATACCAAATCCACAATTGCTAGTGGTTGGAATAAATTTATTTTATTTTTTGATTTTTTACTCCGAATACCACTGACAATAAAGGATTGTAAACCATTGTTGCGAGTGTAAATTTTAACAATTAAACTAGATTCAGAATAGTTTGTAGAATGTAAGATGATTCCACTTGTTTTGATAAGCATAAGTGGATAGGATAAACTAATTAACAATCAATATTTTCGACACCATTTTTTGTGAGCCATCCTCACTAGTACCAAATATCATATAAACACCACTGCTTACTTTTTTTCCTTCGAAATTTTTTCCATACCACAGTGCTTGACCTCCTTCTGATTTTGTTTCATATACTAGCGTTCCACTAATATCTATTATTTTGATTGTAGAATTATTGATCAAACCTTTAATTGCAATAGGTCCATCATAACCTGGTTTTACAGGATTAGGAAATGCATATACATCCGAAAACTCTTCAAAACCTTCTGTTGCTGTTCCTCTGAAAGAAATAATACCTTTCGATGTTCCAAAATAAACTTCACCGGTGCTTTTATCAACTGTAATTTTTCGAACGTTATTGCTATACAAAGGACTATTGCTTTCATCGAAATGATAAATTTGAGAAGTTCCATCGGCTGAAACAAGATATACACCCGAATTAGCAGTTGCTATCCATTTTCTGTTTGCTGGATCAACGGCAATATCCAAAACCGTTTCTGTCTCTAACAATATTTGTACATATCCATCTTGTTCTATTAAAATTTGTTGGGCATCAAAATTTTGATTTGTAAAAACATTCTCTGGTGAGTAGAATACAGCAATTCCCTTGTCAGTTCCAATCCAAATTTCACCATCTAAATCTTCTTTCAAACAAAAAACGCTTGAGCTAGGTAAATTTCCACTTCCCGAAAGTGTAGATAGTTTTTTTGTATTGGATGAATTCGGTGTACTAGAGGCACTGCCATTAAAGACAAGTAATCCATTTGTAGGGAAAGGTAAAATGGCCCACTTTTGATTATTCTGATCAATAATTAAATTGCTAATTACAGCAGAGGAACCTATTATTGGACTAAAATCAAAACTTTGCCAAGTGCCATTTGATTTTTTTACGGATAAAATATCATGTGCTTGAGAATTTGCAAACCAAAAGTTATTGCTTTCATCTTGCGCCATCCCTTGAACCCAAATTGGATTAAAGCTACCTAATTGCGGACCATTTAAAGTGCTATTCGCATCCGTAAAATAATTTACGGGAACATCATTTAAAAACTCAACCACTCCTGCTCCCCATGAAGAAGCAAAAAAATGTTTGGAGTTATTTCTATCTATTTGAATATTTACAAGATCATAAATAGAATCTAATCCAACTACACCTGGATAATTGCCTTTAATATTGGACCATGTTCCATTGGAATAACTATAGATTCCATCTACTATATATGAATTCCCGCTTAAATTGCTACCTGGCGCAACATACATCGTCCCATCCTGAATGGCAAATCCATTCATATTTGAACTGGCTGGTCCATTCGGATAACGGTAGCTAAAACCGCCACCTGTTGGCTGAAATGATACTAAACCATATTTTGAATCAGCAATCCATAAATTATTCTGACTGTCCATCACCGCTGATTTAGCCCTGGTTATATCAGAAAAATAGCCTGAATAATAACCGTTACCAACTAAATTCGCATCGAAAGTAGAAACAGAACCTTCAAATGTGATTACCCAATTGTTATAGGATTCTTTAATTGAATATACCGTGAATCCACCAGGAGTACCAAAATAGGTCCAAGAAACACCATTGTATATATATAGCGTATCGGCATAACTGATATTATTAGTTAATAGTTTTGAATAATTTACAATAACATTTCCATTAATTGAAGCGATGGTATTATAAATACCAACTGGTAAACCTGGCATAATCGACCAGCTATTATAATCGGCAAGGTTTGGAGATGATTTTAAAGCCCTGTATACTACATTATTACATGCTGCATAAAAATAGTTAGCATCAGTAGTAATATCACGAACCTGAACATAAGAACCATTGGTTCCAATATAATAGGTATCCTTGATTTCATTACGATCCATATCTAAAACAACAATACCAAATCCACAAGCTAAATAAGCATATTGATTTATAAAGTAGGCACTATAAACAGCTTTGTTTCCAACAATGTTTTTACGTTTAATATCCGAAATATTAATAATGGCTCCTGAATTATCAATTAAATCAATGTTTGAATTTTTATAAATAACGATCGTTTTATTATTATAGCTATTAAAATTTACGTAGGTAGCTTCTACATCTGATATACCATTAACCTTAGATAGACGTTCCATTGAATTATCTGCTTTTTTATAAACAAACAATCCACTTTTTGTGGCACAATAAACCTTTCCATTCCCTTCTGTAACTGAAACTCCACTCTTGTATGATAAATGATCTTTCCAAGCCCCAATAGCAATATCTTGTGCTGTAGTTGCTGTATTAAAAAACAATACACTTAATAAAATAAAAATGAATCTCATACCTAGAATAAAATTATGCCTTTAATAAACATAAAAATACGGCTTTTATTGCAATTCAATAAAAAAAATTCCAATCATTTAATATTTATATTTGTAAAAAAATGACTCCGTAGTTCAACTGGATAGAATGACAGATTCCGGTTCTGTTGGTTGGTGGTTCGAATCCACTCGGGGTCACTGAAATGAGTAAAATAAGACATTACGAAAACCTGCACATTCCACTTTGGTTATTGAAAGATACATGTTGGATGATGCATTGGAAAGTATTGGGAATAATAATGATATTCCCAACCCTTTTTGTTGCTATCTATTTGGCTGTAAAAACATGGCGACAAGGTGGTGATGAATTTTGGGTGAACTTGGCAATTTGCTTATGGATAGTTGCCAATTCTTTTTGGATGTGTTGTGAGTTTTTTAATCATGAAGAATTAAAAAACTATGCAGGAATTCCATTTATCTTGGGGATGCTATCCGTAATCGTTTTTTATATACTCAGGTATTTAAATAAACGTAAAAGAGATTTTTTATAAATCGATTCGTTTACGTTCAATAATTCCTCCACCAACTAAATCATCGCCTTCATAAAAAACGGCCGACTGTCCAGGAGCAATAGCTGATACGGGACTATGAAACAACACATTCAACTTATCATCAACATGATTAACAGTTGCGAATGTTCCTGCATCTTTATAGCGTATTTTTGTTAATGTTTCGAAATCGGGAGGCAATGATGCATATTTAATTAAATTGTACTTTCCTACAATCATTTTTTGTTGCTCTAAATCCTCTTTAGTTCCCAACACAACCGTGTTTGATTCAGGCACTATTTCTAAAACATGCAATGGCTCACCTACAGCTATTTCTAGCCCTTTTCGCTGACCAATAGTATAAAAAGGATAACCATGGTGTTTTCCTAAAATTTTACCAGAGCGGTCAACAAAATTCCCACCATCTACCTTTTGCTCTAGGCCATCCACTTTGCGCTTTAAGAAACCACGATAATCATTATCGGGCACAAAACAAATTTCATAGCTTTCACTTTTTGTTGCTAAATCAACATAGCCATTATCGATGGCCATCTGTTTTATTTCAGATTTCTTATAATTCTGTAATGGGAATAAAGTTCTTTTTAAACTCTGTTGTGTTAAACCCCAAAGAACATACGACTGATCCTTATTGGAATCAAGCCCTTTCGAAATAACATAACGATTATTTTCTTCACGAATACGAGCATAATGCCCTGTTGCAATAAACTCACAATCGAGCATATCAGCTCTTTTCAAAAGTGCTTCCCATTTTATATGTGTATTACACAATACGCAAGGATTTGGAGTTCTTCCAGCTAAATATTCATCTACAAAATTGTCGATGATATAATTACCAAACTCGTTACGAATATCAAGTATGAAATGCGGAAACCCAAGATTAACAGCCAGCATTCGAGCATCATTGATTGAATCCAAGCTACAACATCCTGTTTCTTTCGAAGAACCACCTGATGACGCATAATCCCATGTTTTCATGGTGATACCGACTACTTCATAGCCTTGCTCATGTAACAACAATGCAGCTATGGAACTATCTATTCCACCACTCATTGCTAACAATACTTTTCCTTTTTTGCTCATTATTCCCCTTTATATTCCTCGCTGTATGGATCTTTTAATTCGAACTGTTCAAATTGTTTTTTCTCTTTATCCTGTTGCTCTTTAGTAATAATATTTTTATCTCCACCTACAATGTATCCATTAACATATTTATCCGAACGTTTTACCTTTCCATCCTCTGTAAAATATTTCCACTCTCCATCTTTCAAATCGTTTTTATAAACACCTTCCGCATCTATTTTTCCAGAAGCATAGTAATAAGTCACTTTCCCTTCTAATTTACCATTGATATATTGTCCTTTGTATTTTAGCTGTCCGCCCTCAAAATATTTTAATGAAGGCCCATCCAAAACACCTTTTTTCCATGTTTTTGTTTCCGAAATTTGTCCATTTCTGTAATAAACAGTAGATACACCATCTTTTACACCGAGAATATACTTTTCCTGAGAAAGTAAAACAGCTTCCTCGTCATAGTATTTCCAAACGCTATCTTTTTTCTCGCTCACATACTTCCCTTCTCCCATTAGCTTTCCACCTGGATGAAACAATTTAGCATAGGCAATTGTTCCGTTTTTTGAAAAATTCATTTCAGCGCGCAATACACCTGAATCGTAGTAATAAGATACTTTTCCAACTGGAATATCATTCACAAAATTCCCATCGTATACTTTTTTCTTATTTGCATCAAATTTTATCCAATGGCCTTGCTTTTTGCCTGCAGCATCCAGTTTATTTGGTGCAACTTCTTGTGCATGTACAACAAATACATTTAACACAAAAAGTATAAAAATGCTCAGTTTTATCTTCATAATATTCAAATTTGTAGTTATATAAAGTGAAACAGGTAAAAAGTTACACGTAAATAATTCGTAGTAAATGCGGTACAAAAATACTAAAAATTACGATGGGAGATTTCAAAAACTAAGCCAGAATTGTACTTAGTGTTTATTGATGATGGACTGGTATAATTCTTTTACACCATCAACAAACGAACTCCATTCAAAACGTTGCTTTTCAATTATTGTATTAGCTACAAATTCAGCCTCACGGTTGTTTTTAAAATAGTCGTAAATAGCATCGCCAATAGCTGTTGCATTTATATCAGTAACATAACCAACCTTTTGATGAGGAACAATTTCGGGCAAACCACCAACATTGGTAACAAGCATCGGTTTTTCGAAATGATATGCAATTTGCGTAACACCACTCTGCGTTGCTGTTATATAGGGCTGAGCAACTAAATTGGATGCACAAAAATAATATTTCACTTGATTCGAATCGATGTAATTTGTATGAAGAATAACAGTATTCTCGAGCCCATGCTGCTCTATAATTTTGTTATAAGGAGCCGCGTCTTCGTAATATTCTCCAGCTACAATTAACTTAACTCCCAATTCCTTTATTCGATTGTCGGCCATAGCCTGAAGCAACAATTCCAAACCTTTGTATTTCCGGATGAAACCAAAAAACAAAATGTATCTCTGTTCTTTCTCTAAGCCTAAATGCAATCGAGCGCTTGCCATATCTACCTTTTCACCAAATATATCATAGATGGGATGAGGCAAAAATGTTTTTTTATCAGAGGCAGTGAACTTATTTAAATCAGTTAGTACAGCCTGAGACATGGCAATAAAGCCATCACATTGTTTTACAAAATAACTTGTAAATAATCGATCTCCGAACCGTTTTTCATGAGGAATAACATTGTCGGTAATTGCAATTACCTTAATTTTTGTTCTCCACTTAACCAACTTTGCAATTGTTCCCAAGCAAGGTCCCATAAAGGGTAGCCAATATCGAACAATCACATAATCGGGTTTTTCGGCTCTAATTGCTCTTGCTACCGAAAACCAGTTAAAAGGATTAACTGAATTTATTTTTGTTTCAATTGTCAAATCTTTTGGACCTTCCCCTTCATCGAATTGCGTTTTACCCGGAAATAAGAAATTGGGATACTGAAGTGAAAAAGAAATTATTTTGGTTTTTATTCCATCCAAATTCATTGCCCTGCACAAGGCTTCATTAAAATTAGCAATACCTCCACGAAGCGGGAAAGCAGGACCAACAATGATCACTTTTTGATTTGTGTTCGACATTTAGGCAAAGATAAGATTTTTACTACATTTGTTACCCTATCAATCTATTTAATAAAATGAAAGCTCAAACACTTTTTATCATTTCCTTAGTTGCATTGTTTTCATGCAACGCTGGTTCAGAAAAAAACACCGAAACGAATAAAGCAATTCAAGATTCTGTTCAAACCTATTTGGATGCTTATAATAAAACCTATAAGGAATTAAACATTATTTCGAATGAAGCATCGTGGATGACTCAAATTCGAATTGTAGAAGGCGATTCAACCAATTCTGTGGCTAATAATAAAGCGCAAGAAGCCTATGCCAAGTTTACAGGAAGTACGGAGAACATTGAAATGGCAAAAAAATACCTAACACAGCAGGAGCAACTAACGCCACTGCAAGTAAAACAACTAAAAGCCATTTTATACAAAGCTGCAAACAATCCTGAAACACTTCAAGATTTAGTTAAAACACGTATTAAAGCTGAAACAGAACAAACAGAAAAATTATTTGGCTTCGATTTCAAAATTGATGGCAAATCAGTTTCAACGAATGATATTGATGGAATGTTATCACATGAAAAAAACATGAACAAGCGTTTAAAAGCTTGGGAAGCAAGTAAAGAAGTTGGAAAAGGTTTAAAAAGTGGGCTCGTTAATCTTCGTGATTTAAGAAACAAGACTGTTCAAGGTTTGGGATACAACGACTATTTTGAATACCAAGTTTCGGATTATGGGATGAGTTCAAAAGAAATGATTGAAATGCTTCAAAAATTCAATAAAGAACTTTATCCATTGTTCAGAGAATTACATACCTATGCACGTTATGAATTAGCTAAAAAGTACTCCGTAAAAGATGTTCCAGATTTAATTCCAACACACTGGTTACCTAACCGTTGGGGACAAGACTGGAGTAGCTTAGTGGATGTAGAAGGCATTAATTTAGACAGTGCTTTAAAAACAAAAGATGCAGAATGGATTGTAAAACAAGGTGAGCGTTTTTATGTGAGTATTGGATTTCCAGAATTACCTAAATCGTTCTGGGAAAAATCGGACTTGTATCCAGCACCTGCTGATGCAAAGTACAAAAAGAACAACCATGCATCGGCTTGGCACATGGATTATGATCAGGATGTTCGTTCATTAATGAGTGTTATCCCAAACAGTGAATGGTACGAAACATCGCATCATGAATTAGGACATATTTATTATTATTTATCATACAGCAATCCTGAAGTACCTATTTTGTTGCGTGAAGGGGCTAACCGTGCTTATCACGAAGCATTAGGTAGTATGATGGGAATGGCTGCAATGCAAAAGCCATTCATGGAAAATTTAAATTTGATTCCCAAAGGAAGCAAAACGGATGAAATGAAAACCTTGTTAAAAGAGGCACTAAACTATGTTGTTTTTATTCCATTTAGTACAGGAACAATGAGCATGTTTGAACATGATTTATATGCAGAGAATTTACCTGCTGATCAATTTAATAAACGCTGGTGGGAGCTTGCTGCTAAGTATCAAGGAATTGCACCTGAAAAAGCGAGAGGAGAAGAATATTGTGATGCTGCTACCAAAACACATATTAATGATGATGCAGCACAATATTATGACTATGCATTGTCTTATATTTTATTGTTCCAAGTACATGATCATATTGCAAAAAATATTTTGCATCAAGACCCGCATGCAACAAATTACTATGGCAACAAAGAAGTAGGAAAGTTTATTGCTGAAATAATGAAACCAGGTGCTAGTGCCGATTGGAGGAAATTATTAAAAGAAAAGACAGGAAGCGATTTGAGTGCGAAAGCCATGTTGGATTATTTTTCTCCATTGATGGATTACCTGAAAAAGGAAAATGCAGGAAGAAAATATACTTTACCTGAATTGTAAAAAAAAGGGAGCGTAATTGCTCCCTTTTCTATTTTATTTTTTCTTTGCTAAATAATAAAGTGTTGAACAATTTTCAGTTCTAAAAACAAGATTGGCTTGTTCTTTAATTTGTTCGCGGGTAACCGATAAATATTTGTCTACTTCAATATTAATAAAACTTGCATCCCCCAATAATTCGGAGATAGCAAGATTTGTGGCTTTATTTAAAACATCTACTTCACCAAATGTATGAGAGGCTTCCATTTTGTTTTTCACTTTGGTTAACTCATCCTCATTCACCAATTCGGTTTTTATTTTTTGAAGCACTTCATCGATTCCTTGTTCTGCGGTTTTCATATCCACTCCTTCCACAAGTTTACCCGATATCACAAATAATCCTTTATCAAAATCACCCATAACATAGGCGTGAATATCACTAAACAATTGTTTTTCTTTTATCAATACATTGTATAAACGTGAAGAGTTTCCTCTTGACAAAATATCAGAAATTAAATCAACTGCATAATATTCTTTATCGTAACGAGAGCACATGTGGTAGGCTTTGTATATTGCACTGATAGGCACATCACGTTCAACAGTTAATGAACGAGCCTCTGTTTGAGCAGGCTCAGCAGGCAAATTACGTTTGTTTTCGGGGCCTTTAGGAATTGGAGCAAAATACTTTTCAGCCAAGCGCTTTACTTCAGCTAATTCAACATTTCCTGCAACAACCATAATGGCATTGTTAGGGCAATAGAATTTTTGAAAGAAATTTTTAACATCCTGCATTTGTGCATTTTCGATGTGTGAAATCTCTTTTCCGATGGTATCCCATTGATAAGGATGAACTTTATAAGCCATAGGGCGCATCAATAACCATACATCACCATAGGGCTGATTAAGATAGCGTTGTTTAAACTCTTCAATTACAACACTGCGTTGCACCTCTAAACTTTTTTCGGAAAAAGCCAAACTTAACATACGATCGCTTTCTAACCAAAATCCTGTTTCTAAGTTTTCGGAAGGAAGTGTTAAATAATAGTTGGTAATATCATTGGTTGTAAAAGCATTGTTTTCACCACCTACTCGTTGCAAAGGCTCATCGAAATTTGGAATGTTGACTGAACCGCCAAACATCAAATGTTCGAACAAGTGAGCGAATCCCGTTTGTTCAGAGTTTTCATCACGGGCTCCCACATTGTATAAAATATTTACACAAGCGAGTGGTGTGGCATTATCTTGATGAACGATAACTTTTAATCCATTTTCTAATTCAAACTTTTCGAAACTAATCATCTGTTTTTCTTTAAAATCCTTTTATTAACTCTTGTTTAGCAGCTTTATACTCTGCAATAATCTCATCAATAATCTCTTTAGCCGACTTTATTTCCTTAATCATTGCTGAAATTTGTCCAATTTCGAGCTCTCCATTTTCTAAATCGCCCTCAAACATACCTTTTTTTGCTCTCCCTCTACCTAATAATTCTGAAAGTTCGGCCGAGCTAGCACCTCTAGCTTCCGCTTCAAACACTTGATCAAAAAACTGGTTTTTTAATAAGCGAACAGGGGTTACTTGTTTTAACATCAATTTTGTATCGCCTTCAACTGCATTAATTACAGCATTTTTAAAGTGAATATCAGCCGATGATTCTTTAGATGCTACAAATCGGCTCCCAATTTGAACGCCATCGGCACCCAATGCCATTGCAGCCAACATTCCACGCCCTGTTCCTATTCCACCAGCCGCAATAACAGGTATTTTCACTGCTTGTTTTATCATTGGAATTAAGCACAAGGTAGTTGTTTCCTCCCTCCCATTATGACCTCCTGCTTCAAAACCTTCGGCAACAATGGCATCTACTCCTGCATCTTCCGACTTTTTAGCAAATTTGGTATTTGCTGTTACATGAACAACCGTAATCCCATTCTCTTTTAATTTTTTTGTCCAAGTAGCAGGGTTTCCCGCTGAAGTAAATACCACTTTCACCCCTTCTTCAATAACGGAATGAATGTGTTCTTCAATGTTAGGATAAAGTAAAGGAATATTTACGCCAAAAGGTTTGTTCGTAGCTGCTTTACACTTTCGAATATGATCTACTAAAACTTCGGGATACATACTTCCACTTCCAATCAATCCTAATCCCCCTGCATTACTAACCGCAGCAGCCAGTTCCCAACCACTGCACCAAATCATTCCTCCCTGTACAATTGGATATTCTGTATTAAAAAGTTTCAAAATACTATTGTCCATTCTAAATTTTTCTTATTTTTGTTATTATTCGGTACGAATTTAAGGAATATATTTTTTGTATTTCGGTTTGTATTTTTTATATATTTGCAACATGCGTAAATTATTACTTTCTTTAATAATAACAACATTAACTGTTAGCTTATCAAAAGCCCAATACAATTGGGATTTTGGAGTACATGCTGGTGCGTCCAATTATTTGGGTGAAATGGGAGGAAAAGCGGATACCCGTAAAGACTTTATTATGGATATCAAACTAAGCAAAACCCAATTTACGGGTGGTGCTTTTGCTCGATACAAATTCACTCCTTTGATATCTGCAAAACTTGGCTTAAATTATATTAGAATTGAGGGAGCCGACAATGCTTCTACAAATCGTGGAAGGGCTGGAAGAAACTTGTCATTTCAAAACAATATGTTTGAATTAGACTTGCAAGCACAAGTGTTTTTTTATGAAATTCCAGATTTAGGAAGAACTTACCGTTACCGTAATGACTTTAAAATGTATGCTTTTGCAGGTGTAGCTGGTTACTATCACAATCCAAGAACGATGTATCAAGGCTCGTGGGTGAAACTACAACCATTACAAACAGAAGGAGTTCAGTATAAAAAAATTGGCGTTTCAATTCCCCTAGGAATTGGATTGTTGTTCACCTTAGAAAAGCGTCATCGTATTGGTTGGGAATTTAACTGGAGAACTACATTTACTGATTATTTAGATGATGTTAGTACAGTATATGCAGATCCGAACACGCTTTCAAGTCAGCTAGCAATTGATTTAGCAAACAGACGAGATGAATTAACGGGTGACTACCCAGTTGCATCTAACTATGATCCAGGCAAAAAACGTGGGGACCCTTCTCACAATGATTCTTACATGACAACTTCTATCTACTATTCATATGTTTTAAGAGGAAAAAGCTCTTTTTATAAATCTAAATACGGTAGCGTATTCAAACGTAGCAAATACAAAAAACGTAAAATACGTGCTAAATTCTAAAAAAAATCCCCTTTCGTTGAAAGGGGATTTTTTTATCGCTTCACACAATATTTTGTTTTTGTATATCAAAGGTGGATGTACAATCAGCAAACAATTCACTCTTTAAGAGTACATTAATAGCCTTATTGAAAACGAAAGCTAATTATTGCTTTACATTCTTAAATACATCCTCTAAAAAGCCATAATCTAACATATACAAATTACCAGCAGAGAAAGTAATTACAACTATATCGAACTTTTCGATGTATTGTTTTATTGGTAAGTTAGCTGGATTACGTTTGATTGGAGCATTATCAAACAATGTGGCATCTCGATTATAATACCAAAACTCTGAAGAGGCACTTATCCCCGATTTAAAGAATTTATTCCACATCCATGCATGACAAAAACTATCGCCTACCAATAATAGCTTTTTAGCTGAAGCATTCGATTCCGTTGTTACTTTTGCTAAATAACAGCTATCCTGACGCTCCAGAGAAATCAATAAATTAGCGGCATTCTCTATATCGTAATCAGGTCCCCAAACAGTACCTGTTTCATAATACTCCAACTTATTTTTAATTTTAATATCGGATACTGCTGCCATGTACTTGCATAATGAATCGAAACACCTTGCAGCGTATGCTTGTGTCCAATGAACTCCACCTTTGGTGCAAACAGGAAATGGAAAAACATTCTTTTCCGCAATAGCTAGTTCATTAAAATCGATGTAATTAAAATTACCTGCTTTTAAGCCTGCTTTAAATTCTTCGTAATAACCATTTATAGGCTGTGAAATTTCAATTCCCTCGGGCAATGTTTCCTTATAAACAATGCTTTTATCGGGAGCAATTACCCAAACTACCTTTTTATTCTTTAGAGCAAGTGTATCGGAAAAACGTTTTAATAAATCTAAATAATGACTAAGTGTATAACTACCATAGGTCTTTTTTTCAAAATAATCTTTTGTATAGCGGTGCAGATAGCCCTCTTTCCCTTTGTAAACATCATGTACATTTAACTTGTCGAAAAGGCTGTATTCCAACTGATTATGAATCCTTGTTAAGCCTGGGAATAAACCAAAATTGTATTTTAAATAATTTTCAGTTGAATCCTGAAATGCCTTGCTAAAATAAGCTTCAGCAGAAAATTCAGGTGTAGATGGTTTTTGAAAATAGCCACTTAAAGGAGCGTCTTTGATTAATTGAAAAGGATAAAAAAGCAAATGAAGCACTAAGAATAAAAATAGTACAACGAACATAAGTGTATATTTTTTAGTCTTCATCAAAATCTAAAATAAATAAATGGATTAAAACCTTCAGCCAATAAGTAAGCTGAGCTTAATAATAAAAAAACAATCGTTATGGGATACAAAACAGCTAAACGCTTATTACTACCAATAAACAAGGCTTCATCATTCTGAATATGGTTATAGATTGATTTGGATAAACCCATAAATGCAAATAAAAGCGAAAGGAATAAAACAACTAAAAAACGTGTATCCAACACATTGCTTTCAAAAAAGGTAAACGAAAACATTTTTTTGAGCATCATTCCTGCAATAGACAAATCTTCATTTCTAAAAAGCACCCAACCAATGGTAACTACAATGAATGTATAAAAAACAGCACCAGCATGTTTGAGATACTTCTGCAAAAACAAACGTTCTATGACCAAGAAAAAACCATGAAAAGCACCCCAAATCAAATAATTCCAGCCTGCACCATGCCAAATACCTGATAGTAAAAAAACAATCCATAAATTAAAATACGTTGCATACGTTCCTGCTTTATTTCCACCTAAAGGAATGTATAAATAATTTTTCATCCAGTTACCCAAGGAGATGTGCCAACGTTTCCAGAATTCTGTAATACTTTTTGAGATATAGGGGAAATTAAAATTTTCAGGAATCCGAAAACCTAACATTTCTCCCAAGCCAATTGCCATATCGCTATAACCTGAAAAATCAAAATACAATTGCATGGTGTAAGCAATGGCGGCAATCCAAGCCAAAGAAGAATCAATGAGGGCAGCATCTAATTTATAGATTTCTGATACCGTTTCTCCAAGCACATTGGCTATCAATACTTTTTTGGACAAACCAAAAACAAAACGCATAAATCCAACTAGGCGTAATTGACTTGAAATGGCTCGTTCTGTTTCAATTTGATAACCAATTTTATTATATGGAATAATAGGCCCAGCAATCAATTTAGGAAACATTAAAATATAGGTGAGGTAATTTCGAAAACTGGTTAAGGATTTATAATCGCCACGATAAACATCAATTACATAGGTTAACGATTCGAATGTAAAAAACGAAACTCCAATTGGAAGAACAATTTCGGGCAACTCAATAACGCTAATTTGAGCAAAGCCTAGTAATTCATTCAGGTTTGTCACAAAAAATTGGAGGTATTTAAATCCAAACAGAATCCCTAAGTTAATCGATAAAGAAATGAGGAGCAGTTGTTTCTTCCTCTTTTTGGTGGCACTTTTTTCCATTTGCTTCACTAGCAAGTAATCAATACCTGTAGTTAAAAGAATAACAAAAATGAAAATTGGTCCGCCCCATGCATAAAAAACAATACTACCAGCAAGCAAGGTATAATTCCTGTGTTTAGCAGGTGTTAAATAATAGGCAATCAAAAAAAGAGGAAGGAAATAAAACAGAAAAATAATACTACTGAAAAGCATTTTGCTCTATTTATTATTAAAAAACTGATTCAACTTAGATAGGGGCTTTCTAATAAATGTAAACATTCCTGGCTTTAAGTCATTCAAAATCCAAGCTCTTTTATCTTCACGATTTGCCTTTATTCTATTTGCTAATGTTATATTGCTTTTACCGCCTACACGCATTTTAACAAGTGTTTTTGGCAAATAGGACGCTTTGCAATTGTAGCGGTATAAAAATCGAAGCATTAGCTCGTAGTCTGCAGCCGATTTAAGGCTTAAGTTAAATGTTCCGAATTTCAAATAACATTCTTTTTTTACAAAAAAAGCGGGATGTGGTGGCATCCAACCTTTTAGAAAGTTCTCCTTTACGTAATTGCCAGAAATCCAATTACGTTTCACAACATCAGTATTAAAACGATCTACGTATTGTAAATCGCCATATACACAATCGCAGTTATTACTTTCAAATATTCGAACTACATCAGAAATAACAGTGGATGCACTATAAAAATCATCGGCATGAAGAATGGCAACAATATCTCCTGTGGTTAAAGCAATTCCTTTGTTTAAAGCATCGTAAATGCCATTATCTTTCTCGGAAAGAATGGTTGAGATTCCTGATTTATACTTATCTACCATGCGAAGTGTTGCATCGCTCGATTTTCCATCAATAATAAGGTACTCAATAGCAGGATAGTCTTGCGAAAGAACAGATTGAATTGTACTTTCAATGGTATCAGCACTGTTGTAACAAACGGTTATGACGGAAACTTTAAGCATAAATTACCTCATTTTAGAGCGACAAAGATATATTTAAATAATAACTGATAAAATTCATGCAGAATTAATGATTGTAATCATTAATTGGCCCCTATTTATAGAATAAATTTGTAAAAACAAAAAGCGAAGGCATTTTTTTCATACTTTCGCGGTGAATTTAAATGAAACTACTAAATTTAAAAATAAAACAATCAAAACAACCAAAACAATGAAAACAACTCTCTCAAAATTATTTTTTGCTTTTTTCCTGCTGGTTTCAGTGGTGGGAAAATCTCAAACGCCTTGGAATCTTGAAACATCAGGCAACTATTCTATGACAGCATGGCCTGCATCATCTCCTGCAGGAACATATCCTACATCTATGATATTCCGTCATTGGTCATCGGCTAACCCAACAATCGCTACTGCTGTTGAAAGCCCAACTGCAGTTACTTGTGCTTACAATACATCTGGAACAACAACAACTAGAATGAATGGACTAGATGCAGGGGGCTTTTCTTTTAAAAATGGTAGTGCTGCTATTACAGGTACTGTTGCACAAAGATTAGGATACGCATTGCTTGCAATAAATGCTACAAATAGAAAAAACATTCAAGTTGGATGGAGCGGTGGAAAAACTGGTGCATCAACAATTACACATGGATTAACTTGCCAATATAGAGTTGGTGCAACTGGAGCATGGACTACACTTAATTCTTATGTTTCTAGCTCATCTAATACTGTTTTTCCTGCTGTTACTCTTCCATCAAACTGTGATAATCAAAGTTTAATTCAAATCAGATGGGCATTTAATTACGTTTCAGGTACAGTTACGAATGCATCTTTTCAATTATTCGTAGATGATATTTCGGTAACAAGTATTCCAAATGTTACAATTGATCCTATTGTGAATACATGCACCACAGCACCAGCATTTACTCTTACAAATGGTCAACCTACAGGTGGAGTTTATTCTGGCCCTGGTGTTACAGGAGGACTTTTTGATCCAGCAGTTGCTGGCAATGGAACTCATACAATTACCTATACCTATACTGACGCAAACTCTATTTCTAACTTTGCAACAACTACTGTAGAGGTTGATCCAATGCATTGTATTGTTACTTCTACTTTAACTTCTGCATATTGTGGTGCAACAGGTTTAACACCGAACTCAGTTATTGTTTGTGAAGCAAGTCCAGGAGCGACAGCTTATCAGTTTACCGTTTCTAATACATCATTAGGTTATTCTGCAAATTGGACAGTAAATGCACCATATAGATCTTGTACTTTAAATAAATTTCCAGGTTTACAATACGGTCAAACGTACACTGTAACTATTAAAGTAATGTCTGGCGGTATTTTAAGTGCTGCAGGTTTGCCATGCTCAATAACATTAGCAAACTTACCAACAACAAGTTTAGCTACTAGCTCTTGTAATGCTACAGGGCTTACCAAAAATTCTTATATAACTTGTAATGCAGTATCTGGAGCTACCTCATATGAGTGGACTTTTACAAATACATCCTTAGGATTTTCATATGTTTATACTTATCCTGGACCATATAGAAATTTACAACTTAAAAATGTACCCGGACTTATCGCTGGAAATACTTATAACGTAGGTGTTAAGGCAACAATTGGAACGATTTTAACTCAACCAGGGGCTGTTTGTCCAATTACATTGTCTTCTGCATTTATGGCTGAATACGAAGGAGATGGATCAAAAGAATTTGTTGAAATGCCAAATCTTTCTGCAATTGTATACCCAAACCCAGTTTCTTTGGAGAGTGAATTAAAAATTCAGTTGAATGAAATACAAACATCAACAGTTATTATTACTGATGTTATGGGACGTTTAGTATTCGAAAAACAATTTGCTGAAATGGATTTAATCAACATTAGCCTTGCTGGCATGGGAATTAGCCCAGGAGTATATAATGTTGCTGTTTCTAATGGAACTAATATTGAAAACAATAAAATTGTTGTTACAAAATAATAATTTCACACTATAAAAATCCCCTTTCACACTTTTGGAAGGGGATTTTTTTTTGATAGGGTCAAACATTGCCCTAATAAACTATACTAATATTTATTATTCGATTATTCGCTCACGAATCGGTTGAGCGGGATTCCCTTGGTATATTTTATACGCTTCTAAATTGCTAGTTGCAACAGAACCTACTGCTAAAACAGCATGCGAATGGCACGTTACACCGGGACAAACGGTCGCTTTTGCACCAATCCAAACCCCATGTTCCAATTTTATTTCCCCTACAATTAAATCAAACGCCTCTTTTTTATAATTGTGATTACCACCTAAAAGCAATGCTCCTTGCGAAATACAAACATTATCATCAATGGTTACATGTGCCAAATTATCTATCCAAACATTTTCACCAATCCAAACATTATTACCAATCTCTAATTTCCAAGGGTATTTAATATTCACATGTGGTTTGATAACTACTCCTTGTCCTATTTTTGCTCCAAATAAACGTAATAAGGACACCTTAACTGAACTAACAGGGAAAGCCGAATTCATCCAAGCAGCATTGGTAAAATACCAGCAAAAACGTTTCATAGGATTTGCACCTGGCTTATACCAATCATTATTAAATTTGGACAAATTAGTCGTAGTCATAACACAAATTTATAAAAGCTAAGCAAACAAACGTCTGTTTTGCTCAAGTATTTCAGGATTTTCAAGGTATTGTTTTGCAAAATGGAACGCATTTGTAGATAAAGCATCAAAATCCGATTGATTCATTTCTGATAAAAGATCGATGTGTTTTGCAAAATCAGTGAGATTCGACAAGGATAGATCCCATCCTATTTTTTTATCCTGCAACTGTTTCCAAGGTGTTTGGTCACTTATAATTAAAGGACAACCAGTCATTAATGCTTGCAAAATAATATGTCCGAAATTCTCTCCTTGCGTAGGCATAAACATACAGTGATAGGTACTAAGCACTGGTAATACTTTTTCACTATCCAAACTTCCTCTATAGCTAACTTTTACATTGGCAGGAAGTTCAGGCATTGCACTTTGGCACTCTTTCCAATAATCTTGATTATAAACGGGTCCATAAAAATCAAATGACACGTTTGATTTTACATTTTTAAGAATCTTTAAGGCAACTAATAAATTTTTTTCTGGTGCAATTCTAGCAATGTTTACCATGTGTAATTCACCAGAAACCTTTACTCGATGAGGTAATTTTTCTAAGGTGTTCTTTTGCGGAAGATTGGCAGCTGTGAGTACTTCAAATAACTCCCCCATCGTTTTACGAATGTCATTTTTCTCAATTTCGTTGGTTGCATGAAAAAGTACTTTATCAAATAAACGTAGTATACGTATTGCTCTTAAAAAAAAAGTTTTTTTTGTTTTCTTTACATTAAGCGCACTTTCAGCAAACATCCCTCTAGCAGCTACAACAACTCGTTTATCATGTTTTTTTCGAAGATAAAACAATGGCAGTAGAGTGAAATAGTATGAATAAATTCCATTGAGATAAACAACATCAAAATCAGATTTACGAATCAATTTTTTTATGATGTTACGGGTTAAATTATTTTGTGAAATATAAAAAACTTTTATTCCATTCGTCAATGTATTCCATTCATCGCTCTTCACAATTGGATAAGGAACTGTTTCGCAATAATCGGTATCCCTAGTTATGATTGAAAATTCAAATTCATCTTTCAAATGAGCTACCAAATTAGCAACCGACTGAATAGGACCACCAGCTTTGTAACCAGGCAAATACCAGTCGATGAATATGAGAATTTTTTTCTTTTGCACCTGACTAATTTTGAATGTTATTTTCTTGAAGCCAATTTTCAAGAATTACTAAATACCATATTCTAGACCAGGTAATACGGGGATTATCATTTAAAAAGTCAGCCCATAGTGCTTTAACTTCTTTTTCATTGAACTGACTTCTTTTAGCCAATGCATTAATTTTTTCTTGGCAAAATTGCTTTAGTTCATTTTTCATCCAATGTTTCCAAGGCAATGTAAAGCCCATCTTTGGTCGATTAACAATTTCCGAAGGCAATAAATCCCCCATTGCGTCTACCAATAATTTTTTAGGACTAGCCGTACTTTTATAATTATCCGGTATACCCAGCACATATTCTACTAAAGTATAATCAATAAATGGAACACGAACTTCCAATGCATGTGCCATGCTCATTTGATCGGTATCCCTTAACAATACATTCTGCATATAAGTGGATATTTCGGCAATAGAAGTAGCTGTCACTAGTTTATTGTTTGTTGCATGTAGCGAACTAACAATTTCAGAAACACTATTCGCTGGCAAACTCGATTGATTAACAATCTTTAGAATTTGATTGTCCATCAATACTTGACGGGCTATTGGATAAAAGGAGTTAAAATTAATTTTATCCTGCTTCATCAATTCTGCAATTTTCTCGGATGCAACACCTGGTTTTGCTTTTAACAAAACGTCTGCACCTAACCCTCGCATAAATTGTGGTGCTAAATTCAACCATGCTTTTTTATTTAAAGCTAAACTGCGCTTAAACACATCGTATCCTGCAAATAATTCATCTCCTCCCAAACCCGACAATGCCATTGTTATTCCTGCATTTTTTGTTGCTTTTGATACAATATACGTGTTGGGCCCATCTCCACTAGGATGATCCATTGCGGCTAATGCATTCGGTAAATCTTTAATAAAATCCGATGGCGTTAATTTTATTTCGTGGTGATCGGTATTGAATTTTTTTGCAATTAATTGCGCATATTTTGCCTCAGAAAATTCACTTTCATCGAAAGTCACCGAAAATGTTTTTACTTTTTCAGTTGATACTTTACTCATCAAACCAACAATTGCACTGGAATCAATTCCACCCGATAAAAAAGCACCAAAAGGAACATCGGCAATTAACCTGCGCTCTACTGCTTTAGTCAATAAGGTATTTACATCTTTACAAACATCCTCATAACTTTTCCCATTTGAAGCATCGCTTGTGTTTTCTGATAAAGACCAATATTTTTTAATTTTCAAGTCTTCATTCTTCATCTCAATACAATGACCAGGCATCAACATTTTAACACCTTTGACAATGGTATTGGGAGCATGTACCGTTTGATACCGCAAATAATCAATCAATGCATTCTCATCCAACTGTTTGGGTAATAAATCCGATGCTAATAAAGAACGTATCTCAGAAGAAAAGCCAAATACGCCATTGGTATAAAAATAATACAGTGGTTTTATCCCCAGTCGATCGCGGGCAATAAACAATTCTTTGCTTTGGGTATCCCAAATTACAAATGCAAACATGCCATTGAATCGCTTTACGCAGTCGGCTCCCCAACGTGCATAGGCTGCTAAAATTACTTCTGTATCGGTATTGGTTTGGAAAATATAAGCTTGCTGACCGGAACCAGCAACAACTCGTTGCAATTCAAATTTCAGTTCTTTAAAATTATATAATTCACCATTATAAACAATTTGATAACGACCATCTGATGATTGCATGGGCTGATGTCCGGCTGCCGATAAGTCAATAATAGACAAGCGTCTGTGACCTAACGCAACCTTTTCCTCAACAAATACCCCTTCGTCATCTGGTCCACGATGACGCATACGATTGTTCATTGCAATCACTTTTTGTTTTGCAATGTTTACGTCTGCTATTCCAATTAATCCATTAATTCCACACATAAAAAGTAAGTAGATAGTAAAGTTACAAAAAAAAACTTTTGGAGATAGTAGATGTGAGATATGAGATATGAGATATGAGATATGAGATATGAGATGTAAGACAGAACAGAACTGTGTCTGGTCATATTGTCCCGATAGCTATCGGGATGACGAACTATATGCGAGGATTTCCCACATTCTTATACAAGATCAGAGTGACAGCCGCACACAAATCACAAAAAACTTACTTATAAAATTCAATGATTTTTTCGGAAATAAAATCAACCTCTTTTAAACTTAAATCAAAATAAAGCGGTAAACGAAGTAAACACTTGCTGTATCTATCTGCTTGTGGTAATTCAGGTGCATTGTGCTTATTTAAATAATAGGGACTATTGTGCAATGATTGATAATGAAAAACGGCTTGAATTGAATTTTTCTTTAAATGATTGATTAATAAATTTCGTTCGGTATCCGATTTGCAAACCAAGTAAAAAATATGCGCATTATTACTTGCATTGTCTGGAATAATTGGCAGTTGAACTTTATCAGTAATACTAGCAATCGATAAATTTTTAAGATACCTGTTCCATATCTTTTTTCGCTTTTCTTGAACAATATCAATGTCGAGTAATTGAGGATATAAAAATGCAACGGAAATGGCGCTAGGAGTAGAAGAGAAACCAAGATCCACCCATTCATACTTTTTCACTTCATTTCTCATAAATTCTGAACGATTGGTCCCTTTATTCTTTATCCGGTCGGCTCTGCTAACCAAGTTGGCATTATTGATAACAAGACATCCACCTTCGCCACAATGTATATTTTTTGTTTCATGAAACGAAAAACAAGCGATATCGCCAAATGTACCCAATGCCTTATTTTTATAGAAGGAATCGATGCATTGTGCAGCATCTTCTATAACAAAAATATTATTTTTTCGAGCAATACGAATCACCTTATCCATATCACACGCAACACCAGCATAATGAACAAGTACAATTGCTTTTGTTTTTGTTGTAATCAATCGCTCAATCTGGTCTTCATCTATATTTGGATGATTCAGTTTACTATCAGCAAATACCAACTTAGCACCTCTTAACGCAAATGCATTTGCCGTTGAAACATAGGTAAAAGAAGGTAGAATGACTTCGTCACCGGGTTCAATTTCCACTAAAAGTGCTGCCATTTCTAATGCCGTGGTACAGGAATTCGTTAAAAATACAGAAGGAAATTTGTATTTTCCTTTGAGCATCTGCTGACTTTTTTCCATCAAGTCAAAATCGCCTGTAAGGACTTTTGTATCCATTACATTACTAATTGATTTTTTCTCTTTACCAGAATAATATGGGATGTTGAATGGAATCAAGGTTGGTAGATAGTTATTGGTTGTTAGTTATTAGTTGTTGGTTGTTAGTTCAAAGTTATTTAGTTCTGTTGCTACTATCTTGTGTCTTATATCTAACGTGTATTACCTATCACGATTCCTTACTCTTCCCTCTTTCTCGACAGGCCTGTCTGCCGACAGGCAAGCTCGAAATGACAACGCACGGTACAATTCTATTTACTATTGCCTATTCGCTATTCCCAAACTCTTCCCTCTTTCTCGACTCCGCTCGAAATGACAACGCACGAAACTATTCACTATTTACTATTCGCTATTTACTATTTACAAGTCCCAATCATCGCAATTAATTTACCTGCCCAAATTTCAGGAGTATTCAACTTTGCTTTTTCTACACTTTTGCTGCCCATTTCAATAAGTGCTGAATTATCCAAACTGATTATTTTTTTCAATCGATTTTTCAATTCCTCCACATTACCAGATTTGTAAATATAACCATTTACATCATTTTCAACAAAAGCAAGTCTCGCTCCTACTTCATCGGAACAAATAATTGGAAATCCAGCTGCAGCATATTCATGAACTACAACTCCCCAAGGCTCAAAATGACTCGGTAATACAAATACGCCCGTATCTTTTATAAATGAAGGCAAATCTTTGGGCTGAACAAAACCAAAATGCTTGATTTTATCGTGTTTAATAGGCTCAATATCTCCAACACCCAAACACCACAATTCCCATTCATTGGGTGTTTCATTTTGCAATTCAACAAATGCTGTCCACAGGTCACGAATTCCTTTAAATTCATAATACCTACCAACAAAAATAAATCGTTTTGGAAACTGCTGCTTTTTTGCTTCTAAATTATTTAAGTATTGATTGTAGAACAGATTAAAATCGCAGGAATAAAAGCCTGTTTGAATCTGCTCTTTTTTGAACCCTAACTTTAAAGCATACTCATATTGCAAATTACCTGGTACCCAACAAATCGAAAAGCGATTTTTTAAATAAAATGGGCTTATAAAACGTGCTATTTGCTGTTTTATATCACCACGCCAATGATTATCCAATGCAAGAATAGTCGTAGCTCGAGATTTAAATATACCACATACTTTTAAATAACCTTTATCAACCCAACCACTACAAATAATGATATCAGGATTAATTTCTTCAGTTAATGTGCATAGCTTGCTATTATCAAAATCATTCCGTTCATAAATTTTAATTCCATCGGGATAATTAAATTGAAAAGGAGCTTCCTTATTTACTGGCCATCTAACAAGATGGACTTCAACCCCTGCATTGATAAGTGCTTTACAGGAAGCTAAAAAATAGTCAGCAATTTCGGTATAAAGAAACAGTGCTTTCATTATTTTTTTCTTCTTTTTAAAACAAATCTAATACTAATAAAACAAAGGAAAGTAAAGCCAGCTCCATACCAAAAGAAGGGATGTAAAAACATATTTTTAAAATACAATGGAAGTAAACGAAATGAAAATTCTGGTTTTGATTTTGTGTTTTTTGACCAAAAGTCAAGGTTATAACTTTCAATGGCGGTTAATTGTTGATTGGTTAAACTCAATCCATCCAACGTTACAAAGCCATTATTCACCTTTACATTAAGCATTGCATCCTTAGGGGTATCGCGAATAGCAGTTTGAATAAATACTATATTATATTCATCGTTTTTATCGTAAAAAAAGGAGGCTGGTCCACCACCCATTGATCCCGACAACCAAAAAATATGCTTAGAAGCTGCAATAGGTTTTAGCAAAGGTTGAATTTCTTCTAAAAAATTATTGGTTCCAATTGCAGTACGTGTATTTTCTAGAAACAACTGTTTATATTTATCAATACGTTCGGCCCAAATAGGACGATGAGTAAAAATGAAAACATTTTTAATTTTTTCCGATTGTGCAGTTTCAAGTGTTGATTTAAGAAAACTTAACTGTTCCCCTTGTATGCTACCATCATTCAATTCCGTATTGAGTACAATATATAATTCGGATGCGACCACGAAAGAGTAAAAGGTTTTACCAAACTCTTTTTCATACCTATTTCCATTTGACAAGTCATGATTTCCAACTGCATTAAGCAATGGGAATTTAATCTTTGAAAACAAACTTGATTTGTAATGGTTGAGATAAACATCGTCCACATCTAAAAACAAATCGCCCAAACTCATTAAAAAAGCTGGTTGTAATTTATTTAAAGTGTCGATACTTGACAATACAGTTGCGGCAGGAAAAGTTGAGCTATTATTCGATTGACCATGAAAGTGTCCGCTAACGATAAAGCTATAAGTTGAGACAGAATCGTTTAGTTTTTGTCCAGTAAATGGCGAAGTAATTTGTGCACTCAAGTACATTGAAAATGACAAGAAAGCAACAAATAATGGTATTATCCCAGCGTTATTTCTTTTTCCCATTCTTTTTAATGATTAATTCTACATCGTCAATATCTTCATCTAGTTTCTTATTATTGATTGTAATAGTAGATTTTTTTTCTTGTAAATAATTCGTTTTAACATTCGCAAAAGTAATATCGTTTACAAAAATAGCCGCATAACCAGCACTTGGCTTATTTTTATAGGCCACTACCCCTATTTCTGAATTTGAAACAGTAATTTTATTTATGTTAATTTGACTAAAGTCTTCAGCCGAAATGGCAATATAAGTATCCACTATCTTGATATCAGCTCCTGTTACTTGGGAACCATCCTTAGTATTCAAACCTTTATTTTTTGAACCTTTTATAAAAATAGAATTCAATTTAAGTTCCGATTTGGTTATATCAATTGCATTTTCCTTGCAATTTTCAAATGCACATTTTTCAATTTTCCCATTCGAAAAATCGGCATCAAACGCATCGTCCTTCATATTTTGAAATAAACATCCTTCCAAGGCAAATTCCGAACGTATAACATTAACAGCATCCTCCGATTTAAAATTATTAAAACTACAATTCTTAAAATCAACAGCTGATTCATAAAAGGTAATTGCACCCGAGCGTTTCCATTGCGGATCTTTCACATTCGCAAAGTACTTAAAAACAACGTTTTTAAGTACCGATTTTGGACATCCAATAAACATCATTCCTTGCGAAGAAGAATCGGACGAAGTAACAACAATTGACTCATCATCTAATCCATTGAATATAAAATTAGAATACGATATTATTTTTGCATTCTTTCTTATATCAATTGTACAAGGAGACTTTGCAAGAACAGTATACCCAGCAGGTATTATTAAATCTTTTTCAATCAGGTTTGCTCCAGCAGATACAGTAATTATCTTTTTGAGTTCGTCTATTTTCAAAAATGGGAAATCGTTTACATTCGACTGTTGCATTTTTAATTCTTGTGCAATAAACTCCGAATCGGTATGCGGAAATGGGAATACTTTAGTTTGCTTTATTTCGGATGCTCCCAAAATCGAATAATTAATTTTCAATGAATCCGTCCAATCTTTTTTCAATACGCTTGTTCCAAAATTAAATTGATAATCTCTGTAGATTAATGCTTCGCGATTTGCTTTAGAAGGTAAAATAATTCCATTGGCTGGAAGAGCTATTGCCCCATTTGATTCAATTGAATGAATTTGAACTGGCAATGCATCAATGGACGCAATTTGAAGGGAAACAATAGTGTCTTCAATTTTATTTAAATAAGCATGAATTGCTTTGGGAGGGTTCAATATTCTCCAAATCTGATGTTGTCGTTTATAGTAATCGTTTTTATCAAATTTTTTGTAAGGAAATTCTTTGTAGATAATTGCCAAATTTGCTTTCAAAGCGGTATTTGATGCTGCAAAAAAGGCATCTAGATATGCAGGTTTAGACACGCGCTCCAATTGCTTCATGTATTCTGCAAAAAACGTAGGATTACTAAAAATCATCTCGTGCCATTCGGAATAATTTTGGGTTGAATCTAATTTCACAAACATGTATTGAGCAGAAAGTTCTTTGGATCCTAAAATGGTAAAACTCTCGTAAGCAACGGGCTCCAATTTAGAGGTAACAGGGTTGTAATAATATTTTATATCACTCCAATCGATACTATGCACACCACCTACCAAATCGATGATTGCATGAAATTTTGCTAATCGAGGAATATCAAATGCCTGTTCTACCATTATTTTTTTCTCACGCAATCCTTCTATCAATGCAATGGCTTTTAAGTAATATTGCTTCTGAATGGAATCACCTAATACTTTATCCTCACGATAAGCTTCAGGATTGGCCGAATAATAAGATGCAAATTCATCTACGGAATAAGTACCTGTTAAACCGTTATATCTATTCACCCAATACAAATCGGGGTTAAAACGAAGCACGGGCCCTTTAAGGCGATTATTATTTTCAACCAATTCATTTTCAAAATTCTCTTCCACCGCATAAATCCCCCAATCTTCGCCATTCACCTTTACATTAATAAATTTATAACGCAAGGCAATAATGTCTTCACGCTTCATCAATTCGTGGTAAATCCATTCATAAATATAGCCTCTAGTTCCTGGGTGCTGAATGGTAAAGCGTTTCATCCCCATAAACGTTTCATCTTTCTCTTTAATTTTGATACGGAACGACCATTTATCATCTTGCAAATGATCGGTCATGTGCCCTTTTAAACGAAGTTTAACAGTTATTTTTTTACCCTTGTAATTAATAATTCCATCTACATATTCACCATCCAAATCGTTTACTATTACTCTACGTTCGAGCGCATTCTTCCTGTGTTTTTCTAATTTTTTAAAATCCTTGTCATTTATTTCAATCGCAATCTCTTCGGGCTGGGCATCCCAACTATTTTTATAATTACTTAAAACAGTTGAACAAAAATCGAAAAGACCAGAATAGCCTTTTGTTTTAAGTACTTTAGAGGCAATTGAACCACCAACTATAATTATAACAACTGTTAAGAATAAAACAATTAGTTTTATTCTCTTCTTCGATAGAATGCTATTGGGTTTATTTTTATTTATAATATCCATTTAACTGTAAATTCTTAATCTGTAACAACTGCTATTTCTTCTGAAGGTTTTATTTCATCACTTAATAAAATAGTAAAAATAAAAACTCCCATAAATGCAAAAGCACTCAATGAGCCTACTAGCCATGATTCAAAAAATGCTGTAAATGAAATGGCAAACATAGTTGGAAAAGCATATTTTGTTTTTTTAGCGGCTTTAATAAAAAGCAGGATATAGGACCTTAAATAAATCAACAAACCAATTAAGCCTTGGTCGAACCAGAAAGTTAAAAATGAATTATGAACACCACCCTGATGATTTAACTTCAGAAGTGCACCGTAATGTTGACGCATGTAAAACTCATTGTAAGCAAAGCCTCTTCCAATAAAAAAATTATGTTGAATTTGCTTCCATGCAAATGCCCATGCTATGTAACGTCCGCTACCTTCCTCAATTGTTTGAACACGAAAATACTCACCCAATCCCAAAGAATTAACAATAGCAGTAGCATTTGAACTAATTAATTCGGATATAAATAAAAATATTACAAATAGTAAAAAACCTAAAAATGGGGATAATCCAAAAAAACGCTGAAATGTATAAAATATAAAGATCGCAATTAATGCATTCCTCGATCCAGACCAAACAACAGACAGTAATATTATACTGAATATGATTATGCTATCTCTTTTAGAAAAAAGATCAGGATAAAAACTGTTTAAAATAAAAACTGTAATAAAAAAGAGCACGCAAAACACACCTAATCCATTTGGACCACCAAATAGCCCTCTAAAACGAGAGCCATTTAAAACAGCGGCATTGGGAATAATATATTTTATTAACAAACCCACTATTAAAAGTAATGCAACAAATAAAATAAATCCTTTAATAAATTTTGCTCCATTTTCTGTATGTAGCTTCACAATTAGATTTGGCAAAACTAAAAATGTTAACAGATAAGAAAATGTTTTTTGAATACTTGTAAAAAAATAAGAGTCATCTATAGCAAAGGACATTGTTATTAATGAAAATGCAAAAAAAGGAATAAAAATGTTAAACAATTTGTTACCAAAGTAAAAATCTTTATACTTAATAAAGAAGATTAATGCTAAAATTCCAATATATATATTTTTAATATTCTTTGCAAAGTACAATTGAGGAATAGCACTATCAGAAAGGATCAACACAAAAAGATAGCCTAAAAACATTTCTTCATTCATTTCTTTGCGCACCATTAAAAAGATAGTCAACGGCAGAACGCCATAAATAGCAGGGCCACCATAGATTCCGGTAATTAACCAAACAATCAGAATAGTAAAAAACTGTATGTTCTCTTTTAAATAATTAACCACTTAGTATTTAATTTGCTTTAAGTATTTTTTCTAGTTGATCACGAAAGATCTTTGGCCTTTTAGCCAAAAAACTCTTTAATTCACTCATATTGTTCTTCCAATTTTGCTTCGTGCCCAAAACTCTCCAGCGCTTTATATGTTCATCCATGTATGGACTGATTTCTGACTCCATATCAGTAAAGATAGCCAATAAAGAACTTTCTGAAAATTCATTCTTAAGTAAATGTTCTGCTTCCAAAAAAAAATTGTTTTTAAAAGAAGAGTTATTTAAAAGTGAATAAAAAACTTTTCCCATCCCTTTTTCATGTTTTAAGTATTCAAACATATTGTATTCATAAGCATTATTGATATTAAACCCTATTGACCAATCCATGTCATACACTACATAACGCCATTTTCTATCGCGGTAAAGGGTATCTTTAGGTGGATGGCAATAGCGCCAATATTTACAATTGTTATGCGGCCAATCGTTATTTACAAAAAACATATTGCATAAAAAATAGTCGATCACATTCATAATATCCATTTCCTTTTCAACAACAGCAAATTTTTGATCGTCAGACAGATCATTCGATACAATATATTCAATTAAATTGCGATAGTCATTTGCATCGGACTTACCACCCTCCAAAACAACACCATCCAATTCAAGCATTGCAATACTATCTTTGGAAATACCATAATGATTTAGAATATAAGTAGCGTCAAAACGTTCTCTCAACGTATGAATTCCCCAATATTCTCCATTAAAAAAACAAACAACAGGTTCATAGGCCTGTGGAGACAAAGTAGAATTTTTCATCACACGATGTACATAAGCATCTCTTAGCAATGTTTTAGTCCAATCATTTCCACCATTTCTAAAAATAATATTAGTTTCGCCAGTAGATGATGAATTTAACAACTTTAAACAGCTTGTTCCTTCTTCTGAAGAAGCAGACCAAGAAACCCGAATGGACTTTTGAGCAAAACCACGCGTATTGAAACCATGAATACGAACCTTACTCAAATGCTGAGTAAAGCATGATTTAGTTATATTCCCTAAAGACAAATTGACCATCCGGTCAGCAGAAGAACCTTTATCCTGATAGTTAGCTGGATATTTCCACCAGGGAATATCAAATTTTATTTTTTTCTTAATGTAATTATCCTTGTCTTCGTATTTTTGCCCCATTACATAAATACCATTCTTATAACCAAACAGTTGATCCTTATCAAATACAAAACTCGCTATGGCAATAGAATAATTGTGCTTTTGCTTCGAATCGATCATATACGATTCCACTAATTCCCTACTACATTTCCCTTTTTCATCAACACATACGGCCCTGAGCACCGGGAAACTATAGGTATTGCCCAATGGAGGCTGCCAGCGGGGCGATGTAGGTATACTGTATAAAAATGTATCTTTTTTAATTTCAGTTGGAAGCTGAATTCCTTTCCCATCATAAATCATTGCCAATGAATTAGCCGGACTTGAACCATCGAGCGTATAATAAATAGTATGTCCCATCTCTTTACATGATAAATGAAGCATAGGAGCAGAAGTAAAATAACTGGTAGAAATATCGACAACTGGAGGGGAGATCCTGGCATCTTTAGCAAATTCATCCATTTTTTTAGCGGAACCCATCAGTTGATACAATGCCAAGGTAATCATCAGAGTAGTCAAACAAAGAAAAACGAACAATCGATTTGTCCGCATTTCCGATGTTTTACTTTTACTCTTTATATATCTCATAGTATTTAAAGTTCTAATCCCAACACACGACTAATGCCTTGTAGGTATTTGGAATTTTTTGTCATCAAAAAAGGGAATTCAGATGAAATACGATCTGCTGAATTTTCTGTTTCTTTATCATACTTCATTTCGATCACTATTCCTTTATCATCCTTTACAGGCGAAATAAATAAACTACCTTCATTCATAATCGAATAATAATGCAGGCCTTTATCTATGGTTAATCGGATCCGCTTATCCGATGTTATAAAATATTTACGCGTATAAACATTTAAAAGCACGGGATATACCTTTTGCAAATATGATCTTAAATGTTCATCGTCAACAGCACTTGTCATCACAGATTGTAATTTCCCTTTAGTAATTGACCTATCCACTATAAAATTGGGTAAAACATAATTCTTTTTATAACCCAGCAAGCCGTTCTTTATCTTAAATTCGAGTGTAGGTTTTTGGGCCTCTCCAAAAGTTTCACCATACCATCTTATTCTAGCTTTTATTCTATGATAGGCTCCATCGATATTATCATAATAACTTTCGAAACCGGCAGAATCGAAATAGATATTATTAATCTGTCGCTCATAAAAAATTTCCGAAAATAATGCAGGATGAAGTCGGATGATATGAAGTATTTCCTGCAGTGAAGTGCCGGTAACGTAAAACTTACGTTCATATCTTAATTCCTGCTCCATAATGGTGTTCAAAAATTAAAAATCTCTCGAAGAATCGAGCAGTGACACCACTGCGTTTGGATGCAAAACTCGAATCTCCTCCTTTATCTTTTGCAGTGCATCAATACTTTCAAGCCCGATTAAAAAAGAAAGTTCAAAGCGATCAGGAGCTTCATCGGAACGTTTTAGTTTTAAGAAATTGCAGTTTTTTTCAATAGAGGATACTATTGCAGGAATATTTACGGCTCCATTTCCTATAGAGGAAATATTCAAATACAAACTTTGCTCTTCTAATTCATCTTGTTTTCGGCTACTAAAACGAATAAATAAATAAAAAACAATAAAAGCGATGATGGTAAGTAAGGATAAGCCTGCTCCACATCCTAAACCAATTGCAATATTCAAAAAGAGGTAAGTAAGTTCTTCAGGTTCTTTAATTGCCGCACGAAAACGAACGATAGACAACGCACCCACCAAACCTAATGAAAGGGCTAAGGAAGACTTAACAACCGTAATAATAAACATTGTAGTAAGAGCCAACAACAAGAAATTTCTGGAAAAGGACTTCCTATTTGACAGGGAATTCCCGTATTTTGAATAAATCTTCCCCAATAAATAGGACAAAACAGCACAAATTACAAGACTAAAAATAAAAGAAGGTATATTCTTCGGAGAAAAACCCGACAAATTTTCGGAGAAAAAGTTTAGTAATGCGCTCATCAATTATATTTTACCGTAAAGATAGCAAAAATGAGGATTACAAACAGTAAAAATGAAGGATTTTAATCAGAATTAGCGTCTGTAAAATCGGGATAGGCAAACCAAACCCTAAACTCTTTGTAACTGAGTTTATTCATCTCCTTAATGCAATAGGGAACAAAAGAAAAGAAACGACCTAGCATTTTAAAAAAGGCAAAGAACTGTTTTTCCTTTAGAACCATAAATTTAAATGCCAGAAATAAACGATATAATATGAACAAAAAGCCAATCCCATAAGGGTAATAAATTAATGTAATAATCAAATTGTTTGAGTACAAATTAATATTACGCCACTCCCTACCAAAAACACCGGAATTGGAAACAGTTGAAACTTGTTTTATTCGAAGTGCGGTATCAATCCTATGATGAACAACCAAGTCATCTTTCCCAACAACTTTATATCCTTGTTTATATGCTCTTATAGAATAATCCAACTCTTCAAAATAGAAAACGAGTTCTTTTCTATAGCGACCATTAATTATAATTACCTCCCTTTTTATGATATGACCACAACCAACATAACCTCTTAAAGTTCTGAAGTTATTTTTCAATTGATTTTTAGGTGGTGGTGGAGCAATTTGATTGAACACTCTAAAATGAAAAATACCATATGCGGGGTTACTACTAAGTATAGAAATTGCTTCTTCAATATCCTCCTTAGTTCTGATATGCGAGTCATCATCTATTGACAAAATGTAAAAATTATTACTCCACTCCATCATATCCGATCGATTTTCAACAAATGTCTTACCAGATGGGTTTCCTCTAATATTAATATTAGGGTAAAGCATAGAAATTTTCTCAAATGTTCCATCTGTTGAGCAATCATCTGTTATATAAAACTGGCTCTCTTTAAAACCAATTGACAACATGTGATCTACAGTATAAATCAATTCAGTTAACCTATTCTTTGTAGTAATAATAATATCAATTTGCTCTATCATAAATTAAATATATTTCAAAATTACAGACTCAAAATTTAAACTAATAAAATCATGCTTGTAAATTGAAACTATTTTAAGAAAATCAGAATTATCAATCATTAAATCTGATCCCTTATCCTCCAAAAAAATTAAGGAATTAGAATTTAATCTACTTTTCATCAAGTCAATAATCTCAACAACACTTGCACTGTTATTAAAAGCAACATTAATAATGGATGGAGGCAAATTCATATCTAAAAGCATTTTAACAATTGAGGGAATGTCGTCTAAAGCTATAAGAAATCTTGTTGAATTTTTAAACACATTAATTGTCTCAGAATTAATTAGCTTCGTTTTAATATGATTAAAAAAAACATGAGGATTAGCACCATTACCAACAACGGTAGGTAAGCGTAATATAAGATAGTCCTTAAAAGTATCTGCAATTATTTTTTCCATCTGCTTTTTATGGCAAACATATTTGGAATTAGCTAAAGTATGATCAAATATACTACATGTACTGAAATAAATAAATTTTCCACCAAATTTGGAAAAACTTAAAAGTAAACTCTTCTCACGAATAAAATCTTCCTCCTTATCAGTCATAGAGTTCGATACGCCCGAAGCAAAAATTAACACTTCATTATCATCAATAAAACTAAATAATGATTTTGCAATCATTCCTTTCCCTATCACCATGTATTTCAGTTATCTATAATGAAAAAGTTTATATAATAAAACAGATGCATTATCATGCATATATAAATCGTTTGCCTTATGAAAAGCAATCTCCCCCATTTGCTTCCAGTCATTTTTCCTTATCCAAGCTTCCTCCATTTTTTTATCAAACGAGTACAAGCTTGAACTTTCGGAAATAAAACCATTTACACCATCATCAATTACCTCACGGTTTCCTCCAACATCTGTAACCACAGCAGTACGTCCACAAAGCATCGCTTCAATTAATGAAATAGGCATCCCCTCAATATAAGATGGCATTAACAAAATATTATTCTCTTTCCAAATTTCTTCTCTAATATTTTTTGCATAACCTTTTAAGAAAACTTTGTCCTGCAAACCATAAAATCTGATTAAATCTATTAATAAAGTTTCATCAGGACCTCTTCCATATATATTCAATTGCCAAGATCGTTTTTTCCACTTTTCAGCTGACAACATCTGCAATAACATTGCTTGCCCCTTTACGCCAACCTGAATATATCCAACACAAGCCATTTGAATAACTTCCCCTTCACAATACGGCAACACTCCCAATTCATCAATATTAACAGGATTTTTAATTATTTCAGAATTAGAAAAAGAATAAACAATCTGCCTTTCGGCCTGTTGCCTTAACCTTTCTGAAACAAAAAATACTTTATTAGCCTTTTCACAAACAAGCCTAACTGATTCAATTTTTGAATGATCAAATGTATATGTCTCTGTATTAGAATGAATAATAATAACAAAAGGGATATTCAATTCCAAAAGAAAGCTACGCAACTGATTTATTTCAAGGTCACAAAATGCACCCGTACTTAAAATAAGCCAATCGGGCCTCTCACTACGAATAAATGAAATTAACTGACTTTTAGCGATGAATTTTTTTACAATTTGCCCTTTTATCTTCCCTTTAATATCCGTGTAACTAAATCTGGTACGTTTGTGTATGGAAGCACCGGAATTAGCTAACTTTGAAATCTTATTTGGTAATTTCCCCCAATTGTAGACAGAAACTGCCACATCTAATTTTAAAGAAAGAGCAGAATACGCTATAGACACCCACAATTCTTCACTCCCTCCCCAAGGAGAGGCTGCCATAGATGAAACAATGCCGATTTTCATAACTAAAATATTAATTATATAATTCTCCTAAAATTAATTAAAAAAACGTTGCGACAACTTTTAAATTTATTAAATATTAAGACCATTATTTGACATCTATGAAAATCCTTTTTCAAAATTTTATTTAATTTAAAAATGATCATCTTTAGAAAAGGTGTTAGAACGTATTTCCTAATGATAATTGAGTCATTAAAACGGATTCGACCTATAATATCGATAAGAATTATCTTCAATTTCTCTTCCAATATATATATTGAAATTCTACAGTTTTCACTTTATAAATGTCAACATTTTCAATTTAAGCTAAAAGAAAATTATTAATCTGTTTTAAGATTGTTTGTTTTCAATAGCAAAGTTAAAAGCAAGCGTCTATAAACGACATACGCTGGCGGAACTTGTAGAACAGAATAATTATATTTATCATCTAATGCAGGAAACAAAATAACAAAAGTTAGATCTAATAATTCATGAACATAGTTATTAGGTTACGAATTATGAAAAATGATAGTATTAAAGATTTCTTTAGTATTTAATTTATTAGTATTAGAATTTTTAGAAGACCTAATAATCATATATCAAACTACTATAATTATAAAACGCTCATATAGTATAATTAAATGAAATACGACTCAACTGTTTTAGCAAGATTCTCGTAACTATACTGTTCGAAATTATTATTTTCATAAAAAAGCGAACCATTTTCAAAATTTATGATTAGATCTGTCCAAAAATTGTCATCACTAGTACTATTGAGGACATATCCCAATTTATTACTAATAATAAAATCAGTTGCCTGGCCATCTTCTGCAACCATTAAAATTGACTTTCTAAATCCTAATTGCATAATCGCTTTTGATGTAATGTAGTCTTTCCAACCATCTCCCAAAATGGTTAACAACAAATCGGCTGAGGTACACACTTTAAAAAACTCTTTCTCCGGGATGTGATCGTGTATTTGAATTATATCAAACAAATCTCTATCTGCAACCATTTTTTTAAAGAAGACATTCTGATTAAAAAATACAAGCTCTACTTTATTGTAATAATCTGGATTTGATTTCAATACTACCAAAGAGTCTAAAAAAATTTTCGCAGTTGTGTAACATACGTCCATTGTTATAGCACCACCATATACAACCCTCAACTTCGTATTCTTTTTTTCGTTTTTGGGGATTCCATAATCTTCATGATCAAAAGCATGGGGCAAATAAATAAATTTACTGCTTGCAATGTTGTTATACTTTTCAGACAAATCATCTCGCATTTTTTTGTAAGTAAAAAACAAAATATTTGCTTTTAAAAAAGTATAAGTTTGCTTTTTTTCCTCCTCATTTACAACATAAATTGGAATATTTTCATAGCTATAATTCTTGGCATCAGTCCAAGAATCTCTAAAATCGCATAATACATTTATATCAGGAAATTGCTCTTTCAATAGAGCCGTATAGTAGTTAAGATTGTGAGGAGGTCCTGTAGAAATTACATTTCTAATATTAAACTTATTTATTAAATCAGAAGCATGACTTAAAACATCTTCCTTCATAAATCTTGCCTCATCCATCCAAAGTCCGCCAACAAAATACTCCAGATAATAAATGTATATTTTCCTTAATAACCTCAGAAAGTAGTCTTTCCTCCTTACTGTTCCCTCCCATAGAAGTTTTGGCCTTTTATCATCAACATAATATACAGTAATATTTGGATTATCAATATCTTCAATCCAATTAGCGCCACCTACCATCGCACTTTTGGCAGTCAACACTCTAATTTTGTAGCCATTTCTAGCCAAATATTTGGTAATTTTTGCCCATCTTCTAGCGCCAATAGAAGGACTAGGAGGATATACATAAGTTATTAATAATATATTCTTTTCAATCATCTAAAATGAATTTTTCAAAATTCCCAAAAACAATCTTGGACTAGTAAATAACCGACTAGGTTTAAGTAAAATTACTTTAAATAAGTATTTTATCATTTGATACCGAGATTTAGAATGGCCATATTCAATTGCTCTCGCCATATATCCTTCTTGAGTAAGATTGTAAATCATTTTATCTAGAGCTGGCTCATATTCTTCACTTAACATCTTTTTTAAATCAGTGAACATTCCTATAACATTATTATAAAACAAATATGATTTACCATAATTTAATCGAACTGTTATACTAGCCTCATTAACACAATAAGTTCCCATAATTTCAGGGAAATATTTAACTAACCCCTTACTTGATAGAAGAATTTGCAGAAAACGATCAGGGGTTAAATATTGAAAATAAGTCACAGGAAAATCAAATTCATCTATTATGTTTCTAAACACCATTGATTGTGTTCCAATGATCCAGTTTTGAATAACATCTAATACCGTATAGTCTTTTTCAATATTCAGATTATTAAATTTAGTAGAAGTAAGAGTATTAAGATCAAACTTGTTGACATTATGAAATGTTAGAACATAATTTTTATTTTTCTCTAAAAAATCTACTTGCTTCTGCAACTTATTTATATCGGTCCAAAAATCATCTCCTTCACAAATTGCAATATATTTACCTCTACATGACTTTAAAGTCTTTAAAAAATTAGCTTGCATCCCCAAGTTGCTATTTGAAGGCAATAAATTAATTTGATTTGGATATTTAGCCGCATAATTCTCGCAAATTGTTCTCGTTTGATCAATGGAACAATCTTCACCAATTACAATTTCAATTTCAAATGAAGAAACTTGAGATAAAATAGAATCCAAAGCCCTTTTAATATATTTATCATGATTATATGTAATGACACAAACACTCAATAGAGGTGAAGTCGAAGTCGTTTCAAAAATCATATGAATAAAAATAAAAACATTTATAATCTATTTAAAAATGCACTATAATACATTTTGAAGCCCATTTTTTTGATAAAAAGCACCTTCATTCTGTTCCAACCATAACTATTTTGACTTCTCCAGTTATGCGAGATTTTTTTTGAAAAAATAGAATTTGCTAATTTCAAATCAAATTTAGCTATTTGAAAGAGAGAGATTACAATAAAGTCATAGTATCTACCTGCTTCATTCAAATCTATAATATGCAAACGCAATAGTTCTTCCAAATAATTAATTCTTAGAGTAACATAAAGTACCCATCTCTTTAATGGTTCACTTTGAGATATCTGACCGCTATTTCTCTGCTGGATAATTGTATTTGGTGAATTATCAATCAAATAATAGCTATCTTTTTGCAATAATAGGCGAAACATCAAATCTGCCTCTTGTGAACTTGTAATTTCTTCATTCCATTTACCGCACATGAAAAGCTTTTTTTTGTTCCATAAATTAGAAGAAGTAATACCACAGTTATTAATAAATGGAACAAAATATTTATCTTCTTTAATCAGTACACTTTGTTTTTCTGCCCCATTTACAGTCCTAGTAATGTAACTAGCTGCAATAAAGGCGATTTCAGTAGATTTTTTTGAAAGCAAATTTATTTGATGCTCAATTTTTTTCGGTAAAATTAAGTCATCTGCATCTAAAAACTGGATCCATTCGCCTTTTGCAACAGACAAGCCTTTATTTCGAGCATAAGGTGCTCCCTTCTTTTCCTCAAACAATAGTTGTAATATCGATTCTCTTGATTCCTTATAAGCATTTATTAACTGAGAAGTTTTATCAGTTGAATTATTATCTACACAAATAATTTCAATATTCGAATAGGTTTGACGGAAAACAGAATCCAAGCATTCTATTATATATTGCTCTACATTATAGCAAGGAATAATTATGGAAACTAAGGGATTCGAAAGACTCATAGCAAATTAGACAACTGAATAATTTCTTTCGCGCGTTTTTTAATTATTTTGGCAGGTGTACCTGCATAAACCATCCACTCCTCTGTAGTTTTTGTAACAAGAGACATTGCTCCAATCACTGAACCTTCATTTACAGTTACTTCGGGTAATATTATACTGCCAGCGCCAATCTGAACATATTTTTTTAAATGAACTTTGCCCTTAATCACATTCGTTAAATTGTCGGGCACCATTGGTCCAATCATAAAATGACCACTGAAATCATCCGAAGCACTAAAAATTGTACATCTAGGCGATATACCAGAAAAATCATCTAACTCAATTCCCACACTTCCATAAAGTGCAGCATAAGCCGAAATATGTATATAATTTCCTAATTTTATTTTTCCAGAAAGAATACAGAAATCATCTATTCTTACATGGTTTCCTATTTCCATGGAACCAATACCATAAAATCTTGCAAAACGGCTAATTTTTACATTATGACCAATTTTACGAAAGCCTAAGGTTTTTAGCTCCTCCTCTGAATAAAATGAGTCTTTAATATACATGAGTGCTTATTTAATATTTTTCAATATTGAACAAATGTTTTCCACTTCTTCAGCTAATAAATCAGGGAAAATTGGCAAACACAATACCTGCTTTGCAATCATTTCAGCCACAGGTAAATTTTCAGGCCGTGCTGAATCCAAACCTTTGTAAGTAGGAAATTGACTTATTAATGGATAAAAATAACGTCTCGCAAAAATGGAATGTTTTTTTAATTCATCATACACATAATCTCTATCTTTTCCATACTTTAATTTATCAATCAAAATCGGGAAATAAGAATCAACATGATCTGCTTCGCTCCTAGCCTCTATAAATGTAATTCCATTTACGCCTTTTAAATGCTGACGGTACAAATTGGCTATGACTTTTCGTTTTTCAATTGCATCATCCACATAATTCAATTGCAACAAACCAAAAGCTGCTTGCACTTCATTCATCTTAGCATTTATACCTGGTGCAACTACAGTTACTTCATCGGCAAATCCGAAGTTTTTAAGGTAATCAATTCGCTGTTTTGTTTTTTCATCATGACAAATAATTGCCCCACCCTCTATGGTTGAATAAACTTTAGTAGCATGGAAACTCAAAATGGATAAATCACCAAAATTTAGCACTGAATTGCCATTAATTTTCACACCAAATGCATGAGCTGCATCGTACATTACTTTTAAACCGTATGTGTCTGCAATTTTTTGAATTCGATCAACATCACAAGGATTACCGTAAACATGTACAGGTAAAATAGCTGTTGTTTTAGGAGTAATGGCCGCCTCAATTTTATCTGGATCAATATTAAAGTTTAATGGATTAATATCAACAAAAACAGGTTTTATATTATTCCACCACAATGAATGTGTTGTTGCAACAAAACTATAGGGTGTTGTTATAACTTCACCCGTAATTTTCAATGTTTGCAAGGCTGTAATTAAAGCCAAGGTGCCATTTGAAAAAAGCGAAATGTACTTTACGCCTAAATACTTACATAATTCTTTTTCCAATTCTTGGTGAAACTCACCATTGTTGGTTAAGATTTTATTATCCCAAATTTTTTTCAAATACTCATTAAATTCCTCTAATGGAGGCAAATTGGGTTGGGTTACAAATATTTTTTTACTCATAATTAATTATTTATTTAAAGTGTGTAATTTAAACAACTAACTTCCGTTTTTATCAAAACCTGCTTTTTCTTGAATAATATAAATTTTTCGATTTCTTACTTCATCATATATGCGCCAAATGTATTCACCTATAATTCCTAACATTAGCATAATCATTCCACCAATTAATAGGATTAAAATCATGATCGGAGCCCAACCTTTAAAAGGAATATTATTAAAAAATTTATTGAATACAATTACTATTGCATAGATGAAACCAGAAAAAGAAGTAAACATACCCATTAGTGAAAAAATTCGAATAGGGAAATAAGAGGTGTTTAAAAGTCCATCTATAAAATATTTTAATTTTTTAGAAAATGACCATTGCGACTTTCCAATTTTTCTTTCTAATCGAGTATATTGCAAAAATTTAACAGGAAAACCTAGCCACAAAACATCACCCTGAAAAAAGCGATTACGCTCATCGATGCTGTTAAATTCATCCAAGGCAACTCTATCCATCAAAACAAAATCAAATCCACCTTTTGGAATTTTTTTATTGCCCATGTTCATTAGGCTATAAAACACATTCGAAGTAAATTTACTAAACCATTTATCCTCTCTGTCTATTCGAGTACCAATAACTATTTTATTGCCATTTTGCCATTCTTTAATCATTTCTTCTACCAAGGCAACTGGATCTTGTTTATCGGCCGACATAATCACGGCAATGTCTCCTTTGCAATGACGAGCACCAGCTATAATTGCTGAAACCTGTCCAAAGTTTCTTGAAAATGAAATGTATTTAACATTTGAATGCTCTTTTCTTAATTTTTTTATTTCATCAATTGATTGATCGAAAGAACAATCATTTACAAATACAACCTCAAAATCAAAATTAACTAATTTGTGCTCAAATAAGTTCGATATATCATCAAAAGTAGGTTGTATACTACCTTGATTGCCGTATACTGGTATAATAAATGAAACACTTGGTTTATCCATAAAAATTAAATGAATTAGGGTATGGAAGGTAGTAATTTATTATTAATAAAATAGACTCGCTCACCATTCACACTACTAACAACCTCTTTATCAACAAGTTTCATAATTTCAAAAGGAATAAAAACTCCTTTTTGGGCAACAATAAAATCAATTTTAAACTCTTTAATAAATGCTAGCTGACAAGCTAATCCACTCTTTTTTTCCAAAACATTAAAACCTCTTTCTTTTGCCCAATTATTATAATATTCGATATTCGATAATCGATCGTAAGCAAATTGATAAATTCCCAATGGATCTGGAGAATTAACAACAGCGTTTTCTGGATTTAATGTATATAAATGCAGATTATCAGTTATAAAAGCAAATGGAAAACCTTCAAATTGATCCGTTGATTGTATTTGATAAATACTTTTATAATATTCCTTACTCATAAATCGTGCTCCATTCCAGTCACGCCCATTATATCTTTCTCTAAACTGATCAACAAGTTCGGTTCTATAGGATAAATTATAATTCGAAAATATCTCATAATTAAGACTTTTTCGTTTATTTAGAATGTTATATGAAGAAAACAAAAACAGAACAAAAATAAAGATATAAAACACTCTTCTATTTTCTATTGCATTAACAAGTCGAATAGCCGTTATAATAAAAACAACACCAATGACTGTCTGAAAAGTCATATTAAATATTTGATTTGCATCAAGCATAAAATTAAGAACTGCTGAAACAAATAATGAAGAAAATAGAACTAATAATAACAAAATAATAATTGATTTATCTTCAGATGTGAAATATGTTTTTTTCGTTTTTACAAAAAACAAATTTACAAATAATAGGAGTAACAGAATTCCTGCATTTTCCTGCATTTTTTTTATAAAATAAAACCAACCCATAGACAAAATAAGTTTAATTTTTAAAATAAATTGCCCTGATTCATAATATTGGATAACCTCAGATACTTTTTGGTCGTACTGACCTGAAAAATCTGGATTATTATTAATTTGCTTTATGACAGGAATACCAACTAAAACAATTAGCATAGTAATGAGCACCCAATAACTCCTTTCCGTTTTAAATAAATATTTAAAACAGATTAAATATAAAAAAAACATAGAAAGCAAAACAGGAAATAATCCGAAGTTTAAGAGAGGTAATAAACTAAAACTTGCAAACATCCAATTCCACATTTTTTTTCTGATCAAAAAAATAATGATGAAAGAAAACCAAAATAATACTTGATACTTAAAACCTAATGGTATAGGATTTGAAAATGAGACAACATGTTCGGCTTTCAAATCAATAGCAAAAAAACCAAAATAGCAAATGGCTAAAACGAAAATCAACTTAAATATATTCTTACGATTGTCTTCAAATGAAAACAAAGACTCTATTCCAAAAGCCGTTAAGGTAAAAAAGATTGGCGACACAATAAAAAACAAGGAATGTAATGACGGGAGTTTTAGTTTAACAAAAAATAAATTAATCCATTGTTCAAAATAATGGTATGGCCTTAAATTAACCATATCATTGAAGTAAAACCAATCGATAGAAACACTCTCAATGTGCTTAGATTCAATGAATTTTGTAACTAAAGAATAAAATATTTCATCTTTCGATGCATTAAAAAAAAACGGACTCGTAAAATCCATCCTAAGCAATAAATTCACAAAAAAAATAATCGAAGAAAATAAGAATATTTTAAAAAAAAATGGCTGAAAATCAACAACTAAATAACTAATGATATTTCGATTTCTTGTTAAAGAAAAATCTGATCTATATTTATAAACTATATAAATTAGAAATATAAGTAAAACTAAATTAGTTGTCCCCACAATTTTTGTATAAAACAAAGAGAAAGAAACAGTAAAAGCAAAAAAACCCGTAAGAAGAAAAAGGAATGTTTTTTTATTTCCTGAAAAGTTTAGACCACAAAAAAAGGAAATTAAACCACCAATAAAGTAAAAAAAGAATATAGAAATTAAAAAATATAAATAGTAAACAATAAATATAGAATAGTCGATTTTCATATCAAATATAAGTTAAGCAATTGAATCAACAAATAATGCAGGCTGTTGGGCTAAATTAATATTATTCCTTAAACGCTCATCATCATAACTCCACCAGCTACTCGACTTTATTTTATCTATTAAATCTTCGCTAAATCTATATCTAATAATTTTAGCAGGTACGCCACCTACAATAGCAAATGGAGGGACGTCTTTATCAACTACTGCACCAGCAGCTACAATCGCTCCATCACCTATTTTAACACCACTTAATACAATAGCATTAGCAGAAATTAAAACATCGTTTCCTATTTCAACTAGCCCATTTTTTAATTCATTAAAACAATTTTCAGTTACCCAGCCACGTCTTTTTGCGTAGAAAACAGGACTTGTTGAAATGTATTCCAATGGATGGTTTATTAATCCTATTTTAACACCGAAAGAAATACTTGTAAAACTTCCAATTTTATTACACCCTCCTATATATGTATTATTTGCAATATATACATGCCGCCCTAAGTCTTCCAAGAAATCTGATATGAAAACTTTTTTTTCAATTATTACATCATCTTTGACCTTTATCTTTTTAGGAACAAAAGATTCAATTCTTTTGTATTTAAAATTTTGAGGATAAAAAAAATTTACAATTATAAAGACCTTGAAGTCGTTCCAAAGTTTTCTCAAAGATTTATAAAAAATCATCATAATTAGAACTATTAAATTAATTACATATGCGTGTATAAAAACTCTTATAATTCATGTCTGCATCAAATTTTTGGGTCCAATAACCTTTTACACTTTTCCTAAATTCCATTGTATTTTTATACCCTTTAGAAAACTTTGTTAATAAATCTGCAACTTGAACTGCATCAAAATCCTTAGAAATTAATTCTCCAGTCTTTTCATTTACAATTTCCGAAACACCTCCAACATCAGTAGCCATTAAAGGAATTCCAAAACTAGAAGCCTCAATCAATGACATAGGCAATCCCTCAATTTCACTCACTAATATCTGCAAATTCACCTGATTAAATCTATAATATTCAATTATTTTCTCATTCGGAACATGTCCTTTAAATTCAACTGAGATATTCGATTTCAAACCAGCAGCAAGCCTTTTTAAATCCTCCAATGAATCCCCATCACCAAAATGAATCCATTTTAAAGGCCAGTTAATATTTTTTAAAATTTCAACAATTAAGTGAACTCTTTTTAAAGGAATTGGATTTGAGCAGGAGACTAAAACAAAAATATTGGGATCAGAAATATTGTTCAATCCATTATCACGAACTCCTAAATAAGAAGTATAAATGCTTTTTAATGATGGATACTTTCCAAGTAGATATTCCTCTCCTTTTTTTGAAACAGAATATATTGCATTTGCATGTTTTAATTGAAAATATCGAAAAGGTATATACTTTTTACTCCATCTTTCCTCGTAAATATCAAATCCATGCGCTCTACAAAAAAAACTTTTAATTTTTTTTTTCACCTTTAAAATACCTAACACGATAGCCCACTCATTAAGCCAATAAGAATAACAAACAGCATCCGAAACATCGTGCTTTTTCAAAAAATCATCTATTTGCTGAGCTTTATATAATCTATGAATTAAAATATTTCTATTTTTTAATAATTCTTTAAAAGAATAATTTTTATTCGAATTAAAGAGAAATTCTTGCAAATAAACATTTAAAATAAGGATGAAATTTTTCAAGAAAAGTTTGTTCCTCTGGTCCGACCAATTATCTGAAAACGTTATGATTTCGAATTTCTCTGAGAATTTTCTTCTAATAATACCAGACTCATTACTAGCTGGAAAAATATAAATATGCTTGAATGAACTTTCCATGTATTCTATTTCAGAATCAATGAATGTCTCAACTTTACTCCCATAGGGATATGAAGATGTAAACAAACATAATACCCTAGACTTTTCATTATTCATAAAACAATCATTTTATAATGAGCATTTTGCCAAACTGAACTATATCATTTGTTATAATCTCATAAAAATATGCTCCTGCTTCGAAAGAGTTCGATATTTCAATATCAATAATTATTTCTGAATCATTAAAAGAAACAGAATATCTAAAATCATTAACAACTTGCCCAAGTTGGTTATAGACAGATATACTAACATCTGATTGATGAGACAAATTACTAGCAACTATAGAGGTTTTTTTAGTAAAAGGATTTGGAAAATTATATGGTTGATAAACCAAATTCTTTAATAATTGCTGATCATAAAAAGAAGTAACAACCAAACTGTCTGTATATCTAATAACCCCACGCCCCATTGATGCAATCCATGTATTACCAAGCAAATCAAAATTGACATGCTTAAACGCATGGTTAGCAGGAATAGGATAATTGAACGTGGTCCAATTAGTTCCATCGAACTTAGCAAAACCCGAATAGGTTGTTACCCATATATTCCCCAAAATGTCTTTCGCAACAGAATAAACGACATTGTTAGGTAATCCAGAATTATTAGTTCTATAAACTACCCAATTTGCCCCATCAAATTTTACCAAACCATTCTGGGTTGCGAGCCATTTAACCTGAGCTGAATCTATATAAATATAATTTATTGTGTTACTTAGTAATCCAGAATTAGAGGTGTTATATGTAGTCCATGTAGCCCCATCAGCCTTTACAAGTCCTGCTGTGGTCCCAATCCATATAACACCGGATGAATCATTCGTTATGGAATAGACATAATTACTTGGCAAACCTGAATTTAAGTTATTTAGATTACTCCAAACTGTATCATTCCATATAAAAATACCGGTGCCAGCCTCACCAACCCATTTTCTACCAAGAGAGTCTATATACAAACATTTAGGATCATCTGCAGCTCCGTTTGGTGAATTAAAACTTGTGAAGCTTGATCCATTAAAATACGACATTTTCCCCCTGTCATGTATTAGCCAAACATTTCCTGTAGTTTCAAATTTAATATCTAAAACATCATCATCACCTATGGCAGAATTCTCAGAATTATAGTTTACCCAATTTACACCATCAAATTTAGTAAGTCCAGATTTTTCACCTCCAAACCATAAGCCTCCTAATGAGTCTCTCTCAATATGATAACAAAAATTAGATAACAAGCCAGAGTTAGAAATACTATAATTGTTAAATTGATTAATTTGAGAATCATTAATTTTACTTAACATTCCGACACCATCTCCATGCATTTGCCCTCTTTCAGAAATCAACCATTTTTTCCCAAATCCATCCGAAATAATTATTGGAACATTGTTCTCAGGAATATTAGAGTTGCTAGTTTTGTATGAATTCCATGTGGTACCATCAAAAACAGTGAGTCCCCCTCCCATTATGGTTGAACTCCCATATGTCCCTATCCATATCTTACCATCCGAAGCAGGAAAAACTGATGTAACATTTTTCAATGGCAAACCAGAATTAGCAACAGTATATTTAGTCCATAATGTATCATTATATTTACCCAAACCATTGCTAGTTCCTACCCATTTAATATTATCTGCTCCAACTGATATAGTTCGAATTGTATCGCCAGGAAGATTGGAATTAGTTCTCTTAAAACTAACCCAATTCACATCATCGAATGATGCGACTCCTTTGAATGTACCAATCCATTTTAGGCCATTATTATCAACAGCAAGCGATGTTATTGTATCACTAGGGATATTGGAATTTGACCTTTTATAGGTAACCCAACTGGTACCATCAAACTTAGCCAACCCACCATAAGTGCCTACCCATATCGTTCCAGTTGAATCAACTGTCAGTGCCCTAATGGTATTGTTAGGTAAACCTGAATTTGAAGTATTGTAGGTGGTCCACATACCATTATTATATTTCAATAAGCCATTACCGGGAAAGATCCCTTCTAATGAACCATTGGGTCCTCCACCAGTTCCAATCCATTTATTACCAATTTGGTCTATAACTATAGAAAAAGAATTGAGAGTAGTTAAACCTGAATTGAAAGGGTTAAAAAAAACGCATTGTTTAGTAATAGTATCAAATTTTATTACTCCTCCAGAAGAAACGATCCAAATATCTTTTCCTTCGAATGCGGCATTATAGTTGACCGTAGGCGCTGTGTAATTTTTCCAAACGGGAATTTGAGAATATACTTTAGGTAGGATAAAAAAAACAGCGATAAAAATATTTGAAATTAATCTGTCCTTTAAAAAATTCATTGGCTTTTTTTTAAATTTTATAAACCAAAGATAATTAATATTTATCATACATCAAACCCTACCTTACAAGTCAAAAAGAATAAAACTTTATATTTTCGAAGCTTTTTTTATAACTAATTAGCGATATATATATATAACTTTGTTTTATTAATTTTTTTAATGTGAAGTTATTTAATAAGGTTTATAAAATTTTTATTGCAATTGGATTTGCTATTCTAATTATTATATTTATTAACAAAAAGAATGCTATCGTAAGGCGCGTCACTAATATCCTAGTTGAATATAAAATTATTTCACCCAAACTAGATGTTTGGGGCAGTTCATTTAAAATTGTTGATATTAAATCAGAACTTGATGGAAATAAACAAAAAGCCTATTTCTATCAATCAACACTAAAAAAAGCAAGCCCACTAATTATCAGCTTACATCCATGGCGTGGTAGTTATAGCCAGTTTGATTCTCTGTCTATATTATGCAAAAAATTAAACATTAACTACATACACCCAGACTTTAGAGGACCAAACAATAACTTAAAAGCATGTTGCAGCGATTTGGCATTAAATGATATAGAAGAGTCGATAACCTATGCTGTTAGGCACGCTAATGTTGATACATCAAAAATATATCTAATAGGAGGAAGTGGTGGTGGTCATGCAACGCTTATGATGTATATGAAATCTAATTCTAAAATAAAAAAGTACTCTTCATGGGCAGCTGTATCAGATTTATATCAATGGTATGAAGAATGTAAAATAAGTGGAAACAAAAAAGCTTTATCTGAAATACTAGCTTGTACAAATTCAACTGAAAATAATATTAACCACCTTTTGTTTAAGGAAAAATCACCTATCTATTACAATACTCCCGCAAATAAGCAACAAACCTCTGAATTGACAATATATGCTGGAATTTTTGACGGTGTAGCTAGTGGTTTACAAATAACACATTCTATTAATTTTTACAACAAATTACTCAGTGATTTAAACATCAGTGATTCTAGCAAATACATATCAAATAAAGAAAAATTATTTTTATTAGAGAAAAGAAAGCCCTTTAAAGACTTTGGGAAAATCGGCAACAGAAATATAATCCTTCAAAAGGAAATTCAAAATATTAAAATCATTATTTTCGAAGGTGGACATGAAATATTATATGAACATGCAATTGCCGACCTTCTTAAATAATTACATTTTCTAATAGAGCCAATGAAAGCAAAGCAATTTTTCTATATTTGCCATATAAATCCAGAAAACAATTAGAAAATCTTAAATGTTATTTAACTCTTTCCATTTTTTACTGTTTTTCATTTTAGTAACAACACTCTATTTTTCTATTTCCCACAAATGGAGATGGCTTTTACTCTTAGTGTCTAGTTGCTATTTTTATATGGCCTTTGTACCAATCTATATATTGATTCTCGGGGTTACCATCGTTATTGATTATTTCGCGGGGATTTCCATTGAAAAAGCAACAGATAAAAGGAAGAAGGTCTTTTTAATTATAAGCCTTATAGCAAACATTGGAGTATTGGCTATATTCAAATACTATAATTTTATTAACGATAATCTATCCTTTTTATTAAAAGGATTTGCATTGGATAATCCAATACCTTACTTGTCTATCCTCCTGCCAGTTGGTCTTTCGTTTCACACTTTTCAGGCTATGAGTTATACTATTGAAATTTATCGTGGAAACCAAAAAGCAGAACGTCATTTTGGAATTTACTCACTTTATGTCATGTTTTATCCCCAATTAGTAGCCGGGCCAATTGAACGCCCCCAAAATCTGCTATATCAATTCAGACAAAACCATCAATTTGATTACGATAGGATTACCAGTGGTCTTCGACTAATTGCATGGGGCTTGTTTAAAAAAGTGGTAATTGCTGATCGTTTGTCAATTTTGGTTGACAAAGTATACAGCTCCCCATCCCAACATGATAGCAGTAGCCTTGCTATTGCAACCATCTTTTTTACATTTCAAATTTTTTGTGATTTCTCGGGTTACTCCGATATGGCAATTGGTACCGCAAGAATAATGGGATTCAATTTGATGAAAAACTTCGACAGACCATATCATTCAAAAAGTATAGATGAATTTTGGAAAAGATGGCATATTTCACTTTCAACTTGGTTTAAAGACTATTTATATATACCCTTAGGTGGCAACAGAGTGGCTATTCCAAGATGGTATTTAAATTTATTCGTTGTGTTTCTAATAAGTGGACTTTGGCATGGAGCTAACTGGACATTTATAATATGGGGTGCTCTGCATGGATTATATCTTATACTAGGAAATATGACAAGTGCTTTTAGACATAAGATTAATAAAGTTTTACATATTGATAAATTCAACTTTTTAAAAATTCTATCTACATTCCTTTTAGTATCTTTTGCTTGGATATTTTTCCGAGCAGATACAACAATTTCTGCCCTATATATTTCTAAAAAAATAGTACTTGGTATACCTGAAATATTACAAAAAATTGCAACTTTCAATTACAACTATGAGGCGATGAATTTGGGTTTAAAAAGTCCTGATTTTTTACTTTCAATTTTACTTATTTTAATTATGGAAATGGTACATTGGCTAAGTGGGAAGAATTCACTTTCAACATTCTTTATGAAACTACCATTTGGGGTAAGATGGGTAACCTATTTCACAATAGTGTGGGCTATCATTTACTTAGGAGTATTTGAGAATAGGCAGTTTATATATTTTCAATTTTAACTAATGAAGAAATTTCTTTTAAAAATTCTATTAATCGCTATTCCAACTATCATAGCTTTATACTTAGTTGTTTTTTGGGTTCCACCAGGTTCTACTCAAAAAAACTTTATGCTTTATGCGTTGCTTGAAAAAAATCAGACCTTAGATACAACTTCAAAACATCGAATTATTTTTGTTGGTGGTTCAAACCTAAGTTTCGGCTTGGATTCAAAAAAGATCAAAGACTCACTTCAAATAAATCCAATAAATAATGGCCTTCATGCTGGCCTCGGATTAAAATTTATGTTGCAAAATTGCTCGCAATTTATTAAAGAAAAAGATATTATTATCATTTCACCAGAATACGAGCAATTCTATGGCAATTATTGCAACGGAAATGTTGAATTACTGACTTCCGTTGTGGATATAATACCAAGTGCATTAAACACTCTTGATTTTGATCAGTATTTATCAATTATTCCATTTTTACCAAAATTAGCTCAAATGAAATTGAGTGATAATTTATTTCCAATTGCAATAAATAAGGAAATAGGTATTTATGATAAGAAATCCTTTAACTCCTTTGGTGACACTTATATTCATTGGACACTGCCCAGTCAAAAAGTATATCCATACAAGCAAATAGAAGGCTCTTTCAATCATGAGGTAATTGGAATTTTAGAAGAATTTCAAAATTTTTCAAATTCAAAAAATGCACGTGTATTTATTATTTTTCCTTGCATTCAAAAAACAAGTTATAATAAATTCCAATCAAACATAAAAGAAGTTGAAAAGCGTTTAAAGAAAAGTAAACTCAATATCATTTCGACACCAGAAAGATATATCTTTGATGACACCTTAATGTTTAATTCTCAATATCATTTAAATAAAAAAGGAGTAGATATAAGGACAACTAAAATTATTGAAGATTTAAAAAAAACAGTTTATCAATAGCTAAAAATTAGGTACATTTAAATAAATAATTAGGCTGTTATCAAAATATGAAAAAAGAGTTTTCTGAATTAAGAAAAAATTTAAAAAAAGACAATTCCACACTAAAAAGCATTAAAGTAGCTATTTTAGGAGATACATCTACGCAATTCTTAACCCAAGCGATAAAAGGTCTAGGTTATGATTACGGATTTAATCTATTAATGATCGAAGCCGACTTCAATCAAATTGAGCGACAAGTTTTCGATTCAAATTCAGAACTATACACTTTTTCTCCTGAAATAATTATCATATTCAAATCCTCCCACAAATTATTACAAAGCTATAACAAAACAAATTCAGATAGGGAATTCATTGCTAGTAAGGAGATTGAATTGGTGAATCAACTATATCTAAGTATAACCTCACAATTAAATTCAAAAATAATTTTCTATAACTATACAGAGATAGATGACTCCGTTTTTGGAAGTTTTGCGAACAAAATAGAAAGTTCTTTCCTATTCCAATTAAGGAAACTTAACATGGATCTTATGTATTTTGCTGCTAAACACAATAACTTTTTAATTTGTGATATTTCATCCGTTCAGAATTTAATTGGGAAAAATGCATTTTTTCAAACCTCGGTATATATAAATACAGAAATGGTATTAAGCATTGATTCCCTACCATTAATTGCAGCAAAAACCTTAGATATAATAAATGTACTAAATGGGAAAATAAAAAAATGTGTTGTACTTGATCTCGACAATACTACTTGGGGGGGTATTATTGGTGATGACGGGATAGAAAACATTCAAATTGGATCACTCGGAATTGGAAAAGCATTTACAGAATTTCAATATTGGATAAAAAAATTAAAAGAAAGAGGTATAATAATAGCGGTTTGTAGCAAAAACACAGAGTCTGTAGCAAAAGAACCATTCGAAAAACATCCAGATATGGTTTTGCGCTTGGATGATATTGCAATATTCACAGCAAACTGGGGAAACAAAGTTGATAATATTAGATCCATAAAAGAACTGCTAAACATAGGATTTGATTCAATGGTATTTTTAGATGATAATCCCTTTGAACGGAACATTGTTCGCGAAAATATTCCAGAAATATTAGTTCCTGAGTTACCTGAAGATCCCGCAGAATATTTAGAGTTCCTATACTCACTAAACATATTTGAAACTACCGCAGTATCATCGGAGGATAAAGAAAGAACAAAGCTATATCAAATCGAAGCTCAGCGAAATGTTATTCAAAAGCAATTTGCCAATGAAGACGATTTTTTAAAAAGCCTAGAAATGAAATCGATTGTTGAACCATTTAATAAATTCAACATCCCAAGAGTATCACAACTTTCACAAAGATCTAATCAATTTAATTTAAGAACAATTAGATACTCTGAATCCGAAATAGAAAAAATTAGTACATCAAATCTGTATAGAACTTTTTCATTTTCACTCGAAGACAAGTTTGGAGATAATGGACTTATTTGCGTTATTATCCTTAAATGCATTAGCCCTACTGAACTATTTATTGATACATGGTTCATGAGTTGTAGAGTATTAAAAAGAGGAATGGAGGGATTTGTTCTAAATACAATTGTTGATTTCGGTTTAAAAAATGGAATAAAACAAATTATTGGAGAATATTTACCATCTCCCAAAAATGATATGGTAAAAGACCATTATCAAAATCTCGGATTCATAAAAGATTCAAATCAATGGAAATTAGCATTAGAAGAATATAAACCTTTCAATAATTACATCACAATAAAAAATAAATAACATGGATAGAACAGAAATTTTAATTCAAATAAATTTAATTTTCAAAGACACACTTGACAATGAAGAGTTAGTTATAATGGAATCCACAACAGCAAATGATATTGAAGAATGGGATTCATTAACACATATTCAGTTAATTGTTGCTATTGAAAAAACCTTTAAAATTAGATTCACTTCCAAAGAGATTCAAGAATGGAAAAATGTAAGTGAAATGATCGATTGTATAAAATCAAAATAAAATGATTCTTAAAAAAGGGGACAATTTTAAATTCGGATTCAAAGTAACTCAAGAAATTCATACAAATTTTATTGGATTATTTAATGACAATAACCCATTGCATACTGACCACCAATTTGCCTTAAACAAGGGATTTAATGGACGAGTGATGCATGGAAACATTTTAAATGGATTCATCTCGTTTTTTATTGGTGAATGTCTACCCACAAAGGATGTAATAATTCATTCACAGGAAATTTTTTTTAAAAATCCAGTATATTTAAATGATGAATTATCATTTAATGCTACTGTTATTGAAACCTATGAATCTGTCAATACTATTGTCTTTAATTTTACATTTAAAAATGACAAAGAAAAAATTGTTGCTAAAGGAAAAATTCAAATAGGAGAATTAATATGAATATTCTAATTACTGGTGGTGCAAGTGGACTTGGTGAAGCCATTACAAAAAAAATGGCTTCTAATATAGATAATAAGGTATATTACACTTATAATACATCCATAGAAAAAACCATTAAAATCAAAGAATTACATCAAAATACAATCGCTATAAAATGTGATTTTAGTAAAAGAGAAGAGTTTGATTCATTAATTCAGCAAATGGAAACAATGAATCTCGACATTTTAGTAAACAATGCTTATTCTGGTGAGGCAATAAAAACTTATTTTCATAAAATCCCCCTAATTGATTTTAAAACCGATTTTGAAAACAATATACTTCCAACAATTGCAATTACTCAAAAAGCAATTTCAATTTTTAAAAAGAAAAAAAACGGAAAAATAATTACAATATTGACGTCATTTCTTACTGATTCTCCACCTATTGGTGCATCAGTATATGTGGCTAATAAAGCTTATTTATTATCATTAGTTAAGTCATGGGCTAAAGAGAATTCAATGTATAATATAACATCAAATTCAATCTCCCCTTCTTTCATGACTACTAATTTTACAAAGAATGTAGATGAACGTGTAATTGAGCAAATAGCAAATTCTAATCCGTTAAAAAAGCTTCTAACCGTAGAAGAAGTAGCAGATGTGGCCTATTTTTTTGCTAATTCTACTCAGCAAATCAATGGTCTTGATTTTTTAATGAATGCAGGAATAAATGTAAAATAAATTGACATGCAACTAACCTCAATTTATTTTCTATTTACATTTTTAATATTCTATTTAGCTTACTGGTTTGTTTTTAATAAAAATATAAACCTTCAAAACCTTTTATTACTAGCAGGCAGCTACCTTTTCTACTCCTACTCCGACTGGAGGTTTTCCTTGTTTCTATTTTTCGTTTCAATTCTTAATTTTTATCTTGGGATACAATTAAGAAAAAATATAATATCGCATAAACTTATTAAATTAATCGCAATAACTCAGGGAATAGGAGGATTAATATATTTCAAATATTTCAATTTTTTCATAGAATCAATAAACGATTTATTTCAAGCTATTAACCTAAGTATAACAATTGAAACACTTCAGATTCTAGCTCCAATCGGAATTAGTTTTTACACATTCAAAACAATCAGCTACATATTAGATGTTAGCAAAAAGAAAATTGAACCTGCCGAAAATTTAGTTGTATTCATGAATTATGTGGCATTTTTCCCAACTATCCTTTCAGGTCCAATAGATAGAGCTGGGACATTCATTCCTCAATTAACCCAAAAAAGAGCATTCGATTTACAACAATCTTCAGACGGATTGAAGTTAATTCTTTGGGGAGCTTTTAAAAAGATTGTAGTCGCTGACAGTTGTGCGTTAGTAGCAACAAAAATATTTGAAAATCCAGAATTCCATACAGGAAGCACATTTTTAGTAGGCTCTTTCTTATATGCAATACAACTATATACTGATTTTTCGGGATATTCCGACATTGCAATTGGGCTCTCTAAGTTGTTAGGTTTTAATATCTCAAATAATTTTAAGACTCCATACTTTTCACAAAACATAGCAGACTATTGGAGACGATGGCATATTTCACTGACCAACTGGTTAACGGAGTTTGTTTTTACACCATTATCAATTGCATTAAGAGATTATGGAAAACTAGGTTTGATACTAGCAATCATTGCTAATTTTACTATCTGTGGAATTTGGCATGGTCCCAAATGGACATACATTATTTATGGTTTTATTCATGGTTGTTACTTCATCCCATTGATTATACGAAATAAATTGAACAAAAAAACAAATTTCAACAAAGAAAAAGGCATTATTATAGCAACCCGAATTGTTCTCACTTTTACATTAGTAATGCTTACGATGATTATATTTAGGGCAGAAAATATGAATGAAGTAATTCATATTTATAGAACTATTTTTTCAAAATCGCTCTTTTCCTCTCCATTACTAAGACCAAACTTTTTATTTATATTAATAGTTTTTTTATTCTTCATTGAATGGAAAACGAAAGACCTTTCCTATGGTTTTGAACTAAATAAAATAATAAAACACAATGCTATAAGATACTTCATTTATTTAGTAATTTTTTATCTTGTAATATTCAATTATTCATTTCATAAGACAACTGATTTTATTTACTTGCAATTTTAAATCAACATGAAGTATTTTTTTTACAAAATATTGCTTTTTTTACTTCTAGCATATGTTGTTAATTTTCCTATTGCAATAATTTTAAAAAATAATTTTTACACAAAGAACAAACAGTCTTGGCTGCTTAACATATCGAATAAACAATTCGACTATGCTACAATTGGTGCATCAAGAGTTTTTAATATGATTGATATAAAAACATTGAATCACTATTCCAATAAAAAAGGAATCAACCTAGGAACTTCAGGCAGTAATTATGCTGAAAATTTAATTTTATTAGAAGAGTTTTTATCAAAAAATTCAATAAAAACAATTATAATAAACGTAGATGAATTTAGTTTAAATTCACCAATCTCTACTAACTACCCATTCCATGAGTATGAATTTCTGCCTTTATTTTATAAGTATAAACACATTTTCAAAGAATATATTCCTCAGTGGAAAATAATTTTATGGTCATCGATTCCCGTATCAAAATACAGTGAATTCAATGATCAATTTGAAACAAAAAATAAATTCACTTCAAACTGGAAATATTGGGAAGAAAATTATGGCTCAGAAATGCTTTCACGAAAAAATGAAGAATTCAAATTTAACACTAGAATAAATCAAATAGACAAAAAGGATACCTACTATTTACAAGAGATAATAAAACTTTGTAATTCCAAAAGTATAAAAACAGTGCTGATAACAGCTCCTATATTTGGCAAAACAACCAATTTTAGTGTTTCTAGTTTTGAAAAATTTATCAAAACAAACGCCTTTACAAAGGATTTACCATTGATTGATTATAAAGATTTGATAAATTATAATAATATTCTGTTTTTTAAAGACAATACTCATACTTATAAGGAGGGAAGTATTGAATACTCTAAAAATTTAGCAATAAAACTATCTAAAGAGAAATTGCTCTAATAATATTCATTATCGTTATAACTCACATTTAAGTAAGAGGATATTTAATCTATTACTTCATTCCAATCAGACTTAATGAATGTCTTGATGTTATGTGGGAAAACGAATCTATTAAATTCAGGATTATTATAGACATCGAAATGGATACAATTCTCGATACAATCATAGGCTTCAGTATTGGTCCCTGCCCATATAGAGATGAAATAACTTCCAGGAACTAACAAAATATTATTAACTTTTACCTTAATTCGTGTTTCACCATCCTTTTTAGGAATTTCAAAATCCGAATCCATATTTTGCATGTGAGTAATAGCCTCACCTAAACTATTCTTTATGGTAAACGAAATATCAATAGAGGCTACATTTGTTATTTTTTCAAAACTAATATTTAGGTATAAATCCCCTCCCATTTGGATACCAGTTATTCGCTCTCCATTATAGTTCGAAATATAAAAAGATTTAAACTTGATACTTTTATTGCCACGTCTAGAAAAGTCTTCATTTAATAATGCATCCTGCTTTGCTGATTCAACATACGTATTAACAACACTATTAATATTACCTTGCATGGTAAGTTGTCCTTTTGAAATCAAAATCCCATTTGTACACAACTGCTGCATGGCGTTCATATTATGACTTACAAATAATACTGTTCTGCCTTGCTCTGACACGTCTTTCATTTTCCCTAAACATTTTTTTTGAAATTCCATGTCACCAACAGCCAATACTTCATCAACTATTAAAATTTCCGGTTCCAAATGTGCGGCAACAGCAAATGCCAAACGAACATACATTCCAGAGGAATATCTTTTTACAGGGGTATCTATAAATTTCTCAACACCTGAGAACTCTACTATTTCATTGAATTTACTTTTAATCTCATACTTCGTCATTCCTAAAATAGCTCCATTTAAGTAAACATTTTCCCGGCCTGTTAATTCAGGATGAAACCCTGTTCCAACTTCAAGCAAACTTGCAATTCGCCCCCTAACCTTAAATTGCCCTGTAGTTGGTGTTGTTACTCTTGAAAGTATTTTTAATAATGTAGATTTCCCTGCTCCATTCTTCCCTATTATACCTAAAACTTCACCTTCTTTTACATCAAATGAAACATTCGATAATGCCACATGATGATCAGCTCTATTGAGATTTTCATTTTGTATAATTTCGATTTTGGAATTAGGATTATCTATTCCTCTAACTTTTGCGTACCAAGTGCTTAAATCTTTTGAAATAGAACCTGTACCTAACTCTCCCAGGTTATAAATCTTGCTGATATTTTCAACTTTAATAACTGTTTTCAATTTTATGTTTTTTTTTAATTATACAGTATCCATAAAAGACCTTTCAACCTTATTGAATAATAAAACGCCTACTAATATAACCATTAGCATAAAGAAAAAACTATAACCTAAATAAAACCAAGAAAACTCACCCACTCCTGTGAAAGCATATCGAAATGTCTCAATAATTGAGGAGAGTGGATTCAATAAAATAACAAATTTCTGCTTTTCATTCAGAGAGGATAAAGGATAAATAACTGGCGTTGCAAACATTAGCAACTGAACTCCAAAAACAATTAAAAATCTGAGATCCCTGTATTTGGTCGTTAAGGATGAGATAATAATTCCTAATCCCAAACCAATGCCCGCCATGACAAGAACTAGCAATGGCAATAGTACTATAAATAGATTGGGATGTATATCATTTCTAAATGATGTATAATATAAAAGAACCCCTAGGAATAACAAAAATTGTATTAAAAATGTTATCAAATTACTGATAATAATAGATACAGGAACTGTTAATCGAGGAAAATAAACTTTACCGAAAATATGTGCATTTGAAATAAAAGTATTTGAAGTTTTATTTAAACATTCCGCGAAATAATTCCATAATGTAATACCTGACAAATAAAATAAAACGTGCGGCATCCCATCCGTAGATAATTTCGCTATATTTCCAAATATAATAGTAAAAGTAATAGTCGTCAACAAAGGTTGGATAATATACCAAAGTGGTCCCAATATTGTTTGCTTATAAACAGCAACGAAATCTCTTTTAACAAATAAAAAGATTAGATCCCTGTAATTCCATAAATCTTTAAAATGAAAATCAAACCAATTGTTTTTTGGTTTAACAATCATTGTCCATTCATCCTCTTTTTCCATAAATAATTTCCTACTATTTCTGCTTTGTTTTTGTGCCATACCCTTGTCCATAACCGTAACCATAACCGTAACCATAGCCATAGCCGTAACCGTAATTGTAATAATAACGAGAACGCTTCAGTTTAACACCATTTAGAATAAATCCAAAATTTTTCACTTTATTCGCTTCAACTAACTCTTCAGCAGTTGCAATGATTTGTTTTTTTGCAAATTTTGTATTTAAAACAAACAGAAGTGCATCTACATGCTTCATAATAATTAAAGCATCTGTAATTAATCCAATTGGAGCCGTATCTACAATTACATAATCGTAATGAGCGCGTGCATAATCAAAAATTGTTTTTAATCGATCGCTCATGATTAATTCAGAAGCATTCGGAGGAACAGGACCTGCCAACAGCACATCTAAATTCTGTATAGAAGTCGGTAAAATAACATCTTTAACATTTGATTTCCCGATTAAAACCGTTGTTACTCCAAGATCTGAACTCATGCCTAATGCTTTCTGCACCTTCGGCTTGTGTAAATCCATTTCAATAATCAAGACCTTTTTATCGCTCATTGCAATAATGGTTGCTAAATTCACAGAACAAAATGTTTTCCCTTCACCAGGATTATAGGATGTTACCAATACTAATTTTGATTCATGATCCGATGCCATATATTGCAAATTGGTTCGTACACCTCTAAAACTCTCGGTAATAGACGATTTGGAATCTTTATCAACTACAATATAGTGTTTTTCAGCATCTTTTGAATACAATATTTCACCTACTATTGGTAAGGTTGTAAGTGTTTTTAATTCTGCAATACTTTCAATGGTATGAAATAATAAATTACGAATAAAAATAATAGTGAAACCAAGTATTAAACCTGCAATTAAAAAATAGTTTAAAATTTTACGTTTATTCGGACGAATAACTCCCATATCGCGAGCCGTTTCAATCACCTTTATCTCGGGCAAAATTCCAGCACGAGCGATGATTGTATTGGATTTTTTTTCCAACAAAAACAAATACATTTTTTGATTTACATCAAAATTGCGCTCAATCGCTAACAATTCACGTTGCTTTTTGGGGATTGTTTTAATGTTGGAGATATAAAAATTAATTTGATTCTCAATATTCTTAATGTTGTCTTTTATTGCTTTTTTAGAATTATTAATGTAAACTAATAAATCCTGCTTTATTCGAAGTATCTGCTGCTGATACTCTTGCACTGAAAAATTTTCTTTTGTACTTCCAACTAATCGTTCATTCACAATAATTTGCAAGGCATATAATTCTGAAACACTCTTTTTCAAAAACGCATCGTCACTCACTACATAAACAGAAGGTGGTAAAAACTGTGGATCTTTATCTTCAATAATATACGCTTCTAAAGCTACTAGAGCGCCCATTTGCAAATTCTGATTAGAACGTTGCTGATCGTAGGCGCTCATTTTATTGAAGTAATCTTCTTGTTCTTTTCCTAAATCTAATATGGTACGCGTTTCCTTATAGCCCTGCATAGTATCTTCAATACCAGCCAATACATCCACCACTTCTACCATCTGTTTCTCGATGTATTTTAAGGTATTCATATTTACCTCTAAACGTGTTTTTACACTATTCTCGATATAAACCTGAGTAAGGGTGTCTAAAAATTCTTTCGCTCTATCTGCTATTACATCCTCCAAAGAAATTTTAATGATATTGGTACTTCCTGGATTTTCCACATTCATACCATTTTGAAACTTTGACACTAAACTTTCTGAACTATGTACTTTAAATTGATAATCAATAGCAGAAATCGTATTTATATTTTCAGCAGTTATCGAATTATTATTAACCACCATTTTTATTTCAGGATCAATTAATTCCTTTCCAAACACTCCCTTCTTTTTGACCTCTTGTCCCGCTTTTTCGATTGTTACTTCGTATTGAGTTGGATTTATGATTTTTAATCCAATATTTTTCTCGTATAAACTGGGGTTGATATTTTGAATATCAATAGAATAAGGCATGCTACGATAAACCTCTGTTTCTTTTATTCTGCCAATAATGGTATACGAAACATTTAAATTCATCCGTTTCACAGCTTTTTCGAGCAAGTCGTACGACTGAATTACACGCATTTCGGTAGTATTATCAACACTGGATTGGTTCCAGAAATTATAATAGGATCCAAAATCCTCACCAATTATATTTTGTTCGTTAACTTGGTCATTTGATTTTAGTAATATTTGAGCCTGAGCTTCGTATACATTGGGCATTTTATAAGTGTATATGTAAGATACACACCCGAATAAAACTGCTGTAATTACAGGAATGTACCAATTTTTAGCAAAAACTCGATAAAATTGCTTTATATCCTCTAGGTCAAGTATGGTGTTTTTTTTATTACTCATTTATTTTTTGTATAGTAAGGATGCAAATATAACTAAGTATTTTAAATGTTACACCCTTTCCAAGTTATCTTCGTTAATCAAAATTTAGCATTCTTAACTCAATTTTCAAACAAAAACACAAAAAACTTACATTACATTTTTTTTTTTCAAATTGGAAGCAAAAAAAGAATATCTTAGCATCAGGAAAAAATAAAACAACATTTATCATTTATTAAACTTTAATATCATGAAAAAAGCACTACTTATAATCTTGTTCGTTTTCTCAATCGGAGTAAAGGCAGGTTTTTCAATTGCATATGTTAGCGCTGGTGTTGGTCCTGCTAATTGGAATGTGGCAACATCATGGACTCCGAATGGAATTCCCACTTTAGCAGACAATGTTACTATTACTGCTGGACACACTGTTATAGTGAATGCATCTGGATTATCTTGCAAAGATCTAACCAATAATGGTGTTTTACAATGGAGCGCTAGTACCATATCGTTAAATGTTTACGGTAATTATACACTTAATGCTTCAGGAAGTGAAAGTGGAGCTGGTCGAATAATATTTTTGGGTACAGGTACTACCCTGCTAGTAAATGGGACAACATCTTCAACTTTAGCTTACGCATTCTCTACTAATAGAACAATTCTAGCGACTTCTGTAATAAATAAATCAAATGCAACTTGTACTATTGGCAATAATAGAACATTAACTAATTTAGGAGATTTTACAGCGAGAACCCTTACTCCATCTACAAATAGCACTTTCATAAACGGTACAAATGCAATTTTAACTATTACCGCTACTTCGTTTTTTAATGGAGGAATATTTACAGCAAATGCAACTGGTAATACTGTAAATATTAAATACTCAGTAGGCTCAATTCCAGATCCGATAGCCGGCTATTACAATTTAACGATAGCGGGTACCGTAGCTGGAGCAAAAACATTACTTGCTAATACAACCGTATTAAACAACCTGACAATTAATGCAACCAATACATTAAACACAAATAACTTCGATTTATCTGTTGGTAAAAATTTCACTAACAATGGAACATTTACTGCTTCTACTGGTAAAACAGTAAATTTTAATGGAAGTACCGGACAGGGCATCTCTTCTACTGGGACTTTAACTTTTACAGGATTAACCATAAACAATGCCGCTGGTGTTTCTCTTACTTCAGGAACCTATAATTTAAGCGAGGTGTTAACCATTACCAATGGTAACTTTAATACCAATGGTCGCAGGTTTACTATGCTTTCAACGGCATCTAAAACTGCTCGTATTGCTCCTGTTTCTGGCACAGGTAGCATTTCTGGAAACTTTACAGTAGAACGCTTTATTACAGCCCGCGATACTACTTGGTCTATCTTAGCATCACCTGTGCAAGGAACTACAGTTCAAGATTGGGACGATGAATTATTTATACATTATTCAACAGATCCTTTACAAGCAACCGTTTTGTCATACGATGAATCTATTGCGGACTATGTACCAGTTTCTGCATCTTCAACAACTGTAGATCCATTACAAGGATTTGAAGTATATTTAACTGCTGATTTTGCATATACAAGCATTTCAAACATTACTGCTAATGCTGTTGGCGTGCCTAATTTTGGAGATCAATCGGTTCCAGTTAGTTACACTAATGGAACTGGATTTGAAGGTCAGAACTTAGTTGGAAATCCTTTTGCATCAAGCATTTCTTGGTCAAGCGTTTACTCTGCATCATCGAATATCGATAACTTTGCAGATGTATTTGACTTTACAACAGGTAACTATGCAAATGTAAACTTAGGTGATGAAATTGGTTCTGGACAAGGATTTTGGGTATATGCATTGAACGGTTCGGCTGATTTAAACATTCCAGAAAGTGCAAAAACAACTTCTTCGAATAGTACTTATAGAAGTGCATTTTCTCCATTATTCAACCTTACAATTGCAAGTGCTGATGGTTCTCATACCTTGGCTCATAAATTAGAATTGACATCAAACACTGCTTTTGAAAATTCAAAAGATGCAAATGATCGTCCGTACAGAAAAAGTCCTAATAAAAAGGCCCCAAAAATTACGGCTTTAGTCGATGGCAAAGAATTTGTTCGTAATGCATTTAATTCCGACAACTCAAATTATAACTTACCATTAGCTGTTCAAGTAGGAATTGAAGGGAAATACGTTATCAATGCCTCAAACATTGATATGGTGAGCAATGACTATTCTTGTGTTACTTTAGAAGATAAAAAATTAAATCAAGTAATTGATTTGAATAGCACTACAGCTTATTCATTTTTTGCTAGTCCAAACGATTCAAAAGACCGTTTCCAATTACTTTTCGCTAAAGATGGCAATTGCAAAACAATGAGTTCTACTATTGCTAGTGCAATTGAAAATCAAGTACAAATATTACCAACAATGAATGGTAACTCAATTGCATTTAATTTTGCTGAAACTTTAAATACAACAGTTACTGTTACTAACATGCTTGGACAATCAATTGTTGAAGGATTTGCGATTCAAGCAAACACCCAAACAATTGAATTAGGAATCCCTTCAGATTTTTCAGGAATGTACATCATCAAAATTGAAAACGAAAAAGGTGTTGTTACTAAAAAATTCGTAAAAAAATAAGATTGTAAGGAATTAGTTTTAAATTTGCCTCATACAAAAAAGTATAAAATGAAAAATATTCTCAAAATAGCACTTATTGCATTTTTAATTATTTCCCCAATGTTTACTAGCTCAATAAAAGCTGCTGCAATGGGTATGGGTATGGGACCACCAGCTCCTTGTGGAGGTCCATTTCCACCTTGTCCAATTCCATTGGATGGTGGAGTAAGTCTACTATTATTAGCAGGTGCTGCTTACGGAGGTAAAAAAATATACGATTCAAGAAAAAAAAATCCCGCATAACGGGATTTTTTTTTGCACACAAAATTAGGCTCCAATCCATAAATGACGAATTGTTATTTATTCTGTAAATTTGATGAATGAAATTTTCTGCTTACGTTAAAAACCCAACCATCCGTTTTTTAATAATTGTATTTGGATTGTATACGCTGTGGTATATTCTTTACAAAACGATTATCCAGCCCGCTAACGTAGTGGATATGTTTGTAATCAATACAACCATTGACATAAGTAAATGGATATTAGAATTATTTGGATACGCAGTGTTTACTGGAGCTGAACGTGTAATAGGTGTGGATGGAACTGGCGGTTTATGGATAGGAGACAATTGCAATGGCATGACTTTGTTTGCCTTATTTACATGGTTCATTGTAGCCTATAAAGGAGCTATTAAATACAAAATACCCTATATCCTTTTCGGAATCATCAGCATTGAATTTATGAATGTATTACGAGTAGTGGGATTAGCGATTTTAGATACACATTCCAGAGCTTGGACAGAGTTTAATCATACTTACACCTTCACAATGATTATTTACGGCTATATATTTTTACTCTGGATGATTTGGGTAAATCGGTTTGCTGACAAAGCATAAAAAATCCCCTTTCATAAAAATGAAAGGGGATTTTTTTATTAATGTATTCTATTTTACCAAGCTACCAAATACTCGTTTCAATAAATCAGTCACCTGTGCAACAGGATCTTTACGGATTTTTAATTCTTCATCCGCAATTAATTTAAACAAACCATCCATTGCTTTCGTAGTAACATAATCCGTTAAATTCGGGTTTTGTTTTTCAACCAATGGAACTTTGTTGTAAGCTGTAATAATTGGATTCCAATACTTTGTCAATTCTACTTTATCAATAGCTGATTGAACAACAGGAGTAAATTTTGTTTTTAATTCTGCTGTTGTTTTATCTTTTAAATATTGTGTAGCAGCATTGTCGGCACCTTTAAGAATGGCAAAACCATCGCCAATACTCATTCCTGTAACGGCATTTACAAATACGGGTGCTGCATCTTTTGCCGCCTCTTCTGCCGCTCTGTTCAACGTCATTTCAAACTTATCCACTTGCGCCTTCATCCCCATTTTAATTGCCCAATCTTTCACTTTTTGAGCTTCGGGTGGAAATACGATAAACAATGATGGATTTTTATAAAAACCATCCAATTTAGAAGCAAATGCAGTTGAGTTATTTGTACCCACAGTTAAAGCTTCTTTCAATCCATTAATTACCTCATCGTTGGTTAATGGGTTTGCACCAGCAGGTTTGCTTCCATTTAATGTTTCATTTGCCACTGATGCTGCAGCACTAGCTGAATCTTTTAATTGCTGGGTAGTACATGCTGCAGCGAATACAACAGCAGTAATTCCTAGAATGTATTTAAATGGTGTTTTCATTTCGTATAATTTTTAATTTATAACTCTATTTTTCTATAAAATTCTCTGTAGTGAAAAGAGATTCTTAGTTTCTCTCAGAATGACCTGCTAACAGTCCTCCTTCTCTGTGCAACTCTACTTACTCTGCGTTGCCCCCATCTATTTCACTTCGAACTCCAATAGCTTTCTATCTTCGATAAATGCTTCCAACTTATCCCCAACTTTAACTGGGCCAACACCTTCAGGTGTTCCAGTATAAATTAAATCGCCAGTTTTTAATGTAAAAAACTTTGAAACATAGGCAATTACAGCATCAAAAGAGAACAATAAATCTTTTGTAGAACCTTTTTGAGCAACAGTTCCATTTACCAACAACTGAAAATTGATTGCTTGAAGGTCTTTAAATTCAGACTTATTAATAAACATTCCTATTGGTGCAGAGCCATCAAAGGCTTTTGCTTTTTCCCATGGCAAACCTTTTTCTTTGCATTTAGCTTGAATATCGCGAGCAGTAAAATCAATCCCTATGCCAATTTCATCATAATACTTATGTGCAAACTCCTGATCAATATTCTTTCCTGCTTTGTTTATTTTAAGAACAAGTTCCACCTCATGGTGAATTTCTTTCGAAAAATCGGGATAATAAAAAGGCTGATTATCTTTTATTAAAGCTGTATCTGGTTTCAAAAAAAACACGGGTTCGGTTGGAACTGCAGCATTCATTTCTTTTGCATGCTCAGCATAATTACGTCCGATACAAATTATTTTCATAAATTTTAATTTCTATTTTTTATAATAACTCTTCTTCATTCGATTCTCTGTAATGAAAACGAACTTATATTTTTAATAAAGTACTATTTATTAAATGCCAATCGCAGTTTAATATCTGTCAAAACTTTTTTTGTATACAATGGAAAATCACCGTTCATCATCCAGGCATAATAAGAAGGCTCTTCTCGAAGCACCTGCTCTACAGGCTTTCCTGTATGTTTTCCAAAATTAAACACCTCAACACCATTCTCATTAAAAATAATTCGTCCAGCTAAATCAGCATTTTTGTTAATGTTTGTAAACTCGTGCAGCGCATTGATATCATTTTTTACAGGCGTACTGATATTCCCCTTCTTATCTTCAAATTGAACACCATCGTACTTTTCTAATTGTGCTAAAAACACTTCATACGTAGCTTCGATATCTGCTTGAGCGCTGTGAGCATTAATAATCTCTTTTCCACAATAAAACTTGTATGCAGCTTTTAAAGTGCGTTGTTCCATTTGATGAAAAATATTTTGAACATCTACGAAACGTCTGTTTTTTAAATCAAAATCAATCTCGGCACGCATAAATTCTTCAACCAAAATGGGAATATCAAATTTGTTTGAGTTGTAACCAGCTAAATCGCAATCCTTTAAAAAATCGGCTAAACTTTTTGCGATTGCTTTAAATGTTGGTTCATCTGCAACATCCTTATCATAAATACCATGAATTAAAGAGGATTGAAGAGGAATTGGTATCGTAGGATTTATCTTTTTCGTTTTTGTTTCCTTGGAACCATCAGGCATCACTTTTAAAATCGAAATTTCAACAATTCGATCCGAGGCTACATTAACCCCTGTTGTTTCCAAATCAAAAAAAGCAATGGGTTTCGTTAAGTTTAGTTTCATGATTTTTTATGTTTAACTCCTCCACTACTTTTGCAGTGTGAACATTTTTTTGGTGTCATTCTGTCCAACACCTATATCAAAGATGAAAAACATATCTTGAAAATTTTTGTAACCATCTGCTTCAATGGTTATCTTATACTTACTTGGTGGTAAAGCCATAATAAACTTTCCACTTTTTTCATTTGGGTTGTAAGTGTAAGGAGGTACATCTGGATTTTTCAAATCTTCGACCGTAACAAAAGCTACAACCGATTTAGCACTATCGCTGGTATTTACAAACCCTTGTAACACAGTTGTTCTATCCTCTGTATCATTAAATTTCACGCGATAGATATCTAAATCACCCAAACCACCATCGCGTGAAGCAGATATGTAGGCAACACGATTGTCCTGTGTAAAGGAAATGCTTCTATCGTCACCAGCAGAGTTTATTGGATAACCTAAGTTCTTGGGATCGGTCCAAGTATTCTCTTCTTCATTCCATGTAGATTGGAAAAGATCATAATCCCCCATACCTGCATGACCTTGAGATGAAAAATAGAGTGTTTTTCCGTCAGGAGCAATTTGAGGAAAATCTTCTTTGTACTTTGTATTGATTTTGGATCCTAAGTTTTGTGCTAAAGCCCAATTTCCATTTGGCAATTTACGAGCCATGTAAATATCTGTTTCTCCTAAACCACCATCACGCTTGCTAGCAAAAAAGATAACATTACCATCGGGCGAAATAGAACCTGAAGTTTCAAAATCGGAATTGACATTGCTATTCAATTTTTTCATTTTCATGAATTTACCCGCTTTATTCAAAGAAGAGTAGATATTTCCTAAACTATCAATATGATCGATGTACATCATCATTTGCTGTCCATCCGGAGATAAACTAACCGCTTGTTCATCAAGACGGGTATTAACAGGTGGCCCCATATTAATGGCTTTTGTCCACACATCGTTCACTGGTCGAGAAGAATAAATATCCGATGAGTAATAACCATCCACTTCAATAGCACCGCCAATATTTTCTTTTCTACGAGAAGTGAAAATTAAAAACGACTCATCAAGTGTTACAAAAGGATAATAATCGGGGAATTCAGAATTTACTTCTTTTCCAAGATTGGTAAACGTAACATTAACTGGATTTTTCACATACTCTTTCCCATTTTGGCACGTTTCTATTTGATGATCCACTTTTTCAAGCTCTTCGCCCTTCAATCCAACTTTATACTTATTATATGCTTTTATTGCATCATCAAATCTGCTTGCGTATTGATAAGCTAAGCCTAAATCGAACCAAATTGTTTTTTCTGCGCTTGCATTTTTACTAGCAGCTTCCATATAAGGAACAGCGAGCGCTTTGTTGATATTTGTACGCAAATAACAAATACCAAGTTTGTGATTATAATCAAAATTAGCAGGCTCTTGCTTTACCAATTGTTTGTAAATGGGTATCGCGTATAAATAATTATAATGACTAAAATGTTCTTTCGCATCAGCAGGGTCAGCTATTTTACTCGGCTTAGGCTGTGCTATACTAATTCCACTTATCAGTAGAAAAAGTGGTAGGAGAATACTTTTATTTAGAGTAACTTTATTCGAATTTTTCACAGTGCTCATTAATATTTAATCAACCAAAACAAGTTTGGTACCAAAATACAAAAAAATGTTGTTTTATTGATCAATTTTTGTTGATTTTAATAATTAAAAATAAATTATAAAAAACTCGGGATTTCCCTTCTGATATTATGAAAAAAGCGGGTTCTATATTTTTTCTTGTTATTGCTTTTTGGAGCCAAGCTCAAACCAATTGTAAAGTTGAAAATAAGAGTTTTAAAGCAGGTGAAGATCTGCACTTTAAAATTTATTATAACTGGGGAGCAATCTGGATGGCCGCTGGCGAAGCTAATTTCAAAGTAGAATTAACAGAAATGAGCAATAAAAGTGTTTTTCACTTTATTGGCTTGGGCTCAACGTATCCAAAATACGATTGGTTTTTTAAGGTACGCGATAAATATGAATCGTATGCCGATACAGCAAGCCTGAAACCATTACGCTTTAAACGAGAAGCAAACGAAGGTGGATCATTCACTTACGATGACTATGTATTTAATAATCGTAAAAACAAGGTTTATACCGTAGAGCGCAGAAACAAAAAGCCTATCAAAGTAGACTCTGTGAACATTACCCAATGCACCAACGATGTAATGACAGCCATTTATTATGCACGAAGTTTAGATTTTTCGAAGTACAAAGCCAATGACACTATTCCAATTACCTTTGTGCTGGATGGGGAAGTATTCCCTTCCTACATTCGATACTTGGGAAAAGAAGTGATTTCCTCGGAACTATTGGGTAAAGTTCGTTGTATTAAATTCAGACCCAAATTGGTTGAAGGTACAATCTTTAAAGGCGGGGAAGGCATGACCGTATGGGTAACAGATGACGAAAATAAAATACCCGTGTATGTAGAAACTCCTATTATTGTTGGAACAGTAAAAGTTAAACTATTCAGTTATAGTCATTTGAAGTACAAATTAAATTGTGTGATAGAAAACAAAACAGCCTCACCAAAATAAATTGACAAGGCTGCTTGTATGAAATTGTTTAGAGAGACAATTTTTTATTTTACAACTAATTTTTGTTTGAACACTTTATCATTTGCAGATGCAATGATGATATAAACCCCAGCAGGCAAACGTTTACCATCACTTGTTAATGAAAACAAATAACCATCTGTTTCTATCACTTCCACTTTAGAATATATTTCTCTTCCAAGCATATCATAAACAACTACCAATAAATCATTTGCCTTAAAACCTTGCAAACTTACATAGGTATCATCGTCTACCTGCGTTGGATTCGGGAATACTTTAAAATCAAACTCTGTTGTAGGAATCAAATTGCTTTGTGCTTTTGAATCGGAAGCAACAAATCCTGTAAACAGGACTAAAAACAAACTTGATAATAAATAAGACTTTGTTTTCATTTTTGAAATTTTAGTTTAACAAATAGAATTTATTAAATTAACAAAAGCAAATAACTGTTTTTCAACTTATTAACAGGGCTAGCCCCCTAACTCGCACATAAATAAACGAACAAGACTTTATTGTCGACAAAATGCAAAATAGAGCCTACCAATTAATTTTTAGCAACTATTGGTGTTTAAAAACTATTTTTAACACCGAAAATGGATTTAGGTAGTTTATCATATATCGGAGAATTGGTGGCATTTGGTACCACCTTGTCATGGAGTATTGGTATTTTTCCGTTTACGGAGGCTGCTCGAAGAATGGGACCTAACCCTGTTAACCACCTTCGATTGGTGCTTGCTGTTATTTTTCTTACAATCATCTCGTTACTTTACCTACCTATATCTTTCCCCGAATTATTCTCAAGTCCTTTACCTGAGCACTGGCTATTTTTTGGTCTATCAGGTGTGATAGGGTTAGCTTTAGGCGATTACTTTAGCTTTACATCATTTGCTATTTTGGGGGCAAGGGTAAGTAGTATCTTCTCAACACTTGCACCTGCTGCTGCTCTAATTACTGCTTATTTTGTAATTGGTGAACGAATCAACATCATTGGCATTTTAGGCATTGCAATTACAATTGCAGGTGTAATATGGCTAACCTTAAGCAAAAGCTCTAAATCGCAAATGAATGATCATGAGCATGGCAATGTTAAAATTGGAATTATTTATGGAATACTTGCAGCTGTTTGCCAAGGAGTGGGTGTTGTGCTTGCAAACAAAGGCTTTACCTACAAACAAAACAATAACGACTTAGCATTTTTTCATGCTACTTGGCTTCGAATGGTATCAGCAACAGTCATCATTTATTTGATTACGATTCTTAGAGGGAAATTTATGGAAATAACACGTCCAGCATTACAAAACAAAAACAATGGATTGATTTACACATTTGCAGGAACCATTTTCGGACCCGTTGTAGGTGTTAGTTTGTCTATGTATGCTGTTTCCTTACTACAGAACAAACCTTCTATTGCTCAAACCATCTTTTCGCTAGTTCCAATTTTTGCTTTACCACTCGCCTATTTATTTTACAAAGAGAAAATTACGCTTAAATCAATCATCGGTACATTTATCGCAATTACAGGTGTAATGATTTTGATTTGGCGCGATGCCCTGCTCGAGTTGTTCTGAGAATAACAGCTATTTAGGCATTCGTCTATACTGATCGCCACCAATTTTTGTACCTCTAAAAAAAGGATCTGGTGCTAGCGGAAATTCTTCTATAATCATTATCCCCATCATTTCTACAGCCTCAGCTTCTAAATCAAAAACTAATTCTTTCTTTTCTGGATGAATATTTTTAATCAGTAAATTTTTATAACCAACGTACTGTACTTTTAAATCAAATTCAGCGATTTTTTTGCTATCAATCTTTAGTAAAAATTTCCCATCCATATCCGTGATTGCTCTAACAATTACAGAATCACCTTTCATTAACATAACGTTGCAAAATGGCAATAGTTCTTTATTTTCTTTGTCTCTAACAACACCTTTAATTTCTACAAGACTGATGCTATCCTGAATGGTTAAATATTCATTTTTGAGTTTGTTCAAATTGCTTGCTAAAGCCGATTTAACAGTAAACAAACTTGCACCAAAACCAATAATAGCAGCCAAACAAAATGTTTTTAAATAATGTAGGTAGTTTTTGTTTTGTTGATGTGTTACAAACTGTTCAGTCAAAAATGTAGTCTTTACTCTTCCACACAATTGTCCTTCATTCAACTTATGCAAATTAATCAACTCCTCTTTGCTGGAATTGGTAAAATCATGAACCTTTTTTTGGCAAGCATCACAAAATCGTCCCTTTTCCAAAGGAGTCATTTGTGACCAATTTTCATGACAAGGATTTTCGATTCGTAGATACATAGTCAATTTTTGTATAATGACGTAAAAGTAGGTTCTATTCCATAAAAATACAGATATTTGCAAAAATCTTTACACACATGGAAAATAAAGACGATTTAAAAAAGCTTTTTGACGAAAAACAATATGTAACAGCTATTGTTGGTGCCGAAGGTGAAATAGACATCCCAAGTGCTGGGGATGATAAAATTGCGACTATTATTTCTTTGCTTACTGACCCTAAAAACAAGGATGTAAAAGAAGAAGCATTGGTAACCTTAAAAAAGGAAAAGGGAGCTGATTTGTTAATTTCAGCTATCAACAGTAAAAAAGCAAAAAATAACAAACATGTTTTAGTAGCTGCTTGTTGGGAATCGGAAATCAATTTCAGTAAGTATCTTCCATTTTTTGTTGACTTATCTCTATCTGATGACTACTTAGTTTCGTTGGAAGCAATTACTGTTGTAGAGAACATGGAAGGACCTTTTAATGCAGATGAATTAACCACATCTATCAAAAAAGTAAAAGAGCAACAAAAAAACACAAGCAACGAACGCGTAGTTTTACTAAACGATTTAGTGGACACTTTAACAAATTTCTTATCGAAATAAGCAAATGCAAAAATCTGGCAACAAAGCCCTCCTATTTATTTTCATCACCATTTTAATTGATGTAATTGGTATTGGAATTATCATTCCTGTTGTTCCAAAATTAATCCAACATTTAACAGGTGAAGGATTGAGTGAAGCATCTAAGTATGGTGGATGGCTTATGTTTTCATATGCTATTATGCAATTTTTGTTTTCACCAGTATTGGGTGGTTTAAGTGATCGATTTGGCAGAAGACCTATTCTTCTTTTTTCTTTATTAGGCTTGGGATTGGATTATATATTTATGGCATTTGCTCCAACCATCGCTTGGTTGTTCTTAGGACGTATTTTAGCGGGTATTAGTGGTGCAAGCTTTACAACAGCATCGGCCTACATTGCAGACATTAGTACACCCGAAAAACGTGCTCAAAATTTCGGATTAGTTGGTGCGGCATTTGGTGTTGGTTTTATTATTGGTCCTGTAATTGGAGGAATATGCAGTCAGTGGGGAACACATATTCCTTTTTTAGTTGCAGCAGGGTTTTCATTGATAAATTTCATTTATGGTTTTTTGATTTTACCTGAATCCTTAAAACCTGAATTGAGAAGAAAATTTGAATGGAAACGTGCAAACCCAATTGGTTCATTGCTGAATTTAAAACGTTACCCAATGGTAATTGGATTGGTAGGTACACTTGTTTTTTTATACTTAGCAGGAAAATCGGTAGAAAGCACATGGACGTATTACACCATGCTTAAATTCAATTGGAACGAAACATGGGTAGGTTATTCATTAGGTGTTGTGGGGATTTTAGTGGCCATAGTTCAAGGAGGCTTAATAAGAACTGTTATACCAAAATTAGGTGCCAAAAAAGCAATTTTTATTGGCTTGCCTTTATTAATTACTGGTCTTGTATTGTTTGCATTCGCAAGTAAAGGTTGGATGATGATGTCATTTTTAGTTCCGTATTGTTTAGGAGGAATTGCAGGTCCTGCATTGCAAGGTGTTATATCAAATCAAGTTCCAGCAAATGAACAAGGAGAATTGCAAGGAGCATTAACAAGCTTAATGAGCTTAACTTCTATTATTGGTCCTTTAATAATGAATTATTTGTTTTCGTATTTTACGACTGATAGTGCGCCCATTTATTTCCCTGGAGCACCGTACTTAGCAGGCGCTATTTTATTGATTATCGGCACATTTCTAGCTATGAAATCATTAAAAAATCATCAGTAGCATTTTATTCTACATCTGTAATTTCTATTTTGTTTCCATTAAATTCGATGGACGATTTTGATGATGCTTTTATCAAAGCACTACCAATTGGTGATGAGGGTGATACGATGAAAAAAAGCTTGCCATCTAACTCTACTTTACCCGCACTTATTGCAATAAAGTAATTTCCGGTTTTGGAATAAACGATACTTCCTAAACCTATTTTGTTAGTAGTTTGGTCGGGGTTTAATTTCGAAAGCAACTGTTGTAGCTTTTCAGCTTCTGCAAATTGGGAAGATAATTTTTCTTGTTCTAGCTGCGCCATTGCACGCCCCGTTTCGTGTTTATCACCAGCAGTACTCTTGCTATCGTCACTCACAGCTTCACGTGCAGAAGCGAGTGCCGACTGCAAATTAGCTAATTTGCTTTCAACGTAATCAACACAAAATAAATAGAGTTGTTTTTTTAGGGATGCATTTTTTGACATACGTTTCTTATCCTCTTTTTGCTTTCCCCTTTTTTAAGAAACTATAATAAAAACCAAAGCCAAAGCTCAGGTAGCGTGTTTTGCCAGGATTTTCATTGTCGAAATTCGTCCAATCGCTCAAGCCTAATTCATGTGGGTTAAACTCTTTATTAAAAATACTATAGCTTAATGTGGCACCAATACCAAAGTTCGATTCTATTAGAAAAAACATATTTACTTCGGGCTCTAAATAGGAAGTGGAATAACTTGTTATTGCAGGAGAATCTCCTGGCTTTTTACGAACCAAACCTGTATAGTTGGTGTAATTTTGTCCTGCCGACATTGCAGCAGAAAAAATAATACGATTACGGTCGCCAACAAAAATATCGGCCCCCACTTTAATTGCTGCATTATTGATTGTCATGCTTGCATTAAAATCGGCAATTTTATTCTCTGTAATTTTTAACAAGCCATTTTTATAAGTTGCACCAATAAAAAATCCTTTGAAAATATTAATGTTTAAGCCACCACTAAACTCATAAATACCAACAAAACTTTTTCGAAAAGCTTTGTTACCCATTGGATGAGGAACTGTAACTGAAATACGTGGACTAAAAAGATAGTATTGTTTAGGTGCGGGTGGAGCATCATCGTCTACAACAGCAGCAATGGGCGCATCGGTTTCTTCCTGAGAAAAAACAGGACTCGCAATTAGAAAAAATAAAAATAGACCGAGGTGTTTTAGCACAAATAATAGTTTAGCAATCTGTAAGTAGGACGCAATATTAACCAAAAGGTTGCTCATTAAGAAGCTAATTGTTGATTATTGCATCATCAGGAATTTTTAACTTCCAAGGTACCATCTGCATGTTTTGCAAATCGTGTTTTTTCACGTTCATGTACTTGATCATATTTTGGCCATGGCCATCCACCAAATTGTGTTGCATGGTAATCTTCAAAGGCTTTATTGATTTCTTCTTTGGTATTCATTACAAAAGGACCGTATTGGATTACAGGCTCATTGATAGGCCTACCTTGTAATAAAAGAATACTTGTAGCCTCTACTCCGGCAATTATCTCTACATCAACATCTGCTTTTAGTTCAACTGCATTGTATTTTGGAATTGTGGTTCCTACAATGGTCATCTGATTACCTTCATACAAATAAATAGTTCTATTGATACCTATGGATGCTTTTGGCAATGTAAAACTTGCACCAGCTTCCATTTTTATGTTCCATACGGCAACTTCATTTTCTGGATTAGCTGCCCATGAATCTGGTGGTGGAGCTGGAGCAACTGAATCGGCAAGTTTTCCGGCAATAACCTCAACAACTGTTTTTTTCTGATTAATATCTGTTGATGTATAATTAGGAATTGACTCTTTCCAAAGCATTTTGAAATGAGGCTCTACCATTTTATTTTTTTTAGGAAGGTTTAACCAAATTTGAAAAAGCTCCATGGCATTTTCTTTATCGGTATGAATCAAAGGAAACATCTCCGAATGCTGAACACCTTTACCTGCAGTCATCCACTGCACATCACCATTTCCATATCTTCCTGCAGCACCTAACGAATCCGCATGATCAACAATACCTTTGCGAACCACTGTTATTGTTTCGAAACCACGATGCGGATGCCCTGGAAAGCCTGGGACCTTTTTACCATGGTACATTCGAAAACCATCTTTTATGATAAAGTCATCCCCTAAGTGTCGACCATTAAAATAAGATGGATCGGGTCCCATTTGCTCATTTCCTTTTGGAAAAGCATCTTCGTGATGCACACAAAATAAAAATGGATCGGCAGTTTCCCATTGGAAACCCAAAGGCTTAATTTTCAAAATAGGGTTCATAGCAGGTTGGGATGATTTATAGGCATTTTTTAAAGAATCAGAAAAAGAGTTTATTGGGTAAGCAACAGCAGTTGCTAAAACCAAAAACGAACGACTCAAAAAATTTCTTCTAGGTAGCTCTTCACTCATGATTATTGGTATTAGGTTTTACAAAATTGCTTTCTCAAATTTAAGAAATACTAATTGTAAATAAAACAACTAAATGGAGGGATTGTTTGAAGCGAACAAATAGGAATAAATAAAAAACCCTGCAAAATGCAGGGTTTATTTTTTTGTGGTCTTGTAGGGAGTCGAACCCCAAACCTTCTCATCCGTAGTGAGACGCTCTATCCAGTTGAGCTACAAAACCATTTATTAATTACTTCTCTTCCTATACCAGATTTAAAGTACAATTCTCTTTTTCTTGCTTCTTCCCTTGTTTCATGTCTTTCCGAATAAACTAACTCCCATGGAAGATACGCCTTCGTACTCTTTGTTTGTCCTGAATTGTGCTCATAAATCCTTCTTTCAATGTCAGATGTCATTCCTTTATAGAATCGACCATCTTTCAAACTTCGTAGGATGTAAACAAAATACATACAGACAAATTTATTAAACAAAAGTGCTTCTTAAAGTTGAGCCCTGCCTGCCGGCAGGCAGGTACAAAACCGTCTTGCTTTAAAAGCGGTGCAAATATAGAAAAAAATGTTAAAACCAAATACGGAATTCGTTTTTTTCTTTTAAAAATCATCCGATTCTTCATCAATTGTATGCATTAAATAATAATACCTTTGTCGAAACAAATTAAACCCTTCTAACTATGCCTCCAATTTTTACAATTGTTTTGATTATTTTTTGCGTATTATTTGTCCTTCTATCGGTTGTTACTGTTCAGCAAGGAACCATTGCAGTTATTACTGTTTTCGGAAAATACCGCAGAATTATGGAACCTGGATTAAACTTCAAAATTCCATTTATTGAACGTGTTTATCGTAGAATTTCGATTCAGAACCGTTCTGTTGAACTTGAATTTCAAGCAATTACAATCGACCAAGCAAATGTGTATTTCAAAGCAATGCTTTTGTATGCAGTTATTGATCAAAAGGAAGAAACCATTAAAAATGTTGCCTTCAAATTTATTGATGACAAAAATTTAATGCAAGCATTGATTAGAACCATCGAAGGTTCTATCCGTGGTTATGTTGCAAATAAAAAGCAAGCAGAAGTCCTTTCATCGAGAAGAGAAATTGTTGAATATGTAAAAGAACAAATTGACCAGGTGCTTGAAACATGGGGTTACCATTTGTTGGATTTACAATTAAATGACATCACATTTGATGAAGCAATCATTCGTTCGATGGCACAAGTAGTTGCATCGAGCAATTTAAAAGCGGCTGCTGAAAATGAAGGTCAGGCTTTATTGATTACAAAAACAAAAGCGGCTGAAGCGGAAGGGAATGCAATTAAAATTGCTGCTGAAGCAGAACGTTTGGCAGCGCAATTGCGTGGACAAGGTGTTGCTTTGTTCCGCGAAGAGGTAGCAAAAGGGATGAGTCAAGCTGCAAAAGAAATGCAACAAGCAAACCTAGATACTTCTGTTATTTTATTTAGCATGTGGACAGAAGCAATCAAAAACTTTGCAGAGTATGGAAAAGGAAATGTTATCTTCTTAGATGGCTCTAGCGATGGAATGCAACGTACCATGAAAGAAATGATGGCCATGAATAATTTAATGGACCCAACAAAAATGCCTCCTATTTCTAAAAAGTAATTAGAGAAATAGAATTAATAAAAAAAGGTGAAGCATTTGCTTCACCTTTTTTTATTTAATTTATCCTACAATTAAAATTGTTTACGAGGACGTTTTTCTCTGCTAAAGTTTGACTTTCTATCGCCACCGCCTGTTGAGCTACTGCTTTTAGAAAATGATTTTTCACCTGAGAATGATTTCTCACCTGAATAAGATTTTTTTCTATCGCCATAACCACCACGATCTCCTCTATCACTTCTTTCGCTTCTATCGCTGTTTCCGTAGCTTTTCTTTTCACCATATCCACCACCACTGCTTCTACGATCTCCACCGTAACCGCCACGACTTCCACCACCTGATGAACGTCTGTCGCCACCACCGTAGCCGCCTCTACCTCTATCACGTGATCTTCCTTCTCCACCTTCTTTGCTTCCACGAGATTCGATACGAACAGCTCTGTTGTTGTAACGTTGATTTTTGAAAGTACCAGTAATAATTTCTGCTGCTTCTGCTTTTACTTCAATGAATGAGAAGCTACTTTTTACTTCAACATTTGTTACTGAACTAGCATCAACACCCGAAACTTCAACGATAAAGTCTTTCAATGAATTTCTATCCAATTGATCCAATTCACCCAAATTGATAAACAACTTAGTGATACCTGGAGTTGAAGAACGTTCACCTCTTGCTGCACCAGCATTTAAATCTGGAGCATTTTTATAATAATCCAAGAAACGATTAAACTCTGTTGAAACAAAACGTTTGATAATGTCTTCTTTACTTAAGTCTTTCAACTCATCGTAAATTTTAGGCATGTATGCTTCAATTGCTGCTTCGTTTACCTCAACATTGTGTATTTTAGAAACAAGGCTAAACAATTGTTTTTCACATGCTTCGAAGCCTGTTGGAATAGTACCTTGAATAAATTTCTTTTTGATAATACGTTCAATGATTCTGATTTTACCAACTTCTTTCATGTTGATGATACAAATAGAAACACCTTTTTTACCAGCACGAGCCGTACGGCCAGAACGGTGAGTATAGTTTTCTATTTCATCAGGCAAGTTATAATTGATAACGTGTGTTACATCATTCACATCAATACCACGTGCAGCAACATCGGTTGCAACAAGCATTTGAAGTGAACGAGAACGGTAACGTTTCATTACCTGATCACGTTGTGCTTGTGATAAATCACCATGCAATGAATCGGCACCATAACCATCTTTAATTAACGATTCAGCAATTTCTTGTGTTTCGATACGTGTACGACAGAATACGATTGCAAAAATATCAGGGTTTGAATCCGCAATACGTTTTAATGCAGCGTATTTATCACGTGCTTGAACAACATAATAAATGTGTTCAATGTTATCGTTACCTTGATTTTTAACACCAGCAGTGATTTCAACTGGGTTTTCCATGTAGTTTTTAGAAATACGTAATACTTCGTCTGGCATAGTTGCAGAGAATAACCATGTATTTTTTTCTTCAGGAGTTTGTGATAAAATAGTATCCAAATCTTCTTTGAATCCCATGTTTAACATTTCATCCGCCTCATCCAATACCGCATAACGTACATTGGTTAAGTTTACTCTTCTACGATCAATCATATCGTTCAAACGACCTGGAGTTGCAACAACAATTTGTGCACCTCTTTTAATATCGCGTGATTGATTATCGATACTCGCTCCACCGTATATTGCAACGATGTTTGCACCATCAATAAATTTTGTGTAGCTCTGTAAATCGCGTGTGATTTGCATACACAATTCGCGTGTTGGACAGATGATTACTGCTTGTGTTTCACGAGATGTGAAATCCACTAAGTGTGTTAACGGTAAACCAAATGCAGCTGTTTTACCAGTACCTGTTTGTGCTAATGCTACAAGGTCGGTATTACCTTCTAATAATACAGGAATTACTTTTTCCTGGATTGGAGTTGGACTTTCAAAGCCCAATTCTGTTACTGCTTTAACAATAGCATTGTTAAAGCCTAACGCTTCAAATTTGTTCATTAAGTATGAATTAAGTTAATATTACAGTTGTCAACTTACTAGGAAGTATGTGTGAGTTGAATCGGACAACTGATCTATAAGGAGCTCGCCATCATTGTAATTGAGCTATTTTCGGCAATGTATTTCCAGTTGGTAATTCGTCTCAGCAAAAATCCCATTTTGACTAAAACCGCTGCAAAGATAATCAATTATTTTATAAAACGCTCATTTTTATTTAAATAGCATCATTGATGCATCCAAAAATCAGTCAATTTTGCATTTAATTCTTTTACCACTTCTTCCTTAGAACGCTCTAACACCAACGTTTTTGTCACATTTACCATAAAAGGAAATGGTGGCTTTAATTGAACGTAATTTTTATCTTTTAGAATGAAGGCATCAATACTCGTTGTTGCACTCTCATCAAACTCTCCAATTATAAAATCAGTACTTGTAAACGTTGAATCGATTTCAAATTCAGAATTGAATAAACAACCAGCTGTATTTCCAGCTTTTACTTTTGTAGAATTATTAGAATAAAAAAAGTAGACTTTACAAAACGTAAATTGTGATTTGAAAGCAGCAACAATTTCTTTGTTCTTGTTTAACTGCTCCTCTTTTATCTTTTCAGCTTCGGCTATTTTGCCTTTTTTAAGATAGGCATTGATCAGATTTTCGGAAGTTTTTAAACGAACCAATAAAGCACCATTCTTTAACAGTTGGATGTTTTGATTGGCTGTATTCTTTTTCGACTGTGCTATGGACGACAAGTCTACAAAAAGAAATAGAAGAAGTGATATAAATGCAATACGTTTCATTCAAAAAAAAGCAGGCCTATAAGCCGGGTTCTGTCGTGTCCTATCATTTATCTAGCCCTTCCGTCACCAGAAGGGTCAAGCAACCTACCCTCCGAAATTGAGCGAGCAGCCCTCATGCTTCGGTTTATTTGGTCTTTCAACTCCCAAGGTTTACCCGCTACCACTGTTGCCAATGTTAGCCGTGAGCTCTTACCTCACGTTTTCACCCTTACCTCTTCGCAAGCGAAAAGGCGGTATAGTTCTCTGCGGCACTTTCTGTCCCTATTGCAAGCAATAAGGCCTTCCTGTTAGGAAGTGGGATGCTCTGTGTTGCCCGGACTTTCCTCTCCTCTTCCAATAAAGGAAAAGCAGCGATAGAACGGCCTGCTGTGCAAAGGTAATTAATATTTGATTGATAGTACTGTTTATTCCGTTGAGTACACAACTGATGATATAACGAAATGGTGTTATTTAATGAATAACAACCTCTGTGGCTCCAAACCCATATTTACTATAGCTTCCATCGTAAAAGCGCATATTGGAACTCGTTAATAATGAACGAACTTCTTGTTTTAATCGTCCATTACCTACTCCATGTATTACGATTAACTTTCTACAATGCTCATTAATGGCGGTATCCAATGCTTGCTGAAAATGACGTAACTGAATTTGAATAATTTGCGCATTGCTCATTCCACTGTAATCGTCCATCAATTCCTCAATGTGCAAATCAATCTCCATCTCTTGATTGGAGCTATTTTTAGTATGCGGTTTTGATACTTTTTTTGATTGAATGTGTTGTTGTTTTTGAATAAACAATTTTGATAAATCTATTGATTTTGCTTCAGGATTATCAAAAAACAATTCTTCCCCCAACCTCGAAATTGGCATTATTAAAGCTTTTTCTGGGATAAATGTATTTTCTACAAAAACATTCTCTTTGTAAAGCTTCGGTTGCTTTATTTTAATAATCTCCGAAACAGGAGCTTGATGCTCATAGTCGGATGCATTGTAAAACAGAACATCTACTTTTAATGTCGTGTAATCATCCAATTTTTTCTTCGAAATAGTTTCAATTAATTTGGATTCAAATGCTTTTGCTTCTCCTTTTTCAATTAATCGATAACCACTTGATAGCAATGACGAAACACAATACAGAACATCGTAATCGGAATGATTGATGAACCACAAATTAAAATCGGAGTAACTAATATCACGTGTATTTTCGGGTGATAGGCCAATGTAAATACCTTCTTGTACTTTTTTACGTTCAGCCGATTTTGAAACAACAGGTGCTTGAACAAGGACAGGTTCTTCCTTTTTAATATTAATAGGAGCTTGTGATTGATCGTAAATAGCAACCAATTCAGAAATTGTAAATGGAAGTTCAAAGCCATCTTCAATGGTCACCCCTACCGTGGTTTTGTTTACTATTTTAGTAACAATACCATCGCCCTTTTCATTTAAAAACCGAACCTTATCTCCTATATTGAATTTCATGGCACAAAGCTAATGATTTATAATTCAAGTTCGAAAGCTCCTGATTCGGAAACAGCAAAAAAAGCTTGATTCAAAGCCAAACACTCTTTTTTCCATTCTGCTATTTTATATTCAGAATTCGAAGAATCAAAAATCAATTGTTTGCAATTAAAGAATTCTAATAGTTGTTTTAAAGTTAACTTAGGATTATAACTAATCAACAAATAATCGATATCAATAGGCTTACCCAAAGGGTCTCCAATAGCAGTCTTATTATTAATTACAACCATTTTTTTATCATAAAATTGAATCCAATTCTGATTTATTTTTAACACCTCATTATTAAAACTGGATGAAACAATTTGATTTTTATCTGCACCTAAATCCCACCAATTGTGCTTTACATGAAACAATAAGCGACTTTCATTTTTAGCAAATGTTGTATCTGTTAAAAGCACATTACTTTTAGCAGAAACAAAATCAATTGCACTGGTTTTAGGAATATTGTAAACAACTATTTTTTTCTGATGAAATTGTTGGTGCTGCTCATACACTTGTGATACCAATACCAATATCAATGCAACAAAGGCATACATCAAATACGTGTACTTCCGATTAGTTAAATAAAATACAAACAAAATGATTAATCCATACAACAACCAAGTTTCTATTATACTTATTGAAATACCTTGCAATAACGAAAAAGGAAGTTGCTCTATCCATTTAACAGAAGCATTCAATAACCATACACTCCAACTAAAACCCAATGCTAAATAACTAACGATGATGGATACTTTTGCAAATGTAAATACGGCAATACCTAAGTAAATAATGATGGTAGAAATTGGGATTACAAGCAAATTGGACAATAAAAAGTAATTGGGAAACTGATGAAAATAGAGTAATCCAAGAGGGAACGTTGCAACCTGTGCGGCAATGGAAACGGCTGTAATGGTCCATATTTGATTGAGCAACCAATTGTCAAAACTAAACCATTCCTGAATTTTGGGCTGCAAATAAACAATGCCAATTACAGCTAAATAAGACAATTGAAAACCAACTTGCATAATAATGTAAGGATCAATTATAAGAAGTAAAAATGCCGAAGCCGCTAATGTGTTGTAAATATTGGTGTATCGTTTAAACGATTGTGCAACAATTATAAAACTAAACATGGTGGATGCCCGAAGCACTGAGGGTGACAATCCAGTAATTGCAGAATAAAACCAAAGCATAAGAATCAAAACAATTGCTTTAATAATGGGACCGTGTTTTATTTTATCTAGAAAAAATAAACACCAGTTAAACACTACATAAATAATAGCAACGTGTAAACCGGAAACAGAAAGCACATGCAAAGCACCTGTGCTCGAATAAGCAGAAATAATATCACCGTCTAATTTATCCTCATAACCTAATAACAAAGCTGCACCAACCGAATACTCATCACCTTGCACTTTGTTTTCGGTAAGTACTTTCAATAATTTATCCCTTAAATTAATAGCAGTAGCGTATATCCAATTCCCTGAATTACTCCCTGTAAATTGCCAGTGAGACGATTTTAAATAAACCTGCTGATAGACGCTGTGAAAAGCTAAAAAACGTTTGTAGTTAAACTCTCCCGGATTTTGAACGGATGGTATCTCTTTGAATTTTGTTTTAAAATAAAGTTCGTCACCATATTTTAATGACAAAGCAGTTGGATCTTTTTGAATATAAACCATACAATGCCCAATCACTTTTTGCCATGTCCTCTCTTTTTTAACGGCACAAACTTCAACAATCACTTTTAAAGATTTCTCTTTTTCAACAAATGGTTCAATTAATCGAGCTCTAACTATTGAAGAATCATCAACGTGATTAGAAAAATGATTCGGGTTGAAACGTTCTGTTTTAAAAAGTGTTAATTGGTAGCCTAAACCAAACAAGGTTAAATAAAGGAGTAAACCAAACCACCACGACTTTTTATATGAAATAGTGAACTTAGGAATTAGAACAATAGATGCTATTATTACTACTAAAACTAATAGCACCAATAATAACGTTGAATAATGAATAGGTAAATAAACAGCTGAAATAATTCCAGCTAAAAAAGGGAGTAGTAAACGAACAAGTGGAGCTTGATTCCAAACATTCATATACTGTAGACAAAATGAATTACATAAAAAATGCTGACAGTGTCAGCATTTTTTATGTAAAAGTGTTATTTTTTTACTTTTTCTGTACCCGTAAACTCAAATCTTTTTTTCTCAACACCTTTTTTAGTAAGTGTTACAATTCCTTCAATTTCATAGTTAATAGCTGTTGCTTCCCATTTAAAGTCATTCCCTTCTTCCGAATAAGTTGCTTCAAATGTTACCATGTGCATTTCTGTTTCATCTTCTGTATACGTAGAATCTAGAGTTACCGTATAGACCATTGGAGGTGCTGAAATCTTCTCGTACATCAAATCGGCTTCTACTTTCCCTGCTTTTATAAACATCATTGTTGGAACGGCTTTTCCTCTTCCAGCAGCTTTAATCTCATAAAAGTTAGCATTGTATTTCTTACCTTCTAAGAATAAATTTTTTGTTGGTTTTGCTTTCTTTTGAGCAAATGCAGCAGATGAAAGCATTAAAGCTATTCCTAAAAAAGCTGTTTTAATTTTAATAGTTGTAGTCATTTCCATAGATTTTAAAATTATTAGCCAACTAAACAACAATTATGCCTCTATATAAAACATAAATGATATTAGATTTTGTAAAACTATAATTTATCTTTGTTACTTGAAATTTTTAAGCCAACTATTTTAATGAATATTTTCAGCGCCCTATTATATTATTTAATTATCATTCCGATATCCCTACTTCCATTTCCAATTTTATATGGAATTTCTAATTTTTTGTTTTTCATATTTTATTATGTAGCAGGATACCGAAAAAAAGTAGTTTTAGGCAACATCCAACGCTCGTTCCCGAATAAAACGGCACAGGAACACGAAGAAATATGTCGAAAATTTTACAAACATTTTTGTGATTTAATACTCGAAAGTTTAAAAGCATTCACTATATCCGAAAAGGCGGTACTTAAAAGAGTAACTTGCAAAAATCCTGAAGCCATTGACAAATACTTTGAACAAGGAAGAAGTGTAATCATTGCAGGTGGTCATTTTAATAACTGGGAGATATTCGCTGTTGCAGTAGACAAGCTTATTAAACACCATGTAGTTGGCATTTACAAACCCTTGAGCAATTTGTATTTTGATGAGAAAATGAGAAAAACAAGGGGTAAATATGGCTTAGAAATGATTTCTACTAAAAAGATAAAACGTTATTTAGACGACAATACAAATGTACTCACAGCAACTATTTTTGCTATTGACCAATCACCATCAAATCCCAACAGTGCATACTGGACAACCTTTTTAAGTCAAGACACCGCTGTTCTTTTTGGCACTGAAAAATATGCAAAGGACTATAACCATGTGGTGGTATACGGACGAATAAACAAAGAAAAGCGCGGACACTACAGCTTTGAATTTTTTGATGTTACCGAAAATCCAAGGGAAACTGCTTACGGAGAAATAACCGAAAAGACGACTCGTATGCTGGAAACAGATATTTATGAGCATCCGGAATATTGGTTATGGAGTCACCGAAGATGGAAACACAAACGCCCAACAGATAAATAAAAAACAAAAAAATAAAATCTTTAATTAGTAAAAATACAAAAACATGAAAAAACTATTTATTTCAGCACTTGTTATTTCAACTGCATTAATTGCTTGTAAAGGATCGAAAGAAACAGCATCTACTACACCAGCAGTTCCTTTGGATTGCACTAGCAAAGTAGTTACCTATTCGAGCGATATTAAGGCAATCATGGAAGCAAACTGTACTCGATGCCATAACACCAACAATAAAGGTGGTTATAACTTCTTGACTTTGGAATCAGTTAAAAAAGCAGCTCAATCAGGTCATTTATTAGGAACTATAAAACACCAAAAAGGGTTTAAAGGAATGCCATATTTTGCAGCTAAATTAGACCAAGCATCCATTGACAAAATTGAATGCTGGGTTAATAATGGAATGAAAGAATAATTCAAACAAAATTTATTAGCAAAGAATGACACAAGCACCTTTAGCCGAACGTATGCGTCCAACCAGTTTGGATAATTACATTGGGCAAAAACATATTGTTGGTGAAGGCGCTATATTGCGAAATGCAATTGAGTCAAATCTATTGCCATCAATTATTTTATGGGGTCCTCCAGGTGTTGGTAAAACAACCCTGGCGAACATTATTGCACACCAACTTAAACGACCATTTTATTCTTTAAGTGCAATCAATTCAGGTGTAAAGGATATTCGAGATGTCATCGATAAAGCAAAGGACAATGGGCTATTTGGTCAAAACAATCCTATTCTGTTTATTGATGAGATTCACAGATTCAGTAAATCACAGCAGGATTCCTTACTTGGAGCAGTTGAAAAAGGTACTGTAACACTTATTGGTGCTACCACCGAAAATCCATCTTTTGAAGTGATATCAGCACTTCTATCTCGCTGCCAGGTTTATATTTTAAAGCATTTAGACAAGGACGACTTGCTAGCGATGCTGGATTTAGCAATAAAAACGGATGGTGTTTTAAAAAATAAAAAAATTACGATTACTGAAAATGAAGCTTTACTGAGACTATCAGGAGGTGATGGCAGAAAACTATTAAATGTTTTTGAGCTTGTTATAAATGCAATAGGTGGCTCTGAAATAAATATCACGAATGAAAAAGTAACCAACATTGTTCAGCAAAATATTGCTATTTATGATAAAGCAGGTGAAAATCATTATGATATTATTTCGGCATTTATAAAATCGATTCGAGGTAGCGACCCCAATGCAGCAGTTTATTGGTTAGCACGAATGATTGAGGGGGGAGAAGATCCATTGTTTATAGCAAGAAGATTATTAATACTTGCATCAGAAGATATTGGAAATGCGAATCCAACTGCATTGGTAATTGCAAACAATTGTTTTCAAGCAGTAAACGTTATCGGATTTCCTGAATCAAGAATTATTTTATCCCAAGCAGTAATTTATTTAGCATCATCTGCAAAGAGCAATGCAGCTTATATGGCAATCAATCAGGCACAAGAAGCCGTTTCTCAAACAGGAGATTTGCCTGTACCACTTCATTTACGAAATGCACCAACCAAACTAATGAAAGATATTGGCTATGGAGCCGATTATAAATATGCTCACAGCTATCAAAATAATTTTAGCGAACAAGAATACCTTCCTGAAAGTATTAGTGGAATGAAGTTTTATGAACCAGGAAACAATGCGCGAGAAAAAGAATTAAGAGAATTTTTGAAACAAAAATGGAGTGGGAAATACAACTATTAATCCTCTTGTAAATCGATACTAGGTTCAAATATCAACAATCGAACAATTCCAACAACCAAACCACCCATCCCCTGCTCTATCAATTGCCAAGTAATATCCAAAATCATATTTTCTAATTTTGAACCTGTACTAAACGACACACCAACAACTGTTGCTATCATAAAAAAAGCAATACCACAACAAGCACCAGCAATCAAGCCCCTTAATACAGGCTTTCTTTTTAAATGTTTGTCAAATACTTTAAAATCTATTGCTTTGGTTACAATGAAACCAATCATCAAATAAACGATAGCGGCAAAAAACAAGAACAAAGCTTTGGGATAGGATAAACGAGATAAATCGGTTAAAAATATTCCATGCCATACGTATGAAAGCAGAAACATCAATAATGATGAGAGAAGCCAAGAAATAAAAAATCGTTTGGTAAGCATAAACCGCATTAATTTGCAATGCAAAGTTATTACAAGAAATTCAATAGTGTATATAAATCTAGGATTTTATTTTTCGAATAAATTCCTTATCTTTAACACTTGTAAAATCAGTAAAAACAAGCTTCACAATGAAAAAGCTTATCCTATTATTTTTTCTTAGTGGTATCCTTATCTCTTCCTGTAGAAAAGAGTTAGAAAATCCTTCTTGGGATACACAGCTACTTGCTCCACTGGTAAATGCCACTTTGGATATTAACAATATTCTACCCGACTCTATTTTGCAGACGAATGCTGATAGTTCGATGAAAATTGTATACTATAGTGACATATACAATCTTTCAATGGATACATTGTTCCAAATTCCAGATACAATTATAAAAAATGGCTATAACATCCCTTTATCTACCACATTAACACCAGGCCAAACGGTTATTAATAATGCAATTACAGAAACAACCTATCAAATTCAAGATGCACAACTAAGAACCACCACCATAAAATCGGGCTTTGTTAATTATAAAATAAAAAGTAAAATTCACGAAGTAACTGATTTTGTTTACAGTATTCCCTGTGCTAAAAAAAATGGAATCCCTTTTAGTATCAATGTATCAGTTCCTGCAGCCGTTGGAAGCACACCAGGGGTATACAATCAAACGTTTGATTTATCGGGATATGTGTTAGACTTAACTGGCATTGCTAACAATAAAATCAACACTATTTATACATCGCTTACAGCGTCAATTAGTCCGTTAGGACAATCTGTAGCACTTGTGCCGAGTGATAGTTTAATAATTGAAAACAAGTTCTATGATGTTATTCCCTACTATGCAAAAGGGTATTTCGGAAATAACACAGTAAACATTGGACCATCTACAAGTGAATTTAGTTTGTTCAGCAGAATTACCGATGGAACAATTCAGTTAGAAGATGTTAATTTTAGCATTAGTCTTGAAAATCCAATAGGATTGGACGCACGCATATTCATTAATGGAATTAGCTCCATCAATTCAAGAACTGGAAACACAATTCAATTATCTAACTCCATAATTGGTAGTCCTATAAATATAAACCGTGCTGCTGAAAGCGCAGGAACTATTTATCCTACTTATGCAAACTATCCATTAACGGTGAGTAATTCAAACATAAAACCAATGATTGAAAATTTGCCAGATAAATTTGGCTATTCAATGCAAATCATCACCAATCCACTGGGTAATATATCTGGTTCTAATGATTTTATTTACATTGATCGTTTGTTGAAAGCGAAACTAAACATGGAAATTCCATTATCGTTAGTTGCCAATAACCTAACATTGACAGACACATTGGACTTTAATATTTCATCAAACAATGATAATCAAAACATACATAGCGGTACGATAACACTCTTTGCCAACAATGGATTTCCGTTTGATGCAACACTTCAAGTGTACACATTAAACGATAACAATATTGTTACCGACTCATTGTTTGGCTATACAAATACTATTGATGAAGCACCAATCAATAGCAGCTTAAGGGCTTCAGGAAAAAAGTTAACAAAAATAGCAATTCCAATTTCTGAGGATAAAATGAACTTGCTTTATACAACAAAAAAAATAATCCTTAAAGCAAAATTTAACACATCTGCACAACCACAATACATTAAAATATACAGTGATTATCAATTAGATGTGAAACTTGTAGGAGATTTTAATTATACAGTTCAATTACAATAATAGAATAAGAGATATTTCAGTGAAAAAGAGTTTTCTAATACTATTCATTTCGAGCTTGAGTCAACTTGTATTGGCACAAATTCCAACTATTTATTCTACCACATTCCCCGATTCTTCTAGTATAAGTACAGGGATTATTGGTGAATACGGAATAAATGCAAATGCATTTACGAGTCAATTTTTATCTAAATTTTATTCTGGAGGATATATTGATTCGAACTTAAAAAATCAGGTACTCGACAAAACAAAAAACAAAAATAGAATTGGAGCCGATATCAATTATGGAATATTTGCAGCATTCAAATTGGATTCTTTATTTCATAAAAAGGATTTTAGTGTTTTTATAAGCTTGAGGGACCGACAACATTTTGATGCTGCTTATTCAAAAGATTTTTACAAAGTAGGATTTTATGGTAATGCGTCATACGCAGGCAAAACAGCCGATTTTAATGGATTTAACTTAAATCTTATCCGTTATCAACAATTACAAATTGGATTGTTTTCATCAAAACTAGACAGTGCAGCACGCTGGGGAATTGGCATATCATTTTTAAAAGGAGAACAATACGCTTCTATTTATGCAAAAAAAGCAGAATTGTTTACGAGTGAAGATGGACAGTACATTGATTTTAACACGAACATACAAGCAGCTCAAAGTGATACTGCAAAAAAAGGCATGGCCTCTTTCAATGGTATTGGTGCTAGTATTGATATTTATTTTGAAGCACCATTCAAAACAAAAATTGGTGATTCTAAACTTACCTTTTCAGTAGCTGATATTGGACTTATTCAGTTTAATAGCAACACACTTTACATGAATCAAGATTCACTGTTTCACTATACCGGATTTAATGTGAATAGTATTTACGATTTACAAGACTCAACATTTTCTGGTCTATCACAAGATAGTATCATCAATTCGATTGCTCCATTCAAAAAACAAAAAGTGAATGTAACACTCCCTTCTACTCTTAATTTAATTTATTCAACGAATCTGAGTTCTAAATTTACATTGAGCGAAGGCATTCGTTATGTTTTTAACGGAAACTACAACTTGCTCGTTTATGTAAAAGCAAACTATTTTTTCAATAAGCACTTTGCCTTGAATGCCACCGTTGGACATGGTGGATATGGCAATTTTTGTTATGGAATAGGTATGTACGCTTCAATCGGTAAAAGTTTCAACATCTATGCTGGAAGCAATAATTTAGAAGGGTTTCTTGCTCCTACAAAAACAGCTGGACAAGGTGCATACATTTCACTAATAAAAAATTTCAACTAATTCGATTAACCAATATTTAAAAGTATGTCATTAGATAAATTAAAAAATATTCAACATTTAGAAAACAACAATTTTTTCCTATTGGCTGGACCATGCGTAGTTGAAGGAGAGGACGTATGTTTTGAAATTGCAGAACGTATAAAAGCGGTTACCGATAAATTAGGAATACCTTATGTTTTTAAAGCTTCATATAGAAAAGCGAATCGCTCTCGTTTAGATTCATTTACTGGAATTGGCGATGAAAAAGGATTGGAGATCATTGCAAAAGTGGCAAAGCATTTTAACATTCCAACGGTTACGGACATTCATACGAATGAAGAAGCTGCTCTTGCTGCAAACTATGTAGATATTTTGCAAATACCAGCATTCCTATGCCGACAAACCGATTTATTGGTTGCTGCTGCACGAACAGGGAAACATGTAAATATTAAAAAAGGACAATTCCTATCAGCTGAATCAATGAAATTTGCGGTAGATAAAGTAAGGGAGTCTGGAAATTCAAACATCATGCTTACCGAACGTGGAACATTTTTAGGCTATCAAGATTTAGTAGTTGATTACAGAGCAATTCCAGAAATGCAAAAGAACAATGTTCCAGTGATTATGGATATTACTCATTCTTTGCAGCAACCTAATCAAACAAGTGGGGTTACTGGCGGAAAACCAGAATTAATTGGAACAATCGCAAAAGCGGCAATTGCTGTTGGTGCAGATGGTATCTTCTTAGAAACTCATCCTAACCCTGCAAAAGCGAAATCAGATGGTGCAAACATGTTGCATTTAGACCATTTTGAAAAATTAATGACTGATCTTGTAAAAATCAGAAAAACAATTACATCGTTATAGTCGGATGAAAAAAATTGCCAAAATCATATTCTATGTTGTGTTACTTATGGGTTGCACCACTCCTCTATTTTCTCAAATAAAATTTAGAAAAAAAATAGGTGGAAATGGTTATGATTATGGGATGTCGGCAATACAAATAGAAGAAAAAGGTTATATCATTTGTGGCTCAACAAGCAGTTACGGTTATGGAAATTCAGATGTTTTTATTGTTAAAACGGATTCCTTAGGTACCCCAGGTGTTCATACAACCTTTGGAGGAATTAATATTGACAGAGGAACGTGCATTCGTAAAACAACCGACAATGGTTATATTATTTCAGGGTACACCAATAGTTTTAGTACAGGCGGTTATGATGTTTACGTGATTAAAGTTGATTCTTTATTAATTCAACAATGGGCGAAATCATATGGAGGTGATGATTGGGATTTTGCAAATTGCGTTGAACAAACAAGTGATGGGGGATTTATTATATGCGGAAGTACCTATAGCTTTGGTAATGGAAATGAAGATTATTATGTTGTAAAAACAAATAGCTTAGGAGATACGACTTGGACCAAAACCTATGGTGGAGCGAATCAAGACGTTGCAAAATCTGTTATTGAAACAAGTGATGGTGGTTTTTTAATTACAGGTTTCACGAAAAGTTTTGGTGATGTACAAGGCGATATCTATTCAGTCAAGATAGATATCAATGGAGATACCTTATGGACGAATAAAATTGGAGGTCTGCAAGCTGATTCTGGATTTGATGTAATCGAAAGTGCTGCTGGTTATTACATTGTTTGTGGGGAAACTAAAAGCATAGGAGCAGGTGATGCCGATGGTGTTATTTATCGAATTTCGTATTCAGGTGTAACTGGAATCAACTATACCTTTGGTGGAACTAGCTTTGATAGTTTTCAATCGATTACTGAGAAAGCTAATGGGCATATTGCAATGACTGGAAAAACGACTAGTTTTGGATTTGCAAATGGAAATGGGGAAGTGTTAATTGTTGCACTTAAGCAGGATTGGTCATTTGTGAATGCAACAACATTTGGAGGTTATGAAAAAGAAGATGCATTCTCTGTTGAACCAACAGAAGACAATGCATATATTATTTGTGGTCAAACGAATGACACGTACAACGTATTAGAAGACATTTATCTAATAAAAACGGACAGCACAGCAGCATCAACAACGATTGATGTATCTAACCCAACCACTATTTTCGAAAACACAACGAAAACATCTACCATTAACCTTTATCCTAATCCGGCAAATAGTCAGGTTATTATCGACCTAAAAGACATTAAAGAGGATGCTACTATTGTTATAACAAATTCTATCGGACAAGTAGTAAAAAGAACAACGTTAAACGGAATGAATAATTCAACTGTAGTAGTACCTACCACTACTTTATCAAGTGGAATCTATTTTCTAAGTGTATATACTGCTGGTTATCGTTTTATTGGAACCGAAAAATTCAGTATTCAACACTAATTCATTTTTGAATTTTATTAAATTTGCAGCACTAAAAATAAAAAGAACACATGGGACGTATATTCGAAAAAAGAAAACATAAGATGTTTGCTCGCTTTGACAAAATGGCGAAAGGCTTTACTAGAGCAGGGAAAGAGATTGCTATTGCAGTGAAATTAGGTGGTCCAGATCCGAATGGAAATTCTCGATTACGTGTTGCAATCCAAAATGCGAAAGGTATAAATATGCCCAAAGACCGTATTGATGCAGCAATTAAAAGAGCTTCATCAAAAGATGAAAAAGGGCTAGAAGAAGTTATTTATGAAGGGAAAGGCCCTTTTGGAATAGGCATTTTAATCGAATGTGCTACTGACAATCCAACTAGAACAGTTGCGAATGTGCGTATGAACTTTAACCGTAATGGTGGTGAGTTAGGAAAAACAGGATCATTGGACTATCTATTTGAGCGTAAAGGCGTTTTCACAATCAAAAATGAAAACATCAATATGGAAGAATTCGAATTTGAACTTATTGATTTTGGTGCCGAAGAAATTGAAAGTGATGAAAATGAAATTATTGTTTACACTGCTTTTACAGATTTTGGAGCAATGCAAAAAGCGTTGGAAGCTAAAACAAATATCACTGTAATTAGCTCTGAACTTGAGCGAATTCCTACTTCAACAGTTGAATTAACAGATGAACAAATGACCGAGTTAATGGTACTAGTAGACAAATTAGAAGAAGATGATGATGTACAGAAAGTATATCACAATGTAAAATAAGCTAAAAGCCCTTCCAAAACTGGAAGGGCTTTTTTTATCGGACAATAATTTTTGCTCTACCTAACTTACCATCAGCAGAGCTTTTCAATAGAATATACATTCCTCCTGGAATTCCTTCCAAAGAAAGGCGATAACTATCGCCTTCCATAATATCAAAATTGGTTTTACGACATAATCTACCAGTGAAGTCGTATATTAAAAATTGGGCGTATTCAAAACCTGTTCCTAAATTACTTATTTGAATATAATCGGAAGCTGGGTTTGGATAAACAAATAAATCATAAACTGAATTGTCCTCAATTGAACAATTCATTTCCCATGCCTTTATTTGCTCAACAGCCCATTCTCGCTGCGATTGAATAAATGGATAGATGCCTGGATAGTTCAAACGTAATACATATCCCGAATGAGTAATTGATACTTCGTCTTGATTGTAATCGGTTAACGAATTTTTAAAAGATTCATAAGAGTTGTAACGATAAGGATCGTCTAGATAAGCTTGGTCAACAAGGTTGTGCCTATCAAGAATATATTGGCCTAAATAATTCAATGAATAATTCGTATTCACTAATTCGCAAACATAATTCAGATATTCTGTTTTGAATTCAGGTATTTCAAAAATACGTTTCACTAAAGGGCGTACATCAAATTTATTTGTTGGAACCAAATAACCATCCAACTGTGATGTGCCGCTCAACACTTTAATATCTTGAAAAGTCTCATTCATATCCCAAGGTATCCAACGAATAACTCCATCGGGATGCTCGTATAAATAAAAGTTATTACCTCCTCCCCAATAACTATCCCAGCTTCGAATACATTTTTCAATGGCCAGAATTTTCAAATACGCATGTACATCAAATTTACTTTCTAACTGTTGCTTAAAATCAGCATCGTTGTTATTATTAATAAAATCAATAAAATTTATCAATTTAGTCCAATCGTCAGCCGTTTCATTGGTATTCAACTTTAAGCCTTGGTCCTTATAACCAGCCGAAGAAGTACCTAACCAATTTAAATAAACAGCAGCTCCCCTATCCGTTTTATATAAATTACCATCATTCTGTGCACTTCCAAAGTATGATTTCAAAAATGTTTTATCAACATTTTCAATGATAACATATACTCCAATGTATTCACCATTAACAATTAATTTAGCATACGAGGTTCGTGATGCAACCAAACCAGCATCCCGAAAAAGTTTAAAAGCAATCACATCATGCATCAATGATGGATCATTTGTAAAATTATTCAAATTGATTTTTTTTAATCCGTCTAAAGTTTGATTGTTATCAAACTCATCGAATGCAATTTTAAATGGCTTTTTTTTGCCAAAATTGGTTAGCGAATTAGAAGCGTTCCCTTTTTCTCGAAAGCCGCAATTAGGAACAGCTATTCCATCCCAAGTAACATTACAAGGACGATAAATTTCAGGGTAAACATCAGGATGTTCAAAGTTTTGTTGAAAGTCATTTTCAAGTGTTTCGAACCAATTAGGAAGAGTAGTTTCTATGACTAAGGTATGCAGAATCGTATCATTAAAAACTAAATCCCCATTTTGAGAATTAGCAACGAATGAAATAAAAACAAAACAGCTTAAAAACCAATTTCTCATTTGCGAGGTGATATATGTTTGCTATTCAGTGTTTGATAATATCTTGTAAAATTGCGTCTCATAAAATGAAATCCAATTGTAGCATTAACACCTGTTTGAGTGTCTTTATTAGCCATATTAAATTGCAAACCAAATTTGAAATGAACACGAATATGCTCTTGCAATTTACGCTCATAGCCAGTAAATGGTTCAATTGTAACCTGCGAACTGTTATTGTACTTCGCATTCATCAAATTCAATTCCGTACCCCAGAAATAAGCATTCTTTTTTAAATAATTAGAGCTTCCAATATACCGCTGATAGCCTATTCCTAATTTTGTTACAGCGTATGGTCGAGCAGGAATAGTCGTCAGATTAATATAATACAACTTATTGCCTCTAAGCGCTAATCCAAGTTTGAATTGCATACCAAAATTTTCAGCAACCATTTTTTCATTTCTAAATACAGAAAAATAAGGTGCTTTATAATAACCAGAATTAACTCCAAGCCAAAGTGTTTTCAGTTTTTTTCCTTGAATGGTATCAATATTGGTCCAAGGAATAGAAACAACAGACTCATCCATCTTCTTAATCTTTACAATTGCGGTATCAACATGAAGAATTGTACCTGTTTGAGAATTGCCATCATTAAAAACAATTTCATCGGTTATAAGTTTTCGATTGGATAAACAGCCAACCAAAACAAATGAGCAAATGAAGAGAAAAAAAATAGACTTGGAGTATGATATCATAGATTGCAAATTCAGAAAATAGTCAATTCTGATTTACCACTAAAATAGCAAAAAAAAGCAATTAAATAAATGAGATAAGATTATTAAATTCTAAACTAATTAGCTCGCTCTACGTTTTTTCTCTTTAATAATCAAACTGAGCTCTCTACCCGTCTGTCCTTTTACAGATGTATTTTCTTGAGCTCTGCGAATTAAATAGGGTAAAACTTCACGAACAGGCCCGTAAGGAACATATTTAGCAACATTATAACCTGCATTTGCTAGGTTATAACTAATATGATCGCTCATGCCTAGCAATTGGGAAAAATAGATGTTGGAATTATTTAGCGAAATGTTTTTATGTTGCATCAACAGTGCTAAATCCATTGAACTTTTTTCATTATGAGTTCCAGCGCAAATGGCAATTTTATTAATATTTTGAATACAAAATTGCACTGCTAAATCATAATCTCTATCCGTATTCTCTTTTGTATCATGTATAGGTGATGGATAGCCATTTTGTGTTGCACGTTCACGTTCTTTTTCCATGTAGGCTCCACGCACCAATTTAGCTCCCAAATGATAATTGCCATTTTGGGCCATCGTAAATGATTCTTTTAAATAAGCTAAACGGTCTTTCCTGTACAATTGGAATGTATTGTAAACAATAGGCTTTTCAGAATTATACTTAGTCATCATTTGATTTGCTAAATCATCAATTGCCTGTTGTATCCAAGTTTCCTCTGCATCTATAAATATTGGCATTCCAGCATCGTGAGCTGTTTTACAAACCATATTAACACGATTTTGAATTCGTTCAAATTCAGCTTGTTCCTCTGCAGTTAAAGGTTGCTTGGCCGTTACTTTTTCTAAAATTGCAAAACGAGCCATCCCAGTAACTTTAAATACACAAAAGGGAATGTGTTTATCATTTTTTGCTTTATGTATGGTTGCAATTGTTTCTTGTGCACAGGCATCAAAATCCTTTTCGGTTTCTTTGCCTTCAACGGAGTAATCTAAAATAGTCCCAATGTTAAATAGACCTAATTCTTGAACCGTTTTGCTACACTCGTTGATATCCTCTCCACCGCAAAACTGTTTGAAAATTGTAGCTTTAATAATACCTCTAATTGGAAGATGTGTATTAATAGCAAAAGTAGTAAGGGATTTTCCAATATTTACGAAGGTAGAATTGGATACCATTTTAAACAACCAATAGGAACGATTTAAGTCTTTGTTAGTCTTGCCTGAAAAGGCAATTTCTGTATTATTGAAAGATAACATTTTTCTGAAGTTTATGCCCACAAATATAAGAAACGCTTTTTGATTTTATTAAATGAAAACCACTATTTAATATGAGTTTTAAGTAAATAATAGTCGTTAATTTACTTATACTTAATTATATTTGCTACAAGCTAAAAAGATTATGGCAGAAATCAAGTCAAAGACCTATTCAATCTTTATTTCTAATGATATTACAAAGGAAATAAATCGTTTTTTTAAACAATCAAAATCGAAATATTCTAAACTATTTATTTTAGTTGATGAAAACTCATTAAAACATTGCTATCCTCAACTTGTAGAAAAAGTTGAATATTTTGAAAGTGCCGAAATTATTGAAATTGATAGTGGCGAAGAAAGTAAAACCATTGAAGTGTGTACTCAAATTTGGACGGCATTAAGTGAATACGGAGCCGACCGCAAATCGTTGTTTGTAAACATTGGCGGAGGTGTAATTGGTGATATGGGTGGATTTATTGCATCCACATTTAAACGTGGAATCGATTTTATAAATATCCCTACTACCCTGCTTTCTCAAGTGGATGCTTCTGTTGGTGGAAAAGTCGGAATCGATTTAAATCACCTTAAAAATGAAATTGGTGTATTTAATAATCCGAAAGCTGTTTTTATCAATAGCCAATTTTTAAATACATTGGATAAAAGACAGCTTTTATCGGGATTTGCGGAGATTATTAAACATGGTCTAATTGCAGAAAAAACCTATTGGGATACAATAAAATCAGCCGACTTTTCAAACCTTAACACGTTTGATAGTTTAATAGAGACGTCTGTTCAAATCAAAAACAATATTGTTTCAATAGATCCAACGGAACAAGGGATGCGAAAAACGCTAAATTTTGGACATACCATTGGACATGCATTAGAAACATTTTCACTTGAACATAGCAATAAAAAACATTTGCTTCATGGTGAAGCCATTGCAATTGGAATGGTTTGTGAAGCCTATTTATCTCACAAAATTTGCAAGTTGAAAAAAAGTGAATTAGAAGAAATCACAGACTTCATCTTGTCAACTTATAAATCAATCAAAATCGAAGAAATGGACAAACATCGATTGATTGAATTAATGAAACATGATAAGAAAAATGATAAAGGAGATATTAATTTTGCATTATTAAGCGAAATTGGTAAATGTGAAATTAATAAAACTGCCACAGCCGATATGATTATTGATTCATTGAAATATTATTCAGAACAAACCAAGCTAAAGAAATAATGGCCTATAAACTCTCACATCCAACAAAAAAATTAAAAGGCTCAATTAATTTAACGGCCTCCAAAAGTGAAAGCAATAGAGCCTTGATAATACAAGCATTGTGTTCAGAGGCATTCGAAATTAATAACTTGGCTACAGCTCAAGATACTGTAAGTTTAAATGAAATTTTAAAAACGTGTTTAAGTAATTCAACCCCTGAACAAATCTATAATGTTGGACCAGCAGGAACCAGTATGCGTTTCCTTACAGCCTTTTTTTCAACTCAGACAGGAACACGAATATTGACTGGTAGTGATCGTATGAAACTTCGTCCAATAGGAATTTTGGTAGATGCTTTAAGAACACTTGGAGCTGAAATTACCTATACTGAAAAAGATGGCTACCCGCCATTAAAAATTACAGGAAATGTTTTAAAGGGTGGTGAGGTTGAAATTGATGGCAACGTTAGCAGTCAATATATTTCGGCATTATTACTCATTTCACCCATGCTTCAAAATGGTTTAATTATAAAATTTAAAGGAGAAATTACCTCACGTCCATACGTTAACATGACATTAAAAATGATGGAAGAGTTCCGTGTGTATGGTCAATGGCAAGGAAATTCTATTTCTGTTAGTCCACAAAAATATCACAAAAAAAGCGATGTAGATTATGCTTACAAAGTTGATGGCGATTGGAGTGCCGCTTCCTATTGGTATTCTATTGCGGCATTAGCGGATGAGGCCGACTTTACCATCTTTGGATTAAAACATCCAAGCCTACAAGGAGATGCAATTGTGAGTGAAATTTATTCGTTTTTTGGTGTAAAAACTGAATTTATTGAAAATGGAATAAGACTTACCAAAGCAAAAGTGAAAGACGAACATTTTGGATATAACTTTTCTGATTGTCCAGACATTGCTCAAACAGTTGCTGTAACTGCAGCTGGATTAAATATTCCATTTTATTTCAATGGATTACATACTCTAAAAATCAAAGAAACTGACCGTTTAGAGGCTTTAAAAAGTGAACTCGCAAAATTCAACTTGAATATAACTATTCCAGACGACAGTAGTCTTGAATTAAAAGAAAACACTTTAAAAGCGCCTACAAAAGCAATAGCTACATTTGATGATCATCGAATGGCAATGGCATTTGCTCCACTAGCTTTAAAATTTGAGAATATAATTATTGAACATCCTGAAGTAGTAAAAAAATCCTATCCAAATTTTTGGAATGATTTAAAATCAATTGGCTTCCAAATTGAAGATTTAGATGCTTAAAAAGTACCTTGATAAAACATTGATTGAAGCAGGCTGTGATGAAGCTGGAAGAGGCTGTTTGGCCGGCTCTGTATTTGCGGCAGCTGTTATTCTACCTAAAAACTTCAAAAATAAACTATTGGATGATTCTAAAAAACTAACCGACAAACAACGCAAAGAATTAAGACCAATCATTGAATCGGAGGCAATTGCTTTTGCTGTTGCCCAAGTAAGTGCTGAAGAAATAGACAAAATCAACATACTGAACGCCTCTTTCCTTGCAATGCACCGAGCCATCGATCAACTTAAAACAGTTCCAGAAAGTTTATTAATTGATGGAAACAGGTTCAAAAAATACAAAAACATACCTCATCAATGTATTATTAAAGGAGATGGAAAATACATGAGCATAGCAGCAGCTTCTATTTTGGCTAAAACATATAGAGATGATTATGTAGATGAACTCCATGAATTATTTCCTGAATACGATTGGATTCATAACAAAACCTACGGTACCCTTAAACATCGAGAAGCAATTAGGAACCATGGGATAACAATCCACCACCGTAAAAGCTTCACACTTTTACCAAAGCAAACCGAACTTAATTTTTAATACACGATGCAGTGTTAGTAATTTACACTCATTTGTTGTTTTACCACTATGGCATTTTGTAATTTAGGTGCATGTGGAAAAGAATTGTATTCATCGTAGTAATTGTTTCAGCACTAATTGCTGGTGTATTTTGGTATAATTACACCAAAAACATCAATACTTCAGTAAGTAATGCACTTACGGCTATTCCAACAACAGCATCCGTTATAATCGAAAGCAAACAAATAGCAAAAAGTTGGAAAAAAATATCTCAAACAAATATCATGTGGGAGGAGTTGCTGGGAACAAATGCAATTAGCTCATTAAATAAAGAACTAAAAAGTATTGATTCGGTTTTGCTCCTTAATCAAGAGGTATATGATTTAGTTGAAAACAATTCCGTGTATATTTCAATTCACACCAATACCAACAATACCTCCTCTACCCTAATTTCATTTAGTTTGCCTAATCTGACAAACCAAACAATTGTAGAAGATTTTTTATTGGAATTAAACAAGGGAAAAAAAATTGTTGCGCATGAATTTGAGAGCACTAACTACATGGAATTAAACTTTGGCTTTTATGCAACAATCAAGGAGGGAATATGCGTTATCAGCAAAGACAAAATACTCATCGAAAAATCAATTCAACAATTAAATAATAAAACATCCTTTTTAACTGATATTCATTTCAAAAAAATAATAAATACTGCAGGTAAAAAAGTGGATATGAATGTATATGTCAATTATAAGAATATTGCTTCCATCTTTACAACTTTAACATCTCAACAAGCACAATCAACAATGGTTGCAATGAATCAGTTTGCATACTGTTCCGCTTGGGATATAGACATTAAACCGAATGCACTTTCATTAAGCGGCTTTACACAAACCAGCGATTCTCTTCCAAATTACTTGAGTGTCTTCAAAAATCAAAAAGCACAAAAAAATGAAGCCGCAAACTACATTCCTTCAAAATCAAGTTTATTTATAAGTCAAGGCATAAGCGATTTCAATAGCTATAAAAAAGATTTAAAAAACTATCTAAAAGAAACAAACCAATTAAATGCCAATAATAAACTTATTGAAAAAGCAAACACAACGTATAACATCGAAATCGAAAATTATTTTTCGGAATGGGTTGGAAATGAAATAAGTCTTGTTATTACAAATATCGAATCAGAAGATCGACTTTATAACAATTCTTTTGCACTTATCAAATCATCGAACATCGAAAAAACAACCAAGCAACTTGATGAATTATGCGATTCTATTAACCAAAAAGATAACTTAAAAACGGATACGCTTTCTTTTCGAAATCATACAATACACCCTTTAAGACTCAATAACATTATACCTGCGTTGTTTGGGTGGCAGTTTAATTCAATTACCAATAGCCATTATACAACCATTGGTGATTATGTAGTATTTGCAAACTCAAGTGATGCTTTAATCAATTACATTAATGAAATAGAAAACAACAAAACACTATCAAACGATAAAAATTACACTGCATTTTCTGAAAACCTATCAGAAGAATCCAACCTGTATTTTTATTCATCAATAGCAGGTTCTAGTGATTTGCTAAAACTATTCTCAAGCAACAGTTTTTCAGAAGCTATAGACGAACACAATCCATTGATTAAAAAATTTGAAGCAACAGGAATTCAATTCAGCAACAACAATAACGAATCTTTCTATAGTAACATTTATTTGAAATACAATCCTGAATACAAAAAAGAAACAGGCACCTTATGGGAGGCGAAACTAGATACCACATTATCATCTAAACCTTACCTGGTAATCAACCATAATACAAAAGCTAAAGAAATTTTTGTACAAGACGATAATTATAAAATTTATTTAATTAGTAATACAGGAAAGATTCTATGGACAAAGCAATTGTCTGAAAAAATAATGAGCGATGTAACACAAATTGATTGTTATAAAAACGATAAACTACAGATTATTTTCAACACACGATCTGCAATACACCTATATGATAGAAACGGAAATGAAATAAAAGGCTTTCCAATAAAATTAAAATCCCCAGCAACCAACGCTATCTCAATTGTGGATTATGAACGAAACGAAGATTACAGAATATTCATTGCTACGGAAAATAGACGAATAGTATGCTACAAAGCAAATGGAGAACAGGTCACCGCATTTAAATTCGATAAAACAGAAAATCAGGTATTTGTTCCTATTCAGTATTTTAACACTCCAGGCAAGGACCACGTGTGTGCTATTGACAATAAAGGAAAAATTTATGTTTTAAACCGTCATGGGGAACCACGTGTAAAAATAAAAGAACAATTGCCACAAGGAATTCGTAATTTCTATATTGAAATTGGTAAAGATTATTCTAAATCCTATATCGTTGCTGCGGATACGCTTGGTGCAATTTCCAAGATAAGCTTAACAGGTAAAAAAGAAAATAGCACACTTCAGGAATTTGAAACATCTCCTTATTTTGACTACCGCGATATTAATAATGACAAAATAAAAGAATACATTTTGCTAACAAGAAATGCTCTAAAAGCTTTTAATCAAGATAAATCGTTACTTTTTCAGTATGAATTCAAAAATAAAATATCCCAAGCTCCTCAGTATTTCACTTTTCCTGATGGAACCTCTAAAATAGGAGTTTCTTCACCCGAATCAAATGAACTCTTCCTATTTGAATCCAACGGGACACTTCTTGAAGGATTTCCAATAAGTGGCCATACCTTGTTTAGTATTGGCGATCTGAACAATGAAAATGTCTATAATTTAATTACTGGGGGCGACAATAATTCCATCTATGTTTATCAATTACAGTAAGTTATGGGTTTCAAAAAAAAATCCTATCTTCACACTGCAATTTAATAAACGATACCCCATGATTAAAAAATTACTTTCGTTACTTGTAGTAACAATGTTCTCCTTTTCTGCCTCTGCCCAAGATTTTCTGGGATACATCAACAGTAATTATTCTGGTGTAACTGGCACGGACTTAAATCCAGCTAACGTAGTAAATAGCAGATACAAAGCCGATATTAGTCTTATTGGCTTGAGCTTTTCTGCCTATAATAACTATATTGGATTAAAACGTTCTGCCCTAAAAAAGGACGCAGCTGGTGAATATTCTGCGTTTCAAGACACTGCTTTTGCAGACAATTATCTTTCACAACGAATTAATAACAGAAATAAATCCGTTTATTTTTCCAACCAAATTTATGGTCCATCCTTTATGGTGAGCTTAGGAACTAAAAATGCCTTTGCCATAAAATCAAAAGTGCGAACCCTTTTAAACATTGATGGGATGGAGCCGGAACTGGCTACATTGATTTACAATGAATTAGACTACCCTTCCTTGTGGGTTCAAAAATTATCCAACAAAAGCCTAAGCATACAAACAATGACTTGGGCAGAATATTCAGGAACATATGGACATGTATTCAAAGATGGTGGTCCTCATTTCATTAAAGCAGGTATTTCTGCAAAATATATTATGGGCTTACAAGCAGCTTATATGCATGTAGATGATTTAAATTACGAATTTACAAATGATACTACTTTATCTTTATTTCATTCAGAAGTAAGTTATGGTCACTCAACTAATTATGATGGAACCGAACCAGGAGTTGGTTTCAATCAAATTTCAAAACCAGGATTTGGATTGGATTTAGGTGTTGTTTACGAATGGCGCCCTGAATACGATTCATACAAATATGACATGGATGGCGAAACAGGTTTGGAGCGTAAAGACAAAAACAAATACAAATTAAGAGTTGGTTTGTCGGTAACAGATATTGGATATGTGAAATTTAAAAAAGGAAAATACAGTCATAATTTCACTGCTAACATAGATTATTTCAACTTGCATAATTTTGATGGCATTGACAATCCTGAGCAATATGATAGTGTATTAAAAGCAAACTTTGTGATGAAAGATGGTGAAGAATATTTCACGATGAATTTACCATTGGCAATTACAGCACAAATTGATTATAATATTTACAAAGATTTTTATGTAAACTTCACTCCTTATTGGTCGCCACAATTAAAAAAGAACGAAGAAAAGGTACATGACTTAACCACATTTAGCTTAACACCTCGCTGGGATCATAAATGGTTTGGAGCATTTCTTCCCGTTTCATACGATGTTACAGGAAACACAAAAGTTGGTTTAGCATTGCGTATTGGCCCATTGATTTTAGGAACAAATAGTCTTGGACCATGGGTTACACGCACCGATATTTTTGGTGCTGATGCCTATGCAATGCTTAAAATACCAATTATGTACAAACGTCCAAGAGATAAGGACAATGATAAGGTTTCTGATAAAAAAGATAAATGTAAAGAAGTACCAGGTACATGGGAATTTTTAGGTTGTCCGGATAAAGATGGTGATCATATTCAAGACAAAGATGATGTTTGTCCTGATGAAGCAGGCTTACCACAATTTAATGGTTGCCCAGATAAAGATGGTGACGGCATTATGGATAAACAAGATGCATGTCCGGAAACACCAGGATTAGTAGAGTTTAATGGTTGTCCTGATAAAGATGGAGATAAAATCATTGATAAAGATGATGACTGCCCGGATGAAGCTGGTTTAATTGAATTTAAAGGTTGCCCTGATAGAGACGGTGATTTAATCATGGATAAAAATGATGAATGTCCTGATAAAGCTGGTCCGGCAAGTAACAATGGTTGCCCAGAAGTTAAATTAAACTTAGTTAACATAAATGGTGCAACGGTTCGTTCAGCCGTTCAGAAAAAAGATGGCAGTTTCACGTTCGATGAATTACCTGCAGATGAATTGGTAATGTTCACATTGGAAGGTGAAAACACCGAATTTGTAAATGAGGCAAAAGTAATTGTGGGAGGTATTGCTAAAAAAGCAATTCGTGATCCAAAAGATAAATTATTGCGTTTCATTGTTATCAAAGTGGATGCAAACAAAATGAAACCAGAAGATGCAAAAGATGTTGCAATTAAATTAAATAAAGAAGAAGAGGAAGTATTGAAAAAAGCATTCAATAACCTTGAATTTGCAACAGGAAAAGACATCATCAAGCAAGAATCATTTACTTCATTGGATGAATTAGCCGGATTAATGGCTAAGAAACCAAACTGGAGACTAAAAATTTCTGGACACACAGATAATCAAGGACAGGCTGCTGCCAACTTAAAATTATCTGAAAAACGCTCGAAAGCTGTTCAAGCATACTTAGTAAGTAAAGGTATTGCTGCTGACCGTTTCAAAGTAGAATGGTTTGGTTCAAAAAAACCAATTGCTGATAACAAAACAGAAGCTGGACGTCAGAAAAACAGACGTGTAGAGATGTTGATTATTGAATAATACGAACTACTAAAATGCGCCTTACTAATTGTAAGGCGCATTTTTATTTAAAATAAAATGAGAAAGCTACTTTTATTTATTATTCCTGTTTTTAGTTTTACTAATTGTACAATCAACAATTCCGATACAACAACCAACCCTTTGGTTGATTCTGTAAGCATTTCAAAAGATACTACTCTTGAAATAAAAACACACAAGGGGCTTTACAATGTTAGTTCAAAATCCATTTTATTGTGTGATGGAAAACAAATGAATGTTGTAGATGAAACAAAATCTATCGACACACTAATCGCTGCAAAGTTTCCTTTAGGGTATGTAGAACAATCAGTATATGTAGAAGTAAATGCAATTGCTCAACCAAAAGATTTTGTAATTAAGGAAGTCATAAAAATTGAATACAAGAATTTCAGAAACACTTGTATTGCTTATGATTACTGGTGCATGGGCACTGAACCATTTTGGACAATCCAAATATCCAAAAAAGAAAACCTAATCGATTTTTATGAGCCAATGGAACAGAAAACCTATCACTTTAAATACAATGAACCGGTGGTAGAAAAAAACGGCATTATCTACAAATCAAAAAACAATTCCAATCAAATTCGCATTCAACTAAAGAATGAACCATGTAGTGATGGGATGAGTGAAAAAAATTTTATTCATTCAGCTGAAATTAATTTAAATGGGAATACATTCAGAGGTTGTGCAATTAAATTCGGAGAACCAATACAAACTAATTAAATATGAAATTACACGTAATCAATACCGGCAATTTTAAATTAGATGGAGGAGCAATGTTTGGTGTTGTTCCAAAAACAATGTGGAACAAAACAAATCCAGCAGACGAAAACAATATGTGTAACTGGAGCATGCGATGCTTACTAATTGAAGATGGCAACAGATTAATATTAGTTGATAATGGCATTGGCGACAAACAAGATGCAAAATTCTTTTCGCACTATTATTTGCATGGAAATGAAACATTGGAATCGTCCTTAAAAAAAGCAGGGTTCTCAACAGATGATGTAACCGATATGTTTCTTACACATTTGCATTTCGATCATTGTGGAGGAAGCATCAAAAACAATGCATCCAAAACAGGTTTCGAAACGGTTTTCAAAAACGCAACCTACTGGAGCAATGAAGAGCATTGGGAATGGGCAACCAAACCAAATCCAAGAGAAAAGGCAAGTTTCTTAAAAGAAAACATTATTCCTATTCAAGAAAGTGGGCAATTAAAGTTCATTTCGGGAGAGGATTCAAAACAATTAGGAGAAAACATTTCAATAGCATACATGCGTGGACATACAGATGCGATGATGATTCCACACATTCAATACAAAGGAAAAACAGTAGCTTTTATGGCCGATCTACTTCCATCCACAGGACATATTCCACTTCCTTATGTAATGGGATACGATACTCGTCCATTACTCACAATGACTGAAAAAGAAAAATTTTTAAATACAGCAACGGATAATGAATATATTTTATTCTTAGAACACGATTCGGTGAATGAATGTTGTACGCTACAACGAACAGAAAAAGGAATTCGATTAAAGGATACTTTTTCCTTTGAAGACTATTTTGGAAAATAAAAAAAAGCTGAGTTAAACACTCAGCTTTTCTTTTTGATTTTGCTCTCTTTTCTTAAAATAAAATATGCCGATTACTCCCAGTATAAATAAGAGAGAAGATATTAATTCAGCTTGAGTGAATCCAAAATCACCAATGTGATATAACGTATTCACTCGTATTTTTTCGATAAAGAAGCGTTCTAAACCATTAAAAACAAGGTAAATTGAAAACAACATGCCAGGTGTTGTGATTTTTTTTCTCAAATACCACAATACTCCAAATAAAGCCAAACACATCAATGTTTCATAAAATGGTGTAGGAAAAACTGCTGGATCTAGATGATTGCAATAACGTTCACCAATACAGTTTGCCATTGGTACTCCTTCACTATTTACATTGTGTGCATAATCGTAACTCCAAACCCAATCAGGTGCCCAGCTCAACCAATTTGGTTTAGGTGCAGTATTTGCAATCCCCCAATCTCCATCACCTGAAATATGACAACCAACACGACCAACAGCATAACCTAACATGATTGCTGGAGCCGAAGTATCTATTAAATGTGTAATTGTGATTTTATTTTTATACGCATAATAAATTACTGATGCGCCTCCACAAATTAATCCACCATACATGGTTAAACCACTAAACGAAAGCAATGAACCAATAGGATCAGCCACAAAATCGTCCCAATTTTCTAAGTTGTGAAATATTTTTGCTCCAATCAAACCTGCAGCAGCCGAAATCAAGGTCATGTTTCCAACATGTTGTGAGGCTTGCATCTTCTCCTCTACCCAAATTGGCTTCTCCAACTTTTCTTTTTCTTTGTCTCGGTATTTCATATAAGCAGATAAAGCTGCACCTAATAATCCACCTATTATATTACCTTCTGTTGATAAAATAAAAGCTTGAGTGTTTTCTGTAAATGCACTGAAATTTAAGGCAATAAATAAAAGTTTATATCCAATAAAAAAACCAATTACAGCTGATGTAATTAACTCAGCTGTTGTTGCTGCTTGTCCTTTTAATACTTTATTGGAAGTAAAACCAAGTAAACCTAATTGCTCCTTACGTTTAAGCTCCAATGCCCACACATAGGCAGCCAATAAAAAAGCAATGGCAACAAAAAAGCCAAAGCTTTGAATCATTTTTAGGAAGGGTAAATCCAAGCCTATTAAATCTTTTATTGCGTAATAAAGTGATGGATACATAATTTATAAATATCGACAAAGTTAAAATTATTCATTCATTTGAAGTGATATCCCTTTTTTTTATTAATTTAGTGTACCAATAAGATAAAACATGAAAAAACGTCTACAAACATCAGCATTTTTACTATTAACTAGCCTTAGTTTGTTTTCACAAAACGCCATTTTTGATTGGGCAAAAAAAATGGGAGGCTCTACAGACGATGCTACATATAAAGTTGCTACTGATGCCTCAGGGAATGTCTATTCAGCTGGCTATTTTAGTGGTACCGCCAACTTTAATCCTTCAGGTAGTTATTTCCTAACATCTTTAGGACTAAACGATGGGTTTGTTTCAAAACTAGATGCAAATGGAAATTTTATATGGGCTTTCAAACTAGGAAGCACATTAGGAGATGAAGTAAAATCAATTGCAGTTGATGCTACTGGAAATGTATTTGTTTGTGGTTCATTTAAAGGTACTGTAAACTTTAATCCGAGCGGTACTGCAAATTTAACATCTGCTGGTCAAGACGATATTTTTATTGCCAAATACGATTCAAATGGAAATTATCAATGGGCAAAACGAATGGGAAGCACACTACCAGATGTTGCTTATGATATAGCTTTGGATGCAGCATCAAATGTTCATACAACGGGTTATTATATAGGAACCGTAAATTTTAATCCAGGAGGTACATTCAACATGACATCAGCTGGTGGTGGTGATGCTTTTGTTTCAAAATTAGATGTAAATGGAAATTTTGTATGGGCAAAAAGCTTAGGAGGGACTTTGGATGATGTTGGCTATGGTATAACGGTGGATGTTGGAGGGAATGTTTTTACAACAGGTTATTTTGATGATATCGCTGATTTTGATCCAAGTGCATCTAGCAATACTTTAACAACTGCTGGTGGTAACGATATTTTCATTTCAAAATTAACTTCCACAGGTACATATTCATGGGCTAAACGTATGGGAGGATCATTAGGTGATGAACCAGGAAGTATTTGCACGGATGCCGTAGGAAATGTTTATGCTGGTGGTAGATTTCAAGACATTGCAGATTTTGGTTCAACACTTCTAATAAGCGCTGGAGCAATCGATGGATACGTAACTAAATTAAATCCAAGCGGTACATTTATGTGGGCAAAACAAATGGGTGGCACACAATACGATGCTGTTTATGATTTACAAGTAGATGCAGCTGGCAATGTTTATTCTATTGGCTATTTTAGCGATGTAGTAGACTTTAATCCTAGTCTTGCAACTAACACACTTACTTCCGCAGGTCTATATGATACATTTATTTCCAAATTAGATAATTCAGGAAATTATGGTTGGGCAAAAAAAATTGGAGGAACGGGTTATGATATTGGACTAGGAATACATTTAAATTCAGCAGGAATGATATACGCAGTTGGCACTTTTGCAGGAACAGTAAATTTTAATCCAGAGGGCACATTCAATTTAACATCTGCTGGAAATGGTGATGCATTTGTTTTAAAATTAAAACCTTGTATCAACACGTTTGGTTCTATCCATCCTACTGCTTGTTTAAGCTATACTCTAAATAGCCAAACATACACCACATCTGGAACATATACTCAAACTTTAACAAATGCTGCAGGTTGTGATAGTACACTTACTATCAACCTAAGAATTAGTAATATTAGTACATCCATTGCTACTCAAACTAATGCTACTTGTATTGGTGGAAATCAAGGAAGTGCCACAATCAATGCAACAGGTGGAATTCTACCCTACTCCTATTCATGGACACCTAGTGGTGGAACGAGTGCTAATGCAACTAATTTAGGAGCAAACATTTACACTTGCACTGTAACTGATTCTATTGGATGTACAAAGCCACAAATTGTAACAATAACACAACCAGCTCAAACACAAATACCAGATATTTGCATGGTAACAGTTGATGCACAATCTGTAAATAACATTGTTTATTGGGATAGAACACTTTACCCACAAGCAGATTCATTCATTGTTTACCGCGAAGTTTCTACAAACATCTACAACCGAATTGGTGCTGTATCGATTGATTCAATTGCTCAATTCATTGATACCACTAGAAGTGTTGGTCCTGCAAACGGTGACCCAAATGTTGGTTCGTACCGTTATAAATTGCAGTTATTAGACACTTGTGGAAATTACAGTGCAATGAGTCCTTACCACAATACAATATATATTATAGATGCTGGTTTAGGTCAATTTACTTGGAGTATTCCTTACACGATTGAAGGAGGAGGAAATCCTGTTGCGAATTACGTTTTGTTATGTGACACTGCAAATATTGATTTTTGGACACCAGTTGGAACTGTAGCAGGAACACAATCATCGGCAACGGATCCAGGATTTTCGAATCATGCAGCCATAGCTAACTGGCGTGTAAAAACGGCTTGGGCTATCACTTGCGATCCAACAAGAGCAACGATTAACACAACACGCTCCAATATTAAGCGAGGAAGTATGGTAACTGGAATAAATGAGTTCTTAACTAATAATGTTATTATTTACCCTAATCCAGCTTCTAATTATTTTACGATTCAACAGCCACAATTCCTAAAAGCGAGTACTATTACTATTTACAATGTTATTGGAGAATTAGTCTACCAAAACATTACCAGCAATTTAACAGAAACAATACCTACTGAAAATTTCGCAAAAGGTATTTATACCGTTAATATTCAAACACAAGTTGGTACGGTATTCAAAAAATTAGTTAAACAATAAACAAATTAAAATCCTTGCCATTGCAGGGATTTTTTTATTTACACTCAAAAAAATGAAAAAAATTCTACGACTATCAATTTTTTTATTGATCTCAAAATGCTCATTGTCGCAAACGCTAACGCCTTCCTTGTACGAAATCTTTGATCCAAGTGTCAACGACAAAATCCTTCCCGCGTCCTCTACGGTTGACGAAACAGGTAATACCTACATTAGTACTAAAATTAACTATAGTTCATCTGGATTAATGAAAATCAGCACAGATGGTAATATTATCTGGCAAAAAAAGCTCCCTTACTTTTATACTGAAAACCAGATCAGCTACTATAACAGCTTTGATTCAAAAAATATTTCATACAAAGCAAATGATGGAATTTATTTTACCACAATGGATAATACAAGCGGTATGTGGGGTGGCAACACACCAAAGTTCTACTTATCTAAAGTAAATGCTGCCAATGGCTCCTTTTATTGGCATATATACTGCAGCGCTCCTTATCATCCTGAAAATAAATCCATGCTAATCAATATTCAAAATGGAGTTTATTGGATGTTTTCTAATAAGATCATTTTAATCTCACCCACTGGAACAAAAGTATTCAGCAAAACACTATCACCAGATGTATGTATTATTAGTGCAACAGCACAACCTAACGGACAATGCTACATCAATACCTTTAATAATGTTACAGGACAAAACTCTATTTTAAAGATGGACAGTTCCGGTAATATAACTTCTTCATTTACTTTATCTGATCCACAAAATATATTCACATTTGGTTCTAACAGCCCATATTCTAAAATTGAATATTATCAAGGAAATATTTATATGTCGTATGGTAAGGATCAGGGTAGTGGCTTAATAAAAATAGACACAAATGGAACAATATTAGCTGCTAATCAATGGAGATATGGAGCTGGAAATGCACCATACACATTAAAAAGTGGAACATGGACCATCTATAATAATGAAATCGTTTTTTCCCAAACAAGCTTAAATGGTCAACTTGACGGATTTTCAAGATTAAATATATTCTCTCGTTTCGACCTGAATTTAAATCAAATCCAAACATTCAGCATTCCTCATTTTTCGACTTATGGAAACAATTCATACAGTGGAACTGACCCTTATTTTCCCGAAACCTTCACTATTAACAATGGATATCTTCAAGTTATAGGTTCAAAGGGAGATCAAGTTTTAAGGAACTTAAACTTTTTAAGAATTGATTCTACATTCATTTTCAAATCGTGTAACAATATTATTGCTGATTCAATTCCCAACTATACCGTTTACACTGTTACGTCAACAGCAGATACCCTAAGTACAACAACTACGAACGACACACTGCACACGTTCTTCCCGTTGAGTAATAACACCCAATTTTCAAGCATCAGAAATGATATTAAGATTGAATCAATTCTGACATCGAACAGTCCTTGTGGTTCATGTAATTCACAGGCAAATGCATCCATTTCAGGCGAAACAGCTGTTGTTTATTATAACTGGGGTACAGAAAGTGGTAACCAGACTAATAATCCAGCTACCAATCTTTGTCCAGGAAATTACAGCTTGGTGATTTCTGACAATTACGGCTGTCAGGATTCTAGTGCATTTGAAATTTTAGCTGCTGCGCCAATTGCTACTGGTCTTTGTTTAACAACGGTTGATTCTTTATCTACCCATAATATTTTAGTTTGGGAAAAGCCTATTTCAAATGTTATTGAAGGCTTTAATATCTATCGAGAAATTACAGCTAACAACTTTCAATTTTTAACATTTGTGGATTATGATTCATTAAGTGAATACCATGATTTGAATGCAAATCCAAACATTACAAATTATCGATATAAATTAACGACTGTGGATACTTGTGGTTCTGAAAGTGCTTTTAGCGATTATCATAGCACTATTCACCTTCAGTTGTTAGGAAATGGAAATATGCAATGGACGCTTTATGATATCGAAAACCAAGGAAATCCAGTAAGTTTTTATAACGTATATAGGGATGATTTAGGTAATGGCAATTGGGCTTTATTAACGGGTTCATTACCTGGAACAAACTCTACATATACAGACGTTAATTTCGCTGGTGCACCAAATGCAAAATACCGAGTGGATGTAAATTGGGCCCTATCCTGTTCTTCGTCACGAACCACAATCAACACCACTCGCTCAAATATCAAGGCTGCAGGATTAAGTACCATCGGAATTTCCGAAAATGAACTTGATGCGGCTATTCAAATTTTTCCAAACCCAGCATCTGAAAACATTTACATCTCATTACCTCTATTTAATGAACAAATAACAATTACGGTTTATAATTCACTAGGAGAGGCCGTATTAAGAAAAGCGAGTGGAAACACTTCTGAATCAATTAACATTTCTAATATGGCAAAAGGAGTGTACACGATTAGCTTCCAAACAGCTGTAGGGAATCTACATAAGAAGTTAATTATTCAATAGTACTAATTTCATATAAAAGCTTAAATTTGCCTGACCATCTGGTTGGGCATTTTTATTTATGAAGCAACTAACAAAAATATATGTTTTTTTAATCCTCTTTGGAGTGATTAACACTGCCATTGCCCAACAATATAATTTTAAAAATTATTCTGCTAAAAATGGACTTGCTAGTTCTATCGTAAATAATATTTTTCAAGACTCAAAAGGATACATTTGGTTCGCTACACAAGGTGGTGGAATAAGTCGATTCAATGGTAAAATATTTAAAACATTTAGTAAAGCAGATGGCTTAATTAGCAATGATGTAACTTATATTACAGAAGACAAAACTGGCAATATTTGGATTGCTACCGCTGAAGGAGTTTCCAAATTCAATGGAATTTCTTTTACTAACTATTCTACAAAAGATGGACTTTCAAAAGGTGTGGTTTATTGGATTTTAGCCGATAAAAACAATACGATGTGGTTTGCTATTCAAGATGGAGGAGTGAACAAATTTGACGGAAAAGTATTTCAAAAATACACTCAAAAAGATGGTTTACCATCCGAAAGTGTTTACTCCATAGTTGAAGATAAACTAGGTGAAATTTGGTTTAGTACAGGAAAAGGCGTTGCTAAATTTGATGGAAAAAAAATAATCAATTACAGCAATACTGATTTAATTAAAGCAAAAATTTTATTTTGCTCATACATTGACTCAAAAGGAGCTATATGGTTCGGAGGCTCTTCGGGCAATGGAATAGTAAAATATGTTGGTAAAAAATTTCAGCAATTTAATCTTCCAACCGAATTAAAAGATGATTTTATTGGCGGGATTACTGAAGATAAAAAAGGAAATATGTGGTTTGCTACAGACCATGGTATGCTAAAATTTGAAGACAACCAATTTCATTTACTTTCCGAAAATCAAGGCTTGTCAGCAAATGGAGTACTATGCGTTGCTACCGACTACGAAGGTAATATTTGGGCAGGAACACAAGGTGGTGGTGCCAATTTATTTAATAATGAATCGTTTGTAAACTACACCGACAAAGATGGACTAACGAGTAAAAACATTAGCTGCGTTGATGTTGATGAGCAGTTTTATTACTTGGGTACACCAGGAACAGGCATTAATTTATTAGACAAAAAAACGAACACCTTTTCTGTAATTAAAAACATTCCAGAAATAGAACAAATAAATATTTTTTCTATTTCACACACAAGCAAAGGACAAATTTGGATTGGTGCTCAAGAAGGAGTTTTTGTAATTGAGAAATTAAAAAATAACACTTTTAAATTATTAAAAGTGTACACTACTATTGCAAAAAACAGAGTTACTGCTGCAACAAAAATCATTCATGACAAAAACGAAAATACCTGGATTGCATCTTACGGATCGGGAGTTTATAAAGTAACGGATAAAGAAGAGAAAAATTATTCTACTCAATCCGGTTTTATTTCTGATAATATTTTAACTGTTTTTGAAGATAGCAAAGGGAATATATGGGTTGGAACGAAGGACGCTGGCGTTGTAAAATACAATGGTACAAATTTCAAAACATACACAACAATTGATGGGCTAGCAGATAAGGCCGTTTGGTCTATTACAGAAGATAGTAATGGGAATATCTATTTTGGTACTGGAGAAAATGGGCTTTCTTGTTTTGATGGTATAAAATTTAAAAATTATTCAATAGAGGATGGACTTTGCTCTAATTATGTAAATGCCTTGCAATGGGATAATTATGAAAATTGTTTGTGGATTGGAACTGAAAAAGGAGTAAATAAAATTAAATTAAAACCCGATTTAACGCTCATTAACAACAGAACTTACGGTGAACAAGAGGGATTCAAAGGTATTGAGTTAAACCAAAATGCGATTACAATTGATAATAAAGGATTGGTTTGGTTTGGAACGATTAACGGTTTATCATCCTATAACAGAAAGTATGATAACCCAAACATGACACCTCCTAAAATTCATTTAAATGGAATTCGATTGGCTTACCAAACTGTTGATTGGAAAAAATTAGCAGACTCCGTTGATGCTAGTACAAATCTTCCATACGAATTGGAGCTATCTCATAAAAACAATCATTTAATTTTTGACTACCAAGCTTTCACTACTGATAATGTGCGCTATACATTTATGCTCGAAGGACAGGATGAGGAATGGTCGCCATTAACTACTAACACAGAAGCAAACTTTTCAAATATTACTCCTGGTAAAAATTATGTTTTCAAAGTAAAAGCTGTCAATAAAAACGGCATCTGGAGCAATGATGTAATCGAGTTTAAATTCACCGTAAACCCTCCTTGGTGGCAAACATGGTGGTTTTACACAATTGTCATTTTAACTATTGTGATTAGTGTTTATAGTTTTATCCATTACCGTACTGCACAATTAGCCAAAGAGAAAAAAATATTAGAAGAAAAAGTAACAGAACGCACCATCGAATTAAAAGATGCAAACGATCAATTATCTGTTGCATTTCAAGATATTAAGGACAGTATCAACTATGCTAAAAAAATTCAAGATGCTATCCTTCCACTCGAAGATGAAATAAAAACGGCCCTACCCGATTCATTTGTACTCTTCAAACCACGTGATGTGGTAAGTGGCGATTTTTATTGGTTCAATAAAAAAGACGATAAAATATTTATTGCTGCAGTTGATTGTACTGGACATGGTGTACCGGGCGCTTTCATGAGTATGATTGGAAGTTCTTTATTGAATGAAATTGTAACCAAAAAAGGACCTCATGACGCTGCAAGTATTTTAAAAAAATTACATCAAGGTGTACGTAAATCATTAAAACAAGATCGCGATAGCTACGAATCGAAAGATGGAATGGACTTAGCGTTGAGTATCTATGATACAGCACATCATACATTGCAATATTCTGGGGCCAAACGACCATTATTCGTTTATAGAAATGGAGAGTTTGAAGAAGTAAAAGCCGACAAACAATCCATTGGAGGATTGGAAATGGAAGATCATTATACGTTTACAAATCATAATTTTGAACTAAAAAAGGGCGATACTTTTTATATGTTCACCGATGGTTATGTCGACCAGTTTGGTGGTGACAAAGAGAAAAAATATTCTACAAAACGTCTAAAAGATACCTTAACAAGCATTCAATCACTATCCTTAAAACAACAAGGAATCGAACTTGATACAATCATCGAAAACTGGAAAAATGGCATTGAACAAATCGATGATATTCTAGTAATCGGTATTCGCTTTTAGCCCTACCCCATTCAATAATTTTTAGTAAATTCGCTCTCTCTTAATAGGAGACAGTTTAGTTTATAATTCATCATTTATAATTTCAAAAAATGTTACGATCACACACCTGCGGAGAATTGCGCATTTCACATGTTGGACAAACAGTAACCCTTAGTGGATGGGTTCAAGGAATAAGAGATAAAGGTTCATTGTTATGGATTGATTTACGCGATAGATATGGAATTACTCAAATTACAATTGAAACAGAGAATGCACCCAAAGAAATAATCGACAATGCACGCACATTGGGTAGAGAGTTCGTTATAAGCGTTACGGGTAAAGTAATTGAGCGTTATTCAAAATCCGACAAAATAGAAACGGGTGCTATTGAAATCACTCCAGAAAAATTAATCATTCTTAATGCTGCAATCACACCTCCATTTACCATTGAAGATGATACCGATGGTGGCGATGATTTACGAATGAAATACCGCTATTTGGATTTACGCAGAAATCCCGTTCGTAAAAACTTGGAATTGCGCCACCGCATTGCTATTGAAACACGTAATTATTTAGATAAATTAAATTTTCTAGAAGTTGAAACACCTGTTTTAATTAAATCAACTCCTGAAGGTGCGCGCGACTTCGTAGTGCCTTCTCGAATGAATCCCGGTGAATTTTATGCATTGCCTCAATCACCACAAACATTCAAACAATTATTGATGGTAGGTGGTTTCGACCGCTACTACCAAATTGTAAAATGTTTCCGTGACGAAGATTTACGTGCAGACCGTCAGCCTGAGTTTACACAAATCGATTGTGAAATGGCTTTTGTGGAGCAAGAAGACATTTTAAATACATTCGAAGGATTGGTACGCAATATATTCAAAACAGTGAAAGGAATTGATATTCCAACATTGACAAGAATGACTTATGCGGATGCCATGAAATATTATGGGAATGATAAACCAGATATTCGTTTTGAAATGAAATTTGTAGAGATGAATTCAATTGTGAAAGGTCAAAATTTTAAAGTGTTTGACGATGCACAATTAGTTGTTGGTATCTGTGCAAAAGGAGCTGCTGAATACACTCGTAAACAATTGGATGAATTAACGGAATTTGTAAAACGTCCACAGATTGGTGCTACGGGATTGGTTTATGCTCGCTACAATACAGATGGAACAATTAAATCATCGGTAGATAAATTTTACAATGAAGAAGAATTAAAAAAATGGGCAGCTGCATTTAATGCTCAACCTGGTGATTTAATTTTAATATTGGCAGGTGAAGAAAACAGAACACGCAAAGCAATGTCGGAATTACGCCTTGAAATGGGTAACCGATTGGGTTTACGTGATAAAAATACATTTGCTTGTCACTGGGTAATCGATTTTCCACTGTTAGAATTTAGCGAAGAAGTAGATTCAACATCCATAGGTGAGACTGGCGGGCGTTGGCATGCAAAACATCATCCATTCACATCTCCAAAACCGGAAGATGTTGCTTTGTTAGATTCTGATCCAGGTGCAGTTCGTGCCAATGCATATGATCTTGTAATAAATGGAGTTGAAATTGGTGGTGGATCTATCCGTATCCATGATAAAAATTTACAAGCGAAAATGTTCAGTTTATTAGGCTTTAGTAAGGAAGAAGCACAAGCACAATTTGGATTTTTAATGAATGCATTTGAGTTTGGTGCTCCCCCACATGGAGGTCTCGCATTTGGTTTCGACCGATTATGTTCATTGCTAGGTGGAGCTGATGTAATTCGTGATTTCATTGCTTTTCCTAAAAACAATTCAGGACGTGATGTGATGATCAACTCTCCTTCACCGATAACACAAGCACAATTGCATGAGTTGATGATTAGTGTGAAGAAATAAAATAATATTAATCAGAACAAAAAGCCCTCTACTAATTTTAGTACAGGGCTTTTTATTTAATAAGCTAGTTGAATCTGAACGCTATCCGGATTAACCTTTGGTAGAGGTAATTCTTCCTTAGGATGAGGTAACTCTTTAAAAGATTCCATCACTTTCACAAAATCAGGTAGGTACTCGTCCTTTTTAGCGGCTTGTGTCCATACCAATATTTGATAAAAAGAATAGGGCGTTTCAACAATTCCCATTCGGTAATAAACATCTTTACCATCAAAATTTCCAGTTATTTCTGAAACAATGGCTTTCTTTCCATTAATTTCTTGACGCCCCGCAGGCGATACTTTTCCATTTTTAATATTATCAACAAATGCTTGGGATGCAATGGAATTATAATATAATTCTAAATCATAATCCAAATCATAGTTTTCCATGGTCGATTTTTTTTCTTCTATCACCATAGCATAAATATCCAACTCTGCATTTTGATATTGCAAAGACGCATTCTCATGCAAATCGGTACATGCCTGCAAATAATCAGGCAATTGAATAGTATATCGCTGATTAATATTTACTTCCGTAAATTTTGCTTCCTGCTTACAAGAAACAAACGCTAATATGATAAAAGAAAAAACAAGATAGTTTTTCATGGCTCCAATTTAAAGGTCCAAATTACATGATTTTTTTGACAAAATAAAACTAACTGAAAATCAGGCATTCATGGCACTTTTTAAGTTCATTTTTAACTGCTCCCACTCTATTTCTGTGCCAGTATAAATTCCATTTTCCCATGTAAAAACCTGCGATGGCTTTATATCTTTATCATAAATAGGAAGCACATTCACATGAATATGCGGACACGTATTCATTTTATTTTCGGTAGCGCCAACAGATGCGATATAAGTTCTTAATGGTTTTAATATTTTTTCAATGGCAATAGCTACTTTCCTTGCATTTTCGAACAAATGTCGATACTCCTCTTCGTTCAAATCTGAAAACGATTCAACATGTCTTTTTAATGATACAATTGTATGCCCCCAAAAACGAGGATAAGCCGATAGAAAAACAATTGTGTGTTCATCATCAAACACAACCAAATTATTCTCATTGGCTAAGCTGCACATTAGGCATGCTTGACTTGCAAAACCATCCTGCTCTAGCTGTTTTATTGCAACTAATTTCGTGACTAATGCAGGCATCTAATATGTAATTACGAAAGGTGTTGATTGATTCATTAGAGCAGCATTCAAAACATCCACTGTTTTATTCAATTGTTTTTTATTCAAATCGTAATATTCATTTACAAGGGCGATTATCTTTCCATAAGAACAACAATAGGTGTTTAACCAATTAGACGACCAATCATCCACAACAGAAGACTCTAAATAAGCATCAAATTTATCAACAGGACCACATCCACCTTTATCTTCATCCAACCAAAAATTAACTTTTAACAATTCCAAAAAGTCAATATCATATTTCAATTTCTGTTTGATAGCATCCGTTCCAGTCGAAACTTCATGTATCATATCCTGATTACAAATTACATATTCTCGATAAGGAAAAGGTCCTTCACTATGAATGATTCGGGTTGACCTTCTTCGCATGGTTCCCCTGTAATAAAGCATCTTTTTACTCGTTTTTCGCTCGTTTACAAAATAGACATAGGCTAATCGATCAAAATTTTGCTTTACATAGTCAATGCTTAAAGATTTTCCTTTCATATCATAAAAATGAAAAGGTGCATCCTCCTGAGAGCAGATAAAACAACCGACAATAGCATCTGGCTTAAAAGATATTTTAAGTAACTGATCACCATAATTTTCACCAGGATAACCTCGCACTGTAGCCCAAGGATGAGGCCATGCAAATCTTTTCTTTGCATAAAGACTATTTAATAACAAAGTTGCAATTTCATTTCCTTGTTTTTTTTTCTCCTCCAAAACAATATCATAATTGGCTTTACCATATTTTTCAGAACTGCTCTTAATCAACACATTTTTATTCTTTCTTATCTCTTCTACTTGTTCTTTTGTAGTCCATGTGTATAAATCATTTACAATAAAACGTTCATTAAAAACAGAATATTTATCCATTAAACGACAAAAGGAAGAATCATTTAATGGATGACTCAACGAAACATTTTTTTCTATCCCTTTGTTAAAAGAAAACAACAAAACGATTATTCCAAGAATAAGTGCTTTTCTAAACATTTTCGCTATTCTATGATAAGATTTAATTCTTGGTCAACCTCGTTTATAGATTGCTCAATACCTTTTATAATTTTTTTTATAATTTCTTCTGAAATAAGAACATTTTCTTCCTTAATTCCTTTCTCCAATTCCAAGAGCAATGCTACTACATTTTTAGCTCCCAGCAATGCTAAGGGACTTCTCATTTTATGTGCCTGCGCAGCAAGTTTTGTTGTATCATTTCCAGTGTAAAATGCGTTAAACTCTATTAAATAACTTGGCATCTCTACCATATAACTACCCAATATATCTTTCAAATATTCTGTGTCTCCTTCTGCTCGCTGGTATAGATTTGTTAAATCGACTACCATTTCTGTTTCTGTTAATTTTTCGACAGGTAATAAACCTTTTATTTTTTCAAATAAATCAATCGGATTAAATGGCTTAGAAATATAATCATCCATTCCTGCTTCCAAACATTTTTCCTTTTCTCCTAGCAAAGCAGAGGCTGTAATTGCTATAATTGGAATCCGACTACCCAACGTTGTTCGAATTATTTTGGTAGCCTCATATCCATCTATTTCAGGCATCGACAAATCCATTAATACAATATCAAATGAATATTTTTTAAGATAATCGATAGCTGTCGTTGCATCATCAGCACATTTTATTTTTGCTTTCCATTTTTGAAGTGCCAAACTCGCAACCTTTTGATTGATCTTATTGTCGTCTACAATCAATATTTTTACTTTATTAAAAATGGGAGATGCAACAATATCATTATTGTCAATTAAAATAGCTGTATTCCCTTTATTATTTACTTTTTCGAATTGCAATGAAAAAGTAAATACACTTCCTTTATTCACCTCACTTTGAACACTAATTAAGCCTCCTTGCTGTTCAATTAATTGTTTTGTAATACTCAACCCCAACCCTGTACCAGCATATTTTTTGGTTGTTTTTGAATTTACTTGCGTGAATGAATCAAAAATATTTTTCAATTTATCTTTAGGGATACCTATCCCAGAATCCGAAACAGAAAATAATACGTTCAACTTTTTATCAGTAACACTTTGTAATTTTGCCTCAATCTTTACAAAACCTTTTTCTGTAAATTTAACAGCGTTCCCTGCTAAATTCAATAATATTTGAGACAATCGAACTGAATCACCAAGCACTGATTTCGGAATTTCAGGATCAATTTCATAGTCTAGCTTAATCTTTTTCTCATCAACTCTATACTGCAAACTGTAGGTTAAATTCTTAAAAACATCTTCTAGCTTAAATATCCTGTTTTCAAAAATCATTTTCCCTGCACGGATTTTTGATAAATCAAGTAAGTCATTTACAATCACCAACAAATTATTTGATGACTCTGCAATTGCATTCACATATTCCTGCTGTTCTTTATCCAAATCAGAGTCCTGCAACTGACGAGTCATACCCATTATCCCATTCATGGGTGTACGAATTTCATGACTTGTGTTCGCTAAAAATAGTTCTTGTGCTTCCTTTGCTTGTTCGGCTATATTCTTCGCCTTTAAAATTTCCAATTCGGATTTTTGCTTTTCACGATAACGACTGAAAATGAAAATTAGCAACACAAAAGCACCTATAATTCCTGCAATTAATGAGTTGCGTTGAATTCGTTGAATTCGAAATTCATTGTTCTGAATAGCCGTATTCTTTTTCAATAAAGCAATTTGATTGTCTTTTTGAATTAGATCCAAATCGGTTTGCAAACGAGCCATTTGGATTGAGGCATTTTCATTTACAATACTATCGTTATAAACCCTATATAAATCTTGATTTTCAAGAGCTTTTTTATAATCATTTTGTTGACGATAAACCTTCGCTAACAGTTCGTAATAATCTCTTAAATTTTCTTTACTGTTTTGCTTCAATGCAAGCATTAAACCTTTATTTAAATGTCCTAGCGCTTTTTCATTATCGCCTTTTTTATTGTACGATTCTGCTAAAAATTTGCATGTATTAATTATCCAAGGTTTATCATCTGCCTCTATGTATTTCTCTAAAGCTCTTTCATAATGAAATATTGCTTTTGAAAGCACATTCAAATTTTCATACGACTCACCCAAGTTTAAATAAGCAATGCCTTCGTACTTATGAATATTAAACTCTCTTGATAATTTTAATACTATTAAAGAATAATTAATGGAGTGGAAAATGTGAAATTTATTTCGTGTATGCATACCCAATATATTATATGCATCAGCCATATTAACATTCAAAACAATGCTTTTAGATTTGTCGTTTATAGCAATTGCTTGCTCATTTGCTGCTTCATAAATATTTATTGCTTTTAAAAAATAAGCTGTATCCTTCAACTCTCCCCCTAAATCCATTGTACGATTACCTATTCTACTTAAACAAACAACTAATTGTGGACGATTATTCTTCTTTAGATAAATATCATATGCTTTCTGATAATGTAGAATTGCCTTATTGTAATTTTTAAGTGTAGAATAAACATCACCAATATTAAGAAGACTATTAGCTGACAAGTTTAAATCGCTTTCATTTTGAGCAAGTAGATAAGCCTCTTTTAAATGAATAAGGGCAGTTGAATAATTCCCTTTCGTTCGTTCATTTAAGGCCAATTGATTTAAGCCTTCAATAATCCCTTTTGAGTAGTTTATTTTTTTTGAAAGTGCAATTGATTGATTAACATAATCAATCGATTTATTGTTATCATGTGTTGTATATTCGAGCGCAATCGCTTTTAGCAAATCTGCTTTTTTATAATCATCGGTAGTTTGTTTTAATACAACCAATAAAGAATCTTCCCTTGTTTGAGCAAACGATGGTGTGATAAGAAAAATAAATAAAATATAGAATAAGTGCTTCATGTCAAAATACCAACAAAAATAAGACATTCCATCCAATATGACATAAAAAATCCCAAGCTAAAACAGCTTGGGATTTTAATCAAAAACATTAAAAATATTATAATGTTCCGCGTTTTTCTTGTTCTCTTTCAATTGATTCAAACAATGCCTTAAAGTTGCCTGCACCAAAACCTTTAGCCCCCATACGTTGAATAATTTCATAGAACAACGTAGGTCTATCTTCTACTGGTTTTGTGAATATTTGCAATAAATACCCTTCTTCATCAGCATCAACAAGAATTGCCAATTTTTCAAGTTCACCAATATCTTCTTTCATCATTTCCATATGCTCTCCTAAACGAGCTGGAATCTCTTCATAATAAGCATGTGGTGGCGCTGATAAAAATTCCACTCCACGAGCACGCAATTGTTTTACTGTTTCGATAATATTATCCGTAGCTACTGCAATGTGTTGTGCTCCTGGCCCTTCATAAAAATCAATGTATTCTTCAATTTGTGATTTCTTTTTACCTTCTGCTGGCTCATTAATAGGGAACTTAATACGTCCATTTCCATTGCTCATTACTTTACTCATCAAAGCAGAATATTCTGTGTGAATTTGCTTATCATCAAAAGATAAGAAGTTTACAAATCCCATCACATCCTCATACCATTTTACCCATGTATTCATTTCTCCCCAACCCACATTTCCAACCATGTGGTCGATGAATTTTAATCCTACTGGTGTTGGATTATAATCACTTACCCATTTTTCGAACCCTGGTAAAAAAGGACCATCGTATTTTTTACGCTCAACAAACATGTGAACAGTTTCTCCATATGTATAAATACCTGAACGAACTACTTCACCATTAGCATCTTTCTCAACAGTAGGTTCCATGAATGATTTAGCACCACGTTTAGTTGTTTCTTCCCATGCTTTTGTAGCATCTTCAACCCATAAAGCAATTACCTTCACACCATCACCATGTTTTTTAACATGCTCCCCAATTGGAGAATCACTTCTTAGTGCCGTAGTTAATACCAAACGAATTTTATCTTGTTTCAATACATAAGATACTCTATCACGAACACCAGTCTCTAATCCAGCATATGCTAAGGATTGAAAACCAAATGCTGTTTTGTAGAAATGCGCAGCTTGCTTTGCATTTCCAACATAAAATTCAACATAATCGGTTCCTAATAATGGAAGAAAGTCTTGTGCTCCTTCAAATATTTTTTCTAAACCGTATTCTACATTTTTTACAACTTTTGCCATACTATTTATTTTTAATTTATTGAATTGGAGAATTTTATTACTTTAAATATTTATGTCTATGAATTCGAAAATGGACTCCCCAATTCCCCATTTTTAGAATTCTTAATTTTAACTATTCAACCCAAGATTTATAATACTTACCATCATCAATTTTCATTGCTTCTTCGGTAACCATTAACGGACGGAAAGTATCTACCATTACCGCTAATTCTTGTGTGTCTTTTTGCCCAATACTACGTTCCATAGCTCCAGGAGCTGGTCCATGAGGAATACCCTTTGGATGCAAAGTAATATGGCCTTGTTTAATGTTATTACGGCTCATAAAATCACCATCTACATAATACAATACTTCATCACTATCTACATTGCTGTGGTTGTATGGAGCAGGTATTGCTTGTGGATGATAATCGTACATACGAGGAACAAATGAGCATACTACAAATGTGGATGTTTCAAATGTTTGATGAATTGGAGGTGGTAAATGTACACGACCAGTTATTGGTTCAAAATTATGAATGCTAAATCCATACGGGAAATTATAACCATCCCAACCTACAACATCAAATGGATGTGTTGCATAAACCATTTCATGAATCATTCCTTCTTTCTTCACCTTAATCAAGAAATCACCTTTTTCATCAAATGTTTCTAATTCAGAAGGCAATTTAAAATCACGCTCACAAAATGGTGAATGTTCTAATAATTGTCCAGATGAACTTTTATAACGTTTTGGTGTATGAAATGGAGCAAATGATTCAACATAGAACAATCGATTATCGCTTGTTTCAAAATCTATTTGATAAATCATTCCACGGGGAATAATCAAGTAGTCACCATATTCAAAAGGAATATTCCCTAGAAAGGTGCGCAATTTCCCTTTTCCTTTGTGGATAAAGATCATTTCATCGGCATCGGCATTTTTATAAAAATACTCACGCAAGGACTTACGAGGTGCAGCTAAACCTACAATGCAATCGCCATTTACAAGCATTGCCTTGCGACTGTCCAAAAAGTCATCAGTAGGCGCAACATCAAACCCACTTAATAAAAGCGATTTGATATTTTTTTCGATAGCAATTTTAGGAGCAACACTATACGATTTAATAATCTCTTTTACTTGAGTTGGACGATGAATCTCATACATCAAGGTAGAATGTGAATTAAATCCTTCGGTTCCAAATAACTGCTCGTAATAAAATCCTCCCTTAGGATTATTAAATACTACATGTCGTTTAGGAGGTAAATTCCCTAATTTATGGTAAATAGGCATATAAATGAATTTTAAAAGTGAGTACTGAATATTATTAAAATGAGCAGAATGCCCAATAAGAGTAGATGCTATCTATTCAGGATTGCGCTTAGTAATGCGCTTGATGTCAATAATAAAAGATTTGCTAATTGATTTCATCAGAACAAATCTAATGAATGAAAAGTAGAATAAAAAATAAAAAGCACATGATTTTAGTCAGTCTGAATCCCTTTTCGCTGAAATAAATAAAAAAAGGGGCAAAAAGCCCCTTCTCCAGTATATTTAATTTAATTATTCTTCTTTTTCAGCATTTTCATACTTCACAATATCACTTGCAAAGTCAACAAAAAACTTATGAGCTGATGTAAATACAAAACGGTTATCACCAGTTTTCTCAATGATATTTCTTCTGTTTAATGTATTTATAAAGTTTTTACGAGAATCTGCATCCTTTAATTGTTTGTTTGACAAAATCAAATCAATATAAGATGAGTTGGTGAAGTAATTTTCAATTTCTTCCATCTCAAATTCACTGAACTGAATACGTTCCAAAAAGTTTTTACCATCTCTATCTAATTCATAACTTAATAAAGCAATGAAAATACAGATATCACGTGATAACATTTCTTGCGATTCTTCAGAAACTACATAAGCGTAATCTTGTGTTAAACGCAATTCATAGTTAAAAGAAGCTTTAAAAAAATAAGTATACGATTGCTCGTGATCCTTCAATACTTGATACGTACGTTCTTGTGGCAATAAAAATTTGCCTGCCATTAAATCTTCTACTATTTGACGGTGGTGATTAGGAAATTCCATTTTGCTTTTCTATTGTTAGTTTTGGTACTGTTAATGTTAAGTCGTTTATTTTAATTTTATCGAATTCAGCCTTTTTACCATAATCGCGTTCAATATCTTCATCAAATGCTAGAATTGTAAGTGCAAAGAATTTTTCAATTTCTACTTTTTTATAATCTTCTTTCAAAGTAGTGCTGCACCATTTAAAGAAATTCTCTACAGGTAAATTGTCCTTCAATTTTTTGGTATAATAATCCTTATCAAAAATCCATTTCTCTGAATCGACAACATCTTCCTCAAAATACACATCCACTTCATTTTTAAACTGCTCAAAAATTTCAGATGCATTAAAGAACGTATCATTTGAGTAAACAGAAACCTCCTTGCGTTTAAGAATCTTAGGCACTTTACGCTTGTATGGATTTTTCAAGAAAGTAATCCAGCCAGTTAAAATAATTGATTCTGTACGGATACGCTCAATCAATGGCAATAATTCATTTGTCAAAATTTTTGATTGACGTAACAAATTATCGTTTACCTGTATCAATTGAAAATAAAGCTTTTCGAACTGTTGACGAGCACCTTCATCATCAAAATTCAAACGATACTTATTTGAATATTCCGAAATTTCATACAATTTATTCGCTACAGAAGCAGAATGATTGATATCCAAAATTTTGTTCAATGGTAAAATGTATTCGTCAATCCAGCGCGATGCACGAACAATTTTTTCACGATAATCCACCTTCTTCACATTCGCTTTCAACTCACGTGTTTCTTGCAATAAACTTTGTGTATTGCGTTCCACCATTTCGTAAAACGAACGAATTTCAATCGCTAAATCGTTTAATCGTTGACTTAAGGTAACCTTGTCACCATTAATATTTTCTCTGATCTTACGGAACAATTCGGCAATTGATGTATGGTATTTTTCAATTGTTTCGGGCAACAATGGCTTGAATTCACTTAAAATAAATTCAATTAAATTGTAGTATACCGTACGAATTTCATAATTATCGTTTACAGGACTTAATATCTTGTATTCTAATAACTGCGACTTAATATCACTTTCGTGTTTAGCAATAATTTGGTTCAGTACTTCGTACTGAATAATTCCTTCGTTGGATTGTGTTTCAAACAATTCAGCAATGGGCTCATAATGCTCTAACAAAAATCGCAGTATAGTTTTTGGTTCTGCTTTCATATTAGTTCAAATTCTTTTTAGCTTTTTCTACAACACCATTGCGTTCAACAATAACCGCATTTTGTTTTTCACTGATATTAATTTTTCCTTTTGAAGGATAAATGAAATAGTATTTATTAAATCCTTCTACTGCATCTGGAGCAGCAAAAATTGGAATAAAGTTGTGTGCATTACAGAACTTCACCAACTCCGGACGGTTTTGCTTATCGATTGTTGCAACCTCATCGATAAACAATGCAATCTTGTTTTGTTCATCGGTTATTGCTAAACGATTAATGATTGCCATAATTATAACCAAACGAATCATTCTATCCGTTCCATCCGACTCTACCTGATTTGCTAAATCCACACGCTTTTCAGTTCCTTTAATTTCAAGCAACAATTCAATGTTAAACAATTCATCGAAATGAACTTTTTTACCATTGTCTAAGTATGCATTTAATATTTTCAAATTCTCTGATTGATCAAATTCAAAACTCATTTGACCATTAAACTCTTGAATAGAACTAATTTGCTTCAACTCTCCTAAAATGCGCTCATTGTCAATTAAATCAATTTTTAATGACTCAATGTTGGAGATACGAGTAGTCGCTAATTTTGTATTGAACTTATTGTATACAAACTGTTTAAACTCTTCGTAACGCTTAATTAAAGTGAATGCAGGATTTGCAAACTGAGTAGAGATACTTTGCAACAAGCCATCAATACTTCTTTCTTTATCACTCAAACAAGCAATTTCTTCTTCAACAAACGCAATGAACTCATCTTCGTTGGCAATACTACTGCGCAAACGATATTTTAAATTTTCGAAGGTTAAATCTTTATTCGTTTTTAAATCGTGACGATCTTTTTGATGAATTTGAATTTTAGAGTAGATGTAATCCAAATTATCGTTTGTTTCATACTCACGCGGCTCCACATCAATTCCCTCCAACTCCATTTTACGATCCTTCAATTCCTTCACACGCAATTCCAAACCACGTTTTTCTTCATTCAATTTATCAAGCATAATTTGTTTCGATGCAATTTCTTTCACCAAATCATTCAGATGCAATTCTAAATCTTTTTTCTCTTCCGTTAAGTTTTTGATATCTTCAAAAATACCTTTCAAAGCACGTTCTAATTGAGGTTTTGTTTCAATTGCTTTGATTTTATCTTTGATTACTTCTAACTCACCTAAAATTGTTTTTAATTTAAAATCTGTTTTCTCTTTATCTACAACAGTTTTCAAAAGTTCTTCTGTTTGTTTTTTCTCAAGCAACAATGATTTTAATTCTTCTTTTAATTCTTTTACAGATTTAAATTCAGTCAATTCTAACCCTTTTGAAATATCAATTTCACCATCAAAAATAGTCATCAATTTTTCAGAGATTTTTTGAATTGGCTTTTTGATCTGCTTACTCGGCAAGCTCATCACTTGTTCCGAAAGAATTGCATTTAACAATTGCTTTGCATTCTCGTCATCAGTGATTTTATGAATCAATAAATTGTTATAATTCTCAATTTGATTTTCAACGGATGCAATCTTATCAGTAACTTTTTCTAAACGGAATTCTAAATGCTTGCTTGATAATTTTTGAGATTCAATTGTGGTTAAACGCGTTTCAATTTCTTTACGCTCTTTATCCAAATTCTTCATCGACTCTTTTAAAAAGTCAATGCTTTCAAACTTATTGATTTCATCCAACTCGTGTTGTTTTTCATTCAAATAGTTGGTTTTGTTTTTTATCTCTGCATTTTTCTCACCAATGTAAGAAGCATAATTCAACTCCTTCGGTTTCAAAATTTCATTAATCTCATTGTGGATAGCAGCAATGTGGCGACCGCGTTCAACAGATGAAATTTCTAATTCAGGTATTGCTGCTGTATACGCATTATTAAATGCATACAACAATTCAGAAACGATAGTTGTTTTTGATTGGTGTAATTTTACTAACTCACGAAATTCTAAGAAATCGGTACGAACCGATTTAATACTCTTAATCTCTTCGTTAATACGCAACAAATCAGTAATGTCTTTTTTGTTTTTTTGAGAAAAGTTCAACCCTTCATTCTCACGATTATCAGCAATAATCAATGATTCTTTCAATGTTTTGTTGGTAATCAATTTTGAGTTGATTAAGTAACGGTATACCTTCGAAAAGTTATTACTTAAACCATCTGCTTTTACAGTGTCTTCCAACCATACAACTGCATTGTTCTTGTTTCCGCGATGATAAACATGATTAAACACATCCGACTTCGTAGCGAATTTGCTATGCAAAATACCTTTCGCAATAAGCTTTTCCAACACTTCGTCAAAACTTAACAAGCGCTGATGTGCTCCTTCGTTTTCAAAGAAATAATCTTCGTTGTATTCACTATCAATTTTATAGTACTCCAACTCACCATCTGTATTACGTTTTACCAAAATACAGTAGTAGCCCATTTTATTGATTTCGAAAATCAAAAAGCTTTTATTATGTGTTGGGAAGTAGTGATGGATTGTTTCTTTATCACCTTTACGCTGACCAGAGAATGACATTTTTTGTCCGTCTACCACAAACAGGAAGTTAAGTGCATAAATTAATGTACTTTTTCCAATGTTATTCGGCCCCACCAATTGGATAGAATCACAATTGTCAAGTTTCATTTCGGCTTTGCCGTAACCTTTCGAGTTAATTAAAGAGATTCGTGTAAGCATTGTATATCTGTTTCAAATTTTGTTTGATATTCAAATATACTTTAATGCGTTGGGCTATTATTAGGGAGTTTTGACTGTTAATAACAATCGCCTGATTTTGTAGCTATTGGAGCCTTTTTTGTTGAAAAAAAGAAAGTTTTTAGACTTATTAACTAGGGCTTGATTCTAAGCTATTTTTTTCGTATAAAAGAGTATTAAGATACCAACTCTTCCACCAAAATATCCACTAGAACACTTCCGTCAGCATCTAATTCTTTTAATTGCACTTTTCGTAGCTGATTCACAAGTGTAGTATCGTAAGGTGTTTTTACCTTCACATAGTTGTCGGTAAACCCATGCATAAAACCTTCTTTGTTATCGCCTTCAAACAATACAGTACGCACTTCACCCAAATGTTGCTCATAAAAATGACGCAACTTCTTAGCCGATAAAATGCGTAACATTTTATTGCGTTTTTTACGCGTAGCAACTGGCACAACCTCCTTCATATTCAATGCTTCGGTATTATCACGCTCAGAATAGGTAAACACATGTAAATAGGAAACATCTAATTCGTTTAAGAAGTTGTATGTTTCTAAAAAATCTTCATCTGTTTCGCCAGGAAAACCAACAATTACATCCACACCAATGCAGCAATGTGGCATCAACGTTTTAATTTTTGCCACTCTATCGCTGTACAACTCGCGCAAATAACGTCTACGCATTGCTTTTAAAATCTTATTGCTACCCGATTGAAGCGGAATATGAAAATGAGGAACAAATCGCTTAGAAGTTGAAACAAAAGCAATTGTTTCATCTTTCAATAAATTAGGCTCAATGGATGATATTCGGAATCGCTCTATTCCTTCTACTTTGTCCAACTCTTGCACTAAATCATAGAAAGTTTCTTGTTTTTTGTTCCCTTCTTTACTTGGGTTGTTTCCAAAATCACCCAAATTCACACCGGTAAGAACAATCTCTTTTACATCCTGTTTTGCAATATCATTGGCATTTTTAATTGCATTTACCAAGGTATCGCTCCTACTAGCACCACGTGCCAATGGAATAGTACAAAATGTGCAACTATAATCACAGCCATCTTGAACTTTTAAAAACACACGGGTTCTATCTCCAAACGAATAGGAATCAACAAAAAAGTCAGCCTCCTCAATTTCACAACTAAACACTTCTGCTTTCGACTTTTTAGTCAAATCGCTCAGATAATTCAACAACTTGAATTTTTCCGAAGCACCCAATACCAAGTCAACACCATCTATATTTGCAATCTCTTCGGGCTTTAATTGTGCATAACAGCCAACAATAACAACATATGCATCGGGTGAAACGGCTAATGCCGATTTTACAATCGATTTACATTCTTTATCGGCATTTGCTGTAACTGAACAGGTATTTATGACGTAAACGTCACTCGGTTGCGTAAAATCAACTTTTTGATAGCCATTATCTTGAAACAAACGCGCAATGGTACTTGTTTCAGAGAAATTTAGCTTACAGCCTAATGTATGGAATGCTACTTTTTTCATCTAAGGAATGCAAAAATACTAATAATTCATGAAATGCGTTCTTTTCCACTCAACCGATATTTTTTGCCTTTAGTGTATTGTTTGCCACATTATTGAAATGAATAAGTATTTTTGTTTTATACAAATACAAAATTGAGAAAAGTACTCTCCATATTGTTTCTAATCCTATCATTCAATGCTTTTGCAATTGGACCAAAAAGTGTTGGTGCATACCGTGTAACAACCTCACCAAAAATTGATGGCATTTTGAATGAAGATATTTGGAAAAATGCTGAAGCAGCAACCGACTTTATTCAAATATCACCAAATCCCGGAGTGAATTCTGCAAAAAAAACAGAAGTTCGAATAGTTTATGATGATGCAGCCATTTACATTGGAGCAATGATGTTTGACGAAAAACCGGACAGTATTCTAAGAGAACTAACAACTAGAGATAATGAAGCAAATGCTGATTTATTTGGATTAATTATAGACACTTATAACGATGATCAAAATGGATATGGATTTTTTGTATCTGCTGCTGGCGTTCAAATTGATGCTCGCTATTCATCAGGAGGCAATCAAGACTTTTATTGGGATGCAGTATGGTATAGTCAAACAAAAATAAATGAACAAGGTTGGATTGCTGAATTCAGAATCCCCTACTCCGCTCTTCGTTTTCCAAAAACAGATAAACAAAACTGGGGTGTAAATTTTATTCGTAAAATAAGAAGAACAAGAGAAGAATCGTTTTGGAACGAGGTAAAACCACAAGTGAGTGGATTGGTGAATCAGTTTGGAGATGTAACAGGAATAGAAAATATAAAATCTCCTTTGCGTTTATCAATTACTCCTTATGTATCAGCCTATTTAGAAAATTATCCTTACAACCAAACAGGAAAAAGTAACAACAGCTATTCATTCAATGGTGGTATGGATATAAAATATGGTATTAACGAAAGCTTCACACTTGATATGACACTAGTTCCTGATTTTGGCCAGGTACAAAGTGATAATCAAGTCTTAAATTTATCACCTTTTGAAGTACAGTTCAATGAAAACCGACAGTTTTTCACAGAAGGAACAGAACTTTTTAATCGTGCTGGATTATTCTATTCCAGAAGGATTGGAGGGCAACCACTTAATTATTACAATGCCTATGACCAGCTAAATGAAGGTGAATACATAAAAGAAAATCCTGCAAGTTCACAGTTAATTAATGCAACAAAAGTTTCTGGAAGAACGAAAAAAAATTTAGGAATTGGAATTTTTAATTCTACTTCTAAGCCAATGTTTGCAACTATTTCTGATTCACTCGGCAATACTAGAAAAATAGAAACAAGCCCACTTAGTAATTATAATATTTTAGTTTTTGATCAAGCATTAAAAAACAATTCCTACATCAGTTTAATCAACACCAATGTTACTCGTAATGGAAAAGATTATGATGCCAATGTTACAGGAACTGAATTTAAATTCGCAAATAAAAAAAACACCTATGCTATTAATGGCGATGCTTCATTAAGTCAGTTGTATTTTAGTGATTCTACACCTGTTCTCGGTTATAAGTATTTTGTACAAGCAGGGAAAATTAGTGGTAAGTGGCAATACGCATCCAACATCATTGTAAAAAGCGATAAATATGATATTAATGACATGGGAATCCTTTTTCAAAACAACACCTTAGAAACCTATACAAGTGTCAGTTATAATATTTTTGAACCTGTTTGGAGAATAAATAATTTGTATTCAAATATAGGTTTTGGCTACTCCAGACTATATAAGCCTAGCAAACTTTGGAACTTTAACATTTGGGGCGAATTATATGTTAACTTCAAAAATTTCCTATCAATGGGTGGTGGATTTAATTTAGAACCTATCAAAACCTACGACCATTGGGAGCCAAGAATAACGGGAAGGTATTACGAATACCCAAAAGACTATAACGGTTATTACTGGTTTTCTACAGATTATCGTAAAAAATTTGCACTTGACGCAAGAGTGCGTTACTGCTATTATGAAGAGAACAATCGATATAATCTTGCATTTGGATTTTCACCTCGTTATCGTGTAAATAATAAATTATCGTTCGTTTACGACTTTGATAGGGATTATATAAATGATGATATTGGATTTGTTCATTATGATGCTGATGCAGACAAAATAAATTTTGGAAGAAGAAATTTATTAACTATTCAAAACACATTAAATGTTAATTACACCTTTAACAATAAAATGGCGCTTACCTTCCGTTCTCGTCACTATTGGTCGAAAGCAGAATATCAACAATACTACACATTAAGTGATAAAGGGCAACTTTTCGATGATTCTCAATACGAAGGAAATTCTAATGTAAACTTCAATGCATTCAATATTGATTTAGTGTACCGTTGGAGATTCTCACCAGGAAGTGAAGTAAGTTTTGTTTGGAAAAATTCTATTTATACGCGTGGTCAGGAAATCATACAACATTATGCAAAAAATGCAGAGCAAATGTTTAACTCCCAACAAACAAATAGCTTTTCGATAAAACTGTTGTACTACCTCGATTATTCGATGGTAAAAAAGAAAAAGAAAGTTTAATTTCGCTCATGCTTTTCGAAAAAAAAATCCGCTGGTATAAATTGTTTGATTCAATGGAAGCAGCTAACTCCTTCGTAAAAACAGGAACTCTAAATTCTATTAATGTTGGAAATAAAAAGATTTGCTTAGCAAATACTGTAAATGGATTATTTGCTGTAAATGATAAATGCCCACACAACGGTGCATCTCTAAGCAATGGCTATTGCAGCTCCGAAGGTAGCATTGTTTGCCCAGTACACCGCTATCATTTTGATCTAAAAACAGGCAGAGCCAAAAGTGGTGGTGGCGATTGTGTAGACACCTACCCTATCGAAGTTCGTGACGATGGTGTTTATATTGGGTTCTCCGAAACAGTTTGGAATCTTTTCTAATTTTTTTTGATTAACATGTAACTTCTTTTACTTTTTGCGTTATTAAAATATAACGTTCTAAAAAAGGAGGAAACATGAAATCGCACACATCCCTACATTTGCTTGTTTGGGCAACAAGCATCGTTTCATCACCAATTATTGCATCAACTGCCATTTCAATAGAAGATGCAGCCAAGCGCGGACTGATCAAATTAATCATTAAAGGAAAAGGTGGATACACAGGAAAAGTGATTGAATTTAAAATCAAAAACAACACTCCTAATAATCTAAATTTAAAATTGGAAGCAGGCAGACGATTGGACTCAAAAGATAACACCCAACAAGATATATTAGTAACTCAGGCGCAAGAATTTTATGTGTATGGCAATCAACAAAAAAACATGAGTATTAATGGAATGTGTTGCCAAGCGAGCAATGCTTGTCCTAAAACCAACTCCGATTATTTGGTTGGAAAAATGGCCGACAGCAACCTTGTTAAACTCGCTTCATTTATTGATAAAAATAAGTATTATGAAAACTATACAGCACAACAAGCTGTATGGTGTATTTCCGATAATAAATCTATTGCAAGTATTTATGGAGGCGAAAAAGATATTGTAATGGGCTTAAGAAAATATGTTTCAGAAACAACAGGTAAGCCCATTCCAAGTTATAATATCACTTACCGACAAGAGCATGATAGCATGGCGATTGGAAGACCATTAAAAATTGAAGGTATATTTGATTACACACTTCAAACTACTGGACATGTGACACTTGCCATATATAATTCAGAAGGGGAAATTGTTCAATACATCTGCAAAGAATTAGCACATGATAAAGGTGAACATAAAATTTATTACACCTTTAAAACAAAAGATTTACCAGAAGGAACTTATTATGCAAAACTCACGAATGAAGGTCGTTTAGAAAAAGAAATGAAAATAGAATATTAAAACGAAACGGAGTGAATTTTACTCCGTTTCATCTTCATAAGTCCCTTCGGTAATGTTTCTACCATTTTTGTAAAAATAAATACCACCCCAAGAATACTCTTCCTTCTTATATTCATAAACAACATCGTTTATGGTTACCAACACAACTGTTATCTTTAAACGATCACGCTGAATAACTCTTGAAGCCTTGTTTTTTACAATTGGCTTCTGTGGTACATCAGGAACCACAACAACCGGCTTTGGTTTTTCTGGCTCAGGTTTGTATTCAGGCTGCTTTACTTCTACAGGAATTGGATTACTCACAGGTTTCGGAGTTTCCACTTTAGGCTTTGGCTTAGGAGCTGCCTCTGCCTTTTTCTGCATCACTTTTGCTTGCTCTATGTACTCTGTATCAAAATCAAAATCCCCTGCAGGATAACTGTATTTAATTTTACCAACTGGCTGTGTATAGGTTATTTCTTGACCTTCAGGCTGCTTATTTAATGAAATCGTAGCATCAAACTTTCTAAACTCTTCTGTTTCCCTACCACCTGGAACATCCGTATTTACAATCACACTTTTGGAAATATAGTTTGGCTTTGTAACCGTAACTAAATATTCCCCTCCTAAATCAAATTCTACTAAATATTTCGATTTATTGGGATTAATGGTTCGATAAGTTGCGCCTCCCTTAGTGATAGTAACCCATACATTTGTTAAATCTCCTTCGTTGATATCTAAAATTAAACGAACATTGAATTTTTGAGTTTGCGAAAAAGAGGACGTAGCAGAAAACAGTATCATAAAAAAGATACTATAGAACTTAAATAAACTATGTGTTTGACTATTCATTGAGACATCAAAATTATACAAAATAATTCATTGCTAAGAATCTTAATTATTGGTTTTAAACGTAACTTTGTGAATAAACATAAAAATTATGCCAATTAATTTAGAAACAATTTGCAAGAATGTATGCGAACTAAGTAAAACAACTGGTGCATTTATATTGGCAGAACGCAGTAAATTTTCGACCACACAAATTGAAATTAAAGGCAAAAATGATTTTGTTTCATATGTCGATAAAACTTCCGAAAAACTTATTGTAGAAGGACTAGAAAAACTCTTGCCCGAAGCAGGTTTTATTGCAGAAGAAGGTACATCTACAAAAAAAGGAGAAGTTTATAATTGGATTATCGACCCATTGGACGGCACCACTAATTTTATTCACGGAATTCCTTGCTTTGCCATTAGCATTGCTTTGATTAGGAACCAAGAGTTGATTATGGGAGTAATTTATGAAATCAACTTTGATGAATGTTTTTATGCTTGGGAAGGAAGTAAAGCCTATTTAAATGGCAAAGAAATTAATGTTTCCAAAATTGACAAAGTATCTGATTCACTTATTGCAACTGGATTTCCTTACTATGATTACTCACGTTTAAACGAGTATATGGAATTATTCAAACATTTCATGAAAAACACCCACGGATTAAGACGATTAGGTTCTGCTGCTACCGATTTAGCCTATGTTGCTTGTGGCAGATTCGAAGGATTTTATGAATATTGCCTACAACCTTGGGACGTTGCTGCAGGTGCTTTTATAGTAAAGCAAGCCGGTGGAAAAGTTACCGATTTTAAAGGCGAAGAAAACTATATCTTTGGAAGAGAAATTGTTGCTGGAAACAGTGAATTTTTTCCTGAATTTTTAAATGATGTAAAACAATTTTTCAAGTAATATGGATAACAATCAAAAACCAAAAACAGCTTGGGAATACATAAAAATATATTTTCCTGACCTTTGGCAATACCTTGTTGTGATTATCGTTATGATAATTGCAGCATTCTTTATTTTATAATGAATAAACTACTATTCACTTTTCTTTTATGCCTCTCATTCTCTTTCCTACAAGCAGAGACAAAAATTATTCATGTATTTGTAGCTTTATGCGATAACGACAGCCAAGGAATTGTTCCTGTCCCAAAAAAAATCGGGAATGGCAATGATCCTGACAATAATTTATACTGGGGATGTGGTTATGGTGTACGTACCTTTTTCAAAAATGCTGGCGAATGGCGATTAATTTCAAAACGAAAAGCAGTATCTTCCATTATTCTAGAACGATGTATCTTCAAACACATAACACAAGATGCCTATTTAATTGCAGATGGATATAAAGGAGATAAAATAAAGAACTGCAATGAAGATTTCTTTAAATCCGCATCGGGAAACAATTCGGATACGCTGATGATAAAAGACAAAACACTGAACCTTTCATTGGCACAATTAGTATGTTATGTTGGCCACGATGGGCTTATGGACTTTAGCATCGAAAATTACCCACAACAAAAAAATGGTGCTAAAAAAGAAGTAATTATACTAGCCTGTACAAGCAAAATATACTACAAAGAAGGCTTAAAAGCAGCAGGGGCCTATCCCCTACTTTGGACCACCAACCTCATGTGCCCAGAAGCCTACACGCTAAAAGCCGCAATTGATGGCTGGTTGCTAAAAGAAACCAATGAACAAATACACCTTCGGGCTGCTCAAGCCTACCACCAATATTTAAAATGTGGTTTAAATGGGGCAAAAAAACTCCTAACAACAGGCTGGTAAAGGCTTTTCCTTTCTTTTCAGCTACCCTAAAATAGCCTAAAAAAAGCTATATAACAATCAAAAAAAATCGTACTTTTGTGTCCCTTAAAATTTAAGAACATAATAATCATCAATTAAATATTTCAAAACAATGAACATTACGCAAGAAAACATTGACGAATTAAATGCAATATTAAAAGTAAAGGTTGTAGCTGAGGACTATTTACCAAAAGTAGAAGGAGCATTAAAAACATACCAAAAAAAGGCAAATATCCCAGGATTTCGTCCAGGCAAAGTGCCAAGTGGAATGATTAAAAAAATGTATGGTAAATCAATCATGGTTGATGAAATAAACAAACTATTGAACGATTCATTGTACAATTATATCAACGAAAACAAATTAGATGTTTTAGGTAATCCATTACCAAAAGCAGATAGCGATGTAGATTTTGACAATCAAAAAGATTTTGAATTTATTTACGAAATGGGATTAGCCCCTAAATTCAATTTAGAGCTATCTGCAAAAGACAAATTCACTTATACTACCGTTAAAATTGACGATGATTTAGTAAACAAATACACTACAGACATTGCAAAACGCTATGGAAAAGTAGAACAAGTAGAAGTTTCTGCAGAAGGAGATTTATTGAATGGTGATTTTGTAGAATTGGATGCAAATGGAGAGATTTTAGCAGGTGGAATTTTCAAAACATCTTCGGTATTCACTGACCGATTAAAAGATGAAACTAAAAAAGCATTTATTGGATTAAAGAAAGAAGATAAAGTGGTAGTTGATGCTCAAAAAACATCTGAAAATGCAACTGATTTAGCTGCAATGTTAGGTGTTGACAAAGCTGTAGCTGAAACATTAACATCTAAATTCCAATTTACAGTAAAAGGAATTAGCCGTTTAGCTGCCTCTGAAATCAATCAAGAAATGTTCGACAAAATTTATGGTCCAGGTACTGTAAATAGCGAAGAAGAATTTAAAGCTAAAATCCGTGAAGAATTAAGTGCAATGTTCGTAAACGATAGCGAACGTAAATTCTACAACGATGTAGTTGATTATTTGATGAACAAAGTAAACTTCAACTTACCAACTGAATTTTTAAAGCGTTGGATTGTTGCTGTAAACGAAAAACCAGTAACATTAGATCAAGTTGATGCTGAATTCGATAACTATGCTAAAGGATTAAAATGGCAGTTGATTGAAAACAAAATCATCAGAGAAAACAACATTGCTGTTACAAACGAAGAAGTAATTGAGCATACAAAAAACTTAATCTTACAACAATTCGGAAAAATGGCGCAAAGCCCAATGAGCGATGCTGATTTAGAAGATACTGCAAAACGTGTATTGGCAAATCAAGAAGAAGCTAAAAAATTATATGAACAAGTATACGGTCAGAAAGTAATGACATTGTTTAAAACCACTTTTACCCTAGAGAATAAAGAGGTTGCTTACGATGACTTTTTTAACACTGCCAAATAGTCCATCTTTTTTTTGAGGTTCAGAATTTGATTAGTACATTTAGCAATCAAAATTTTAAAAACTTAAAAACTTAAACTTATGTTCGACAATAACGAATTCAGAAAATACGCTGTAAAGCACAAAGGAATCAGTGGTAACACATTTGATTCTTACACTCGTCATAACATTTCAAACATGACACCGTACATCATTGAAGAGCGTCAGTTAAACGTTGCTCAAATGGACGTATTCTCACGTTTGATGATGGACCGTATCATTTTCTTAGGAACTGGTATTGACGACCAAGTAGCAAACATTATCCAAGCTCAATTGTTGTTTTTACAATCGGTTGATGCGAAGAAAGACATTCAAATTTATTTGAATTCGCCAGGAGGATCAGTGTATGCAGGTTTAGGTATTTACGATACAATGCAATACATTACTCCTGATGTAGCAACAATCTGTACAGGTATGGCTGCCTCAATGGGAGCTGTTCTTATGTGTGCTGGAACTAAAGGGAAACGTGCTGCATTAAAACATGCTCGTGTTATGATTCACCAACCCTTAGGTGGTGCTGAAGGACAAGCATCTGATATCGAAATCACTGCTCGTGAAATTCAAAAATTGAAAAAAGAATTGTACGACATCATTGCTAAACATAGCGGACAAACTTATGAAAAAGTTTGGGCAGACAGTGATCGTGATTATTGGATGACTTCAGAAGAAGCACAAGCTTACGGAATGGTTGATGAAATTTTATTGAAAACCAAATAATAAATAAACAAAGAATAGTGTTAAATGGTTAATGGCTTCGGTTATTAACCATTTAATTTTTAATAGCATTCAAAATTATACTAATGGCAAAAGAAGAAAAAGAAATAAAGTGTTCGTTTTGTGGTCGTAAAAAGAACGAGGTTGACATGCTTATAGCAGGTACCACCGGACACATTTGTAACCATTGTGTAGCGCAAGCACAAACAATTGTTCGTGATGAGTTGACACAAAAAAATGCCAATGGATTCAGTGCTTTACAATTGTTAAAGCCTGCTGAAATAAAAAAACATTTGGATGAATATGTTATTGGACAAGATGATGCCAAAAAAGTATTATCTGTTGCCGTATACAATCATTACAAACGAATCATTCAAAACCAAAATAAAACAGCTCATAAAGACGATATTGAAATTGAAAAATCAAACGTTATTATGGTTGGTGAAACGGGTACTGGAAAAACATTACTAGCGAGAACAATTGCAAAAGTATTAAATGTACCATTCTGTATTGCCGATGCTACCGTATTAACAGAAGCTGGATATGTTGGGGAAGATGTGGAAAGTATTTTATCTCGTTTATTACAAGCAGCAGACTTTGATGTTGCAGCAGCTGAGCGTGGTATTGTATTCATTGATGAGTTAGACAAAATTGCACGCAAAAGCGATAATCCATCTATTACAAGAGATGTTTCTGGTGAAGGTGTTCAGCAAGGTTTATTGAAATTATTGGAAGGCTCAACAGTTGGAGTTCCACCGCAAGGAGGAAGAAAACATCCTGAGCAAAAAATGATTCAAGTAAACACCAAAAACATCTTATTTATTTGTGGTGGAGCATTTGATGGTATTGAACGTAAAATTGCAAAACGTTTAGATACACAAGTTATTGGATACAACATGAACAAAGAGTTGGAAACAATTGATAAAGAAAATTTATTACAATATGTTTCTCCGCAAGATTTAAAAAACTTTGGATTAATTCCAGAATTGATTGGTCGTTTGCCTGTTCTAACATTCTTGAATCCATTGAATGCAGAAACATTAAGACGTATATTAAGCGAACCTAAAAACGCATTAATTAAGCAATACACACACTTATTCGAAATTGATGGTGTGAAAATTTCTTTTGATAAAAACGTATTAGACTTTATTGTAGAAAAAGCAGTTGAATTTAAATTGGGTGCTCGTGGTTTGCGTTCTATTTGCGAAGCAATCATGACCGATTTAATGTTTGAATTACCTTCGGATACTAGTATCAAAGAGTTTAATGTAACCTTGAGATATGCAAAGGACAAATTAAAAAAATCGAGCATTAATAAATTAAAAGTAGCATAATCAAAGCCCTTCCTTCACCAGAAGGGCTTTTTATTAATAACAAGTATGATTTCAATAATAGTAGCCGTAGCCGAAAATAATGTTATCGGAAAAGACAATACACTTATTTGGCATTTACCAGCCGATATGAAGTATTTTAAAGAAAAAACAAGTGGACATTGCATCATTACAGGCCGAAAAAACTATGAATCTATTCCAGAAAAATTTCGTCCATTACCTAACCGAACAAATATTGTTATTACTCGTCAGAAAGATTACAATGCTCCCGGAGCAACTGTTGTAGGATCAATTGAAGATGCAATTTTAAAAGCAAAAAACACAGGAGATACTGAAATTTTCATCATTGGAGGTGCAGAAATATACCGTCAAAGTATTCATTTGGCTGATAGGATCTACCTAACCCAAATCCACAATAAGTTTGAAGGAGATGCGTTTTTCCCTGAAATAGACTTAACGAAATGGAAAAAAACTGGAGTAACGAAAGGCGTTGTTGATGAAAAAAATACTTATAAACATGACTTTTTAGTTTTCGAAAAAATTGCTTAAATTTGATTATTAATAAAAACTACATACATGAAAAACAAAACATTCAAATCTTTCGCTGCATTACTCCTAATTGCAGGAACATCACTTGTTTACACTGGTTGTAAAAAAGAAGAAGATAAACCAGCAGATTACAATGCTGCTACCGACAACTCTGTTGCAGACAATGCATTTGCAGGTATCTGGAAACAAATAAGCACTGTATCGGATAGTTCTGGAACGTTAAGAGCTCCAAACCTATCTTCAATGGCTGCTTGTGCAACTGCAACAATTACTCCATGGGATTTAACAACATGGCCAAAAACAGTTGTTATTGACTTTGGAACAACAAATTGCTTATGCAATGATGGCAACAACAGAAGAGGAATTATTACCGCAGTATTTACTGGGCCATACCAAGATTCAGCAACGGTTATTACAGTTACATTGACAAACTATTACCACAACGATTACAAAATCACTGGAACGCAAACAATTACTAATTTAGGTAACAATGCAGCTGGTCATTTGGTATATAATGTTGTTGTAAACAATGCAACCGTTACACATCCTACAAATGGACAAACAAGCACTTGGAGTACTAACCAAAACAGAGAATTTTATGCTGGGTACAATACACCATTAAATATTTTTGATGACGTGTATTTAATTACAGGAACAGCAAATGGTGTATCTGGTGGTGGATCTGCCTACTCCATTGTTGTAAACTCAGCCTTAAGAGTAAATGTAGGTTGCAGATGGATTGTAAGTGGTGCATTTACATTAACATTAGCAGATTATCCAAACTACCCAATTGGTTTTGACTATGGAAATGGAAACTGCGATGCATTAGCAACAGCAACCTTGAACGGAACTACTTATAATATTGTAATGAATTAATAAAAAGGAAACTATAAAAAAGCCCCTACCAAAATTGGTAGGGGCTTTTTTATTTTATAATTCTAAACTATAACCAATTCCTTTAATTGTTTTAATGTACCTGTCGCCTAGCTTTTCTCTTAATTTTCGGATATGTACATCGATGGTTCTGTTTTTTGAAAAAATTTCGTAGCCCCAAACTTTTTCAGACAATTCCTTTCGTGTAAATACTTTTCTTGGCGACAAAAACATCAATGCAAGCAATTCGAATTCTTTACGAGGCAAAATAATTTCTTCCCCATCTTTAAAAACCAAATAACGCTCTCGGTCAATTATTAAGCCTTTTTGATTTATTACAACTTGTTCTTGAGAAGAAATATAACGCTTTAACAAAGCTTTGAGTCTGCTTATCAAAACTCTAGGCTTAGCAGGCTTTACAATATAATCATCGGCACCAGCATTAAACGCTGCAATTTGAGAGTAATCCTCATCTCGTTGCGAATAAAACACTACCAAGGTGCCATTTAATTGAATGTGCTTTCTTAATTCAATGCAAATATCAATTCCATCCAGTTCTGGCATCACCAACTCCAAAAGCACCAAATGAGGCTGTTCTTCCAATGCAATACGAATTGCGTCTTTAGAATTAGAAGTACTAAAAACAATAAAATTTTCAGCTGACAATGCCGACTCAATGGAAGCTAATTGCTCTTTATCTGAATCAATTAATAAAATCTTAAATTTATTGTCTACCATTTTGTTTTTAATATTGCGCTAAAGTATCTAGAGACAAGGGCTTTTACATTAAGGTAAGATTAAGTTTACTTTAGCATTTTTTAACATTCACATAATACACTAATAAGTATATTTGTAAAAATGAACAATAGGTTAAAAAAGATAATTGGTGGAATAATGCTCTTTATGGGACTTATGATTCTTAGCAATATTTTATTTACCGCTATTCAAAAAACTGCATCTTCGAATGACACAGCTCTAATAGAATTAGAAGATGAAGAAACGATGGATTTAACTGAAAAAGGAATTAAATCAAAAATCAAAGCACAACGAATTTCTTTTCCTACAGATGATGACATATGTCACCACTTTGATTTTAGCAATCCGTATAGTGTTATAAAACACAAACCATTTCCAAACATGCAAGCAAGCTCTATTCTAAAAGGATATGATAAGTTTGTGTATTGCCCTCCCGAGTTAGTTTAATATTACTGATTTTTTTACAACACGTTTGAATCGATGCAAGCGCACATAGTTGTATTTTTTATTTCTAACTATTAAACATTCTTTTATGAATTCGGAATTAAATAAAGGGCTAACCTTTAAGTATATTAAAAACGATTTACCCTCTGGACTTGTTGTATTCTTAGTTGCACTTCCATTGTGTTTGGGTATAGCATTGGCATCTGGTGCACCACTATTTTCTGGGATTATTGCAGGAATAATTGGCGGAACTGTTGTAGCGATTACAAGTGGTTCTCCTTTGAGTGTAAGCGGACCAGCGGCTGGCTTAACCGTAATTGTCCTTAACTCCATTAATCAGCTAGGAAGCTATGAAAATTTCCTCTTAGCTGTTGTTTTAGCTGGTATTCTGCAACTAATTTTAGGTTATTTAAAAGCTGGAATTATTGGACATTATTTTCCTTCAAGCGTTATTAAAGGAATGTTAGCGGCAATTGGACTAATATTAGTTTTCAAACAAATACCTCATGCTCTAGGTTATGATAAAGATTCTGAAGGAGATTTTTATTTTTTTCAAATGGATGGAGAAAATACATTTTCTGAAATAGTTAATTCTATTAATCATCTTAGTGTAGGAGCAATAATAATAAGTCTTGTTTCTCTACTAATTCTTATTTTATGGGAGCAGCAGTTTATAAAAAAGAACAAAATATTGAGTCAAATACCTGCAGCATTAATTGTAGTAATTTTTGGCGTAATAATGAATCTTTTATTCGTTAAAATGAATTCCCCTTATGCTTTAAGTAATGATCATTTAGTAGCCTTACCCGTAGCGGCCTCGGTAAATGATTTTGTTGGGCAATTTACATTGCCAAATTTTAATGCATTCTCAAATTATCATGTTTATGTAGTAGCAATAACAATTGCAATTGTAGCTAGCCTTGAATCATTACTAAGCATTGAAGCTACGGATAAGTTAGATCCATATAAACGAAATACACCAACGAATAGAGAGTTAAAGGCTCAAGGCTTAGGAAATATTTTTTCTGGTTTAATTGGAGGCCTACCCTTAACTGCAGTTATTGTTAGAAGTTCTGCCAATATATCATCTGGTGGAAAAACAAAACTCTCTGCCATCATACATGGCCTATTTCTATTGATTAGCGTTATTGGCTTTGCTCGTTATTTAAACTATATCCCATTGGCCTGTTTAGCAGCTATATTGTTAGTTGTAGGGTATAAACTTGCAAAAGTTAGTCTTTTTAAATCCATGTATAAATTGGGCTGGGAACAATTTTTACCTTTTGTAATTACTGTAATTGCGATTTTGTTGTCGGATTTATTAAAAGGAATAGGCGTTGGTATGGCTGTTTCTATATTTATTATTCTAAGAACAAATTACAAAAAACCATATTTCTATTTTGAAAGTGAACATTCAGGTAAAAAAATCATTAGTATCGAATTGTCTGAGGATGTAACCTTTATTAATAAGGGCAGTATTTCCCATACTCTTTCAAGAATTCCAGAGAATGCAACCATCATAATTGACGGCTCCAAGTGTCATTTAATCGACTTGGATGTGCTAGAAATTATTCACGATTTCAAAAAAAGTGCTCCCTTAAAAAATATTTCATTAGAACTAAAAGACATTCCTGAATTTAAAGGAATAGCAGGACATTAAACGATTTAAATAAAATTTATTAATTTCAACAAAAATATACAACTATGCAATCAAGTTATGAGCGTTTGTTACACGGAAACCAAAAATGGGCAGACGAAAAACTGAGAAAAGATCCTGATTATTTTAAAAATTTATCATTAGGGCAAACACCTGAATATTTATGGATTGGTTGCTCTGATAGCCGAGTTCCAGCTAATGAAATTACAGGCACTCAGTCAGGCGAAATGTTTGTTCATAGAAACATTGCAAATGTTGTTGTTCATACAGATATGAACTTATTAAGTGTATTGTATTATGCAGTAGAAGTATTACATGTAAAACATGTTATTGTTTGTGGACATTATGGCTGTGGTGGTGTTATTGCTGCTATGGGAAATAAAGATAATGGCTTTGTAAATAATTGGTTGCGAAACATAAAAGAAGTTTATAAGAAGCATAATACAGAACTAAATGCAATTAATGATGTAAAAGAAAGAGAAAGACGCTTGGTTGAACTAAATGTAATTGAGCAAGTGCATAACTTAGCAAAAACTCGAATTGTTCAGCAAGCTTGGAAAAGAAGAGAATTGCAAGTACACGGGTGGGTTTATGGCTTAGACAATGGCTTAATAAAAGACTTAAAAGTGATGCTGGATGAAACGAGTGATTTAGAACCTATTTTTAGATACGATTTATAAAAAGAAAAGAGCCGATAGTCATCGGCTCTTTTCTTTTTTTGTTAAACTAACGTCCTCTTGAAAAGCCCAGCTTACCAGCATTTAAAGCATAAGCCGTAACATCACCGGCATCATTGTAAGTAGACTCAACATTAATGTCTTTTCCTGTTATTTTACTTATTCCTTTAGCTACAATCTGTGCTAAATCCCAACCACTCATCTTTTTCATTCTTCCGCTTTTCTTTTGACTATCCAAAACGGTTTCATCCATTGTTTTCTCTTTTATTTTCGCAACAGCCATTTCCTTTAACGACATATAATCATCAGGTTTAGCAGATTCTGTCAAAGCTAAAGTTGTCGTGTTTTTCAAAGCTAAACTATTATCAACCGGTTGTTTTTGATTATTTTTTTGTTCCATTTCTGGTAGAACTGTTGTATTGATTGCAATAGCATTCTTCGGTAGATTCTCAAGTTGAGAAGGAATAATTACTGATTCGTTTTGTGAATCATTTTGCTTTTTAGGCTTTGTATTTCTTTTCAATACTACTCGATTAGTATTCTTCTCCGCAACGGCATCCTTTTCTTGATTTGGACCAATATCATCTGAAACCACCATACTGCTATTATTAGCAACTGGAGGCATCTCTGCTGTGTTGTTAGTAGCAAATTTAGGTTCAACCGAATCCTTGTTAAAAACTGAAAACAAACCCAATAACAACAAAATAGCAGCAGCGGCCGAAACATAATAATAAAATGGAATTGCTTTTTTTGATGTTCTTTTCAACTCATCTTTATCATTATAAACAATAGTTGTATCTGCTAATAATATTGCCTTCTTGTACAAATTAAACTCACTTGCTAAACTTGCATCTGTTTGTAATTGAGCCCTTAATAGCAACTGTTCTTGGTCTGACAAAACACCTTCTATGCTAGCAATCATTAACTCATCCATATCAGAAAGATTTTTGCTAGCAAGCACAAAAGGAATTTCTTTTAATTGTTTTTTGTTTCCAAAAACAAGTGATGCGTCTGCACTTAACTTTGTATTTCTATACAATTCTAAGTCGGCACTCAAATGGGGATGCTGTTTGATATAATTGTGAAGTAATGTTTTCTCAACAGATGTAATAACACCTTCTACATCTTTAATAAAGTACTCTTCTATATTTTCCTGATTAATTTCTTTTTTTAAAATATTTTTATTTTCAAAAGAAGGGGTTGAATAGTCTTCTAATGTAACATTTTCAAAACTTTCAAACTCATCTTTTAACTCAGGATGCTGCTCAACAAACAATAACAAGTCAGCCACCTCCTGAGGTGTTAAATTTCCTTCATGGTAATCAAGGAAATAAGCTTCGTAATTATGTTTGTTAATAGTCATTTATATAACGTTTTCTAATGCTCCTAAGTAATTTTTCAAGAAACCTCTTGCTCTAAAAATATAAACCTTTACTTGTGATTCATTCAACCCTGTAATTTCACCAATCTCCGCATAATTATAACCTTCATAGTCTCTTAATAGAATTATGGAGCGTTGTATCTCTGGCAATTTATTCAATGCTTCATTTAAAATTTCTTTTAAATCGCTGTATTGACGACTATGGCTCAAGCTATACATATTTGCCTCTGTCATATCACCTTGCTTTTTATCCCTTCTAATTCGATCAATCATCGTGCGATAAGCGGTGGTAAACATGTATGACTTTGCATTCGTACTTTCAACTTCCGACACCTTCATCCATAATTTTTCGTAGGTATCTTGCACAATATCGCGCGCCTTCTCTTCATCCTTTACATTCTTAAGAATGAAACGATAAAGATTATCGGCATATAAATCAACGCATTTATTGAATTCGTCCGCGGTCATTTTGTAGCTTTTTGTGCGATTTTTAGGGTAAGACGATTACACTTACTGAAAGTTACAGCAAAAAAACATTATTTTTAAAAATCAGGCTAATTAATGTGCTTCCAGCCAGTTATGACCAGTCCCTAATCCAATTTCCATAGGGACTTTCATAGTTGGCATAGCCGTTTTCATACGGTGCGAAACAATGTGCTTTACCACATCCATTTCTTCGTGCCAAACATCAAAAACCAACTCATCATGCACTTGAAGCAACATCTTCGATTTTAAGTTTTGAGTTTTAAAATCATTATGAATATTAATCATTGCTATTTTAATCATATCGGCTGCACTGCCTTGAATGGGTGCATTGATTGCATTTCGTTCGGCAAAACCACGCACGGTATGATTACTTGAATTAATGTCGCGTAAATAACGTCTACGTCCCATTATCGTTTCTACATAACCTTTCTCTTTTGCTAATTCAATACTATCGTCCATGTAGGTTTTGATGCCAGGATATTTTTGAAAATAATTTTCAATGATAGCAGCAGCTTCTTTGCGAGGGATATTAAGTCGTTCCGACAAACCAAAAGCTGAAATACCGTAAATGATACCAAAGTTGACCATCTTCGCATTTCTACGCATATCTGATGTTACGTCTTCAAGGTATACATTGTATACTTTTGCTGCTGTAGCAGCATGGATATCCAAACCTTGTTGGAATGCTTCTATCATTCCAGCATCACCACTTAATTCAGCAATAATGCGTAATTCAATTTGCGAATAATCGGCAGAAAGAAGCGTATAATTCTCGCCACGAGGAATGAATGCTTTACGTATTTCTCGTCCACGCTCAGTTCGGATAGGTATGTTTTGTAAATTCGGATTATCAGAACTTAAACGACCCGTTACTGCAACAACTTGGTTAAAGGATGTATGAATGCGGTGAGTCGTTGGATTAACTAATAGTGGAAGTGTATCGACATACGTATTTTTCAATTTCACCAATTCTCGGTAATCCAAGATTTTACCAACTATATCGTGTTTGCCAACCAGTTTCACCAACACCTCTTCACCAGTAGCATACTGTCCCGTTTTTGTTTTTTTCGGTTTCTCAGCAATTTGCAAAACTTCAAACAATACATCACCAACTTGTTTAGGTGATGAAACATTGAATGGAGTACCTGCTAACTGTTGAATTTCTGCTTCAACATGAGCAATGTCTTTTTCAAGTGTAAGCGATAATTCTTTTAACGCAGCTTTATCCAACATAATTCCTTCTGCTTCCATATCAGCCAAAACAGGTATTAAAGGAATCTCAATTTCTTCGAACAATTTTTTTGTGTGCGTATCATTCAGCATGGGTTCGAACACATTTTTCAGTTGAAGTGTGATATCAGCATCCTCTGCAGCATATTCTTTTATCTGCTCAATATCTACAGAGCGCATACTCAATTGATCTTTTCCTTTTTTGCCAATCAATGTTTCGATTGAAACAGGAGAATAATTCAAATAAGTTTCAGCCAACACATTCATATTGTGGCGCATATCGGGCTGAATAAGAAAATGTGCAATCATCGTATCAAACAAATGACCTTTTAACTCAACACCATATTTTTTTAATACCAATAAATCGTATTTAATATTCTGACCAATTTTTAGATTGGATGAACTTTCAAAAAAGGGTTTAAACTCGTTTACTAATTGCTGCGCCTCTTCCCTATTTTCAGAAACGGGAATATAATATGCTTCATTCGGTTTGTATGAAAAAGAAATACCTACCAATTCTGCAATGTGTGCATCCAAGCCTGTTGTTTCTGTATCAAAACAAACTGCTTTTTGACTTAGTAAATCGATCAACAATACAGCTCTTTTTTCTTTTGTATCAATCAACTGATATGTATGATTTACCTCTGAAATAGTTTTAAAGTTTTTCACTTCTTCAACAGCTTCTTCTGTGGAAACATCATCATCACCAACTGCAAACAAATCGGTTTGATTTGGATTTGATTTTTTTACAGCTTTAGTTTTTTCGGGCTCAGGAGTACTTACTGTAATGTCTTCACCAATTACTTGTTGTGCTAAACGTCTAAACTCTAATTCGGTAAACAATTCACGTAAAGCCTCTTTATCGGGCTCTTCCATGATTAAGGTTGTTTCATCAAATTCAATGGGTACATCACAAATAATGGTTGCTAATCGTTTCGACTGAATAGCCATGTCTTTGTTTAACTCCACTTTCTCCTTCAATTTACCTTTTAACTTATCGGTATTTTGCAATAAATTTTCGATGGAACCAAAATCTTTAATGAGTTGAATAGCTGTTTTTTCTCCAACACCAGGGATTCCCGGAATGTTATCTACTTTATCACCCATTAATCCAAGAATATCAATCAATTGATTTACATTTTCGATTTCCCATTTTTTACAAATTTCGGCAGGCCCTAACACCTCAGCGCCATTGCCCATACGAGCTGGTTTGTAAATGAAAATATTTTCTGAAACAAGCTGACCATAATCTTTATCAGGAGTCATCATGTAGGTTACATAACCATGTTGCTCTGCCTTTTTAGCCAGTGTGCCAATTACATCATCGGCTTCGTAACCATTCGAATACAATACCGGAATATGAAAACCTGCAATTAGTTTTTTTATATAAGGAATAGCGGTACGCAAATCTTCGGGCATCTCTTCGCGATTTGCTTTGTACTCGGCAAACTCGATGTGACGAACAGTAGGTTCCGAGGTATCAAACACCACTGCAATGTGTGTAGGCTTTTCTTTTTTAAGAACTTCTAATAATGTATTTGTAAAGCCAAGAATGGCAGATGTATTTAATCCTTTAGAATTAACACGGTGATTGTTGCTAAATGCAAAATAAGCTCGGTAAATAAGTGCAAAAGCATCAAGCAAAAAAAGTTTTTTAGGGTTTTCTGACATAAAATTTCCTTCTATTTTAGGTTATAAAAATAGCCGAAAAAATGACGCTAAAAAGAAAGTGTTATTAACAAAAAGAGACTAGTTTGAATTACGAATGGCATAAATTAATTCATCTTGATATTGGCCATTTTTAAACAGTGTTTTACTTAAACGAGCTTCCAATTTAAAACCCGCTTTTTCCAATACTTTTTGCGAAGCCAAATTAGTACCAAACGGACGAGCGAATATGCGATCAATGTCAAATGTCTTAAAACCATATTCAATCATTTGTGGTATTGCATTCGAAATAATACCCATGTTCCAAAAAGGTTCTGCTAACCAATAACCTAATTCTGCATTTTTACATTGAACATCATCCTGTGGATGTATTCCAATCCCTCCAACTAATTCATCATTAATAGTAATGGCCATAACATGTGGAGGATTTTTGCTCATTGCAAACTGTATAAAATTCATCCCATGTTCTTTAGTATAGGGAAAAGGAAATTTATTGGTAAGATTTGCTGCAATCTTAGGATTATTCGCAAATTTCACGAGGTTGTCTATATCGGTATCTTTGATTGGTCGGAGCTTAAAATCCATTTTAAAATAAGTTTCTATAATTCATACTAATTCTAAAATTTCCTAATAATGGAATCCAAGGCTACTAGCTCATTTTTATATTCCATTTTTCGTTTAGAATAATTAGTTACTGATTCCGACTTTGATGTATACTCGCTTTTATAATCCCTTTTGAGAGGAAATCGTACTCTTCTATCACTACAATAATGATAGCCATAAATGCCATTCTCTTTGCAACAATACATTAAAAACTTGCGACCTATACTTTCTGCTATCTCTTTATCTTTGAAGAAAAAGCCACAACTGCTTTTTGTTGATTTTACAACTATTGTTTTTGCAAGGTCACCTTTGAACTGCTTAAGTACTTTAAACGTTATACTAACTTCATACTCCTCCTCATCAAGTATATCTACCTTGTCAACCGTGCCTTCGAATATAACACTTGAGCTATCGATTAATGTTTGACTTAAACGAGGGCCTTTACAAAAACAAGACAAATTCAAATAAAGAAAACCAAGAAGGCAAATTGAAAATAATTTATTTTTCATGAGTATTTTCTTTCGTTAAAACAAAAAAGCTTCCGAAAATTTCAGAAGCTTTATTTTATTTTGTTAAGGTTACTTACCTCCCATTTTCATCATTGCTTTTTGCAATTCATCCATGGTTGTTTCGGTATATCCTTCTTTTGAGATTTCAAATTTAGAATCAGGAATTACTTCTTTGCTCACTTTCGTAGCAGTAAATTGCATTTTCATTCCTTTTTGATTGATTACATACTCCAGAGGAAATCCTTTTAATCCTTTATACACACTTTTCACATCACTAGTAGGTATTTCTTCTGTATAAAACACATTTAGCGTTTCTTCTTTCCCTTCTTTGGTTTTAATCGTCACCTCCGCTTTTTTGCATTTATAACCAGCAACCTCTTTGGTTTCATCAGTATATTTAATTTTCGTTTCAGGAGCTGTAGCTTCTTCTTTTTTCAAATCAGCTTCCGTCATTTTAATTAAATATTTCATTCCCATAATATCCATATAGGTTGAAACAGATTTTGCTTTTGCATCAGAAATAGAAATGGTGCTTTGCATAGGCATATTCATATCGATTCTTCTTTTATCGCCTTTAATATAGGTTATAGCTTCTGACCCCTTAAACATTGCTAAGGCTTCTGGTGGCAATCCCGAACCTTCGAATGAAATAGAATAGGTAACAGAACCTTCAAATAAAGTTGCTGTGTTAAAACTTAGGACAATTGCGCTTAAGGCAATAAGAAAACTTGCTGCGATTATTTTTTTCATTCTGTAATTTTTAATGGTTATTGTAATCCTTCAAACAATTCGTTCATCTCGTCTTGAGATATTGCTTTGTAATCGGTAGGTAATTCAAATGTAGTATCATCAACTTCTTCGGGCTTAACTAGTTTTGCAGTAAACCTCATCTCTAAGCCAAATTTTTTCAATTGATATTCCATTAATACTCCATCAATTGCACTGTATGGATTTGTAAAATTAGGTGTTTTGATATCTAATTCGTTTGTATAATAAATATCGAATTCGGTAGCATATTCATCCTTAAGCTTTACATGCGCTTTTGTACAATTGTACCCTGCAATAATTTTAGTTTCTTTTGTTGGGATAATTTCCATTGCATACAATGCATTCTCATCCTTGATTTCTTTTTCATTTTGAACCAACGAAAACTTTTTATTTAAAAGCTTTACCAATTGCGTCAAACTTTTCTTTTCTGGATTTGAAATAAATGAAGTGGTGAATAATCCCATTCCTGCACTCATTTCGGCAGCAGAATAATTATTTTTAAATTTAATAATCATTTTGTTAGGGGCTAAACTAGCCATTGGATTAGACTCGTCTACAACTTTTGCATCGTATTCAATAACACCTTCCGAAATAAATTTTTCATCCGTATTACCACAACTTGCTAAGAATAATATATATAGACAACCTACGAATAGGTGTAAAAATCGTTTTTTCATTGAATCAGATTAGAGTAGTTTTCGTTAAAAAACTTACCAAACTTAGCAAATTTTTCGATTAATGCTCCATGCAAACCGATAAATTATTAACATTTATCGTCCTTAGTAACCCAAGGTTTTTAACATGGATTTAAAACTCTGCTCTTTAGCAAATAAACGAGTGCTAATTTCTCCATCCTCATCCCTATCAATAATTACATGTTTAGGTGCAGGAATCAAGCAATGTTGAATGCCTCCATAACCTCCTAATGATTCCTGATAAGCTCCTGTGTGGAAAAAGCCAATGTATTGCATGTCTTTTTGCTTTTCGTTCACAATGGGCATATACACCTGATTTAGGTGTGATTCTGCATTGTAATAATCCTCGCTATCGCAGGTTAAACCACCTAAATTCACACGTTCATATTCCTTATCCCAATTATTAATTGCTAAAAGGATAAATTTTTGCTTGATACCCCAAGTATCAGGCAATGTTGTTATAAATGAGCTATCAATCATGTACCAAAGCTCATTGTCATTTTGCTTTTTAACATCTACTATAGAATACAAAGCAGCTCCACTCTCCCCTACAGTATAACTACCAAATTCTGTAAAAATATGTGGTTCGTCCACTTCGCGCTCATCGCAAATGTTTTTGATTTTTTGAATAATCTCATCTGCCATATAACTATAATCATAGTTAAAACCAAGAGAAGTACGAATAGGGAATCCTCCACCAATATCCAATGAATCAAGCGTAGGGCAAACTTTTTTCAGATCACAATACACATTAATGCATTTTGTTAATTCGCTCCAATAATAGGTTGTATCCTTAATCCCTGTATTAATAAAGAAATGGAGCATTTTTAACTCACATTTATTGCTGTTTTTGATATTCGAATTGTAATAATCAATGATGTCTGCTTGGCGAATACCTAGACGAGATGTATAAAACTCAAACTTGGGTTCTTCATCCGTAGCAACACGAATCCCAACCTTAAACTTCTTTTTACAAAGCTTTTCCAATGCTGGTAATTCTTTCTTATTATCCAAGATAGGAATCGCGTTCACAAAACCATCGTTTACCAGTTCACTAATGTATTTTAAATAGGTTGGACGCTTATAGCCATTATTGATAATATAGGTATCTTTCGAAATACGACCATTTTTATGTAATTCGCGCACCAAAGGCACGTCAAATGCGGAAGATGTTTCGAGGTGAATGTCGTTTTTCAAAGCTTCTTCCAATACAAAATGAAAATGAGAACTCTTTGTACAATAACAATATGTATATTTGCCTTTATAATCGGCTCTAGCCATTGCCACATTGAATAATTTTTTGGCTTTTTGGATTTGAGAGCTTATTTTTGGTAAATAACTGATTTTTAGTGGAGTGCCGTACTTTTTAATAATATCCATCAATGGAATATCATTAAAATAGAGTTCATCCTCTATAACATTAAAACCCTCTTGAGGAAAATCAAAGGTTTGCTCTATTAAATCGCGGTATTTATCATCCATTTTGAAAAAGAATTAATTAATAAAAAACAGTTTGCAAATGTAAGTAACTTACTTTGATATTTTTCATCCAATGTAAGTAATTTAAATATTAACACTTCGTTAAAACTAAGACAATTAGCTTATAGAACGAGGTAAAAAACAAAAAATCATGAAAACATTAAAATTTATTGAAGTAAAATCGGAGATTGGAGCTGGTACGCGCGGTGCTAGTATGGGTGTAGATGCCATTAAAATTGCGGCACTCGATTACGGAAGTAATATGTTTAAACAAATTGAGTCAATCGAAGTAAAAACGGAAAATCAACTACTATTTGAAGCAGCAAAAACACCGTATGCAAAAAGAATAGGTGGTGTTTTGGCTATTTATGAGCGATTGGCAAACACAGTTTCTCAAACATTAAAAAAGAATCAACTACCAATTGTGTTGGCGGGTGATCATAGTACAGCAGGAGGAACAATTGCAGGCATTAAAGCCGCTTATCCAAAAGCAAAATTAGGAGTTATTTGGATTGATGCCCATGCTGACATCCATAGTCCATATACTTCTCCTTCAGGTAATTTACATGGAATGCCAATTGCGGCATCTTTAAATGAAGACAATTCTGCAAATCGTGTAAATAAGCCCGACAAAGAAACCATCGACATGTGGAATAAGCTAAAAAAGGTGGGTGGCATCTCTCCTAAAATAACTTATAACGACATTGTTTACATTGGAGTTCGTGATATGGAACCAGAAGAAACCTATTTGCTAAAGAAGCATAAAGTAAAACTATTTACCACCAATGAAGTGAAAAGAAATGGTGTTGAGAAGATTGCCCGCGATACCTTGGCACACCTAAACAGCTGTACGCATATCTATATATCATTTGATGTAGACAGCATGGATTCTTCTATTTCGAAAGGAACAGGAACGCCCGTTCGTAATGGAATAACAGAAAAAGAAGCAGGTAGTTTATTAGTTCGCTTGGTACAAAACGAAAAAGTATGTTGCTTTGAGATTTGCGAAGTAAATCCAACACTAGATAGTGAAAACCTAATGGCAGAAAACACTTTTGAAATTCTTCAAAAAGTGGTTAGTCAGTTTACATTTTAATTTTTGATTGAGAATACATAATTATGACCATTGAACAAACCCTTGCAGGGAAAACAAAAGAAGCATTACATACACTTTACGGAGTTGAATTAGACAAAGTTGTATTTGAAAAAACAAATCCTGATTTTGAAGGTGATTTTACTTTAGTCGTATTTCCTTTTTTAAAAGTTTCCAAGAAAAAACCAGAAGAAACTGCAACTGAAATTGGGACTTATTTAAAAGAAAACACTTCTGAAATAGCATCCTTTAATGTTGTAAAAGGCTTTTTAAACCTTGTTATCGCAGATACTTACTGGTTAAATTATTTTAAGAATATCAATGGAAAGTCATTGATTAACACAACACTTCCTGGAAATGCTCCAACAGTAATGATTGAATATTCTTCTCCAAACACCAACAAACCACTTCACTTAGGTCATGTTAGAAATAACCTTTTGGGTTACTCGGTTTCTGAAATATTAAAAGCTGCAGGTAATAATGTTGTGAAAGTAAACTTGGTTAATGATAGAGGAATTCACATATGCAAGAGTATGTTGGCATGGAAAAATTGGGGGAATGGCGAAACACCAGCTTCCTCAGGTTTAAAAGGAGATCATTTGGTAGGAAAGTATTATGTTGAATTTGATAAGCACTATAAACAAGAGATTGAATCACTAGTAAATCAAGGCAAAACAAAAGAAGAAGCTGAAAAGCAAGCTCCTTTAATGCTTGAAATACAAGAGATGCTTCGCCAGTGGGAAGCTGGCGACAAAGCAACACGAGAGCTTTGGGAAATGATGAATGGTTGGGTTTATAAGGGATTTGAAGCTACTTACAAAATGCTTGGGGTAGATTTCGACAAAACCTATTACGAAAGCAATACTTATTTGTTGGGAAAGGACCTAATTGAATTCGGTTTAAGTAAAGGAGTGTTTAAGAGAAGAGCGGACAATTCAGTATTTATAGACTTAACTGAAGACGGATTGGATGAAAAAACCTTATTAAGAGGAGATGGAACTTCGGTATACATGACTCAAGATCTAGGAACAGCGACCAAAAGAGCTGAAGAAATTAACTTTAGTAAATTGATTTACACCGTTGGTAATGAGCAGGATTATCATTTTAAAGTACTTTTTTTAATTCTAAATAAATTAGGCTATGAGTGGGCAAAAGGTTTGTACCATTTATCGTATGGAATGGTAGAATTACCAAACGGAAAGATGAAATCGCGCGAAGGAACTGTGGTTGATGCTGATGAATTAATGCAAGAAATGATTAATACTGCAGCAAAAACAACTAAGGAATTAGGAAAAGCAGAAGGATTAAGTGAAGACGAAGCGAATCAACTATATTCAACCATTGGATTAGGAGCTTTAAAATACTTTATGCTAAAAGTTGATCCGAAGAAAAAGATGCTTTTTAATCCTGAAGAATCAATTGATTTTAATGGTAATACAGCTCCATTTATCCAATTTAACTATGTTAGAATAAAGGCTTTATTAAGAAAAGCGAAAGAGGGACTTGATAATTTTAATGATCTTGATGTGTTTACACACAACGTTGGCCTTTTAAAGAAAGAAAAAGAATTGATTATTAAGTTGTATCAATTTAATGGTGTGCTTCAACAAGCTGCGAATGAATACAATCCAGCTTTAATTGCAAACTACACCTATGAGCTTGCTAAAGAATACAGTCAATATTATCATGATACGCCTATTTTAAAAGAATCTGGAAAAGATTTGATTTTATTCCGATTGCATTTATCTAAAACTATTGGTATTGCATTAAAATCATCTATGGGATTATTGGGTATTACAATGCCAGAAAAAATGTAATTTGATTTCATAAAAAAAGCCCGCTTCATAATGAAGCGGGCTTTTTTATTATAGATATTTTTATTTCGCTCTAATCAAAGAAACGTATCCTGTGAATTCATATTTTTTACCATCTGCACCATCTGCAGTAACAATGTAGTAATAAGTTCCGTCAGGAGCATCTGAACCATTCTTAGATTTTCCATCCCAACCTAAAGATTCATTGGTTACTTCTGACATTTTTAATCCCCATCTGTCATAAATCACCATTTTGAATTTTGATAAACCTTCTGCTAATACCGGTTTAAAGTAGTCATTGTTACCATCACCATTAGGAGTAAACACATTCGGAATAACTAGTGCAGATAACTCTGTTACATCAATTATGATAGTAGCTGTATCGGTACAACCACTTGCATTAGTAGCAACCAACACAACTAGATAAGAACCAGTTGCTGTATAAGTTGTAGCTGGATCGGTAGCAGTAGATGTTTGACCATTTCCTAAATCCCATGAATATGAAACAGCATTTGTACTTCCATTCGTAAAGTTCACACTCAACGGTGCTAAACCAGTTGTAGGCGTAGCTGTAAATGCTGCATTTATTCCATCTACACTAATAACTTGAGTCGATGTTTGCTGACAAATTCCTGAGCCTACCGTGTAAGTGATTGAAACATTACCAGACAATCCAGAAGGATTAAATGTATTTCCTGTTACTCCTGTACCAGACCAAGTTCCACCAGGAGTTCCTGTAACAAGGGTATTTAAATCAATACTTGCAGCACCTGCGCATATTGAAGCTGGAAGTGTATATGCTGCATTTCCACTTTGAATAATTACAATATTCATCGTGTCTGTGTCGCCACAAGCACCTGCAACTGTATACGTAATTAAATTATTACCAACAACTGCTTGGTTTGGATTAAATGCACCAGTAGCAGGGTCTGTAATACCTGTTCCACTCCATGTTCCACCACCTGTTGCTGCTGTTAAAACAGATCCTATTGCATCAGAACAGAATGGACCAGCTTGTGTGATTGTAGCATTTGCATTTGGAGTAACAGTAATTGTATGTGATTCAGTACCAATACAAGGTGCTGTTCCAACAGTGTATGTTACATTTATTGGACCAGACAAACCTGCTGGATTGAATGTATTTCCAGTAACTCCAGTACCAGACCAAGTACCACCCGTTGTTCCTGTTAATAATGTATTCAAGTTAATAGAAGCGGCATCAGCACAAAGTGATGCTGGTTGTGTCCATGTTGGACTAGCACCTGGAACAATGTTAATTTGAATTGTATCTGTACCAGCGCAAGCACCTGTTACAGCATAAGTAATCACATTTACACCTGGGGTAGCTGTAGCTGGATCAAAATTTCCAGTAGTAGCATTTGTAATACCATTACCTGACCAAGTACCACCTCCAACATTTGCAACTAAGTTGAATGCAGGAACATTAGAACAAGTAGTAGGAACAGATGTAATAGCCGGTGTAACAGTAGAAGAAACGACTACAGTATTTGAAACCGTACTTGTACAACCACCTGCACCTGTTACAATTAACGTAGTAGTATAACTACCAGCAGTAGCATACGTAAATGTAGGATTTTGTGTGGTTGCATCAGACGACCCATTGTTATCGAAATCCCACGACCATGATAAAATTGGCCCAGGTGTTAATGTAGAAGCATCAGTAAATTGTGTTGGTGAACCCACACAAACTGTATTTGTTGTAAATGCTGCTGTAGGAGTTGGATTTCCTGCAACTGTAGTTGATAAAGAGAAGCTACAAGGAGCATTTGGAGGTGTTGTTTGAGTAACCATGTTTACAGTATAAACACCTGGCTGATTAATTGTTGCAACTTGAGATGTACCACCAGAAACGATTCCAGGACCAGACCAAGTATAGGTTCCTAAACCAGCTGGTGCTGTAAGTGTCATATTTTGTCCACCACAGATAGAGGCTGCGGATTGTTGAATAGCAGGTAAATAATTACATTCAGCATCTATATAAGCATAACCATCATGTGATCCACCATTTGGAGGAGAGTTATTACAATCACCAGTTATAAAACGAATTGTAACATCCTGACCAATATATGGAGCCAAAGGAATTAATACTGTTGTCCAATTTTTATATTTAATACCACTTCCATTATCAATTAATCCTGTTGCATTGGTTGCATCAACATCAATTGACGCACAAGAGATTGCGTTTCCTGATCCATCGAACATTCTTACTTGAAAGAATGGTTGTTCATTTTGAGGATGACCAGCATCTTCAAGAACCACTGCATAATGGTATACAAAATAAGGAACACCTGCACTTACCTGATAAGTTTGTTTTAATAGTGCTGAGTTATTTCCACCGCCACCATCATCTCCTAAACGGAAAGAAGCTCCGCCACCACCTGGGAATACACAAGGAATTGCAGTAATATTAGGGTCGTTTCCACTTGTCATAATAACATGCTGACCTGTACCAGAATTAATACCCGGATTATCAAAACCGGCAGTAATTGTTGGATCCCATGGACTAGCACCTGCTCCCCAAGAACCTTCCCAACCAGCAGTTGTTTGTGTTTCAAAATCACCATTCTGGCAAGGTTGTCCCGGACCAAAAGGCTTTACAGGATTCCCTAAAGCTTTATTTTTTTTGCTCCCATCTTTTTCGAAATTTTTATAGAGCTCTTTGTATTTTTTAAGCTCTTGAGCATAATTTTGCTTCAAATTGGATGAAGTAATTTTCCCTTCAGCAATTGAAACTGATATAAATCGAATGTCTGCTTTTACGAATGGCTTAATGTATTCTAAAAACTCTTTCTCGTTAGATTTGTTTTTTACAACATGCTTAGAAATAGCTGTTAAAACTTGATTCAAACTAGTGTATCCAGTAACAACCTTAGCCTTATCAACCGCTTCTTTTTTTGTTAATTCATGATGATCCACTGCTTTTTTATTACCTTGCGGTTGAGCAATTGCAATCGAAGAAATTAAAACAAATGAAAATAAAGAATAAATTTTTCTCATTATGAAAATGGGTTTAAATGTGTTTATTTTAGTTTAACAAGTTTAAACAATATTTCCATTCTTTTTTTTCTTCGAGTTGTTTAATTTATCAGATAGTCAAATATTTTCCGAACTTTTCAACACGAAGCGAAATTTAAGACTATTAAAGGTAACTTTGAAGCCTATAATAATTTTATGTCAAATAACTACCTAGATGAATTAAATCCTGTTCAAAGGCAGGCTGTTGAGTGTACTGAAGGTCCCGAAATGATTATTGCGGGTGCTGGTTCTGGGAAAACACGCGTTCTAACATATAGAATTGCTCATTTAATGCAAAAAGGAGTCGACCCTTTTAATATACTCTCGCTTACATTTACAAACAAAGCCGCTCGCGAAATGAAAGAGCGTATTGCAAAAATTGTTGGAGCAAGTGAAGCAAAAAACATTTGGATGGGAACCTTTCACTCTGTTTTTGCTAGGATTTTAAGAAGCGAAGCAGAAAAACTCGGATATCCTTCCAATTTTACAATTTATGATACGGATGATGCTAAAAGTTTAATAAAAACCATCCTTAAAGAACAAGGTTTAGATGATAAAATTTACAAGCCTGGCAGTGTTCTATCACGAATTTCAGCTGCAAAAAACAATCTAATTACAGCTCAACAATATTTGAATAATGCTCAAATACAAGAAGAAGACCGAATGGCTGTAAAGCCAAAAATGGGAATCATTTACCAACAATATGCAAGCAGATGCTTTAAAGCTGGTGCGATGGATTTTGATGATTTACTTTTTAACACAAATGTACTTTTAAGGGATTTTCCAGCTGTTTTACATAAATACCAGCACAAATTCAAATATATATTAGTGGATGAGTATCAGGATACAAACTTTTCGCAATATGTAATCGTGAAACAATTAGCTGCCGCATTTAGAAACATTTGTGTGGTTGGCGATGATGCGCAAAGTATTTATGCATTCCGAGGAGCAAACATTCAAAACATTTTAAATTTCGAAAAAGATTATCCTGAATTAAACACTTACAAATTAGAACAAAATTATCGCTCAACTAAAAACATTGTTGGAGCTGCGAATACGGTAATTTCAAAAAACACCGAACAACTAAAAAAGAATGTTTTCACGGATAATGAAGAAGGTGAAAAAATAAAAGTTGTTAAAACAGAAAGTGATAATGCAGAAGGAAATTTTGTAGCCAATTCCATTTTTGAAACCAAAATGAATGAACAAGCTAACAATAAAGACTTCGCTATTTTATATCGTACCAATGCACAATCGCGTGCAATGGAGGAAGCTTTGCGTAGACAAAATATTCCTTATCGTATTTATGGTGGCTTATCATTTTATCAACGAAAAGAGATTAAAGATTTACTTTCCTACTATCGATTAACAATCAATAATCATGACGAAGAAGCATTAAAACGTATAATTAATTACCCTGCAAGAGGTATTGGCGATACAACACTCGACCGATTAATTATTGCGGCAAATGACCATGATGTAAGTATCTGGACCGTAATCGAAAACATCAATCAATTCGAAACCGGCATTAATGCTGGGGCAAAAGCGAAAGTAGATGAATTTGCAACTATGATCAAAAGCTTTTCAGCTATGCTAGCTTCTCATAATGCTTATGACTTAGGACAACATGTTGCAGTTCACTCTGGAATATTAAGAGATTTATATGCCGATAAAACTCCTGAGGGTGTTAGCCGACATGAAAATATCCAAGAATTATTAAATGGATTAAAAGAATTTTCGGAAAGTGAAATAGAATTGTTTGATGAAGGGAATGATGAAAATGAAACAACTACTTCTGCAGAAGTAAAACCATCCGAAGCAGAATCAACTAGCAATGGAACACTATTTTCATTTGAAGAAGAGAAAACAGCTGAAAACACAGTTCCATTAGAAAAAGGTGCACCAACCTTAACATTGTTTATGCAAGACATCGCATTGATGACCGATGCAGATAAAAATGTTAAAACAGAAGAAGATAAAAACAAGGTTGCATTAATGACGATTCATGCCGCTAAAGGACTTGAATTTAAATACGTTTACATTGTTGGATTGGAAGAAAATTTGTTCCCATCACAAATGAGTTTAACCTCTAGAGCTGATCTTGAGGAGGAAAGACGTTTATTTTATGTAGCAATAACTCGCGCTGAAAAAAGAGCTACACTTTCTTTTTCTACCACACGCTACCGTTGGGGGAATTTAATTTACAGTGAACCAAGTCGATTTATTGAAGAATTGGACGAACAATATGTTGAATTCCCAAGAGAAAATAACAACCGCTTATTTGGTGAAGAAGAAACCAATACTGTAAAAGCAAAGTTGAACATTAGTAAACCGCAACAACAATTTGTTCAGCGACCTGTAATTGGTAAAAAATTGGTAAAAGTAAATGCTGCAAAAAAAGCAACATCCGATTTCGATACAGAGAGTTTAAGAGATTTGCAAGTAGGCATGCAAGTAGAACACGAACGATTTGGTAGTGGAAAAGTAATAAACATGGATGGTGAATTTCCGAACAATAAAGCAACGGTATTCTTTGATGGTGTTGGCCAAAAACAACTCCTTATTAAGTTTGCGAAATTGAGAATTGTTGGGTAATTTACTCAGTAAACTTATATCCTACTCCTCTTATTGAATGGAAAAACTTGGGTTCACGTTGATTGGGCTCAAAGTATTTTCGGAACGATAATATGTAATTATCGATTGTTCTTGAGGATGGATAAACATCTGTGCCCCATACTTGATCAAGAATATCTTCGCGAGAAACAACTTCGCCTTTTCGTTCAATTAATAATTTCAAAAGAGCGATTTCACGTTTTGTAATTTCGCGCTTTTCACCATTAGTATCAGTTATTTCAAATGTATTAAAATTGATTTGATTGTTGCCGAATGTGTATACATCCAAACTTTTTTCTGACACCCCACTACTCCTTCTCAACAATATTTGAACACGCAACAAAAGTTCTTCAAGGTTAAATGGCTTCGTCAAATAATCATCAGCACCTAATTTTAATCCTGTAATTCGATCTTCGCTGGAAGCTTTTGCAGTTAAAAACAGAACAGGCACTTTTACATTTTCTTTTCGTATTTCCTCACACACATCAAAGCCATTCATTTCGGGCAACATTACATCTAAAACAATTAAATCAAAGGACTGTTTTCTAAATTCCTTCAATGCATCAATTCCCGTAATTGCAGACACCACAGCATACCCTTCCAACTCCAGATTTAACTGAATTGTTTTCAACAGATGTTCTTCATCTTCTACTAAAAGTACCTTACGCTGTATCATAAACTTCTGTAAAGTTAATAAAATGCTGAATTTAGCGGAAACAATATTTATTACCTTTGTGTTTATTATAAAAAAACAGATTATGAGCAATCAAGCAGTTGAATCTATTTTACTAAATTCAAAACTATCATCCGACTTAAAATCCATCGCAGAAAAAGTATACGCAAAGCAGCGTATTACTTTTGAAGAAGGTGTTCTATTATATAACAAAGCAGAATTAGGTTATTTAGGCGTTTTAGCAAACTATATCCGTGAGCAAAAAAACGGAAACAATGTTTATTTCAATCGTAATTTTCATATTGAACCTACAAATATTTGTGTGTTTGATTGCAAATTTTGTTCTTACTCACGCTTATTAAAAAACAAAGAAGAAGGCTGGGAATTATCCGAACAACAAATTATTGATATTGTAAAAAAATACGATGGACAGCCAGTTACGGAAGTTCACATAGTTGGTGGTGTACACCCAAAAATGGGCTTAATGTATTTTGCAAATTTGATAAAAAAAGTAAAAGAAATTCGTCCCGATATTCATGTAAAAGCTTTTACTGCTGTTGAATTAGAATACATGTGTCGCAAAGCAAAAGTGAGTTATGAAGAAGGATTGCGAATTTTAAAAGAGCATGGACAAGATTCATTACCTGGGGGAGGTGCTGAAATTTTTGATGAACAATTACGAAAAGAAATTTGCGAAGATAAATGTACTGCTGCTGAATGGTTAGAAATTCATGAAACTGCACATAAACTTGGAATGCCATCCAATGCAACCATGTTGTATGGCCATGTTGAAACGTTTGAACACCGTGTGGATCATATGAATCGTTTGAGAAATCTACAAGATAAAACAGGCGGATTCAATACATTTATTCCATTAAAATTTCGTAACCAGGGCAATCAAATGAGTCATATTGCCGAAGTAAGTGTAATTGAAGATTTAAGAAATTATGCTATTTCACGCATTTACATGGATAACTTTAACCATCTAAAAGCATATTGGCCAATGATTGGAAGAACAACGGCTCAATTATCGTTAGCATTCGGAGTAGATGATGTGGATGGGACAATTGATGATTCTACGAAAATTTATTCAATGGCAGGTGCTGAAGATCAAAACCCAGCATTAACTACTGAACAATTGGTTGAATTAATTAAACAGGCGGGAAGAACTCCAATTGAACGAGATACGCTTTACAATGTAATCACCGATTACACCAATTACGATTTTAATAAAGTAACTGCATAAAAAAATCCCCTTCCAAAATTGGAAGGGGATTTTTATTTAAATCGCTTCGACAATTATTTTACAATCATCATTCGCTTAGTTTCTGAGTAAACAATTTTATTATTGTTTTTCATTTCTATTTTATAGAAATAACTTCCATCTGCATATTTTTCTAAATCAGCGATTTCAACAGAATGTTTTCCTATTGATGTTGCTTGATTTAAAATTGATTTTACTTTACGACCTGTAACATCAAACAATTCAATAGTAACAGTTGCATCTTGAGCTAATGTGAAATCAATTTGTGTTTTTCCACTTGCTGGATTTGGATAATTCTGACCAATTACATTTTCAAATGCATCAGCACCATCAATCCCCAAAGTACTTGGACAAATTCTGTAAATTGCACCCGTGGTTGTATAACCACCTTTTAAAGCATAAATACAACCATTTGTTCCTTGTTTAATATCTGTAATTCCACCTGAAGTAGTAATATCTGCAAATGTTACTTTGCTAGAAACAACATCATATGCTGGAGCATTTCCTAAAGTTAAATCATAAAGTCTACCATAATCATTATCGGCAACCAAAATATGATTATCAAATTCTGGCATAACTGTTCCAGAATAATACAAACAGCCCGAAACAGCAGGCAATGGAGTCCCCCAAGTAGTTAATGGAGCAGTAAATGCAGGGTTAGAACAAGGAGTTGTTGTTGCTCCGCCAGTGGTAACAGTAAAATTACCTTCACAAGAAGCCCAACCGTAATTTGCTCCTTTGTGAATGATATTGAATTCATCCCAATCGTTCCAACCATTTTCAGAAACATACATACTGTCGGTAACTGGACTAAAACACATCCCAAACGTATTGCGATGACCATAGGTCCAAATACGATCATCATTACCAGTTAATGGATTGCCATCATCGTAATAAGGATTATCAGTTGGAATTGTACCATCGGTGTTTATTCTTAGTACTTTCCCGTATGGATTTGTTAATTTGTTAGCATAATTTAGAGTGGAATTCCCTTGATTAAAGGCTAAATCACCTATTTCGATGTACAACTTAGTTGGCTCACCTGGGTTTATTTTAATTATTCCTCCAAAGTGATTACCAGGAAAAGTGGCAGCTGAAGTAGCGTATTGGTGATCAAAAATCAATGTTGGATTTATTCCAACATTTGCATTTTCGGTAAATCTTACAACACGAATTCTTAAATCATTTTGTGCAGCATTGCGGTAATCGTAATAAGCATAAACGTAATGATTATTAGCGAAATCAGGATCAACTGTTATCCCTAACAATCCTCTTTCAAAATCAGAATCAACCAAACTTGTTAAATCATAAAAATTACCCAAGGCAGCACCACTTGCACTAAATATTTTAATAAAGGCATTTGCTGCAGGAAAAGAATTGTCACCTTTTTGAGTGATTAAATAGCGTCCATCTGGTAACCAGTCGAAAGCAACCGGATAACGTAAGTTACTTATAATTGTAGTTTGTGTGTAATTGGTTGGCAAAGTTTGTGCACCAACCGAAGCAGATAAACTCAAAGCAATTGAAAGAGACAGTAAAATTTTTTTCATAGTAATTTGGGGTTTAGAGAAGAACAAATATAATAAATTCGAACAATCCATACGCTTAATTTACAATAAGTTTTATATTTGAGCCGATGAATACTGTATATGTTTTATTAGGAGGAAATAAAGGCGAAAGGCTTACAAATATTGAAAAAGCGATTTCTTTTATTGAAGAATTAGTCGGTCCGACTTCTAATAAATCGAAAATTTATGTCACAGCAGCTTGGGGTAACACAAATCAGCCCGATTTTTATAACCAAGTAATTTGTGTTAGCACTACATTATCAGCTCCAGCTTTACTAAAAACGCTACTTTCAATAGAAAATAAACTAGGAAGACAAAGAGGGAATGAAAAATGGCAAGCAAGAACCATTGATATTGATATTCTTTTTTTTAATGATGAAATCATAAACTTGCCAGACTTGACAATCCCACATCCCTACCTTCATGAACGAAAATTCACGTTGATACCATTTTCAGAAATTGCACCGAATTTTATCCATCCGGTTTTCAACAAATCAATTACTGAACTAAATAATGAATGCACTGATTTACTAGAAGTAAATCCATTACTAACGTAAATTTCGTATGAAGCAGGAATTAAACTATAATTTTATTGCAATTGAAGGCAATATTGGTGCTGGGAAGACTTCTTTTGCAACAAAATTTGCTCAAGAAACAGGTGCTCGCTTAATACTAGAACAATTTGCTGAAAATCCATTTCTACCAAAATTCTATGAAGATCCAGAAAAACATGCCTTTCCTCTCGAATTGTCCTTTTTAGCAGAACGCTATCATCAATTAAAAAACGAGTTTAGTAATCAAGATCTTTTTCAGCCTAATCTAGTTTCAGATTATTATTTTTTGAAATGTTTGATTTTTGCAAAAGCAAACTTAAAAGGTGATGAGTTTGATTTATACACCAAATTGTTTCATATCATCAACGACTCATTACCGAAACCCGATTTATTTGTTTTTTTATACCATAGCATTGAAAGACTGCAAGAAAACATAAAAAAAAGAGGGAGAAGCTACGAACAAAATATATCAGATGACTATTTAATGAAAATTCAAACCACTTATTTTGATTTCATTAGACAACTGAATAACCAGCGAATTGTAATTGTGGATGTTAACCGACTCGATTTTGTGAATATTGAAAGTGATTACAAATTACTTAAATCCTCATTAAACGAACCTTATCAGGTGGGGATTACACGTATTTCGCTTTAAATGGCATTTATTTATAAAATCGAGGCTCAAAAACTTTCATAATATCAAAAAATAGTTATTTTTGCACCTTAGTAAGTATAAGTAATAAAACGTAAATTAAGATCTAACAAACAAAACAATGAAAAAGCAATCTTTACAAACATTAGGTTTGGCCTTTGTTGCAGTTGTAGGCTTTACAGCATGTAACGGACTAGGTAAATTGGTGAAAAATGCCGATAAAATTACCTACAAAGTAACTCCAGACCCAATTGAAATGCATGGCGACAGCATCGCTACTGTTAATATTTCAGGTACATATCCTGCAAAATTATTCCCTAAAAAAGCAACAGTTACTGTTACACCAGTTATTAAATACAATGGTGGTGAAAAAACTTTAAAACCAGTTACTTTAGTAGGTGAAAAAGTAGAAGGTGCTACAGGACAAAAAATTGCTTATAAAACAGGAGGAAGCTTCTCTCACACAACTGATAAAGTAGCTTACACTCCAGAAATGAAAAATGCAACAGTAGAATTAAGAGCTACTGGAGCTGTAAAATCAAAAACAAAAGAATTACCAGCTAAAAAAGTAGCAGATGGAACAATGGTTACATCTTTATTAGTTAAAGCTGATGATAAATCAATTATTGGAAAAGATAATTTCCAAAAAATTGTTCCTCAAACAACTAACACTAACATTTTCTTTACAATCAACCAATCTCAGGTTCGTGGTTCAGAAATGACAAGTGCTGAAAACAAAGCGTTCAAAGAATATGTGACTAAATCAGTTACTAATCCTAACGTTATTTTCAAAAGCATGAATGTTTCTGCTTATGCATCACCAGATGGTGAATTAAGCCGTAATGCTGATTTAGCTGAAAACCGTGCGAAAGAAGCTACAAAAGCAATGATGACAATGTTTAAAGACAAAAAAACAAAAGTTGACACTGCTTCTAAAGAAGCTTTCTATAACAAAGTTACAACTGCTGAAGATTGGGATGGTTTCAAAAAAGCAATGGAAGCTTCTTCTATCGCTGATAAAGAATTAATCTTACGTGTATTAACGATGTATCCTGACGGAGAAGTTCGTGAAAAAGAAATCAAAAATTTATCTAAAACTTATACTGAAGTTGCAGATCAAATTTTACCAAAATTACGTAGAGCTGCATTAACATTAAATACAGACTTAAAAAGCCGTACTGATGAACAAATCATGGCTTTAGCTAAATCTACTTACGATAGCTTATCTGTAGAAGAAATTCTTTATGCTGCTACATTAACAAACGATTTAAACGAAAAGTTAGACATCTACAAAAAAGCTGAAACAAAATATGCTTCAGATTGGAGAACATCTAACAACGTTGGTTGTATCTATTTAATGCAAAACAAGTTAAACGATGCTGAAGCTCAATTCAAAAAAGCAGATGCTGCATCGGCTAGCAATCCAATCGTTAAAAACAACTTAGGAATTTGCGCTCGTTGGAAAGGTGACCGCAAAGCTGCAATGGACTTATTTAAATCTGCTACAAGTGCAGGTAAAGAAGTATCTTACAACATGGGTATCGTTGAAATTCAAAATGGTAACTATGGTGCAGCGGTTTCTAACTTTGGTGGCGAAAGCACATTCAATTCTGCTTTAGCTAAATTGTTAAACGGAAATTCTGATGGTGCAATGAGCACAATTGATAATTCAACTGAAAAAGAAGCTGCGTTATCTTTCTACTTAAAAGCAGTTGCTGGTGCTCGTCAGGGTAAAGCTGATGTTATCACAAACAACTTAAAAGTTGCAATCCAAAAAGATGCTTCTTTCAAACAAATGGCAAAAGAAGATGTTGAATTTATTAAGTTCCGCGAAAATGCTGACTTTAAAGGTTTAACAAACTAAATTTACTCCTTACTACTTATCAAAATGCTCCATAGAAATATGGAGCATTTTTTTTTCATAAATTATGAATTCAACCCTATATTTGTAAAAAAAACAAATGAACTCATTCAAAAAACTACTAACTACTACAATACTGGGTTCAGGGATGTATTTACTGTATGGATTTTCATCAAGCGAAAATCCGATTACATACTCGAATCAATCTCTCGCTACTAGCGACTCCACAAAAAAAGAGTATTACCTTGAAATGAAAGGCAATGTTCGTAAGTCAAAAATAAGTGATAAAGAGGAGAGCAAATCTCTTGACAGTGCTCTGATTACAATATACATGAATGAAATCCCTTTTTCAGAAACGTGGACGAATAAAAAAGGAAAATGTGCATTCAAACTTCCATTAGGCAAAAAGTTTAAAATTGAAGTTTCGAAATTAGGTTATGTTTCCAAACTATTTGAAGTAGAAACAAATGTTCCGAGTGATAAAAAGGATGAATACAGCTTCAGTTTTGATATTGACATTTTTGAGGAAATAAAAAACCTGGATGTTTCTGTATTAAAAAAGCCTATTGCAAAGGTTAGTTATAACATAATTATGGAGCAATTTGCTTACGACATCAATTATACAAGTAGAATTAACTTGGAGTTAAAAAAGATGTACAAAAGCTATTATTTGCTTCAAAAAATGGAAAATGATTCCATTGACACCAATTCAAAAAAATTACCAACTCCACCTAAAAAATAATTCACCCAATCATTCTTATGTTCCTCATAATAATGTAGTGTACTGATTAAAATGCTTTCTCTTGCTTTTTAGAGAGATTTAAGCGCATTAAACCTAAACTATTTACTCTTTTTCTAGCGCAAAGCAATCACACAAACATACGGACGAAATAAGTATATTCTAAAATAGAATAAGACATTATAGAAAAAGAAAAGGCTCCAAAACTGGAGCCTTTTCTTTTAATTGTATTTATGCTTGATTAACGAACCAATGTAAACGATCCTTTTTTGAAATACTCTTTTCCATCGAATCCTTTAGCAGAAATGATGTAGTAATATGTTCCATCAGGAGCAAGAACCCCACTCGCTGTTCTTCCATCCCAACCGCCATTGGTTGTATGCCATTCGTATTCTTTTAAGCCCCAACGGTTGTATATTTCAGCATCCATTGTTTCTAAACCTTTGTTTTGTACTCCGAATATATCATTCGTTCCATCATCATTCGGTGAGAATACGTTTGGAATAACGAATACAGAGTTTATATAAACATCAATTGTTGAACAAGCTGTATCAGCGCAACCCAATCCATTATCTGCATACAAACAAACTGTAAATATTCCCGTTTGATTATAAGTAAATGTTGGATCTGTTAATGTTGAAGGCAATCCTGTTCCAAAATCCCAAACATAGTTATTTGCTCCAGTACTTCCATTCGTAAATTGAACTAATAAAGGTGTTTCACCTGTATTTGGAGAAGCCGTAAAAGAAGCTACAACCGCATTAGTTGAAGTTACGTTAAACTGGCTTGAAGTAATTTGTGTAGAGCAATTGTTTCCATCTACCACCGTAAGTGTATAAGAACCAGGTCCAACGTTTGTTAAATCAATTGTTGTTCCTACTGTATCGCCAATAGCATTTGTCCAATAATAATTAACGGTAGGCTGACCAGAAACCAATACTATTCCAGTTATAGACCCTGTACTAGTTCCACAATCAGCTGATGTTACAGTAATTGTAGTAGTATCTAAAACAGGTAATGGATTGATTGTAATTGTAACTTGACCAGAAGCACTAACACATGGTCCAACAGTTTCTGTTACCCAGAATGTAGTTGTTCCGGTTATTCCAGTTGGAGTTAAAGGATTACCTGTACTTACCAAGGTAGTTAAACCTGCATCAGAATACCAATTAATTGTACCACCAGATGAACCAGCAGTGATTGGGTTAATTGAAGCTCCAGCACAATAAGCAGCAGGATTGGTAACAAGTGGTGCTGTCGCAATCGGATTGATTGTCAATACAAGACTATCCATAACACTTCCACATGCACCAGCTGGATCATTTGTTGTTATGTATAAAGTAACAAGACCTGCTGTAGTATCAGCAGAAGAAGGAGTGTATGTAGCATTTAATAAACTAGAATTATCAAATACTCCTGTACCACTTGTTGTCCAAGTAGAACTAGTTGCGCTACCACCTATTGATGAACCATTAAATGTTAAGGATGCACCAGCACAAATAGATGTATCATTTCCAGCTAACACAGTTGCTGCTTGATTAATTGTAATTTGAGTAGAATCAACTGCTTGTGCACAACCACCCGCAGCAACAATTGTATTTGTAATGGTATACGTACCAGGTGTAGAGTTTGCTAAATCAACCTCACCAGTACTTCCATTTATTGTTAATCCAGAAGTAGAAGTAAATACTCCTGCACTAGCGCCTACTGTAAACGAAGGCAATGGATTTGTTCCTGTTTGACAGAATGGTGTTGCATATGTAAATGCAGCACTTGGAGCAGTTGTAATTGTAACTGATGCCGTTGCTGTATTCGGACATACACCATTTGTTGTATAAGTAACGGTGTAAGTACCTAATGTACTCGCACTTAAATCGATTAAGCCTGTAGATGCATTAATAACAGCCCCAGCAGGTGAAGCTGTAAATGTTCCTCCAGCTAAACCTGTTACAGTTGCCGCAGGATCTGTACCTGTTTGACAGAATGTTGAACCAGGATATGTAAACGATGCATCGTCCAAAGGAGTAATTAGCAATACTAAATTATCTACAGCTTGTGTACAAACACCAGTAGGATCATCAGTAGTTATTGTTAAAGTAACTGTTCCTGCAGCTACGTCAGCAGCTGATGGACTATATGTTCCAGTTAAACCTGTTGCATTACTAAATGTTCCTGTTCCACTTGTTGTCCATGTTACAGCTGTTGCACTACCTCCCATAACTCCCGTTAAGGCAAAAGTACTTGCTTCACAAACAGAACCATCGACACCAGCATTAACAGTAGCGATTGGATCAATCACAATTGTACTTGTAGCAATTGCAGGAGCACAACCAGCAGAAGCAGCAATTGTATTTGTTATTGTGTACGTTCCAGGAGCACTCGCTGCTAAATCAATTTGACCTGTAGAAGGATTTGTAAATACAATACCAGCAGGACTAGCAGTAAATGTACCTGCACTAGCACCAACTGGGAAAGTAGGAGTTGTTGTTCCTGTTTGGCAGAATGGTGTTCCATAGCTAAATGTAGCGTCTGGAGCGGCAGTTAATGTTACGCTAATTGTTGAGTTGTTTGGACAAATACCGTTTGAAGTAAATGTGATAAAGTAGTTTCCTAATGTACTTGCACTTACATCAATTAAACCTGTTGTGTTATCCAAGAATACTAAACCTGCAGGTGTAGCAGTAAATGTTCCAGAAACTGCACCTGCTAATGTTGCAACAGGATCAGTACCTGTTTGACAGAATGTTGAACCTGGATAAGTGAAACTTGCATTATCTTGTAAATTGATAGTAAGCACCATATTATCTGTAACTACACCACAAACCCCAGCAGGATCATTCGATGTAATTGTTAATGTTACCGTTCCAGCAGCAATATCCGCAGCCGAAGGATTATATGTTGTTACAGGAGATGTAGCACTTCCAAATGTTCCTGTTCCAGAGCTAGACCAAAGAATTGAAGATGTACTTCCTCCAAATGCACCCGTTAAACTTGCACTTAAATTTGAACAAATTGTTGCATCTGGACCAGCATTAACTGTAGCAGCAGGATTAATTGTTAAAGTCATTACATCTGTTGCAGCTGGACATGGGCCCGCTGGATCATTTGTTGTAATAGTTAATGATACAGAACCTGCAGCTATATCCGCAGCAGATGGTGTATAAATAGGTGTTAAGGATGTAGATGAACTAAATGAACCAGAACCTGTTGTTGTCCATGTTACTGAAGTAGCACTACCACCCATAGTACCTGCTAATGTATAAGTAGAAGAACTACAAATAGTCGCATTACCACCAGCAGAAACAGTTGCTGCTGGATTAATTGTAATTGTCATTGTACTTGTAACAACAGGGCAAGGTCCTACTGGATCGTTTGACGTTATTGTTAATGTTACAGTTCCTGCAGCTATATCAGCAGCTGAAGGCGTGTAGGTAGGAGTTGTAATGTTGGGATTACTGAAAGTTCCAGTTCCAGAAGAAGTCCATGTAACAGTAGTTGTTGAACCACCCAAGGTACCTGCCAATGTATAAGTACTACCAGCACAAATTGTTGCATTTGCACCTGCAGTTACAACAGCAGCTGGATTGATTGTTAATGTCATACTTGCAACTGCAGCTGGACAAGGACCAGCAGGATCGTTACTTGTAATTGTTAATGTAACATTACCGTTTGCAATATCTGTAGCAGATGGTGTGTACACAGCAGTAGTACTATTTGCATTACTGAATGTTCCAGAACCACTTGTTGTCCAAGTGATTGATGTTGCACCACCACCCATTGTACCATTTAAAGCATAAGTAGTTCCACCACAAATTGTAGCATTCGAACCAGCCGTAACCGTAGCAGCAGGATTAATGGTTAATACCATATTTGCTGTTGCTGCTGGACAAGGACCAACAGGATCATTACTTGTGATCGTTAATGTTACTGTACCTGCAGCAATATCAGCAGCTGAAGGTGTATATGTTGCTGTTGTAGAAGCACTATTATTAAATGTACCTGTTCCAGATGTTGTCCAAGTAATTGAACTTGCTCCACCACCCATTGTACCAGCTAATGTATAAGTTGACCCAGAACAAATTGTTGCAGCCGAACCTGCAGAAATAGTAGCTGCTGGACTTATTGTTAATGTTAATGCAGATGTTGCAGCAGGACAAGGACCTGCTGGATCATTTGTTGTTAATGTCAAAATAACTGAACCTGCAGAAATATCAGCTGCAGAAGGTGTATAAGTTGCATTTAATGCTGTTGCATTACTGAATGAACCACTACCACTTGTTGTCCAAGTTGAACTTGTTGCACCACCACCTATTGATCCTGCTAATGTATAAGTAGAACCAGAACAGATAGTTGAGTTAGCACCAGCTGTTGCTGTTGCTGCTGGGTTGATTGTTAACACCAATGAACTTGTTACAGCAGGACAAGGTCCAGCTGGATCGTTAGTTGTTAATGTCAATGTAACTGAACCCGCAGAAACATCCGCAGCAGATGGTGTATAGGTTGCGCCTAATAATGAAGTATTATTGAAAGAACCTGAACCAGAAGATGACCAAGTTCCTGATGTTGCACTACCACCAATTACACCAGCTAAGGTATAAGTACTACCAGCACAAATTGTTGCAGCTGAACCTGCATTCGCAGTTGCTGCTTGGTTAATAGTTAAGACTAATGAACTAGTTACTGCTGGACAAGGTCCTGCAGGATCATTCGTTGTAATCGTAAGTGTTACAGTTCCAGCTGCAATGTCAGCAGCAGAAGGAGTATAAGTTGCATTTGCAGCAGATGCAGAACTAAATGAACCAGTACCAGTCGATGACCAAGTTAAAGAACTTGCACTTCCACCAATTACACCTGCTAATGTATAGGTGCTACCTGCACAAATTGTTGCAGCTGAACCAGCATTCGCAGTTGCTGCTTGGTTAATTGTAATTGTAGCTGTAGCACTCGCTGGAGCACAGCCACCTGATGCAGCAATTGTATTTGTAACCGTATAAGTTCCTGGAGTACTTGCAGATAAATTAACTTGACCTGTATTTACATTTACAAAAACTAAACCTGCAGTTGAAGAGAAAGTTCCTGCTGTTGCTCCACCACTAAATGTAGGAGAAGGATTGGCATCTGTTGTACAATATGGACCAGCATAACTAAATGTTGCAATTGGAGCCAATGTAATAGTAACGTTCACCGAACTTGTGTTTGCACAAGGCCCAGGAGTTGTATAAGTAATTGAATACGTTCCTAAGGTACTCGCAGCTAAGTTAATTAAACCTGTAGAAGCATTGATTGATAAACCAGCTGGTGTGAAAGTGAATGTTCCACCTGCTACACCAGTAATGGTTGGTGTAGGGTTTGTTCCGGTTTGACAATAAGTAGCAGAACCAAAAGTAAATGAAGCATTTTGCAATGGAGTAATTGTTAATACCATTGCATCGGAAACTGCTGGACAAGGACCAGCGGGATCATTTGTTGTAATTGTTAAGGTTACTGAACCAGCACTAATATCACTTGCTGAAGGAGTATAAACAGGGTTAACTGCTGAGGCATTACTAAATGTACCACTTCCACTTGTTGTCCAAGTTGATGAAGTTGCTGCACCACCTCTAGAACCATTTAATGTATATGTCTGATTTGCACAAATTGTCGCATCTGCACCAGCATTAACTGTTGCTGCTGGACTTATTGTTAAAATCATTGATGAAACAGCTGCAGGACAAGGACCAGCTGGGTCATTTGTTGTCATTGTAAGTGTTACAGTTCCTGCTGAAATATCAGCAGCAGAAGGAGTATACGTAGGTGTAACGGATGTTGTACTGCTAAATGAACCACTTCCAGAGCTAGTCCATGTTACTGAAGTTGCACTACCTCCTATTGAACCAGGTAACGAATATGTTGTTCCTCCGCAAATTGTAGCTGCAGGACCAGCACTTGCAGTTGCACCAGGGTTAATGGTTAATACCATACTTGCTGTTGCAGCAGGACAAGGACCTGCTGGATCATTTGTTGTAATAGTTAATGTTACAGAACCAGCTGAGATATCTGATGCAGAAGGTGTGTATGTAGGATTGGTTGCTGTAGAATTACTGAATGAACCACTACCACTTGTAGTCCAAGTAAGTGAAGACGCTCCACCACCAATTGATCCTGCTAATGTATAAGTACTACCTGCACAAATAGATCCATTTACACCAGCATTTGCTGTAGCAACAGGATTAATGGTAAGAACTAATGATGATGTAGCAGCTGGACAAGGACCAGCAGGGTCGTTTGTAGTAATCGTAAGTGTAACTGTTCCAGCAGCAATATCTGCAGCAGATGGCGTATAGGTTGTATTTACCAATGCGGAATTCGCAAATGAACCTGAACCACTTGTTGTCCATGTTGAAGATGTAGCTGCGCCACCGCGAGAACCAGTTAAAGTAACTGTACTTCCTGCACAAATTGTTTGGTTTCCACCTGCAGACGCTGTAGCACCTGGGTTAATGGTTACTACTAATGAGGATGTAGCCGCTGGACATGGTCCAGCAGGATCATTTGTAGTTATTGTAAGTGTAACCGTTCCTGCAGCTACATCCGCAGCAGAAGGTGTATAGGTTGTACTCGTAGCACTTGCATTCGCAAAAGTACCTGAACCGCTTGTTGTCCATGTTGAAGAAGTAGCACTTCCTCCACGTGTACCTGTTAATGAAACTGTACTTCCAGCACAAATTGTTTGATTAGGACCAGCATTTGCTGATGCTTGAATATTAATAGTTACAACCATTGCATCTGAAACTGCAGGACAAGGGCCCGCTGGATCATTTGTTGTAATTGTAAGAGTAACTGTTCCTGCAGAAATATCAGCTGCTGAAGGTGTATAAGTAGGATTTAAAATCGTTGTGTTACTAAACGAACCTGTTCCACTTGATGTCCATGTAGAAGATGTTGCACCACCACCTCGTGTTGCACCTAATGTAACTGATGTACCAGAACAAATTGTTTGATCAGTACCAGCATTTACTGTAGCAGCTGGGCTAATGGTTAATACCATAGCATCTGAAACCGCTGGACATGGTCCTGCAGGATCATTCGTTGTATAGGTAATAGTAACTGTACCAGAACTAATATCCGTAGCAGATGGCGTATAAACAGCATTGGTTGCTGTAGTGCTCGTAAACGTACCACTACCACTAGTCGACCATGTTGCGCTAGTAGCACCACCACCAAAAGATCCAGCCATTGTAACTGTTGATCCAGAACAAATAGATTGATCTGCTCCAGCACCCACTGTAGCTGCTGTATTAACTGTTACTGTAGAAGTGGCTGTTGCTCCTCCTCCACAGGTTCCTGCAATTGTACAGGTATATGTTGTTGTAGAACCAGGACTGACCGTTATACTCTGTGTTGTTTGTCCACCGGGGGCCCAGGAATATCCGGTTGCACCAGTTGCATTGGCGGTGAGTGTTGTACTTGAACCCGAACAAATAGTTGTTGTTGCGGGTGTAACATTAACTGTTAAGATACCCGAACCTGGATTTATGACATAATCGCAATTATCCCCTGCATACCCATCAATCATCAAATAATAGGTTTGACCTATTGTCAAACCGGTACCCGTTACCGAACCATTCGTTTCTGTACCCGGATTCCAGCAATTGGAATAAGAAGTAAATGTTTGGCAATTAGATGTTCCATAAATTTCCATCTGAATACCTTGGGAATTCACACAATTATTAACAGTAATGTTTAATGTTGCAGATGTAGCACTTGCTACGAATGATAACCAACCATTATTTTCAACCGAACCACAGAAACCTGAAGGAATTTGGCCTGGAGAAAAACATTTACTAGTATTACCACAATATCCGTCCAATGAACAAATAGAAGGAGCACCCATACAAACGTCACTAGCAATCGCATTCAAATTACAACCAGGTGTTGCTCCAATTGATCCACCAGCACCAAACGTAATATTCCAAGAATTTAATGTTCCAACATCACCAGCTCCATCATCTGTAATACATAAATACCAAGTACCATTTCCATTTACCCCAACATTTATACAATTTGCAAAACTTCCTTCTGGACGATATGTTCCATTAAATGGGGCAGAACCAGCAGTAACAGCCGTTCCAGCGCCAGCAGTAAAACATGTTGTTTGAAAGTTATCACCCGTTCCACCAACATCTGTTACTAACTCTAGAGCACCACCATTAGGCGAAACTAAAAATATATCCAAATCTGCATCGTACGGATGGGTAATGTTTATACAAACTTGCGTTAAACCATTTGCTGCATTCAGCGCTGTCGGTAAACCTGTTACGTTTAAAGGGAAACAAGTTTGTAAACCATTATCGGGGATACCTCCACCTGTACCATTAAATGTTTGAGAAAAACCATTGATTGATATCATTCCTAATATCAAAACCAAACATAATTGTAGCTTTTTTATCATAATATAATTAAATAAAAATTTTATAACTTAAGTGGAATTTTATTTCGAAGATTTTTGTTTACTCTTTGTATCTAAATAGCTTGAAAGACTGGCGATTGGAACAAACTCATTGTCAATGTATACACCATCAATACCAAGATATGTAAGAATTTTTTGCAAATAGGAACTTGTCAATGGCTTTTTAAAAGAAAATTTACACAATGCACTCTCTTGAGTAGCATCGTAAGGTGACATATCTACTTTTCGAATACCGTCTTGCTTTAAAAAGCGATTATACAATGTTTGGTAGTGCGCATCCGATTTAATACCAGTAATCATGAATGTAAAATGAACCATTTCAGCATCAACTGATTTCCCTGCTTTGGTACTATAATAAAAGTTTGCATTTGTTTTTTCAATTTGTGCAAATGCAGTACCTGCTGTAAGTGATAAAACAAACAACACTAGTAGTAGATTTTTCTTAGCCATGTTTTATAATATTTAGTAGACGAGTTTTAGTTTTTCAGCTATAAAGTTATTAATATTTACAATAAACCTCCGTAAATTTTTATGATTTATTAACAATCATGACTACAAAACCGACAAAAGAGTTGCATTTAAAGCAAAATTTCTGGTGTAACCCCTAAAATCAGATGGCTATTTAGAGGATTTGGTCATTAAATTATAATAATACGTTGATTTTTTCTCATCTCCAGATTTTTTGTAATAGTCTGATAGAAATGTGTTTAAAAAACGATTATTCCAATTATGTGCTATTGCATTTTCGAGATAAGGTAATGCCTTTAGCGTATCACCTTGCATAAAATACACATTACCAATATTGATGTATGGTATATCCGAGTTTAATTCTTTCTCAATTGCACTTGTATTCAAAGTTATAATCTTATCGTATTGTTTATTGAAAGCAAACATATTACTCAATGAATAATAGGAATTAATAAATTCTATACTGCGCTCATCATAATTTAAATAATCAGCCAATTGCTTATCTATTAATTTCAATGCTCGTTTTAATTTTTTCTTATCAACGTTGTCTTTTTGCAACTCTTTTGTAATATAATCCACAACTATTTTATGCACTTTTTGCATTTTAAAAGCATGGTCGTACATTGCAATCACTTTTCTATAATATTTCTCAGCAATATCATAATGCTTTAGAGCAGCATGACAGGATGCATAATTAAAATATGCTTCAGAATAATTTGTATCCAATGAAATTGCTTTTTCTAAATAAGGAATGGCCTCTTCAGGTTTATTATAATAGGTATAATAAACCATCCCTAGATTATTCAGAGAAGTTATGTAATCAGGCAGTATCCTTAATGACTCTCTGTAATACTTTATAGCATTATCTACATACATTTTCTTCTCTACGTTTTTCATCTTTGGATTCGAACGAATTTTACTTACTGAAGATGCAGCTAAAAGCGAAAATGTATGAGCGGATTCAGTCGCTGTTTTTACATCTGTTTCATACAACGTATAACTATCCTTCCACGCTTTATTTCTTGAAAATGTTTTTCCTCCAAATAAAATAGCAACGATAATTAAAAAAATAAAAACGTTTGTTCCCATTGTTGAAAGCTTAGCACTAATTTTACTGAAAGGAACTTTAAAATAATGAAAGGCCAACCAGATTAAAGTTATGCATAATCCAACCGAAGGAATAAATGCAAAACGCTCGCCAACTATACCTACTACTGGTTTCACAATATTTGTAAACATGGATATGCCTATTAAAAAATAAACAAGTCCAAATATCCATATTGGCTTTGTTTTTATTTTTTTGAAAAAGAAAAACGCAAGAGCTATCAACAAAATGAATGTAAATAAAACAACAGGATGCGACCAACCTACGATAGGTACTTGATTGTACCCATAATAAGAAATCAAGGGATGAGGAAATATAAATAATTTAATGTAAAAATAGATAGAATAAATCCCTTCTGGAATTCTTTCTAAATAAGTTGAATCGATAAAAAATGGATTTTCCCAAAAAAGCAATTTGCGTGAAATGCGTGTTTCCACATTATTTGAAGCCAATCTGAAAAATAAAAATGGAAGTGCATTCAATAGAATAATCACCCCCAATTTTTTCCAAGAAACATCTCTAAAATACCATATTGTAAAAGGAATAATAGCGTAAAAAGTCATCGAATCCCTTTTGGAAATCAAGGCAAAAAACATAAAAAACACACCCCAAAACAGATTTATTATTTTGCTGTTTTCAGCGTATTTCAAATAAAAATAAAGGCTATAAAAACAGCCAATAAAACTCAGAATAACATCCCTGTTTTTTAAGCTAAGAACAACTTCAGAATGAATAGGATGAAGCAAAAAAACCAAACAAATTGATAAGGAGAATAAGTAATGATAGCTTTCAAAAAGCTTAAGCATTACTACATACAATATTATAACAGAAAGAACATATAAAAGAATATTGATAAAATGACTTATATGTGGATTCTCTTTGAAAAACTGGTATTCGATGGCATAGGTAGCTTTTACAAGAGGACGGTACTCATAACTTGATTTTTTATTATCAATTACATAGGTTGTTTTAAAAATTTCAGGTATAG
>Ga0207971_100021_pt1 | contig 252000 bp, 211 predicted proteins | sample LakWasMet56_HOW8_2_FD_183890 | JGI IMG/M metagenome (GOLD analysis project Ga0207971, IMG submission 183890) | Freshwater sediment methanotrophic microbial communities from Lake Washington under simulated oxygen tension - Sediment Metagenome... | ecosystem: Environmental > Aquatic > Freshwater... | reverse complement strand
GCTCCAGTTGCTCCAGTTGTTGCTAATGTAATATTTGTAATTGCACTGTTGATACAAACCGTTTGGCTTGTTCCTGCTGCAATGGTATTCAATGGCGTAACCGTGATAGTTCCTGTAGCTGTTGCTGGTGGACATCCGCCTGTTGTAGTAACAGTATAGTTGAAAGTACCACTTGCTGTTGGTGTTCCACTGATAACAACGTTAGATGCCCATGAACCTGTAACTCCTGTTGGTAAGCCAGTAAAGGTAGCTCCGGTTGCTCCGGTTGTTGCTAATGTAATATTAGTTATTGCACTGTTAACACAAACCGTTTGGTTTGTTCCTGCGGCAATGGTATTCAATGGCGTAACCGTTATAGTTCCTGTAGCTGTTGCTGGTGGACATCCGCCTGTTGTGGTAACAGTATAGTTGAAAGCACCACTTGCTGTTGGGGTTCCACTTATTGTAGCTACGTTTCCTGCCCATGAACCCGTAACTCCTGCTGGTAAGCCAGTAAAGGTAGCTCCTGTAGCGCCTGTTGTTGCTAATGTAATATTTGTAATTGCACTGTTGATACAAACCGTTTGGCTTGTTCCTGCTGCAATGGTATTCAATGAAGATACAACAACAGTATTTGACAAGGCAATTGTATTTGAACAGACGGGTAAAGTTATTGTATATCTAACACCATCAATCCATGTAGAACCATTTACCCTTGTAATTACAATTGTATTTGTTGCAACTGTCGTTGTAACTGTAATTTGCTGTAAAACATCATTTGGTCCAGCACTAAATGTACCAATATTAGATGTCCCATCAGATATATTTACACTACCTTGATTATTATCTCTAGCAATACTAATTGTAATTACTGTTCCTGCAGGAACTAAATGCTGTAAAGTTATTGTTTGAGTACTATTTGTATTATCAATAGTTGAACAATTTGTAGCTGTAGCTGCTGCTCCTAAAGCAGAGATTGCACCAGTAGCATTTGTTGGATTAATCCCTCCTGTAGCAGACAATCCATTTCCTACAACAGGAGTTCCAGCAGCTGCCACATTGATTGCATTTAATGCAGTATTCACCACTATAGAAGGAACTGTAACGGTTGCTGTACCCGCAGCACTTAATGTGATTGTTTGTGAGGTACCTCCATTAATATTATAAGTAATAATAGCATTAGGAGTTCCTGTAAGAGTATAAACAGCATTATTTCCTGAACAAATTGGCGATATTGATGTTAAAGAACTCAAAACAGGATTTGCGCTTATCGTAATAGAAGTTGTTGCAATTGTTGTAACCGCACAGCATGCACTAGGAGGAATTGTATAAGTAACCGTATATGTCCCAGGAGTACTTGTAGAAGGTGTTATTTGACCTGTTGTTGGATTAATAGTTAAGCCAACAGGAGCAGTAAAATTACCTGTTGTAAAAGCACCCGTACCAGTCAAACTAACATTAACCGGAGCTGAAGCTGTGCAAAAAGGAGAACCACTATATGATATATTAGCAGTTGGACAACCCCCTGAAACATTTACAGTTGCACTAGTAACAAATTGACATCCATTTTCATCAGTAGCTGTAAAATTATAAACAAAAGTCCCTGCTGTATTAAATGGTCCAACAGTTATATTATTTGTCAATTGGTTTCCAACACAAGCACCTGCAGAAGGACAAGCGACTGGACCTGGATTATTAACTACTGTATTTGTTGTGGTTTGTACTGGTATAGTTGGAGCACCTCCACTAGTAGTCCATACTGCAGTATTTAAATCAGGTGTAATAGTATCTACACTTCCATAGCAAGATGAAGGAAAAGTTAATGACCAATTAAAAAGTGTTCCATCATCTAAATTCAAATTATCTGTAATTCTAATTGTCCAAACACCATTTAATTGAGCACCATTAAATGCAGTGAATGGGTTTGTTGAATTGTATGTTTGTGAAATATAGTAATCTCCTGTTTCACAAGCTCCTGCATAACCCCCACATGTTGATGTTGCAGTTGTTGTAACTCCAGCTGCTGTCCAAGCAACACCTCCAGAATTTACAACTGTATATGTAGTGCCACATCCAGGAACTGTGTCGTCATTCTGATTTGCACAAGTACCGAAATGAATTCCTCCTCCATGGCTATCATAAACTTTTACTACTTCACCAGATGGCGCTATCAATTCGATATCTAAATCCCCACTATAGGAATGTTCAAGATTAAAAGTCAAGGTAGGATAGCATGTAGAAGTCATTGTAGCTCCTGAAGCAAATAATCCAGAAAAATCCAAACCTGATGAATAACTTACACCGACCCCATTAGGAAGAGAAGTTACTCCCGCTAATACTGTCGGAGGAGATTGATTTACTGTCTGCGATAAAACACTACCATTTAAAGTTGTTGATTGCCCACAACCTAAATTAACAGTCCCTGATGTTCCCGCAAAACTGGGAGCAGGGGAAACTCTAATTAATCTAGTAGCTGCATTAATACTTTGACAACCTAAAGGATCCGTTGTTGTTATATTATTTCTAACTTTTAATCGAACTAAATATATGCCTCCAGTTGTTGGAAAAGTGTGAGATGTTGTAGCTGTATTAGTTACACTTGTTGTTCCATCACCCCAATCCCACTCATATCTTACCAAACTTCCCGATGGTGTAGTTGATGACGATGCATTAAAAGATACATTTGTACTACCTGGATTTAAAGCTGTACTAGGGCAAATATTCAAAGGAGTAGTTACTGTTAAACCTGCTGTAGGAGGCGAACAAGGAGTAACACAGGAAATTGTTGCAACCCATCCTGCATCTTGAAATATACTATCAGAAGTAAATCTAAAAGAAATACAACCATCAGGACTAGTTGATGTAATTACAAATGGCAACGTCGGAGTACCCGTAAAAGCGTCTGCTCCAGTTCCTGCCACTCCAGCAGTATTTGAATTCCAAACCTCTAAAATATCATAACCATCTTCAGTAGCAAATGAAGTAAATGTTATCCTAATTTTATCTCCTGGTGTTGAAGGACAAAAAGTAATTGTACTATTTTGGCTAGCTCCATAATCTCCAGCTCCATCACGAAATGTACCTGCACAAGTAGTTATAGTTCCATTAGAGCCGTTAGGCATATTATATGTTTGACCAAAAGAAATTGTATACACAATAAAGCAAACAAAACTTAAAAAATATTTTTTCATCATGTATAAGCTATTTAATCGTTAATAATTCATTCTTTAACTTTTGATCATATATATATATATACCAAATTTCATCTATAGTATATATATTTTTAACTCTACTAGACAAGCTATTGATATAAGTAGTTCCTTCCTTGTAATATTCATAATAATCCCCTAAACTCTCCTTATACAACTCTATCTCTTCAGAAGACAAATTCTTCAAAACTTTTAAATCGGTATTTGAATAATTTATGTAAGGTTTTGTTTTATCAATTTTAAAAGATAAATCAAAAATTATTCTTTTAGGATTAAGAACAAACCCAGGTGGCAGATTGTATTTTCCAACATCAGAATTTTGTGAAAAAGATGACATAAAAGCCAACAAAATCAACATAAGAGATAATATTTTTTTCATTTTAAGGAAAATTTATAATAATATTAACAATAATACAAAAAAAGAACCTAAAAAAACAACAGATTATCAGTTTTTTTTGAATTTAATCGATAATTCAAAAAAAATACTACAAAAAAAAGAGAGGATTAACCCTATGGTTAATCCCCTCTTTTTTAGAACATAAAACAAATTTAACGTTTCAACGCAAAATGTGCTTTAAATTGTTTTTTAACTCCATTTTCTAGATAATCAACAGTGAACCAGTAATCGGTTGACGGAAGGTTTTCTTGGTTATAAGTACCATCCCATCCTTCAATACCTCTCAATTGTTTAATTAGTTTTCCATATCGATCGAAAATGTAAATTACATCCGTATTTTGTAAACCATCGATGTACCAAGTATCGTTTATACCATCACCATTTGGTGTAAAATACTGAGGATACCTTATAACAAAAACATCATAAGTAAAATATGTACAACCTTGAGTGTCAATTACCGTTATCTTATGTGGTCCAGCACTAACATTTGTGAATACATTCGATGTTTGCAATGTACCTTCATCTAACGAATACATCAATGTACCAGAACCACCAGTTACATTAACAACTAATGTTGCATTACCACTAAAATAACCAGTTTGAGTAACTGTTAATCCAGAAGCTGGTACTGTTGAACCTACTGTAGCAGTGACCATATTAGCAACCGTAGAAGACACACAGTTAGTTGAACTATTCGTTGCTATAACACCATAAGTACCGACAGCATTTGCAGTATAAGTTGAGTTATTTGAATTTGGGATTGCTACTCCATTAAAATACCATACAAAATCATAATTAGCATTATCTAATCCTGAATCTAATGTATACGATTGGAATGGAACTCCAAATTCATCCACACAAATTGATCCATCTGTTAAAACTGGTTTTGGTAAAGGATTAACAACTACTCTTACAGTAATTGGTGTACCAGAACATCCAGCAAATGTTGGAGTAATTATATAATCTACATAACCAGCTACATTATCAACTGAAGTCGTTAAGTTTTGAATAATAGTATATGTAGGCCCAGGAGCACTTCCAGCAGTTGCACCATTAACTCCAACAGAATTTACTGTCCAGTTAAATACCGTACTTGCATTAAATGTTGATAAAAATATATTAGTCGAAAGAACACCACTACATATTGGCGGATGAATTGGATTTGCAAACAATTCTGGACGAGGATTCACTATAACTGTAACTGTTTGTGAAACTCCCGTACAACCATTAAAAGTAGGTGTTATTTGGTATGTTACAGAACCTTGAGAAAGGCTTGTAGCAGTCAATACTTGCTGAATACTAGTACCTGTTCCATTTGATGCACCAGAAACTCCAGTGCTATTCAAAACTACCCAATTAAATACAGTTCCTGGTACTGTACCAGTAAACGAAATATTCGTAGAATCTCCTGAACATAAAGGAACAGTACTGCTAGCTAAATTTAAATCTGGTATCGGATTCACATATACACGAACTATTACTGGTGGCCCTGAACATCCATTAGCTTCAGCAATTATAGTATAAACGACTTCCACAGTAGATGTAGTACCTGGACTTACCGTTAAAATTTGATTTATACTTGTACCAGTACCTCCTGCTGCACCTAAAACATTCCCTCCTGTTACTGTCCATGAAAATACAGCTCCAGGAACATTATTACTACTTAACTGAATATCAGTAATTCCACCTGAACAAAAAGTTGGATTATTATTGATTGCTGTAACATTAGGTCTTGGTGTAACATTAATTCTTATAGACTGAGCTGGACCAACACAACCATTAGATGTTGGTGTAACTAAGTAATCTACAAAACCGTTACCTGTTAAAGTACTTGTTAACACCTGTGAAATAACATCTCCACTTCCATTTGAAGCACCTGTTACATTTGATTGCTGAACCACAACCCAAGTAAATGTAGTACCTGAAACCGAACTACTTAAATTAATACTTGTTGAAGTCCCTGAACAAATAGTGGTTTGAGTTGGAATAATAATTACATCAGGTATAGGGTTTACAATAACTGTAGCGCTTCCTGATTGATTTTGACCACAAAATGGAGCAATTGTTGATTGAACATAAACAACATTGTAAGTACTATTTGATAATAAAATAGGTGTTGCAATAGTTACTATACCTGTATTATTAATATTTACAGTTTGATTTGCTCCTCCATCAATATTATAGGTAACGACTGAATTTGGCGTTGCTGTAATTGTAATAGTACCAGAAGTGCCTTCACAAATTGCATTGTTTGAAACAATATTTACTAAAATAGGTTTAGGCAAAATAGGTAAAACACTAAATTGAGAAGAATTAGCAGAAGTACAACTTCCATTTGAAGCCGCAACTTCATAATTCGTATTCAATAGAGCATTAGAGATAACTCCTCCAGTTCCTACCGTAGGTCCTGCTGGTGTAAATACATAGGTTAATGCAGCATTATAATTTGTAATTGTAGCAAAACCATCAGCAGTACAAGTTGGCGCAGTAATAGAAACTGTTGGAACAACTGGTGTAACCAACATAATCAAATTGTTAAACTGAGCCGAAGCAACTGATGTACACGTTGCATTTGACGCTGTTACTTCATATAGTGTATTTAATGTCATTCCTGAAATTAAACCAGTAGCATCAACAGTTGGCCCTGCTGGATTAAATACATATGTAAGAGTAGCATCGTAATTTGTAATTGTACTAAATCCATCTGCTAAACACGTTGGCGCTGTCATTGAAATAACTGGAACAGCTGGTGTAACTAAAATTGGATCTATTGTAAAAATAGCAGAGTTTACAGAAGTACAACTTCCATTTGAAGCCGCTACTTCATAATTTGTATTGAAAGCCATTCCTGATATTACACCTGAAGCATCCACTGTTGGACCTGCTGGCGTAAACACATAGGTTAATGCAGCATTATAATTTGTAATTGTAGCAAAACCATCAGCAGTACAAGTTGGCGCAGTAATAGAAACTGTTGGAACAACTGGTGTAACCAACATAATCAAATTATTAAACTGAGCCGAAGCAACTGATGTACACGTTGCATTTGACGCTGTTACTTCATATAGTGTATTTAATGTCATTCCTGAAATTAAACCAGTAGCATCAACAGTTGGCCCTGTTGGATTAAATACATATGTAAGAGTAGCATCGTAATTTGTAATTGTACTAAATCCATCTGCTAAACACGTTGGTGCTGTCATTGAAATAACTGGAACAGCTGGTGTAACTAAAATTGGATCTATTGTAAAAATAGCAGAGTTCACAGAAGTACAACTTCCATTTGAAGCCGCTACTTCATAATTTGTATTGAAAGCCATTCCTGATATTACACCTGAAGCATCCGCTGTTGGACCTGCTGGCGTAAACACATAAGTAATTGCTGGATCATAATTTGTAATCGTTGCAAATCCATTTGCTGCACATGTTGGAGGCGTTACAGAAACTGTTGGAACAACTGGTGTAACCAACATGACCAAATTATTAAACTGAGCCGAAGCAACTGATGTACACGTTGCATTTGACGCTGTTACTTCATATAATGTATTTAATGTCATTCCTGAAATTAAACCAGTAGCATCAACAGTTGGCCCTGCTGGATTAAATACATATGTAAGAGTAGCATCGTAATTTGTAATTGTACTAAATCCATCTGCTAAACACGTTGGCGCTGTCATTGAAATAACTGGAACAGCTGGTGTAACTAAAATTGGATCTATTGTAAAAATAGCAGAGTTTACAGAAGTACAACTTCCATTTGAAGCCGCTACTTCATAATTTGTATTGAAAGCCATTCCTGATATTACACCTGAAGCATCCACTGTTGGACCTGCTGGCGTAAACACATAGGTTAATGCAGCATTATAATTTGTAATTGTAGCAAAACCATCAGCAGTACAAGTTGGCGCAGTAATAGAAACTGTTGGAACAACTGGTGTAACCAACATAATCAAATTATTAAACTGAGCCGAAGCAACTGATGTACACGTTGCATTTGACGCTGTTACTTCATATAGTGTATTTAATGTCATTCCTGAAATTAAACCAGTAGCATCAACAGTTGGTCCTGTTGGATTAAATACATATGTAAGAGTAGCATCGTAATTTGTAATTGTACTAAATCCATCTGCTAAACACGTTGGTGCTGTCATTGAAATAACTGGAACAGCTGGTGTTACTAAAATTGGATCTATTGTAAAAATAGCAGAGTTTACAGAAGTACAACTTCCATTTGAAGCCGCTACTTCATAATTTGTATTGAAAGCCATTCCTGATATTACACCTGAAGCATCCACTGTTGGACCTGCTGGCGTAAACACATAGGTTAATGCAGCATTATAATTTGTAATTGTAGCAAAACCATCAGCAGTACAAGTTGGCGCAGTAATAGAAACTGTTGGAACAACTGGTGTAACCAACATAATCAAATTACTGAAAGGTGTCGAAGGATCTGAATCACATGTTGTATTAGAAGCTATTACAGTATAACTATTACCTAAAATCATACCTGTAATCAAACCTGTTGCATCTACAGAAGGCCCTGCAGGTGTAAATGTATAAGTAGCAGTTCCATCATAATTTGTAATTGTACTAAATCCATCCGCTAAACATGTAGGAGGTGTAGTATCTACAATTGGTGTTGGTAAATTTTGTAAGATTGCATCAATAACAAAAGGTGACGGACTTGTTAAACAAGCAACATTATCCAATGCAACCGTGTATGAAGTCCCAAAAGTTGCATTAAGAATAGCTCCGCTTGCATCAATACTAGGCCCTAGAGGATTAAACACATAGGTAAAAGTAGGGTTGTAATTTGTTATTATTGCTGAACCATTTGCTGTACAAGTTGCAGGTGTTACATTAACTATCGGAGTAGCATATACAACGATTGAGGCTGAATCATTTAATGGTCTATCACAACCTAATTCATTATAACTATAAGAAACACCATCCAAGAAAACAGTACCATTTGCTCTATTAATCGTAATAGTATTTGAAGTAGTACCTTTTATAAAAGTTACATGTTGTAAAACATTTAACGCTCCAGTATTAAAGAGAAGAGTCGAAGGACCATCTACAATATTAACCGCTCCTGTTGTATTGTTTTTTGCAAGACTCACAGTTATTGGTGTTCCTGCAGGTACTACATGAGCTAGTGTTAATGTAACTGTACCATTAGAAGCATTAATAGTGGTAGAATTTGCTGTAGATGCAGTTGTACCCGCTGCTAAAATAGCTCCAGTAGAATTATTTGGATTAACACCACCAACTGTTGTAATTGCATTTCCAGCGGTAGGAACAGGGGGAGCTGTCATGTAAGTAACATTTATATCTGTAGTAAGATTTAATCCAGTCAATGTTAATACTGCAGTTCCTGTAGCATCTAGAGTAATTGTTTGGTTTGCTCCTCCATTTATATTATAAGTAACTATTGCATTAGGAGTACCTGAGAAAGTATACACACCATCACCTCCATTACAAATTTGAGTTGGAGAAGCTGTTATATCAGTAAATTCAACACCAGGAACTACATTCAAACAAACCTGACTAGAATAAGTACAACCAAAATCATCTGTTACATTATAAGTATAACAATGATTACCAACTGTGGTAGGAGTTACTGTAATTTGATTTCCACTAATATTAGTGATATCAGGATTAGGTGTCCAGTTTGAACCAGCAATAACTGGAGTAAATTGATAATCCGTCGGTAGCAATGAAGAATCAAAATTGATTCCCCAGTTAAAAATATAACCATTATCTAGGCCTAAAAAATCTGTAACTATAATTGACCAGTTTCCATTTAAAGAACTACCAATTAAATTTGCAAATGATTGATTTGGCAAATAATTACCAGCAGGAACTGAAGAGTCTGTATAAGTACCTCCACCTGAACTAGGAAAAGTAACCCCATTTACAATACCACCGGTTAAGGTTGTTGCTGCAGACATAGTAAAACAATATGTATATCCTGTACCAGGACCTGGCACTCCAGCACCATCAACGGTTCCAGATGCAATTGGAATTCCTAAATTAGCAGAGCCACCACCTTGCGCCTGAAGAACAATTGTTTGACCACTCGGACTTACTAAACTAATCGATAAATCACCTAAATAAGAATGTTCCATATTAATGCAGACAGACGTAATCTGACTTGCAGATGTTAAAGTTGTTCCAAAAGGGAAACAATCAACAGGTACTGAAGTCTGATATGACACTCCATTTCCATCAGGTAAAAATGTTGTACCACTTACAGGAGGATTACATACTTTAGTGAAAGTATTTGGGGTAGCAGACGCAGTAATATTAGCGCTTTGTCCTAAACAAATTTCATTATCTGAAACAGTACTAGTAAACGTTGGGTTAGTAGAAACATAAACTAATTGATTGATTCTATTAGAATTTCTACAACCATTTGCATCTGTAATAAAAAGATTTACCAAATAAATACCTGGATTTGTAAATGCATGTGAAACTGTTTGTCCATTAGCAGTAGTATTATCACCAAAATTCCAAGTATAAGAAGCTCCTGCTCCACTTCCAGCGAAAACTCCACTACCTGTAAAACTTACAGATTGACCTTGACAAACACGTATAACATTCTCAGCTCCAGCAGCAGGCGAAGACGAGCTTAAAACTGAAGTAATTGATGGACATGGTGGTCCACATAAAATAGTAGCATCCCATCCTGCATCATTTTGTGATCCATTTGAAACGAAAACAAAAGTTAAACACCCTGTAGGTGAAGTTGCAGTATAAGATGGTATGATATTGGTTCCAAAATAAGTTCCAACAGGAGTTCCTGTGGCAGAATTTCCATCATAAATGGTCAAAGAATCACCTAAACCACTTGATAAAGCAAATGAGTTAAAGTAAACTGTAACAACATCACCTGGATTTTCTGGACAAATAGTTGTTGTTCCATTAGCTGCAGTAACGTTATTTGGATAATTCCCTGTAGCTCCTCCTAAATCGTAGAAATGATCTCCTCCACAATAATCTGGTTGTGTTCTGTAAGTTCCTTTAACAGACCAATTTCCTGTTGTAGCACCACAAATTGGTCTAACATAAACGTCATAAGCTGTATCAGAATTTAAACCTGTAATTGTGTATGAATTTCCGGTAACTATTTGACCTGTAGAAGCTGCATTTGGAGGAGGCGAACCTGCCGGAAGCCAAATAACTTCAAAACTTGTTGCAGATGGAGCTAAATTAACCCAAGAAACATCTAATGATGATGCCGTAGCACTAACTAAATTGACTCTAGCAGGCGGCGGACATGTTGAACAACTAATATTAGAAATCCAACCATCACGAGTTCCCGAACCATCTGTTATAAAAACAAAAGTTAAACATCCACTAGGATGTGAAGACGTAAATGGACCTGGGATTGTTGTACCCCAATATCCTCCAGCTAAACCACCCGGAACATTTCCAGCTGGGTTTCCACTCGATATTAATGGTGAAGCAGTAGTCGGACCATCGTATACATACAATGCATCCCAATTTGCTTCTGTATTAAATGAACTAAATGTAACTGTTACAATTTCCCCTGGATTAGTAGGGCAAATAACAACTGGAGTTGCAGAATTATTAAAATTATTTCCATAAGTTCCAGTAGCACCTCCAGGATCAACAAAATTACCTCCACATATTGGAGGGGCAACAGTTGTTGAAAAATTTCTCACAATAGACCAAGGACTCACATTATCAGCTTCACAAATAGTTCTAACATAAAAACTATAAGCTGTTAGTGGTAATAATCCTGTTAACGTATAATTATTTGTTGAAACACTAATTATTGTACCAGTTCCAGGGGCAAAACCTTGAGGTCCATATTCAATTTCCCATGGCCCAGCTGGATTAGGACTTGTCCAAGATAAAACAGCTGAATTTGTGGAAGGAGTTACATTTAAAGCTGTTGGTGTTAAACATTGTTGATCTACTTTTACATCATCTAAAATCCATCTGTCCCCCAATCCATTATTAACTTCCATTACAAACGCAAAATAAACGTTTTGACCGGCATAAGCATTAAGCAAAATAACCATTTGCTTGAATGGTAAATTTTCAATATCAAGTTCTGTATAAGTAGCTAATGTTGTTGTAAAAGCAGCTCTATTTTGAGTTGTTGTTGACATCAATACCTTATAAACACTTCCTTGCTCCCCATTTGAACCCGATCTTGAATAGAATCTAATTTGTCCATTTGTTGGAACTGTTACTTGAGGGGTAATTAACCAATCTTGGGCTAAACCAGCAGAAGTTGGACCTCCGTCACGATTAACCATTGCCGACCAAGTGCCTTGATGTACCCAACCAAAACCGGCAGCATTTGTTCTTCCCCAACTTTGGGCAGTACCAACTCCATTATCTTCAACAACCCAACCAGTTGGAGGAAAAGTAGCTCCTTCAAAACCCTCAGGAAACTGAGCGTGACTGAAGATTGAAAAAAATACCATTGTTAAAAGTAAAATTCTTTTCATTATTTCTTTTTATAATTACAATTCTTTAACTTCAAATTTACACAATTATTTAACGTCACTTGTTTTAATCGATGAAATACTTATTTTATAGATTAAATACATAATTTAACGAGAATACACACATCCCTTTTTATAAAATAAAGAGATGTGTGTATCATGACATTTAACAAAAACTATTTCTTCACAATTAAGAATTCACTTCTTCTGTTTTGTGCGTATTGTTCTTCAGTACATGGCTTACAAGCTACTTTTGGTTCGCTCTCTCCAAATCCTTGTCCTGAAATTCTGTCTTTTGTTATGCCTTTGCTGATTAAGTATTGAACAGTCGATTTTGCTCTTCTGTCTGATAAATTCATATTGTATTTATCACTTCCTCTACTATCAGTATGTGATTTTGCGAAGATCACCATGTTTGGATACTCATTCATCACCATTATTAACTTGTCTAACTCAGCTGCTCCTTCTGCTGTGATGTTACTTTTGTTGAACTCAAAATAAATTGGTTGTAAAATAACTTCTCTCTCTGTAATGATTGGCATGATTGGGGTTAATAAAGCTTCCACAACTACTTGAGCATTTTCTGCTTTTGCTACTTCAAACACACCACTTTCATATCCTTGTTTTGATACTTGAGCACTATAAGATGTATTACATAAAACTCCTGTCAGCGTTTCTCCATTCAGAGCTGTTGTTTGATTTGAAACTGTTTTTTGCTTCTCATCTACCAACAATACGTTTGCTCCTTCAATAACTTTTCCAGTTTTAGCATCTTTTACTCTAACTAAAGCTTGTACATTACAAACTGGATCTGCTTTGTAGATGTTATCTACTCCATCTCTATTACTTGAGAAGAAACCTACTTTCTTAGTAGCATTGTAAGTGAAAGCAAAATCGTCTTTTGATGTATTTACTGGCTCACCCACATTCATAGCTTCTGACCCTTTGTTTAAATCTATTTTGAATACATCTAAACCTCCAAATCCTGTTTTTCCATTTGATGAGAAAAACAATATATTATCATCCGTGATAAATGGAAAACTCTCATTTGCTTCTGTATTTACTTTGGCTCCCAAGTTTTCTGGTGTTCCGTACTCGTCTCCATTTACGGATACTTTCCAGATATCTTCTCCTCCAAAGCCACCTGGCATGTTTGACGAGAAGAACAACGTTTTTCCATCTTTGCTAATGCTTGGATTTCTAACATCATATTCTTTATTGTTAAACGGAAGTGGTTTGCTGTTTGCCCACTTATCACCTTCTTTGGTAGCTTTATACAAATAAATTTTTCCGAATTTCGAATTCTTTGCTTTGTCTTTAGTAAATTCTTTTTCGTTAAAACTTTCACTACCGTAGTAAATTGTATTACCATCGTTTGTAATACTTGCAGGTCCGTCGTGCCATCTTGTATTTAGGTTGTCTACTGCTACGGCATCACTAATGGTTCCATTAGCATTATACGTTGCTCTATAGATATCCAAATAAGGCTCTTCATTAAAGTTACTACTTCTTTTTGAAGTGTTTCTTGCACTGGCAAAATATACGTTGTTATCATTAGTAAGCACAGCTCCAAAATCGGTCTTGTCGCTACTTATATCAGATTTTGCAATGTCGTATAATTTCGCTTGTCCTTTCAATTCGGGAAGATAGTTTGGATTGCTTACAAATGTTTTTGCTCTTTGATCATTAGGTGCCAACTGTGCAAATTGTTGCATTTGTTTATCCGCTTCCTTGAAGTTCCCTTCAGCCTTAAGCATTTGAGCATATTTGTAATACGTTTCTGCATCTTGTTTTTGCTCCACTACTTTAGCATACCATTTTACAGCTTCCTTTGTATTGAAAACATTATAATAACTCTCTGCCAATTGTTTGTAAACGTAAGAATCCGCTTTACTACCTTCGGCTAGTTTTAAATATTCTTTAGCTGCATCTACATATTCGTATCTATTGAATAGTTTATCAGCTGTTTTGGTGTATTGGTTTTGTGCACTAAGCATTCCACTTACCATCACAAAACTTAATGTTACATATATTTTTCTCATTGTACTCTGGTCGGTTTAGGTTAGAAGAATCTTGGTGAACTTGATACTTTTTTCGGGAAGTTCAAATCAAATAATAAGATAATCTCGTGTGAAGATGGTGTAGTTACGTTCAAATCGGATACGATATGATCGTAAGCATATCCTAATTTTAAATTAGGTGTTATTGCATAATTTACCATCGCACCGAAACTGTCTTCTAAACGATACGTAGCGCCTATCTCAAACTTCTGATTGAACAAGAAATTTGTAGATAAATCTAATGATGTTGGTGCGTTAAAAGCTGACTTCATCATGAAAAATGGTTTGAATTTAACGTTATCATTGATATCGAAAACATAACCTCCTGTTAGAAAATAATGCGATACTTCTGAACCAAATTCTCTTCCATTAAAATCTAAATGCTTCGATTTCATTAAATTTGGAACCGAAAATCCTAAATAATACTTATTTGTATAATAGAAAAGTCCTGAACCAATATTAAAATAAGAATTACTAATATTTTCTGAAAAAGCAGGGTCATTGGCATCAGGTAACGTTGAATAAACATCATCATACAAACCTACTTTGTGTAAAGTAAGACCTGTTTTTATTCCGAATGCTAACTTGTGTTCGCCTCCTAAATTTAATGTATAAGAGAAATCTGCATATATGTTGTTTTCCTCTACAGGTCCAATCTTATCGTTTATAAACGATAAACCCATCCCTACATTCTTACCAACAGGTGCATGTCCAAAAAATGTCCCTGTTGTTGGTGCATCCTCTATCTCAACCCATTGCTTTCTGTAAAGCAATCCCATCGATAAATTCTCTTTACTACCCGCATATGCCGGATTCATTACACTCATATTATACATGTATTGTGTATAATGCGGATCTTGCTGGGCTTGTAAATCTGCCGAAAAAGCAATTATTCCTAAAGTTACTAAAAATAGTTTCTTCATTATTATTTTATGTTTTTAAAAGAAGGCTGTACAGTACATAACAGCAATTCCTTTTTTATTAACGTTCTCTATTTATATAAATCCAACCTGTTTTTGTCTCTAAATCTGTAAAATCAATTACAAAATAGTAGGTACCATCTGGTAGCTCATTTCCACTATCAGATTGACCAAACCAATCTTTTTCATAATTTGATTTAGAGTACACTTTTGTTCCATATCTGTTAAAGATTTCAACCTTTTTAATATTGTAGGCTGATAAATCCCAGCTATCGTTTAAGCCATCTCCATTTGGAGAAATTCCTTTTGGAATAGAACAAGATTCAACAGTAACGGTAGCCGATTCAGTTAAAGTTAATGAACAATTTCCATTACTAATATTGGACAATTCGATTACAACATTAGTTGTAGAATTTTCAAATTCTACAGTAGCAGAACCTGAAGCAGTTAAAGTAACAGTTTGATTAGTTCCTCCATTAATCGAATAAGTAACCACATTATTTGCAGTTCCATTTATTTGGAAAATTGCAGTTTCACCAGAACATATAAGTGAGTTAACCACTGATAAAGTTGGCGCTACTGGACTTGCTAATATATCTAAATTAGAAAACGAAGCAGAAGCTAATGATGAACAAGTACCATCTGATGCTGTAACGGTATAAGAAGTACCAATAGTCATTCCTGAAATTAATCCTCCCGCCCCAACTGAAGGTCCAGCCGGAATGAATGTGTAAACTAAAGTTCCATTATAATTGGAAATAGAAGAACTTCCAACAACAAAACAAGTAGGAGCTACAGAACTAATAGTAGGTGTAGCAGGTACTGCTAACATAGCGTTTATTATGAACGAACTCGAATCTGCTGAAGCACAACTTCCATTACTTGCTGCCACAACATAATTAGTACCCACTGTCATTCCTGATATAACACCAGCAGCATTAACTGTAGGCCCCGCAGGAGTAAACACATAGGTTAATCCCGCAACATAATTTGTTATTGTAGCTACTCCACTAGAAGAACAAGTAGGCGCTGCAATAGAGATAGTTGGTATAACTGGAATAGATAATTGAGCTGCATTAACAAAAGATACAGATGATAATGAAGAACAAGTTCCATTATTAGAAACAACTGTATAACTCGTTCCTGTAATCATTCCTGTAATTGCACCACCAGCTCCAACAGAAGGACCAGCTGGTGTAAATGTATATGCTAAACTACCATCATAATTAGATATTGAACTTGATCCATCAACCACACATGTAGGTGCTACCATATTAATTGTTGGGGTAGCAGGAATTGCTAACATTGCATTAATACTAAAAGAAGTAGAAGCAGTTGAAGAACAAACTCCATTTGACGCTACAACTGTGTAACTAGTGCCAACAGTCATGCCTGAGATAACTCCTCCAGTTCCAACCGTAGGTCCTGTAGGTGTAAATACGTATGTTAAAGTAGCATCATAATTTGTAATTGTAGCCACTGAAGCAGAAGAACATGTCTCAGGCGTAATTGAAATTGTTGGTACATTTGGCGTAACCAACATTACATTATTTACAAAAGAAGCTGAAGCAGTTGAAGAACAAGTTCCATTACTTGCTAAAACTGTATAGCTAGTTCCTGTAATCATTCCTGAAATTAAACCACCAGCACCCACAGATGGACCCGATGGAGTAAAAATATAAGTAACACCACTATCATAATTTAAAACTGTACTTGTACCATCAGCAGAACAAGTTGGTAGATTAGAAACAATCGTTGGAGTTGCTGGAATTGCTACAATAGTTATTGTCCCTATTTGACTTGCGTTAACCGAACAACCAACAGTAGTTACAGTGTAATTAAAAGTACCTGTTTGAGTTGGGGTTCCACTAATTGTAAAAGTGTTAGCATTATAAACTGAAGTTAAACCAGTTGGCAATCCAGTTACAGTTGCACCCGTTGCCGAACCAGTAGTTGTATAAACAATATTTGTTATTGGTGAACCTTCACAAATAATTTGGTTATTTGTTCCGACTGCAGAAGTAAGACTGATTGAACACGTTGGAGGAATGCAATCTACTATTATATTAACCTGTTCATTAATATTACATGGACCAGCATTAATTTGAACGAATACAGATGTTGACGAAGCTACTTGATATGCCGATGGATTAGTAATAACATTAGCACTTTCATCAAAATAAACAAATACAAAACTCGCAGGATCAAATGGTGCAACCCAAGCTGCTTCATAAGAAGTCAAATCAATGATTGGATTACACGCTCCTGGTGGTGCAATAATCGGTCCTAAATCATTAAAGGGGACTGCCCCAATAAATTGAACTTCCACATCGTCTGTAGCTACATCGGAACAACCAGGTCTTGTAACACTAACACTCCATGTACCACTTTGGTTTACTGTTGTAGAATTTGTTGGTGTTGTATATTGTAACACACTATTTCGGTACCAAGAAAATATTGGAGAACCAGGTTGAGTTGGTGCTTGCAAAAAAGAAGCTGTTAAAGTTACACTAGATGCAGCTCCACATAAAATTCTATCAGGACCTAAATTAACTCCACAAACCACATCACAAGAAATGCTACCAGATGAGGGAGTAACATTTACTTGATTAATTGTGTAAGTTCCTTGACCTTGTAATGGATCTGACCTATAATTCGTTACTAACAATAAATATATTTCCCCTGTAATTGCATTAGGAATATGTATTGTTTCATTATATGTAGATGAATAACTTGCATCTACAAGATTACATGGCCCTGTATAAGTAGACCCAGGAAAACCTGATAAACTACTGCAAATAGTAGTTAAATTGTTTGTAGCAAAAGGCCCCCACAAAGCAAAGTCAACATCAATACCAGTACCTGATGCATCAAATTGTTGTAAATTTAAATCAATTGGACCTGATTGACCAATTTGATACGTAAACCAAGCTGGACGGGGTGTAGAACCTAAAGAGCCATTATTTCCATGACTACCACTACCACCACATCCTGTGATAGGCCCATAACCTACTTGATTTCCTCCTGGCGTTCCTGGATAGGTATTATTATAAGGACCACCTTGTCCAGAACACATAGCTGATGCAGTAGAACAATCTGGAGATTGAGCAAATGCAAAACTAAAACCTAATAAAAATATTATTTTGTAAAGTAATTTCATAATCCTATTATTTTAGAAATGAGAAATAAGACCAATCAGAAACCTTAGCTTGGTTATTTTCAACCAAAACCACTCTCCATTTAAGACATTTAGCCATTAATTCAACGTGAATTAGATCTCGACTCCCTTGTTTAGTAAAGTTTTCTTTATTCAAAACAGAAATTGTTTCTTTGAAATCGGAAGCATTTTCTCTATTAAAGCAATCATAAATAGTAACCACTTCAATTGAAACTGTCTTATTAGTTAAATCAAGACTTGAAAAATCCCAAGAAATTTTTGCATTGTTGATAAAATCTAATTTTGGGTCTTGAAGATTTTCAATTTTAACCCCTTTAAAAACGGCATCATTTTTATCTAACATAGTTTGAGAAAAACCATATTGAAAAAACAAAAAGATACCAAAAAGTAATACTTTTTTCATTTTTTATAGTTTGATAATTAGTTTATAGAACCACAAATTTAACAAAAATTTAAAGCTATGCACTTTTTTTTTAATAATTAACATTTGCAAATAAAATCTAAAGTTTATTATTTATCTTTGCAACACTTTAAAAATTGCTATTAAAACTAATTAGTTAAGATGATACAAAACGAGGATTTTCATGATGAATTAGGAAACGATCATATTGCAACGAGTGCTCAAACTCCAATGCGCAATGACGCCTTTGCTATTTCCGACGAAGAAAAAATTGAATTGATTAAAAAAGATGTTGAAAATATTTTAAACACATTAGGTTTAGATTTAACAGACGACAGTTTAAAAGGAACACCTAATCGTGTGGCTAAAATGTTTGTCAAAGAAATCTTTGGCGGTTTAAATCCAAACAAAAAACCAAGTTCTTCTACATTTGACAATAAATATAAGTATGGTGAAATGTTAGTTGAAAAAAACATTGTTGTTTATTCAACTTGTGAACACCATTTATTACCTATTGTAGGCCGCGCTCATGTAGCTTACATTTCTAATGGAACTGTTGTAGGTTTATCTAAAATGAACAGAATTGTAGATTACTACGCTAAAAGACCTCAAGTTCAAGAGCGTTTGAATATTCAAATAGTTCAAGAGCTTCAAAAAGTACTAGGAACTGAAGACGTAGCGTGTGTGATTGATGCCAAACACTTATGCGTAAATTCTAGAGGAATTCGCGATATCGAAAGTAGTACTGTTACTGCTGAATTTGGCGGAAAATTCAAAGAAGATAAAGTTCGTAGAGAATTTTTAGACTATATTAAGTTAGATACACAGTTTTAATTTAGAATTCTAAAATTAGAATTTTAAGATAAACCATCATAAATATTGAGCAATCACAAAAATGGAATTACATAAAAATCAAACGTTGAAAATATACAACACGCTTTCGGGCGAGAAAGAAACCTTTACTCCTATTCATGAAGGAAATATTGGAATGTATGTTTGCGGTCCTACAGTTTACAGCAATGTGCACTTAGGAAACGTGCGTACGTTTATGAGTTTTGATGTGATTTTCAGATATTTATTACATTTAGATTATAAAGTAAGATACGTTAGAAATATCACCGATGCTGGGCATTTAACCGATGATGGTGATGTGGATAACGACCGTTTTGTGAAACAATCGCGTTTGGAGAAATTAGAACCAATGGAAATCGTACAGAAATATACGGTGGATTTTCATAAGGTTTTGGATACTTTTAATTTTCTTCCACCAACGATTGAACCTACTGCAACAGGACATATTTTAGAGCAAATTGAGTTAACTCAAAAATTAATTGATACTGGATTTGCCTACGAAAGCAACGGTTCTGTTTATTTTGACGTGTTTGCATACAACCAAAAAGGAATGAATTACGGTGAATTGAGTAACCGAAATATCGAAGAACTTTTTGCTAACACACGCGATTTAGACGGGCAAAACGAAAAGAAAAATCCACAAGATTTTGCACTTTGGAAAAATGCTTCTCCAGCTCACATTATGCGTTGGAACTCGCCTTGGGGCGAAGGTTTTCCGGGTTGGCATTTGGAGTGTACGGCTATGAGCACGAAATATTTGGGCGAAACTTTTGATATTCACGGTGGTGGAATGGATTTGAAATTCCCGCATCATGAGTGTGAAGTAGCGCAAGGAAAAGCGTGTAACGGACATTCGCCAGTGAATTTTTGGATGCACACCAATATGTTAACCATGAACAGTTTGCGCATGAGTAAATCGACTGGAAATTATATTCTTCCGATGGAATTGGTTACAGGTGAAAATACGTTTTTTGAGAAACCTTTCCAACCGAATATTGTACGTTTTTGTTTCTTACAAGCGCATTACAGAAGTGTTTTAGATATTTCAAACGATGCGATGTTAGCTAGCGAAAAAGGATATTCTCGTTTAATGGAATCGTACAAGTTAATTCCGATGTTGAAAGCTGGCAATAGTTCTACTTTAGACATTGCAAGTTGGAAACAAAGTTGTTATGATGCGATGAATGACGATTTTAATACACCAATTTTAATTGCACAATTATTTGAAGGCGCACGTTACATTAATTTGGTAAACGATGGAAAAGAATCGTTAACTGCTGAAGATATTCAACTATTAGAAAATACAATTTCAAGTTTCTTATTTGATGTGTTAGGAATTAGCAACGAAGCTTCAGGAAATTCTAATACAACTGAAAAATTAAGTGGTGTGGTTGAAATGTTAATCGGTATGCGAAACGAAGCTAGAGCGAATAAAAACTTTGCTTTATCAGACCAAATTCGTGATCAGTTATTAGCTTTAGGCATTCAATTAAAAGACGGAAAAGAAGGAACTAGTTTCACCTTTTAATAATACATTTTGTCATTCTGAACTTGTTTCAGAATCTCAATTATACATTTATGAGAAGCTGAAACGAGTTCAGCTTGACAGAGATAGCTGTTCTTTTTAATTAATAATTATGTGTAGCCAACACCAATCGAAATATCCAAAAACACTGAAACAATGGGTAATTTATCCGTTTATTTTATTGGTGCGATTTTATCAGGTTGGCATCTCTCCTTTCACTCCGGCTACTTGTCGATTTGAACCTACGTGTTCTACATATACCATTCAAGCTTTGCAAAAACATGGTTTGTTTAAAGGCGGCTGGTTAGCTTTGAAACGCATTTTCAGTTGCCATCCTTGGGGAAGAAGCGGTTATGATCCGGTTCCTTGATTTTTACACAGAGATGCACAGAGTTTTTTTTGATTCTGATTGTGTTTAAAAGAGACAGATGGAGCGTTTTGCTCTTCTGATTTTTAAAATTATTTAAATTTCTTTAATCTGTGTTCCAAAAATTGAATTTTGAACTTGAAGTTGTTTTTGTTCTTGAAAATTTCTTATCGGAATTTTAACAAGTTTCCCAATAATAATATTTATTTTTACGCTTTAATCAGAAACAAAAATTATGATTCACGCACTCAATATGGTTTGGAATCCTTCGGAAGGGATTGATTTAGGATTTTTCATGTTACGTTTTTATAGTCTTTCTTGGGTATTGGCTTTTGGATTAGGCTGGTACGTAATGAAACCTATTTTTCTTAGAGAAAACGAATCGGTAGAATCTTTAGATAAGTTATTTGTTTACACTTTGGTAGCCACTATGTTGGGAGCTCGATTGGGACACGTAATTTTTTATCAATCAGAATTATTTCACCAAGACCCGTTGAGTATTTTATTACCAATTAGCACTAAACCTACACTACATTTCACTGGTTTTGCTGGATTAGCGAGTCATGGGGCGGCAATTGGAATTATTATAACCATGTTTTACATCCAAAGAAGAGTAATCAAACGTTCGTTTTTATGGATTTTAGACAGAATTGTAATTCCAGTTTCTTTAGGTGCAATTTTTATTCGTTTAGGGAATTTTTTCAACTCAGAAATCGTTGGAACTGAAACTACATCAGCTTTCGGAATTAAGTTTTTAAGAGATAAATATAATGCAAACGATGCAATGCAAATAACACAAATTGGAGACAAAAACGAAGCTTACAATACTATTGCCACAAACTCTCAATTTGCAGAATATTTAGCTGCTGTAACACCAAAACATCCAGCACAATTATACGAAGCTATTTGTTATGTTTTTGTTTTCGCTATTCTAATGTTTTTATATTGGAAAACCGAAGCAAGAAACAAAGCAGGTTACTTATTTGGATTGTTCTTAATACTACTTTGGTCGATTCGTTTTGTAGTGGAATTTGTTAAGGAAAGTCAAGGTGGATTTGAGCAATATCCAATTTTTAATGCGCTTTCAACAGGTCAATGGTTAAGTATTCCGTTCATATTTATTGGATTTTACTTTGTTTGGAAAGCGAAAGAAGTTAAAGAAGCTTAATGAAATAATACATACAAAAAGGAGGTTAGAAATTCTAACCTCCTTTTTTATTTTTGTTTTTCAACTACAATCCCAACACCGAGAACATTCGGTAAATAAGGCCCTGCAAACTTACTTTTGACAGCTACTTTATATTTTCCTTTTTCTAAATTTTGAAAGGTTTTTATGGTTTGAAAAACATCACAAATATCACCAGAACAATCGCCTAAATCCTTTCCAGAATCATCAATTAGTTTCATTGTAACAGGAAGCATTTCCGTTTTACCATCGGGAGCTGTAATTTCGACTTCTAAAGGCACTTGTTTAAACTGAAAACCACTTATGTGTCCAAAATGTAGTTTTACATCACAAACTCCCTCAGATTGCTTATTTTCGAATTCAAACACTCTAACATCAGATGCATCCCAACGATTATTATCAAAACTAGAATCAAAATCATCATGGACTTTGTTTTTATTACATGATAAGAATACAAACACTAAAGCAATCAAAATAAATTTAGTTTTCATAAGTTTAAAATTTAGAAATATAAATATATAAAAAAAGTCCTGACATAAATCAGGACTTTTTTTATATATCGAAACTAATTACTTAGTCTTCTTTTTTAAACTCAGCCATTTTACGACCTTCTTTTTCACCAATTGTATCATTCATTACAGGTGTAGCAATAAATAATGAAGAATAAGTTCCTACTAAAATACCCACTAAGATAGCAAATACGAAACCTCTAATAGTTTCACCTCCAAAGATGAAGATAGCTACTAATACCACTAAAGTTGTAGCAGATGTATTGATTGTTCTACTTAATGTAGTATTTAACGCTTTGTTTACTAATCCTTTGAAATCTGGAGATGAGTTGTAATCTAAGTATTCACGAACCCTATCAAATACAATTACCGTATCATTTAACGAGTAACCAATTACCGTTAAGATTGCAGCGATAAACGCTTGATCAATCTCCATGTTGAATGGTAAAATTGTGTAGAAGAATGAGAAAATACCCAATACAATAATAGTATCGTGAGCAACAGCAATTACAGCTGAAAAACCGAACTGCCATTTACGGAAACTGATCATTAAGTAAACAAATACTACAAATAATGAACCTAAAACAGCCCAAATAGAGTTCATTTTAATGTCTTTAGAAATAGTTCCCGTAACTTTAGCTGATGATAAAATACCGATTTTTTTACCTTCATATAAGTCGGCAAATTTTTCATAAGTTAAGTCTGCAGGTAAATATTTTTTCAAACCATCAAATAATTTTTGGTTTACTTCTTTATCTACTCCCTCACCTTCTTCGTCAACTTTATATTTTGTTGTAATTTTCAACTGGTCATTTCCACCATAAACTTTCGCTTCAGCACTTCCGAAAACAGCTACTAAATCAGCCGTTACATCTGGAGCAGAAACTGGTTTATCAAAACGTACTTGGTATGTTCTACCTCCAACGAAATCCACACCTTGATTTAATCCTTTAGTTGCTAATGAGAAAATACTCAATGCTACTAAAATACCTGAAACCACATAAGCAATTTTCTTTTTACCTAAGAAATCGATATTCAAATTTTTGAACCAATTTTTAGTTAATGAAGTTGAATAAGCTAATTTTTCATTTCTGTTTAAACTCCAATCTAAGAACATTCTTGTTACAAAAACAGCTGTAATTACAGATGTGAAAATACCAATTAATAACGTTGTAGCAAAACCTTGAATTGGTCCAGTTCCAAACACTAATAAGATAATCGCTGTAATTGCTGTAGTAACGTTAGCATCAATAATTGAAGACATCGCACCTTTCCAAGTAAAGGCATAATCTGTAGCTTCTTGAACTGATTTTCCGTTGTCTAATTCTTCTTTTGCTCTTTCAAAGATAATTACGTTAGCATCTACCGCCATACCAATTGTTAATACGATACCTGCGATACCTGGTAATGTTAATACAGCACCAAAACTTGCTAAAGTTCCAAAAATGAATAAAATATTTACTAACAATGCTAAGTTAGCATAGAAACCTGTTTTACCATAGTAAACCACCATCCATAATAACACCAATGAGAAACCAATAATGAAAGATAAAAATCCATTATCAATAGCTTCTTGACCTAATGATGGACCTACTACTTCTGACTGAACAATTTCTGCAGCTGCTGGTAATTTACCTGCTCTTAAGATGTTTGCTAAGTCTTTTGTTTCTTCAATTGTGAAGTTTCCAGAAATTTCTGATTGACCTCCAGTAATTGCTCCTTTACTTACACCAGGTGCAGAGTAAACAATATTATCTAATACAATCGCAATCGCATTTCCTTGTTGAGAAACGGCTCCTGTTATTTGTTCCCATTTTCTAGCACCATTTCCGTTCATTTGCATAGAAACAGCAGGCTTACCTAATTGATCAAAAGTATCTCTTGCATCAACAATTACACCACCACTTAAAGGCGCAACATTATCTCTTGTTCCTTTTAAGGCATATAAATCAGTTACTTCTGGAGTTTTTGCATTTGTTTTACCCCAAGCAAATCTAATATTAGCTAAATTAGCAGGTAACAACGCTTTAATATCAGCTCTTTTTAAATATCCGTTGATTGCAGCTGTATCTTTAGTAGCAAATGTTCCAACATGCGGAGCACCTTGCTGACCTGGAGCTAACATTTTACCTAAGAAAGGACTATTAGCCGTTGCTGCAGTAGTATCAGCTTTGTCTGTTAATAATGAATCGATTCCTGTTGTTTTAGTAGGAGCAGCTTTAACAGCAACTTCTGTTTTCTTTAATGCATCTTCAACTGCCATTAAATATTGACCAACTTCTTCGATTTTATACGTTTCCCAAAACTCTAATTGAGCTGTACTTTGTAATAACTTTTTAATACGATCTACATCTTTAGCTCCTGGTAATTCAACCAAGATTCTACCAGAATTTCCTAATAATTGAATGTTAGGTTGAGTAACTCCAAATTTATCGATACGTTCTCTTAATACTTTGAAAGCACTTTCTACTGATTCTTGAACTTTTTGTTTGATGATTGGCTCAACTTGTTTGTTAGTCATATCAAACTTAATAACTTCATCAAGGTTTCTGTTTCCAAAAACATCAGCCGCAGCTAATTTCACATTTGCAGCATTAGCAGCTTCAAAGAAAGCATCGATGTAATCTTGATTTCCTTGTTGATTTGCTTTTGCATCAGCAAGTGCTTTGTTAAAAGCTGGATTCTTAGAATCATTAGCCAATCCTTTCAAAACATCTTTAACTGAAATTTGAAGAATAACGTTTAATCCTCCTTCTAAGTCAAGACCTTTGTTGATTTGGTTATTAGTAACTTCTTTGTAAGTATGACCTAGGTATACTTCTTCTTTACCGATAGAATCTAAATAGCGTAATTCTTTAGCTGAATCTCCTTTTGCAAAAGCTTTTGCATCAGAAACAATACTATTCGCTACGAAAGTAAAAGAAAGCTGGTATACACATACCAAAGCAAAGATAATTGCGAAAAATTTAATAAGTCCTCTATTCTGCATTATTCTAAAATTTATTTATTCTATTTTATAAAAACGGACAAATATATAATTTACAATAGGATTTAGCAATTTTATTTTCGATTAAAGCAACCTTTTTACCTAAGTTTCACTACAAAAACACATTATTCCTTAAAAATGAAACACTTGCAACTTAAAAAAGTATTTCACAAAACAGAAAATATTGTTGAAAACTCCAATCTTTAGAAACAAATACCATTTTAAAATAGTATTTAAAAAATGATTATAACAAAAAAAAACTGCCAATTTCTTGACAGTTTTTCAATTTTATTTTGATGTGAAATTACAATACTGATTTCAAATCGGCGTTCATGTTACGAACTGCATCTGCACTCTTAGCAAACAATGCTTTTTCAGCATCATTTAATTGTACGTCAACGATTTTCTCAACACCGTTTTTACCAATAATACATGGAACTCCCATACAAATATCTTCTTGTCCGTACTCTCCTTCTAAGAATACTGAACATGGAATCATACGTTTTTGATCGTTTAAAATACTATCTACTAAATACGCTACAGAAGCTCCTGGCGCATACCAAGCAGAAGTTCCTAATAAACCTGTTAAAGTAGCACCACCCACCATAGTATCAGCAGCAACTTTATCTAACTCAGCTTGAGATAAGAAATTAGAAACAGGAACACCATTGTAAGATGCTAAACGTGTTAATGGAATCATAGTAGTATCACCGTGACCACCAATTACCATACCTTGAACATCATTAGCTGGTTTGTCTAATGCTTTCGATAAGAAATATTTGAAACGAGAACTATCTAAAGCTCCACCCATTCCAATTACTCTATTTTTAGGCAATCCTGTAGCTTTTAATGTTAAATACGTCATAGTATCCATTGGATTTGATACTACAACAATAATTGCATTTGGAGAATGTGTTAATACGTTATCCGCAACCGATTTAACGATTCCTGCATTGATTCCGATTAATTCTTCACGCGTCATTCCTGGTTTTCTTGGAATTCCAGATGTAATAACTACCACATCACTTCCTGCAGTTTTAGAATAATCACCTGTTGTTCCGCTTAATTGTGTGTTGAATACAGTTGTTGTAGCACATTGCATAATATCCATCGCTTTACCTTCTGCAAAACCTTCTTTGATGTCTACTAATACTACTTCACTTGCAATTCCTCTGTACGAAATAACATCTGCACATGTTGCACCTACGTTACCCGCACCAACTATTGTTACTTTCATTTTGTTGTGTATATTAAATATTTATATAAAATTGAAATTCAACATTTTTTCATTTACAAATTTACCAAAAAGTATTGATTTACGCATCAATTTTTGCATAAGCAGCGTTTTTCTCGATAAATTCTCTACGAGGTGGCACTTCATCTCCCATTAACATAGAGAAAACCCTATCCGCCTCTGTTAAACTATCAATAGTTACTTGACGTAAAGTTCTATAATTTGGATTTAATGTTGTTTCCCATAATTGCTCTGCGTTCATCTCTCCAAGACCTTTATAACGTTGAATTGCAGCACTTCCACCCATTCTTTCGTTAGCCAAATCACGTTGATCATCGTTCCAAGCATATTCTTTTTTGTTTCCTTTTTTAACCAAGTATAAAGGTGGTGTTGCAATATACACGTGACCTCCTTCAATTAATTCTTTCATAAATCTAAAGAAGAATGTTAGAATTAATGTTGAAATGTGAGAACCATCGACATCGGCATCACACATAATCACTACTTTGTGGTAACGTAACTTAGAAAGGTTCAAAGCTTTACTATCTTCTTCGGTACCAATGGTAACTCCTAAAGCGGTGAAAATATTACGAATCTCTTCGTTTTCGAACACCTTATGCTGCATTGCTTTTTCAACATTCAAAATCTTACCACGTAATGGCAAAATCGCTTGAAAAGCTCTGTCACGACCTTGTTTTGCAGTTCCACCTGCCGAATCTCCCTCGACAAGGAAAATTTCACATTTTGCTGGATCTTGCTCAGAACAATCTGATAATTTACCTGGTAATCCACCGCCACCCATTACGGTTTTACGTTGTACCATTTCACGTGCTTTTTTGGCAGCGTGACGTGCTTGAGCAGCTAAAATTACTTTTTGAACAATAATTTTTGCATCATTTGGATTTTCTTCCAAATAATTTTCTAACATTTCTGAAACCGCTTGAGAAACTGGAGAAACTACTTCTCTATTTCCTAATTTGGTTTTAGTTTGACCTTCGAATTGAGGTTCTGCCACTTTTACCGAAATAATAGCTGTTAAACCTTCACGGAAGTCATCTCCAGAAATTTCAAATTTTAATTTATCTAATAATCCAGAAGCATCTGCATATTTTTTTAACGTACGCGTTAATCCCATACGAAAACCTTGCAAGTGTGTTCCTCCTTCGTGCGTATTGATATTATTTACATATGAAAAGATATTTTCTGAATAACTTTCATTGTAAATTAAAGCAACCTCAACAGGAATTTCACCTTTTTCATGTTCCATTGAAATTACATGACCAATGATTGGCACACGATTTCCATCTAAAAACTTAACAAACTCTTTCAAACCTTCTTTAGATTGGAAAGTTTCAACTGGAAACTCACCTTTTTCATCAGGATTTCTTTTATCTGTTAAAGTAATTCTGATTCCTTTATTTAAGAAAGAAAGCTCACGTAAACGAGATGCTAATGTATCGTAAGAATATTCTAAAGTCTGAGTAAAAATGGTAGCATCTGGTTTGAAAGTAACCATTGTACCTCTTTTTTCTGTAGTTCCAATTTGTTTAACTGGATATAATGCTTTTCCTCTTTCGTATTCTTGTTCGTAAATTTTACCTTCACGGAATACCGTTGCCTTTAAATGGTCAGAAAGTGCATTAACACACGAAACCCCAACCCCGTGAAGACCTCCAGAAACTTTATACGAATCTTTATCGAATTTACCTCCAGCACCAATTTTTGTCATTACAACCTCAAGTGCCGAAACGCCTTCTTTTTTGTGTAAATCAACTGGAATACCACGACCGTTATCTTCAACCGTAATGGAATTATCTTCATTAATTGCTACAAAAATTGTATCACAATGTCCTGCTAAAGCCTCATCGATTGAGTTATCTACAACTTCATAAACTAAATGGTGTAATCCACGAACTCCAGTATCTCCAATATACATGGAAGGACGCATTCTTACGTGCTCCATTCCTTCTAAAGCCTGAATACTGTCGGCTGAATAACTACCTTTTTTATTTTCTTCACTCATAATATTTGTGCTAAATAAATATTTTTATATCAACAAATATAAGTAATTAGATAAAAACAAGAAATAAAAACCACATCAACTCGATGTTAAGTTATCAACATTTGTTAATTTTTGACAAAAGTGGCTTAAATCGAATAAAAACCACCTTAAATTTAATTTTTTATGATTTTTTAATTTCCTCAAAACAGAAGAAATAAAAAAAACCTCTTTAAAATGGAATTAAAGAGGTCTTTCAAAACAACAAACCTAAACTATAAACTATATTTTCTCCATTTCTACTGAAATCGACACATCTGCCTTAACGTGAGCTGCATTTGCTCTTCCACTTGGATCTTGATTTTCTTGCCATTTTGGAATCCATTTTCGAACTGTTTGTGCTGCACTTTCTTGTGGAAAATGCTTATGAAATATCCTTCTATAATAAAATGCCTCTTTTGTAACTGGCGTGTTATAAGGAAAGAACAGTTTTGCTTTTTCAAATTCTTCATCTGTTACTTGACTTGAGCAATACTCGATTAAAGTATCAATCCAGTTATACCCTACTCCATCAGAAAACTGTTCTTTCTGTCTCCATAATATCTCTTCAGGCAAAAAGGGTTTTTCGGGTGTATCGAATGCTTTTCGTAAAATATATTTTTCAATTCCGTCATAAGTTTTTGGCATTTTTTCTTCAGGTTGAATTTTGATTGCTAAATCCAAAAACGCTTTATCCAAAAACGGAACTCTTGCTTCTAATCCGTGCGCCATGGTTGATTTATCGGCACGAAGTAAATCGGCTGTAAATAACTTTTGAACGCGTTCGATTGTTTCTTTTTGAAAATCTAATACTGATGGTGCATTTCGGAAATACAAATAACCTCCGAAAATTTCATCCGCACCTTCTCCTGACAATACCATTTTGATTCCTTTTTCCGTAATTGCTTTCGACAAGAAATACATAGGCGTACTCGCACGAATTGACGTTACATCATAGGTTTCCAAATGCCAAATCAATTTATCTAAAATCTCGATTCCTTGTTCGACAGTGAAATGAATTTCGTGATGTGTTGTTCCTATGAAATCGGCCACTTTTTTTGCTGCTACTAAATCCGGAGCCAAAGCATCTAATCCGATAGAAAACGAATGCAATTCTTGTCCGCTTCCTTCTAACAATCTTGACGTTATTGAAGCTATTAAAGATGAATCCAATCCACCAGAAAGTAGAACTCCAAAAGGTACATCACACATTAAACGTTTTTCTACCGCTTGTGTTAAACTTGATTGTAAAGCTTGTAAATCTAGTTTTTCAACTGCTTTTTCGTGTGCTTCCCATTCTGGTTTGTAGTATTTAACAAAACCTGTTTTTTCGGTATAATAATGTCCGGGAGGAAAGGTTGAGAATGACTTACATTGGTCAGTAATCGCTTTCATTTCGGAAGCAAAATACAAGCGTCCTCTTTCATCCATTCCATAATACAAAGGTTTTACTCCTAATGGGTCGCGAGCTACGATAAAATCATCTCCATCAATGACTACTAAAGCGAAAATCCCATCTAACATACCACAGAAATCGTAACCAAATTCTTCATACAAATGCACTATAACTTCTGAATCTGATGTGGTTCTAAACGTGTGATGTTTCAACGTGGTTTCTCTTAATTTTTTGTGATTGTATATTTCGCCATTATGTACCATCCAAGCGGAATCTGTTCCTTGAATGGGTTGTTTCCCTGTGTGTAAATCGACAATTGATAAACGTTCATGTGCCAAAATGTGACCTTTTTCCGTTACATGAATATCACTTTCATCTGGACCACGATGGCTCATTCTTTTAGACAATTGTTGTACTAATGCTGCTTCTTTTCCTTTTCCTATAATGGCTAATATTCCGCACATAACTTTTTGGTTTAATCGTTGAAATGTTTAATTGTTTAAGTGATATAACTTATTCACTTAATTTGATGAAGCAAAATTGAATATATAAGTTTAAATAATAAACCTTAAAATTAATTTTAATTATAATTTAAAACTAAAAAATGATTTTTTAATTAAATCAGAAACTTAAAAAGTAGTTTTGTGTTTATTTTGGTTACAAATCATAAAAAAACCACTCAATTGAGTGGTTTACATTTTATTCAATAGCTTTTATTTGAAATCGATTGGTGTTTATTACAACCTCATCTCCAAGACTTTTCCCTAGTAATTGACTTCCTAATGGTGATTGTGGTGAAACTGTAATAATCGTTTTATCTTCTAGTTGGATTTTAGGCAAAGCTGCACTAATATAAAATAACATATCATTGGTTTGAACCAAGCTTCCAAGTGCTATTTTATTATGAATTGCATCAGCATCAATCTTATCTACAACATTTTTTTGTTCGATGATTTCCGATAGTTTTTGATTGAGTTTTTCTTGCTCTAAATGCATCATCGACAAAGCGGTTTCGTGCTTATCGCCAGCTGAACCTTTCGCATCGTTTTGCGCATCTTGAGCTAAATCGGAAATCATAAAACGCAATTCGTTTATTTTATCCGATAATAGGTTTTGATAATGAGATTTTATTTTTTGTTTGAGTGTCATGGTTTAAATAATTAACCGCAAAGTTCGCAAAGAAGGCGCTAAGGACGCAAGGATTATTTTTTCTCTGTTATTCTTTCTAACTTAATTAACTTACTTTCATTATTAATAAAAGTGATTGTATCTGATAAATAATTTTCTTTTGAAAAAACAATAGTCATTTCTTTATCACCAAAAGCAAATCCTTTTATTTCATGAAATTCAAAATATCCTTGTTCATCTGAAAATCCTAAAGCATCAACCTCTTTAATTTCTCTTATCTGAACATTATTAATTGGTTTATGTGTTTCAGAATCAACAGTCATTCAATCAATAGACTGATAACCATCACAAGAAACAAAAAGAAAAAATAAAGCCGATAGAATAAAAATTTTAAAATACATTTTGATTTTTTACTGATAAAAAACCTCATAAAACCGATTACTCAACTTCATAATTCGTTGTTCAAAATTGAATATTCAACATTTCTTAACATTGAACAACGAACTTGGAATTTTGAATGTTGAAGTTTTAAAAATCGAACTTATAATTAGCACCTAACAACACCTGAATACCTTGTACTGGGAAATTCGCCCAACGATTGTATTGTTGATTGGCTAAGTTGTTTCCTTTTAAAAAAGCCGTTAATCTTGCGTTGTATTTGTAGCCTACGTGCGCATTCAAATCGAAATAGCTATCTAAAGTTACTACAGTTGTAGTGAAAGTTCCTGGATTAATCGTTAAATCATCTTGAATTGAAATTAAATCTTTTCTTTCGCCAACAAAAAATACATTCGCGCCCGCATACCATTTTTCGTTGATATCAAAATCTACAGTTGAACCAATTTTTAATTGTGGTAAATTCCATGCTTCCGCTTGTGTGTCGGTTGAATAATTGTTGTAGGTTCCGTTGATTCCGAAAGTTACGTTTTTAGAAAAATCGGCTTTCAATTCTCCAAAAATACTTAGCGTATTTAAATCATCATACACTACTCCGAATGAATTTCCGTAAGCATAACCATTCGTATTCGTTCCTGTTCCATCAAAACCATTACTTACAAATAAAGCTCGATCACCTTGATTTTTATTAGAAGCTCTAACATTGAAAGCAACTGAATTTGCTAATTTCCCTTTCATCCCAACATATAAATCAAATTTATTATCGGTTGGTGCAATGTACATTGTTGGTGAAACAAATGGATTTTGATCTACGAAATCTGCATAGGAATTTTGCTCTAAATCACCTTCTGCTCCAGCATAAGCCACTAAAATATCACCTACTAATTTGTATGACGCTTTAATATTTGGATAAACAAAGATTTTCCCATCACTTTCTCCGTTGATTTTTGCAGTTGCATAATATACTCCAGCTCCTATTTGAACCGACAAATCATCTTTTTGATATAAAATACTTGGTCTTGTTCCTGCGATAATCGTACTATATTTTAACTCCGAATCAACATCGTACATTCTATCAAAACTTCCACCTACATAATCCACTACGAAATCTGCTTTTACTTTTTGATTCATCACATCAAAATCGAAATTAGGTTTGATGAAAAAACGATTTTCACCAGAACTTAATCCATCAGAAAAACGTTTAAATTGCATGCTCGCATCATTGAAAATTCCGTCTTTGAAACTCATTTTTCCGCCAAGAGCTATCGTATTATACGTTTGTTTTGAATCAATTCCTGCAATTGTAGCGTCATCGAAGAAAATCGTTTCTGTTGGTAAACCGTACCAATTGTAAATTTGGTTTTTCACACCTAAATCTACGTTCCAACTCATATCGCGCTCACGAACTCCGTACGTTACATCTAAACTAGTGTTGTAGAATTTATCATCTAAAACCAAATCTTTAATTCCGCCTTGAGACGACAAATGACGCAACATTCCACCTACATAATTACTTCTGCTTAAATTTTGTGTAATGAACAATTCCGCATTGATTGTTGGGTAATTTCCAAAACCTAAAGTAGCGTAATTGTTGTATAATTTTTCTTTTTCGGTTTTATCTACTCCAGCTGCTTTTCCTTTTGCTGGTGTAAATGTTGATGCTACCGGAAATGAGAAAATGTTATACTGAATAGGTTCTTTTTTTTGCTCTTCTTCATCTTCTAAAACAGGCGTTTCTTTTACTTTGAAAGCATCTGAAATAGTAGGTGTGTAGGGTTTTACAATGTTTACCACTTCTGAACCAATGTTTTCATCTTTTACTTGGGCAAAAGAAAATTGGATTCCGAATACAACTAAAACTATGGCGATTATATTTAATTTCTTCATGTTCTATATTTTTAAATGAGATTCTAGATACTGAAACGAGTTCAGCATGACAATTATCTTATTTTTATTAGTTTGTGATTGATGAATTACGTTTAGCTTCTTCTCCTTTGATGAAATCCAGTTCTTTTTGCGCTTCTTCGATAACATCTGTGTATTCTTTGAAGTTTTCAATTACACTTTCTAAAATGTAAGTCGCTTGAAAACTATCTTTTAATCCGTAGAAGTTTTTCGCCATAATTACCAAACTCTTCGCTCCGTAATATTTATAACCTGAATAATCTTTAGCTATTTTTTGTACTACAACATTCGATGGTTCAAACTTACCTTCTTTGTTTTTGAAATACGCATCGTAATACAAAGCTTCAGCTGCTAATTCTCCTTTTGCAATTTTTTGAAGTTTAGCATAAGCTTCTTTCGCTTTTACTTCATCATTTGTTTTAATAGCTGAACGCGCTACGATAATTTGAGCATCACTTTTAATTCTATCGTCGATTTTGTCGTTTTTCAACACTTTATCTGCGTAGATAACGGCATTAGTGAAATCTTGTTTTTCGTAATACGATTTCATTAAATTAGATTGTGCATACGTTATATTTTGTGGAAAATCAGCTTCCGTTTCTAAACGTTTTAAAACTGGAATCGCACTATCATAATTCTTAGCTTTCAAATGAACTTGACACAAACGCGCTAAGGCTTGTTCTGTGAATTCATTTCTTGGTTTTGAAACTACAAACTCATAATGTTTGATTGAATTTGCTTCTAAATTATCGGCAAAATATAATTGCGCTAAGTAGAAATTCGCTTTTAAAGCATGAATTCCATTTGGAAATTTGCTTACATAGCTTGAGAATCCTGAAATTGCTTGTTTTGTATTGTTTTGTAAATATTGTTTTTCGGCAGATTCGTAAGTATCATTATCTAAATCAGCATCCGAAACTTCTACAAATGATAAAGTTTTTACCCAAGCTGCATATTCATCTACTTGACCTTTGTCCACATAAATCAAACGCGCTGTTGAAACGGCTTCAATAGATTCAGGTGAATTTGGATATTCAGCTACTACTTTTTTGAACTTAGTAATTGCTAAATCTTCTTGGTTCGAATTATAGTAAATCAAACCTTGTTTTAAAATGGCTTTTGCTACATACGAACTCGATTTGTATCCGTTGATTAATCGGTCGTAAGTACTAATTCCTTTTTCGTTTTGATTTTGATTCACGTAAGTATTTCCTAATTCATACAAAGCATCATCTGCGTATTGTGAATTTGGAAACGTTTTTGAAAACTTCTCTAAATCTTCAATTTTACGATCAGGTTTGCTTACAAATCCGTAGCTGATTCCTTTTTGGAATGCGGCATAATCAGCATCCACACTTTTCATATCGATAGCTTTGTTGTACGCATCCATAGCTAGCCAATATTTTGCTGCCATGAAATTACAATCCCCTAATCTCAAATAGGCATCCGTTAAACGAACTCTATCTTCTTTAGAAGATTTGGTGTAAGTATCAAAATATTGAATCGCATTTTCATATTCTTTCAACTTGAAATACGAATACGCTAAGTTGTAATTTGCATTAGCAAACTCAGGCGTATTTGAAGCTTCAGCCGAATTTAAAAACTGTTTGAAACTCAATTTTGCCTCTTCAAATTGGTCTAAATTGTATTCGGTTTCTGCTTTCCAGAAAGTTGCTCTTGCGGTGAATTTTGCATCTTTATTTTCGGCTAACGATTTTTTAAATAAGGCATAAGCACCTTTGTAATCGCCATCGGTATACAATTCTAAACCTCTGTAAAACGTTACTTTTTGATAGGCTAATTTGTTTTCTGGAGATTTATTTTTCTCTAATAAAACCAAAGCCTCTTTATAGTTTTTTGAAGTAATATACGAACTAATCAACAACGTATTGATTTCCGATTTGTAAGGCGTATTTGGATATTTCGCCATGTAATCATTCATCACTTCCGGAACCGATTTGTATGGATTTCCGATTTCGTAACTTAATTTTGCATAATTCAAATACGCATCTTCTTGAATTTTCAAATCAAATTCCATTTCAGAAGCCGTTTTGAAAGCGTTTAATGCTTGTTGCTTTTTATCGGTTTTCAAATAACTTTCTGCTAAATGATAATACGCATTTTGAGCAACACTATCATTTCCACCAATAATTTTATTGAATTGAGAAATGGCGTTTTCGTAATCTTTTTGTTGGTAATACGTGTAACCTAATTGGTAAAAATCGGTATTCGTCCATTTTCCCTTTTTACCATTATAAGCCAATAAATAAGGAAGCGCTTTGTCGTATTGTTTTAAATTGAAATAACTTTCTCCTATGATTTTCGATAATTCACTTTTTTCTTCACCTTTTGATTTTGGCATTTGCTCCAAACCTAAATCGATGGCTTTTTGAAAATTTCCAAGCTTGAAATTCATATCGGCTTGAAAATACCCCATTTTTTCTTTGTATTTGTCTTGGTCGGAAACTTGCTCGAAATATTGATTTGCACTTTTGTAATCATCGGTTTCATAAGACATGTAACCTAAATAATATTTTGCCTGACTTCCAAAAGTCTTCGAATTTACTACTTGGTTGAAGTATTTCGTAGCTTCTTTCGTGTTTTTAGCTGTGAAATAAGCATATCCTTTTTGGAAATTATACTTTTCTCTATCGTCTTGCGACATATTATTCGAATCCGCTTTATCAAACCATTCTAGAGATTTTGGATAATTTCCTTGATCAAAATAGTAATGCGCTACTTCAATATACGCTTGATTCGTTTTCGTACTCGTTGGATAATCTTCTACAAAACTTTCTACCAAAACGTCTGCTCCCATTTGGTCCAAACGAATCGCACAATTGGCAATATAGTAAGCACAATCTGATTCTACTTCCATATTATCGGTTTTCGGTTTTACTTTATCGAATAGAATTTGAGCTGCTTGATACTGTTTGTCTTTGTACAATTCTACAGCGCGATTAAATTCAGTTAATTCGTGCGTGTAAACAGAAGATTGTTGGGCTAAAAGTGTTCCCGAAAAGAACATCATTAAAAAAGAAAGTTTTAAATACTTTATCATGTGATTCGTTATTTATAAGTTCCAAATATAAGGCTTATTGTAAGTATTAACGAAGCTTCTTAACATATTATTGTACAATTTTTGAACATAGTTTTTAACCAAACACAATAATTTTTATCGAATTTGGTTTAAAATTTTGAATCGGAAGTTTAAGTTATTACTTTTACATTTTAAAATCCAATTTATATATGTCGCAATCAGTTCTATCCTTAAAAAATGTAACGATTTATCAAGATAAAAATCCAGTTTTAACGGATGTTAACATTGATGTAAAACATGGCGAGTTTCTTTATTTAATTGGTAGAACAGGTTCTGGAAAAAGTAGTTTCTTAAAAACACTTTACGCAGATTTAGCTTTAACCGAAGGCGAAGGAAGCGTCGTAGACTATGATTTAAAAACTTTAAAAGAAAGCGATATTCCGTATTTGAGAAGAAAATTAGGAGTTGTTTTTCAAGATTTTAAATTATTATCTGACCGAAGTGTTAAAGATAATTTACTTTTCGTTTTAAAAGCAACAGGTTGGATTGAAAAAGCTGAAATGGATGCTAAAATTGAAGAAGTTTTAGATAAAGTTGGCATGAAAGGATTTGCTTTTAAAATGCCACACCAGCTTTCAGGCGGAGAACAACAACGTGTAGGAATTGCAAGAGCTTTATTGAACGACCCGGAATTAATTTTAGCGGATGAACCAACAGGAAACCTTGATCCACAAACTAGTGTTGAAATCATGGAAGTACTAAGAAAAATTAATGCAAATGGAAAAACCATTTTAATGGCAACTCACGATTATGCATTGGTTTTAAAATACCCATCAAAAACGTTGAAATTTGAAGGTGGAAAAATGTTTGAAGTAGTTCAAAGAACGGTTTAAATGTTATCGATTTTAATTCCTACATATAACTACAATGTTTATCCATTAGTTACGGAATTAAAAAGTCAGGCTGATGCTCTAGGGATTGCTTATGAAATCTTAGTTCAGGATGACGCTAGCAAAACTTTCTTACAAGAAAACTCTGAGATCAATCTTTTACAGCATTGTTCTTACACTTTAAATCATGAAAATTTAGGTAGAGGAAACAACATCAATTTATTAAATAATCGAGCGCAATTTAACTATGTTTTAATTATGGAAGCGGATGCTTTTCCAGAAAAAAAAACGTATTTACAAGGCTTAATTGCTGCTATAGATAAAAAAACACAAGTCTTATTTGGCGGTGTAACTTATCCCAATCAAAAACCGGAAAAAGACAAACTACTTCGCTGGAAATATGGTAATGAGCGCGAAAGTATTTCATTATCGGAACGTTTGAAAAACCCTTATCATTTTGTGTTTACTTGGAATTTATTACTCAAAAAAGAGTTGCTTTCCAACTATCATTTTCCTTACAATGTAAAAGATTATGGATATGAAGATGTGGTTTTTATCAAACAATTAAAAAACAATAACATTCCTATTCAACATATTGAAAACCGATTAGTTCACTTTAATACAGAAACTAGTTTAACTTTTATCGAGAAAACCGAAAAAGCAGTAACTACTTTGAATCAGTTGATTATAAGTAACAAATTAGATTTGAAAGACACCAAAATTGGGAAAGCTTACCGATTCGTTCAGTTTTGGCAACTTGATAGTGTGATTCGTTTTTTGTTTAAAAAACTTTCGAAACAGATGATTGCTAACCTTACTTCTTCTAATCCGAGTTTGATTATTTTAGATTTATACAAATTAGGTTACTTTTGTTTACTCAATCAAAAACAACATGTATAATTCGTTAAAAAATAGTCTAACCCGATTTATTCCTAAAAAATTACTTTTTAGAATCGAACCTATTTTACGAAAATGCTATGCGATTTTTAAAAAAGGGAGCAACCATGAATGTACTATTTGTGATTTCAAAGCTTCAGATTGGGTTCATTTACCTAATCACGACTTACTTTGTCCTAATTGCGGAAGTCTTTCCAGAGATCGCCGTTTGTGGCAATTGGTAAAAGAAAATTACATCAAAAACGATATTCAAATTTTAGACTTTTCACCTTCTCGACCTTTATTTCGAAAATGGAAAAAAGAAAAAAATGTAAACCACATTGCTTCTGATTTATCGGGAGATTTTATGGCTGATGTTGCTTACGATATCACTCAAATTCCAGCCAAAGACAATTCATTTGATTTGATTATCTGTTATCATATTTTAGAACACGTTATTGATGATGTAAAAGCAATGAGTGAATTACATCGTGTTTTGAAACCTAATGGAACTGTTTTAATTCAAACACCATTTAAAGAAGGTGAAATCTATGAAGATTATTCGATTACATCAGAAGCTGAGCGATTATTGCACTTTGGTCAAGAAGATCATGTGAGAATTTATTCGGTAGAAGGATTGAAAAATCGTTTAGAAAATTCAGGATTTACTGTTACTGTTAAGCAATTTGAAAAAGACGCTTATTTAGGGTTTTCTGATAAGGAAATTATACTTTTTGCAACCAAATAAACATGCCAAAAATATCAGTTGTCATACCACTTTATAACAAAGGTTTTATCATTTCTGAAACCTTAGAATCTGTATTAGCCCAAACTTTTACAGACTTTGAAATTGTTATTGTAAATGATGGCTCGACGGATGATAGTTTTGAAATCGTTTCGCAATATTCAGATGATCGAATTCGACTGTATAATCAAGAAAACAAAGGTGTTTCTAAAACTAGAAATGCAGGAATTGAGTATGCAAAAGGGGAATTAATAGCTTTTTTAGATGCTGATGATTTTTGGTATCCTAACCATTTGGAAGAATTATATCAACTCTACATTGATTTTCCTAATTGTGGTTTATATGCGAGTCGTTATTTCATGAAAATTTCTAAAGAAAACACCATCAAAACTACTTATATCGAAGCTGTTTCTGATAATTTCAGAGGAATTTTACCTGACTATTTTTTGGCAAGTATGCAATATCGTGTAGGTTTAACATCTGCTGTAGCAATACCCAAAGAAATGATCCAAGGGGATTTTTTATTTAATCCGCAACTTAACGGACAAGAAGATTTAGAATTATTTACAAAAATCGCTATCGATAAACCCGTTACAATTACGAATAAATATACAGTGGAATATAATTTTGCAATAGAAAATCAATTATCAAAAATTCAATTTATTCAAAAAAAAATAATAAAATTTGATCAGTTTTCAGCAGATGAAAACAAAAATAAAAGTTTAAAAAAATTCTTAGATTTATATCGTCTTGAATATGCCTTACAGTTTAGAATTATTGGAGATATTAAAGAATCGAAATTTTATTTAAAAGATATTACTACTAAAATACCTTTTAAAACTAGAGTTTTATTAGTTACACCTAGTTATATATTGCGTCTTCTCATTAAAATCAAACATGCACTCAAAAAAAGAGGCATCGATTTTACAGTATATCATTAAGACTTAGATTTCAAAAAATCTTCAAAATCTCTAATATAATCTTCTTCAGAAAACACATCCGAAGCAATTACTAAACAAACAGCACCAGAAGAAAAATTCTTCAATTCACGCCAAATTCCATTCGTTATTAAAAGACCTTCAAAAGGTTTGTTAAGTGAAATTGTTTTTTGTTGATTCCCATCGTTTAAAATCACATCGAAACTTCCTGAAAGTGCAACTAAAAACTCATATTGTTCTCTATGAGAATGTCCGCCACGTTCAGCTCCACTAGGCACATCATACAAATAATAAACGCGTTTGATATCAAATGGAATTACATCATTTTCAATTACCGAAAGATTTCCTCTAGGGTCTTCAATCTTTGGAATAGAAAGTATTTTACAATTTTGTAGCGTTGACATAAGCTTTTTTTCCTTTAAGCGCTTGATTAAATAGGTAATAAACTTGAGTAAAGTTAATTTTACTTTGTTTTAAATCAAAAAATAATTTCAAAGCTACCCAAAATAAATACATTTTACCAAAAATGCGATAAAAAACAGCACTTTGTACAAAATATAATTCTGAACTACTTGTTTTTTCTCCCGTTGATAAATCGGAATGAATTAATATTGTTTTTGGTACAAAACCTATATTCAAACCTTCTTTTATAACATCAGAAACAAAAATAGCTTCTTCTCCCATGTAAAATGTAGATCCCAAGCCAAAATTCTCATCAAACAGTACACCTTTGGATTTGATACTATCCTTTTTAAAAACCAATTCAACCGAAGATGCATTTAATATTTCAAAATTTGAAAGTTTTGATAAAAAACGTTTTGGATATTTTTTGGGAAAATTTCCATTTTCATTTTCATACTGAAATCGAAAACCATCATGACTAGGATTGGAATTGAATGCATTTAACACAAAATTTTCAAAACTCGATTGAAAAACCACATCATCATCAGTTAAAATAACCAAATCTTTAGAAGCCTTTTGTAATGCTAAATTTCTGCTTTTAGACAATCCTTTATCAAAAGAATTAATTACTTCAACATTTTCAAAATCAGATTGTAATAATTTATCAGGAGTCGTTTGATTGATTACTAATAAATTAAAATTTGAAAAATCAGAAAATACAAACATTGCTTTCAAAAAATCGAAATTAGTTCGATTCATCGTGGCAATTAAAATTTGAATATCTGATTTTTGATACATATTTAGCAATTGTACTATATTTACACAAATATAGCGATTAGTGATTAGTGATTAGTGACTTGACTTAGATTTATTTATGAAAATACTCTTACTTGGTGAATACAGCAGACTACACAATTCTTTAAAAGAAGGATTAGTAGCGCTTAGTCATGAAGTCACAATTGTAGGCTGTGGTGATAAATTCAAGAAATTTCCAGTTGATTTTTCGATTTATGCTCGAATATGTAACAATAACAAAACAGCTAATTTTCTATTTAAAAGCATTCGAAAAGTCACAAATCTAGATTTCGAAAAAATTGAAAAAGCGATTCGATTTTATTTTCTATTATCCGAATTTAATAAGTATGATTATGTACAACTGATTAATTCTGATGCTTTAGAAACGTATCCAATTTTATCACGTTTTTTATATAAAAAGCTGTTCAAAAAAATCAAAAGTCGAAGTTTATTAATTTGTGGTGATGAAGTTCCTGTCGTGGATTATTGGTTTCAAAACGAACTAAAATATTCGGTTTTAACTCCTTATTTTGAAGACAATTCTTTGGAAAAACATTTTCAATTCCCTTTAAAATATCGAAAAGAAAGTTATCGAAAAACCTTTGAATGGTTGAATAAAAATTGTAAACAACTAATCACATCTGATTTAGATTATGAAATTCCGATGCAAAAAATGGGATTTTCAACCACGTTTATTCCAAACCCAATAAATACGGATAAAATTGTTTTTCAACCTGTAGAAAACATAACTAAAATCGTAATTTTTCTTGGAATTAATCGATTGAGTTATCTTAAAAAAGGAATTAATTATTTCGAAAAAGCTTTAGAAATCGTTCGAAAAAAATATGCTGATAAAGTAGAAATAATTGTGACTGAAAACCTTCCGTATAATGAATATATTTCCATTTACAACAAAGCACATATTCTACTAGACCAAGTTTTTGCTTACGATCAAGGCTATAATGCTTTAGAAGCTATGGCGAAAGGAAAAGTGGTTTTTACTGGTGCTGAAACCGATTTTTTAAATCAGTATCAGTTGCAAGAAGATGAAATTTGTATTAATGCATTACCTGATGAAAACAAAATTGCAGCAAAGCTTTCCTATTTAATTGAACATCCAGAAAAAATAAAAGAAATTTCTGAGAATGCTCGAAATTTTATCGAAAAAGAACATGATTACAAAGTTATAGCTGGGAAGTATTTAGGTTGTTGGTTTAAAGAATAATGTTCTGAAATAAATAACTAAAATAAAAAAATAAGCCGCATAAGTTATTGCATAAGCCATTACAGCGCCTTCACTTCCTAACTTTGGAATAAGAAAATAACTCGAGCAAAATAAAATTGTAAATGAAATAATTTCCGTTACAAAATAGCCTTTCATTATTTTTTTAGCATAAAAACGAATTCCTAAAATCAAAGATAATGCCTTGAAAAAATCACCTAAAAGTTGCCATAAAAACAAATCTGAAACCAACTCAAATTCTTTTGTTAATAAAACTTGAATCACAAAATGCCTTAAAAAATAAATTACAACTAATCCAATCCCAAAAATTGAAATTATGCCTTTGTAAAATGCAAATGTTAGTTTGCGCTCTTCATCTAATGATTTTGCTTTTGTGAGTTCTGGTAAAAAATAAAATGTTATTAAAGTAGTAACAAACATCATATAAAACCCTGATATTCGTTGCATTGCTTCATAATGTCCCGCAGCATCTAATGATGATTCTTTACTTATTAAATTCCTAATAAAAATATAAATAATTGGCCCTACAACCGCCGAAAAAAGCGTCATTAATCCTAACGGAAGTAAGTGATTTATGCTTCTAAAATCTATTTTTTTATTTTGTAAAATTAATCGCAAAGAAAAATGTTGTCCAAAGTAATATCCCGAAAATAAAAACTGAAATATTGACAATACTGAAATCGAAATTAAAGCTCCATTGATACCATATTTCCACATTAAATACAAAGAAGTGAGTAACCCAACAACATAACTAAAAATAGAAACGTAAGTAACTTTTTTGTACTCCCTAAAACCATTTAGAATGGCTACAAAAAACAAATGTAGTACTTGAAAAGGGATTACAAAAGCAATAAAATTTAATATAAAATAATAATTAGAACTAGAACCAAAAATTTGTTTTCCAAAAAATCCATTTCCAAGAAAAACTAATAAACTGAGAGCTAAAGATAAAATGAAAAAAAACCAAAATAAAGAAGTTACCCAATGGTTTAATTGTTCTTTACTTTCTTGATTTTTAGCACTGTTTTGAACTATTCCATTTTGCAAACCTAAAATTCCGATATTTTCAAGTGTAGATGTAAAATTCCTAAGATTACCCATTAATGCCATTCCTGAAGGCCCAATAAAATAAGCAATTGCCTTAGAAGAAATAAAACCCGATATCAAACGAACTAAAATACTTACACTATTTAAAGTTGCCGCTTTAAATAATTGATTTTGAAGTATTTTCTTTAAAATATTCAAAATTAATAGTTATTTAAAGTGGTTATAATGTGTTGAATTTCGGAAGCTTTTAAACCCGAATTCAATGGAATACTCAACACTTCTTTATGAATTTTTTCGGTAATAGGAAACGACATAGTATTCCAATTCGCTAAAGCTTTTTGTTTATGTGGTGGAATTGGGTAATGAATCATCGTTTCAATTCCGTTTTCTTTCAAATAGTTTTGCAAATCCATTCGATTGGAAGTTCTGATGACGAACAAATGAAACACATGATTTTGAGATAAATCCCAATTTGGCATAATGATTTTATCATTTTTTATTTCCGAAAGATAGCGTTTTGCCATACTTCTACGAAATTCATTTTCCGAATCTAATTGTTTCAATTTGATATTTAAAAAAGCCGCTTGTAGTTCATCCAATCTTGAATTAAAACCAATAATTTCGTTTTCATATTTTACTTTTGAACCATAATTTCGCATGGAAAACAAAACATTTGCTAACTCATCATCATTGGTTGTAATAGCACCTGCATCGCCTAAAGCTCCTAAATTTTTTCCTGGATAAAAACTAAACGCTGCAGCATTCGATAAATTTCCTGCTGTTTCATTTTCTGAAAACTGACTTCCATGTGCTTGCGCGGCATCTTCAATAACTAATAAATTATACTTTTGAGCGATTTCATTAATAGCTTTCATTTCGCACAATTGACCGTATAAATGAACTGGCAAAATAGCCTTAGTTTTCGATGTGATTTTAGCTTCAATTTCTTCCGGATTAATATTGTAAGTTGCTAATCGAGGTTCAACCAAAACAGGAACTAAATCAGCTTGTAAAACGGCTAAAATACTAGCGATATAATTATTTGCAGGAACAATTACCTCATCGCCTTTTTGTAGTTTTCCTAAATGAATGTAAGCTTTGAAAATCAAAACCAATGCATCTAAACCGTTACCAACACCGATACAATGTTTCGTTCCACAATAAGCTCCAAAATCTGTCTCAAACTGTTTTACTTCATTACCTAAAATATACCAGCCACCTTCTAAAAATTGCTTCATCTTTTTCTGAAAAGCAGTTTCAAAAGGTTGGTTTAGTTTTCTTAAATTTAGGAAATGTATCATAGTAAAACGTTATCTAAAAGGGTGTGATTTTTTATTTCTACTTCGTAAAAATCTTGTGAAATGGCTCTTGCTCCAAAACTTTCTTTCCAATACAGCAAACCTTCATTTATATTTTTTCCTTGATTTTCATTGGAAATTCCGAAATCGAAATATTTTTTATCTTTAAAAACGTTGGAAATTAAATAATCGTGTAAAAAGTCTAAACTTCCCAATTCATTTTTATCAGAATTTCCAGAAATATATTGAGAATGCGCGACTAAATTCGTTTCAAAAATAGTGGTTCCCGCTACAATTTTATCGTTTTGATATACATTAAATTGTCGGATATTTTTTGAAAATTTACTATGTAAATACTGAATCTCTTCTAACGAATGAACCGGTTTTGCTTGATGTTTTTCAGCTAAATTTGGAATTAATATTTCATTCCAAAAGGATTCAAAATTAGACTCTTCTTTAACTACTAAATCATTTTTAAAACCTCGTTTGATTCCATTTTTTCTATCGCGTGAAAAAGTAAAATTATTGCTTAAATCTAAAACCGACAAAACATCTCTTCTAACCAAATTTCCTTGCATCAAAAACATCAAATATTCCAATTCATCTGAAGGAATTTGGGTATAAATATGTGGAATTTCTTTAAAATTAATTTTCTGAAATTGTTGTGCGTTCAAATATTCAAAAACCGATTTTGCAATTGAAATAAAATCGGAAAGTTTTGTTTTTTCTTGAAGTACAATCCCACCATACGTTAATCCTTGATGCGAAAAAAGGGTTTCTCCTACTCTATTTGCGGGTAAAACAGCAATTAATTCTTGATTATCATCAAATAGCAACAAAGAATAATCTTCAAATCGATCTTGATGATATTCCATAAAATCGCGATGAAACAAGAAAGTAGCATTTTTAGCATGGGCTACAAATTCGTTCCATTCTTTATAATGTTCGTTTGAATACTTTTGAATTTGATACTTCATTAAAACCTTTAAATAATTCGGAAAATTACTAATTTTTTATGTTATCTGAATTCAATATATCGTTTTTTAAAAAAAATATAGTAATTTGGAACCAAATTAATGGCTCTCAAATGATTAAAAAAATTACTTTCCTACTGTTTATTGGATTTCTTTTATTACCATTTTTATTCTTTGGGCAAGATATTTCGTTGTACACTCAAGTAAACGGACGTTATGACTTTACTTTTGTAGGAAATACTATGAATACAGCTGAAAACAATCCAACTAATTTCTATGTAACCAATACTTCATCATCTGCAACGCTAAATCTAGGCCCAAATGACACAGTGATTAGAGCCTATTTATATTGGGCAGGAAGTGGTGACGGCGATTTTGAAGTTGATTTAAATGGAACCACAATTACACCTGATAGAACTTTTTCACATTCCAAATTTTTTGACCCATACACATTTACCTATTTTAGTGCATTTAAAGACATTACAACTTTTGTTCAAACAACAGGAAATGGAACTTATACCCTTTCTGATTTAGACATTTCTCCTTTTGAAGCACTTCATTACAGTAGAAAGACAAATTTCGCTGGTTGGGCAATTTTAATTGTTTATGAAAATCCGAGTTTACCTCTAAATCAGCTAAATATTTATGATGGCTTACAAGGAGTTCCTGATGCTTTGCAAATAGATTTAACTAATTTATATGTACTTAACAACGCAAATGCTAAAGCTGGATTTATAGCTTGGGAAGGAGATTCACAATTACCAACAGAAACATTTACTGTAAATGGCACCGTTATTAGCAACCCTTTTAACCCACCTAATAACGTATTTAATAGTACTAACTCAGTTACTGGATCGAACCAACTATACAATATGGATTTGGACATTTATGATATTGATAGTTATATTTCCATTGGAGATACGAATGCTTCAATTGCATTGACTTCTTTTCAAGATTTCATTATGATTAACACTGTTGTTACCAAACTAAACAGTCAATTACCCGATGCAACCATTGTATTAGAAAATCCAAATTCCACTTGTAATTCCAGAGAAGTCACAATTGATTTTACTGTTTCAAATTTGAACAGCACTGAAGTTTTACAAGCCAATACTCCAATTACCTTTTATGTCGGAACAGAGGCTATTGCTACAACATACACACAAAATATCATTCCAATTGGAGGAAGCGAAAACGGAAATATCACATTAACTATTCCAAGTTCTGTGCCTACTAATTTCACATTACTAGCCGTTGTTGATGATACTGGAAATGGAACAGGAATTAGACCTGAATTAATTGAAAACAATAATTCGTTCCAAATAGAAATTGAATTGATAGTTTCTCCTATTTTCAATCCCCTAAACTCATTAACTTCTTGTAATCTTGGTTTAACTCGAGGAATTTTTGATTTTTCTGGATATGCTGCATTGGTTAGCACAAATCCTACTCATTTAATTTCTTTTCATGAGACCTATAATGATGCTGTACAAAATATAAATCCTATCGCAAACAGTTCTAATTACGATGCACTTACCACTCCAAAAGAAATTTTTGTTCGTATTGATAACGGTTGTTTCTCTGTTACATCATTCCAACTTTTAACAGAAAATTGCCCGCCAGTAGTTTACAATGCAGTTTCTCCTAATGGTGACGGTTCAAATGATACTTTTTTCATCGATGGTCTTCGCGATATTTTTGTAAACTTCGAGTTATTGATTTACAATCGTTGGGGCAAACATTTATGGACAGGAAATAACAACAAAGCTGATTGGAATGGCTATGTTGAAGAAGGTATAGGAAGTACATTAGCTCCAGCAGGAACGTATTTTTACATACTTAATTTAAACGACCCAAATTACAAAGAACCTTTAACTGGATATTTATATATAAACAGATAAGTTTAAATTACATATTTTGAGTGTAATAGTTATAATCTTTCAATAAAGTTCTGATAAAATCTTGATCATTCCCTGATTGATTTTTTATACCCGTAACTGCTATAACTTTTTCTCTTAATTTCACAATAGTTTGAAAATCTCTAGACACAATTGCGATTTCAAATGTTTCTTTGATAATCCTAACATCATTATCCGAAAGTTTAATTACTAATGGATACGTAGGAACATAATCAGAATGAACATCTTGAATAATGGTATGATTGATATTAATTTTATTTTTCAAAGTAATAACCGCAGTTCCTGCAGCCATATCACCTAAGCGTTGATTTTTCGCACTTGCAATTACTGCTATTAAAGCTATAACTCCATTTCCAATGAATATTTCTACTAATCTAAATAACCAGCGTACCAAGTAATCTCCAAAACTAGCTTGATAACCATCTAGTTTAATCACTTTAGTTTTCATTATTCGTTTTCCTATTGTTTGTCCTTCCCACAAACTTTCTTGCACTATGGTATAAAACATTATTGGAGAATAGATTAACAAGTAAATTGCCATTTTAGACCAATTATCTAAACCTTCAATTGCGGCAGCCAAACCTGTTAAATCTAAAATAAATCCTACAACTACAGCATAAGCTATCATAACCAGAAAATCAAGCAGTTGTGCGAAAATTCGATCACCAACTGAAGCGGCAGTAAAATTTATATTTACATTTTGTGTAGTATTTATTGATAATTGTGTCATATTTTATATTTTAGCATTTCATGAGAGAAATAGCATTCATAAAGCAAAATAAAGAAAAATGGCTTGAATTTGAACAAGCAATTTTTGGTAAAGCTAAAAAAAATCCAGATGATTTAGCCAATCTGTATATACATTTAGTTAATGATTTGTCCTACGCTCAAACGTATTATCCTAAAAGTAAAACAGTTGTGTATCTAAACCATTTAGCTGCACAAACGTATCAAAAAATTTATAAAACCAAAAGAACAGAAACCAATCGGATAAAACATTTCTTTTTAACCGAAGTGCCATTACTTGTTTATGAATATAGAAGATACGTAATGTATGCGTTTTTAATATTCACTATTTTAACTGCTATTGGTGTAGTCTCTGCCAAAAACGACGATTCGTTTGTTCGTTTAATTTTAGGCGATCAATATGTAAATATGACTTTAGAAAACATTGAAGACGGAAATCCTGTCGCCGTATATAAAACTGGCAGCAACTGGGGAGGCTTCATTGCAATTACCTTAAACAATCTAAAAGTCGGAGCACTCTCCTACTTTTTAGGAATTTTCATAGGCATTGGTACTTTCTATGTTTTATTAAACAACTGTATCATGTTAGGCTCATTTCAATATTTTTTTTACCAAAGAGACGTATTTTGGGAGAGCGTTAGAGGAATTTGGATTCATGGGTCAATGGAAATTTTTGCTATGGTAATTGAAGCAGGTGCCGGTTTTATTTTAGGTGCAAGTATTTTATTTCCTAAAACTTTTTCAAGATTAGAATCTTTCAAAATTGGTTTCCAAAATAGTTTCAAAATCTTTTTAAGCACCATGCCTTTTACATTTGCAGCTGGTTTTTTAGAAGGTTATGTAACACGATATTCTATGGAAATGCCAACTTATTTAAGTGTAGGAATTATTTTGATCACGTTATCATTAATCAGTTTTTATTATTTAATTTATCCTTTCATAGTTCATAAAAAAGCAAAAAAATATGTTTCAACTTTATAAAAAAAGAGAGTTTAGTGCTCTTGTAGGAGATACTTTTAACTTTTTTAAGTTGGAAGGAAAAAACTACTTTAAAAACTATTTTATCATTAATGGAGGATTGCTATTACTTTTAGTAGTGGTGATTTATTTTTTCTCAAACATATTCATCAAAGGCACTTTTGAAGGACTTCGAAATGGAAATCAAAACAGTTTGGCTAATGAAATATATGGTAATATTGGACTATTCATTGGTTTTGGAATAGCCATGATTTTTCTTATAATGCTAATATCAATCATCAACTATTCATTTCCTGTTGGTTATTTAAAACTAATTGAAGAAAAAAAGGAAAGAAATTTTGAAAATTTATTTAAATACTTCAAAAGTAAATTAGGCAGAATCATAGGATTTTATTTTTTATCATTAATCATATTATTGCCTTTGATAGCAATAGTTGTAGCTCTAACCTTTTTATCAATTTTTATTTTAATAGGAATTCCACTGATTTTTTTATTGCTACCAACATTAACAAGTTTTATTGCCTTAACTTATTTTCACTATATAACAGAAGAAATCGGTTATTTTGAAGCAATTAAAAAAGCAGTTCTAATGCTAAAAAGCAAATATTGGCCTATAATTGGTTCTACATTTATTGTACAAATGATTGTTCAAATAACACTTGGAATTTTTACATTAATACCTTATTTTATTGGAATCATAACTGTTTTTTCAAATCCAGAATCATTGCAACAAAATCCTGATAATGCAATTTCTTTTGTTATGATTTTACTTCTTGTTATTGTAATAATTTCAATCATATTTAATTACACACTACAAAATATTGTTTTAATAAACCAAGGTGTTATTTTTTACAGTTGCAAAGAAGAAATGGAAAACGTTAGCATCAATAATAACATCGATTTAATAGGAACAGATGAAGCTTAAATTCATATTTTTTTACTTTATACTTTTCTTACAATTGGATGTTTGTTTTTCACAAGTCCAAATAGATTCTGCTGTTCATGAATCAAGAAAATTCGAAAATTTAAAAGCAAAATATTCTGATTCAGATTTTAATTATATTGAAAAACCCGTAAAAGTTGACACAAATGCATGGGATAGATTTTGGAATGCAGTAGGTCGTTTTTTAAGTAACTTATTCGATTTTGGCAATGGTCCAAACAGCCTAAGTGGCTTAGAAATTACTATGAAGGTTATTGCTATTTTAATTATCCTATTCGTTGTTTATCTAATAGTTAAAACCATTATTAATAAAGAAGGAGGCTGGATATTTAGCAAATCATCAAATAAAATTACTGTTTCAGAAACCACTGAAGAAAACATCCATTCATTAGATTTCAATACATTAATTACAAAAATTAAAAATGAAAAAAACTATCGTTTGGCAACCCGATATTATTATTTATGGCTTCTAAAAACACTTTCAGATCGCAATGTAATTGAATGGGATATTGAAAAGACAAATGGAGATTACCTAAATGAAATTTCAAATCTTGAATTAAAAAATGAATTTCAATTTTTATCTTATGTTTATGAATATAGCTGGTATGGCGAATTTAATTTGAATGAAACTGACTTTGAAAAAACAGAAATAGCCTTTTTAAAATTAATCACTAAAAAATAATATGCCAAAGAGTTTAAAAATATACATATTTCTTTTAGTGCTAATTTTAATTGGCATTATTTGGGCTGACGCAACAAAAGAAAAACCAATTGATTGGAGTGAAAGTTATTCGCTAAACATGAAAAGTCCTTTTGGTCTTTATGTGTTTAATGAAGAACACAAATCGTTTTTTAGTCCTCAAAAAGTAAAGAAATTCAACGAATCTCCTTATGAGTATTTTGATAAAAATTATAATGTTGAAAAATCAACATACAATATAAAAGGAACAATCTTACTAATTGAACATCAAACTAATATTGATGAATATTCTGAAAACGAACTTTTCTATTTCACTAGTCATGGAAATACTGTTTTTTATAGTAACACTAGTTTTTCAGAAAAATTTGCAGATTCGCTTGGTTTTGAAATTGCATACAATAACGACTTCTCCGATTCGCTAAAATTCAAATTAGAAAGAAATGCAAAACTTGATAACTTCTATTTTAATAAAGGAATCAACAATGCCTATTTCTCTAAAATTGACAGTAGCAAAACAGAAGTTTTAGGAACACAAATCAATTCTAAAGGAGAAAAATTTGCCAATTTCATTAGAGTTCCATACAAAAACGGAAATTTCTATTTGCATTTACAACCTGTAGCCTTCACCAATTATTACCTCTTAAACAAAAACATAAAATACACAGAAGATGTTTTAGGCTACATTCCATCGCAACTTCCAATTTACTGGAAAGTAAAACAATATGATAACGAAGAATTGTCAAGTTCGCCAATGCGATATTTATTAAGTCAACCCGCTTTAAAATGGGCTTGGTTTTTAGCTTGGATAACCTTAATGATTTTTATTGTTTTCAATGCAAAAAGAAGACAACGAATTATACCAATTAAAGAAAAACTAAAAAACACAACTGTAGATTTTACCAAAACAATTGGAAATCTATATTATCAAGAAAGAAATCATCAAAATATAGCAGAAAAGAAGATTATATTCTTTCTGGAAAAAATTAGAAATGAGTATTATATAGACACTTACAATTTAGATGATACTTTTGTAAACAGACTGAATCAAAAAACAGGAAAAAGTAAAAAAGATATTGAAGCTGTAGTATTCTTTATAAAAAAACTCAGAAATCAATCCAATACAACAGAAAAAGAATTAATAACGTTTAACGAACTTTTAGAAAAACTGAATTTATAATGGAAAATAATTTTGAAATCAATAATCAAGAAAACGAAAATCTAAACTTTGAGTCTCGTTTAAACTTACAACCGTTACAAGATAATGTTCAAAAAGTAAAAGCTGAAATTGCTAAAGTAATAGTAGGTCAAAACAAAATGATTGACCAACTTTTAGTAGCGGTCTTATCAAATGGACATGTTTTGCTTGAAGGAGTTCCAGGAGTTGCAAAAACCATTAGTGCTAAACTTTTAGCAAAAACATTGTCGTTAGCCTTTAGCCGAATTCAGTTTACTCCTGATTTAATGCCTTCTGATATTATTGGAACATCTGTATTTGATTTATCTAAGTCTACATTTGAATTTAAAAAAGGACCCATTTTTTCAAATTTTGTGCTTATTGACGAAATTAATCGTGCTCCAGCTAAAACACAAGCAGCACTTTTTGAAGTTATGGAAGAACGACAAATTACCGCTGATGGAACTACTTATGTTTTAGACCGACCATTTTTAGTTATTGCAACACAAAATCCAATTGAACAAGAAGGAACGTATCGTTTACCAGAAGCGCAATTAGACCGTTTCTTGTTTAAAATCAATATAGAATATCCGAATTTAGCTGAAGAAATTCATATTATTCAAAAAGAAAATGAATTACAAAGCCGTGATAAAATGAGCGCAATTGCAACCATTATTTCACAAAGTCACATCATTGAATTTCAAGAATTGGTAAAACAAATTTTAGTTGAGCAAAACCTAATTGAATACATCGCAAAAATTGTTTTAAACACGCGCGAAAATGCATTTTTATATTTAGGAGCTTCTCCAAGAGCTTCGATTGCAATTTTAAATGCTGCTAAAGGTTTTGCTGCTTTGCGCGGAAGAGATTTTGTTACGCCAGATGATATTAAAGACGCAGCAATTCCGGTTTTACAACATAGAGTTGTAGTAACTCCAGAACGCGAAATGGAGGGAATCACCAGTACAGAAATCATCAAACAAATTGTAGATTCGGTAGAAATTCCAAGATAATTTTCTGAAAAATTAAAGAACGTTTGTCATGCTGAACTCGTTTTAGCATGAATAACAAAATTTTAAAAAAATAAATGAAACGCATTTTCAAACAGCTTTATCTCAATAATTTCCTTTTTTATTGCCTGATGGGAATCATTTTGCTATTCACAGTAGCGTATTTTTTTCCCTCATTATATCATGCTGTTTGGTATGTTTTATATGTTTTAATACTATTTGTATTAATTGATATCTTATTGCTATTTGGCACAAATAAAAAAGTAATTGGTATCAGAAATATGTCTGAAAAACTGTCAAATGGTGATGAAAATGAAATTTATATTGCATTAAACAATCAGTTTACATTTCCTGTTCGTTTAAAAATTATAGACGAAATTCCGTTCCAATTTCAACAGCGAAATTTTGAAGTTAAAAGAAAAATAAAAGCACAAACTAAAGATGACTATCGCTACTTTTTAAGACCAACGGAACGTGGTGAATATTTTTTTGGGAATCTTAATATTTACGTTACATCTCCCCTTCGATTAGTTAGTAGAAGATTTACTTACGACAACAATCAAATGGTTCCTACTTATCCATCGTATATGCAATTAAGAAAATACGATTTAATGGCATTCTCTAATAATTTATTCCAATATGGATTAAAGAAAATTAGGAGAATTGGTCATACTATGGAATTTGAACAGATTAAAGAATATGTACAAGGCGATGATTTAAGAACTATTAATTGGAAAGCTACTGCGAAAAAAAATCAATTAATGGTGAATCAATATCAAGACGAAAAATCACAAAATGTCTACATGGTAATTGATAAAGGAAGAGTAATGAAAATGCCTTTCAATGATTTAAGCCTTTTAGATTATGCTATTAATGCCACTTTAGTTTTATCAAATGTAATTATAAAAAAACAAGATAAAGCCGGCATTTTTGCTTTCTCAAAAAAAGTTGAAAATCGTGTAGTTGCAGAAAAAAGACAAAGTCAAATGCAACAAATCATGGAAAATTTATACAACATAAAAACCGATTTTTTTGAAAGCGATTTTAGTCGATTGTATGTGGATGTAAAAAAACATATCAACCAAAGAAGTTTAATTATTTTGTATACTAATTTTGAAACTTTAGATGGCTTACACCGACAACTACCCTACCTTAAAGGAATTGCAAAAAACCATTTGTTGGTTGTTGTCTTTTTTAACAATACAGAGTTAAACGAACTGATACACAAAAAAGCAGATAATGTTCAAGAAATTTACGACAAGGTAATTGCTGAAAAATTTGCTTTCGAAAAACGATTAATAGTAAACGAATTAAGAAAATACGGAATTTATTCGGTTTTAACCCAACCCGAAAACTTAACATTAGATACTATAAATAAATATCTTGAAATCAAAGCCAGAGGAATTCTATAGCATACAACAACTGTTAAATTTATATTGTTAGAATTATTATCGTCAGTTAATTTTTATCTTTAACTTTTACTAAACCAAAAAACATGAGATACTTATCGTTATTGTTAGTATTCTTGCTTGCATTTACTAGTCAAGCACAAGAATACTTTCCAAAAAATGATGGCGTAAAACAAAGTTTTAAAAACTTTACCGCAATTACAAACGCCACTATTTATGTATCAGCAACGCAAAAAATTGAAAAAGCAACGCTGTTAATCAAAGACAACAAAATTGTAGAAGTAGGAACCAATGTTGTAATTCCAAAAGGAACCAACATAATTGATGCCTTAGGAAAAACAATTTATCCTTCATTCATCGAATTGTACAGTGAATTCGGAATCAACAAGCCTACTCCAAGACCAAATGGAAATTTCACTCCTCAATACGATACCAATCGTGAAGGGTATTATTGGAACGACCACATCAAACCAGAATACAATGCGTATGAAAACTTAAGCTACGATTCAAAAGCAGCAGGAAATTTAAGAGAAGCTGGTTTTGGAACCGTTTTAAGTCATCATAATGATGGTGTAATTGCTGGAACCGGTTTACTTTGGACCTTAAACGACTTCGGCACAAACGCCGATAGAATGATTAAAGATAAAGTATCGCAACATTTTACATTTAGCAGAAGTAAATTTACAAAGCAAAGTTATCCTTCTTCTATGATGGGAAGCATGGCATTAATTCGTCAAGTATTTCATGATGCGAAATGGTATGCACAAGGAAATGCAACAACCAAAGATTTATCTTTAGAAGCTTTCAATAACAACAAATCTTTACTTCAAATCTTTAATGCAGGAGATAAACTAAATGCATTAAGAGCAGATAAATTAGGTGATGAATTTGGAGTAAAATACCTAATCAAAGGAAGTGGAAACGAATTTGAGCGCATCGACGAAATCAAAAAATCAGGAGCTACTTATATTATCCCATTGAATTTTCCAGATGCTTATGATGTTTCTGACCCCTATTTAGCACAACAAGTAAGTTTGAGCGATATGAAATTTTGGAATCAAGCTCCGTTCAACTTGAAAATTTTGGCTGAGAATAATGTACCTTTTGTACTTTCAACAGCGGATTTAAAAGAAACAAAATCGTTCTTATTAAACTTAAGAAAAGCCGTTTTATATGGTTTACCAAAAGACAAAGCGTTATTAGCCTTAACAGAAAATCCTGCTAAATTGGTCAATCAATTTGATAAAGTTGGTTCAATTTCTAAAGGAAAATTAGCGAATTTCATCATTGTTTCAGGTGATATTTTTGAAGACAAAAGCAACATTTTAGAGAACTGGGTACAAGGAAATCGAAACATAATTGATAAAATTAATCCAACTGATATCAGAGGAACTTATGATTTAGTTTTCGACAACCATAAATTTGAACTGAAAATCGAAGGCGAAACTTCAAAATTCGAAGCAAAAGCGGTTAAAGATAGCATCAACTTTGGAACAAAAATTCAATTCAATGATCCATGGGTGAATTTAGTTATCAAAAATCAAGATACTACAAAAGCTAACTTCGTAAGACTTTCAGGAACTTTCGTTAAAGATATGATGCAAGGAAAAGCTGTTTTAGAAAACGGAAACGAAACTTCTTGGACAGCAACTAAAAGAGCAACTGAAGTTAAAGAAGATAAAAAGAAAGACGACAAAAAAGACGAACCAAAAGTTCCTTCAATGTATGCGGTAACGTATCCAAACATTTCTTTTGGTAACGACGAAAAACCAAAACAAGAAACTATTTTATTCAAAAATGTAACCGTTTGGACAGGTGAAAAAGAAGGAAACTTAAAAGAAACCGACGTATTAATCCAAAACGGAAAAATTGCAAAAATTGGTAAAAACTTACCATCAACTGGAGCAAAAGTAGTTGACGGAACTGGTAAACATTTAACGGCTGGAATCATTGACGAACACTCACATATTGCCATTTCAAACGGAGTAAACGAAGGCGGACAAAATTCATCAGCAGAAGTTACAATTGAAGATGTTGTAAACTCAGATGATATTAATATTTACAGAAATTTAGCGGGTGGCGTTACTTCGGCTAACTTACTACATGGTTCTGCAAATCCTATTGGTGGTCGTGCGGCTTTCATCAAATTAAAATGGGGTTATTCTCCAGATGAAATGTTAGTAAAAGATGCTCCAAAATACATCAAATTTGCTTTAGGTGAAAACGTAAAACAATCAAATTGGGGAGATTTTTCAAGAAACCGTTTCCCGCAATCGCGTATGGGAGTAGAACAAGTTTATGAAGATTATTTCACAAGAGCTATCGAATACAAAAACGAATGGGATACTTACAAATCAGGTAAAAATAAAAAAATGCCAAGATTTGATATCGAGATGGAAGTTTTAGGCGAAATTTTAGCTAAAAAACGTTTCATCACGTGTCACTCTTACGTGCAATCAGAAATCAACATGTTGATGAAATTAGCGGAACGTTATGGATTCAAAATTCAAACATTTACGCATATTTTAGAAGGTTATAAATTAGCTGATAAAATGTCGGCTCATGGTGTTGCTGGTTCAACATTTGCGGATTGGTGGGCTTACAAATACGAAGTTAACGATGCGATTCCATACAATGCATCTATTATGATGAACGAAGGTGTAAAAGTTTCTATCAATTCGGATGATGCTGAAATGTCAAGACGTTTGAACCAAGAAGCTGCTAAAACGGTTAAATACGGAAACGTAACGGAAGAAGAAGCTTGGAATTTCGTAACCTTAAATCCAGCAAAAATTCTTCAAGTAGATAATAAAGTAGGAAGTATTAAAGTGGGTAAAGATGCCGATGTGGTACTTTGGTCAGATAGTCCATTATCAATCTATACAAGAGCAGAAAAAACGTTAGTAGACGGTATCATTTTCTACGATTTAGAAAAAGAAAAAGAGACTTTAGCACTGATTCAAAAAGAACGTGCTGAGCTAATCAATTTCATGTTAGACGCTAAAAACAAAGGAATGAAAACGCAATTGCCTAAGAAAAAAGAAAATGGTCACTACCACTGTGATACCTTAGGAGAATATTGCAAAGAGTCTCACTACAAATACAACTAGTCATGAAAAAATATATAGTTCTTTTATTTATTTCTTTGTTTGGGTTTGCCCAACAAACGCCAGCCCCAAAACAAAGCAAATCGATTTTAATCTTAGGTGCTAAAGCGCATTTAGGAAACGGACAAGTAATTGAAAATAGTTTAATTTCAATTATTGATGGAAAAATTGCCAATATTGGTGATGCAACAGTAATGAAACCAGCCAAACACGATATTGTGATTGATGCTTCTGGAAAACATGTTTATCCAGGATTCATTGCTCCAAATTCAACATTAGGATTAGTTGAAATTGATGCGGTAAGAGCTTCAGATGATGAAAGTGAAATTGGAGAATTCAATCCACACGTGAGAAGCATTATTGCATATAATGCAGAATCTAAATTAGTAGAAACTACGCGTCCAAATGGCGTTTTATTGGCACAAATTACACCAAGAGGAGGAAGAATTGCAGGAACTTCATCAATCGTTCAATTAGATGCTTGGAACTGGGAAGACGCTTCGATTAAAACAGATGACGGAATTCACTTAAACTGGCCAAGAAGCTATTCAAGAGCGGGTTGGTGGGCAGAACCAGGAGGAATAGAAATGAACAAAAATTACGACCCACAAGTAAAGGCGATTCAAGAATATTTTGACAATGCTTTTGCTTATTTGGGAAGTAAAAATGCGAAAAAAGATATTCCATACGAAGCTATGAAAGGTTTACAAACAGGTGAGAAAACATTGTATGTAAACGCAAATGGTGAAAAAGAAATCATTGATGCCGTTTTATTCAAAAAGAAAAACAACATCAAAAACATGGTAATTGTTGGTGGTTATTACGCATTCAAAGTGGCAAATTTATTAAAAGAGAATAACGTTTCTGTTTTATTAAAACGGGTTCACGATTTACCTTTATTAGAAGATGAAGATGTAAATTTACCATACAAAAATGCTAAATTATTAGTAGATGCAGGCGTTTTAGTTGCATTACAAAATGCGGGTGACATGGAACGTATGCAAACTAGAAATCTTCCATTTTATGCTGGAACTTGTGCCGCTTGGGGATTAACAAAAGAACAAGCATTACAATTAATCACAGTAAATTCCGCTAAAATTTTAGGAATTGACAAGCAATATGGAACGCTAGAATCTGGTAAGAGTGCTACTTTATTTATTTCTGAAGGCGATGCTTTAGATATGAAAACCAATGTTATTTCATTCGCTTTTATCGATGGAAGACAAATCAGTTTAGAAAGTCACCATACCGAATTGTACCAACGTTACAAAGGAAAATTCGAACAACAAAAAAAATAAGACCAAAAGCCTTTCAGTAAATGAGAGGCTTTTTTTTGTACTTTTGCCTTATAATTTTTGATTCATGAAACAAATCACCTCGGTTCAAAATCCGTTTATTAAATCGTTAGTTCAATTACAAGAAAAAGCAAAAGTTCGTAAGCAAACGGGCACTTTTTTGATTGAAGGAAAACGCGAAATCGAATTGGCGCTAAAAGGTGGTTATGAATTAGAAACCATTTTATTTTTACCTGAAATTATTTCGGAAAGAGAAATAAAAAATCTAGTAAAATCAAGTGAAGTTGAACTTATCGAAATCTCAAAAGAAATTTATCAAAAATTAGCATATCGAGATACTACCGAAGGTATATTAGCAATTGCTAAAACCAAATCCTTAGCATTATCCGATTTAAAACTATCTAAAAATCCTTTGATCTTAGTTGGAGAATCTTTGGAAAAACCTGGAAACGTTGGCGCTATTTTAAGAACTGCTGATGCGGCTAATATTGATGCCGTAATTATCGCCAATCCAAAAAGTGATTTATACAATCCCAATATCGTTCGTTCAAGCGTTGGATGTCTGTTTACCCGACAAATTGCTGTTGGAACTACGGAAGAAGTTATTGCTTATTTGAAAGCAAATAATATCAATATTTATTCCGCTACTTTACAAGATTCAACCGAATATCATACACAAAACTACACCACTCCTACTGCATTAGTTGTTGGCACAGAAGCCACTGGTTTATCTGAAAAATGGCGAACAGAAAGCACAAAAAATATCATCATTCCCATGCAAGGCGAAATCGATTCGATGAATGTTTCGGTTGCAGCCGCTATTTTACTATTTGAAGCGAAAAGACAAAGACAATTTCAATAGCAATTTCAAAATTCAACTTCAAATCTTTGTTCTTTATTCTTTTCTCTATTTTCTCTCTTGCACAATTAGAAAAATTAGCTTACTTTTAGTTGGTTAAAGAAAATGTATGACAGAGTTAGAATTAGAAGCCGAAAACAAAGCCATTGCGCAAGAATATAAAGAATTACTTCGCATCAGTTATCAAACCCTTACTGATGAAGACAAAAAAATCATCCGTAAAGCATTTGATGTAGCTGTTGATGCTCATAAAGACCAACGCAGAAAATCGGGTGAAGCTTATATTTTCCATCCTATTGCGGTAGCTAAAATTGTAGCGCGCGATATTGGTTTGGGAGCGACTTCAATTGCCGCAGCTTTAATGCACGATGTAGTAGAAGATACTGACATTACTGTTCAGGATATTGAAAAGATGTTCAATCCTAAAATCGCGCAATTGGTTGAAGGATTAACTAAAATAGCCAAAGTTAAAACCGATCAAGAAATTTCTATTCAAGCAGAAAATTTTCGTAAAATGTTATTAACGTTAAACGATGACGTTAGGGTAATTCTAATCAAAATTGCTGACCGATTGCATAATATGCAAACTATGGGAAGTATGGTGGATTACAAACAAGCCAAAATTGCTTCTGAAACACTTTATATTTATGCACCTCTCGCCCATCGTTTGGGATTATACAATATCAAAACCAAATTAGAAGACTTAGGTTTGAAATATACCGAACCCGAAGTTTACAACGATATTGTAAGTAAAATCAAAGAAACTAAAGAAGAACAAGACGAATATATCAAAACTATTTCGGATGTTTTAAGCAAATCATTACAAGACGAAGGAATTGAATTTGTCATCAAAGGACGACCAAAATCAATTTATTCGATTCGTAGAAAAATGAAGGCACAGGGCGTTACTTTTGATGAAGTTTACGACAAATTTGCCTTACGAATTATTTATAAAGCTAACCAACATGACGAAAAGTTCATTGCTTGGAAGATATATTCAGTAGTAACCGATCATTATCGTCCTTCTCCAAGTCGCTTACGTGATTGGATTTCTTCACCAAAATCATCTGGTTACGAAGCACTTCATATTACCGTAATGGGGCCAAAAGGTCGTTGGGTAGAAATTCAGGTGCGAAGCGAACGCATGGACGAAATTGCGGAAAAAGGATACGCTGCTCACTACAAATACAAGAATGGAGCTACAGAGGAACACGGTTTGGAAATTTGGTTAAACCAATTGAAAGAAGCTTTAGAAAATTCCTCTACGAATGCCGTTGATTTTGTTGAAGATTTTAAACTGAATTTGTATGCCAAAGAAATCTATGTCTTCACTCCAAAAGGCGAAATCAAATCGTTACCAAAAGGAGCTACTTCGTTAGATTTTGCTTTCAGTATTCACTCTGAAATTGGGGTAAAAACTAGAGGAACAAGAGTGAACGGAAAATTAGTTCCATTAAACCATGTTTTAAATAGTGGTGATCAGGTAGAAATTATTACTTCGGCAAATCAAAAACCAACTTCACAATGGTTGGATTTTGTTACAACATCTCGAGCTAAAAATAAAATTAAAAACGTTTTAAACGAAAACACCAAAAAGATTGCCGAAGACGGAAAAGAAATCCTTACAAGAAAATTACGCCACTTAAAAATTACCTTAAACGAGAATACAACTAACGAATTAGTCAACTTCTTTAAGTTACAGACCAGTTTAGATTTATATTACAGAGCAGGAATTGGAGCTATTGAAAACCAACAATTAAAAGAATACGCAGCTCAAAAAAGCAACACCTTGGTTAATTTCTTTAAGAAAACTATCAAGCGTTCGCCTTCAAGTCAACCCGAACAAATTAATAAAAATGAAATTAGTAAAAAATATGACTTACTAGTTTTCGGTTCCGAACAAGATAAATTAGATTATAAACTTTCTACTTGTTGTAATCCAATACCAGGAGATGAAGTATTTGGATTTGTTACTATCAACGAAGGAATAAAAGTTCATCGAAAAGACTGTCCGAATGCGATCAGTATGCAATCCAATTATGCATATCGTATTATTCCAGCAAAATGGATTGACTCTTCACAAGAAGAATTCAAAGCGATTTTAAAAATTACTGGAATGGATATTTTAGGACTTACAAACGATTTAACCAAAGTAATTTCAAGTCAAATGAACGTAAATATTCAAAGTATTTCTTTAAGTAGTGAAGCTGGAATTTTCAACGGACAAGTGGCTGTGGTAGTTCAAAACAATACGATCCTAAAAAAGCTAATCGAAAATATCAAAAAAGTAGATGGAATTGATAAAGTGACAAGGGTTTATAATAATTAACAAAAGTTAATAACTAAATTTTCTAATTAAATTTAGGATTTTATTCAAAGCAAAAATAACACTATCTTTGCCGATATTTGATTTATCAATACGATGGAAAACAAAAATCAAGAAATTGTAAAGAACGTTTTTACTAAATTTTTAGAAGAAAAAGCACACCGTAAAACTCCGGAACGCTACGCTATTCTTCAGGAAATTTACAATACTGCCGAACATTTTGATATAGAATCTTTGTATATCAAAATGAAAAATAAAAACTACCGTGTAAGTAGAGCTACTCTTTACAATACAATCGAACTTTTATTAGAATGTGGTTTGGTGCGTCGTCATCAGTTTGGACAAAACCAAGCACATTACGAAAAATCGTATTTCGATAAACAACACGATCATATTATTTTAACGGATTCTGGTGAGGTTATCGAATTTTGTGACCCAAGGATTCAACAAATAAAACAAACCATGGAAGAAATGTTTGGAATTGAAATCTCAAACCACTCACTTTACTTTTATGGAACAAAAAAACAACAATAATTGATAATTCAATAAATTAAAAAATGCGTACAGAAAAGTCAATGACTTGTCTCTATCATAAAAACAATAACAACTAACTACAAATAATAAACAACAACACAATGACTGTAGATTTACTACTTGGATTACAATGGGGCGACGAAGGAAAAGGAAAAATCGTTGACGTTCTTACCTCAAAATATGATATTATTGCAAGATTTCAAGGTGGACCAAATGCGGGACACACTTTAGAATTTGACGGGATCAAACACGTTTTAAGAACGATTCCTTCTGGAATTTTCCACAAAAACGCAATTAATATCATTGGAAATGGAGTGGTAATCGACCCAGTAGTTTTCCAAAAAGAAATTGAAGGTTTAGCTAAATTCAACATGGATGTAACGGCTAAATTATTCATTTCTAGAAAAGCACACTTAATTTTACCAACACACCGTTTGTTGGATGCCGCTTCTGAAGCATCAAAAGGAAAAGCAAAAATTGGTTCTACTCTAAAAGGTATTGGCCCAACTTACATGGACAAAACAGGTAGAAATGGACTTAGAGTTGGTGATATCGAATTAGAAGATTTCGAAGCAAGATATAGAGCTTTAGCTGACAAACACGAAGCAATGATTGCTTTCTATGATGTAGAATTACAATACAATCTAAAAGAAATGGAAGATGAGTTTTTTGCAGCCGTAGAAGACTTAAAAAAATTAACTTTCATTGATAGCGAAGAATATTTAAACAAAGCTTTAAAAGAAGGAAAATCAATCTTAGCTGAAGGAGCGCAAGGTTCTTTATTAGATGTTGATTTTGGAACGTATCCTTATGTAACTTCTTCTAACACAACAGCAGCTGGAGCTTGTACAGGTTTAGGAATTGCACCTAACAAAGTAAAAGACGTTTTCGGAATTTTCAAAGCATACACCACTCGTGTAGGTAGCGGACCTTTCCCAACAGAAGATTTCGAAGAAGCTGGACAAACTATGGCTAAAGTAGGAAACGAATTTGGTTCGGTTACAGGACGCGCTCGTCGTTGTGGTTGGTTAGATTTAGTGGCTTTAAAATATGCTGTTCAAGTAAATGGTGTAACGCAATTATACATGATGAAAGGCGACGTACTTTCTGGATTTGATACGTTACAAGTTTGTACTGGTTACAACTATAAAGGACAAAAAATTCAACATTTACCATACAATATCGAACCTGAAAATGTTACTCCTATTTTTACCGAAATGAAAGGTTGGAAAGCAGATTTAACAGGAATGACGACGTATGATGAATTACCACAAGAATTAAAAACATACATCGAATTCATTGAAAAAGAAGTCGAAGTGCCAATCAAAGTAATCTCAGTTGGACCAGACAGAAAACAAACGATAATGAAATAATTACTAAAAACGCTTTCAATTGAAAGCGTTTTTTTATGCTCTTAAATGATAAAATATTCTTAATTATCAATGGCTTTTCGAGTTTTTACTTAAATTTGGCTCAAAATAAATCCGACTTGAAAAACACATTTTTTTATATCGCCTTTTTAATGCTAACTGTAACTTTTTCGTTAGCACAAGAAAAGAAAAAAATCATCATTGAAAACTCTGATTTCGTAGATATGAATCAGACCGAAATTCCGGGTGCCATTGTATTTACTGGAAATGTTCGCATTATCCACAATGGAGTTAGAATGTTTTGCAACAAAGCCTATCATTTTAAAGATGAAAATTATGTAAAAGCATTCGGAAACGTTCAAATGAATCAAGGTGACACCATCACTATGAACAGCCGTTATGCGGAATACAATGGTGATAAAGAATTTGCTTTTGCAACTGGTGATGTAGTTATGCGTTCGCCAGAATCTACACTTACAACAGATACGGTTTATTTCGATAAGAAAAACCAACAAGCATTTTACAACACTTATGGAACCATTCGTAATAAAGAAAATACCTTAAGAAGTAAATCGGGGCGCTATTATGTAGACCAAAAAAAATATAAATTTACTACAGCAGTAACAGTTACGAATCCTGAAAGTACCATCAAAACCAATAACTTAGATTATTACGAAAATTCAGGTCATGCTTATGTTTTTGGACCTTCTACCATAACTAGTAAAGAAAACGTAATTTACACCGAAAACGGATTTTACGATACTACAAACGATATAGGAAAACTTTCTAAAAACTCCAAAATTACGCTCGATAATAAAATTATTGAAGGCGATGATTTGTATTACGACCGAAAGAAAAATTATTCAAGAGGTATCAACAATGTAAAAATTACCGACACCATCAACAAGGTAATCGCTACAGGTCATTACGCAGAATTGTACCGCAATGCAGCGACCAAAAAAGACTCTATGATTTTGACCAAAAGAGCTTTAGTAAAAACATTGGTAGAAAAAGATACTTTGTTCATGCACGGAAAAAAAATTATTGTATCCGGACCGCAAGAAGATCGCGTGATTCGTGCTTTTAACAATGTTCGTTTTTACAAAAGTGATATGAGTGGAAAATGCGATTCACTTCATTCTAACAATAAAACACAATTGACGAAAATGATTGGAAAACCTATTCTTTGGAACAACGAAAACCAAATGACAGGCGACATCATGCATCTTATCGGAAACAACAAAACACAGAAATTAGATTCATTAAAAGTGCTCAATAACGCCTTTATTATCCAAAAAGACAGTCTTAGTAAAAATGGTTACAACCAAATAAAAGGGCAAAATTTGTATGGAAAATTTGTGGATAGCAAACTAAAAGAAGTCGATGTTGTTAAGAATGCCGAAGTCATTTATTACATGTACAACGATGCCAATGAGTTTATAGGAATCAACAAAACTGTTTGTAGTAAGATTAACTTGGAATTAGAGGAAAATAAAATCGATGCGATAACTTTCTTCACTAAAACCGATAGTCACATTTATCCTGAAGCCGATTTTCCTGAAAACGCTCGAAAACTGAGAGGTTTCTTATGGCGCAGTGATGAACGGATTTTAAGTAAAGACGATATTTTCCCAGCAGAAGAAATTGCATTAGACGATAAAATTCAAATCGAAGCTAAAAAGAAAGCTATTGCTGCTGAAAAACCAATGGAAATCCAAAAAGAAACATTGGAATACGACGACAATAAAAAAGCCGAAGAAAAGAAAACTGAGAAAAAAACCGAAGTAAAGAAAAAAACAACCCCAAAAAAATAATCAATTAAATGGTTAAAGAAGTTAACTCATTTTCAGTTAAACAATTTAACACATTAACGATTCTACAACAAAATGATTGAAGATTTTTTTAAATACCAAGCACAAACCTCACCTCACCCATTAGCTATGGAAATTTCCCACGCTAAGGGTTCTTATATTTACGATACTGATGGCAATGCCTATTTAGACATGGTTGCCGGAGTTTCAGCAAACACATTAGGACATCAACCACAACGAGTAAATGATGCCATCAAAAAACAATTAGACACCTATTCTCATGTGATGGTGTATGGCGAATATGCCCAACATCCAGCAACAGAATTATGTAAATTATTAGCCGAAAATCTTCCTTATCCACTTACGAAAACGTATTTGGTAAACTCAGGAACGGAAGCTATTGAAGGTGCATTAAAATTAGCTCGAAGAGTTACAGGCAGAAGTCAGTTAATTTCATGTCACAATGCGTATCATGGCAACACCATGGGAAGCATGAGCGTAATGGGATTCGAAGAACGCAAACAAATTTTTCGTCCTTTAATTCCTGATGTGGATTTTATAACGTTCAATAACGAAGCGGATTTAGAAAAAATCACCACTAGAACAGCAGGTATTTTATTAGAAACGATTCAGGGTGGTGCTGGTTTTATTGAACCGCAAAACGATTTTCTAAAAAAAGTACGCCAACGTTGTAATGAAGTAGGTGCGATTATGATATTAGACGAAATCCAACCTGGATTCGGTCGTACCGGAAAACTTTTCGGATTTCAAAACTACGATGTTATTCCTGATGTAGTAGTTATGGGAAAAGGAATGGGTGGCGGAATGCCTGTAGGAGCTTTCACCGCTTCAGCCGAAATGATGGATTTACTAAGTCACGATCCAAAACTTGGACATATTACCACTTTTGGCGGACATCCTGTCATAGCGGCAGCGAGTTTGGCAACATTACAAGAAATAACGGAAACCAATTTAATGCAAGAAGCTTTAGAAAAAGAACAACTTTTCAAGAAGCTTTTAGTGCATCCATTAATCAAGGAAATTCGCGGTCGAGGGCTTATGTTAGCAGCGATGACGGATTCACCTGAGATAACCAATGAAGTAATTTTACGCTGTCATAAAAGAGGTGTTATTTTATTTTGGCTCCTTTTCGAAGGTTGCGCTGTTCGAATTACACCGCCATTAACCATTAGTAATGAAGAAATTACAAAAGGTTGTGGCATTATTATTGAGGTATTAAATGAGATAGAAAAAGAAATGAAGTAGGAAGTTGGAAATAGGAACTAGATGTTTTTCACAACACAAATTCTATTTTGAAATTGATTTTTGACATTGCTCTTGCAATTGTAAATTGTTAATTAAATTGTTTAAAACAATTCGCCCCTAAAACCACTACCCCAATATTATTCCTTAATTTTAATAAGGATAAAATCATAAAACGAAGCGCTATGAATTTGAGTCACGAAGAAGAAGAAAACAGCTTGTCCTTATCTAAATTTGAATCGATGTTAAAAACCAACAAAGTTTTTTTCTTTGATTCAGAAGAATTTGAAGATATTATTCTTCATTATATGGATACTGGCCGATTGAATTTGGCTAAAAGAGCGCTTAAATTAGGTTTAGAACAACATCCAAAATCTACTGGATTAAAATTAGTTCAGGTAGAAATGTTGGTTTACGAAGACAAACTCGAAATTGCTGAAAAGTTACTGAACGAGTTATACGCTATCGAACCAACTAACGAAGAAATCTACATTCAAAAAGCCAACATTTACTCAAAAAGAGACGAACATGAAAAGGCTATTTCTTTTCTAAAAATCGCTTTGAAATATACTGATGATTATGCGGATGTCTATTCTATGATTGGAATGGAATATTTATTCATGGACAATTTGGAAATGGCGAAGGAAAATTTCATCAAGTGTTTAGATGAAGATACCGAAGATTACTCAGCACTTTACAACGTGGTCTATTGTTTTGATTTCTTAGATCAAAACGAAGATGCCATTGTTTATCTAAACAAATTCATTGATAAAAATCCGTATAGTGAAGTGGCTTGGCATCAGCTAGGTCGTCAATATTATGCGTTGAAAAACTACGAAAAAGCAGTTTGGGCTTTCGATTATGCAACTTTAATTGACGAAACCTTCTTAGGAGCGTACATGGAGAAAGCAAAATCGTATGAAAAGCTAAAAAAATATCAAGAAGCAATTGATTGCTATAACGTTGCATTAGAGTTAGACGATCCTTCTTCATTTGTTTTACTTCGTGTGGCAAAATGTTACGAACGTTTAGGAAACACCGAATTCGCATTAAATTATTACTTAAAAACAGTTCACGAAGATCCGTTGTTAGACAAAGGTTGGATTGCGATTACTGATTTTTACATTCGCCAAAAAAACTATCAAAAAGCGTTGTATTACGTTAACAAAGCAATTGGAATTGATGGTGATAATTCGTTATACTGGAAGCGTTTTGCAGCTGTAAATAGCGCCTTACATTTCTTTGAAGAAGCAGAATACGGCTATCGAAAAGCATTTGAATGCGGCGATATCAATTTAGACACGTTCACACTTTGGACGGATGTTTTACAATATTTAGGCGAGTTTGATACCGCTATCGAAATTCTTTTAGAAGCAAGTAGTGTTTTACCAGATGAATATGAAATCGAATACCGTTTGGCTGGATTGTATTTTCTTATGGACGATGTTACAAAAGGAAATCTTCATCTAATCAATGGAATGAAATTAGAACCAAAACACTTATCTTTGTTTCAAGAGTTGTTCCCAGTAGTTTGGGAAAGAACAGAAGTTCAGAATACGATATCAAAGTTTAAAAAATAGTCCCCAATTAATGGAAATAGTACACTTTTTATTAGAATTTTTAAAAGACCCTTTAACTGTAATTCAAGAATTAATTCAACAATATGACAACCTGATTTATTTCATTTTATTCATGGTTGTTTTCGTAGAAACCGGATTTGTTATCATGCCTTTATTACCTGGTGATTCCATGCTATTTGCTATTGGAGTTATTGCCGCAACTACTGGACAATTAAGTATGGCAATTATAATTCCGTTGCTGATTGTGGCAGCTTTACTTGGCGATAATCTTAATTATTTTGTTGGACATAAATTTGGCGAATTAATTAAAGAGAAAAAGAAAATTCTATTTCTAAAAAAAGAGTACATCACACAAACCGAAACTTTCTTTGAAAAAAACGGAGGAAAAGCAGTTATTATGGCGCGCTTTGTTCCTATTGTTCGCACCATTGCTCCTTTTGTGGCTGGAACAGGTAGCATGCAATATTACAAATACATTTTTTACTGTGTCACAGGCGCTGTGATATGGGTAACTAGTATTACTTTCTTAGGATATTTCTTGGGACAAGTACCTTGGGTAAAAGCAAACTTCGAAAAAGTAGTTTTATCTATTATTATTATTTCTGTTTTACCCATTATCATCAAACTATTTAAAAAGAAAAAAGCTACCGAAGTTCAATCTTAGCTAAAAACAAGTTTTAAACAGAACTATTGCCCAAAAAAAACCAAAACCTAAAAATTTAAAATACCCCAACCACCATAATGGAAATTATCGATTTTTTATCTACCTTTTTGAGTGATCCTTTAACTGTAATTCAAGATTTAATTCACCAATACGATTACCTAATTTACTTCATTTTATTCTTAGTTATTTTTGCAGAAACTGGCTTTGTTTTTATGCCACTTTTACCTGGAGATTCCTTACTTTTTGCTATTGGAGTAATTGCAGCTTCTACTGGACAATTGAGCATGTCAATCATCATTCCGTTATTAATTATTGCGGCTTTGCTAGGCGATAATTTAAACTACTTTGTAGGGAATAAATTTGGCAATCTCATAAAGCAAAAAAAGAAAATCCTTTTCCTTAAAAAAGAATACATTACTCACACCGAAACTTTCTTCGAAAAAAATGGAGGAAAAGCAATTATTATGGCACGATTTGTACCCGTATTAAGAACAATTGCACCTTTTGTTGCTGGAGCTGGAAGCATGCCGTATATAAAATATATCTTTTTTTGTGTTCTAGGTGCATTTATTTGGGTAACTAGCTTAACCTTTTTAGGTTACTTTCTAGGTCAAGTCGTTTGGGTGAAAGAAAATTTTGATTTGGTTATTTTATTAATAACGCTTGTTTCCGTTTCTCCTGTCATCATTAAAGTGATTAAAAAGAAACTGTCTAAAGAATAATTTTATCTCATAATTTCAAAAAAAAACTTTGTATTAACAATTTATAATAAAATACTATTTAAATTTGATTTCTTAAAACTCTGAAAATCTTTTACCAATGAAAAAGAAAACAAAAAAACAGTTGAAATTTGGCTTAATTGGTCGAAACATAAGCTATTCTTTTTCAAAAAAATATTTCAATGAGAAGTTTGAAATTGGTCATTTCGACAATTGCGAATACAAGAATTACGACATTGAAAGTATCAAAGAGTTTCCAAAAATAATTACAGAAATAAAAGGGTTACGAGGTTTAAACGTAACGATTCCCTACAAAGAAGAGATTATTCCGTATTTGGATAAATTATCGAAAACAGCTAAGAAAATTGGCGCGGTTAATTGCATTACGATTTCTAAAAAGAAAAAACTAAAAGGTTACAACACCGATTATCACGGATTCAAAAAATCGATACAACCTTTATTGAAAGAGCATCATAAAAAAGCATTGATTTTAGGAACGGGTGGCGCTAGTAAAGCCATTGCTTACGCTTTACGAAAATTAAAAATCGAATACGATTTTGTTTCTAGAACAGCTGATGAATTTCAATACAAATATGAAGAATTAGACGCTTCAATCTTCGAAGAGTACACGATTATCATCAACACCACACCGGTAGGAACGCATCCAAATGTGGACGATTGTCCGAATTTAGATTACAGTTTGTTTACCAAAAAACACATTGCCTACGACTTAATTTACAATCCAGAAGAAACTGCATTTTTAAAAAAGGCTAAAGCCCAAGGCGCCGTGACGAAAAACGGTTACGAAATGTTGGTTTTACAAGCAGAGAAAGCTTGGAAGATTTGGAATGAGTAGATTAGCACGCGGATTACACTGGTTTTCAAGCGCGGATTAAACAGATTTTATTCAAAACACATAGACACAATAGGTTTACTATGTGATGATTCTAATAAGCACAAAACCAAAACATCTTCAAAAAACCAATCCCAAGAAAGCCATTTAATAGCTATCTAACCCCGATAGGAGCGACACCTTGTACAGCGGATAGCGGGAAAATGGATGGCAAGAAAGCCCAAAACATTCGTTTCAAAGAAAATAAGCGATAATTAGTCGATTTTTTTTGAATTTACACAGTGCTTTAGTATCTTCACACAATATTAGTAACCTTAAGCATTTACACAATGTCAGAAGCAACACATGATAACCTGCACAACGCAGATGGACAAGACCAAATGGAACAATTAGATGGTGTTACCATTATTAGTCAATCGGTATTAGAGGAAATAGACAATTCTAATGCAGAAGAAAGCGAAGATGATTCGATAAAAGAAAAGCACGAAATCCCAGTTTTGGATTACGATGCAATGTCGATGGAAGCCTTAACCGAGGAACTTGAAAAATTAGTTGAGAACGAAAAAGTAATGGCGATTAAAGACCATGTAGAAGGCATTAGAAAAGCTTTTTCGGACAAATACCACCATTTTATAGACGAGAAAAAAGAGGAATTCTTAGCTCAAAACAACGAAGACGGTTTAGATTTTGAGTATCACTTCCCTTTAAAAAATAAGTTTGATGGCATTTACAACGCATACAAAGCGAGTAAAGCGAAACATTTCAAACAATTACAAAACAATTTAGAACAGAATTTTGCGGTTCGTGAAAGCTTAATCGACGAGTTGAAAAACTTAATCGATTCAGGTGATACGAGCATTAGCGATATGTTCAAAAAAGTAAACGAAATTCGTGAGCGTTGGAAAAATGCAGGTGCAATTCCAAGAGATAAATACAACATCTTGTGGAACAACTACCATTTTCACATGGAGCGATTTTACGACATCATGCACTTAGACAAAGAAGCGCGTGATTTGGATTTGAAAAACAATTTAGAGCAAAAACAATTAATCATTGCTAAAGCTAAAGAATTGTTGAACGAAACTGACGTAATGAAAGCCTTCCGCGAATTGCAATTGTTACACCGCGTTTGGAAAGAAGAAATTGGTCCAGTAGATCGTGAACACAGAGAAGCGATTTGGAACGAATTCAGCGAAATTACGAAGCAAATGCACGATAAACGTGAAGCTTTATACGCAGAAGCGAGAGGAAAAGAAACCGAAAATTTAGCGATTAAAAACGAAATCATTTCGCAAATCATCGCTTTAGGAACCGAGAAAATCGATTCGCACAGTGGATGGCAAGCGCAAATTCAGAAAATGGAAGCATTGCGTGATGCGTTCTTTAAAGCAGGAAAAGTGCCAGCGGAAGTAACGGAGGAAACTTGGGCTAACTTTAAAAATGCGGTTCGTTCTTTTAATGCGAATAAAAACGTTTTCTATAAAGATATCAAACACGAGCAACACGAGAATTTAACTAAGAAATTGGAATTAGTAGAAAAAGCAAAATCGTTAAAAGAAAGTACCGATTTCGCTGCGACTACTCCAGTTATGAAGAAAATTCAGGACGATTGGAAGAAAATTGGACATGTGCCTCGTAAATATTCGGATAGCATTTGGAAAGATTTTAAAGATGCGTGTAATGCGTATTTTGATAGAATGCATGAAGCAAGAAATGCCGAAACTGGTGAAGAAGTAGAAGCATTTGAAAAGAAAAAAGCATTCTTAGAAGAATTAAAATCATTCACTTTAACTGGTGAGCATAAAGCGGATTTAGACGCGATAAAAGCACACATTGCGACTTGGAAAACTTTTGGAAAAGTGCCTTTTAACAGAAGACACATTGAAGGAAAATTCAATAAAATTTTAGATGCCTTGTTTGAAAAACTAAGCATGTCTAAAAAAGATACCGAAATGATGCGTTTTAGCAACCGTTTAGAGCAATTATCGGAAGGTGACGACCGCAGAGCTTTAGAACAAGAGCAATTCTTCATCAGAAAGAAAATCGACGAAGTACAAAGCGAAATTTTCCAATTAGAGAACAACATTCAGTTTATTAGCAGTAGTTCGAAAGGTGAAAATCCTTTTATTAAAGAGGTTCAGAAAAACATTGAACGCCACAAAGACGACTTGAAATTGTGGAAAGAAAAGCTACAGCAAATTAAGAATATGTAAGATAGAATCCCGAGTTTAGGCTCGGGATTTTTTTTGTTTCTTTTTTTAAAAATGTACAGAAAATCTGTAATTGAGTTTGTGGGAATTTGGGTATATTTGTGATAGAATCAAATATAGAAATGGAAAAATTTTATATTAAAGAAAAATTACATGAATTTGAACTAAGTTATGGTAGTTATCAAATATATTTTACTGGAGGATGGTACATTAAAAACCTTGAAGATTTAGATATTGAGCTCATTAATATCGAATCAGGAAAAAATGTAACGCTTAAATCAAAAGATTTTTTTGGATTGAGAAGACAAGACTACATTAGTAGCCAACAAGCTGTACTTGCTTTTGAATTTGAAAATCTAAAATATTCAAAATTAAGATTAACAATCAAAAATCCAGAATCATTGATTTTAAAACGATACCATCCTTTTTTAATCATTGGCAACTTAAGATATCCTAACAATATTTCCATAGAAGAAATTCTAGTTGTAATCAAATAACAAATATCGTCCCTACAGGACTTTCAAATCTTTGTGTATATTTTTTTTTACCTTTATTCCGTTCCTACGGAACTAGAAAAAGGGAATACAACTGTTTTAAAAATGCCGTTAGGCATGAAATATAGGTAACTTAATGTAGTAGAACTGATAAAAATCCCGTAGGGATGACATAAAAGAGATGCTTTCAGCATGACAAACTGGGTGATAAAACTTTTGTATACTTTTCGAAAAAACTTAGCGTCTTTGCGTTTAAAAAAGAAATACAGAAACAAGTTCAACATAACAAAGCTAAACTGAACACTGAGACTGACACTGAAAACTACAACTTCTTCGCTTCTTCCCAAAAAACATCCATTTCTGCTAGCGTCATATCCATTAATGGCTTGCCTAATTCGGTGGCTTTGCTTTCTAAATATTGGAAACGTTTGATGAATTTTTTATTGGTGCGTTCTAAAGCGTCTTCTGGGTTTACTTTTAAGAATCGAGCATAATTGATCATGGAGAACAAAACATCGCCTAATTCGGCTTCTATTTTATCTTGGTTGCCGGCTTGCACCTCAACTTGGAGTTCGTTTAGTTCTTCTTGTACTTTATCCCAAACTTGGTGCGGTTCTTCCCAATCAAATCCAACGCCTTTTACCTTATCTTGAATGCGACTTGCTTTGACTAACGCCGGTAAACTTTTTGGCACACCTTCTAAAACCGATTTTTTGCCTTCTTTCAATTTTAGTTTTTCCCAATTTTGCTTTACTTCCTCTTCATCAGCCACTACCACATCACCATAAATATGCGGATGACGATCGATTAATTTATCACAAATAGAATTGGCTACATCGCCAATATCAAAAGCATTAGTTTCGCTTCCAATTTTCGCATAAAACACAATATGTAACAACACGTCGCCCAACTCTTTCTTTATTTCTTCTAAATCGTTATCTAAAATAGCATCGCCTAATTCATAGGTTTCTTCAATCGTCAAATGACGTAGACTTTCGAGCGTTTGTTTTTTATCCCATGGACATTTTTCGCGTAAATCGTCCATAATATCTAAAAGACGATTGAAAGCTTGTAGTTGTTGTTGGCGTGTGTTCATTTTGGAGTTGAATTGTTAAATTGTTGAATCGTTAAATTGAGATGCTGAAACGAGTTCAGCATGACAAATTAGATGTAAAAATAAAAAATCCCACGTGGAAAACGCAGGATTTTAAAGTATAATTTTTCCAATGCTTATTCAGCAGCTGGAGTTTCTTCTTCTTGTTTGATTTCTTTAGATAACGCTTCTACAGAAACGAAACCTTTAGGTTGTAACAAATTGTACCAGTTTAAGATTTTTTTGATGTCAGAAGTATATACTCTGTCTTCATCAAATTCTGGTAAAATTTCTCTGAAATATGCTTTTAATTTTGCATCGTCTTCTTTGTGAGACATTGCCATACCATCGTTTTCTTTTGTAGCGATTGCTTTGAAAACTTCTGCTAAACGCACTTCTTCAGAATACGTATACACTGCAATTTCTGATAACAAACTTACGTTAGCTCTCATTCCAACAGTGATTTTTTTTCCGTCTAATAAAGATTCGGCTACAAATCCTGTACGTGTTTGAATTTTTAATTCATATAAACCTGGTTTCCCAGAAATAGCTAATATTTTTTGAATGCTCATATTTCTTACTTATTAAGGTTGGCAAATATATTATTTTAAAGTAAAAAGTGAAACGTAAAAAGTAAAAAGTTTAGTTAAAAAAGCTATTTACTTTTCACTAATAACTAATTACTATTAACGTCCTTTTTTGTTTACGTATTTCATTTTATAATCGGGTCTTGCTTTACCATCCATAATGTTTTGCAATTTTTTCCCAATTAATTTCTTTTTCAGAATTGACAAATGATCGGTAAATAAAATTCCTTCGATGTGATCGTACTCATGTTGGATAACACGTGCGATTAAACCATCATACACTTCCGTTTTCTTATTGAAATCTTCATCCATGTATTCAATCGTAATGGTATCATGACGAAATACATCTTCACGTACATCTGGAATACTCAAACACCCTTCGTTGAATCCCCAAATATCACCTTCTTCTTTGATGATTTTGGCATTGATGAACGTTTTCTTAAACTCTTTCATTAAAGCCGCTTCTTCTTTAGAAACGTCATCACTATCTGCAAAAGGTTCGGTATCAATAACAAACAAACGAATAGGCAGACCAACTTGTGGAGCCGCCAAACCTACGCCGTGTGCATGATACATCGTGTCATACATATTCGCAATTGTTTCTTTAAGATTCGGATATTCTGGTGTAATGTCCTCTCCTACTTTACGTAAAACCGGTTCTCCGTATCCGTATATTGGTAAAATCATAATCTGTAATTTCTATTTTCTAACTTTTGAATTCTAAATTCCGAGTGCAAAAGTACTATTTTTTATAATGTAAATAATCTTGAAGCATAATTGTTGCGGCAATTTCGTCAACTAATGCTTTATTTTGTCGTTGTTTCTTTTTTAAACCACTATCAATCATGGTTTGAAATGCCATTTTAGAAGTAAATCGTTCATCTACTCTATCCACTGGCATTTCTGGAAAAGCTAGTTGAAATTTAGCCACGAACGCATTAATGATTTCAGCACTTTGCGAAGGCGTTCCATCCATTTGCTTGGGTTCACCAACGATTACTCGTTCTACTCTTTCTTTCGAAAAATAGTCTTTTAAAAACGTAATTGCTGTGTCTGATGGAATTGTAGTTAGCCCAAAAGCTATCATCTGCATTTCATCAGTAACGGCAATTCCTGTTCTTTTGATTCCGTAATCTATGGCTAAAATTCGCATTGTTGATTATTTGCAACAAATATACACTCAATTATTTGATAATTTCAAATTCGGCTAAAGGTGCCATTCTAGCTTTATTTAGTTTTAGCGTCTTACCATCAAAATTGTAATTATCAGCCATTTCTAAAACTTTTGCAAATTCTTGTTCGGTTTCCATATCTTCGCAAGCCATCATGGTTGAAGCAACTTTTGAGAATGATATTTTGTTGTTATCCTCCAAATTATATTGTCCAAATAAGTTATTACATCCTGCAAAAGCTGTAAATTGATTATCTTTAATCAAATGGATAAAATAAGGTTTATCTGATTTTTTAGTAACCGGTTTATTATTAAGTTTAACCAATTGCCATTTAATAAATTGAATTTTTGAATCTTCTACAATACCTTGAGGTGAAGGCGGATGAATTTCGATTACTAACTTGTCCAATTTATATCTATCAGCTAAATCACCTTCAATACGTTTTCCATCAGCATCTAAATGAAATAAAACATTTTCACCAACAAAATATTGATTTGGAGTTTCAGAACCCGAAAGTGTAATCGTATTTCCAGCTGCATTCCAAGTATATGTACCAGTTTCTTTAAAAACCTTGTCTGATTTTCCTTTATAAATTGTTTCCTTTACATACGTATCTTGATTTAATGCGATAGTAGTTTCGATAGATTCACAATCGGCACATGGTAAATTTCCTTTATAAGTTCCTATGTAATCTAAACTATTTTTTGCATTGTGTTCATCTACTTGAACTACTGTAGAGTCAATTGGCGCTTCATTTATTTCTTTTTCAGCTTCTTTTTTACAAGAAGTAAAACTGAAAGCTATAATCCCTAAAATTAAAAGACTTTTTTTCATGGTAGCGTATTTTTTGTTATATCTATAAAATTACTATTTTTTTATGAATCAAAAACAATTCCAAAAATCATAAAATACTATCTTTGCTACACAAATTTTGAAAAACATGACCAATTTACAAGCAACAATAGAACAAGCATGGGAAAATCGTGCTTTATTACAAGAAGAAACTACGCAAAAAGCGATTAGAGAAGTTATCGAATTATTAGATAGCGGAAAACTTCGTGTGGCTGAACCAGTTGAAAACGGTTGGCAAGTGAACGAATGGGTTAAAAAAGCAGTGGTAATGTACTTTCCTATTCAAAAAATGGAAACTTGGGAATCGGGTATTTTTGAATATCACGATAAAATGTTATTGAAACGCAATTATGCTGAAAAAGGAATTCGTGTAGTTCCAAATGCTGTTGCAAGATATGGAGCTTATATTTCTTCGGGTGTAATTTTGATGCCAAGTTATGTAAACATTGGAGCTTATGTAGATGAAGGTACGATGGTAGATACTTGGGCAACCGTAGGAAGTTGTGCGCAAATTGGAAAACACGTACATCTTTCGGGTGGTGTTGGAATTGGTGGTGTTTTAGAACCATTACAAGCCGCTCCCGTAATTATCGAAGATGGCGCTTTCATCGGTTCAAGATGTATTGTGGTAGAAGGTGTTCATGTAGGAAAAGAAGCGGTTTTAGGTGCGAACGTATGCTTAACGGGTTCTACGAAAATTATTGATGTTACTGGTGATGAACCAATTGAATATAAAGGAGTTGTTCCTGCTCGTTCAGTTGTAATTCCGGGAAGTTATACAAAGAAATTCCCTGCTGGAGATTATCAAGTACCTTGTGCGATAATCATTGGACAAAGAAAACCTTCAACCGATTTGAAGACTTCTTTAAATGATGCTTTAAGAGAATATAACGTAGCGGTATAAATCAAAGTACGAAGTTAGAAGAATAAAGTGAGTTCCAATTCATAACCAAATTGTTGTGAATTGGAATTTTTATTTTTATTAATAAGAAATTACAAGTAAATAAATTGTACATCTTGATTGAATAGTTAAATTTGCTAAAAATTACCTTTTATGTCAAACTATTTTAGCAGTGTAAAACTATTTTTCAAGCGCTTTTTTGTGGTTCTTTTTATTTACCAAATTTGTCGTTTGTTATTTTACTTTTTCAATAAAAATGCCTTTGAAAACATTTCTGCTAAAGGTTTTTTAGGCGGTATTCATTTTGATTTATCGGCAATTGCCTACATCAATTTAATTTTTGCGCTTTTACATTTTCTTCCTGGTAATTTTAAATACAAACCCAACTACCAAAAGTATTTGAAAATTGGATTCTTTGTAGTGAATTTGATATTCATTTTAACCAATTTTGTTGATTTCGAATATTACAAATTCACCGGCAGAAGAAGTACATTTGGTATGATTACCGCAAGCGGAATGGAAAATGAAATTGGCGGATTAATCTTTTCCTTTTTAATTGAATTTTGGTATTTACCACTTCTTGCTTTGGTTTTAGGAATACTATTCTGGAAAGCAACTCCAAATTTAAAATCTGCAACCGAACAAAGTGCAAACTGGTCACAAATAGCGAAACAATCTGGCATGTTTGTGCTTTTAATGGGATTTGTTTTCTTATTAGGTCGTGGTGGAATACAAAAAAAACCTATTAAAATTGTTGATGCTGTAAATTATGGTTCTATCAATCAATCTGCGTTAGTTTTAAATACTCCATTTTGTATCTTAAAAACCCTTGGAAAAAAAGAAACTTTAGAATCTCCAAAATACTTTTCAGAAACCGAATTAAATCAAATTTTCAATCCAATTACAGAAATTACTTCAACTGAAAATCCAAACAAAAAAAACGTTGTAATTGTAATTTTGGAAAGTTTTGGACGAGAAAATATCCAACGCGGACAAACGCCTTTTTTAGATGGATTAATTGAAAAATCATTGTTTTTTGAAAATGGTTTTGCCAATGGAAAACTATCAATAGATGCTGTTCCTTCTACACTTTCGAGTATCCCGAGTTTAATGAATACTTCGTTAATTACGTCAAGTTATTCGATTAACGAAGTGTATGGATTGCCAAAAATCTTAAAAGATAATGGTTATCAAACTGCATTTTTTCACGGAGCTTTCAATGGTAGTCAAAATTTTGACCAATATTGTAAAGTAGCTGGTTTTGATAATTATTTTGGAAAGAATGAATACGTTGGTCCAGAAGCATTTGACGGAAGATGGGGCATTTTTGATGAGGAATTTATGCAATATTTTTCAGGTAAAATGACCGAATTTAAACAACCTTTTTTTAGTACAATTTTCACAATTTCATCTCACAATCCTTACATAGTTCCCGAAAAATACAAAGGAAAATTTCCAAAAGGAACCACTAAAATTCAAGAAAGTATTGCCTATGCTGATTATGCTTTAAAACGTTTTTTTGAAACGGCTTCAAAAGAAGATTGGTACAAAAACACTCTTTTTGTAATAACGGCAGATCACACATCATCTGAACCTACAGAAACTAAATTCAAAACAAATGTGGGTAAATTTAGAATTCCAATAGTATTTTTTGATCCTTCAAATCCTTCTATCGTTGGGAAAAATCAAAAGAATTTACAACAAATTGATATTATGCCATCAATAATTGATTATTTGAATATTGATAGTAAAATGATTACTTACGGTAAATCGTATCAATCCGAAAAAGATTTTGTAGTGTATTATTTAGACAACATTTACCATTATATTTCAGGCGATTATTACTTAGCTTTTGATGGGAAAAAATCGTTAGGATTATATAATTTCAAGAAAGATGAATTGTTAAAAACCAATTTAATCAAAACCGAAAAAGCAAAAACAACCGAAATGGAAACGTTTATAAAAGCGTATATCCAATCGTTTAACGAGCGAATGATTGAAAATAAATTAACGCTTCAATAATTTTTCTTGACGTTGTAATTTCAGTAATTTAGCGTATTTCATGTGCGAGAAAAATCCTTGGATTAAAGCAATTGTAATGCCATCAATTCCGTTGAAAATCCCTTTTTTAAAGAAATAACATCTAATAAAAGCCGTTAAGCCATTAATTACAGGTTTCATGGCTCCTACTCTTTTTCCTTGATCAAAAAGTTGTTGCGCATGCCAAGTGGAATATTGATTTTTCTTTGCAATAATTTGTTCAAAAGATTCCCAACCGTAATGTAAAATGTGAACGGCTACTTTTTTCTCGTTAGTAGTCTCAATTTTTTGATGCACTTTAGCTTCCGAAGGTTTTGCGGTTTTCTTATTAAAAAAACGCACTTTATGATCGGGATACCAACCCGAAAAATCTATTAATTCATCGGCTAAAAAGTTTTTAACTCGAAACGAAAAAGCATCGTAATTCCCTTCTAAATATTTCCCCTTTAAAATAAATTCTTTGGCATCTTTATCTAAAAATTCGTCAGCATCTAAATTCAAAATCCAATCGTTTTTGCAAAATGGCAATCCGTGTGTGCGTTGTGGACCATCGCCAAGAAATTTTTGAGAAATTACTTTTGCGCCTTTTTCTTCGGCAATTTTAACTGTATTATCTGTACTTAACGAATCAACAATAATAACTTCATCGCATACTTCAAACAAAGCATCGATGCATTTTCCGATATTTTTTTCTTCATTAAACGTAATAACTAAACCGCTAATTGCCATAAAAATTGAATTTTCACAAAAGTAATCAATTTATTTTGTTGGCAAAGTTTCAAAATCAATGTATTTTAGCCAAATAATTTATCAAAAATGAAAATTTTAGTTATACAACAAAAGCGAATTGGAGATGTGTTAACTTCTACCATATTATCCAATAATTTGAAGCAAAAATATCCAGAAGCTCAAGTAGATTACATGTGCTATGCCAATTGTGTTGATGTACTAAAAAACAATCCAAATATTGATAATATTATTGTTTTAGAAGAAAAAGTTCGAAAAAACTATCTTTCGCTTTTTCAATTTATTTTCAAAATTAGAAGTACCAAATATGACGCGGTGATTGATGCTTACAGTAAATTGGAAACCAATTTAATCACGCTTTTTTCAGGTGCTAAATATAAGATTTCATATAAAAAAGGCTATTCCAATATTTTTTACAATTACAATATTGAACGACTTAAAAACGGTACGAAATCGGATATTGGATTAGCAATTATTAATCGTTTACGATTATTAAAACCACTAATTAAAGAAGAAATTACCGATTACAAACCAAAAGTTTTTTTAACGGATTCGGAGATTAATCAAGCAAAGGAAATCCTGTCAAAATTTCCATTAAAAACCGATAAACCTACTTTTATGATTGGGATTTTAGGTAGCGAATGGTACAAAACTTATCCGTTTGAAAAAATGGCAGAATTGTTAGATTTCACAGTGCAAACTACTGATGCGAATTTGCTATTCAATTATATTCCAAAACAAAAAGAAGACGCTCAAAAAATCTTCGATTTGTGTCAACCTGAAACACAACAACGCATTTACTTTGATTTGTACGCCAATGATTTACGCTCGTTTTTAGGATTATTGTCGCAATGTGATGCTTTAATTGGTAACGAAGGCGGAAGTGTAAACATGGCAAAAGCGTTGTTTATTCCAACATTTTCGTTGTTTTCGCCAAGTGTAGATAAAGAAACGTGGCAAATTTTTGAAGATGAGAAAAACATCTCAATTCATTTAAAAGATTTAAAACCTGAAATTTATCAAGAATTTGACGAGAAATACATCAAAGAAAACACTTTCAAATATTTTGAAGAATATCCGATTGCGCTAATTAAAGAGAAATTGAAAGATTTCTTCGAGATTATTCGCTAAGATATTTTGACAAACCATTTTCAATAAAAGTTACATTGTGTTTTTTATTGAAATTGCGAATAGTATTGTTTTTCTCCCAAGTTTCCGGCGTAGCATAACCTCTTTTATGGTCTAAATGCAAACAAACGGCACTATAACGAATTTGCTTTGATAAAATACCTAAGTTGAACAAACGCTCACCTACTTCTCTATCCAAACCACCGTATTGCATTTCTTCATTAAAACCATTCACAGCGACTAAATCTTTCTTAAAACAAGACGTATTGTGACCGTTGAAGGTTCGTTTTGTTGGAGTTAACCAATTCATGAATGAAGCAAAAAGTGAAATTTTGGTCAGCTTTGATAATTTAAACGTTTTTGAAACGCCATTTTTAATCAGCCAAGAAATCGAAAAACAATCTTGATTTCTAATATTTTCTATTAAAATTTTCTGAGAAGTTGCCATCGGTAATTTAAAATAACCTCCAGAAAGAAAATAACCTTCTTCTTGATATTTTAAATGTTGAGCAACAAAATCTTTCCGTGGAATACAATCACCATCCGTAAAAAGCAAGTAATTGGTATTGGTCTTTAGAACGGCTTTATTTAATATTCTACACTTTTGAAATCCTTCATCAGGTTGCCAAACATGCACTATTGGATAACTAAATTTAGAAGAAAATGAAGCAATAACTTGTTGCGTTTTTTCAGTGGAACCATCGTCTGCAATTACTACTTCAAAATCCTTCTCGGTTTGGTTACAATAACCTTCGAGAACTTTTGCAAGCCATTCTTCTGAATTGTAAGTAGTAATAATAACAGATAATTTCATCTAATCAATTAAAAAGTGAAAATAGTACTTTTTCCAGAACTTTAATTTCTTTTTCAGTCTTTTTTTTCTGCAAAAACATTAAAAAAAATTATTCGAAATCTCTAAATTGTTTTTGATGATTGAGTTGCCAAATATCATCATTTAATAAGGATTTCAAAAATAATTCGGCACTATTTCCTTTTCCGAAATCGCTTTCTGTTGGTTGTACTAGATGCGTATCAATAACACTCAAAGCTTTAGAAATTTGCTCTGATGTATAATCAACATTGATGATATCGGCGTGAAGTGCCCTATTTTGTTGGCGTGTTCCAATATTGATAATCGGTAAACCATAATAAGGAGCTTCTCGAATACCTGCACTACTATTTCCAATAATGAACTGGGATTTTTTTAATAAGGTTAAGAAATATTCAAATCGCAACGATGGAAAAATGCGAAAACGAGGATTTCCTTTTAATTTATCATACGCTTTTAAAATGGTTTGACTTCCTAAATCGTTATTGGGATACACTACCACATAATTATGATGATCAGCTAATAAAGCATCCACAAAATGATCTGCATATTCCTGCATAAATTTGGCTTCTGTTGTCACCGGATGAAACATCGCAACGGCATAGGTATCAAAGGTAATATCATAATACTGTTTTGCCGTTTCTAAATCAGGTAACGTATTGGAAAACATAATATCTACATCCGGAGAACCGATTGTAAAAATAGCATGCTCTAATTCGCCCATTTGAATCAAGCGTTTTTTGGCTTGAGGGTTAGAAACAAAATGCACGTGACTCATTTTACTGGTTGAGTGACGAATCAACTCATCGATAGTTCCAGAGACTTCTCCTCCTTCAATATGCGCTACTAAAATATTATTCAAACTTCCAACTATAGCGCCTGCTAAGGCTTCCACTCGATCGCCATGAATCACAATCATATCAGGCTCGCAAGATTTCACATAAGCAGAAAGTCCTTCAATGGTCTTCGCTAAAGTCAAATCCATAGTGGTTTCATGGGTGTGATTTTCGAAGGTATGAATATTGGTAAATCCACATCGCTCTACTTCTAGCAAAGTATAACCATATTCTTTTTGTAAATGCATACCCGTAACAAAAATAAAAGGTTCAAATTCGGGATGCGCTTCCAAAATTTGAATCAAGGATTTTATTTTACCAAAATCGGCACGAGTACCGGTAAGAAATAGGATTTTTTTAGACATTTTTTGTTTGCTATCGTGTTGCAAATATAGGATTTTTGGTTAATACCTGACAGGTTTCTAACACCTGTCAAGTATTACCATCATATTTTCTTATTACTCAAAATCCCCAAAATCCAATTGCTCATCATGGGCAATATCTCTTGTGGCTTTTTTTCCTAATAACGAATCAAAATGCTCCGCTAAAATTTTTCCTGTTCCGGGGCGTTTTACCCAAATATTTTCTTTGGTCAACACTTCTCCTTTTTTAATTGGGGCAATAGAACAAACCGTTGCAAAAGCGAAATCAATAGTTACTTGTTCTTCATCAGCGGGTTTTTTGGTTCCACCTCGCATTTGAGCCATTTCAGCACTATTGATGATTAGTTCTTTTGCAGCTTGCTCATCCATACTACATACAATATCTGGACCTGTTCGGTTCATGTGGTCGGTGAAGTGGCGTTCTAAAATGGATGCCCCTAAAGCAACCGCACCCAAACAAGCATTATTGTTTAACGTATGATCCGATAATCCAAAAACTTTATCAGGGAATGCTTGATGCATTTCCATCATAGCACCAAATCGTACCAAATGAATTGGAGTGGGATATAAATTCGTCGTATGCAATAAAGCCACTGGAATATTATGTTTATCAAAAATAGCTACCGCTTTTTGAATACTTGCTATGGTATTCATACCCGTACTTAAAATAACAGGTTTTCCAAAAGAAGCAATATGCTCCAATAATGGATAATTATTACATTCTCCAGAACCAATTTTATAAGCTGGAATATCAAACTTTTTCAAACGCTCGGCTGCAGCTCGCGAGAAAGGAGTTGAAATGAAAATCATACCTTTACTTTCCACGTAATTTTTCAATTCTAATTCGTCTTCTTCGTTTAAAGCACAACGTTCCATAATTTCGTAAATGGAAACATCGGCATTGCCTGGAATAACTTTTTTGGCAGCACCACTCATTTCGTCAGCCACAATATGAGTTTGGTGTTTCACGACCTCAACTCCTGCTCTATGTGCAGCATCTACCATTTCTTTAGCTACTTGCAAAGAGCCTTCGTGATTAATTCCGATTTCAGCGATAACTAATGGTGGAAAATCGGGTCCTATTTTTCTTCCTGCTATTTCTATGTAGGGATTCATTTTTATTTGGTTTAAAGTGTTAGATAATGGGTTAAAAGTTCTTTTTGTTAAGCAAATACTCTGCATAATCAAAGTCTTCTTGTGTATCGATATCTACATTAGCAAAAGGATGATTGACTTCTAATGGAAATGCTTCTTTTGTAATGATTTCATTATTTAGTATAACGGATGATTTTGAAATATAAAGCAACCCATTTTCATAATATAAGGGCTCTAAATCTTGACTACGTTGCCCCACTTCATAGTTATAAGGAATAAATCTATTATTTATAATTTTTCCTAATTTATGATGACTGCGCGAAACGGTAAACAGACTATTTGTTTGTTGTTCTTGAAAAATCGCAAAAGCATTTTGTAGTAAATTTTGTGGTCGCAATGGATTGGTAGCTTGTAATAAAATTACATTTTCAATTATTTCATCAATTGATTCTAAAACATGTTTTAAAGCAGAAACAGTAGGCTCCAAATCACCCGAAAGTGCTTGAGGTCTATCAATAACTATAGCGCCATATTGCAAAGCTATTTCTTTAATAACAACATCATCGGTAGAAACATAAACCGCATCGATAAAATTATGCTGTTTGGCATATAGAATACTGTGGGCCAACAAAGGAATTTCGCCCAATAGTTTTGTATTTTTTCCAGGTAAACGTTTGGATCCGCCTCGTGCTGGGATTATGGCTATAGTTTTCATTTTTAATTTTACAATAAAACGATGTTAAACATATAAAAGGTATTACTTTTTCCAGAACTTTAATTTCTTTTTAATTCTTTTTTTTCGATGAAATCGATATTGGAAATCAGAAGTTAGTTTCCACATGGTTTCAAAAACTGTATTTTCATCATCACCTGAAAGTTTGGCATATTCGTTACTCATTACTGCAATCATGTCCTTCTTATGTGTAATCTTTGATAAATTCTTCATTCGGGTTTGAAAATTCATAGTTTCATGAAATTGCATTCTGTTCAAATCCACCAAAAAAAAGGAATAACTTCCGTCGTTATTTTTTCGAATTAGAGTATTTCCAGGTGAATGATCTAAAAATTCAATGCCTTTTTCGTGCATTTTAAAGGTAAATTGGGCAAACTTTCTAATAATAAAATCTCGGTTTTCAAAAGCTTCATTTTGAACAATTTCTCTGAATTCGAATACATTTTCTAAATGTTCACAAACGTAATAACTATCTTTAAGTCCAATGAAATCATAATTTTCGAAAAAAGCGACGGGTTGAGGAGTTCCTATTTGCATTTCCATCAATTTTGAAGCAAATTCGAAGGAGCGACGTGCTTTTGATTTTCTAAAGTATCGATAAACTATTTTGTTAATTAAATTTGGTTTTTTAAACGATTTAATACTGAGCGTAATTTCTTCAAATTCAAATAGTTTAATTATATTTCTTTGTCCGTTAACAAGAATTTTTCCTTCGATTAAAAAATGATCAATAAAAAAAACAATCCTTTCTTGAAAATCTTTAAACTTGTTATGAATTAAATACTTCATTTAAAATATTTTAAAATTAAATTAACTTAATACTAAATTTATGTTAATAATCAACAACTATGCTTTATTTTTGCAAAAAATAAAATATGCATTCCAAAACAATTTTTCCAATAAAATTATTTTTCATTTTTTTAGTAAATACTTTATTGACATTGATAATTTCAATAAAGTATTATGATTTTGTTGACAACGTAAATTCAATAAATGCAAATATATTTATTATTATTTCACAAATTGGTCATTTTGCAGTTTTAAGTAGTATTCCTTTGTTTCTTTCTCTTTTACTATTTTTTGTTTCAAAAAGAATATTACTTACAAAATTTATAAATATTATATCTTCTAGTTTACTTTTAATTCTAGTTAAATTAGATACCATTGTTTTTAGTCAATTTAGGTACCATCTATCGCCAATGGTTTTTAAATTGGCATTTGGCAAAAGAGCAAGTGATATTTTTCAATTTTCAAATGAAAATTACATTACTGCATTTTTATTTATTATTGGAGTTGTTGGTTTTCAACTATTACTATTCATGTTGATTAATAGAATTTCTTTTGAGAACAATAAATTTAGAAAAATTATAAAAACTTCTTCATTTACTTTCGTAATAGTTGTTTTAGTTTCTCATATCGGATTTGCATGGTCTGACGCAAATAGTTACAGACAAATTACTCAAACTAAAAATTTATTTCCTGCCTATTATCCTTTAACTGCAGAAAATTTATTTATAAAATTAAATCTTGTAAATAAAGATTTGTCTAAAAATGAAATCGCAATAGAAACAGAATCTAAAACTATAAATTATCCATTAAAAAATATAGATAGTAATAATACTACTAATAAAAACATTCTTTTAATTGTAATTGACTCGTGGAGATATGATTATTTAACTGAAGAGATAACTCCAAACATCTATAATTTTAAAAAATCCGCACAAGAATTTACCAATCATAAAAGCGGATCAAACATGACTACAGGTGGGATTTTCTCCATGTTTTATGGAATTCCAGCAACTTATTTTGACTCATTTACAGGAATAAATAAAGGTCCGGTCATGATTGATCAATTTATAAAACAAAAATATGACGTCAATATATTAAGTAGTTCTACTGTTGAAAATCCTCCTTTTAATAAAAATGTTTTTACCAAAGTGAAAAATCTTAAGTTAAATACTGATGGTAATTCACCTGCGGAAAGAGACATGAGTATTTTTAATTCTTGGACCAACTATATTGAAAATTACAATCAAAAAAATCCGTTTTTTGGTTTCTTATTTTTTGATGCAGCACATGGTTTTGATTTCCCTAAAAACTACAAAGCTCCATTTAAACCGTATCTTGACAAAGTTGATTATTTAGCTTTTGATGATGATTACGACCCTAAACCACTAATTAACAGGTATAAAAATTGTTTACATTATGTTGATGATTTAATCGGAAAAATCATATCGCAACTCGATAAAAAAAATAAATTAGAAAACACTATTATAATTATAACTTCTGATCACGGACAAGAATTTAATGATTCTAAAAAAGGATACTGGCAGCATGGGGGGAATTTTTCAAAATATCAAATCAACACACCCTTTATTTTATATGATTTTAATAAAGCTCCAAAAAAATACAATCATCTTACGTTACATTATGATATAGCACCCACGATTATGAACAGTTATTTAGGAGTAAGCAATAGTCCTAAAGACTATTCTTCAGGAAAAAGTTTATTTGACACTTCTAAAAGAGATTTTTTCATATGTGGTTATAATCAAAAATTTGCTATAGTAGAAACTAATAGAATAACCAATATTTACACATCAGGTTTATTAGACGTTGTTGACAATAACTTAAACGTCCTAGATGAAGAACCAAATAGTGAATATCTATTACACACAATGAACGAAATAAGAAAGTTTTATAAATAAATTAAATAAAATCTATATCATTATCTAGGATATCATTTATTTTATTGAGGTTTTCCATACCTAAAACAACTTTCTTTTTAATATTCTGCAAATTTTCTAATGAGCTTGAATAAAAAGTAAATCCTAAATCAAATGAAAAGTCCTTAGATAAATTTAGCAGTTCTATCGGAAATAATTTGGGTATAAAGGAAACATCTGACAACAATTTTGCATAATCGGTAGTTTCTCTTGGATGTTGTTTTATGTAAACTTTGTACCCCTCACTTATTGCTTTTTCAACAACTTTTTTATAAAGTTTAATTTTTACATTTTCTGTTAAATGCCCGTCTTCAGACAAAGGCTGTGTTATTAATATCATTTTTTTCTCTTGAGAAAATGTAATTTCATCTCCTAAAAAGCAATTAATCAATTGTTTTTTTTCAATTTCTGATAAATTTTGTTGTAATAAATTTAAATCCATTTTTACAGATTTATTTCTCAAAAATTGATCCTTCATGTTCTCAGGATGCTGTACTAAAATTTCTTTAACTTGCTTATCATAGCCCATTAAAATTGGAAACTTAATTAAATATTTTCTTTTTAAATATCTAGATTTAGGCATTCTATGCAAATAGGTGCCTAATCCTTCTTCTACCATTCTAAATAAATTATGAGGATATTTTATTAAAAAATAGGCTCTAGTTCTTACAACATGAAATAAATTAATTTCAGAATTTCTTATAAAAAAATCATTCTCAACTAAAATTGGGTTAGTTTTTTCAAATAGCGCAACTAACCCTTTCTCCCTGTTGAAAATATAATTAAAAAGTCCTAAATTTTTTTTAAAATCTGTTAAAATAGAATAACTCTTTATTGACAAAACAGATTCAAACAATTGTAATTCATTTATTTTAGGGATAAGTTTTTCAATATTTTCAACTCTATCATTAATTACAATCAATAATGATTTTTTACCTTCCTTTTTTGCTTGGTGTGCTAATAAAATGGAAATGTATATATGATAAAGAGAACATCCAACAAATGTTTGATTCATTTTTAAAATTTTTAGAATATTTTTGTAAAAATAATTAAATTATGAACACAGAGGTACACAACGCATATGAAGTTATTAAAAACGGTGGTATTATCTTATATCCAACTGATACCGTTTGGGGAATTGGTTGCGATGCTACCAATGAAGAAGCCGTTAAAAAAATCTATGCTTTAAAACAACGTGAAGAAACGAAAAGCATGATTGTTTTAATGAATGGCGAACGCATGATGTACAACGTTTTCAAAGAAATTCCTGATGTGGCCTGGCAAATTCTAGATTTATCTGAGAAACCAACCACTTTAATCTTAGATAATCCTCGAAATGTAGCCAAAAATATTGTGGCTGAAGATAATACGTTAGGAGTTCGAATAGTTACCGAACCTTTTTGTTTTAAGTTGATGGAACGCATGAAAAAACCATTGGTTTCAACCTCAGCAAATATTTCGGGCGAACCTACACCAAAAACTTTCAAAGAAATTAGTCCCGAAATTATAAAAGGTGTCGACTATGTAGTAAATTTGCACCACGATAAAGTTTGCAAAAATCCTTCTACGATTATTAAATTAGGTTTAGATAGTCAGGTAAAAGTGATTCGCAAGTAAAAAAACCGCTGATTCGCAGATTAAAATAGTATTATGGATGATTTTTTATATAAAGACAAAACCTACCAAATCATTGGAATTCTATTTGAAGTCCATAAAAATTTAGGGAAAGGATTTTCTGAAATTGTATATAAAGATGCTATTGAATTTGAGTTCCAACAAGCAAATATTCCATACGAAAGAGAAAAAGAATATGTAGTAAATTATAAAAACACCATATTGAAACACAAGTTTTATGCTGATTTTGTAGTTTTTAACGAAATAATATTAGAAATAAAAACAGTCGATTGTTTTAACAATGCTCATTACAATCAATGTTTAAATTATTTGAAAGTTTCAGGAAATGAATTAGCACTTTTAGTTAATTTTAATTCTGTATCACTTGAACACAAAAGAGTTGCACTTTCAAAAAAATAAAAATCTGCGAATCTGCGGTAATAACATGAATTACAAACAACATTTAGAACATAACATCTTCAAAATCATTTCACAAGCAGCGCAAGAACTCAACTTGGAATGCTATGTGATTGGTGGTTTTGTTCGCGATATAGTACTCAACAGAAATCACAAAAAAGACATCGATATCGTTGCCGTTGGTAGCGGAATTGAATTGGCTTTAAAAGTTTCCGAATTGATTCCGTTTCATCCAAAAGTACAGGTTTTCAAAAACTACGGAACAGCCATGTTGCGCTACGATGATATTGATGTGGAATTTGTAGGCGCTAGAAAAGAATCTTATACGCACGATAGCCGAAATCCATTAGTGGAAAACGGAACGCTAAAAGACGACCAAGAAAGACGTGACTTTACAATAAATGCCTTAGCTTTTTCATTGAATTCTGAAAACTTTGGTGATTTAGTTGATCCTTTTAACGGGGTGGAAGATTTGAAAAACAAAATCATCAAAACACCTTTAAATCCAGATATTACGTATTCTGATGATCCGTTACGAATGATGCGTGCGATTCGTTTTGCTACGCAATTGAATTTCGAAATCGAATCAGAATCTTTAGAGGCTATTTCTAAAAATAAAGATAGAATCAACATCATTTCAGGAGAACGAATTGTTGATGAATTGCATAAAATTCTTGCTTCAGATAAACCTTCCATCGGATTTTTACATTTATACCAAACGGGTTTATTAGACATCATTTTACCTGAATTAACCGCTTTAAATAATGTCGAAGAAGTCGAAGGTCACACACACAAAAACAATTTTTATCACACTTTAGAAGTAGTAGATAATATTTGCCCAAATACAGATGATGTTTGGTTGCGTTGGTCGGCATTGTTACACGATATAGGAAAAGCACCAACCAAAAGATTCAACAAAAAACAAGGTTGGACATTTCACGGACATGAATTTTTAGGCGGAAAAATGGTCAAAAAAATATTTGAACGTTTGCACATGCCTTTGAATCATAAGATGAAATTCGTGCAAAAAATGGTTATGATGAGTTCGAGACCAATTGTAATTGCAGAAGACATTGTGACCGATAGCGCGGTTCGTCGCTTGGTTTTTGATGCAGGCGAAGATATTGATAGTTTGATGACCTTATGTAAAGCCGATATCACAACAAAAAATCCAAAGAAATTTCAGAAATACCACAAGAATTTCGACATCGTAAAAGAAAAGATTGTAGAAGTGGAAGAAAAAGATAGAGTTCGTGTTTTTCAACCACCAATTTCGGGCGAAGAAATTATGGAATTATTTGGTTTAAAACCATGTAGAGAAATTGGAGTTCTAAAAGAAGCCGTTAAAGAAGCTATTTTAGAAGGCGAAATTCCAAACGAATACGAAGCTGCTAAAGATTTTATCTTGAACAAAGCTTCAAAAATGGGATTGAAAAAAGTATAAAAATTATAATCTGTTAAAGCACTTTTCAAATGCACATTATGTAAATTTGGGGTGCTTTTTGAATATCAAGAAAAATGAAAACAAATAAATCAGTCATTTATTGGCTACTTTCGGGATGTGTTTTGTTATTTATCATGGTAACTGTTGGTGGAATTACACGTTTAACCAACTCCGGTTTATCTATGACCGATTGGCATTTGATTAATGACACGTTTCCTCCAATGAGTGAAGAAAAATGGGTGGAAGCTTTTGAAGAATATAAAAAATATCCAGAATATCAATTAATTAATCAATATAATGATTTTCAATTAGACGATTACAAATTCATTTTCTTTTGGGAATGGTTTCACCGTTTTATTGGCCGTATTATTGGTGTGGTTTTCATCATTCCTTTTGTTTACTTTTTAATCAAAAAGAAATTAGATAACGAAACCATCAAAAAATGTTTCATTCTACTAGGAATGGGCGCTTTTCAAGGATTTTTAGGTTGGTTTATGGTAGCTAGTGGTTTAAAAGATATGCCCGATGTGAGTCATTTCAGATTAGCGATTCACTTAACGTTTGCGTTTATTACGTTTGCTTATACACTTTGGGTTGCCTTGGATTTAATTTATCCTGAAAGAAAATTACCTGTTGTTGAATTAAGAAAAATCGCCCGAATTGCTTTGGTAATTTTAATCATTCAAATTATTTATGGTGGATTTGTTGCTGGTTTAAATGCTGGTTTAATTCATAATCATTGGCCATTAATGAGCGACGGACAATTCTTCCATGAAAGTATCCAATTAGAACAATCGAATTTACTTTTAGCATTTACAGAAGGAAAAAGTGGTGTGCAATTCATTCACCGAACCTTTGCTTATGTTGTTGTTGGAATGATTATTTTCTTATTCATAAAAAGTAGAAAATTTGTATTGGACAAAACACAAGATAACGGAGTTAAAACGTTGTTGGTTTTTGTATTTATCCAATTCCTATTAGGAATTTTCACCTTGTTATTCCATGTGCCGCTTTGGTTAGGATTAGCACATCAAATCATGGCGTTCTTTTTATTGACTGCTATGACTTTTACATTACATCGATTCACAAAATAAGGTTACCGACTATATTGTCACAGTTCTTTGTTATTAACTTTAAATGTCAAAATTAAACGCTTCGGATAAATTTTTAGATTTGTCTGATTACGGAAGATCTTTCGGAAGATTTTTCGCACTTCAATTAAAAGAAACACGCTTTACACCTATTCATGTAACGCTTTTATTTGGAATTTCTGGATTATTTGCAATCTATTGTATTTTAAACCAATACTATTTAGCAGCTGGTTTTTTTATCATCTTAAAATCGGGAATTGATGCCGCAGATGGTGAATTAGCCCGATTGAAAAACACACCTTCTTATGTGGGAAGATATTTAGATAGTGTATTTGATATTTTTCTAAATTTCTTTTTTCTTATGACTATTTGCTATGTTTCCAAAACACCTTTTTGGGTAGCCATTTTAGCCTTCATAAGCATACAATTACAAGGAACACTTTACAATTATTACTACGTAATTTTAAGAAACAAATCAATCGGTGGAGACAATACGAGTAAAATTTTTGAATACAAAGCACCGAAAGCTTTACCTGGCGAAACTCAAAAAGCAGTCAATATTTTATTTGGAATTTACACTATTGTTTACGGAATATTTGACAAAGTAATTCACTTTTTAGATTCTGAAGCGTATAAAGTAAAAACTTTTCCTAATTGGTTTATGACACTACTTTCGTTATACGGATTAGGATTTCAATTATTAATTATTGCCTTTATGTTGCCATTAGGTTGGATTGAATTTATTGCACCTTTTTTCATCCTATATTCCCTTTTGATTTTTGTTCTTATTGGGATTCGAAAAACTATTATTTAACCAATCCACTCTTTAAAATCACCAACTCGTTCTCTTGCAACAATGACTTCATCGTCTTTGTATGTTGGTAAAATGATTTTTAATCTTGAATTAGAATACACTTGAATTTCCTTCACTGCTTTCAGTGGAACTATGAATTTTCGACTTACACGATAGAATTCTTTTGGATTAATTTCGGCTTCTACAACTTCTAAAGTGGAATCGATTAGATAATCTCTATTGTCTAAAGTATGAATGTAAGTTCCTTTGTTTTCGCTATAAAAACATTCTACTTCGTCTATAGAAATCACTTTTAATTGTTGCCCAATTTTTACCGAAAAACGCTTTTTGTATTCCTTTTCCACTGGATTGACTAACATGCGCTTTATCGCTTCAAAATCTAATGAAATATTTTGTGCTTGGTTTCTGACTTTGAATTTATTGACCGCAACCTCTAAATCTTCTTCATCAATAGGTTTCAATAAATAATCAATGCTATTTAGTTTGAAAGCTCGCAAAGCATATTCATCATAAGCGGTTGTGAAAATCACGGCGCTTTTAATATCAATTTGCTCAAATATCTCAAACGACAAACCATCAGACAATTGAATGTCCAAAAAAATCAAATCAGGATGCGGATGGTTTTGAAACCATGAAATAGCTTCTTCCACAGAATGTAACATCGTATTCACTTGCAATCCTAATTTTTCAACCTTGCGTTGCAACAATCGTGCTGCTGGTTTTTCGTCTTCGATAATTAATATGTTCATTGTTTTTAAACTTCAAAATTCAACATTCGTTATTCGATATTCAGCGTTTAATTATTCCCACTTATTCGCTTTTTCTTTCTCCATAAATTCTTTAATCTTGCGTTCTTCCCAGTTTTGACCCATGATAAAATCAGGTAAAAATACGGACAATCCGTGTGCTAATAATCCTAATCCCCAAAAGAAAGCCGTGAAGAAATTATGCGCTTGAAAATAACTTTCGCCATCTTTTAAATTTTGAATATTGATAATCACAATCATAATATTAATGACCAAATAAACAACTGCGTGCGTATAAAACCCTTTGATTTTCTTAACTCTTTTAACTGCTTGATAATATCTTGCTTCTTCTGCATTTGATGGAACAAAGTTTTTAAATGCTTCTTTATCCATTCTACTATTGATTCTATCTTGGAAACTCATGATTTCTTATTTTTTAAAATTTAATTATTCCCACTTATTGCTTTTTTCTTGATCTTTTTTCAAAATCTCTTGAATTTTTCGTTCTTCCCAAGAACTTCCGTAACCAAATACTTTTAATCCATGAAATAACAATCCCATTCCCCAACCTAACATTGGAAACCAAAACCATTGAAATTCAGAAAAAGTTCTAAAATTGATAAACACTAAAACCGGAATTACGATGCAATAGGAAATTAAACTTCCGTAAAACTCTTTTATTTCTTTGACTCTTCTTGACGCTCTGTCATAAGCCGTTTGTTCATTATAATTGTATGTTGTTTCCATAATACTAATTTGTTTTGTTAAAATCGGTAGAAATACTTTGAACTCTTTTTCGTTTTCTTCTACCAATACTTTTCTTTTGGTTAAAATTCCGTAGCGATTCACAATATTTTGTAATCCTACGCCTTTTCGGTCTTGTAAAACTTCTTTCTTTTGAAGATTGTTAGTAATGACTAACTGACCATTTTCAATACTAATCTTTACATGTAGCGGTTTTGCTTCACTCACTACATTATGTTTGATGCAATTTTCTAATAACAATTGCAGCGACAACGGAACCACTTTAGCTTCTTCATTATCAAAACTTTCCGGAATTTCAAATGTGATACTATTTTCAAATCGCATTTTTAGTAAATTCATGTACGTTTTGGCAAATTGTAATTCTTCAGCTACCGAAACTAATTCCTTATCTTTTTGTTCCAAAACATAGCGATAAATCTTGGAAAGCGAAGTCGTAAATTTTTGAGCACTTTCGGGATTTTCCTCGATTAACGAACTCAATACATTCAAACTATTAAAAAGAAAATGCGGATCGATTTGATTTTTTAAACTTTCAAACTGTGCCGAAGCTGTTCCTGCAATGATTTTTTGTTCTTTTAATTTGTTTTCCTGAAACGATTTATAGAAATAAACCAGGTGAACTACTAACGAAACTATAATCGTAATCACCATTGCTACAACATAATTAGCAGGCATTTCATTTTGGATAAATTCTTGAATTGTTTTGTTTTCAAACCCAACATCTTCCAACATTCTCAAAAGAAATATCGCAAATCCAGACACAAAAAACGAAGCTAAAAATCCGATTACTAATCTTTTTAAATGAAATCTGTTCTTTTCAAAATACTTATCTAATTGGATAAAAATTAAAGCATTAGCAAAATAAAGCACCACACTATACAACATCGTGTAAATGAAATTCCATTTTAATGAAAGAAGACTTGGTAAACTTCTAGTGATTACAATATTTACGCCTTGAAGTATTGCAAAAATTACAATTCCAATTACTACTGCTTTAACTATTTCTCTTAAATATTTCATATAAAACAATTATCTACAAGCCTTTAAAGCTTCTTTCGCTCTATCTAATCCCCAACTTGGATACAAAGCCGATTCAGGTTTAAAAGTAGCAAAAAGTTCGATTGCTTTTTCAATTTGGGCACACATTGGTTTTGTATCTTGTCCAAAATATTGCGCCATACCTTTTTCAAACGAAGCTTTTTGAAATACAACTCTCGGATTTTCAGGGGCTATTTTATACGCTTTATTCAAAATATACATCACATCGCCCGATAACCTTTGTCCGTAAGTCATTGGGTCATAAACAATCCAAGCAGTGTGAATCATAGCTTGTAGTACTAAAACTTCTGGGTTTTCTTGTGCTAACTCGTTACAAACATCTTGTGCTTTTTGAGCCGAATTCAATAAAGACTCCATTTTAGTTTTATCTTTTTCACCAAAAGCTTGTGTTGTAGTGATGAAAGCGATGTAATAATTTGGTAACCAATTTGTTTTTTCAACCGAAGCAATTTTCTCGAATTGAACTAATGCTTCTTTTGAATTTCCTTCTTTCCAAGTTTGTAAGGCTTTTTGCATTCCTTGATCAAACTGCGTTTGCGCTGTTACAATTGAAGCGACAAACATTGCGATGATAGTGATTAATTTTGTCATGATTAATTTTGTTTAATGGTTAAACTGTTCGTTTTTTGATTTTGATCTTGTTATTGTTCTTGCGCTTGAACTATCTTATTTTGATGAAGCAAAGTTGCAACAGAAATCGCACCCATAAAATTGAAACTAACCGAACTGTCATTTTTTGAGGATGAATTGTAACTTTTAACTTTATTCTAAATTATTTTAATCTCTTAAACCTTAAATTTGCCTTTTCTCTTCATTTTAAACTAGATTTATGAGCAGTATAACTCAAATAAAAAAGCATTTTGTATTCATTAAATATCAAAAACTCATTATTGCGGCAATAATAATTGGTTTTTTGTCTGCTTTTTTAGCAATTTCATTAAAGAGAGGAACGGAACATTATGAAGAATTACTTTTGAATCAAGCTTCAAAAAATAATATTTTGTTGTTTTTATTTCCGCTTCTTGGTTTAACCATAATTGCTTTTTTAAGATATTATTTATTCAATAAAAAAGCGAACAAAGGCATAAAAGAGATTTTTGAAACTACCAAAAAAAGGAAAAACAGTTTACCTATTTATAAAATCCCATCTCATTTCATAAACGGATTATTCACGGTGATATTTGGAGGTTCTACAGGCATTGAAGTTTCAACAGTAGTTGCTTCTGCTACAATTGGATCTATGACTCAAGAAAAAGAAAACATATTAAATCGTCATAAAGTTGAATTAATATGTGCTGGTGTTGCTTCAGGAATTACAGCACTATTCTTCAGCCCTTTTGCAGGATTTTTATTTGCATATGAAGTAATTTCAAAAAAAGCTTCAAAAACATTTATACTGGTTACTACGATTTCTGTTTCTATTTCTATACTAATTTGTTTGTTATTGAATGAAAAGCCTTTGTTTCATGTAACCATCAAAGAATGGCATTGGAAAGCGTTTCCTTATTTTATTCTTTTAGGTATTATTTCTGGAATGAATGCTGTGTATCTAACTAAAACGGTTTTATTCATTAAAGATAAATTTACTTCTTTCAAAAAAAGCAGAACCAAAATAATAATAAGTGCAGTATTGATAAGTGTTGGTTTATTCATTCTACCTCAATTATACGGTGATGGATATCACGCTATAAAAGAAAATTTAGCCAATTCAAATAATATCGTTTTAACCATCCCAATTTTCTTCACTATTGTAAGTATTGTAATTTTCAAACCTATCATTACTTCGTTAACACTTGCTGGAGGTGGTGATGGCGGTGTTTTTGCACCAAGTATTTTTATTGGAGGATTTGTTGGTTTGTTGTTGGCTGTTGTCCTAAATACTTTTTTTAATACTAATGTAATTCCCTTAAATTTTATGATAATTGGTATGGGAGCTATGCTTAGTGCAAGTATTCATGCACCTTTTACAGCCATTTTTATAACATGTGGCTTAATTAATGATTACAGTTTGCTATTCCCAATTCTTGTGACTTGCTTAGTTGCTAAACAGGTTTCAAAAACAATTTATCCATTTACAGTATATAGTTTTTCAAATAACAAAATATGACCTCAACAAAAAAACTAAAACGCAATTACAGAAAAGCAAAATACGTTTTATACAAAGAAACTTTAGTTGATTTTAAAGAACATTTTTGGGCTTTTTTAGGATCGTTTGTAGGTTTAGGAATTATAAGTTTATTGCAATTCAGAATTTTCACTTCATCGGACTTAGTTTTTCTTATAGGTTCGTTTGGTGCCTCTTGTGTTTTGGTGTATGGCGTTATTGAAAGTCCTTTAGCACAGCCTCGAAATCTTATTGGAGGCCATGTGATTTCAGCAATAATTGGTGTTAGTATTTATAAATTGTTACCCGATTTAATTTGGGTAGCGGCTCCTTTAGCCGTTTCCTTATCTATTGTTTTAATGCAAATTACAAAAACCTTACACCCTCCTGGTGGAGCTACTGCTTTAATTGCCATTGCAGGTTCCGATAAAATAAAAGAATTGGGCTATTGGTATGTAATTTCTCCTGTATTATTAGGAGCTACTATTTTATTGTTGACCGCTTTAATTTTCAACAATATGCCGTCTAAAAGACACTATCCGTCAAAAGGTAATTTTTTATCAAAAAAAGAGCTTAAAAAACGCATTCCTTTTCTGTAAGTAACTATTTTTACCAAAATTAGTTTCATGGCATACCAAGATATTTTAGACGGAATTTACAACGAAGTCATCCAAATCGAAAACACCGGAAAAGTAGCTGATTACATTCCGGAATTAGCAAAAGTCGATGCGAATAAATTCGGAATTGCTTTAGTTGATAAACATCAAAACGTATTTACAAAAGGCGATGCTTTGGAGAAATTTTCGATTCAGAGTATTTCAAAAGTCATTACCACTTCGCTTATATTTTCTAAAATTGGAAACGATTTATGGGAACGTGTTGGCTATGAACCTTCTGGAAATTCCTTTAATTCCTTAGTACAATTAGAAAATGAAAATGGTATTCCAAGAAATCCGTTTATCAATGCTGGCGCTTTGGTTGTTGCAGATTTGATGTTAGATCATTTTGAAAATCCAAAAGCATTCCTACTTGATTTCGTTAGAGAACTGACCGAAAATCCAAACATTAATTACAACGAAAATGTCGCTCAATCCGAAAAAGCTTTTGGTTACCGAAATGCAGCTTTGGTCAACTTCATAAAATCGTTTGGCAACATCAAAAACGAACCCGAAGCGGTTTTAGATTTTTATTACCATCAATGTTCTATTGAAATGAGTTGCGTTGATTTAGCAAAGTGTTTTCAAGTATTTTCGAATAATGGCGTAATTCCAAAAAGCGATAAAAAATTCCTTTCTACCAGCAAATGCAAGCGCATGAACGCCTTAATGCAAATGTGTGGTTTTTACGACCAAGCGGGAGAATTCACTTTTAAAGTTGGGCTTCCTGGAAAAAGTGGTGTTGGCGGTGGCGTAGTTGCGGTTTTCCCAAATCATTATACCGTAGCCGTTTGGAGTCCGAAATTAAATAAAAAAGGAAATTCGTTTTACGGCTTAGAAACCTTAGAGCGATTGACGACGGAAACCTCATTATCCATATTTTAAAATCTTATCAACAAATCGCAAAAGCAAAAAAGTTTCTCGTAAATAATAATTACTTTTGCAGTTCTTAAAATTTCAACGATTATGATTTATAAATTCAGAGCTATTCTCGATGCTGAAGAAGATATTTTTAGAGATATTGCTATCGAAAGCGACAACTCATTAGAAGATTTACACAATGCTTTAATCAATGCATTTGGTTTTGACGGAACAGAAGTAGGCGCTTTTTATACTTGTGGAGCAGATTGGTCTTGGCATGAAGAAGATGGAATTCCATTATTTGACACTGGCGACATTCCTGGCGAAATCAAAACTATGGCTGAATATACATTAGATGAATTGGTTCACGAACAAAATACCAAATTAGTATATGTGTACGATTTGTTTTCTATGTGGACATTTTTCTTAGAACTAGCAGCAATTGAAGAAAAAACTCCAGGTGAATCATACCCTACTTTGTTATTTTCTCATGGAGAACTTCCAGCTGAAGCTTTACAAAGTGGCATGCGAGGTGATTTATCTGACGAAGACATGTTTGGCGAGTTTGAAGATGATTTAGATGACGATGATTTCGACATGTTTGATGGAGATGATAGCTTCGAAGACATGGGATTTGAAGAAAACTGGAACTAAAAGCCAAAGAATTAGAAAAGAATAAACCAAAATACAATCTTAAAAAGCCAAGAAAAAACAATATCAGTTCTATCTTGGCTCTTTTATCTAAACTATAAAAAATGATCAATCTATTTAATGCTCATATTGAGAATTTATCAATTCACCGCGTAGGAAATAAAAGTAGAAACGAAGCTATTTTCTTATCTGAAAATCCATACGGATTGAATGATGAAATCATGCCTTTGTTGAAGGAATTTTTCTTTAAACCTTTTAGAGAAAAAGAAGAAAACTACTTTCAGTTTGCTCATGAAGTAGATTTAGAATACAACGAAATGTACAATTTTGCTACCGAAGTTTTTAATAACCCAAGCGAAATTCACAACGTTTCAAAAAAAATCACAAAACACCTTTTCGAGCAATCGAATCATCCTCATATTAAAAACGGAGAAGTGTATGTAGCTTATTTTACACACGTTTCTATTGATAATAATGTGGTAGATGCTATCGGAGTTTTCAAAAGTGAAGTTCAAACCGATTTCTTACAATTCGAAGAAAACGGAAGCAATTTAGAAATGATTTTACAACAAGGAATCAACTTGAATAAGTTGGACAAAGGTTGTATCATTTTCAACTATAAAAAAGAAGAAGGCTACAAGATTTTAACCGTAGATAGCAACCGTTACGATGCACGTTATTGGTTAGAACATTTCTTGTCTGTTGATGCGTTTCAAGATGAAAACTTCATGACAAAGAAATACTTGAAATTCTGTCAAGAGTTTGCTAAAGAAGTAGTTTTACCAGCGGAAGACAAACAACAAGAAGTATTGTTCATGAACCGCGCCATCAATCACTTTGCAAAAAATGATGAGTTTGAAGAAACCGCTTTCTTGAACGAAGTAATGCAAAATCCAGAGTTCATTCCAGAATTCAAAAATTATAAAGTAGATAAAGGTGCGAAATATAGCATTGAAGATGTTTCAAGTTTTCCAATTGCAAATGCTGCTGTTACCGATGTGCGTCGTTCTTTAAAAAATACAATTCAATTAGACACGAATATTCAAATTAAATTGGATTTCATCAACCCGGAAAGTGCAGAGAAATTCGTTGAAAAAGGTTGGGACGAAGAAAAACAAATGTATTATTACTTGGTTTACTTTAACAAAGAGCAGAAATCGTAAGGAATTCATATCAAAACACATAAAACTCAATTACAACTTCGTAATTGAGTTTTTTTTGAAAGAACTTTAACAAAATATTTTGTTTAACTTTTTTGATTTTAAATTAAACATTCTGTACCTTTGAGAAAAATATTTAAAATCATGGCAAAAAAGAAAGAAATAAACAAAGAAGGCATTTTAAGTTTATATATCGATTATTTCTTAGAACACAACAAGCAACCGCAATCGGTTTATTTGTTTGCCAAACATGCTGGTTTTGAGGAAGGTTTGTTTTACAAACACTACGCTTCTTTTAACCAAATTGAGCAAAACTTTTTCACTTCACTTTTCGACAATACATTAGAATTATTAGGAAATAGTGAAGAATTCGCTTCATACGATGCTCGCACGCAATTGTTGAGTTTTTATTTCACTTATTTCGAAATGTTAACTGCTAATAGAAGTTTCTTGGTAGCATTATTGAAAGAAGACAAAAACAAATTGAAAAGTTTGTCAAAATTGAGCGAATTAAGAAAAAACTTCAAACAGTTTTACGATACTTTAGACATTGAAAAAATCGATTTAAAACAAGAAAAATTAATCGAATTTCAAGAAAAAACTATGAGTGAAATGGCTTGGTTTCAATTCTTATTCACTTTGAAGTTTTGGATTGAGGACACATCAATTTCATTCGAAAAAACCGATATTTTCATTGAAAAATCAGTCAACACAAGTTTTGATTTAATGGACACTGCACCTTTAAAAAGTTTAATTGACTTCGGAAAATTCATGTGGCAAGAAAAAGCCTCATTTAAAATGTAATTTTATGAAATCGCTACAAACAAACATTTGCGCAAGCAAAATCTTCTAACAAAAAAAGCGATACCATTTTTTACCGCTGAAAAATAAAGTCAAAAAAAATGAAAACTATAGATAGTATTCCAACATCAAAAATTCAGAGAGCATCCAAACTGATTCAAACTGGAGCAAAAGTTGGTGTAAATTACATAAAATATTATGGTGACAAAATCACTAAAACCGAAGCCGAAGCAAAAGAAAATCTAAACATTAACAATGCTTCTGACATTTACGACGGTTTAAAACAAATGAAAGGAAGCGCTTTGAAAGTAGCGCAAATGCTAAGCATGGACAAAAGTATTTTACCTCGTGCTTATGTTGAGAAATTTTCATTAGCACAATTTTCGGTTCCGCCCTTGTCGCCACCATTGGTAAACAAAACCTTTAAAAATTACTTTGGTAAACAGCCAAACGAAATATTTGACACTTTTAACGCCACTTCAATAAATGCGGCTAGCATTGGTCAAGTGCACCAAGCGAGCAAGGATGGGAAAAATCTTGCTGTGAAAATTCAATATCCTGGAGTGGCAGAAAGTATCAGTTCTGATTTGGCTATGGTAAAGCCGATTGCGATTAAAATGTTCAATATTAAAGGAAAAGATTCGGATAAATATTTCAAAGAAGTTGAAGACAAATTGATTGAAGAAACCAATTACATCAACGAAGTCAAACAAAGTATTGAAATGGCGGAAGCTTGCCAAAACATTCCAAATTTGATTTTTCCTAAATATTATCCAGAATGGTCATCAGAGAAAATCATTACAATGGATTGGATGACAGGCGAACATTTATCTGAATTCACCGCTCACAATACTGATTTAGAAAAATCGAATATTTTAGGACAAACGCTTTGGGATTTTTACATGTTCCAAATGCACAATTTGAGAAAAGTGCATGCTGATCCGCATCCAGGAAATTTCTTAATAACGAAAGATACAAAGTTAGTAGCTCTAGATTTTGGTTGTATAAAAGAAGTTCCGAATGATTTTTATATCCCATATTTTGAATTGGCTAAAAAAGAAAACTTGAACAATCCGGAATTCTTCAAATCGAAATTATACGAATTGGAAATCTTAAGAAAAGAAGACACAAAAGAAGAAGTAGAATTCTTCACAGAAATGTTCCACGAACTTTTAAGTTTGTTTGCTAGACCATTCCACGTAGAAGAATTCGACTTTTCTGATGAAGAATTTTTCGGTCAAATTGCCGATTTAGGTGAACGTTATTCGAAAAACACGGAATTACGCAACATGAACGGAAATCGCGGTTCGAAGCATTTTATTTACATCAACCGAACTTTCTTTGGATTGTACAATTTAATGCACGATTTAAAAGCAACTAAAGTTAAAATCAACAACTTTATTCAATATTAATTTTTGCCCCAAGCAATACCTTAAAATCCCTAACTAAGCCATAATGTTAGGGATTTTTTTTAACATTCACTTCAATCCGTAACAAATCTAAAATTCGTTCGTCTTACTTATAAATCAAAAAACGAACAAACTTGGAAACCATTTTAAAAATCTCGAATCTCAACAAGATTTTCAATAAACACTTACACGCCGTTAAAAATGTTTCTTTCGAAATCAAAAAAGGAAACGTCTACGGTATTTTGGGTCCAAACGGCTCAGGAAAATCAACTACATTGGGAATTGTATTAAATGTTGTCAACAAAACTTCAGGCGATTTTGAATGGTTTGGAGGAAAAGTCGCAACGCATGACGCCTTGAAAAAAGTAGGTGCCATCATCGAAAGACCCAACTTTTATCCTTATATGACCGCTAAAGAAAATTTAGAATTGGTTTGTAAAATCAAAGGAACGCCATTTTCAAAAGTGGATGAAAAGTTAGAATTAGTTGGGCTTTTAGAACGTAAAAACGACAAATTCAGAACCTATTCTTTAGGAATGAAACAACGTTTAGCCATTGCTTCTGCCCTATTAAACGACCCTAAAATCTTAATTTTAGACGAACCTACCAACGGTTTAGATCCGCAAGGAATTCGTCAAATTCGAGATATTATTAAAGTAATTGCATCACAAGGAACAACTATTCTATTGGCTTCGCATTTATTAGACGAGGTAGAAAAAGTGTGTAGTCATGTGGTAGTTTTACGAAAAGGCGAAATGTTGTATCAAGGAACCGTACACAACATGATTGAAAACAACAGTTTCTTCGAACTAAAATCAAACGATATGCTTCGATTGAAAACCGTTTTAGACGAACAATCATTTGTAGAAAACACTATTGAAGAAGATGGGAAACTATTGGTGTACTTAAAACAAGACATTGCTGCACAAGATTTGAATTCGTATTTATTTGAGCAAAACATTGTTTTAGAACATTTGGTAAAAAGAAAAAACAGTCTTGAAGAACAATTCCTTGAATTAACAAAAAACTAACCCACCGATGAAAAGATTACTTTCTATAGAATTTCAAAAAATTTGGAAAAACAAAGCCAGTCGCGTTTTACTACTAACCTATTTTATTTTACTAAGTTTTATTGCCTTAATTGCCTCAATAAAATTTAGTATTGGAACTTTCGAGATTAGAATTGCTGACCAAGGGATTTTCAACTTTCCCTACATATGGCATTTTAACACTTATGTTGCGGCATTTTTCAAAATATTTTTAGCCATAGTTATTGTTTCGATGATGGCAAACGAATACACTTACGGAACGCTAAAACAAAATCTTATTGATGGATTAAGCAAAAAGGAATTTATACTTTCTAAATTTCTAGTTGTTGGCTCTTTCGCTGCTGCTTCAACAATTTTTGTATTCATAATGTCTTTAATTTTAGGTTATTCCTTCTCATCATACAATGAATTATCAATCGTTTTTAGTGATTTAGAATATTTGTTAGCTTTTTTTATCAAACTTTTTGCCTTTTTCTCTTTCTGTTTGTTCTTAGGAATTTTAGTAAAGCGAAGTGCTTTTGCTCTGGGGTTCTTGTTCGTTTGGTTCGTAGGTGAAAACATCTTTTATTGGTTATTAAAATTTGTAATTTTAGGTGGAGATGATAAACACAAAAACTTTGGAGATACTATTATTCAGTACTTCCCTATAGAATCGATGAGTAATTTAATAAAAGAACCTATTACTCGATTAAGCGCTATTAAAACAATTGAAAATGCCGTTGGAGGTGCTCAAACCGCTAAAGATTACAGCATTCATTTCTCACAAATTAGCATTGTTTTAGTGTGGACTTTTATATTTATTTTAACATCTTACTACATTCTTAAAAAGCGCGATTTGTAGTATCTTTGCCGATGCTATGAGTAGATTAAAACACAGCTTTTTCGCGTTAATTATTGGGTTTGGATTCCAACTTGGAAACGCTCAAAATATTTCGGTTGATGAAAGTTATACCCCACAAGATTTAGTTGAAGATATATTAATAAACAGCACTTGTGCTAACGTATTTAATGTTAGTGTTTCAGGCGGAAATTTTGCTTCAGGCGAAAAAAGCTATGGCTATTTTGACGGAACAGGAACTACATTTCCTTTTCAAAACGGCATTATTCTTTCCACTGGAAAAATCAACAACGCTCCTGGACCTAATGGCTATCTGTCTGATGATGGTGGTGGCATGGGTTGGAATGGCGATCCCGATTTAAATGACGCCCTAGGATTAAGCAATACTTTTAATGCTACTGTTTTAGAGTTTGATTTTATTCCTTTGGGAAATAGAATCAGTTTTGATTATATTTTTTCATCCGAACAGTATCTATCAAGTCCATCTTCTAATCAATGTAATTATACGGATGGATTTGCTTTTTTATTGAAAAGAAATGGAGAGACAAGATATCAAAATTTAGCAGTGGTTCCAGGCACCAATATTCCTGTAAAAGTGAATACCGTAAGAGGTTCTGGAACAATTTGTCCACCTGCCAATCAAGCGTATTTTGATGCTTTCAATGGTACAAATCATCCAACAAATTTTAATGGTCAAACCAAAGTTTTAAAGGCAGAATCTGATGTTATTCCTGGAGAAACCTATCACATTAAATTAGTTATTGCCGACGAAGGAAATTATCGTTTTGACTCGGCTATTTTTCTTGGTGGTGGAAGTTTTAATTTCGGAATCGACTTAGGTGACGACCGCTTAATTGCAACAGGAAATCCACTTTGTCCTGGCGAAACATTAACGGTTGATGCTACTCAGGCTGGAGCAACTGGCTACCAATGGTTTCAAAATACCGTTGCAATTCTTGGAGCTACAAATTCAACTTACACTATTACATCTGCTGGAGATTATACCGTAGATATTTTTTATGGCACCACGTGTTCACCTCCTACCGAAACACTAAAAATCGAATATGCAGAATCGTTAATAATCAATCAAAATTCATTTACCGAATGTGACGCCGATGATAATCAGGACGGAAAAACAGTTTTTGATTTAGATGCTATCAAAAATCAATTATTCACAAACCTTCCTGCAGGTTATGTCATTTCATTTTTTGAAATACCTACAAGCACAACAGCTTTACCAGTAAATTACACCAATACAATCCCAAACAATCAAACCATTTATGCGAGAATCATGAATGTTCAAAGTTGTTATTCGGATTATCCTGTGAATTTGAGAGTAAATACTTTTGGTACCGTTTTAGTTGATGAAACTATTGGTCTTTGCGAAGATGCTATTTTAACTTTAGATGCTGGAAGCGGATTTACTTCTTACGAATGGAATACAAATCCACCTCAATTCACCCAACAAATTACCGTAAATTCGGGTGGAATTTATGAAGTAACACTAACTAATGCTTTAAACTGTTCAAAAACAAAAACATTTACAATTGAAGCCTCAGGAATTGCAACAATTGAAGACATAATCATTAACGATTTTCGAGAAAACAACTCCGCAACAATTCAAATTTCAGCGTCTAGTTTAGGCGATTATGAATTTTCATTAGATGGTGTTAATTACCAAGATTCTACTATTTTTAGTAATTTGAATGCTGGAGAATATACTGTTTATGTGCAAGACAAAAAAGGATGTGGTATTGTTTTCGAAACCTTTTATATCTTAGATTATCCAAAATATTTCACCCCAAATAATGATGGATATAACGACACTTGGTACATAAAAAATCTAGACAAACGAAATCTAGAAAACAGCGTTATTACTGTTTTTGATCGTTATGGAAAATTAATAAAGCAAGTCTCGGGAACCAGCGAAGGTTGGAACGGCACTTTCAATGGCGAAATTCTTCCATCAACCGATTATTGGTTTACAATCGAATTAACAAACGGAAAAACCATTAAAGGGCATTTTGCATTAAAACGTTAGGCATAATAATTGCAGAATAGCTTACAAAATAATATATTCGCAGTATGATGCAAATACACGAAATTGAAGCTATAAAATCGCTTTTAGCTACACCTAAAAAAATTACAATTGTACCTCATAGAAATCCTGATGGAGACGCTATGGGTTCTACTTTAGGTTTATATCACACCCTTAAACAATTACAACACGAAGTAATTGTAATGGCTCCAAATGAATTTCCCGATTTCTTAGCTTGGCTACCCGAAAGTGAAAAAGTCATCATTTTTGAACGTAGTTTTGATACTTGTAAATCTATTTTAGAAAAAACAGAATTACTTTTTACGTTAGACTTTAATGCATTACATCGAACAGGTGATCAAATGGAAAATGTGTTAAAAACACTAACTGTTCCAAGTGTAATGATAGACCATCACCAAGCACCAGATGGTTATGCAACCTATACTTTTTCAGATACCACATATGGATCTACTTGCGAAATGGTGTACGATTTGATTTATCAATTGGGCTATGAAAATTTAATCAATAAAAACGTTGCTACTTGTTTATACACCGGAATTGTTACTGATTCGGGAAGTTTTCGTTTTCCAAAAACAACAAGCAAAACGCACAAATGTGTTGCCGATTTAATTGACCGAGGCATCAACAACAGCGAAATTCACAATTTACTTTTTGATAATTCTTCATACAATCGTTTGTTATTGTTAGGTAAAGCACTTCAAAACCTAAAAATGCTTCCTGAATACAAAACCACTTACATCACCTTAACGCAAGATGAACTAAACGAATTTGGACATCAAAAAGGAGATACGGAAGGCATCGTAAATTATGGACTAAGTATCAAAGGAATTGAATTTACCGCTATTTTCATTGAAAACAAAGAAGAAGGCATTATCAAAATATCTTTCCGCTCACAAGGCGATTTTGATGTAAACCAATTTGCACGAAATCACTTTAATGGCGGTGGACACATCAATGCTGCTGGTGGAAAATCTTTTTTATCATTAGAAGAAACTGTACAACAATTTATTGCTATTTTAGCAAAAGAAAAAAAATAACCAAATGAAAATTAAAAATTTATTCCTTTTTGGAGCAATGATTTTCTTAGCAAGTTGTTCACAACAACAACAAGCCAGAGAACCTATTTCACACACTTCTGGAACTTTTATAAAAGAATCTATCGAGCGAAACAAAGTTTTAATCGCAGATGAAGAAGATTTAATTGAAGCAATAATTAAAAACGATTCACTTAAATCATACATAGCTTCAAATAAAGGCTATTGGTACAAATACGAAACCAAAGTGGAAGAAGTAACACCTTCTCCAAAAAGAGGTGATATTGCTTTCTTTGATTATGAAATAAAAGATTTAAAAAACAGAATCATTTACAACATGTCCGAAACAAAACCACAAACCTATTATGTAGATAAAGAAAACATCATGATGGGATTACGTGACGGTATTAAATTGATGAAAAAAGGAGAAACAGTTACCTTTTTATTTCCATCACATATGGCCTATGGTTATCATGGCGATGACAAAAAAATCGGCACAAACGAACCCTTAATTTGCACAGTAAGTTTAAACGATATTAAAGTAGACACACAAGCTAAAAATTAATAAAAATGAAGATTACCTCAATTTTACTATTAAGTATTGCAACCATTTTTTCTTCTTGTTCAAAATCATATGACAACCTAAAAGAAGGTTTATACGCCGATATCGAAACAACTAAAGGTAACATGATTGTAAAATTGGAATTTGAAAAAGTTCCAAATACCGTTGCTAACTTTGTAACCTTAGCAGAAGGGAAAAATCCATTTGTAAGTGAAGAATTTAAAGGAAAACATTTTTACGACGGATTAAAATTTCACCGTGTAATTGCAGACTTCATGATTCAAGGTGGCGATCCAAATGGAGATGGTTCTGGTGGACCAGGTTATAAATTTAAAGATGAATTTCATCCCGATTTAAAACACTCAAAAGCAGGTATTTTATCTATGGCTAATGCTGGACCTAGCACTAACGGAAGTCAATTCTTTATTACTCACAAGGAAACACCTTGGTTAGATAACATGCATACCGTTTTTGGAGAAGTAGTTGAAGGATTGGAAGTAATCAATACAATTGAAGCTGATGATGTTATTGAAAAGATTACCATTATCAGAATTGGAAATGCCGCTAAAAAATTTGATGCTGTAAAAATTTTCAAAAACTATTATTCTTCTGTTGAAAAAGAAATAAAAGCAGCTGAAGAAAAAGCAAAACAAATTATTGAAAATAAAGTAAAAGAAATTACCACTTTAAAAGCTACGGGTACTAAAACAAAATCAGGATTAATTTATCAAATTATTAAAAAAGGTTCGGGTAAAAAACCAACTACTGGTACCCAGGTCTTAATTCATTATGCAGGTTATTTAGAAAATGGTCAACTTTTTGATACTAGTTATGAAGATGTAGCTAAACTTTATGGAAAATTTGATCAAAATAGAGCTAATCAAAATGGATATGCTGGATATCCTGCTGCAATTGGAAACCTACCTTTTATTCCAGGATTTAATGAAGGAATTGACATGATGAGCTATGGCGATAAGATGATGTTGTATATACCATCAGAATTAGGATACGGACAACAAGGTGCTGGGGATGCAATCCCGCCAAATGCCAACATCGTATTTGAAGTGGAACTTTTAGAATACAAACCAATAAACTAAAAATTATAAAATGAAGAACATTTTTAAAATAGTATTAATTGCATTAAGTTGTATTACTTTTTCAGTTGCTCAAGACAAAAAACAAGAAGGTATTTTTGCAGAAATTAGCACGTCTAAAGGAAAAATTGTAGTAGCTTTAGAATACAAAAAGACACCTATTACTGTAGCAAACTTTATTTCTTTAGCAGAAGGTAAAAACAGTCAGGTGGCAGAAAAACTTAAGGAGAAACCTTATTACAACGGTTTAAAATTCCATAGAGTAATTGCAAACTTTATGATTCAAGGTGGTGATCCAGACGGAAATGGTTCTGGTGGGCCAGGCTATAAATTCGTAGATGAAATTACCGATTTAACTCATAATGGAGCTGGTGTTTTATCAATGGCGAATGCTGGAGCTGGAACAAACGGAAGTCAGTTCTTCATCACACACAAAGAAACAGCTTGGCTAGATGGAAAACACACTGTTTTCGGACATGTTGTTAGTGGTCAAGATGTCGTGAATAAAATTGCACAAGACGATGTAATCAATTCAATTGTGATTATTAGAAATGGTAAAGACGCTAAAAAATTTAAAGCAGAAAAAGTATTTGCAGATTATTTTAGCAAAAAAGAAGAAAACGATAAAGCACAAGAAGTAAAAAACGAAGCTGCAAGAAAAGCTTTCGCTGATATAGCTTTAGCAAATAAGAAAAAACAAGCCGAAATTGAAGCAGCAAAAAGAAAAGAATTAGAGACTAAATTAGTAACTGTTAAAGCCGAAAAAGCAGCTACATTTGTTAGTTTAAAAGCAAATTCTATTAAAACGGCTTCAGGTTTACAATATACCATTACAAAAAAAGGTGCAGGCACTAAACCAGCAGACGGAAGTACAATTTATATTCACTATGCAGGATATTTTGAAGATGGTTCTTTATTTGATAGTAGCTACGCAGAAATTTCTAAACAATACGGTAAGTTTGATCAAACTAGAGCCGATCAAAATGGATATGCACCATTTCCTTTCCAATATGGTAGTAAAACTGGATTAATCGCAGGATTTTTAGAAGGAGTAAACTTGTTATCATTTGGAGATAAAATAACTTTATTTATTCCATCTAATTTAGGTTATGGAGAAAAAGGGGCTGGAAATGTTATTCCACCTAATACTAATCTAATTTTCGAATTGGAAATTTTAGAAAGTCAGAATTCTTCTAAATAAAACATAAAAAAGCCGCTAATTAAATTAGCGGCTTTTTTTATACTTACTTGAATTAAAATCTCCAATCAAATTCGTCTTTATCACTAAAAACGGCACCAACTTCAATCTTAACGATTTCATTATAATCTACATGAAAGAATAACCAGTTTTCCTCATTAAAATAACTTGTCATTCCTTCTACTGTGTCGGTTTCAAATGGTTTAATTTTATTTTTTTCTAAAAGAGGAAAAATATCACTCCAATTCTTACCAATTACAGTCGTATTAAACAACTTTACAATTGGATTTGTCGTTGTCATATATCCTAATCTGAAATCTTCTTCTTTGTAAAAAATTAAACGAAGTTTTCTAGCGTTATACATGAACACAACATTCTCTTCTTCATCTTTATATTTTGTATCGGGTTTACCCAAAATTTTAGTAACATCTTGCTCTTTCATTCCGAAAAGCAAATTGTCAATTCCGTATTTTAATTTAATTTCCATTCTTGTTTATGCTAAAAAATCCCGATTTTCATCGGGATTTAAAAATTATGCTATTTTAAAACGTTTTCTATCGTTTTCATTCAAATAGATTTTACGTAAACGTAACGATTTTGGTGTTACCTCAACATATTCATCTTTTTGAATGTACTCTAATGCTTCTTCTAATGAGAATTTGATTGCAGGAATAATTCTTGCTTTATCATCATTTCCAGAAGAACGTACGTTTGTTAATTTTTTAGTTTTAGTTACATTCACCACCATATCATCTCCACGTGAATTTTCACCAATTACCTGACCTTCGTAGATATCTTCATTCGGGTCAACGAAGAATTTACCTCTATCTTGTAATTTATCAATAGAATAAGGAATTGCTTTTCCGTTTTCCATAGAAATTAATGAACCACCTAAACGTCCTGGAATTTCACCTTTGAATGGTTGGTAATCAATAAAACGGTGCGACATAATAGCTTCACCAGCTGTAGCCGTTAACAATTGATTTCTCAATCCGATAATTCCACGAGATGGAATATTGAATTTGATAATCATACGTTCTCCTTTAGGCTCCATAGATAACATTTCACCTTTACGGATAGTTACGAATTCTACGGCTCTACCTGAAAGATTTTCTGGTAAATCAACTGTTAATTCTTCGATTGGCTCACATTTAACACCATCAATTTCTTTAATGATTACTTGTGGCTGTCCAATTTGTAATTCATATCCTTCTCTTCTCATAGTTTCAATTAAAACTGATAAGTGAAGTACACCACGACCGAAAACTAAGAATTTGTCAGCAGAATCCGTTTCATTAACTCTTAATGCTAAGTTTTTCTCTAACTCTTTGTTCAAACGATCTTTAATGTGACGAGAAGTTACAAATTTACCTTCTTTACCAAAGAAAGGAGAATCGTTAATTGTAAACAACATACTCATTGTTGGTTCGTCAATTGCAATTGAAGTTAAAGCTTCTGGATTTTCGAAATCGGCAACGGTATCACCAATTTCAAAACCTTCTAAACCTACAATCGCACAGATATCACCAGCTACAACTTCTTCCACTTTTTTACGACCTAAACCTTCAAAAGTATGTAATTCTTTAATTTTTGATTTGCTTATTTTTCCATCTCTTTTTACCAAAGAAATATTCATTCCTTCACGTAAAACACCTCTTTGTAAACGACCAATCGCGATACGACCTGTAAACGAAGAGAAATCTAAAGATGTAATTAACATTTGAGGCGTTCCTTCAGAAACTTTAGGCGCTGGAACATGTTCTAAAACCATGTCTAATAAAGGCTCAATATTTTCTGTTTGATTTCTAAAGTCATCAGACATCCAGTTGTTTTTAGCAGAACCATAAACGGTTGGGAAATCTAACTGCTCTTCTGTAGCACCTAATTCAAACATTAAGTCGAAAACTTTTTCATGTACTTCTTCTGGAGTACAGTTTTCTTTATCTACTTTATTAATAACCACACAAGGTTTTAAACCTAAGTCAATCGCTTTTTGCAATACGAAACGTGTTTGTGGCATTGGTCCTTCAAAAGCATCTACTAAAAGACAAACACCATCTGCCATATTAAGTACACGCTCTACTTCACCACCAAAATCGGCGTGACCTGGAGTATCGATAATGTTGATTTTTGTTCCTTTGTAAGTTACAGAAACGTTTTTAGAAGTAATTGTAATACCTCTTTCACGCTCTAAGTCATTATTATCTAAGATTAAATCTCCTGTGTTTTCGTTTTCACGAAACAACTGACAGTGGTACATGATTTTATCAACCAAAGTAGTTTTACCGTGGTCAACGTGGGCAATAATTGCGATGTTTCTAATAGAAGTCATTTATAAAATTTTTGAAGGTGCAAAGGTAATGTTTATTTTGATAAAAACACTATAGTAATCAATACTTTAGTAGAAATAACATAATAATAACGTATAAAAAAAGCCCTCGAAATGAGAGCTTTAGTATATTTCACTAACAGTAGACTATAAAGAAGCCACGTGTTTAGTTAATTTAGATTTCAAGTTAGAAGCTTTATTATCATGGATAATATTTTTCTTAGCTAATTTATCAATCATAGAAATTACAGTTGATAATTTTGCAGAAGCTTCAGCTTTGTCAGTAGCTAAACGAATAGCTTTGATAGCGTTACGAGTAGTTTTGTGTTGGTATCTGTTTAATACTCTTCTTTTCTCGTTACTTCTAATTCTTTTTAAAGCAGATTTATGATTTGCCATTTTGTTCTTTTTTTAATTGTAATAATTGTTATAAACTACTAGTTAAAAAAGAAAAACCTCCCACATTCGCCTAGGCGAACACTTTGGTTTTAACTAATAAAATAATAACCGAGACACCAATTATTATTTTATAAAACTTATTTACAACTAATTTTGTAGCCCGTAGGGGAATCGAACCCCTCTTACCAGGATGAAAACCTGGCGTCCTAACCGATAGACGAACGGGCCATTAACCAATTCTTTTATTCAATATGTAGCCCGTAGGGGAATCGAACCCCTCTTACCAGGATGAAAACCTGGCGTCCTAACCGATAGACGAACGGGCCATCTCGTACTCTGAACTCTAAAAGACCTCATTTCCGTAATGCGAGTGCAAAGATAAACACATTTTTTATTCCTGCAATAGCATCAATATTTTTTTTTCGCTTTTTTTACTATTTTTTTAGTAAGCCTTTGCAAATAAGACTCTTCCAGTAGAGGGCTTTCCTGTTAAAACACAAGTTCCTGCCTCTTCTACTCTGTCTAAAGCAATACAACGGATGGTTGCTTTTGTTAATTCTTTGATTTTTTCTTCAGTTTCTGCCGTTCCATCCCAATGCGCTGCTAAGAAACCACCTTTTGTTTCTAAAACTTCTTTAAACTCTTCAAAAGAATTTACTTCCGTAATATGTGTATCTCTGTAATCCAACGCTTTAGCAAACAAATCATTTTGAATAGTTGCTAATAAATTTTGAATATAAGCTACTACTCCATCTTTAGCAACTACTTCTTTTGATAAATTATCTCTACGAGCAATTTCGTAAGTTCCGTTTTCCAAATCGTTTGGTCCAACTGCAATACGAACCGGAACCCCTTTTAATTCCCATTCCGCAAATTTGAACCCTGGTTTTTGAGTATCTCTATTGTCGTATTTAACAGAAATACCTAATTTTCTCAATTCGGCTACCAAACCATTTACTTGGTCTGAAATTGCATCAAATTGCTCATCAGTTTTATAAATTGGAACAATCACAACTTGAATTGGTGCTAAGTTTGGAGGTAACACCAGACCTTTATCATCTGAATGCGTCATTACTAAAGCCCCCATTAAACGCGTAGAAACCCCCCAAGAAGTTCCCCAAACGTGTTCTTGCTTCCCTTCTTTGTTAGCAAATTTTACATCAAAAGCTTTCGCAAAATTTTGACCTAAGAAATGTGAAGTTCCCGCCTGCAATGCTTTTCCGTCTTGCATTAACGCTTCAATACAATAGGTTTCATCTGCACCTGCAAAACGTTCTGTTTCTGTTTTTAAACCTTTAATCACTGGAATTGCCATGAAGTTTTGAACAAAATCCGCATACACATTCATCATTCTTTCTGATTCTTCAATCGCTTCTTGACGTGTTTCATGAGCTGTATGTCCTTCTTGCCATAAAAATTCAGCTGTTCTTAAAAACAAACGCGTTCTCATTTCCCAACGCACCACATTTGCCCATTGATTGATTAGTAAAGGTAAATCTCTATATGATTGCACCCAACCTTTGTAAGTTGACCAAATAATAGCTTCAGAAGTAGGACGAACGATTAGTTCTTCTTCTAATTTCGCGTTTGGATCAACCATTAATTTCCCTGGTCTTTCTTCATCCGTTTTTAATCGGTAATGCGTTACAATAGCACACTCTTTAGCAAAACCTTCAGCATTTTTCTCTTCTGCCTCAAACATACTTTTTGGAACAAACAAGGGGAAATAAGCATTACTATGTCCAGTTTCTTTAAACATCCTATCTAATTCAGCTTGCATTTTTTCCCAAATTGCATAGCCATATGGTTTAATCACCATACACCCTCTAACCCCTGAATTTTCTGCTAAATCAGCCTTTACGACTAGTTCGTTATACCATTTGGAATAATCTTCCGCTCTTGTTGTTAAGTTCTTGCTCATTATGAATATTTTGGCACAAAAATTGTTTGTATAAATTTTAACTAATTTGTTTGGCAAAAATAGTTAAATTTGAAGTGTCCAACAATAAAAAAATAAGAGTTATGAAAACTTATTACTTGTTTACCAAAAAAAATACCATATTTTCTTTGTTTGGGTTAATGGTAATAATCACAACATCATGTGGTTCTTATCAAAATGCATCCTATTATGACGATGGTATTTACACAACTTCTGAAAAACAAAAAGTAGTCGTTGTTGAAGATAATACTCAAAATAATAATCCCTATTCCCAAAAATTTAAGGAAATGCAGGATGACTTTGTTTACTATTCTGAAGATGGTACCGAAAAAAAGGATAGCGTAGTAACTGTTTACAACAACCAATACAACAACAATAACAATGCCGACTGGGGCAATAACGCAAGTGAAGTAACCATCAATTATTACAACAATGGTTATGGTTGGAACAACTGGTACTCTCCATATTGGGGATTAGGATGGAATTGGGGATGGAATTCATGGTACGGATCTAACTGGGGTTGGGGATGGAATTCTTGGTATGGCGCAGGCTGGGGATGGAATTCTTGGTACGGACCTGGATGGGGATGGAATGGTTATTATGGTCCAGGATGGGGAGGCTACTATGGAAATGGTTGGGGATACAATGGTTATTATGGCAATAATGTTTCCTACAATCACGGTCGAAGAGGTGGAAGTGGATACTATAATAACGGAGGTGGCAGAACTTCAAATCGATCAAATACGCCACGCCCTAGTTTTAACAACACAAACAACACTCCAAGATCACACAACGCAACTCCAAGATCTAACAATACAACACCTAGATCTCAAAACGCAACACCAAGAGAAGGCACTTATACACCTAGAACAAACTCTCAATCACCAAGAACATCAACTCCAAGAAACAATAATTCTTCTCCAAGAAGCAACAACTACTCTTCACCAAGAAGTTCATCAGGAGGAAGTTTTGGCGGAGGAAGTTTCGGAGGCGGAGGCGGAGGTCGTTCTGGCGGCGGAGGCGGAAGAGGCGGAAGAGGTTAATTAATAATACACTAAAGATTAAAAAAATTGAAATGAAAAAATTATTATTATCCATAATTTTTGGTAGTTCTCTGTTGGCTACGGCACAAGAAACTACTACTAATGATGCTCTACGATATGCGGTAAATAATTTAACTGGAACCGCTAGATTCAGAGCTATGAGTGGTGCTTTTGGTGCTGTTGGTGGTGATTTATCATCTATTAATATAAATCCTGCTGGGTCATTATTTTTCAATAATAACTTTGCAAGTGTTACCTTAAGTAATTATAATGCACACAATCGCTCTGATTATTTCGGAACCAGAACAAAGGAAAACCTTAGTACTTTAGATTTAAATCAATTAGGAGCTGTTTTAATTTTTAATGATGCCTCCGGGAATTCCGATTGGTCAAAAATTGCTGTTGCACTTAACTATGATAGCACCAATAATTTTGACAACAATATCTTTTCTGCAGGCACGAACCCTTACAATTCTATTGGAAGTTATTTTATTGATAAAGCACAAGGATTACCATTAGAATATATGCAATTACAACCTGGGGAAACTGTATCTCAACTATACTCTTATTTAGGAGAAACAAGCGGATTAGGATTTCCAGCACAACAAGCAATGTTAGGATACCAAGCTTTCTTATTTGAAGCATTTGACGACTCTGACCTAAACAATGTTGATTATTATACCAATATACCAACAGGAGGGAATTATTATCACGAAAATTATGTATCCACCTCTGGATTTAATGGTAAACTTTCGGCCAACTTTGCTACAGCATACAAAAACAAATTGTTTTTGGGATTCAATTTAAATGCTCATTTTACAGATTATACAAAATCAACTTCAGTATACGAAGGAAATAACAATCCACTATATTCTTCTGGATTGACCGTTACTGATATTCAATTTGATAATGAATTATACACTTACGGAACAGGATTTTCTATGAATGTAGGAGCAATCTATAAATTCACTGATAATTTCAGAGCTGGTGTTGCTTATGAATCGCCAACATGGTACAATCTAAATGACGAATTATCACAGCGTTTAATTGTGAGAACTACTGATGGGACAACAAATTATCAAGATGTTGTAAATCCTAATATTGTTAATATTTATGAAACCTACAAAATTCAAACACCAAGTAAATGGACTTTTAGTGGCGCTTATATCTTTGGAAAAAAAGGGTTAATAAGCGTTGATTATGCAACAAAAGATTATAGCAACATTAAATTTAAACCAACCAACGATGGTTTCTTTAGCGACCTAAATTCTCAAATGAGAAGCCAATTTAAAAACGCCTACGAATTAAGAATTGGTGGTGAATACAAAATCAAACGATGGAGCCTTCGTGGAGGTTATCGTTTTGAAGAAAGTCCATACAAAGTAGATTTTGCAATGGGTGATTTAACTGGTTATTCTACAGGAATTGGGTATAACTTTGGCGAAAGCAGATTAGATTTAGCTTATGCTAACGACCACAGAAATTATAACCAATCTTTAATTTCTTCAGGAATGAATGATACTGCAAGAATAAGAACAACAAATAATAATATTACCGTTACTTATTCTATTAATTTCTAAAAAAAATAAAACAAGATATCAAACCACTTCTTCAACCGAAGTAGTTTTTTTATACCCAAGCCACAACTGCTAGCCCCGATGGGAGCGACATCCCGCCTTAACGGATATAGCGGACAGCGGGACAAACCTTTAAAAAATTCCCAAACGCTGGTGCTTCTACTAATTATTTTATGTAATTTTGCACCTCAAATTTAAAAGCATGAGAACCAAATCGTTAAAGAAAAATAAAATCAATGTAATTACACTTGGATGTTCTAAAAACACTTACGATAGTGAGGTTTTAATGGGACAACTAAAAGCCAATGGAAAAGACGTAGCGCATGAACAAGAAGGCAATATCGTGGTAATTAATACTTGTGGTTTTATTGACAATGCAAAAGAAGAATCGGTAAATACGATTTTGGAATATGTAGACAAAAAAGACCAAGGTTTAGTAGATAAAGTATTCGTTACCGGATGTTTATCTGAAAGATACCGTCCTGATTTAGAGAAGGAAATTCCAGATGTTGACCAATATTTTGGAACTACAGAATTACCTCTTTTATTAAAAGCTTTAGGTGCCGATTACAAACATGAATTATTAGGAGAACGTTTAACTACAACTCCAAAAAATTACGCTTATTTAAAAATTGCTGAAGGTTGCGACAGACCTTGTAGTTTTTGTGCGATACCGTTAATGCGTGGAAAACACGTTTCGCAACCTATTGAAAAATTGGTTAAAGAAGCAGAAGGTTTGGCTAAAAAAGGAGTAAAAGAATTAATCTTAATTGCTCAAGATTTAACTTATTACGGATTAGATTTATACAAAAAACGTAATCTTGCCGAATTATTAGAAAACTTAGTTAAAGTAGAAGGAATTGAATGGATTCGTTTGCATTATGCTTTCCCTAGTGGTTTTCCAATGGACGTTTTAGACGTAATGAAACGCGAACCAAAAATTTGTAACTATATTGATATTCCATTACAACACATTTCAGACGAAATTTTAAAATCGATGAAACGCGGAACAACAAAAGAAAAAACTACTAAATTATTACAAGAATTTAGAGAGCGTGTTCCAGGAATGGCAATTAGAACGACTTTAATTGTAGGTTATCCAGGTGAAACACAAGAAGATTTTGAAATTCTACGTGATTGGGTGCAAGAAATGAAATTTGAGCGTTTAGGTTGTTTTACCTATTCACATGAAGAAAATACTGGAGCTTTTGTATTAGAAGATGATGTTCCTCAAGAAGTAAAACAAGCGCGTGCTGCTGAAATTATGGATTTACAATCGCAAATTTCTTGGGATTTGAATCAGGAGAAAATTGGACAAACTTTCAAATGTGTAATTGACAGAAAAGAAGGACAATATTTCATTGGAAGAACAGAATTTGATAGCCCAGATGTAGATAATGAAGTATTAGTTGACGCTTCTAAATACTATTTAAAAACGGGAGATTTTGTAAACTTAAAAGTAACAGATGCTACAGAATTTGACTTGTATGCCGAACCCGTTTAACCTCTAATTAGTGTTCAAAATTATATCTAAATCCTTACATTTTTTTGTAAGGATTTTTTATTTGAAATGACAATTGTCATATCTGCTTTCATTTTTTATTGGTAAATTTGGATATAGTAATTTAAAAACCAGCATTATGATAACTAAACATCCTATTTACCTAGATTTCCCTGAATACGCAGACAAGATTAAAGATCTGTATCATAACAATGATGAATTTCAGGTTTTATTACATTCGTATACAGATTTAGATGAAAAAATATACAAAATAGAAACAGACGAAGAGTTAGCTATGGATGATGAATTGTCACAACTTAGAAAAAATCGTGTATTTCTAAAAGATGAAATTGTTAACTTTTTAAAAGATAGCTAAACCTTTTTTAAATCAACACCAACAAAAAACCGCTTAAAAGCGGTTTTTTGTTATAACAATGTTGAAGGACAAACATAAGTAGTTTTGGGCAATTGAGTGGTCTTGGCAATTTCATTAAAACCACCTGAAACATCTATAAAATTATCAAAGCCACGTTGTTTTAAAATGGAAGCTGCTATCATACTGCGATAACCTCCAGCACAGTAAATCACGAAGGATTTATCTTTAGGAAAACTATCTAATTTAGCATTCAATTGATTCAATGGAATATTTACTGAATTTAAAAGATGCTCAGAATCAAATTCACTTTTTTTACGAACATCAAATAATGGTAAATGGGCTGTTTGAAGCATTTCTTCTAATTGTTCGCCTGTAATTCTTTTTAGAGAATCCGTTTCTTTTCCTGCCTGTTCCCAAGATGCGAATCCACCTTCTAAATAACCGATAGTATTATCATATCCTACTCTAGATAATCGAATCATACATTCTTCTTCCCTACCGGGTTCAGTGACTAAAAGAATAGCTTGATTGATATCGGAAATCATTTCACCAACCCACATAGCAAAACTACCATCGATTCCAATATTAATGCTATTTGGAATAAAGCCTTTTGCAAAATCATTTGCATTTCTCGTATCTAAAATTAAAGCACCGGAAACATTTGCTAAAGTTTCAAAGTCATTTGTATTCAATGGCTTTTTACCTTTCTCAATCACTTTATCTAAGGATTCATATCCTTTTAAATTTAATAATACATTTTTTGGGAAATAACCTGGCGGCGTTGTTAATCCTGTAAGTAATTCATTTACAAATTCGTCTTCTGTCATATCTGGTCGAAGCGCATAATTGGTTCTTTTTTGATTTCCTAATGTATCGGTAGTTTCTTTACTCATGTTTTTTCCACAAGCACTTCCAGCTCCATGATTTGGATATACAATTAAATCATCGGATAGTGGCATGATTTTCTCACGAAGCGAATGATATAATAAGCGAGCTAATTTATCTTGCGTTAAATCAGCAATCACGTGTTGGGCCAAATCAGGACGACCAACATCACCAATAAACAAAGTATCGCCTGAGATAATACCATGTTCCTTATCGTTCTCGTCAATTAAAAGATAAGTCGTACTTTCCATGGTATGACCTGGCGTATGAATGGCTTTTATTTTATAATTTCCAATGGTGAAAATTTGTCCATCAGAGGCAATTAAAGCTTCGTAATTTGGTTTTGCGGTTAGACCGAAAACAATTTGAGCTCCTGTTTTTGCTTTTAAATCCAAATGACCGCTCACAAAATCGGCATGAAAATGTGTTTCAAAAACATATTTGATTTTGGCATTATCTTTTTTGGCACGATCAATATAAGGTTGGACTTCTCTTAGTGGATCAAAAATGGCTGCTTCCCCATTATTTTCAATATAATAAGCGGCATGTGCCATACAACCGGTATAAATCTGTTCTACTTTCATGACATAACTTTTAGAAGTTACGAATTTACATGCTAGTAGTTAGAAGTAAAATGATAAATATCATGTAGAAAACTATCAATGATTTTCTAAAACACGATTAATTTGAATGAAACGTTTTTTATAATAAGGTTCTTCCGTAGATGAAATTATAACTCCAGCCTGCACTGAGGAATGAATAAACTTAATTTCATCACCAATTATTTCGGTAATCATTCCCACGTGATTGATACTTCCTCTACCATTTGTAGTAAAGAAAATTAAATCACCTTTTTGCGCTTGACTTCTGTCAATTTTGTACCCTGCACCTACCGCCATTGAACTTGAAGAACGAGGCAAAGTCATATCGATATGCTTAAAAGTAGAAAACATTAATCCTGAGCAATCAAAACCAGCACTCGTAGTTCCGCCACCTCTATATCTAGTTCCAATGTGTTGCGAAGCTTTCGCAATTAAGAATTCGGCTTTTGACATGTTTTCTGGAGAAAGCTCTTCAACATCTTTTGGACTACTTATAATCTCATTTTGATGTTTTGCTAATTCTACATCTCCTTTTTTAATTACAACTTCATATCCAATAGGTAAATTAGCGATAATTTCAGGATTCATTTCTTCCAAATCTTTAACACTAACTTTGTACTTTTTTGAAAGTCTATATAAAGTTTCGCCTTTTGTAACGGTGTGCACTTTATTTCCTAATTCATCTGTACATAAATTAGTATCCATGTTAGTTGGATTGGATATTTCAGTAACTACTGTTTTTATTTCTTTAGGTTTATTTTCTTTAGGAGCTTCTTTTTCTTTAGGAGTCTCTTTTACTTTTTTTGCAGAAACAACTATTTTATCCCCAATTTGAATTGATTCTGGCTTGATATCGGGATTTAATTCTTTTAATTTTTCTAAACTGATATCGTATTTTTTAGCAATCTTATAAAGCGATTCACCCGATTCCACTATGTGCGTTTCGGTAGCGTTTTTTGATGAAGAAACTTCTTTATTGTTCTTAGATTTTGATTTTTTGTTGGGAATCAACAAAACAGTTTTTAACTGTAGTAAAGCACCTTTCGATTTTGGATTTAATTCATAAATGTCGGATTCACTAACATCATACTTTTTAGCAATGGAATAAATGGATTCACCCGAAACCACTGTATGTTTAATTGTCTTTTGAGAAAAAACAACACCACTACAGAAGAATAGAAAAAAAGTGATAATTTGGAATAATTTCATTTAGAATTAATTTAGATGGATTGTAGCTAATTTGACAGTTGCAAGATAAAAAAAACTCCCTTTAAAAAGGGAGTTTTAACATTATTTTAAATTCGAAATTTAACTATGATTTTCCAGCCGCAATTAAATTTAAAGCCGAACCCGCTACAAACCAACCAATTTGGCTATCGTTGTAAGTATGATTCGCTAAGATTGTATCTTTAGAACCATCAGCGTGAACAAATTCTAATGTTAGCGGTTTTCCAGGAGCAAATTCTGTTAAATCTAGGAAATTAATTGTATCGTCTTCTTGAATTTTATCATAATCAGATTCGTTCGCGAAGGTTAAGGCTAACATTCCTTGTTTTTTCAAATTGGTTTCGTGAATTCGAGCGAATGATTTCACTAAAACTGCTTTTACACCTAAGAAACGAGGTTCCATAGCTGCATGTTCACGTGAAGAACCTTCTCCATAATTATGGTCGCCTACAACAATAGATGGAATTCCAGCTGCTTTGTAAGCGCGTTGTACTTTTGGCACTTCGTCATAAGCTCCAGTTAATTGATTTTTAACTGAATTTGCTTTTCCGTTGAATGCATTTTCAGCACCAATCAACATATTATTAGAAATATTATCCAAATGTCCTCGGAAACGTAACCAAGGTCCAGCCATAGAAATATGATCTGTCGTACATTTTCCGAACGCTTTGATTAACAATTTGGCGCTAGTAATATTTTTACCATCCCAAGCATCAAAAGGCGCTAATAGCTGCAATCGGTCTGAAGTCGGAGAAACTACAACTTCTATGCTAGAACCATCAGCTGCAGGCGCTTGAAAACCAGGATCTTTTACATCAAAACCTTTGGTTGGCAATTCATCTCCAAAAGGCGGATTCAATTTTACCGCTTCTCCTTTATCATTTATCAAAGTATCGGTAATCGGATTAAAATCCAAACGCCCTGAAATCGCTAAAGCAGCTACCATTTCTGGAGAAGTTACAAAAGCATGCGTATTTGGATTTCCATCGGCTCTTTTTGAAAAGTTTCGGTTGAACGAATGGACTATGGTATTTTTTTCTTGTTTGTCTGCTCCTTCTCTATCCCATTGTCCAATACAAGGTCCGCAAGCATTTGTAAATACTTTGGTTCCCATCTTTTCGAAATCGGCAATGATTCCATCTCGTTCAATCGTATATCGAATTTGTTCCGAACCTGGATTGATTCCAAATTCTGCTTTAGGCGAAATTCCGTGAGCTACGGCTTGCCTTACAATGGAAGCCGCACGTGACATATCTTCGTAAGACGAATTGGTACAAGAACCGATTAATCCCCATTCGACTTTTATTGGCCAACCATTTGCTTCAGCTTCGGCTTTCATTTTGGAAACTGGTGTTCCTCTATCTGGAGTGAAAGGTCCGTTGATGTGTGGCTCTAATTCAGATAAATTGATTTCAATTAATTGGTCGAAATATTGTGCTGGATTCGCATAAACTTCAGCATCAGCAGTTAGATAAGAAGCTACTTTATCCGCAGCATTTACCACATCTTGACGACCTGTTGCCGCCAAATATCTTCTCATTGAATCATCATAACCGAAGGTTGAAGTCGTAGCTCCGATTTCGGCACCCATGTTGCAAATGGTTCCTTTTCCGGTACACGACATCGATTCAGCACCTTCTCCGAAATATTCTACAATAGCACCTGTTCCTCCTTTTACGGTTAAGATATCAGCTACTTTTAAAATAACGTCTTTTGGAGCGGTCCAACCATTTAATTTACCTGTTAATTTAACTCCAATTAATTTTGGAAATTTTAATTCCCAAGACATACCCGACATTACATCTACTGCATCTGCACCACCAACACCGATGGCTAACATTCCTAAACCACCTGCATTTACGGTATGAGAATCGGTTCCAATCATCAAACCTCCTGGAAAAGCGTAGTTTTCTAAAACGATTTGGTGAATAATTCCTGAACCTGGTTTCCAAAATCCAATTCCGTATTTGTTTGACACTGATGACAAGAAATCAAAAACTTCTTTGGATTGTTTATTCGCGAAAGCTAAATCAGCTTCCGCACCTGATTTTGCTTGAATCAAATGGTCGCAGTGAACAGTTGTTGGAACTGCTACAGTTTTCTTTCCAGCATGCATAAATTGCAACAAGGCCATTTGCGCTGTCGCATCCTGACAAGCTACTCTATCGGGAGCAAAATCAACATAATCTTTTCCTCTGGTGAAGGATTGCGATGGCATTCCTTCCCATAAATGCGAATACAAAATTTTCTCCGATAAAGTCAAAGGACGCCCAACCAAATCACGAGCTTTATCTACTCGTGCTGCCATGTTAGCGTACACTTTTTCAATCATTTCAATATCAAATGCCATAGTAATTTATTTTGTGTGTTATTTAATCCCACTAATTTACAAAAATTTGAACAGATAAAAAACAAAAAAGCCCAAGTAAAAAACTTGAGCTTTCTGATTTGATATATCGAATTAAATTATCCTACTAATAATTTATGCGATGGAGCAAACTTAGTTAAGTTGATTCCTTCTACTGCTTTTTTGTATTCTTCAATTGAAGGTGTTCTTCCTAAAATAGTAGACAACACTACAACTGGAGTAGATGATAATAATGATTCTCCTTTTTTCTCTGCTGTATCTTCAACTACACGACCTTGGAATAAACGTGTTGATGTCGCCATAACCGTATCTCCTTTAGACGCTTTTTCTTGGTTCCCCATACAAAGGTTACAACCTGGACGCTCTAAGTACAACATATTTTCATACTCAGTACGAGCAACAGCTTTTGGTGCATTATCATCAAATTCGAAACCTGAATATTTTTGTAATACTTCCCAATCGCCTTCTGCTTTTAATTCATCCACGATGTTATATGTTGGAGGAGCCACTACTAATGGTGCTTTGAATTCTACTTTACCTTGTTGCTTTTCAATGTTTTTCAACATCTGAGCTAAGATTTTCATATCGCCTTTGTGAACCATACAAGATCCGATGAATCCTAAATCTACTTTTTTCTCACCTCCGTAGAAAGAAAGTGGACGAATTGTATCGTGCGTATAACGTTTTGAAACATCTTTATTGTTTACATCTGGGTCAGCAATCATTGGCTCAGCGATTTGATCTAAATCTACTTCAACTTCTGCATAATATTTTGCATTAGCATCTGGACGTAACGCTGGTTTTTCACCTGAACGGATTTCTGCAATACGTTGGTTTGCTTTATCGATTAATCCTTGAAGTACACGGTTTTTGTTATCCATGCCTTTATCAATCATGATTTGGATTCTTCCTTTTGCAATTTCTAAAGACTCGATTAACGTTTCATCTTCAGAAATACAAATTGAAGCTTTTGCTTTCATTTCGGCAGTCCAATCGGTGAATGTAAACGCTTGGTCAGCCGTTAAAGTTCCTAAATGTACTTCGATAATTCTTCCTTGGAATACGTTTTCACCACCAAATTTATGTAACATTTGTGCTTGAGTAGCATGAACTACATCACGGAAATCCATATATTCTGGCATACTTCCTTTGAAAGTCACTTTTACTGATTGTGGAATTGGCATTGAAGCTTCACCGGTTGCTAAAGCAAGAGCTACAGTTCCAGAATCCGCACCGAAAGCTACTCCTTTTGACATTCTAGTGTGAGAGTCACCACCAATAATGATAGCCCACTCATCAACTGTAATATCATTTAATACTTTATGAATAACGTCTGTCATTGCATGATAAACACCTTTAGGGTCACGTGCTGTAATCAATCCGAAATCATTCATGAATTGCATTAATTTCGGGATATTAGCTTGTGCTTTTTTATCCCAAACAGATGCTGTATGACAACCTGATTGGTACGCTGCATCAACAATTGGAGAAATTACAGTTGCCGCCATTGATTCTAATTCTTGAGCCGTCATCAAACCAGTAGTATCTTGCGAACCTACGATGTTTACTGTAACACGAACGTCAGAACCTGCATGTAACACATTTTTAGAAAGTGTTCCAACAGCGTTTTTGTTAAAGATTTTTTCAACCGCTGTTAATCCTTGACCTTCGATATGAATTTCTTTTGATGGAGCATAAACAAGTGGTGCTTCGATTCCTAAAGTTTTAGCTGCGAACGTTTGTAGTTTTTTACCAAAAACGATAGCGTACGAACCACCTGCTTTAATAAATTCCATTTTTTGTGGTGTGAACGATCTTGAAATATCAATCAATTCTTTATCACCGTTGTATAATTTTTTTGTTTTCGTATTGATAGTTAAAACCGTTCCAGTGGCAACAGAATACACTTGTTCTAAAATTGGCTCTCCATTTTCATCGCGAACTAATTCTCCGTTGGCATCTGTCTTTTTAACCCAATTTTTCAAGTCGATTCCGATACCGCCTGTTACGTCAACTGTAGTAAGGAAAATTGGAGAAATTCCGTTTGTTCCACCTACAATTGGAGCGAAATTTACGAATGGTACATAAGGACTCGCTTGTTTACCTGTCCAAAGCGCTACGTTATTTACACCCGACATACGAGAAGAACCAACTCCCATTGTACCTTTTTCAGCAATTAACATTACTGATTTATCTGGATGTTGCGCTTGTAAGGCTTTGATTTCTTCTTGCGCTTGAGGTGTAATCATACATTTTCCGTGTAATTCACGGTCAGAACGCGAGTGCGCTTGATTTCCTGGTGATAATAAGTCGGTTGAAATATCTCCTTCTCCAGCGATGAAGGTTACTACTTTAATTTCTTCAGCAATTTCAGGAAGTTTTGTAAAGAATTCTGCTTTTGCATAACTTTCTAAAATATCTTTTGCAACGGCATTTCCGTTTTCATAAGCTTCTTTAATACGCGCCATATCGGCATCGTAAAGATATACTTGTGTTTTTAAAACATCAGCTGCCTGTTTTGCAATTGCAGCGTCATTTCCTAAAGCCAAATCTAATAAAACCACAATTGAAGGTCCACCTTTCATGTGTGATAATAATTCAAAAGCAAAAGTTGGAGTGATTTCAGCTACTGCCTCTTGACCTAAAATAATTTCTTTTAAGAATTTTGCTTTTGCACCAGCTGCAGGAGTTGTTCCTGGCAATGTATTATAGATAAAAAACTTCAAACAATCTTGTCTGTTTGCGTTGTTTGTATCTTTGATTTGAGCAATGATTTCGTTTAATAAATCAGCACTATCAATTGGTTTTGGGTGTAACCCTTGACCTTTTCTTTCTTCGATTTCTTTAATGTACTCGTTATAAAGATTCATTTCGTTAGCTAAAGCCATACTATAAAATAAGTTAATTAGTGTTTGTTGTATTTTTTGGTGGCACAAATTTAATAAATCTTAATCAGATTTAAAAATTTTTAATAAAAAGCCTAAATAGAAGAATTATTATTTATAAAGATTCTATTTTGATATTTATTTTTCAATAAAAACGATTAAAATAAAAATATATTGAATAATTCGCAATTTAAAATCAAAGTTTTATTAATTTGACAAAACCTTTAAAAAAAAGCTAGTATTCTATCAATTAATCATTTTTTTTCTCTGAGATTGGTCATTGGTTTTTCAAAAAATCGATAAAGCAAATAAGACAGAAAAAGAACTAAAAACCAATAGCTAAAAGTGTATACAAAAAGATAAAATCCACGAAGATTTTCAGATGGAAACAATACCTTCATTGAATGAAGAATAACGGTATAATGCAATAAATAGACACTATATGAGATAACACTCAACAAGGCTACGCACTTTAAAAAAAAGACATTCTTTAATTTAATTGAAACTAAAAAGGGAATCGTCAAGCAAATTGAAATAGAATTCAGCGGCAAATAAAAAACATTAAAAAAAAATTGATGCCTTTCATATTGAATTCCGAAGACAAAAATTAATATGTGAAGCGTAAAAATTCCTAAAATCCCAACAAAAAAAAGATTTAAATTCCATTTCGAAGCAATAAAATTATTGGAATACAAATAGAAAAGCACAAATCCATAATAAATAGCATCTAATCTGTAAATAGTTACTTTTCGTAATGATTCATTCCATTGATTTAATGAAGTTAATTCATGTGTAAAATTAAAATATAGTCTTACACCAAAAAACAACATAATCATAAATAAACTCATTCCTAAAAATAGATGTTTTCGATTTGCACCTGGAAATATTTTTACTAGGAGTAATAATGTACAAGGCCCAATGATATAACAAAACTGTTCAACTGCCAAACTCCATGAAATTCTATAAAAATCGGGAGCATTATGGGATAAGTTTTGTAAATAGACAAAATAAAGATATAGTTTCTCAGGTATTTCATTATAAAACAAATACCATAGCAAAACATTAACAAAAAGAATTAAATAATAATTAGGCAATGTCCTAAACCATCTTCTCTTTAAAAAAGCAATAATACTTGAAAAAGAAAAATCCTCATTCTCAAGCATTCTAAGGACGATTTTACCAATTAAAAATCCGCTAATTATAAAAAAAATTTCTACACCAATTGTTCCGCTCAATTGCATTAACCAATTAATTAAAGGAGGAAAAAAATCACTAATCCAAAGACTATGTGAAAACACAACCAATGAAATTGCAATTGATCTAGCAATATCTAAACCATGCATTCGTTTATTTAAATCAATTGTTAAACCGAACATAGAACTTCTTTAAAAAAGTTTTTTAATAATATCTTCTTCCGAAATTCCTTCGGCGTCGGCTTTGTAATTTTTTACGATTCTGTGACGAAGAATTCCAATGGCTACTGCTTTTACATCTTCGATATCTGGTGAAAATTTCCCATTAAAAGCGGCGTTGGTTTTTGCTGCTAAAATTAAATTTTGTGAAGCTCTTGGACCAGCACCCCAATCGATATAGGTTTTAACAAATTCGTTTGAAAGAGGATTATCGGGACGCGTTTTGCTTACTAACGAAACTGCATATTCAATTACATTATCTGCCACAGGAATTTTACGAATTACATTTTGAAAATCTATAATTTCCTGAGCTGTAAATAAAGAATTTACCACAGGTTTAAAATCAGAAGTGGTTGCTTTTACCACATTTACTTCTTCTTCAAAACTTGGATAATCTAATTTCACAGCAAACATAAAACGGTCTAATTGCGCTTCTGGTAACGGATACGTTCCTTCTTGCTCAATTGGATTTTGTGTTGCTAATACGAAATATGGCAAATCTAATTTAGAATGATGTCCAGCTACAGTTACCGCACGTTCTTGCATAGCTTCTAAAAGAGCTGCTTGCGTTTTTGGTGGAGTTCTGTTGATCTCATCTGCCAAGATGATATTGGAAAATATTGGTCCTTTGATGAATTTAAAATGACGATTTTCATCTAAAATTTCACTTCCTAAAATATCGGACGGCATTAAATCAGGCGTAAATTGAATTCTTTTGAAATTCAAACCTAAAGCTTGCGAAATAGTATTTACCATCAAGGTTTTTGCTAAACCAGGCACACCAATAAGTAAAGCGTGTCCTCCAGAAAAAATGCTCATTACAATTTGATGTACGACTTCATCTTGACCTACGATTACTTTGGCAATTTCTTGCTTTAATGCTTTTTGTCTTTGAACTAATTCCTGAATAGCGGCTACGTCTGACATATTGAATTGAGAATTTAGAATTCGGAAAATTGAATTTAATTATTAAACCTCTAAAATAATAAAAAACCCTCTGAAAATTCAAAGGGTTAGTTAATTTATTTTTTTAACCAATTATTGACAAAATCACAATCTTTATAATCATCAGAAATCTTAATATAAGTTTCTTTAATTTTTTCTTCGCTCCATTTTGCAATTTCTTTAATTTGTTTGTCCTTTAAAGCTAATTCTTTAATTTTCAGATAATCTTTTGCAAAATCTGCAGTATGTTCTTCAGTTCTATTATTAACAGTTATGATTTTATAAAACTTTCCTACACCTCTAGCCTCATCTAAAATAGGAAGTGATATTTCACCATCTTTCAAAACAGAAACTTGTGCATAAAGAGCTGGATCCATTTTAGTCAACTCAAAACGAGGTTCCATAGTTCTTGGATTTAACAACACACCTCCATTATTTTTTGTTTCCTTTTCATCTGACGAAGATTTTGCAGCATCAGCAAACGAAATTTCTTTGTTTAAAATTTTATTTCTAATAATTTCAATTTTAGCTTTGGCATCTTTCATCGCTTGAGTTGAAACTTTAGGAGACATTAATATATGACGTAACTCCACTTCTTGACCTTTAATTTTTTCAACCATAATAATATGATATCCAAATTCTGTTTCAAATGGTTCAGAAATTTCTCCTTCAGCAAGGCTAAACGCTACTTCTTTGAATTCTTTAACAAATCCAGTTTTTCTATTAATTTTATAAAACCCTCCTGAACCTACAGATGCTTCATCTTCAGTAAATAAAACCGCTTTACTGTAAAAACTTGAGCCGTTTAAGACATCTTGTCGAATTTCTTTCAGTTTATCAATAACTCTTTTCTTTTCTTCTTCTGTAATTACGGGTTTAACAACAATTTGCGCTACCTCCATTTCAGCTCCAAAAGTTGGCATTTCATCTGCAGGAATACTTTTAAAGAAGTTTCTTACCTCCTCTGGTGTAATCGTAACTTTTTCAACAATCTTACTACGCATCTGAGAAGTTAGCTTATTCATCTTAATGATTTCGAAGAAATAAGATTTAAATTCATCTACATTTTTCTTTTTGTAAAACTTAACTACTTTATCTAATGAACCTACTTGCTCTACCATAGCATCAATTTGCTCATTCATAAAGCTGTTAACTTCCGCATCTGTTACCACAATACTATCTTGAATAGCATGGTGTGCATATAATTTATCCTCTAACTGTTTACCAAATAATTCACATCGGGTAATGTTTTTCGTATCAATTCCTTGTGCTCTTAATTGAATTAATTCTAGATCAATATCTGAATCTAATACTACATAATCTCCCACAACTCCTATTACTCCATCCACTTTTTCACGTTTTGTTTGAGCAAAAACGGTTGTGGTTACTAAAATTAAAAGGGATAAAAGGAATTTTTTATTTATAAATCTCATACTTGTTGTCTTTGATGGCGTCATTCGTAATCTCTTTTTCTATTGTATTTATTAAATCTAACTTTCTATTATTAATGATAATTTGTTTTATTGTGGGTCTTAAAAATTCCAAAGGTGTTGGACTATCTTTTGGCAAAACATTATTCACTTTAACCAACCAAACCGTTGTAGAATCAGGATATTGAAAATTCATACCACTTGAAATATATTTTTGTTTATTCTCTAAATTAATAAACGGAATTTTTTCATAAACCTGATTAATATCCACCCAGATAGAATCATTAAAAGCATAACTTTTGAACTGAACCGCAAGCTGTTCTAACTCTTTTCTATCTTTTTTGGTAAAGGAACTAAACTTTGATTTAATTTTTGCGAATTTTGGATTTTCTTTAACTAAATTAATATAACGAAGTTTTACCAACTCTGAAGAATTTTTAAAATACTGCTTATTTTTTGCATAATACGCTTCAATTTGAGCCTCAGAAACAACTGTATCTATTTGTCTAACAACCAAACTTTCAATATAATCTTTTGTGTACAAATCAACTTTATACTGATCGATTAACGCATTAAATTCAGAGGCCTTGTCCTTTCCTATATTACGTTCCGCTGCTTCAAATAATAATTTTTGAGTAGCCCATCTATCAATAAACGCTTTTACTATCGCAATACTATCTTTTTTCGAAGTCCCTTTTGGTACTAAATCTACAATATCATCTTGGAATAAATAATTTTCACCCACACGTGCTATTGCTTTTGGTTTCTTTGGTGCTTTAAAATAATCGCACGAAACAACCATAGCGCTAAGTAAAAATATTGTAATCCAAAACCTCATATTGCTATTTTGCTAATTGCTGTTTTACTTTTGCAAATACATCTGTATTCACTTTAATTTGGAATTCCCTTTTCAATTCATCAACCCAATTGTTTTCCAAATACTGTTGGTAATCGCTAATGACTCTTCCTTTACAATCGATAAATTCTTTTGGACCTGCTTCTTTTGTATCCTTAACATTGACTACAAAATAGTACTTATCTTTATTAACTACTGAAGTTACTCCAGTTTTAACATTTGGATATTGTGATAAAATATCATAATCTTCTTCGTAAAGACCAGATTTTACCATGATGTTTACCTTACCATCTTGATTTAACTTTTCTTTGATATAATCAATTGACTTCCCTTTTTTAAGGAATTTTTGAGCTTTTTCAATAGTACCTTTATCTGTTGACGACAAAATATCTACATTATATCTTTTTTTCCACTGGTAGTTTTGAATATTGGCTTTGTGGAAATTCATTAAACCTGTTGTGTCGGATTTGGCTCTGTTCCAAATTTCTTTTTCCATCAAATCAAACAACAATAAACCATCACGATATTCATCCATCACATATCTAAACTCAGGAAATTCGTTTTCTAAATTTTCATTATAATAACCAATTAACTGTTCGTCTGTAAATTTCTCGAACAATTCATCCGTTAATTTAGTAACTGGTTTAGTTTTAATATTTGATTTTTGTTGCGAATACACAAAATTAAGGAACGTTGGCGAAGTTATTTTCTTTGTTTTATCAATAGTTAAAACCGTTACATTTCCTTCTTTAGTAATTGCAGGCACTTCCCAAGTTTGAGAATAAAAAGCATCTGTTACTGATTTTTTAACTTGAGCCAATGCTTTAGCATCTTTAAAAACGGTATATTTTGCTCTTAATTTTTTAGCTAATGAATTTGTAATCAATAAAGAACGCTCGTCTTTTCTAATTTTATCTTCTAATTCCCCTTTCATATCATCAAAAGAACGAACCGGATGTTTCTCAATCAATTTAATAATATGCCATCCAAATTGCGATTGAAAAGGAGCCGAAATTTGATTTTTATCTTTTAATTCAAAAGCCACATTTTCAAATTCTTCTGAACTCAATTGCCCCGAACCAAAACGTTGTAATACTCCTCCTTTTGAAGCAGAAGATTTGTCTTCCGAAAATTGTTGGGCCAAAGCCTCAAAGCTTTCTCCTTGTTGAATTTTTTTATAAATATCTTCAATAGTAGCTTTTGCTTTTTCATGTTGCGCTGCATCAGGAATATTTGGCTTAACAATCATAATGTGAGCCACCGTAACTTCTCCTCTATTCGCTCTTTTATCAACTACTTTTACAATATGATATCCAAAACGAGTGCGGAATGGTTTTGAAACCTGTCCAACTTTAGTTTTATAAGCCGCATTTTCAAACGGATATACCATTCTAAAGGCAGAAAAATAACCTAAATCACCATTATTTTCTTTTACCGATGGATCTTCAGATGTTTGTTTTGCAACAGTTACGAAGTCTTCTCTAGCATCTAATCTTTTTTTAATATCTAAAATTTTATTGTACGCTTTTAAAGTATCTTGTGGCAATGCGCCTTCGTCAACTAAAATTAAAATATGTGAAGCTCTAACTTCTTGTTGCATTCTATCATAAGCTTCATGCACCAATTCGTTGGTAACTTTAGAATCATTAACATAATTCTTAGATAATTGATTTCTATATGATTTCAACTCGTTTTGATACGAAGTTCCGTTTTGCAAACCTATTTTATTCGCTTTTTCAACTTTTAATTTGTACCCAAGAAACAAATCCAAATATTTGTCTAAATCTTTCTGAGAATCATCTTTAACTAAATCTAAATTTTTATTGTAAACTCTAATAAATTCATCTGTGTAATACGGATGATTGTCAATCGTAAATAAAACTTCTTTCGTTTGGGCAAACAAAAACGATTGAACAAGTAAAAAACCAAAAATAAGTAGGCGATTAATTTTCATATTAATTTATACATTTTAAGTTGTAATCGACAAAAATAACAATTCGAGACTATTCCACAACATTTATAAGCGACTATTAACAGAAATTTCTGCAAAAAAAAGTTACTTTTGCACAAAATTTTGAATAATGAGTTTTATAGAAGAAATAGCAAGAAGACGAACTTTTGGAATTATCTCGCATCCCGATGCCGGAAAAACGACTTTAACCGAGAAATTATTGTTGTTTGGAGGCGCAATTCAGGAAGCTGGAGCCGTAAAAAGTAATAAAATTAAAAAAGGTGCTACTTCCGATTTCATGGAGATTGAGAGACAAAGAGGAATTTCGGTTGCGACTTCGGTCTTGGCTTTCAATTATAAAGATAAAAAAATCAACATCTTAGATACACCAGGTCACAAAGACTTTGCAGAAGATACGTTTAGAACGTTAACCGCTGTTGATAGTGTAATTGTTGTAATTGACGTTGCAAAAGGGGTTGAGGAACAAACTGAAAAATTGGTAGAAGTTTGTAGAATGCGAAACATTCCGATGATTGTTTTCATTAACAAATTAGACCGTGAAGGAAAAGATGCCTTCGATTTGATGGATGAAGTAGAGAAAAAACTAAAACTTCGCGTTACACCATTGAGTTTTCCAATTGGAATGGGATACGATTTTCAAGGAATTTATAATATTTGGGAAAAGAATATCAACCTTTTTGAAGGGGATAGTCGTAAAAATATTGAAGAAACGATTGCTTTTAACGACATCAACAGTCCAGAATTAGAAGGAATTATTGGTGAAAAACCAGCAAACCGATTAAGAGAAGAATTGGAATTAATCGATGAAGTGTATCCTCCATTTAGCCGTGAAGAATATTTGGAAGGCGATTTACAACCGGTGTTCTTTGGTTCGGCTTTGAATAATTTTGGTGTTCGCGAATTGTTAGACTGTTTCGTTGAAATTGCTCCAACTCCTAGACCAAAAGAATCAGACACCAGATTAGTAAGACCAGAAGAAGAAAAATTAAGCGGATTTGTATTTAAAATTCATGCTAACATGGATCCAAAACACAGAGACCGTTTGGCTTTTATCAAAATTGTATCGGGAACGTTTGAAAAAAACAAACCGTATTTACATGTTCGTTTAGGAAAGAATTTAAAATTCTCGAGTCCGAATGCGTTTTTTGCTGAGAAAAAAGAAATTGTTGATATTTCATATCCAGGAGATATCGTAGGTTTACACGATACAGGAAACTTCAAAATTGGAGATACATTAACCGAAGGCGAAATCATGAATTTCAAAGGAATTCCGAGTTTCTCTCCAGAGCATTTTAGATACATTAATAACGCTGACCCATTAAAAGCAAAACAACTAGAAAAAGGAGTTGACCAGTTAATGGACGAAGGTGTGGCGCAGTTGTTTACCTTAGAAATGAACGGAAGAAAAGTAATTGGAACCGTAGGAGCGCTTCAATATGAAGTTATTCAATACCGCTTAGAGCATGAATATGGTGCGAAATGTACGTATGAAACTTTCCCTGCGTTTAAAGCATGTTGGGTAAAACCACAAGATCCTAAAAATACCGAGTTTGCCGAATTTAAACGTGTGAAACAAAAATTCTTAGGTCATGATAAATACGGACAATTGGTGTTCTTAGCCGATAGCGACTTTTCTATCCAAATGACACAACAAAAATATCCAACAGTAGAATTATTCTTTACTTCGGATTATCAGAAAAGATAAAAGAAAAGCCATTTCGTTTGAAATGGCTTTTTAATTTTATTTGGTTTTGTTATTATCTATTTCTCTTCTGCTCTCTTGCTAACAAAGTATTTTTCAACAACATTGCAATTGTCATAGGTCCAACTCCCCCTGGAACTGGCGTAATGAATGAAGCTTTTTTAGAAACGTTTTCGTAGTCTACGTCTCCTACAATTCTATATCCTTTTTCAGTAGTTTCGTCTTCTACTCTAGTGATTCCTACGTCGATTACTACTACATCATCTTTAACCATTTCTGCTTTCAAAAAGTTTGGAACTCCTAATGCAGAAATAATAATATCGGCTTGAGACGTAATTTGATTGATATTTTTAGAATGACTGTGCGTAACAGTTACAGTTGAATTCCCAGGAAATCCTTTTCTTCCCATTAAAATTCCCATTGGTCTTCCTACGATGTGGCTTCTTCCGATAACTACAGTGTGTTTACCATCGGTTGGCACATTATAACGTTCTAATAATTCTAAAATTCCAAAAGGTGTAGCTGGAATAAAAGTAGACATATCTAACGCCATTTTTCCAAAGTTTTCAGGATGAAAACCATCTACATCTTTACTTGGATCAATCGCTTCAATAATTTTTTGGGTATCGATTTGTTTTGGCAAAGGCAACTGAACAATGAATCCATCAATATCATCATTCTCATTCAATTCTTTGATTTTTTTCAAAAGCTCTGTTTCCGAAGTGGTACTTGGCATTTTAATCAAAGTCGATTCAAATCCTACTCGCTCGCACGATTTTACTTTGCTTCCTACATAGGTTAAACTTGCTCCGTCATTCCCAACGATAATGGCTGCTAAATGAGGAACTTTTTCACCTTTGGCTTTCATTTGCGCTACCTCAGCCGCAATCTCATTTTTAATATCTTCCGATACTTTTTTTCCGTCTAATAATTGCATTTTGTTGTGTTGTTTGTTGTTTTTATGCTATAAAAAAGACGCGATGAATCGCGTCTCTACTTATTATCTCATGCCTTTCATTCCGCCCATGGCTTTCATCAGGTTTTTACCCGCGCCACCTTGCATCATTTTCATCATTTTGCTCATTTGGTCGAATTGTTTCATCAATTGGTTGACTTGCTCAATTTTTGTTCCCGAACCTTTGGCAATTCTGGTTTTACGTTTTACATCAATTAATGATGGTTTGCTTCTTTCAGCTGGTGTCATCGATTGGATGATAGCTTCAATATGTTTGAACGCATCGTCTTCAATTTCAACATCTTTTAACGCTTTTCCAGCACCTGGAATCATTCCAACAAGGTCTTTCATGTTCCCCATTTTCTTGATTTGCTGAATTTGCGCTAAGAAATCGTCAAAACCAAATTCGTTTTTAGCGATTTTCTTTTGTAATTTTCTTGCTTCTTCTTCGTCGTATTGCTCTTGTGCTCTTTCCACTAAGGAAACTACGTCTCCCATTCCTAAGATTCTATCCGCCATACGATTTGGATAAAACACATCGATAGCTTCCATTTTTTCACCAGTACCGATGAATTTAATTGGTTTATTCACTACCGATTTAATCGAAATTGCTGCTCCACCACGCGTATCACCATCTAACTTCGTTAAGATAACTCCGTCAAAATTCAATCTATCGTTGAAAGCTTTTGCTGTGTTTACCGCATCTTGTCCAGTCATCGCATCCACAACAAATAACGTTTCTTGTGGTTGAATGGCTTTGTGAACATTTGCGATTTCGTTCATCATTTCCTCATCCACAGCCAAACGACCAGCGGTATCGATGATAACTACATTGAAACCATTTGCCTTTGCATGTTTGATTGCGTTTTGAGCAATTTCAACTGGATTTTTATTTTCTGGCTCTGAATAGACTTCAACACTAATTTGTCCACCTACTACGTGCAACTGATTAATTGCCGCAGGACGATAGATATCACAAGCTACCAATAAAGGTTTTTTGTTCTTTTTTGTTTTTAAAAAGTTGGCTAATTTTCCAGAAAAAGTAGTTTTTCCAGAACCTTGTAAACCCGACATTAAAATCACAGAAGGATTTCCTGAAAGATTTACTCCAGCAGCATCACCACCCATTAATTCAGTCAACTCGTCTTTAACGATTTTAATCATTAACTGACCAGGTTGTAACGTAGTTAATACGTTTTCACCAATTGCTTTTTCTTTTACTCTTGTGGTAAAATCTTTAGCAATTTTAAAATTTACGTCGGCATCTAATAAAGCTCTACGAACTTCTTTAAGAGTATCGGCAACGTTAACATCGGTAATTTTACCGTGTCCTTTTAATATATGAAACGCTTTATCTAACTTATCGCTTAAATTATCAAACATGATTCTGTTTTTGTTTAATGAAGTGCAAAGATAAGATAAAGTTATAAAGTTGCAAAGTGAGAAAATGGGTTTGTTTTAAATAAAAAAACCAGCTATAAAAAGCTGGTTTTTTATTATAATTTATTGATTTTAATCTTTTTCTAAAGTAAGATAATCAATACTACCATCACCACCACTTACGTGCTTTAATTCGATTTTAGTAGCGGTTCTAGAAATCACATTCCAATCTTCGCTAATTTCTTCAAAGGGACCGTCAAGTGCAGTAAACATCATATCTAACTTAGTGTAACCACTATCGGCGTAAGTACTCCAATCACCCGATTGTGTTGTAGTTCCATTAGTAGCAGATAAAGCACTATCAGTTCCAAACGTAAAATTATAACCTGAGTAATTATTGGTTTTTACCACATCATTCTCTTTATATAAAGTTACTATCCACTGCCCATCTGTTACAGTCGAAGTAATTTCTGTCGGATTTGACACTTGACTTGAAGTATCATCATCATCACTACACATCGAAGCTACGTTCAGCACGAAAAGCAATGATAAAATTGAAATTAATTTTAGTTTTTTCATAATTTTTTGTTTTGTTTGTTAACGCTAAATTATGAAAAATAGTATAATTTAATCTTGAATCTTAAATACTTTTCTTAAAATATCTTCCATTAAACACCATTTAGTGAAAGAAGATTGAAGCAAATTGGCTCCTACAAAAAGGGTAAACCAATACCAATTTTGGTTTACATACATTCCTAAAAGAACACTTAAAATAATAAAGGTTCCAGCTACTGCTCTAACAATTCTGTTGATCATAATTTTTGATTTTTAATTATATTTTTCTACCGATAAAACGGCTAAATGAACTTTTGATGCAAATTCTTGATTTTTATTAAATATGTTTATTGTTTCTATTAATGAATCTAAATGATGTTGCAAAATGAAGGCGTAAAACACAACCGAATCGGTTTCATTTATTTCAGAACCAAACCAATTATCTTCTACACTTTCTTCTGAAGCATCTCTAAAACCTTTTACATCGCGGTACGAATACGATCTTACTTTAGCTTCTTTCAGCATTTTTTTGATATCTTTTTCAAAATCTGCTATGGCGGTGATTACTACTAATTTCATGTTTTTTTTATTTAAACCTGACAGGTTTTTGAAACCTGTCAGATTGTTATTTAATTATTTTTCTCCCATTTTTTACGTTCGGTAATATAGTAAATCAAAGGCACCACGATTAATGTCAACAATGTTGAAACAATCGCACCAGCAACTAACGAAATGGCTAATCCTTGAAAAATTGGGTCAAACAAAATGATTGAGGCTCCGATTACCACTGCTCCAGTCGTTAATAAAATTGGAGTGGTTCTAACGGCTCCAGCTTCAATGATAGCTTGTTTCATTGGAATTCCATCGTTCAAACGAATTTCGATAAAGTCAATCAGCAAGACTGAATTTCGCACCATGACTCCCGCTAAAGCAATCATTCCAATAAATGAAGTTGCAGTAAAGAAAGCCCCTAACAACCAGTGACCTAACACAATTCCGACCAAAGAAAGCGGAATCGCAACCATCATGACTAAAGGTGTTTTGAAATTTTGAAACCAACCTACAATCAGCATGTAAATCACGATAATTACAACTAAGAACGCTGCTCCTAAATCACGAAACACTTCTAAAGTAATTTGCCATTCGCCATCCCATTTTACAGTGAAATCACTTTCGTCTGATGGTGAACCGATATACAATTCGTTTACTTTGTAACCTTTTGGTAATTGCATTTTTTCTAACTTCTCATTCATTCCCAAAATCGCATAAACCGGACTTTCTAAGGCTCCTGCCATATCGGCTAAAACATATACTACTCGTTTTTGATCTTTTCTATAAATGGTATTTTGTAAAGTATCCGTAGTAACTTTTACCAAATCACTCACAGGAACAACATTACCACGACTTCCTTTGATTTTCAAATTTTGAATGTCTTGCATCGAAGTTTTGTCTTTGTCTGCTAAGGATAGTGTGATTCCTACAGGGTTATTCGAACGTTCATCATACAAGTTAGAAACTGGCATTTCTCTTAACAAATAAGTCAAATTACCGACTACTTGCTGTGGAGCAATTCCATTTAACATGGCTTTTTCTCTATCCACTTCCAATTTGTATTCTACTTGAGGAGCTTCTACCATCCAATCCGTATCTACTACATCAGAAGTAGTTTCTAAAATGGTTTTCACTTGATTCGCCACTTTAATTTGCTCTTCATAATCAGGTCCGTAAACCTCAGCCACTAAAGTAGATAAAACGGGTGGTCCTGGCGGAACTTCAACAATTTTTACATTAGCACCATATTTTTTAGCAATTTTTTGTACTTCTGGACGCACTACTTTTGCGATATCGTGACTTTGTAAATCTCTATCTTCTTTGTGTAATAAATTCACTTGAATATCCGCCATATTGCTTCCACCGCGCATATCGTAATGACGTACCAAACCGTTAAAGGTTATCGGAGCCGAAGCACCAATGTAATTTTGATAGTTTACCACTTCAGGAACTGTTGAAAGATATTGTGCAATCTCTTTAGTAACCGCTGCGGTTCTTTCTAATGTAGTTCCTTCTGGCATATCGATTACCACTTGGAATTCGTTTTTGTTATCAAAAGGCAACATTTTCACCGCTACCGATTTTGTAAAAAACATCAAAACTGAACCGATTAACAAAACACCTGTAATCAAAAACATTAGATTACGTTTCTTAGAGTTGTCTAAAAGCGGTTGCTCAATTTTTTTGTAAATTTTATAAATTCTAGAAGTTTCTAAACCTTGTTCTTCTTTTTGCTCTTGCTCGTCTTTTTCATGTAATAAATGATAACCCAAATAAGGTGTAACAGTCAAAGCTACAAACAACGATAATATCATCGCAATCGAAGCTCCAATCGGCATTGGACTCATATAAGGTCCCATCATTCCAGATACGAAAGCCATAGGTAAAATCGCTGCAATCACAGTAAACGTTGCTAAAATCGTTGGATTACCTACTTCATTAATTGCATAAATTGCCGCTTGTTTGAATGGCAGTCGCTTCATTTTGAAATGACGATGCATGTTTTCGGCAATAATAATACTATCGTCAACCACAATACCCACTACGAAAACTAGGGCAAAAAGGGTAATTCGGTTTAGGGTATATCCTAATAAATAGTAACTAAATAAAGTCAAAGCAAAGGTTAATGGAACTGAGAAGAAAACCACTAATCCACCTCTCCAACCCATAGCTAACATTACCAAAACCGTTACCGCAATAATAGCAACACCTAAGTGCAACAACAACTCTCCTACTTTGTGCGAAGCCGTTTCTCCGTAATTACGAGTTACTTCTACATGCACATCGGCAGGAATAATATTTTTCTTTAAGCTTTCAACTTTAGAAATGATTTTCTCTGAAATCTGCATCGCATCGGCACCTTTTACTTTCGCTATCGAAATGGTAACAGCAGGATATTCCGAATTATGTTTTGAAAATTTCTCATTCGCTTTTCCGTAACCAAAAGACACATAATTCTTAGGTGTTTGTGGTCCGTCTTGAATCGAAGCGACTTGTTTTAAGTAAACAGGCATGTTATTATTCACTCCTACTACCAAGTTTTCTACATCTTCTGAAGTGGCTAAAAATTTACCTGTTGTAACTAAATACTCTGTATCATTTTGAACAAAACTTCCTGATTGCGAACTACCGTTGTTGGCTTGAATCATCTGCATAATGCCCAAAGCATCTACACCATTTTCAGCCATTTTATCTTTGTCTAAAACTACTTTTAGCTCACGTGTTCTACCACCGATTTCTTTAGTAATGGCAACGTCTTTTACTTTTTCAACTTCTGAAGTAACTTCCTCTGCTATTTGACGTAATTGGAAATCATCGTATTTTTCACTCCAAAGCGTTAATCCTAACATCGGAACATCGTCTATAGAGCGAGTTTTTACGATAGGTTGCATAACTCCTTCTGGAAACATAGTGCGGTTTTTCATCAATTCGTCGTATAATTTTACATACGAATCTTCACTGTTTTCACCTACATAAAATTGCACCACCATCATAGAATAGCCATTCATCGCCATGCTGTGAATGTGCTCAACTCCTTTGATGTTACCAATAATTTTTTCTAATGGTTTTACCACTCTATTTTCTATCTCAGACGGACTTGCGCCAGGATACATGACCATAACATCGGCCATAGGAACGTTAATTTGTGGTTCTTCTTCCCTTGGAATTAAAAACGAACTATATGTACCAATAATCATCAACGCCACCATCAATAAAATGGTTAATTTAGAGTTGATAAAGAAATTGGCTATTTTACCTGATATACCTTCTTGCATTGTTTTTAAGTTTAAATGTTTATAGCATTCTTTTTACTGAACACTAACCTTCGCTCCGTTGAATAATTTACCTTCTGCTGAAACGATATATTGCTCGTCTGCTGATAATCCTGATAACACTTCTACCTGATTTCCGAATGTTTTTCCGATTCTTAACCATCTTAGAATAGCGACATTACCACTTCCTACGGTATAAATTCCGGTTAACTGTCCTTGTTTTACTAAAGCGCTTTCAGGAACCAAAACCACATCCGATTTTACAGCAGTCGTTTCTTTTTTAGCCGTTGGAAATTGTACGTTGACAAACATTCCAGATAAGATTTCTTTATCCATTTTATCCAAAGTAACTTTCACCAAATATTGTCCTCCTGTATTTTTTGCGGATAAACTCACTTCAGAAACTTTTCCAGTAACTTCTTTATTTAACGATTTCACGTTGATTTTAACTGGCATTCCGTTTTTTACATTGGAAATATCACTTTCTGAAACCATTGCGGTTACTTGTAATCTTGAAGCACCTTCAATACTTACTAAAGGCATCCCTGGATTTGCCATATCACCTTCTTTTACGAAAGTATTCGTTACTGTTCCTGAAAATGGAGCTGTAATATTTGAATAAGAGAATTGTGCCATCACTTCGTTACGCATTTGTTTTGCCGCTTCTAAACCTGCTTTTGCCATTTCGTAGCGAGCCGTCATATCGTCTAATTCTTTTTGAGAAGCCGATTGTTGCGCAAATAAATTCACAAAACGATCATAATCTTTTTTCGCATTGTTGTAGGCTGCAGTCGCTTGTGTAATGGAAGCATCTACTTGTGCTTTTTTTGCTTGTAAATCGGTATTATTGATGCTTACCAAAAGTTGTCCAGCCGAAACATTTTGTCCCACTTTTACATTGACTTTGGTAACATAACTCATCATTCTAGTACTTAAATTAGCACTGTTTTCTGATTCAATTTTTCCACTTGCCATTACATATGGACTATTAGAATTTCCAGAATTTCCAGCCACTTTTACTGGAATTGCAGGTAAATCAGCTACATTTTCTTTTTTATCACTTCCACAAGAAGTTAAGATTAGTGAAGACAAAGTGATTATAGTTATTATCTTTTTCATGTTGTTATTTCGTTAAAAATTGTAAGTATTGTTTGGTAAAGTTATATTCGAAAACGGCTTGCAAATGCTCTAATTCTTTTTGGGCCATTTGGGTTTCCGACAGTAATAAATCGGTTGTTTTTTCTAAACCTTGAGTGAATCTATTTTGACGAATTCTAAAAGCTTCTTGCGATTGTTCAAAAGCCAATTGTGATAAGTTCACTTTGTTTTCCGCATCAAGCAATTGACGATTGGTTTTATTCAATTCTAACTGACTTTGTTTTTTGTATTGTTCGGTTTCAATTTCAGCTTTTTCAAAATCTGCTTTTGCTTTTTGCGTTTTTCCGATGTTTTTATAGCCATCGAAAACATTCCATGATAATTGTGCTCCTACAACATATCCTTTGGCTGAAGTTTGGAACACATGTTGGTCATACAATTCGTAACTTCCAAAAGCATTTAATCGTGGTAAGAAGCCGAATTTAGAAGATTGAAACATTTTTTGATACGCTTCTGCTGATTTTTGCATCGCTTGAATATCTTTTCTAGAATCAGAAAGTGTTGTGTTGATACTTTCAATGACAATTGCATTATCTAATGCTTCTACTGGCTTATAAGTTTTTCCAGACATATCTTCATTCAATAGGAACGCTAAATAATCCGAAGCATTTTGCACATTGGATTTAGCATATTGCAATTGATTAGCGATTTCATTCACACGAACTTGAACATTTAATAAATCTGTTTTTTGTAGCATTCCGTTTTTGAAATAGTTTTCTACCAATTTTAAATTGCCTTGTGCCGTTGAATTTGCTTTTTCTAAAACTTTTACTGCTTTATAAGCCAATTGCAATTGCATGTAGGCTTTTGAAACTTCAAGTTCTAAATATTCTTTAGTGCGCTCAGTTTGTAATTGAAAAGCATCCATTTTTGCTTTAGCGGCTTGTCTTCCATATAAACCATCTAAGTTGATAAGTGGTTGTTGTACTTCTATTTTGGTGGCAAAATTTTGCGTTTTATCAGGATTATTTAATAATGCCGGATTAAAATCGGAGGCCGTTAAGATTTCTTGATTTAATTTCGAACCAAAAGCCATTAAGGGATTGGTTGTGACTATTCCTGTATGCGAAACAGTAATGTTGGGCAAAAAGAGTGCATTCGATTGACGATAATCCGCTTTTGCAGATTGAAATGATTTTTCGGCCACTTTAATTTGTAGGTTATTTTCAGTGACTTTTTGTATCAAATCATTTTTTGAAATCGTCAAAGTGTCTTGCGCAAGAGCAGAGATAGACACCAATCCAAGTACAATTATTAAATTGATTTTTTTCATAGTTCGTTTTATTCTTATTTAACGAGACAAATGTACGTTCGTAAAAAAAGGTAGTCGGTAACAAGAGTTACATAACCCTGTGACAATTGTTACAAAAAGAAAGAGCGCCCATAAAAGACGCTCTGACTAACCAATAAAACTAAAACAATCATCATTTTTCAATGAATTGTTTCTCAAAATTATAGTTTTCAAAAAAAACTCACAGCAACATTTGTTACATAAAAAAACGCCCCGAAAATATCGAGACGTTTTAAATTTATTTTGAATAAAATTATTCCGCTTTTTTCTCAGTAGCTTTTTTAGATGAACAACATCCTCCTGATTTACCTTCTGAACCACAAGATTTTTTATCTGCAGTTGAACAAGATTTTTCAGTTTTAGCTGTTTCTTTTTTCGCTTTTTGTTTAGGCTCTTGAGCATTTACATTCATTGATAACATAAAAGCGGCAACTGCCATGATAGAAACTAATTTTTTCATTTTGTGTATTTTTTAAATTGTTATTTATTCTTTTTGTTTGTATTGTACTATCACAAATATATATAATTTTAGAAATAGTACTCTTAATTTTTTATTAATTTAACAGTTATTACTTTTTTATTACTTTTTGAGACACATAAAACTTGTCATCAAAAATAAAAGTTATAATCACAAATTCTGATTTAGCTGATGCCAAACTAAAGTTCATGCTGTTTAATCCTTCTCTTACATCTTCTATTTCGCCTTCTTCAGTTATTTTACCATCTAAAGTAGTTAGTATATAATTGACTTTAGCCGAATAAGGCATGTCAAACTGAATTCTAACTGTGTCATTAGTTGTGGGATTAGGTGAAACCGTAAACGAAAAAGGATTCTTACCGTCAATTTGAGGTGTGCTTAATAACGGATTTTTAACTAATTTAACTTGGTAAACCGTAGGGTCAGCACTCGTTAAATTGGTTTGATTATCCGTAAAAGCTGAAGGAGATGAACTTTGAATTCCTCCAAATAAATGTCCGATTACAAATTCATCCGCTGTAATATTCGACAACTGAATAACTTCGTTTGCATAATGCGGTAAATTTTCATTCGGAATAAATTCGGCTCCAGCGCCTTTTAAATTAGGCATCTCGATGGGTAATTGATATTCGAGTAAACTTCCATCTGCAAAACGTGTTGTTCTACTTATAGTTTTCACAAAAGGTACCGTATCATCTTGCAATAAAGTGCCATTTTGATAGTAATATTGACTTATTCCACCAAAAAACAAATTGTGCATTCTGTTATTGGTAGCATCATACAAACAAGCTTTTCCACTGTGATAATTGCTCAAATATTGATTGAATTGTGTCTGTGGAAAATAACCTCCTGCTTTAATATCAACTGGATATAAAAACGGTAAATCAACCGCAATTTGAAATACACCAGACGAAATCGTATAACCTAATTCACCATCAGGAAAAACTTGAGGCAACAAATTATAATCGCGACGATGCAAATGAACTGCATCCACAATTTCTTCATAATTGGCGTAACTCAAATTGCTTCCCGAATTATCAATCGTAAATTTTCGGATAGCATTGGAATACGTTTGAGTAAAAGTTGGGTTATTCATCGGATTGTATCGACCATCAAAACGATGTCCGCCTACCAAATAAAACGTATTCCCAATTTTACCCAATTGTCCACCTGTAATAGCAAAAACATCATGGGTGATTTGCTTGAAATACGAAGTAATTGGAGTTCCTACCACAATAGCGTTTATCAAATTAGGCACATCAACCGAAGTCAAATTATTGAATGTTTTATGATCGGCAGCTGTTGTAGAATACGCATATCCTCCAACAATAAACAAAGCATCACCATCTTGATAAAAATTCATATTGGTCGATTGCAATTGTTCTTTAATTCCCGTTGGAAGTGAATTTACCGAAGCCGACCACGATTGTTGCGTAGCAATATCAACCACATAAATATCGGTATTGTTTTGCGCACCTGGAAAAGCATTGAAAGGTTGACGGGCATGAACACCATCTTTTCGACCTCCAATGATTAACCATTTTCCATTGTGCTGCGCAAAAGCATACGAATGCAATCCCGGTAATCCTGAAACAGTAACGGGAGTTAGCACCACATCATATTCAAAGGTACTTTGTGCTGTTGTTGACTGAAAAAAAACCAACAAAAACACGATTAAAATATTTTTCATTTTATTCCATTATAAGTTAAGCCTGTGTAAAAACACAAACATGAAAATCAACTTTTTAAGTTAAGAAATGAAAAACTTCGGCGGATGCCAAATGGAATCTTGGTATTTAGAAATAAAGATTTTTTCGTAGTTCGATTGTTCTTTTTCGATTTGAAATTCAGGGAAAGTAATTTCGGGTTTAAAATCCAATTCACTTACAAATTGAACGGGACTGAAATTCAAACTCATGATGATTTTTCCTTTCTCGCAACCCGAAGATTCTGAACCTGATTTATTGCAAGTTTGTTCGCAATTTTCACTCGCAAGCATTTTCATTGCTCTTACAGATGGCAAAGCCACCAAAAGCAACAGATAAATGCATAGTATGTGAACTGAAAATTTCATTCAACAAATATATACAAATTGTAAAAACATTTGGTAACAATTGTTACACAAGAAATTAGGATTGTTTCTTTTTAAAGAAATCGCTAATCATATTGAAGAGTAATCCTCCTAAAACACCTCCATACAAAGTACTATTTAATGGTTTCGAAGTAATAGAACACGTTCCAGAAACACACCCAATATAATGGTAATAAGCATAACCCGAAATTAATCCGACTACAACTCCAATAAGCGTAATTATGATTTCTCTTTTATTCATCTCGTTTTAAAAGAACAAAGTTACAATACACACAAATGTAAAAGAGTAACAAAAGTTACTAAAACTGAAAATAAATAAACGGCTGTGTATCGGCTGAAGCGGTTGCATACACTACCCAATAAATCAATCCTAGTAAAACAGCTTTTGCAACCAATGGTAATGTCGAAAATGTCTTTTGCATTCCGGCTAACGTTTTCACTGGAACAAAATGCCAAACCACACCAATTGCGATTAATAAAAAGACATTTTTATAACCTAAAATAATGGTTTGCCATTGATTTAAATCGAAAGTTAATTTGGTAATGTTATCTGCAATTTGAAATGCTGTGGTAAAGTCTTTTGCTCTAAAAAACAACCAACAAAACACCACAAAATGGAATGTCAAAATAACTTGAATGGTTCTAACAAATACATTTTTAGGCAACTTGATAAACTGTCCAAAGAATTTCTCAACTACTAAAGCTAATCCGTGCAAAACTCCCCAAACAACAAATTTCCATGAAGCGCCGTGCCATAAACCACCCAACAACATCGTCATGAATAAGTTGAAATAGGTTCTAATTTTGCCTTTTCGGTTTCCGCCTAAAGAAATATATAAATAATCTCGCAACCAACTCGAAAGTGAAATATGCCATCTTCTCCAAAACTCAGTAATAGATCCCGATTGGTATGGTGTTCTAAAGTTATCAGGTAACCAGAATCCCATCAATAAAGCTAATCCAATAGCAATATCAGAATATCCTGAAAAGTCACAATAAATTTGAATTGCATATCCGTAAGATGCCATTAAATTTTCGAAAGCAGTATAACTGTTTGGAGCATCAAAAACACGGTCAACAAAGTTACTCGAAATGTAATCTGAAATCACCGCTTTCTTTAATAAACCTCCAATAATTAAGAATAAAGCACGATTGAAATCTTCTTTCGTTAACTTTAATTTCTCATAAATCTGAGGAATGAAATCACTTGCTCTTACAATAGGTCCTGCTACTAATTGCGGGAAAAACGATACGAAAAACAAGAAATCCATGAAACTTTTCGTAGGCTCTAATTCTCTTCGATATACATCAATCGTGTAACTTAAGGTTTGAAAGGTATAAAATGAAATTCCGACAGGAAGAATAATATCTTCAAACTTCATATTTCCACTAAAAAGAGCGTTGTAATTATCAATGAAGAAATTGGTATATTTAAAATACGCTAACATTCCCAAATTAATCAACAAACTCAATATCATGTAAAATTTACGATACCCTTGTTTGGCTTCTTCATAAATTAATCGCGATAAAACATAATCGACTACCGATGAAAAAATCAACAATCCAAAATATATTCCACTTGATTTATAATAGAAAAACAAAGAAAATAACACCACATAAGTAATGCGGAAATAATGGGTTTTTCTTGATAAAATGTAAATAATATAAAAAACTAAAAAGAATCCTAAAAAAATTGCACTATTAAATAATAGTGGTTGTTTTGGATTGAATAAAAACCAGTTTTTAATGGTGGCTAAATCGATATTCCCTACATTTTCAAGAAACCAATTTTGTATGCTAAAAAGTGCTTTCACTACTGCTTTGTCGATTTAAATAATTCGTATGATTGTAAAAAAGCTTCAAAAAACAATTCGCCTTGTTTTTCATATCCTGCTTTTGAATAATGAACCTTGTCCCTTGCCATATAGCCTTTTGCTGCATTGCGTTTTATGGATGTATTGCCGCCAAAAACATCCAAAAGATTCCAAACGGCATAATTTTTTACATGCGCATTGTCTTCTATGATTTCTGCATATTTTTCAATGAAAGTGTTTTTATATTTTCGATGTAAAACCGAAGGTGGCGAAGTCATCACCAAAACACATGCTTGTGGATTTTTTTCTTTAATTCCTTGTATCATTTGGTCCAAATGTGCAAAATATTGTTCGCCCGATTGTTTATCGAAACTCTCATTGGTACCCAACGAAATAATTACTAAATCTGGATTCAATGCTGGCAATTGCTCATTGAACAATCGGAATTTATTGTAATCAGAAGCTTTTGCTCCATTTACGCCAATACTGTGATAAATAACACCCGAATTATCATTTTCCAAAACCAATCCGTTTAAAGCAAAATCATCAATTTCTTGATTTGGAACAATCGCGATTTTATCTAAATGCGTTTCCGAAATATAATCGTTTGAAAATAACGAAGGTTGTAATTCGATAGGAACATATTCCGTTTTGGTTGTGGTTTTTGATTGTGTTCCTTTCGTTGGAATCGTCAATACTTTTCCATCGCGAATGATATCGCTTTTTAATCCGTTTGCTTTTTTCAAAGCTTTTAAAGAAACATTATATTTATCGGCAATTCCACCCAAAACTTCACCTGGCTTGACTTTATGTGTGATTTTTTTAGGAACTTTTCGTTCCACTACAATGTTTTTGTTGGAAATCGAAACATCAAATAAATTGACATTTTGAGGTGTAATCACTTTTAATTTCGTGAAATAATATTGCGCATCTTTTACATTCAACTGAATCGCAAAATCTTTTGAAGTGGTTTCCATAGAAAAGCCGCTTAAACCAACTGGACGATTAGCATCAGCATATAAATTTCGAAAACTTTGAAAATTTCCTGAGGCTGAATAACGAATTGGAGCACTATTATTTGTCTTAGCTACGCTATACGGAAACGTAAATCCAAAACCACCATTACCATACACTTTTTGAAATTGAGTACGAATTTTAGCCGTAAATAAATCCGCTTGAATATGCGAATCACCAATATGAACAATATTAATCTTTCCCGATTTACTTTGCTCTAATTGGTACATTTTTTCATAAAAAGCCAAAAGTGCAGTCGGATTGTGAATGTCGTTTCCTGTAAAAGTAACTTCGATAGAATCAATAACGGGAACTTCTACTTCAATAGAATCTATAGGTACCAATAAAGTATCTTGAGCAAATCCAAAAAAAGAAAATCCCAATAAAAACATCAAAAATCTATTCTTCATAAACCGAATCTTTATTGATTATGACAGTATCTTTTTTCACAGGAGCAGTGGGTTTTTTACGTTTTTTTCTCAATTCTTTATACATTTCGTAGCCTTTATTTAATTGGGTAAAAATTAAATTAGCCGCTTCTTTTGCACCTCTGTGATTAAAATGCGTGTAATCTTTATTCGCTCTTGCAGGTTCTTGTTCTACCCACTGAATCATCGAACCATCACCACCCATTAACGTGTACATATTAATGAAACTCGATTCTGATTTGATAGCATATCGCTTTTGAGCTGTATTCAATGGCACAACAGCAGAATCGGTTTTCATCTCTAAATCGTATTTGGTTGACTTATCAGCAGTTGACACAATTAAAATAGCAACTCCTGGAAAACATTCTTTCAAATGCGCAACCACTTTTGCCATTCTTTTTTCGTACCAACCATAGTTCAACGAACCGTAATTTAATACGTTTGCTCCGTATTGTAACACGATTAAATCGTAATCTAATTTAGAATGGAAAGCGCGCATCGTTGCTACATCAAAACTACCAATTGGTAAACCTGAATTTCCTCTATTCGAAAAATTATCAACGTGAACGCCTTTTCCGTCATCAAAATTGAATCCGTAAATTGGAATAGAATCGGCTTTTTTGAAATTTACTTTGATGCTTTTCAAATTGCTTTCAGAAAGTACAACTGTATTTACTAAAGCATTTGGAGTTAATTTTTTTGAAATGGTATCGGTACCAATCACATATTTAATTTTCCCTTCTTTATTGGACGAACGTCCATAAAATAAAGTTGGATGCGGTAATTCTGATGCAAATCTTGTTTTATTCGCTTTGTATTTTACCCAAGCTACATTTGCGGTATCATTCGCATAAAACACATGCCCATTTACTCCAAAAGGATTTGATGGACGTTTTACTTTTAAATACGATTGGGTTTTCCAATTTCCTGAAAATTCATGTGTTAACGAACTTCTAGAAGCAGCGGATTCCGAGGTAATATTAACAAAACCAACACCTTGACCTCCAAATCTTTCTTGCAAATAGGTTCTAAAATCTTTTACAATTAAGTCACCATCCGTCATCGAGTCACCAAAATAGGCAATTCGAACATTGCCTTCTTTTTTAGTTTCTAATTGGTAAAGTTTTTCGAAAAATGTCGCTAAATATTGATTTCCAGTATATTCTTCAAAAGTTTCTGGTGGAAATTTTATTCCGTTTACTACTTTATAATCGATAATGGTTTTAGCCATTGAATCATCAACAGTTGTTCCTTCATCTTCTGCAATAGCTTCCAAAAGCAAACTATCGACTACTACATTTTTGGAATCTAATTTACTTTCGGCAAATAGTTTCTTAGGCAAAAACGTTTTGAATGCCAAAAAAGACAATCCAGAAACGATTACCACTACTAAGGTTTGAAAAAAATATTTTGATGTATTCATTTAATAAATTTCAAGTTCAAGAGCAAATTCAAAAATCAAGGATAACTTCAAACTCAATACTCTTATTACATTCTTTCAGGAACTTCAATTCCTAATAACTGAAATGCATTTTTGATGGTGTTTCCAACTGATTTTGATAATTGTACTCGAAACACTTTTTTATCGTGATTTTCTTCTCCTAAAATGGAAACCTGTTGATAGAACGAGTTGAATTCTTTCACCAAATCATACGTATAATTCGCAATTAAAGCTGGACTATGATTCTCTGCCGCATTTTGAATTACTTCAGGAAATAACTGCACTTGTTTGATTAATTCTTTCTCTTTTTCGTGTAATTCTAATTCCGAAATTGAAACTGAAGTATCAAAATCAGCTTTTCTTAAAATCGATTGAATACGAGCGTATGTATATTGGATGAATGGTCCAGTATTTCCAGCAAAATCAACCGATTCTTCAGGATTGAACATCATTTGTTTTTTCGGATCAACCTTCAACATATAATATTTCAACGCACCTAAACCAATTGTTTTGAATAAAACCGCTTTTTCTTCTTCAGAATAACCATCTAACTTTCCTAAATCTTCCGAAATAGTTTGCGCTGTTGTAGTCATTTCTGCCATTAAATCATCCGCATCTACAACGGTTCCTTCACGAGATTTCATTTTTCCTGAAGGCAATTCCACCATTCCGTATGATAAATGATACAAGCTATCCGCCCAATCAAATCCTAACTTTTTCAAGATTAAGAACAATACTTTGAAGTGGTAATCTTGCTCGTTTCCTACCGTATAAACCATTCCACCAACATCAGGAAAATCTTTCACACGTTGGATTGCAGTTCCAATATCTTGCGTCATGTAAACTGCTGTTCCGTCTGAACGAAGTACGATTTTTCTATCTAAACCATCCGCTGTTAAATCAATCCAAACTGAACCATCTGGGTCTTTCTCGAAAATACCTTTTTCTAAACCAAATTGCACTACTTCTTTTCCAAGCAAATAGGTGTTCGATTCATAATAGTAGCTATCAAAATCAACGCCAAGATTTTTATACGTTTGAGCAAATCCATCATACACCCATTGGTTCATGGTTTTCCAAAGTTCGATAACTTCTGGTTTTCCATTTTCCCAATCTAAAAGCATTTGTTGTGCTTCTAAAATAGAAGGAGCTAGTTTTTTTGCTTCGTCTTCACTTTTACCTTGAGCAATTAATTCTGAAATCTCTTTTTTGTATTGTTTGTCAAATTCCACATAGAAATTCCCGACCAATTTATCACCTTTCAATCCTGTTGATTCTGGCGTTTGTCCGTTTCCAAATTTTTGCCAAGCCAACATCGATTTACAGATATGAATTCCTCTATCGTTGATGATTTGGGTTTTGTATACTTTTTTTCCAGAAGCTTTAATGATTTCGGCAACCGAATAACCTAATAAATTATTTCTGATGTGACCTAAATGCAAAGGTTTGTTGGTATTTGGCGAAGAATATTCTACCATTACCGCTTTTTCTCCTTCTTTTGGAGCTACAAAACCAAAAGTACCATTGTTTTTTATGGTATTGAAAAATCCCACATAAAAAGCATCCGAAATCACGATGTTTAAAAATCCGCCTACCACATTAAACTTAGAAACTTCATTTACGTTCGTTACTAAGTAATTTCCGATCTGATTTCCGATTTCAACTGGGTTGCCTTTTAATGCTTTTACCAAAGGAAAAACTACCATAGTAATATCACCTTCGAACTCTTTCCTAGTAGCTTGAAATTCAACTTTTTCAATAGAAATATTGAACAATTCAAGAACCGCTTTTTGGATGTGTGTTGTTAATGTGTGATGTAATGTCATTTTACCTTGTTTTTTTGAACGTGCAAAGGTAATAAATAGTAGTTTGCGATTAGTAAATAGTGATTAGTTTTTTTTCGATTAAAAAAATATTTCAAAAATCCTGTAACAATTAACAATTGTTGAAGTCTATTAAACACAATCATCAATCATATAATTAAAAACAAACAAATGAAACTTAAATTAATTATTACCTGTTTTTTGTGTTCCATTGCTTTTGGATTTGCACAAAATTCGGGAACCATCAAAGGAAAGGTTATTGACAAAAAAACTAATGAACCCTTACCGTACGTAAACATTATTCTTAAAGATAACAATAAGATTGTTACAGGAGGTGTAACCACAGAAGACGGAAATTTTGCCATCAACAAATTAGCCATACAAAAATACACTGTAGAAATTCAATTTATTGGATACACAACGGTTGTAAGAAATGTTGATTTGACTGCTGATGCTAACCAAAACTTAGGAACAATCGCTATTTTAGAAGATGTATCCGAATTAAAAGATGTTGAAGTGGTTGCAGAGCGTTCAAACATGGTGCAAAAAATTGATAGAAAAGTTATCAATGTGGGAAAAGATTTAATAGCCTCAGGAACTACTGCTTCTGAAATTATGAATAATATTCCAACAGTTAGCATCGATCCTCAAACGAAAGAAATCAGCATGAGAGGAAACAGCAATGTTCGTGTACTTATCGACGGGAAACCTTCGAATGTTTCGGTTGAGCAATTGTTACAACAAATTCCTTCGGCTTCAATTAAACAAATTGAGTTGATTACAAATCCTTCGGCAAAGTACAATCCGGAAGGAATGAGCGGAATCATCAATATTATTTTACATAAAAATTCACAAGATGGTTTTAATGGCTCTATCAACACAGGAGTTACTTTCGGAATTACTCCAAAAACCAACTCGGCTTTGAACATGAATTACCGTGTAGGAAAAGTGAATTTTTACACCAATTATGGCTTTAATCACGGAATTAATGCTAACAATGGTTATGTAGAAAGTGAAAGAACCAATCAAGAAAATCGTCAAGATTTTAATTTCCGAAACAAGAACAATTCGCATCTATTAAAACTGGGAATGGATTATTATATTGACGATAAAAACACATTATCAGCTTACACCAATCAAAGTTTTACCAACGGATCTGGCACGGGCTTAACAACTGTAGTGTATGATGATGCAATTACAAACCGAAACACGACACAACTTTTTGGAAGTAATGGAAACAATAAAAACCAAACCTATGACATGGTTTTCAAACATGATTTTGAAAAGAAAGATGAAAATTTAGAACTTCAATTGAATTATTCTCATACGGTAAATGATGAAAATACGCTTTATGATGAAACCATTTTAAACCCATCAGAAAGTTTTGAAAGAAGAAATATAGTTAAAGGAACAACCGATTATTTTCAGTTTAATGCTGATTATGTGAATCCGATAACCGAAACTACTAAATTAGAATTAGGAGTTGAAACGAGAATTCAGAATTCGGGCAATCGTTTTAATGATATCAATCCGAGTTTTAAAAGCGCTAATAATTCGTTTGAATTTGGAAGAAATATTTATTCGGCTTATGCTAATTTAGGGAAGCAAATTGGAAAATGGAATGGTCAACTTGGAGTGCGATTGGAGTATTTTGACTTAGATGCTAATTTTGCTATCAACGAAACCAATCCTGATTTTAATGGCACTCAAAATATTTCAGATGATTTATTTACGGCTTATCCATCGGCATTTGTTACATATACAGCAAACGAAAAAAACTCATTCAATTTCAATTATTCAAGAAGAGTTGATCGACCAAGCATTGGACAAATTAGTCCAATTAGAGAATGGACTACACCATTAATGGAATCAAGAGGAAATCCAGCTTTAGTACCACAATTTACCAACTCATTTGAAGTGAATTACACTAGAACTACAAAAATTGGTTCAATCACAAGTGGTGTTTTCTATAGAAGTATTTCGGATGAAATTTCAAGAACGGTTTATAACGACCCAAACAATCCAAACCGTAATATTTTATCGTATGCCAATTTTGCAAACAATGATGCTTTTGGAATTGAATCTTCTGCAAATTTAAAATTCACAAAATGGTGGGCAGTTAATGCTAGTTCGGATGTATATTTTAAAACCGCTAAAGGAACCGTACAAAATGCAAACACAAACGCATTAGAAAATGCCTCAGTAGATGTGGTGACTTTTAATACAAGAATCAACAACACTTTTACAGCAACTAAAGATTTACGTTTTCAATTATTTGGAATGTACCGAGGAAAAGACAAAGGCTTACAATACGATAGAAAACCAATGTATAAAATGGATTTTGGAGCCACCTATAACATTTTAAAAGGAAAAGGTACGATAACAGCTCGTTATAATGACGTTTTCGAAAACATGCGTTTTGCTTTTGATGGTAATATTCCGTTTAGACAACAAGGAGCTTTTTACTGGGAAAGTCAAACGTTTTACGTAGGATTCAATTACATTTTTGGTGGCGGAAAAAACCGTGCTTTAGCTAGAAAACAAAGAGATGCTAACGAAACTAGTGGCGGCGGCGGAATGTTCTAAAACTTCAATATTCGTTGTTCAAATTAAACATTTGTTATTTAATATAATATTGAATATTCAACTTGGAATTTTCAATAAAGAAGTAAAAAACATAATCCGTTATTAAAGGCTTTAATCCTAAACTTTTCAGTTCTGAATTAATCTGCGCTCTATGATAATTTGAATGATTAATTACATGAAATAACAAATCTTGAATGGAATTAGAATAATGTTCACCTGTTGAAGTTATGTAATCTACATTAGCATCTAGTTCTTTTGATTCTAAAATAGACAAAGAAATTTCATAATTCTTTATATCTACTTCAAGCATTTCTTTCCAATTTTGCAATTGCCAAACTCCATATTGTGTTGGAACTTTTAAAATTCTAGTATTCCAAATTTCATGAGCATTTAAAATGTGTGAAATCAGAACGTGTATCTTTTCGCTTAGTTCATTTTCATGCTCAACAAGAAATTGAATCATTTGCTGATTCTTATCTAAATTATACTTGAATTTATCTAAATAAAATGCTTTCATTACCATCTAATAATCACACTTCCCCATGTAAATCCAGAACCAAAAGCAGCTAAAACTACTAAATCTCCTGATTTAATTTTACCTTGTTCCCAAGCTTCAGTTAAAGCAATTGGAATAGAAGCTGCAGTGGTATTTCCGTATTTTTGAATGTTGTTGAATACTTGGTCATCTGTTAAACGGAATTTCTGTTGAATGAACTGTGAAATTCTCAAATTCGCTTGATGTGGTACCAACATATTAATATCGGAAACTTGTAAATTATTCGCTTGTAATCCTTCATTGATTACTTCACTAAAACGGACTACTGCATTTTTGAAAACAAATTGTCCGTTCATATATGGATAGTAGCTTTCATCGTTTGGATCGTTATCCGCAATGATGTCGGTTACCCAACGTTTCCCCATTCCTGGTGCAACTAAAGATAATTCTTCAGCATGTTGCCCTTCTGAATGTAAATGAGTTGATAAAATTCCTTTAGTCAAATCTTCTTCTCTTGAAAGTACCGCCGCTCCTGCTCCATCTCCAAAAATTACAGAAACTCCTCTTCCGCGAGTCGTCATATCTAAACCTGTTGAATGGAGTTCGGAACCAATAACTAAAACGTTTTTATACATTCCGGTTTTGATGTATTGATCCGCAATTGAAATCGCATAAACAAATCCAGAACATTGATTACGAACATCTAAAGCACCAACAGTTCTTAACCCTAAATCGCGTTGTACTAAAACTCCTGGACCAGGAAAATAATAATCCGGACTCAACGTAGCAAAAATAACAAAATCGATATCTTCTTTGGCTACTCCTGAACGCTCAATAGCAATTTGAGCTGCTTTTACACCCATTGAAGTGGTTGTATCTTCTCCTCTTATAATATGACGACGCTCTTGAATTCCAGTTCTTTCCTGAATCCATTCGTCGTTAGTATCCATTTTTTTTGACAAATCATCATTAGTTACTACATTATCAGGGACGTAATAACCTAAACCCGTAATTTTTGAATGATACATATTTTTCTTTCTAAATTAAGCTACAAAAATACGAAATTATTAATTTGAAATCTTTTTTTTTGTGCTTTTGACAAATCATAAAAAAAGTGCCTACTTTTAGGTAGGCACTTTTTAAATCTATTTATTAAAATTATGCTGTTTGATCATCAACCGAAGCGTCTGGAGCATTTTTCGCTACAGAAGCAATTCCGTTATCTCTTGAAGCAGTACTTTCATACATTTCACTTGTACCAATAATTTGACCATTGGTAGCTTTCAAATTAAAATAGAATTTACCATTTTTTGATTCTAACTTATCAAAACGAGCTTCGTCTTGTGAATTTTTCTTCACAGATTCAACGCCGTTTAAACAAGCTGCCTTAGTTGTATATCCTTCACTAGCTAAAATTTCTTGACCATTACCAGCTTTTAAGCTAAATTGAAATTCTCCGTTTTTTCTTGTTGAAATTACAAATTTTCCCATAATTAAAATTGTTTTTATTGTTTTAACGAATTATAAAGATAAGAAAAATTAACAAATAATTGTAAAAAAATTGCAACTAAAAAAATAATTTTAGAGCAAATTATAAAACCAAAAACAATGAAACTAAAACTCCTTTCTTTGTTCGTTTTTGCGGGAACATTCTCCACAATAGCACAAGAAAATGTAACGTATCAAAAACCATCAGCAGAAATTTTAGCTTTGGCTGAATACGAAAGAGCACCATCGGTAAGTATGGATACCAAGAAAGAATACATGCTTTTAAGTTATCGAAATACGTACAAAACATTAGACGATTTAAATCAAACCGAAATGAAATTAGGTGGATTACGTATTAATCCTGTTACTAATATTTCTAGTACGGTAACGTATATCAATAATCTTAAGATTAGAAAAATTAAGGACAAAAACGAAATTCAAGTTAGCGGATTACCTGCAAATGCTAGAATTACGAATGTTTCTTGGTCGCCAAACGAAAAGAAAATCGCATTTACCAACACGACCAATCAAGGTGTTGAACTTTGGGTGATTGATGTAGCATCGGCAACCGCTAAAAAACTAACTTCTGATAATTTGAATGCGAATCTTGGAAGTCCGTTCAATTGGATGAAGGACAACGAAACTTTATTGGTAAAAGTGTTACCAAAAAATCGTCCAGCGTTAATCGACAGCAATAAGGATTTACCAAAAGGACCAACAGTTTCAACGAGTGATGGTTCAAAATCACAAAACAGAACCTATCAAGATTTATTGAAAAACAAAACAGATGAAGCTAATTTTGATGTTTTAGTTACTTCCGAATTATATAAAGTTAGTCTTTCTGGAAATGCAACTTTATTCAAAGGAGCTGATATTTATGCAGGAGAAAGTTTTTCACCAGATGGTAATTATTTAATGCTAACTACCATTCAAAAACCGTATTCGTATATTGTTCCGATGAGTCGTTTTCCACAAAAAACAACGGTTTACGATGCTAATGGAAAAGAAGTAAAAGTAGTAAATGAAGTACCTTTAACCGAAATCATGCCAAAAGGTTTTTCATCGGTAAGAAAAGGAAAAAGAAGCATGGGATGGAGAGCTGACAAAGCAGCAACTTTATACTTTGTGGAAGCTTTAGACGGTGGAGACCAAGCAGTAAAAGTAGACTTCAGAGATGAAGTTTTCTTATGGGAAGCACCATTTACATCAAATCCTACAAGTTTAATCAAAACGCAACAACGTTATGGAGGCATCATGTGGGCAAACGATAATATTGCGATTGTAGCCGATTCTTGGTACGACACAAGAAATACAAAAGCGTATTTATTCAATCCATCCAATTTAGCTATTGCTCCAAAAATTATTGAAGATAGAAATTCGCAAGATATCTATTCAGATCCTGGAAATTTCGAGATGAAAAAGAATGAATTTGGAAGATACGTTATCGCCATAGAAAACAACAAAGGGTATTTAATTGGTGACGGACACACAAAAGAAGGACAATTTCCTTTTATTGACGAGTATGATTTCAATACTTTGAAAAAAACGAGATTGTATACTTCTAACATGAAAGACAAAAAAGAAGATTTGATGTCGATTGAAGATTTCAAAAAAGGAGAAGTGTTAGTAATGATTCAATCTAAAAATGAATATCCAAATTACTACTTTAGAAACATCAAATCGAAAAACAAATTAACTCCAATTACTGCTTTCAAAAACCCATTCGAAAGTATTAAAAACGTTCATAAAGAAGTCATCAAATACAAGAGAAAAGATGGTGTAGAACTTTCGGGAACTTTATATTTACCTGCAGGATATGACAAAACGAAAAAAGAAAAATTACCTTTATTAATTTGGGCGTACCCAGCAGAATATAAAGACAAAAAATCAGCTGGACAAAACGATAAAAATCCAAATGAATTTACGTTCCCTAACTACGGCTCGTTTGTATATTGGGTAACCAAAGGTTATGCGGTTTTAGATGACGCGGCTTTCCCAATTATTGGCGAAGGAACAACGGAACCAAACGATACGTTTATTCCTCAATTAGTTGCTAATGCAGAAGCAGCAATTGACGCAGTGGATAAATTAGGTTACATCAATCGTAAAAAAGTAGCGATTGGAGGACACTCTTATGGTGCTTTCATGACGGCTAACTTGTTAACACATTCTAACTTATTTGCTTGTGGAATTGCAAGAAGTGGTGCTTACAATAGAACATTAACGCCTTTTGGATTCCAAAGTGAGCAACGTAATTACTGGGATGTTCCAGAAGTATACAATACTATGTCGCCATTTATGAATGCAGAGAAAATGAAAACTCCATTACTATTAGTTCATGGTGAAGCGGATAACAATCCTGGAACTTTTACATTACAATCGGAGCGCTATTTTCAAGCTTTAAAAGGTTTAGGCGGACCAGCAAGATTAGTGATTCTACCAAAAGAAAGTCACGGTTATGTTGCCAAAGAAAATATCTTACATTTATTATGGGAACAAGATCAATTCTTAGAAAAATATTTAAAGAATTAGAGAATAGAGTATTGAATTGAGAAAATAGACCTTTGAATTGAGAGATTGAAGGTCTATTTTTTTTACATCCCCCTAGCCCCCTTCAAAGGGGGAACTTTTTCTACGAATCACTATTCAGTTTTTTAATTTTCGCAGATAACTCGTTTAAGACATGATGACTATATTGGAGTACTTCATCATTTGAAAACCTTAAAAAAACAACTCCTTGTTGTTCTAATTCTCCTTGTCGTTTTGCGTCCTCCAAAAAAGTATTATCATGAATAGTTCCATCTAATTCAATTGCCAAACCAATTTCATGACAATAAAAATCCACAATATAATTTAGCATTGGAACTTGTCTATGAAATTCTACACCTAAAGATTTACCTTTCACCATTTTCCAAAATACAATTTCTGCTGGTGTGCTATTTTTCCTTAATTCTCTAGCCAACTCTTTTAATTTCGGATTGTATGGGATAATTTTATTTCTCTTAATTTCTTTCATATCTTATTTGCAATTCCCCCTTTGAAGGGGGTTAGGGGGATGTTACACTTTTTTCAAACAAACCACTTCCCCATTCTCCAAAATTGCATCATTTTCAAAAAACAAAATTCGATTACCATATTTCGCTTCCATCAAATAATGACTTCCTCTGAAATAAGAATTGACAATCTCCACTTTTAAATCGGAATATAATGTCAATTTTAATTGATGTGGATAAACAAATTTTAGTTCACCGTTGACTTCAATTTCATTAACATCTCCAAACAACGAAGCCACATATTTGTCTCTTGGATTATCGTAAATGAATTTTGGAATACCACTTTCAATGATTTTTCCTTCTTTAATAATCGCTACCTCATCGGCAAAAGCTAAAACATCAGTGCTATCATGAGTGGCAACTATACAAGTAATTTGTTGTTCTTTTAAATAGCCAAATAACTTTCTTCGAAGACTATTTTTTCTGAAATTATCGATGTGACTAAAAGGTTCGTCCAACAATAAAACTTCAGGTTCTAAAGCTAAAACTCTAGCCAATGCTACTCGTTGCATTTGACCACCACTTAAAAATTTAGCTTTTACATTGGTATATTCGGTCATTTCTACGATTTCAAGTAACTCGGCAATTCTTGCTTTTTTCTCTTCTGGAAAAAAATTTGAAAGATACTTTCCCACGTTCTCAGCAACCGTAATAAAAGGCATCAAATCAAAATCTTGTGCCAAATATTTCATGAAAGGCATTCCTGGAATCAAATGATATTTCGGACCCAACACTTCTATATCATTCCAAAAAATTTGACCTTCATCTAAGTCGTATAAGCCATAAATTAATTTTAACAAAGTGCTTTTTCCACATCCACTTTCACCAATTAAAGCCAAGTTTTTTCCTTTAGATAAACTAAACGAAATCGAATTTAAATTGGGAGTATCATTATAGGAAAAGGAAATATCTCTAACGGTCAGCATTTCTTTTTTTTTCAAAATTACAAATAAAAAAGCCACTCCTAAGAGCAGCTCTATTAAATTTTAAATGATTTAACACTATTTTCCGGCTTCTTTTTTAGCGTCTTCAATCATTTTATCATTGGCTATAATAGCAAACTCAACACGACGATTTAAACTTCTACCTGCATCTGTATCATTTGTTGCTATTGGCTCTGCTTCTCCCATACCTACTACAGTAAATCTACTAGAAACTAAACCTTTAGTAGCTAAATAATTTTTAACAGCTGTTGCTCTCTGACTGGATAAATTCAAATTGTAATCATCAGATCCTTTGCTATCGGTAAAACCATAAATTTTAATATTAGTATCGGCATATTCTTTGAATACAGGAACCAATTTATCTAAATTCTGTTTAGCTTTACTGGTTAAGGTAGCTTTATTAAAGTCAAAATTAACCGAATTTTCACCTAAAACAAGACGAATACCTTCTCCCACTCTTTCTACTTGTGCTCCCGGTAAAGCCGTTTCAATTTCACGAGCCTGTTTGTCCATTTTATTTCCAATAATACCACCAACGGTACCGCCAATAACAGTTCCTAATACAGCACCTAAAGCGCCGTTTCCTCCTTTACCAACATTATTACCAATAACCGCACCTAAAACACCTCCACCTACAGCACCTATAACAGCTCCTTTTTGAGTATTATTTGCATTTTTTACCGAACTACATCCTGATAAAATGACATTACCTACCAATGCACCCGCTACTAAATAAATGGCTATTTTTTTCATCTGTTCTTATTTTTTTTCAAAATTATATACGATATCAACAAATTGCCCACCAACATTTACTTTATCAATTAACTGAAATGAGGAAGCACTCACATTGGCAACTCTTAAAATATAACCAGAATCAGTATGCTTAGCCTTTACCCCTTCCGTTAAAAATTTGATTACCATAAATCCGTCTTTATTAATATACCAAGTAATATTACTACTATAAGTAGGACAATTTGCTTTATCTAAAAGCATATTTCCTTTATTATTATTAGAAACAAAACTCCACTGACTTCCTTCAAAACACTTTGCATCCGCAATGTTAAAGGAAGTAACTTTCAAATATTCTGAACCAGGAAAGTTTACCGACGCTATTCTCCAGTTTCCTTTAATAGCCACTTCGGTTTTATTATCCAATTTTGTACTAGTAACCGTTTCTTTTGGTTTACAGCCAAAAAAAACAATAGCCAACAGTAAGAATAGTGCCTTTTTTTTCATTTTTCTGTTTTTTTACATTCTTACAAATTTACTCCATTTATTTTGGAATTAAAACAATATCGTCTAAAAAAGCATACTGAAATTACTACGTCAATTTGTCATATTTTATGATTTGGTATCGAATTTGAATATCCAAAAACAAAAATTTGTTTAACTTAAAATTTTAAATATGGCATCAGGAAAAATTAATGTTTCAGTAGAAAACATCTTTCCCTTAATCAAAAAGTTTTTGTACAGTGACCACGAAATTTTTCTTCGTGAATTAGTATCGAATGCAACCGACGCTACTTTAAAATTAAAACATTTAACTAGCATTGGCGAAGCAAAAGTAGAATATGGCAATCCTATTATCGAAGTAAAAATCGATAAAGAAGGTAAAAAACTTCACATTATCGACCAAGGTCTAGGAATGACAGCCGATGAAGTGGAAAAATACATCAACCAAATCGCATTCTCAGGCGCAGAAGAATTCTTAGAAAAATATAAAGATTCTGCCAAAGATTCAGGTGTTATCGGACACTTTGGATTAGGATTTTATTCGGCGTTCATGGTGGCTTCTAAAGTAGAAATTATCACCAAATCATACAAAGACGAGCCAGCAGCACATTGGACTTGCGATGGTAGTCCGGAATTTACTCTAGTTCCGCATGATAAAACGGAAAGAGGAACCGAAATCATCCTACATATAGCGGAAGATTCGTTAGAATTTTTGGAAGAATTCAAAATCCGTGAATTGTTGACCAAATACAACAAGTTCATGCCGATTCCAATTAAATTTGGAACTAAAAAAGAAGCACTTCCAAAACCAGAAGATGCTCCAGAAGATTACAAAACAGAATACGTTGACGTAGATAACATCATCAACAATCCAAATCCGGCTTGGACAAAACAACCAAGTGATTTATCAGAGGAAGATTATAAAAATTTCTATCGCGAATTGTATCCAATGCAATTTGATGAACCGTTATTCAACATCCATTTGAATGTCGATTATCCATTCAATTTGACTGGAATTTTATATTTCCCAAAATTATCATCGGATTTACAAATTCAGAAAGACAAAATCCAATTGTACCAAAATCAAGTTTTCGTAACCGATAACGTAGAAGGAATTGTTCCTGAATTCTTAATGATGTTAAAAGGTGTGGTAGACTCGCCAGACATTCCATTAAACGTATCGCGTTCGTACTTACAAGCCGACGGTAACGTGAAGAAGATTTCAAATTACATCACTAGAAAAGTAGCAGACAAATTAAAATCATTATTCAACGAAAACCGTGATGATTTCCAACAAAAATGGAACGACATCAAAGTGGTATTGGAATACGGAATGCTTTCGGAACCAAAATTCTATGAAAAAGCAGGCGATTTCGTTTTATATCCAACGACAGAAGACAAATATTATACGTTGGCAGAATTAAAAGAAACTTTAAAAGACAACCAAACCGACAAAAACGGAAAATTAGTTGTTTTATACGCCTCAAATAAAGATGCACAACACAGCTACATTGACATTGCAAAAGAAAAAGGCTATCAGGTATTGTTATTAGATTCGCCAATTGTGTCGCATTTGATTCAAAAATTAGAAGCGGATAATGAGAATGTAACTTTTGTTCGTGTAGATGCGGATCATATCGATAAATTAATTCAAAAAGAAGAAGAAACGATTTCGAAATTATCCGATGACGAAAAAGAAAAACTAAAAATCTCTATTGAAACGGTAGTTCCAAAAGAAAACTATACAGTTCAATTGGAAAATTTAGATAGCAATGCTTCACCATTCATCATCACGCAACCTGAATTCATGCGTAGAATGAAAGAAATGAGCGCAACTGGCGGTGGTGGCATGTTTGGTATGGGCAATTTCCCTGATATGTATAATTTAGTAGTAAACACAAATTCAGAATTAGCCACTACTATTTTAAATAGTCCAGAAGACGCGCAAAAAGACTTGGTAAAACAAGCTTTAGATTTAGCAAAACTTTCACAAGGATTACTTAAAGGTGAAGAGTTGACTGCTTTTGTGAAAAGAAGTTTTGAGACGTTGAAATAGCTTTCAGATTTTCAGAAAGTATACTAAAGTTAATTTTATGTCGTTAAAAAGGTATTAAACTCACCAATTATGAAGAAAAAAATTTTAAACATTTTAACTGTTGCTTTAGCAATAACAACTATAGGATTTATTGCCGATGGCGATGTTAAAGAACCAAATGTATTAATGCGATTTTTTGAATTTTTTATGATGACAGGAATTGTTTTTACCTTAATTTCTATAATTTATTTTAGTTATGCTTTTACTATAAAGAAAATACTGAAAGCCTAAAAGTAAATTTAAATCTATAACTAATCCTGACAGGTTTTTGAAACCTGTCAGGATTTTTTTTAACTTTGATTACCAAACTAAGAACTATGAAAAAACTAACATTCGAAATCGAAATAAACGCTCCAGCCGATAAAGTATGGAACGCCATGTGGGAAGAAGAAAACTACAAAAAATGGACATCCACTTTTTGTGAAGGTTCGTATGCAAAATCTTCTTGGAAACAAGGCGAACGCATTCATTTTTTAGATCCAAATGGAAATGGCATGTACAGTGAAATTTCCACTTTAGTTCCTAATGAAAAAATGTTTTTTACTCATATTGGCAACATTAAAGATTTTGAAGAACAACCTCTTGATGAAGCCACAAAATCTTGGACAGGAGCTCAAGAAAATTATAGCGTGATTTCAAATGGAACGACTTCAAAAGTCTTAGTAACATTGGATATCGTAGATGAATATGCTAATTTCTTTTTAGAATCATTCCCAAAAGGATTAGCAACTATAAAAGAAATCTCCGAAAATTAAAATCTCATGACACTATCAATAGAAACTCCTGCTTTATTATTCTCTGCAACTTCGTTAATTTTATTAGCTTACACGAACCGATTTTTAACGATTGCTCAAATCATTCGTAACTTGAAGAAAAACTACGACGACAATCACAATAAAAGCATTTTATTAGAAATTAAAAACTTAAATTTACGATTAACATTAATCCGTTACATGCAGCTTTTCGGAGTGATGTGTTTGTTCTTGTCTGTTTTTGCAATGTTACTACTTTATGTAAATCATGGAGATTTTGGCATTTATCTATTTGGAGGCAGCTTATTTTGTTTATTGATTTCATTGGGAATTTCATTTTGGGAAATTAGCATTTCGGTAAATGCTTTGAGAGTTCATTTGAAGGATTTATCAGAAGATGTAGAATAATTTATTCAATAATCCATAACAAAACTGATTTTTCTGATTGTTGTAAACGTTTATCTAACTTTTCCATAAAAGCATCAGAAACTGCTGGGCAACCCCAACTCAACGGGCTATATCTTGGATAAATTTCTTGATTTTTAACTGCACTCCAAGAATGTAGAACCACTACCCTTTTTTCAGCATTTTTATTAGTTGATTCTAATCCGTGTAGCCAATATTTTACATTGATTCCCCACGAACTATAATCGCGACTTCCTATTTTGTATTTCCCCTTCATCGAGCAATGACTGTCTACTCTATTATCAAATTTTACCTTTTCCCATTTGTCTGGATTCTCTTCAAATTGATCGCAACTGCCATGTGTAACCAAATTTTTATCCAACACTTTCTTCGTTGCAAAATCATAAATAAAAAAACGATTTTTGCCAGAATGCACACTCAAATCAACTAAAAAATAATACGATTCATTATAATTATTTTCTTTACAAAAGGAAGCTGCTTCTTCATGAAAAGAACTGTAATCTTTTACAGCTAAAGGTTCAACTTCCGAATTATTACAACACAAAAAACAAACTGCTATCAATAGTAAAAAATGCTTCATAGAAATGGGATTAGAATAGTATAACTCCACTTTCGAATTTTTATTTAAAACAATAATGTTAAATTCGTACTAAAATTAAACCCTCAAAAAATCTTTCTTCTTTTATCTATTCTCTTTTTTCTTTTTACCCTATCTTTGCGCCCCTTTAAAAAATTTAGGATATGTCAAACAACAATATTATCAAAGGTGTTTTCTTGGTTGCATTAGGCGCAACGAGTTACGGTATGTTAGCTACTTTCGTTAAACTAGCTTACAAAGAAGATTTTACAACAGCGGAAGTAACTTCATCACAATTTATTTATGGAATCATTGGGATTTTAATCATCAACTTATTCCAACGTACTAAAAACAAAAACACAGCGGTAAAAGCTTCTCCAAAAAATATTTTCCAATTAATGTTGGCCGGAACTTCATTAGGAATGACAAGTGTTTTCTACTATTTAGCAGTAAAATATATTCCTGTTTCTATTGGAATTGTATTGCTAATGCAAACCGTTTGGATGGGTGTTTTACTAGAATGGTTTTTAGACAAAAAAGCGCCTTCATTTCAAAAAATAATTTCGGTTATCATTGTATTAATTGGAACCGCTTTAGCTATTAATATTTTTAAAATTGATTTCAATGACCCAACAATTGATTGGGCAAACGGATTATTTTGGGGATTATTAGCTGCTGCTTCTTTTACAACAACAATGTTTACAGCTAACAAAGTAGCATTAGGAATTTCTTCTGCACAAAGAAGTTTGTATATGTTATTAGGTGGAGCGGTTATCGTATTTGGTTTCAGCTTATACACTCAAGTTACTCCTTTCAATTTTGAAATTTTTACGAAATGGGGAATTGTTTTAGCTTTATTCGGAACAATTATTCCACCCATGTTATTAAATGCAGGATTTCCTCATACCGGAATTGGATTAGGAAGTATTGTTTCTTCATTAGAATTACCCGTTTCGGTAATGATGGCATTTTTCCTTTTAAATGAACAAGTGTTATTCATTCAATGGATGGGAATTGTGTTAATAATTACCGCTATTGTGATTATGAACATTCAGTTCAAGAAAAAAAATTAGCAAGAATTACACTGTTAATAACTTTATTTTCAAACACTTAAACCAAGATTCTTTTTTAGTAATTTTAGTTAAATAACCATTACAAGAAATTGTAAGTAAAACTATTTAACTATGAGAAAATTATTTGCTGAATTTTTCGGAACCTTTTGGTTGGTATTTGGAGGTTGTGGTGCAGCTGTTTTCGCAGCAGGAGTTCCTGATATCGGAATTGGACTAGTGGGCGTTTCCCTTGCCTTTGGATTAACCGTTTTAACCATGGCTTATGCGGTTGGACACATCTCGGGAGGTCATTTCAATCCTGCTGTTACTTTAGGATTGTGGGCTGGCGGTCGATTCTCTGAAAAAGAAATCGTTCCTTATATTGTTTCACAAGTTCTAGGAGCCACTGCAGCTGCAGGTGTATTATATCTTATCCTAAATGGTGGCAATGCTTTTTCTTCAGAGGGCGCCGGTGCTTTTGCAACTAATTTCTACGAATCGGAGGTCTATAACGGCAGAGGTTACAGCATGATGGCTGCTTTTATAACGGAATTTATTCTGACGATGTTTTTCTTAATTATTATTTTAGGAGCAACCGATAAATTAGCCAACGGAAGATTTGCCGGAATAGCCATCGGTTTAGCTTTAACGTTAATTCATTTGATTAGTATTCCTATCACCAATACTTCTGTAAATCCTGCACGATCTACTTCTCAAGCGCTTTTTGTTCAAGGCGAAGCTTTGAGTCAGTTATGGTTGTTTTGGGCAGCCCCTATTACAGGTGCTATCGTAGCAGGTTTCATTTACAAAAATTTATTACAAGACAACAAATAAAATTCACTCTAAAAACAGTAAATTAGCGATGTTAATCATCGCTTTTTTTTATGCTTGATTTATTTCCAAAAGAAAAGATAATACTTCCGCTACCCGATGCGGTTTTTGAATTCTATCCCAATTTCTTCAACAAAGAAGAAGCGGATTTACTTTGGGATAAATTATTAAACGAAACGCCTTGGCAACAAGATGACATCACCATTTTTGGAAAGAAAATTGCCCAACCCAGATTAACTTGTTTATTCGGAAATGAGGGTAAACCGTATTCGTATTCAGGCTTAACGATGCACCCAAACGCTTGGAATCCAACTTTGATGTTCATTAAAGACAAAGTAGATCAAGTGGCTAATCACAACTTCACCACTGTTTTAGCTAATTTATATCGAAATGAAAAAGATAGCAACGGGTGGCATGCGGATAACGAAAAAGAATTGGGCAGAAATCCGATTATTGCATCGGTTAGTTTTGGCGAAGAACGCAAGTTTCAATTGAAACACATTACCAATTCGGAAGCAAAAATGACCTTGAATTTAAACCACGGAAGTTTATTATTGATGAAAGAAGGCAGCCAAATTCACTACAAACATCAAATCCCGAAAGCTACTCAACCTAAAAATGCAAGAATAAATTTAACGTTTAGAACAATTTTATAAATATTCACTAAAAACAACTAGCAACTTTCGAATAATTTTAAAAATTTCAAAAAAAGCAATTGGCATATTTTTTGAATTTATTTTTTTATTAATATTGAATAATAAACCAATAAAAAAAGTAAGAATTAGTATTCATCTGATGAGAAAGAAGAAAATTTCAGAATTCGACAACGAAACATTAGACAGAGTTGTTGCAATGGCTCAAGAGGAAAAAAAGCCTTTTGAAGTATTAAAGGAAGAGTTTGGAGTTTCAGAAAATGAGGTTACCGAATTAATGCGCAAAAGATTATCCAAAGACAATTTTGAACTTTGGAAAAAGAAAGTGACTGCTAGTAAACCAAAACCAAAACCAATAAAGTACAACGAATTGGAAGATGAAGATTTAGATAGCAAATATTACTTTAAAAATAAATTCGACTAAAAATTAAAGCTCTTATCTAATTTAAGAGCTTTTTTATTGGCACTTACTTGAAAAGATTAAAACAATTCGATAAAATTTCCAAACGCGAATTGTAACAATAATTCTATTTTCTCTACTTATAAACAATTCAATCTACACAAAATGAAAAAAATAATGCTTTCCCTTGCTTTCGTGGGATTTTTATGGAGTTGTAGCCCAACTCAAACGACTACCAAACAAAATGATGTTGCCGTTACAATCGATTTAATCAATGTAAAAGACGACAAAGTAATGGTAACCGTTACGGCTCCAACAATTACAACAGAAACAGTAACCTATCATTTCCCTAAAACAGTTCCTGGAACCTATTCTGAAGACGATTATGGGCGTTTTATTGAAAACGTAAAAGCTTTTGATGCTAAAGGAAATACGCTTAAAATTGCGAAAATAGATGAAAACTCTTATTCTATTTCTGATGCCACTAAATTAGCTAAAATCACATACTTGGTTAACGATACTTTTGATACAGAAGGTGGTGCTGGATTTGGTGAAAGCGAAGACGTTTTCTCTCCAGCAGGAACCAACATCAATGCAGGTGCAAATTTTATGTTGAACACGCACGGATTCATTGGATACTTCAAAGGAAAAGAAGAAACGCCATACAAATTAACCGTTACACATCCTGAAACGTTAATGGGAGTTTCAGCTATGACAGATGCCGATGCAAGTGCTACATCAGATGTGTTTTACATGCCTAAATATGCGAATTTGGTTGAAATGCCTATTATGTATTCAAAACCAGATTTTACTTCGTTTATGGTGGATGATATGGAAATCATCATCAGCGTATATTCTCCAACAGGAAAATATACCGCCAAACAAATTACGCCAAACATGGAAAACATGATGAAAGCGCAAAAACGTTTCTTAGGTCCTATCAACACTACAAAAAAATACGCAATTTTATTGTATTTGTCTGATATGAAAGCGAAAGACGCTAAAGGTTTCGGAGCTTTAGAACACCCAACATCTACAACAGTGGTTATGCCAGAAATGATGGGATTAGAAATGTTACAAGAACAATTAAAAGATGTAGTTTCGCATGAATTTTTCCATATTGTAACTCCATTAACGATTCATTCAAATGAAATTCAATATTTCGACTTCAACAATCCTCAAATGTCAGAACATTTATGGATGTATGAAGGAGTTACAGAATACTTTGCTAACTTATTCCAAGTAAATCAAGGCTTAATTGACGAAAAAGAATTCTTTGAAAGAATGGCAGGTAAAATTGCACAATCACGTCAGATGAATGACAACATGAGTTTTACTAAAATGAGTAAAAACGTATTGAATGCACCTTACAAAGACCAATACTTAAATGTATACCAAAAAGGAGCTTTAATTGCGATGTGTGTTGATATTTTAATTAGAGAAAACAGCAACGGGCAGAAAGGAATTTTAAACCTAATGCAAGAATTAGCAAAAGAATACGGAACTAAAAAAGCATTTAAAGACGATGAGTTATTTGACAAAATCACAGCTTTAACGTATCCGGCAGTGGGTGAGTTCTTAAAAAACCACGTAGCAGGAGAAACTCCAATTCCATACGAGCAATATTTCGCTAAAATGGGAGTTACTGAAGCGTCAATTGAAGTAGCAGGAAATCCATTCTTAAAAGGACAAAGAGAACCTTACATTACGGTAAATCCTAGCACAAAAGAAATCATGATTTTACCTGAAATCGAATTGAACGTGTTTATGACCACTTTAGGATTAAAAAACAACGATACCCTTTTAGCTTTCAACGATAAAAGTTACAACTTAGACAACATCTACGATTTAATCATGGCGAGTATGAACTGGAAAGATGGTGACGCTATTACCGTTAAAATTAAAAGAGACGGCAAAGAGCAAATCGTAAAAGGAAAAGTAGTAATGCCAAAAGAAAAACAAGACGGCTACCAATCAACGGATGCGACTAAAAAAGCAGTTCGCGAAGCTTGGTTAAGAGGCTAAATTTAAGTTTGAAGAGACACATATCTTGATTCTTGAACTTGAATTTGAAATTGATTTTGAATTTCGCAATTGATATTGCACTTGAAAATCCTCAAAGTACTTAGTATTTTGAGGATTTTTTTATTTACTTTGCGAACACAAATTAAAAATTCACGATGAAATCGAAGATTCACGAAATCCAAAATACAACAAATAAGACCATGAGTAAAAAGATAGTTTTAGCCGTAATTGCCGTTATCACATTAATAGCTTGTAACAAAGAAGGAGCTGCCGACGCTAATGTTCACATCACAGGAGATGTAAAAGGACTGAGTCAGGGAAAATTATATTTACAAAGAATACAAGATTCTACTTTAGTAATTTTAGACAGTATGGTAATCAATGGTGATTCTAAGTTTGAAAGTCATATCAAATTAGACAGTCCAGAAGTATTATATTTAACATTAGATCGCGGACAAACTAACTCAGTAGACAATAGCTTACCATTCTTTGCAGAACCAGGTGACATTAAAATTGAAACTTCTTTAAAAGCGTTTTTCTCAGAAGCAAAAATTACAGGTTCAAAAAATCAGGATTTGTGGATGAAATTTGACAGCATAAACAAGCGTTTTAACGAAGAAAATTTGGTCTTAATAGAGAAACGTTTAAAAAACGAAATAAAACCAAATCCGACTACAGCAGATAGCATTGAGCAAGCCTATCAAAAACTTTTAAAAAGAAAATACCGTTATACAGCCCATTTTGCAGTAACAAACGGAAACAAAGAAATTGCGCCTTATTTAGCCCTTTCAGAAATTGCTGATATCAACACCCCATATTTAGACACCATTCAAAAAAGCATGACACCAGAAGTAGCGAAATCGAAATATGGAAAAATGCTTAAGGAATATGTTAAGGAAAGAAAAGCTTTAGAAGCTCAGAAATAAAAAAAGCGGTCAGTAATTGACCGCTTTTTTTATCTTTATAGAATATTGACACTTATATTAAACGCGAAAGGATTCGCATGGGAGCGGTGAAATAGAAATATGATTTTATCTGTATTCACACCATTTCGTGAAACCGCTTTTATAAATAGTTATATTATTGTGGACTATTTCACTTAAGCGGTTCAGATAAATAATAACCGTCAAAAAAACCTGGCTTTACTGAAGCAATAAATGATTCTCCAATTGTAAAGGAGTCATAATTCTTGGGGCTAACCTTATTGCGAAATTTCCCTTCTTTTGAGTCGAAAATGATATAATAATCCGTTGTCTTTCCGTGGGAAATATTTTTATCCACTACAATCAATTCTAGCTTTTCTACTTTATCACTTCTTAACCATGAATTTAAATTCATTTTAAGAGCCATTACTAAAAGGAAATTCGAAATAATAAACAGAAAAAGGTATGCAAAAATGGAAAGAATTTTTTTTGATTTGGACTTAGGGAAATTAAAGTCAATTTTACCTAATATATTTAATATTAATATGGTAATAATATGGATAAAGAAAAAAATCACTATAGCAAAAAGATTAAAACGAAAAGGCGCGTCAAGAGATATATCGTCCAAAGTAAATAAGCCTATGAGAAGAAATAATATTGCAACTAAAAATGGCAAAGTTGCAACTAAAGTAAATAAGTTTTGTTCTTTAGAAGCTGTATTTTTTTTCATTTTTTTTTATCTTAGTCAAAATCATACTGATAGTTTTCAAACAATTGTGCCAACTTATATATAATCAAATATATAAACTTTCTACAATTAAAAACACCCTAAAACAAAAAAACCACCGCTACCGAGCGAATCACCGCTACCGCGCGAATCCCTTCGCGTGGTGAGTTTTTTTTTTTAAACTCTTATACAAAACATTATAAAACAAAAAAAACCACCACATTACTGTGATGGTTTCTACTTTAGAGCCGATGGAGGGACTCGAACCCACGACCTGCTGATTACAAATCAGCTGCTCTAGCCAGCTGAGCTACACCGGCAACTCTATTGCGGTGCAAATATAGTTCTGAAATTTAAATTTCCAAAAAAAATATGCACTTTTTTATCGCAATTTTTTAGTTTAATCCGTTTATTTTCGCAACAAATTGATTTGCAGCCGCTTCGTAATCCTTACGAATTTGTTTAAAATGCGCTTTTTTGTTCTCAACGTCTTTTTGATTCGCTCTTGTCATTAAAGTATCAAAAGTTTCGTAGATTTCATCAACTAATTTATCAGATGCTTCAGTTGGTTTTCCAGCTGTAGACATTTCCCAAATGTAAACGATGTTTACAATATCCCCTAAAACGTAGTTGATTTCTTTTTTCAAGTTTTTAACGCTTGCCATTTTGTATAAATTTAAAATTTGAAGCAAAATTACATAATATATTTTGTTATCAATACATTATATCGAAATTTCTAACAAAGTAGCCTTACCTTTAACCGTTAAGTTTTCAATACATGCCGGAATCAAAATCGTGTCACCCATTCGGTAACGCAAGATTTCTCCATTCACAATCATTTCAAATTGCCCATTAGTACACATGAAAACAGTGAAAGCTTGTTTGGTACGTTTCCAAATAAAAGTCTCTTGTAACGCAATAATATTCGTAACAAAGTATGGGCAATCTACTACGGTTGTACTTTTATTTGCTACTTCTTTGTAGTCAATTTTAGAAGGTGTTGTTTGATAATTTATAGCGTCCAAAGCCAATTCGGTATGCAATTCTCTTCCATTTCCATTAGCATCTACTCGATCCCAATCGTAGATTCGATAGGTAACATCACTCGTTTGTTGAATTTCTGCCACCACCACTCCAGCTCCAATAGCATGAATGGTTCCAGTTTCTAAAAAGAAGACATCGCCTTTGGAAACGGGATATTCATTTAATAAATCAATTAGATTTTTATTTTCTAAATGCGCTAAATATTCTTGTTGATTGGAATCCTTTTTAAATCCAACCACCAAACGTGCCGATTCATCTGCTTGCATTACGTACCACATTTCGGTTTTCCCGAAAGAATTATGACGTTCTTGGGCTAAAATATCATTCGGATGCAATTGAATAGACAAATCTTCTTTGGCATCAATGAATTTAAAAAGCAATGGAAATTGTTTCCCAAAACGAGAAATAACCGATTTTCCTAAAATTTCTTCCGGATACAAATCGATAATTTCATTGATGTTTTTTCCTTTTAAAACGCCATTGTTAACCACACTAATGTCGCCAGGAACAGTTGAAATTTCCCAACTCTCGCCTGTAGTTTCAGAAACTATGGGTTTATTGAGATAAGTTTTCAACTTGGTTCCGCCCCAAATGCGGTCTTTAAGTATAGGTGTAAAGGTTAAAGGATAAAACTTCATAGTCAAATAGTGAAGTACAAAGATGCGAAAAAAGTATTAAAATCCTAAAATTTAGAGTTATTGGATTTATTATTTTGCCTTCTGAATGGCTTTTAAAGCTCTTTCAATATGATTTTTCGCACTCATACTATCAAAAATATAAATACAATAGCCTTTAGCATCAAAAACATACGTTACGCGACCAGGCAATAAACCTAAAAGCGCCGTTGGAACTCCAAACAAACGTCGCAGTTTTCTATCTGCATCCGAAAGTAAAATAAAAGGCAATTTGTATTTCTGTTGGAAATTCTGATGCGAACTAGCAGAATCTCCACTAACGCCAATTACTTCAGCACCTAAATCTTTAAAATCTTGATAGGCATCTCTGAAACTACAAGCTTGCGTAGTACAACCTGGTGTAAAATCTTTTGGATAAAAGTAAATCACAACGGGTTTTTCATGAATTTCATGACTATCAAAAGCAGTTCCATCCTGCTTAGTAGCTTTAAAACTTGGTAATTTATCTCCTATTTGAATCGCCATATTACAAACCTTTATAAGTTACAAAATTGCGTGGTGTTTCGTAAAGTGTAATTTTCAACTCTTTATCAGCAGCAATCAAAACACGAAGTTTATGCCAAATGATATAAGCGATATGTTCGGCGGTTGGATTTAAATCTCTGAATTCTGGCACATCTTCATTCAAATTTTTATGATCAAACGCTTCTTCGATGTGTTCTTTTATTAAATCGGATAAGATTTTAGTATCAATCACATAACCTGTTTCCTGATCCACTTCACCTGTTACCGAAACAATCAATTCATAATTGTGTCCATGAAAGTTCGGGTTGTTACATTTTCCAAACACTTCCTGATTTTTTTCCATAGACCAATCCTTGCGATACAAACGATGCGCAGCATTAAAATGGGCTTTTCTTGAAACAGTTACTTTCATAATTTGGGTTTTAGGTAATAAGTAAAGGGTTTTGGGATATTACAATTTATGATCTTCCAGATAATGATAAAACTCGTCAAATATGATTTTAAACCAAACGGTATAAGAATCTGGATTAACAACCATGTCTTCTTTAATAGCTTCAATAGTCATCCACTTCCAACTTTCTACTTCATCTGGATTAATTATCGGAGCTTCATTATAATATCCAATCATCACATGATCCAATTCGTGTTCGGTTAAACCGTTATCAAAAGGGGCTTTATAAATGAAATGAAACAATTCTTTCAATTCAGCTTGAAAACCCATTTCTTCAAACAAGCGTCGTTTTCCAGCTTCGATATTGGTTTCGCCTGCGCGTTGATGACTACAACAAGTATTCGTCCACAAAAGCGGTGAATGGTATTTATGATGCGCGCGTTGTTGCAACATCACTTCATTTTTATCATTCAAAATAAACACGGAAAAAGCTCTGTGCAAAACGGCTTTTTCGTGAGCTTCCATTTTATTCATGAGTCCAATCGGCTCATCTTGTTCGTTGACTAAAATTACTTGTTCTTCTATCATAAAGTTTTATAATGCTTGTCAAAAATACGAAAAAAGAAAGGATTGAAAGCTAGTTTTTGAGTTTGTGATAAGTTTAACGTGTGTTGAATAAGTTCATTTCAAAATATCGCAAAACTTAAAATTGCTATGTTTTAACGAAGTGAACGTTTTTTTCACTACCTTTGTCACATTAGTAATGATATCAATTTCTTCTCGCAATACTTTGAATAAAAGTACTTTATAAATTTTTGTTTATTCGCTTGTGTGTTTTTATCCTTTTACTTTTAAAACAAATACTAATTTAAATTATTTAAAATTTAATGGCTAGACCACAGGAAACCTTTAACAAAAAAGAACAAGAAAAACTTCGAGCAAAAAAGCGTAAAGAAAAACAAGAAAAAAAAGAAGCTCGTAAAGCCAATCCAAAATTATCTGGAGAGGATTTATATGTCTATGTAGACGAAAACGGGCACTTAACAAGCACTCCTCCAGATCCATCAAAAAGAATCGTAGTAGATGTTGAAAGCATTGAAATTGGCACTTCAAGAAGAACAGAGGAAGAAGAAACACCAACAGAACGCAGAGGAACAATCGATTTTTTCAACGATTCTAAAGGTTTTGGTTTCATTAAAGCTGTTGAAACAGGAGAAAAATACTTCGTACACGTCAGTGGTTTAATCGACGATGTTAAAGAAGGTAACTTAGTAACGTACGATTTAGAAAAAGGCGCTAAAGGCATGAATGCTGTAAACGTTAAAAAAATATAATTCCCCTTTTTATCCCAAAAATAAAATCACAGTGAGAGCTGTGATTTTTTTATTTCCCTAAACTCTCCAAAATTTTCAACGCACTCTTTTGAAAATGAATCGCTTGAAAAGCTATTGTTTTGCATTAAGTTGATTTTGAAATTCGTTTAAATATTTTGCTATGTGAAGACCATCAACTAATCCATGATGCGCTTCTATAGAAATCGGCAACATTCTTTTTCCATCTCGAACTGCAAATTTTCCAAAAGTTATTTTAGGAACAGACTCTTTTCGATCAATGTTAGTTGGATGCAATAATCCACTAAATGAATTCCAAGGAATAGTTGAATGACGAATTAAATCTTTTTTGATATCATCGTTGTTAAGCCTTAATCCTGAACAATTTTTAACTTCCAAAATTTCATTATTTAATTCCGCATTAAATGTTTCAAAATCTTGAGAAAAATTGACAAACCCAAAACCGAAAGTTTCATCTTCTCTTGCAATTGTTATTCCTGCATGAATTTTGTTAAATACTATTATTTCATTATCAATAATTCTATATTTTAGTTCCTCAACAGAATTAACAGCAATCATTGATTTATGCAGATAACTTGCAAAGAATGATATACCCTTTTCTTTAGAATTTTTATAACATTCATCGCAATCAACTTCAGTAACTATTCCAAAAATTGGACTATCCATCTTAGAAAAAAATTCAAAGTGTTCTTTTCTTTTCCAACTAGATAAGTCAATTTTTTTCATTCGTATTTTACTTTAAATTATTGAATTGGTCATTTTTATAAACAATTACTAAAAATAATAAATAATTCGTATTTTGTAAAATATTATTGCCCTAAACTCTCTGCAATTTTCAAAGCACATTTTTCACCATCAATTGCTGCCGAAATAATGCCACCAGCATAACCAGCTCCCTCTCCACAAGGATACAAACCTTTGATTTGAACATGTTCCAATGAGAAATTATCTCTTGGAATTCTAACTGGAGATGAAGTTCTACTTTCTGGCGCGTGTAAAATGGCTTCGTTAGTCATATAACCTCGCATTGATTTTCCAAATTGCACAAAACCTTCGCGCATGATTTGAGTCAAAAATCCAGGAAAAACTTGTCCTAATTCTACCGAAGTAGTTCCAGGAACATAGGATGTTTTTGGAATGTCTTTTGAAACTTTATTTTGAGTAAAATCAACCATTCGTTGCGCAGGAACTTTTTGAGTTTCTCCCGCCAAATACCATGCTTTTTGTTCGATAGCTTTTTGAAATTCCATTCCCGCTAAAGGTCCAAACTTTTCATAAGGTTTGAAATCTTCCAACTTTAATTCTACAACAATTCCAGAATTTGCTGTAGCTTGATCACGCTTTGAAGGCGACCAACCATTGGTAACGACTTCACCTGGAGCCGTAGCACAAGGCGCAATAACACCTCCAGGACACATACAAAACGAATACATGCCACGACCATTTACTTGTTTTACAATCGAATAAGGTGCTGGCGGTAAATAATCACCTCTAAAATCGCAGGAATATTGAATTTGATCGATTAATTCTTGTGGATGTTCTGCACGAACTCCTAAAGCAAAAGGTTTCGCTTCGATATGAACACCTTTTTTATGTAATAATTCGAAAATATCACGAGCGGAATGTCCAGTTGCCAAAATAACTTTGTTAGCCGAAATAACATCACCATTTTGAATGACAACGCCTTGCATTTCGTTATTTTTGATAACAAAATCAGTCACACGAGTTTCAAACAATACTTGTCCGCCACAGGCAATGATTTTCTCACGAATATCTTGAATAATTTGAGGTAACTTATTAGTACCAATATGCGGATGAGCGTCCACCATAATATCCGGTGTTGCACCAAATCCTACAAAAAGCTCTAAAATACGATCAACATCGCCGCGTTTTTTTGAGCGAGTGTATAATTTTCCATCGGAATACGTTCCAGCTCCACCTTCTCCAAAACAATAATTGGAATCTTCATTTACGATACCATCACGATTAATTGCTTTTAAATCGCGACGACGACCACGAACATCTTTTCCACGTTCTAAAACGATTGGTTTTAAGCCTAATTCAATTAATTGCAAAGCCGCAAACAACCCAGCCGGACCTGCTCCAACTACAATCACTTCTTGTTTGTTGGCAACATTAGGATAATTGGGTAATTCGATTTTTGAATCAATATACTCTTCTCCAACCAAAAATACATTCGCCTTAATATTCATTTTAATGGCTTTCTGACGCGCATCAATAGAACGTTTTAAAACATCCACTTTTTGAATTTCTTTTGGGCTAACCTGAAATAACTTGGCTACATGTTGGGCTAACAAACTTTCGTTTGCGGCTACTTCGGGTGAAACTTGAAATTGAAATTCGCGTGGCATAATGTATTCTTGTTAATTATGCTGCAAAAATAGTAATTTGAACCTTGACTTTGTAACTTTGCTTCTTTGAAACTTACAAAATGCGAAAAATAAAACTAATTTGGGATTTTAGAGGAGAAGCCGCAGCCAAAACAGCGGAACATCATGATATTCATCTAAACGAATATTTAGAAAAAGAAAAAATTACTTTAGAAAAAACGGGTTTTGAAATCATCAACGAAATGCACGCGATTGCTTTCATTGTGGTAGATGAAAAAGACATGATTACCTTTAGAGATATTTTAAAACCACACCGTGGTGAAATCTATCAAAATTAATTTTTAAGTTGATTGACAAACTCTGTTGGAGTTACGCCTACACTTTTTTTAAACAATTTTGAAAAATAAGAATAATTGGAATAGCCTAATTCATCTGCAATTTGAGCAATTGTTTTGTTTTGGTCTACCATAATACGCTTGCTTTCTAAAATTACTCTTCTGGTAATTAATTCCGTTATGGTAATATTTAATATATTTTTTGAAATTCTATTGAGGTGTTTTAAGGTAATTGCCATTTTATCTGCATAAAACGAAGGCGCCTTTTCGGTTCTATAATACTGCTCTAACAACAATTCAAATTCTTTTAACTTATGATTATAGGTAGAAGTTAAATGATTAGAATCGACATTATAAATTCTTAAAATTTCAATCAAAATACAATCTAACAAATTGAGCATTTTGTCTTTTTTATGCGATTCGTCTTGTTCATTTTCAATCACCATTAAATCAAAATAAGGCTGAATTTGATTCATTTCTTTATCCTTCAATTGCAATTCGGGATTGTTTTTAGACGATTGAAAAAACAAATATTCTTCAATTTTCTTGTCTCTGAAATGTAAATTATAAATCTCTTTAGAAAAGAAAACAATGTAACCCTCAATATCTGAAGAAAGTTCCCAAAGGTGAATTTGCCCCGGTTGCATCAAGAAAAAACTTCCTTTTGCAATTGCAAATTCATCAAAATCTATTTTATGCAAACCCGTTCCTTGAGTAAACAGAACCAAAACATAAAAATCATGTCGGTGTAAAGACTCAATAAAACGATGCTCTTTTAAATGATTTTGAAACGTATTGACATATAAATTGTGATGAAAGAAATTGCGTTTAAACTTCTTAATTTCGTAAACTTCGTTTTTCTTCATGTCAAAAATGTCTTTTTTGTGCTATAATATGCGAAAATACAAAACCTCTTTTAAATTATAATCGCTTAAATTTGCTAAAAATAAAAAGCAATGTTAAAAATCGTTATAAACATGTTGGGGAACAAATGTCCCAATTGCAACAAAGGAAAGATTTTCGAAAAAGGATTATTACATTTTAGTTTTAGTTTCCCGAAAATGCATGAAAATTGTTCCAATTGCGGAACAAAATTTGAAAAAGAACCCGGTTTTTTCTTTGGAGCGATGTTTGTTAGTTACGGATTGGGCGTTGCAGAAGCATTAATGACTTACTTTATCTGCATGCCATTTTTTGAAGAAACATTCGATTTGCGAATTATTCCGATTATTGGAGTTGTGATTTTAAGTCTAACCTTAGTCAATATTAAACTATCGCGAATTATCTGGATTTATATGTTTAAGGAGTATTCGATGTAAAAAGAAAATCCAAATTCTTTAAATAGAATTTGGATTTTTTATTTTTAGAATTTCTCAAATTATTTCAATCGGTGTTCCTTATTTCAAAAATTGAGAATTAATTCGCTACTTCGCTAATAAACTTAATTCGCATTAAACGGAGTTCTTCGATATCGTAATCGCCATCAAATTCTTTTAAAGCGTCTTTGATATTATCGGATTCCGAATCCATGAAATAATCGTGAATTTCTTCTTGTTGATCTTCGTCTAAAATCTCATCAATCCAATAGCGAATATTCAATTTCGTTCCTGAATATACAATCTGTTCCATTTCTTTCAACAAACCATCCATATCCAAGCCTTTGGCTTTCGCAATATCGTCTAAGCCTAGTTTTCGATCCACGTTTTGAATGATATACAACTTCAATCCAGAATTAGCTCCGGTAGATTTTACTACCAAATCATCTGGACGAATAATATCGTTATCTTCTACATATCGATTGATTAAATCAACGAATGGTTTTCCATATTTTTTAGCTTTTCCTTCTCCTACTCCATGAACATTGCTTAGTTCATCAATAGAAATTGGATATTTTAACGCCATGTCTTCCAAAGAAGGATCTTGGAAAATTACAAACGGTGGAACACCTAGTTTTTTAGCTTCTTTTTTACGTAAATCGCGTAACATAGTCATTAAAGCTTCATCGGCAGTTCCTGTAGATTTTGCTGCAGTTACTATTGCCTCATCTTCTTCTTCATTATATTCATGATCTTCCGACATCATAAAAGAAACTGGCTTTTTAATAAATGCTTCTCCTTTTTCTGACATCTTCAACACACCATATGTTTCAATATCTTTCGTTAATAAACCATCCACTAAAACTTGACGAATTAACGCCATCCAATATTTTTCATCAAAACCAGAACCACTACCAAAATAAGGTTGCGCATCTATTTTTTGTGCTTTAATAATTGCATTTACTTTACCTACAAGCGCTAAAACGACTTCTTTCGACTTGAACAACTGCTTAGTATCGCGAACTACTTTTAACAACGTAACGACTTGCTCTTGTGCTTCGACTTTTTTCTTTGGATTACGAACGTTATCATCCATATCGGCACCTTCTCCGTTAACATCATCAAATTCTTCACCAAAATAGTGTAATAAAAATTTACGACGCGACATAGAAGTTTCGGCATAAGCAACGACTTCTTGCAACAACGCAAAACCAATTTCTTGTTCAGCAACCGGTTTTCCTGAAAGGAATTTTTCTAACTTTTCAATATCTTTATACGAATAGTAAGCCAAACAATGTCCTTCACCACCATCACGACCAGCACGACCTGTTTCTTGATAATAACTTTCTAATGATTTTGGAATATCATGGTGAATTACAAAACGAACATCCGGCTTGTCGATTCCCATACCAAAAGCGATAGTTGCTACTACGACTTCTACATCTTCCATTAAGAACATGTCTTGATGTTTTGCTCTCGTTTTAGCATCTAAACCAGCATGATACGGAACCGCACTAATACCATTAACTTGTAAAACCTGTGCAATTTCTTCCACTTTTTTACGACTCAAACAGTAAATAACACCCGATTTTCCTTTATGTTGTTTGATGAATCGAATAATATCCGATTCTACATTTTTAGTTTTAGTACGTACTTCGTAATATAAGTTTGGACGATTAAACGAAGCTTTGAAGGTGTTTGCATCTGGCATATCCAAGTTTTTCAAGATATCTTCTTGTACTTTAGGAGTAGCGGTTGCGGTTAAACCAATCATGGGCACATCGCCTAAAAGACGAACGATGTTTCTTAAGTTACGGTATTCTGGACGGAAATCGTGTCCCCATTCCGAAATACAGTGCGCCTCATCAATTGCGACAAATGATATTTTAACACTATTCAAAAACTCAATATACTCTTCTTTTGTTAACGATTCAGGGGCTACGTATAACAATTTAGTGATTCCCGAAGTAATGTCTTTTTTTACTTTGGCAATCTCAGTTTTATTCAATGAAGAATTCAAAACATGGGCAATTCCTTGTTCTGAACTTAAACTTCGAATCGCATCTACTTGGTTTTTCATTAGGGCAATCAGCGGAGAAACCACAATTGCAGTTCCTTCCAATACCAAGGCTGGTAACTGATAACAAAGCGACTTCCCACCACCAGTAGGCATAATCACAAAGGTATTATTTCCCGTGATGATACTTTTAACTACTTGTTCCTGAAGCCCTTTGAATTGGTTAAAACCAAAATATTTCTTTAATTCTTTATGTAAATCAATTTCGTGTGGATTCATTCTCTATTAATATGATTTTACCTAAATTTGCAAACATAAAGATACGATTTTCTTTTATACACACAAATTTTTTAATATTTCTATTTTGAGCACAACTGATACGATTTTAGCTACCGCAAAACGAACTTTACTTTCGGAAAGTAAAAGCATCGCAGATCTAGTGAATTATCTTGACGAGGACTTTGCAAAAAGTGTTACCGCAATCTACAACACCAAAGGAAGACTAGTTATAACTGGAATTGGCAAAAGCGCTTTAATCGCTCAAAAGATTGTAGCTACTTTAAATTCAACGGGAACGCCTTCTATGTTTTTACATGCAGCCGAAGCGGTTCATGGTGATTTAGGAATGGTGCAACCAGAGGATATTATAATTTGTATTTCAAAAAGCGGTAATAGTCCAGAAATTAAAGTATTGGCGCCGTTATTAAAACGTTTTGGCAATACCTTGATTGGGATGACGGCTGATAAAAATTCGTTTCTAGGAAAAGAATCACACTATATTTTACATGCTTATGTAGAAAGCGAAGCGTGTCCAAACAATCTAGCACCAACCAACAGTACTACAGCTCAATTAGTATTAGGTGATGCTTTAGCTGTTTGTTTAATGGAAATGAGCAATTTTAAAAGTGAAGATTTTGCCGTATATCATCCAGGTGGTGCTTTAGGAAAAAAATTATTATTGCGCGTAAAAGATATGTTAGATACTACTCACAAACCAATGGTAACTCCAGATGCTTCTATCAAAAAAGTAATTATGGAGATTTCCGAAAAACGTTTGGGTGTAACAGCAGTTATTGAAAACAATCAAGTAATTGGCATTGTAACCGATGGAGATATTCGTAGAATGTTGAACAATCGCGATACTTTTACGGATTTGACGGCGCAAGATATCATGACGAAAAATCCAAAAAACATCAATTCTAGCATTTTAGTTTCGGAAGCGTTAAACATTTTAGAAAACAACTCGATTACGCAATTAGTTGTAATTGACAATAATGAATACAAAGGAATACTTCACTTACACGATATTTTAAAAGAAGGAATCGTATAATGGCAAATAAAAACATAAAAGAGATGTCGTTTTTAGATCATCTCGAAGAATTACGTTGGTTATTAGTAAGAAGTTCAGCTGCCATTCTAATTTGTGGAATTGTAGCTTTCTTTTTCAGTGATTTTATATTTAATGAAATTATTTTCGGTCCTAAAAATCCGGATTTTGTTACGTACCAATTCTTTTGTGATTTAGGAAAACAATTTGATATGGGCGATACGATGTGTATTACTGAAATCAATCTTCCTATTCAAAATAGAGAAATGGGCGGACAATTTTCGATGCACATGTGGACATCCATTACGGTGGGATTTATTTTTGCTTTCCCTTTCATTTTATGGGAAATTTGGAAATTTATTAGTCCGGCTCTATATGAAAAAGAGAAGAAATACGCGGCATCGTTTATCATTATTTCTTCGATATTATTTTTTATCGGAGTTTTATTTGGGTACTATTTAATTGCACCATTATCCGTTCAATTCTTCGCCAGTTATATTGTGAGTCCAGAAATTAGCAATTCGATTGATATTGATTCCTACATGAGTTTGATGAAAACATCCGCTATTGCAAGTGGATTGTTATTTGAATTACCTATCATCATTTTCTTCTTAACCAAGATTGGATTAGTCACTCCCGAATTTTTAAGAAAATACAGAAAATACACTTTAGTTGTCGTATTGGTTGTAGCGGCCGTCATTACACCACCCGATGTTTTGAGCCAAATTATCGTTACAATTCCAATTATGATATTATACGAAGCAAGTATTTTAATTAGTGTTTTGGTAGTAAAAAGTCAAGAAAAAGAAAAATTAAAAGCATAAAAAAAATGGCAGATTTAGTAAAAGAATTCAACGATTATCGTTCAAAAATGAACGAAAAATTATTAGCCGACAGCAACAAAGTCATCAAAAGAATTTTTAATGTAGACACGAATGCCTACATGGAAGGTGCTTTAGATGTAAAAACTAAAGAACTATTAGGTTTAGTAGCTTCAGCGGTTTTACGTTGCGATGATTGTATCAAATATCATTTAGAAACCGCTTACAAAAATGGCGTTACTAAAGAAGAAATGATGGAAAGCATGGGAATTGCCACTTTAGTGGGCGGAACTATCGTAATTCCTCACTTAAGAAGAGCTTATGAGTTTTGGGAAGCCCTAGAAGAGCAAACTAAATAATTGTTAAAAGATAAATTGTTAAATTGTTTATTCGTTTATTTGTAAATCGATTAAACAATTCAACTTCTAAACAAGTAAACCTTAGAATGAAATTAAGAGCAGAAAATTTAGTCAAAACCTACAAAAAAAGAAGTGTAGTAAAAGGGATTTCCGTTGAAGTAAACCAAGGAGAAATCGTAGGTTTATTAGGTCCAAATGGTGCCGGAAAAACCACTTCGTTCTACATGATTGTAGGTTTAGTAAAACCAAATAGCGGCCATATCTATTTAGATGATATGGACATTACCAATTTTCCTATGTACAAACGAGCACAAAACGGAATTGGCTATTTGGCACAAGAAGCTTCTGTGTTTAGAAAATTGAGTATTGAAGATAACATATTGAGTGTACTGCAATTAACTACACTTTCAAAAGCCGAACAAGAAGCTAAAATGGAAGAATTAATTGCAGAATTCGCATTAGAACACATTCGTACCAATCGAGGAGATTTACTTTCGGGAGGAGAACGTCGTCGAACAGAAATTGCTCGTGCTTTAGCAACCGATCCAAAATTCATTCTGTTAGACGAACCTTTTGCAGGAGTTGACCCTGTAGCAGTTGAGGACATTCAAAGAATTGTAGCCCAATTAAAAAACAAAAACATCGGAATTTTAATTACCGACCACAACGTTCAAGAAACCTTAGCGATTACCGACAAAACCTACTTAATGTTTGAAGGAGGTATTCTAAAAGCAGGAAAACCAGAAGAACTAGCTGCCGACGAAGTTGTAAGACGTGTTTATTTAGGACAAAATTTCGAATTAAGAAGAACCAAAATCGACTTTGAAGCGCCTAAAACCACCATCATTCACGGCAAAGGAGAATTGAATTTAAACAAAGAAGAATAAAAAAATCCCTCAATCTATTTGAGGGATTTTTTTTATAATTTAATCATCGAATACACTTCAACAACAACTTATTCTTATCGCCATTAAAAATATTGATATCCACCATACCTTCTATACCTGCAATTTGAGCTTTTTCGGTGAATTGCCAAAACGACCAATCGTCTTCTAAATGATTACGCCAAAAATTATAATTGGCAATCCAAAGTGGATATTCTGAAAATTCTTCTTTCAAAAAATCGGTATAATAACTCTCGCCTGAATAAATGATTGGCTTGACTTTATAATGCTTTTCTACTTTTTTCAACCAACGACGTAATCCTACTTTTAGACTATCAATCGATTGTGATTTGGGTAATTTTTCAATATCCAAAACAGGAGGCAAATCGCCTTTTTGCAACTTTACAGTTTTGATAAAATTTTCGGCTTGTTCAATCGAATTTTCATTGGGACGATAATAATGATAAGCACCACGAATGAGTTGGCGCTCTTTTGAAGCTTTCCAATTTTCTTTAAATCGTTTATCTACTTTATTTTTTCCAGCGGTAGCGCGAATAAAAACAAACGACAACTCAAACGATTCGTCAAGGTGATAGGTTTGTTCCCAATCAATTTCGCTTTGGTATTCCGAAACATCAAAACCAATGGCTTTGTCATCGTGTTTGTGTAACACTTCGTAAATTCGGATGTCGGCTAATTTTCGTTCTTCTTTAGAAAGTGTAGCTACATTTTTATCGGTTTTAAAACCTAAATAATACAAGAAACCATCGCGAAAGGTATAAACTCCAATCGCAACAAATAAAAACAGAACAAAAGAAATGAAGTAGAAAATCCATTTACTTGTAGCGTTGGATTTTCGTTTTGTAGTAGGTTTTCGTCTGTAATTTTTAGAAGCCATTACGCCTTAGCCGCCATTTTATTACTAATTACAGAAATCAGCACATAACTGATAATAATCAATGGAATAGCAACAAATCCTAAAATAAAAAAAGACAACAAAGAACCAATTAAAAACAAGATTTGCTTTTTATACTTCGCCCAAGTAAACTCTTTTATTTTCAAAGAAAATAACGGAATTTCAGCGTTTAAAATATACGAACTCAAAATCGTAATAAACAACAACACAAAAGGATTGTATAAAATGGCTGTCAATCCTTCAAAGTCATTAGCATATTGAATCATGGGAATACTCATAATTACTAATGCATTAGCAGGTGTTGGCAAACCAATAAAAGAATCGGTTTGACGGGTATCAATGTTGAAATTTGCCAAACGATAGCAAGAAGCCAACGTAATTAAAAAGCCTAAATAAGGCACAAATCCCATATAAAAATACTCTTCCGTTAAATAATAAACCGAAGTGGAATCTTCCTGAATATTTTGAAACAAGACAAACATCATTAATCCTGGCACTACACCACAAGTCACCATATCGGCTAAAGAATCCAACTGCACACCTAAAGGTCCAGCAACATTGAATTTTCTAGCTAAAAATCCGTCCCAAAAATCAAAGAAAATACCCAAACAAACAAAAATAAACGCTTCATCATAATAGCCTTTAAAAATAGCAATGATAGCTAATAATCCTGCTGCTAAGTTTAGCAAAGTGATCAGATTGGGAATGTGTTTTTTGATATTCATATAACGTGACTTTAAAACTCTTGATTAAATTTAATGTTGATATTACAACTAAAACGAATGGCAAAATTACAACTAAAAAAGTCCTAAAAACAAGCCATCATTAATTTACAGCAAATGTAATACAATAAGTTAATACTTTTAGAGTTTACTATTTGAGAAATTTATTTCATCTTTGTAAAAAAATTGGCATTGAAAAAGACCATTTTACTACTTATAATTTGTTTTTGTGGGACAACCTATGGGCAAACTGTTAGAAAATATTCCAATGAATTCATGAATATTGGAGTTGACGCTGCTGCTTTGGGAATGTCTAATGCAGTTGTGTCGCATACCGGCGATGTAAATTCAGGCTATTGGAATCCTGCAGGATTATTAAAATTAGAAGACAAACAATTCGCTTTGATGCATGCCAATTATTTTGCGAATATTGCTCAATATGACTATGCTGGTTTTGCGATGCCAATCGACGACAGAAGTGCAATTGGAATTTCTTTAATTCGTTTTGGAGTTGATGATATCTTAAATACTACCCAATTAATCGATAGCGAAGGAAATATTGATTACAATAGAATTTCTCTTTTCTCCACTGCTGATTATGGTTTAACCCTATCTTATGCCAGAAGTTTACCTATTGAAGGCTTAAATTACGGAGTAAATGCAAAAGTAATACGAAGAGTAATTGGAGATTTTGCTAATTCGTGGGGATTTGGATTGGATTTAGGAATTCAGTACATCAGTGACGATGAAGATTGGAAATTTGGTTTAATGATTCGAGACATTACAACCACTTATAATACTTGGACCATAGACAAAGATAAATACCAAGAAATTGCCGATGCCATTCCAGGTGAAAATCAAGAATTACCAGAAACTAGCGAAATCACATTGCCAAAAGCACAATTAGGAATGTCAAAAAAATGGATTATACGTTATGACTACAGCTTGTTAGCAGCCACCAATTTAAACATGCAATTTGCACGAACAAATGATATCATTTCTACTAATGCGGTAAGTATTGACCCAGCATTAGGTCTAGAATTTGGCTATATTGATTTGGTTTATTTAAGAGCAGGCGTTGGAAATTTTCAGCAAATAACTCAAATTGATAATTCAAAGAAATTGAGTTTTCAACCAAATATTGGATTGGGATTCAAATACAAAGGCATTCAAGTAGATTATGCTTTAACCGATTTAGGAGATCAAAGTGCTGCTTTATATTCCAACATTTTTTCCTTAAAAGTGGATTGGGAATTGTTTAGATAATTTTAGAAGCTAGAGAAAAGAAACAAGAAGAAAGACCTTCAAAAGTTATATAAAAAAATAAAAAGTAATGGCGTTTATAAAAGTAAATATTGTTAAGCACATCCGTGAAGCTGGAAAAATTTTTGATAATGGAAAATATGTTATAGGTGAAGAAATTATTATAAACCTTCATGAAATAATTAAAATACAAGATAATCCTTCAAGTATTGAAGATGGTTTCAAATCTTTATTTATAACAATGACAAATGGAAAGTATTTTTATATAACTGGAGATTACGCTACTATTTTAAACGATTTAAATAAAACTGAATAATATAGTTGCAAATTTAATATATTGAAATTCTAATATTCTTTGTCAAGCTGAACTTGTTTCAGCTTCTAATTGTTAAAATGTATTAAATCTGTACACTCAAAAAACAAAAATACGAATATTGTCATTCCGAGCTTGCGAGGAATCTCCTGCAAAGCAGGTTAACTCATTCGCAAAGCGAATGTAAAAACACTAACTACAATCAAAAAATGACTAAAAAACTACTTTTTACATTTTTCATCCTTTTAAGCACAATCGCTTATTCCCAAAACATTTCACTTTCCGAAAAAGCTAAAGTTAGCATTTTAACTTGTGGTTTAGGTCCAGAATCGTATGCTATGTATGGCCATACGGGCATTCGTATTCAAGACAGCATTAATGGAATTGATGTAGTTTACAATTATGGCGCATTTGATTTTAGCACACCTAATTTTATTGGCAGATTCATAAAAGGCGATTTACAATATTTTGTCACCAATGGTAGTTTTATCGATTTCTATTACAATTACCAAGCAGAAAATAGAGAAATCATTGAACAAGAATTAGATCTTAAACCATCTCAAATTAACACCCTGTTTCAACAATTAAATCAATCGGTTTATAGTGAGGACCGATTTTATACCTATAAATTCATCGACAGAAATTGTACGACTATGGTAGTAGATAAAATCAATGGGATTATAGGAAAAGAAGCTATCAAATCAGATACTTCCAACCAATCCTATAGAGAAATTCTATATCCTTATATGAGTGATTTTTATATGAAATTAGGAATTCAATTGATTTTTGGAACAAAAGTAGATGAACAGGCAACTCGCTTATTTTTACCTTACGAATTCAAAGACGCTATTTCAACTGCAAAAATAAATGGAAATAAAATTGAAAAGAGTAATTCAAAAATTTTGCAAGTAACCAAAGCCGAAACTCCATTTAACTGGTTAAACTCAATTTATTCTTTACTTACAGCACTTTTAATCTTAGTATTTTTAAACAAAAAATGGATAAAAATTAGCTACTTTATATTTGCGGGAATATTAGGACTTTTCTTCTCTTTGGTAGGATTATACTCATTGCACGAAGAAATCTTATGGAATTATAATATTTTACTATTTAATCCGCTTTTATTAGTATTCGCTTGGTACCTTAAAAAAGGAATTAAAGAAAGAATAGTGTTGTTTGGGCAAATTATTTTAGCAATGTTATTGGTTTATCTAGCCTACATGACCACTAAAATTCATCTGGAAATCGTTTGGCCTTTTATAGCCTTACATTTTTATTGGATAGGAAAAATTGTATTGCAGATTAAGAAATCAAATCTAGCACGCTAATAAAACAGATTCGCAATTGCGAAACACTAACAAAATCAGGAAGAAAAAATCTTCACCCCATCTCCTCGTCTCCTCGTCTCCCAATCTCCTCGTCTCCCAATCTCCTCGTCTCCCAATCTCCTCGTCTCCCAATCTCCTCGTCTCCCAATCTCCTCGTCTCCCAATCTCCCAGTCCCCTCTCTACTGCCCTCTAAAAAACAATACCGTACTCATTGTTTTCACAACAATATTGATATCTAAAAACAAGCTACGATGTTTGATATAATACAAATCATAACGAAGCTTCATTAAACTGTCTTCTAAATTAGAACCGTAAGGATAATTCACTTGTGCCCAACCTGTAAGTCCAGGTTTAATAACGTGGCGTGTTTGATACAAAGGAATTGAAGCCGCAATTTGATCAACAAATACAGGTCGTTCTGGTCGTGGACCGATGATGGCCATGTCGCCTTTCAACACATTGATAAATTGGGGTAATTCATCTAATCTTGTCTTTCTTAGAAATTTACCAAAAGGAGTAATTCGACTATCATTAGTTGTTGCAAAAACAGCCCCGTTTTGTTCGGCATTTTGCACCATGGTTCTCATTTTGTAAATTGTAAAAGGAACACCATTTTTTCCTACGCGCTCTTGAGTATAAAAGAAACTTCCCTTATTTACAAAAAGGTTGACAATCCATAAAAAGGGGGCCAACATAAAAAAACCAATTAATCCAACTAGTGAAAAAACGATATCAAAAAAACGAGTGTAATACACATATAATTTATTTTGATTGCTTCTACTAAACGGAAAAAACTTATATAACTCGCGATCTTCAAAATGAATGGGTAATCGATAGGTACTGTATTCATAAACTTGATTGTATTTTCGAATTACAATTCCTTTTTCGAGCAATCGCAGTAATTTATTATACAAATTAACGGAAGTCAATTTATTTTTAACGTTGGCTACCACAATTTCAGAAATATAATTTTGGGACACAAACGTATCTAGATTTTCCGCTAAAATACGTGCTACATTTGTCTTATTAGGTTGTTCATCTACAGCAACATAACCCATAACTTTATAATGCGGATTAAATTTAGCCAATTCATTTACCAAAGCATCTATATCTTTACTACTTCCCACAAAAAGTACTTTTTTCATAAATCGATTGGAAGCAAAAAAAATAATGTAAGTATAACGCCAAATGGACAATGAAATTAAAATAGAAAAGAAAAACAGAATAATTTGGAAACGATTAGAAGGCAAAACAGGAGTGTAAAAAGGAGTTAACAAATAAAGTAAAACAGTTACAGAAGTTGTTAAAATAATACTTTTAGATATTTGAAATCGGTTACTTGCGGTTTGTAAATTGTACATTTCGAAAATTGTTCCGAAGAAAACCAAATAAAGAGCTAAAACGATTGTCCAGTAAAAATTGGTTTGGGATATTTTGAAATAATCAAATTTTGTATAATGTCCAATTAATGCTAAAGTCATTAAAGTAAAAAACACATCCATGACACGCAATAAGATTTTGCGTTCTGAAATTTCAAAATGTATTTTTTGGAAGGCACTCATTCGTTTATAATTCTAACGCAAAGTAACGAATTTAAAAGAAACCATGAAATCATGATTGCAAATTTATTAAAATAGTAATATAAAATTTTAAAGATTACTCCAGTCAGTGTTCCAAAAGAACTGAAACTAAAAACCAACGTAAAAGTTATATAAGTTTTTTAACTTAAAAAGATAATATCAAAAAGTTCATAAAAAACATCAGAAACCTCCCCATCTCCCCATCTCCCCGTCTCCTAGTCTCCACATCTCCTAGTCTCCCCATCTCCTAGTCTCCACATCTCCTAGTCTCCCCATCTCCTCGTCTCAAAATCCCCCCGTCTCAAATCACCTCAAAACCAGCTTCCAACCTTCCTTCACTACATCCCAGTCCATCTGTTCTATAAAGTTACGAGCATTTAATGCTAAGGTTTTGCATTGTTCTCGATCTTCTAGCAAACTACAAATAGCATTCGTCATCGCTACAACATCATTATCATTAACCAATAACGCATTTTCTTTATCACGTAATAAATAAGGAATTCCGCCTACATTCGTACTCACCACTGGCAATCCTAAAGCCATAGCTTCCATAACACTAACAGGCGTATTATCAAAATGAGTGGTATTGATAAAAATATCATGAGTTGTAGCCAACTGCCACCAATCTTCTTTAGGCAATTGCCCCGTAAAATTTACTGTAACACCAATAGACTTGGCAAAATCCTTAGTGGTTTGTAAACTTCCATCTTTATCAGGCCCTACCATAGTTAAAGTAGCAGAAGGAGATTTTTTTTGAAGTTGTTGTAAAACTTTAACCGCCATTTCAGGATTATAAATAGAAGCAAATGCACGAACCCAAAGTAATTTTGGAGTTAATTCAGTTCTTTTTTTAAAGGGATATTTTTCAATTTCAATAGAATTCGGAATGTAGATTACATTTGTAAAAGCTGCTTTCTCAAAAGCTTTTTTTAAGTAACCTGATGGGGCAATATTTTTGTGTGCATTGGCAAACAATATTTGGCATAACTTGGGATTCTTTTTTAACCGATTTGGTAAAGCGCCACCATGCAAAATAGGAATATATTTAATATTGAAAATACGTGCCAATTGACTACAAAAAAAAGCATACCAGAACGCTTTTGTACTATAGGTATCAATCAAAATGTAAGACACGTGCTTTCGGTAAACAAAAACAGCCCATATCATATCCAACAATCGAAATAAAAAGGACTTTTTATCAGAAGCATAATAAATTGTATAACCTTCCTGCTCTAGCTGAAGTCCTAAAGTTTCTATTGTGGTTTTATTAAAACCATGCTTACTTAACTGATTCCCTAGATACAGTAGTTTCATCTACAAATTGAACTTTTAAAAGTGACAAGGCGTATACAAAAGCTGGCGCCGCTAATCGCATGGCGGCGTGGTTGATAGTAAGGAGCCAAAAAACAACAAAAGAAAAAACAAAAATGTTTTGTTTATTATTCAAATACAACACCATGGGAGTGATTAATAGAATAATCAATCCAAATAATCCGAACATTCCATGTTCAGCTAACATTCTTGTAATCTCATTATGTGAAGCTGCATCAATACCTGTTGTTTCAAGCCTATACTCTTTATTTTTTCCAACACCAATACCAAAAATAGGATTATCTAAAAACATATTAAATTCTGATTCGATTAATCGCTCTCTTCCAGTCAGTTTACTTGCCTTCTCTCTTCCTCTTGCATCTTGATTAGCATAACGTTTATCAATAAGACCACTAGTTTGCATGGAACTATAAGCCCAAATACCACTCAAAGCAAAAAATCCAAACACTACTAACATTATTATCTTAGACTTTACATATGACTTTGTATAGAATAAAAGTAAAACGACTACAATTATAATCATAAGTAATCCAGCAATAACTCCTCCTCTAGAGAACGTTACAATACCTCTAAAAGTAATGATTACAAAAAATAAAATATTAATATTTCGAATCCATGCAGTTTTAGAAATCAAAACAATCTTTACAAAAAATAAAAAGATTCCCAACCCTAAAATCGTAGAAACTTGGTTAGGACCAAAACCACCTGAAGTCTCAAAGTTTGATTCTGTATTTGTCACCACATCCTTAACACTAGGTGTATATAAATACATATAAACTACTGTTGCTATTAATGGATAAGCCAGCATATCAATTATTCGCTTTATTTGATCAAAAGATATTCTTCTTTGATAACAATAGATAGCACTAATCATTAAGGTAATGGGACCAATAATATTAAAGGTTATCGCTTTTCGAATATCCGTTTCAAAATTCAATGTAAAAAAAGACAAGACAACCCCAGGAATTAAAAGCAAACCAAAAATCCAATACAAAGTAGCATTCTTAGAAAAACCCCTATACATCATCCCGATTATCAGAACTCCTATTACTCCATATTTAGCAAATTGTTCAAAAAAATTCCCCTGTGTCATCCGTAAAAAAACCTCTGCTCCAACTATGTAGGCTGCCACATACAAGGCTTCATTATTAGCATTCTTTCTTAGAATTACATAACGAAAACCAACCAAAATAATAGTTACAGCATACACCTTTGAAATGGACGGGACTAAAAAAACAGCCAATCCAATTAATAAATGGATGATTACAAATTTTAAATATTGTGAGGTTTCGCTATTCATATTTCTTTTGATAGACTGCTATTATTTTTTGAATCACTTTTTCAGGTGAATAATTAATCTTAACAAAAGTATTCAAATTTTCAGCTAGAGTAGCATTTTTATGGGATTCATTTGCTACTTTAATAAAAGCACTTTGAAGTTGTGCTTCATTATCTGAAGCTATCAAATAACCTGTTACTTCATTCTGAATAATTGTACTACAATAACCGACATCAGTACTAATTACAATCAATTCAGCCATTCCATATTCTAATAAGGTTACAGGAAACCCCTCATAACTTGAGACTAAAATTCCAACTTTAGCTTGCTTCAAAATAGATTTTACATCAGTACAAGAACCATAAATAAAAACACGCTCTTGTAAATTATTTCGTTTGACAAATTCTTTCAATTCTCTTGAATAATCGTCTTGTTTGTCTTTTCCAATCAAATGTAAGGTCCAACCTTCATTAGCAATTTGACTAACTAAAAAAGATTGTAATGCTAGAATATGATTTTTAGGGTGATGTAGATTGGCTAAAAATACGATTCTTTTATCTGGAGTTCCTTTTAAAATGGTGACAGAAGTTTCGTTAGTTGATTCTGAGGTAAAATTGGATAAAAACGCTACATATTTCACGCTTAGCTTTTTTTGTGCCCAATCTTTTAGCGCTTCATTTACGGTAAAAACACCACTAAAAAAAACAGAAAAAAAACGAAGTAAAAAATAACCATCATCGGATTTAACGCGATTCCCAAAATGATCGTGCCAAAAAATTCGCACTGATGGCATCGTTAACTTAAGTAAAACAGCGAAAAAATAAGAACTTCCATGAGCATGAATCGTATTTACTTCATTTATCTTAATAAAGTTTCTCAAGCGAAACAAAGCAGTAAAGTCAATAGCCTTCTTTTTATTCACAAAAGCATATCCTACTTTTTGATTAATTGTATTTCTCAACCCACCTTCTAATCGAGTAACCACTAAGCCCGAAAAAGCCACTTCTCCTACAAGTCCATTGGCAATAGTAACCGCCATACGCTCAGCACCACCAGGTTCTAAACTATCAATTAGTTGAATAACACGTATTTCTTTTGGAGAAGCCAAATGGTTTTACTTATTAAGATTAAGTTGTAAAAATAGAAAAAATCAAACGAAGAAAATCAAACACAAGAACAAAAATCAATATCAAACACCCCATCTCCCAGTCTCCCAGTCGCCTAGTCGCCCAGTCTCCCAATCTCCCAATCTCCTCATCTCAAAATCTCCCCATCACCCCATCTCAAAATCACTCTCTCAACAATTTCTTAATTTCAGCTTCAAATTTATCAGTAGTAAATTGCCTAGACCAGGTTTGCCCTTCGAAAGCCATTTTTTGATACAAGTCTTGGTCTTTGATAATGGTGATAATTTGACTCACGTCTTGGTTTAATACTTCTTGTAATACAATACCTCTATTCCCATTTCCCATCATATAAGAAACACAAGAAACAGGTGAAGCAATTGGAACACAACCCCAAAACATAGCTTCTGCCACTACTTTTGGCCAACCTTCACTTTTGGATGGTAAAATTAAAAAATGACTGTTTTGATACCCTTTTAAAACCGTTTCTTTAGTTTGATTTCCTTTTAAAGTAACAATACTTTCTAAATTATTTTGGGCTATATAAAGTTCTAATTCTTTTCGTAAAACACCTTCCCCATAAAGTTCAAGAGCCACTTTTTTCCCTTTTTTATGAAACTCTTCCACTAATTGAATAGCATATAAAGGCTGCTTTCCAGGCGAAAGTGTCCCCACAAATAAAAACTTAACCCCATCTCCTCTTCTCCCAGTCACCCCATCACCCCATCTCCTCGTCTCCTCATCTCCCAATCTCCCAATCTCCCAGTCTCCCAATCTCCTCGTCTCCCCATCTCCCAGTCTCCCAATCTCCCAGTCACCCAATCTCCCAATCTCCTCTTCACTATAAGTAGCGGTAAAAAATGATTTAATATTCGTACTACTTCCCTCCCATTCCCCATAGACCAAAACCTGCATATTGCGAGTTAAAAAAGTATTAGATAAAATCCATTTTTGAAGGCGATAGCTCCAAGGTTGTTGACTTTTAGGATCCCAGTTTCCTGCATATTTAGCCGTTTTTTGTTTATTAGGAAATAAAATTTGAACCAAACAAGCCAACAATGCAATATTTCCCGGACAACGCAAATGAATATGGTCGGCCTGTTTCATGGCTTTGAAGATTTTTACTAAAGCCACAAAGGCAAGAGGAATTGCTTTCAGTTTATTTGAAAATGAAGTGATATCAAATTCTTGAAGTGCTACAACAGCATCAACTTTGAAAGAAATCGGAGCGATTAAAAGTTTTTTATCTTCTCTCCAAATAGGGCAACAAAATTGTATTGCATCAGCATATTTTGCCCACAATTGCATTTCCTTTTCATAGGGAGCATACAAATGTAATTTGCCATTCAATTCAACAATAGGTGCTGAGGATATAACTAAAAGTTTCAAGATATCTTAATTTTGGGTGCAAGTTACAATTTCAAAAATCAACTTCAAACTCTAATTAAGTATAACACCCCCTTTAGAATTCTATTAACACGATCAATTTCAAAAAAATCTTGATGTATCTCTGTGTGAAAATTTCAATATTCAACATTTTATTCCCCATTCAATATTCAAAAACCCGATAACTAAATCTCTAAAAATTAGTTTTCAGTCGCAGAAAAAACCCGTAACTATCCTCTTTAGCGGACACTAACTTAAATCAAAATCCGTTAAGTCAGTATCAATTCTTATTCCAAAGACATCAAACCTGTAACTCGAAACTCCCGCAAGTGAAACGTCCGAAACTTCAGACTCTGTGTAGCTCTATCCAACACAATCCACTTCAAAAAATCTCAATGCATCTCGGTGTAAAAATCTCAAAATTCAACATTCGTCAATCAGCATTCAAAATTAGTAAGATCCGTCCAGTCTCCCAATCACCCAATCACCTAGTCTCCCAATCTCCCAGTCTCCCAGTCTCCCAGTCTCCCAATCTCCCAATCTCCCAGTCTCCCAGTCTCCCAGTCTATACATAACCCTCCGAACTTTTTTCTGAAACCTTTACAGCTGGCACTCCAAGCATTACACTGTTTGCAGCAACATTCGTATTAACAAGTGAGCAAGCTCCAATTAACACATTATCTTCCACGTTGATATTCCCTGCAACTACCACATTAGCACCAACATACACATTATTTCCGATTTTTGGAACGCCCCTATTTTCTCCCTGGCCTGACACTCCAATAGTGACTCCTTGCGAAAGATTACAATTATTCCCAATACTTGTTTTAGCATTTAAAATAATACCTCCAAAATGTCCAATGTAGAACGAATGTCCTATCTGAGCAGAGGCAGGAATAGATATACCAATAGTCATTTCAATTACTTTTTGCCAAATCAAACAAAAAAATTGAAGGAGTTGCTTTAAAATGGGAATTGGAAAGCGATAAACAGAGTGCGCTATTCTATATTGAAAGACAGCCCAAAAACCCTGCGTGAAAAATACAATAGTAAAAAAATTTCCACCGTATTTTTTATACTTTTTATAATCGGTATGTATTAAATGTAATAGATTCATTTACTTTTAAATAAAAAGTAAATATACAATTATGTTGAAACAATCCAAGAAAACGTTTCAAACGGAAACGAAATTAAAAAATACTTGCAATGAATTCCTTTGTAATAGGCTTACTAGAAAACAAAACCGATTCGTCAATTTTTGCCCTGTGAATATACAAATCATCAACAGTAGTAGATAATATACATATCTTAGTATGCTGCTTCAAAGTATCAGAAAGCGTATTAAACTTTTCAATAAAAGCAAAACCATCTAAAAGAGGCATATAGATATCCAAAAAAATGAAATCAGGTAATTTAGCCGGAACATTTTGAAATTCTTCTAAATATTGAATAGCCGTTACGGAAGAATTAAATTCCATAATATCCGCTGTTTCATCAAAATTAGTGATGATTTTTGATGTGAAGTAACAATCAAACTCATTGTCATCTACAATCATTACTTTTTTTACTTTTGCTTTCATCAATTTATATTTTAATAAATTTCACAAACTCTTCTTGTCTTCTTTTTGCAACAGGTAACGAAATTCCAAAATCAAACTCACAATAAAACCCGTCTTTTTTTACAATTTTAACTATTTTTTTTATATTAACAACATAAGAATGATGAATTCTAAAAAAATAATTGTTCAAAAGTAAGGAATTATACTCTCCAAGATTTTTACTAGAGAGAATTTTTTGCTTATTGGACAAAACAAACTCAGTATACTTCCCTTCGGCCTTGCAATACATAATATCTTCTACCTTAATTAACTCAATCTTATCAGAAGACGATATCGCGATAAAACCATTATCACTGGTTTCACTACCATAACTCTTAATCTGATTGACCTTCTGATTTTGAAAACTCAATTCCATCTCAATCAACTTAATTACTTTATATATAGAAACTATAAGCTCATTAAAATCAAGTGGTTTCAACTGAAAATCAGCAGCACCAAATCGAAAAGCATCATAAGCCTTATTTAAATCAGTAGACACAAAAATGAACTTCGGAATATTAAAATCCAATTGTTTTATCAAATAAAATTCAGCTAAATTAGTAACTGTTGGATCTAAAAAAATCAACTCAGGCTTGTACGTATTAATCAAAGTCATAGCTTCGGACAAACTAGTTGCAAAACCGCAAATATCGAGTATAACCGAATTTTCGTCAGCAAATTTTGAAAGTTGTGCTACCACTTCAGAATTACTATCGATAACGATGGATTTTAGTAATCGCATAGAATGAATTTAGATATTAAAACGCTTTAAAGGTAATTATTTTTTTTATAGTATTTTACTCATTCTTTCGGAATTGTAATTAAAAAGGTGGTTCCTTTTCCCAATACCGATTTTACAGTAATGGTGCCACCCAACTTTTGTATGATTTTCTTAACGGTTGCTAACCCCAATCCACTACCTGCATATTCTGATTTGGTATGCAATCTTTTAAAAGGTTTAAAAATTGTATCATAATATTCCGTTGCTATACCAATACCATTATCTTCAACCTCAAAGTAGTAATGAAACAAATCCGATTTGTAATTAATTTTTACTTCTAAAGTACGATTTTGACTTCTATACTTCAATGCATTATCGATCAAATTGTAAAAAATCATGTGCAAAGCCAATTTGGAATAGTAAATAGTAGGCATTATTTTAAGCACCAAATTAGAATCGGAGGAATGATGATGTTCCACCAAATTATTAAAAATTTGCTCCATAAAAGCATTCAACTCGATAGTCTCTTTTTCATCAATCTTACTATCCGATTTCGCATAATCCAACAAATCAACAATCAATTGATTCATGGTATCTACATTGGTATTAATGAATTGAAAATATTTTTGCTCTTTTTCATCCAATTGACCTTCTCGCCTCATTTCAATAAGTTGCAAAAAAGACTTAACTGCTCGTAACGGAGCACGCAAATCATGCGCAGCAGTATGGGCAAATTCTTCCATTTGAGAAGAATAATAGGCAATCTCTTCTTGATAACGCTTCAATTCAAAATTCTGCTTGCGAAGTTCTAATAAATGGATGACCTGCTTAGCTAATTTCTTTAAAATGACCTTTTGACGATCCGATAAAATTTTAGGTTTATCCTGACTAATCACGCATAAAGTTCCAAACGCTATCCCTTCAGAATTCTTCAAAGGAACCCCAAAATAGGACACCATTTTTGGACCTTCCGTCACAAGTGGATTATCTTTAAAGCGATCATCTTCTCGTAAATCAGGCACTTCAAACAATTCTTGTTGCGACAAAATTGCATGATAGCAAACCGCAAACTCAACAGGTGTTTCGTTAACATCTACACCAACTTTAGACTTAAAAAATTGACGCTTATCATCCACCAAACTCAACAAAACAATTGGCATTTCACAAATGTGGGAAGCAATCATCGTAATATCATCATACATCTTCTCTGGTAAACTATCCAGTACTTTGTATTCTTCCAGAGCCTTTAGCCGTAACTGTTCTTCTTTATAGGAATCCATCTTTTTCATGTTATAAAAATAAACATTTTTTTAATGAGTTCCAACAATAAACTCACTCCTTCTATTCATTTGATGCTCCTCTTCTGTGCAGGAAACACCATCAACACAGTGATTGATAGGCTCTTTTTCACCCAAACCTCTACTGCTAATTCGATCAATAGAAATTCCCTTGGAGACCAACCAATTTAGGGTTACCAAAGCCCTTTTATTAGACAATTCTAAATTATAATCTGCTGAAGCTCTACTATCAGTATGCGATTTAATTTCTAATTTTAATTCTGGATTTTGCTGTAAAACATAAAGTAAAAGGGCAATTTGTTTCTCAGCTTTAGGAGTTATTTCCCACTGATCCAAATCAAAATAAATATTTTGAATGGAAAAGAATTTAGCCAAATCTACTCCTTGTTTTAACTGTACCGCTTTCGGCAACAAAGATATTGGTCCTTTTAATGGACTGAAAAGTGTAGTTTTTAAATAATCTTCTTTCGTTTCATAAGAGTCATGTTCATATGTAAGATACCAACCTAATGTGGTGTAATTATTATTGAAAACAAATTCCCCATTAGCATTGGTAGTAGTTTTATCAACCCTTTTCTTAGAATCATCAAATAAAGAAACCACAGCATTAGCAATTGGAGTTCCAAACAAAGCATCTTGTAGTGTACCTGAAAAAACAGCTGCTTGGTCATAAACAGACTTGTTTTCTAAAAAGGTATAAAGATCATCGCTACCTTTTCCTCCAGGTCGATTGGAAGAAAAATAACCCACTCGAGTTTCAGAATTTAAAACATACGCAAAATCATCATAAGCAGTATTAATTGGATTTCCTAAATTTATAGGTTTGGAAAAACTAGCATCCTCATTTTTTTTAGAAACAAAAACATCCAAACCTCCTAAACCCAAATGTCCGTCGGAAGCAAAATACAATTCACCTGTTGCCGACAAAAAAGGAAATGTTTCTCTTCCTTCTGTATTAATCGTGTTACCCAAATTTTCTGGAGTCCCAAACGTTCCATTCTCTAAAATTGCAACACGATACAAATCAGATTGCCCCATAGTTCCGGGCATATTAGAAGTAAAGTAAAGCGTTTTCTCATCGGTACTTAAAGTGGGATGGGCACAATTATAATAATCACTATTAAAAGGCAATTCCATTACATCAGTCCATTTTCCATTTTTAAAACGCGCGGTATAAATCTTTAATGAAACCTCATCCTTGGCATTTTTCTTTTGTTGGTTCTTTTTGAAATTATTGCGAGTAAAATAAAGCGTTAATCCATCTTTAGTTAAAATAGCAGTGGATTCATTACTGTTAAAAATCGTATTTTTAAGAAACGCTTCTGGATTTTTAAAGGAATGCGATGGGTCTAATTTGCTACTAAACAATCCCGAGAACGGCTGCTGAGTCCAAGTATCAATTTTTGCATTTTCATCAGCTCTAGTACTCGTAAAAAGAATCCCATCTTTCGATTCAAAAACACCATAATCACTAAATGAAGAATTAATTTCCAAAAGGGAAACCGTGTAACGCTCACTATCGGTTGTAATTTGGGACAAATAATTAGATTGTACCTCAAACTGTTGCGCTCTAGAATCCGCTTTTTTCAATCTTGAAAACAAGGCATAATAATAATTAGATTTTTCAAGATCAGGAACCGTTTTCAACGTTTGAGAATAACGATAATAATATTCATAATCAATATCCTCGGTTGATTTTATTAATTTTTCATACCAAATATTAGCTTCCGGATAATTAGCATTAAAATAATAAGAATCCGCTATTTTTTTATAAATATCAGGCGAACCATAACCGTTTTTATCTACTTCAATATAAATAGAAACAGCATTCATATAACCTAATTTCGCATAGGCAGCATTTGCTTCTTTAATTTTCTTTTCTTGTGAAAATCCAAGAAAAAAAAGCAACAAAACAAGTAAAGTAGAGAGGCTTTTCATAACACATGGTTTTAGAAAAATCTTGGAGAAAACACCTTGGCTTCAGATTTAAAAACCTCAAAGCGTAAAAAGAATTCGTGTGAGCCAGAATTGTAATTAGCCAACTTAGCCGCTTCAGTATCATACGAATACCCAACAAAAATGGAATCAGAAACCTGAAAACCAGCTAAAAAACTAACCGCACCATTAATACGATAAGCAGAACCTGCCGTTAACTTATTAAAGAATAAGAAATTAGCAGTAATATCAAATTGTAAAGGAGAACCCGACACAAACTTAGACAAAAACGCAGGCTTAAATTGTACCGAATCGCTCAAATCAAAAACATAACCTCCCATAAAATAGTAATGCATACTTTTTGTAGCAGTGGAAGATTGTGTATTATCATCATAGTGCTTAGTTTCTAAGAAATTCGGAACAGACAAGCCTAAATAATAGCGATCAGAATACCAATAAAACCCAGCACCAAAATTAGGCGAAAATCGGTTGTCCACATTATTTTGTAACAACGGATCACTAGGATCATAAATGCTCAACTTAGTGTAATCAACATTCAACAAGTTAGCAGTAGCTTTAAATCCAAACGATAATTGAGATAAATTCTCAAATTCAATACGATAAGTAAAATCAGCAGATAGATTTTGCTCAATCGACGGACCAATCTCGTCGTTAATAACAGACAAACCCCAACCCAAATTAGAGTTTTTCACAGGAGAATGAATCGAAGCAGAAGCGGTCTTTGGGGCACCTTCAAGGCCAACCCATTGAGAGCGGTAAAGAGCTAACACACTCAAAGCATCACGAGTACCCGCATAAGCTGGATTGATAACAGTAGTGTTGTACATGTAATTGGTAAACTGGGGATCTTGTTGCGCAAAAACACGCTCCGCAGTAAGTAGTAGCAACACAGGAGTTACTACTAACAATTGAATTAACTTTCTCATTTTGTATTTCGGGGGGATTTAATGATGAGAATTTTACGATATAAGGGTGAAGTTAATACTTACTACTAGAAAGGAGTTGGAACAACTCCTTTCAGAGTAATAAGCTTCCCCAAAATATCCATAAAATGAATGTCTTAATTGGATGCTATATATAAGTATCCTGTTTTTTGTACGTTTTTTAAATTATCAACTATATTGTCGTATGAAATCACATAAAAATAAGTCCCTTGAGGCAACATACCACTAGATACGTTTAAAGAACTATCTGAAACACCTTTGAAAACATGAGTTACATTATCATAACTAGAAGTTTCAAATACTTTTGCACCATAACGATTGAAAATTTCAACCTTATTATTCGGATAACACTCGATACCTTCTAAGTAAAAAACATCATTTTTACCATCTCCGTTAGGAGTCAAAGCATTGTAAATTTTAATACCACAACTTAAAATCACTTCTTGTTCTAAAATAGACACATTGCCACAAGCATCAGAAGCCGTCCATTTTCTAAAAACCTTTGATTGACTTGAACAATCACCTGCCACTTGAGTTTCTTCATACGTGATAGAAACGTTATTAGAATCATCGGTTGCTACTACTTCAGGTACAGAAGCCATTTGTTCACAATCGGAATAAATTAAGGCATCTATTGAAGTAGTGAAAGTAGGAACGGTAGTATCTTGAACAAACACATGTTGAGTCAATTCACTCACATTACCACAAGAATCAGTAGCTAACCAATAACGGATAATTTCAGAATTAGAACTACAAGTACCTGTGATTACTTCTTGATTATAAGATATCGTAACACCTGTTGAACAATTATCAGTTGCTTCAATAGTGTAAACGGGTAACACATCTTGAACAGATAAGTTGAGAGTGCTCGGAATTTGAGTCACAATTACGGGAGCTTGATCATCTTGAATTAAAAATGTTTGACTACAAGTAAATTGATTTAAAATTGCTGAACTATTGCGATTTTCAGAAGCATAAAAAGTAATCGTATAGGTACGCACTACTGTTCCTCCACAAGTGGTAGCGCCCGTATTAACAGCACTAATAACAACGGTAGAACATTCCTCCCCTACAATTTCACCTGGATGAATTCCCAACTGTTCAAAAGCAGCGATGGTTAATTCTGTTTCGGAAGGAATAGCAGTGTAACACGGAACAATCTCATCTATAAAAACAGGGCAAACAACATCAGTCAAACATCTAGAATCCAATTGAATATCAGAAACATTAGACCAATTACCTTGAAAATCTTGAACGCGATAAGATCGAACTGAAGGAGTACCTACAAATGAAGCATCTGGTGTAAAAGTTGCGGTTCCGTTAACGGTATCTAAACTCCAAACACCTTCTCCTAAGACTTGCATTAAAATAGAATTTCCACTTGGAAGAGTAACATTAGAAGTTGTTGACGCAACAAATTCAAGTGTTGCAGGATTAACAACATCACCAAGCGTATCATTTTGAAGCAAATCTATAACCACTGTTTGCCCTACTACATAACGAGCTAAATCAGATTGAGTTACAGGTAATAAATCAAAACTTATAGTAGCTTCATTACTGATATTTTCATTGTAATCACGTATAAAATAAGTAACACTAGTTGGAGTTCCAAAAAAAGTAGCCAAAGGCGCAAACTCAATCAATCCAGACACAATATCAATACTCCATCTACCTTCATTAGGCATATCAAAACCAATTAAATTATTTTCTAAACAATACGCTTTATTTTGAGCATTCGCTGGTTCTAAAAATCGAATTCTTGTAGGATTAACAACAGCACCAACGGTATCATTTTGATAAGCGTTTATGGTAACCGTTGAATTAGGAACATAAGTCAAAACATCATCACTAGCCACTGGGCAAGAAGGTGCTAAAACAGTTACTGGAATATGTTGTTGACTACTACATTGGGTAGTCAAATCAGTACAAACAAATTGATAATTGCCTATACTTAAATTTTCTATTAAAAAAGCAGAAGTAGTTCCATGATACTGAACTCCAGTTGCAATCTCACTTATGGTCCACTGCGCTGGTAAATCAGTCAATGAAACTGACGCTAAAGCCCCATTACACCCCACATTACTAACAATCGAAACCGTCGGATTTGGAGCCTTGTACACATAAAAAGACTGTGTAAACTCGCGACCACAAGCATCCTTAGTTTTGGCCAAATAAGTAGCTCCTGCTTGCAATCCGCTAAAAACTGTTGAACTTTGATAATTATAAATTTGTTGCGTACCACTCGCATCATACAAAGCATAAGTGTAAGGAGCTCTTCCTCCTGTTGCCACCATGTTTACTGTAGTTTCACAAGCTATAATAGATTCAAAAGTGAATGGAGCTACTGCAACTGTAAAAGCATACTCATACAAAAAACCACCTTGTAACCTAGGCAATCCATTAATACCTCCTAATTGGCTTGGTTCTACTGCATGACCATTTTGAACACCACCATAGCGAAAATAATATTGCTGATTATTAGGTACAGAAAAAGTAATAGTTCGATTTGAACTGTTATAATTAAACGGACTACCTGAACCTATAGGTCCAGAAAAAATGACAGCTCCAGACTGATTATAAAGAGCACCATAAGTAAATACTAATCCAACTGGCAAAGTCAAAACTACAGGAACCATGTCAGTTATAAAACCACAGCTAACAACATCATGAGTAATCTCAGAATTTCTAGTATGAGCTGTTGTATATTCAAAGGTTTTGGTTTTACCACATGCATCAGTTAAAGTAAAATTATAAGTTCCTGGAGGAAATGATCTAGAACCAGAATAAGATAATGAACTTGCAGCAAATGGATTGTTAAATGTCATTGAATAAGGATATACAATTGGACCAGAAGTAAGACTAGGACCATTACCAACTTGTGTCGTATAATTTGTAGGGCCAGAATTTACAGTTAAAGTAACAGGACCAACAACAAAACTAGAAACAGGAAGCTCATTCAATCGAATTAAAGAAACATCATCAAAATATAAACCCTGATCAATAAATGAAGGGCTAAAACTAGAATCCATAGTCGGATTTAATGGAACAATATCTTCTCTAATTAACTTCTGAACAGAAAAACCACAAGCATCAACTAATGTTACACGATATTCAATACCATATTTTAATCCTAAAGCTATAGCTAATGCTCCTCCTGTAGGCGTACTATTAACATGCGATAAATCAACACTTTGCGAAGCAATAGGATTGCCAAAAATATTAAGAGGAACATTCCCTGGATTACTAGTTTCTTCAACAGAAACTTGAATAGGATTTACAACATTATCTCTAAAGAACTTAACATCATATCCATAGGCGCATGAATTATTAGGATCAATAAAAACAGAAATTCTTGGAGCATCAAAAATGATATTCTGATTTACAGGCATATTAACAACACCTCCAGGTACAGAACCACAATTATTAAATCCTGAATAAGTTAAAGCACTTCCATTAAAAAAAGAAACTGGAATAATTACATCTACACTTTTATTTGCTTGGATGTACGGCTCCGTTTGAGGAAATACAGTTACAAACTCAATTGTATTCCCTAAATTATTTGTTAGTGTATAATTAACATTACCAGTTCCAGTATTGGAAATCGTTTTGAATCTAAATTTATACGAATCCCCACAAGTATCAGAATTTGTAGAGGTAAATTTATCTACCATACTTACATAAGTAGCTACCGAAACTGCATTATTTAAACCATTTGCAATAACAATAGTTTTGTCAGCACTATTACCACCACAAGCGTCCATCACATCCACTACATATGTCCCAGACAACAAACCAGTCACAGTATACGAACTAGTATTTTGAGAAAGACTGAAATTTCTAGCACCTCCTGGTCCACTTAAAATTCGAATTTGATAATTTTGATTCGTAAAATCATTTTGACCTAAAGTACTGTGAATATTAGTTAATCGAATCTCGCCTTCAGTACCATTAAAACATCTTGGAGAAACAATACTGTAATTAAAATCATCAGCTGGTCGTACAGATCCATTGGTACATTGAGAATAACTTGCAAGTGAAAAAAACACCAACATTATGAAAAGGAAGCCTTTTACAACTTCAAACCATTTTATGTAAAATTTTGTGTTCATAATTCTTTATTTTAGGGAATAATCATCATTTGAACTAGAACAAATTTGCAACAACCTACACGCACACCCTAAGCTTAAGTAATAACTGTTAAGATTTTATTAATAACTGTTAAAAAGATCAGAACATCTTTAAAATACCTAAAAAACAAGCACTTACAAACCCGAAAAATCAAACCACATTTAGAAAACAATTCGTTTTTGTATTATTTTATTTCGTATATTTACATAACCCATTAACCATAATAAGAACCTTATTTATTGCTTTTATCTACAAACTTATTATGCTAGAAAAAAAAATCTACGAAACAGAAATAATAGACCAAACAGAATCGGTAGCTAAAACAGGTAGCTGGCAATTAAACTTGGTTTCCAATGAACTATATTGGTCAAAAGGCGTTTATAGAATTTTAGAAATGGAACCTTCCGATGAAAAACTAAACACGAACAAAGGATTAGATGTGATTCATCCTGATGACAGAGAAATGGCTCTCGAAAAAATGACACTAGCCATTAATCAAGGAATCGAGTACCGAATCAAAAAAAGATTCATTACCGCCAACAACAAAATCAAACACATCATCTCTTCTGGTAAAGTAATCAAAGACAAAGACAACAATCCCATCAAATTAGTAGGGGTCTTTCAAGACATCACAGAATTTGTGGAAACAAACGAAAAGATAGAACTACTCAATAAAATCACAAAAGATGTAATTTACGATTGGGATATTCAAGACGATATTTTCAATTGGGGAGAAAGTTTTACCAGAATCTTCGGTTATCAACCAAATGACAAAACCTTTCGATTAGAAAATTGGGCACAACTAATGCATCCTTCAGACAGCGAACGCCTAAAAGAAGAATGGGAAGTCTTTTTAAAAGACGCAAACGCCAATCAATGGAATAAAGAATTTAGATTCAGAAAAAGCGACAATTCTTACGCATATGTTGAAGAAACCGCAATTATCATAAGAGATAGCCAGGGTATTCCCATAAAAATGATTGGCCTGTTAAGAGACGTCTCTACAAGAAAAATCATTAGCATTCAAAAAAAAATACAAAATCAAATTTCCTTATTTTTCAAAGAAAATAAAAAAATTGAGAGCATCCTTGAAGAAATTCTTGAATACCTAACCAAATATGATGATTTTTTAGCAACTGAATTATGGCTACTGAATTCTTGCAAAACAAACATCTCTTTAAAGAAATGGGCAACCCAAAACGACAACGTAAAAAAGAGCTACGAAAAAACATATAATTCTTCTAGATTCATTGAAAACCAAGGACTTCCTGGAATCATCTGGAAAGAAAAAAAATATAAAATTTGGAAACAAGACGACATCAACAACTATTTTTTTCGAAAAGAATTAACAGATGAATTAAATGTTGAATCACTTCTTGGTGTGCCATTATTCAACAATAATGACTTCATTGGAACTTTAGTATTCTTTTCTAAAGAAGACCTTACTTTAGACCAACTAAAAATTGAACCTTATCTATCGCTAAGTAATTATCTTGGAGCAGAGATAAAACGCAAAATGAATGAGGAAATGAATACACTAATGTTTGAAAGTGCACCAGACATTATTGCCATAACCAATGCTTACGGTCATTTCACTAAAGTAAATCAAGCATTTTGCGACTTATTAGGATATACCGAAGAGGAATTAACTTCCAATCCTTACACCTATTTCTTACACCCAGATGATTTAATGAAATCGGAAGTAGAATACATAGAAACCATATCTGGAAACAGAAAAGCAAATAATTTTGCAAACAGATACCGAACAAAAAACGGAGATTACAAATGGATTTCTTGGAGTTCTTCTGAAATTTTTGGTGATGAAAATAATGCTTTTTCTTATGGCAGAAATATTACAGAGATTACAGAACTACAACACCTTTTTCAAGAAACAGCAAAACTAGCAGAAATTGGAAGTTGGGAATACCATACGAATACCCAATCACCTCATTTCTTTTTATCTAGTGTGGTAAAAGAAATTCTAGAATTAGAGACAAACGAAAATATCAATCTAGAAATCTTACTCAACTTCACCTACGAAAAAGACCGAAAAAAAACAGAAAATGCATTTTATAAATTAATTAATAGAGGTAAAAAATTTGATATCGAATTCCAAATTAAAACCAAAAAAGGAAATTTAAAATGGGTAAGATGTATCGGAAAACCCGAATACAACTTTGAAAACAACATGACCAAAATTCTGGGAAGTATTCAAAATATTACCCATCAAAAAGTAAACGAACTCGATTTAGCACAAAAAAATATCTTCCTATCCTCTATTACCAATGTAATCTCAGAACTAACTCATGCCGACGATTGGCACGAATCATTAAACAAAGTATTCCAAATCACTGGAAATACCATCGATGTCGATAGAATTTATTATTTTGAAATAGACGAAGTAAGTGAAGGCCAACCGAAAACCTGCAATCAGAAAATCGAATGGATTAAAGACGGTATTGAACCACAAATAGAAAATCCTGAGTTACAAAACATTCCTATTGAAGCCTTTACCGATTTTTTTAACCCATTAATAGAAGGTAAACTCGTTGCCACTATAACATCAAAATTACCGGAAGGAAACCTAAAAGAAAATTTGAAAAACCAAAACATCAAATCATTTCTAGTTTTACCCATCTTCATCAACAACACCTTCCAAGGTTTTGTAGGCTTTGACGATTGCACAACAGAACGCGATTGGTCTATAAGCGAAATTAGCTTTCTATCAAACATTGTGTTCAACTTATCCGCAACCATTCAAAGAAAAAAAACCAGTCTAGCACTTCAAAAATCGCTAGAAGATAAAAATGACATCCTAGAAAGCATAGGTGACGCTTTCATTTCGCTAGACAAAAATTGGAACATCACGTATTGGAATAATAAAACGGAGAAAATTATAGCGCTTAATAGAGAAGACGTTTTAGGTAAAAATTTCTGGAAATTATTTCCTCAAATTAAAAATACCATCCAAGAAAAAAAATACAAAGAAGCCTTAACAAAACAAAAAACAGTCTATTTTCAAACTTTTTTGGAGCAGCTCAACTTATGGGTCGAAATTAGCGTATATCCATCAAAAGCTGGATTATCTATTTACTACAAAGACATTACTAGTACAAAAGCATATGAAAACGCCTTAAAAGCATCTAATGACCGTTTTGAAAAATCAACAGCAGCCACTAACGATGCTATTTGGGATTGGGATATCGAGAAAAAAACCATGTATAGAGGAGAAGGTTTCTTCAAATCATTTGGTTATAAAGTGCCTAATTTTATTTATGACCGTAATCTTTTAGATTTAATCAAATCAAGAGTACGACCTGATCAAGCAGAAGAGGTAATTAACTCATTAAAAGAAGCAATCAACAATCCAGAACAAGAAAACTGGAAAAAAGAATATTGGTACAAAAAAGCAAATAACGAATACGCTTACATCATCAACAACGGAGTCATCATAAGAAATGAAAAAGGAATAGCAACACGAATCGTTGGTGCACTGCAAGACATAACATCTATCAAAGAACAAGAAGAATCGCTACGCATTTTAAATAAAAAATTAGAAAAACAAACAAAAGCCTTACTAAATTCGAATCAAGAGTTAGAACAATTTGCCTACATTGCCTCACATGACATGCAAGAACCCTTAAGAATGGTAACAAGTTTCCTAACACATTTAGAAAAAAAATATAATGATGTGTTAGATGAAAAAGGAAAACAGTATATTTACTTTGCTGTTGACGGTGCTAATCGAATGAGAAATATTATTTTAGACATCTTAGAATATTCAAGAATCGGAAAAGTAACAGAACAAAATGAAGCTATAGACTTAAACAAACTCGTAGATGAAGTTTGTAAGATGAACAGTCAAAAAATAACAGAAACCAAGGCTGTAATTACACACAGTAATTTACCAACTATTACAGGATTCAAAACACCTTTGACCCAAATTTTTCACAACCTTATAGGAAACGGATTAAAATATCAAAAACCCAATGAAAGTCCTAAAATAAATATTAAAACCGTGGAAGATGATAAAAATTGGCATTTCACAATCCAAGACAATGGAATTGGAATTGACAAAGAATTTCATGACAAAATTTTTATAATTTTCCAAAGATTACACACCAAACAAGAATACAACGGCTCGGGTATGGGACTAGCTATTGTTAAAAAAATTATTGAAAACCTAAATGGAACCATCTGGGTTGAATCTGAAGTAAACAAAGGAGCAACATTCCATTTTACATTACCAAAAAAATGAACCTACTAAGAAAAATAAATAGATGTTTAGATTATTGGCCAAATCAATTGGCTATTATCTCTTTTTTTATTTTACTCATTATTAGCATATTCTTAACCTACAGAATTTACAACAATGAGTATGGTAATGAATTAATAAAAGTAAAAGAAGAATCATTCAAGATAAAAAACCAGCTTGAGAGTACAATTAACTACAGTTCTAATGTGGTTAAAGTAATTAGTTTTATTGCCGAAAAAAATTTACAAGAACAAGAATTTGAACCCGTAGCAAAAAGTTTAGTAGAAAAAAACAAATATGTTGATGGAATTCAATTGGTAAAAGGATTTGAAATTATAAAAACCTATCCTTTAATTGGCAATGAAAAAACGATTGGCTATCATCTTACTGCCGATAGCCTTCACGAAAAAGCCGCAAAAGATGCAATCAAAAAAAATAAAATATTTTTTGAAGGACCATTTCAACTAGTACAAGGAGGAATGGGTATTGTAGGCAGAGAACCTATTTATAAAAATGGGAAATTTTGGGGATTTTCTGCAGTTATTATTAAAACAGAAACTTTTTTAAAAGCCATACACCTAGACGATCTTGGAAGTACTTCAAACTTTGAATATCAAATGGTACAAAAAGAAGGCGATTTAAACGGCCCTAAGTTTTTCAAAAACAATGGCGATTTCAGCAACGGAATTATTCATAAATCTTTCATCCCTGCAGGAGATTGGTATTTGTATGTAAAATTAAAAGAACCAAAATATTTAAACAGATCAATCGAGTTTCTTATTTACGGAATTGTTTTGAGTATAATTATAGCATTATACTTAAGAAAACTAGCAGAAGAGCCTCTAAAATTAGAATCTCTAGTTGATAAAAAAACTGCCGATTTAGAAAAATTAAATATTGAATTAGAGAATAGAGCAAAAGAGCTTACTAAGGTGAATAAAGAATTAGAATATTTTGCTTACATCATATCTCATGACTTACAAGAACCGCTGAGAATGATAACCAGTTTTTTGACGCAACTAGAGAAAAAATACAATGATGTAATTGATGAGAAAGGAAAAAAATATATCTTTTTTGCGGTTGATGGTGCCAAAAGAATGAAGAATATTATTTTAGATATTTTAGAATTTTCAAGAGTAGGAAAATATAACGACAAAAAAGAAGCAATCAATTTAAATGATATCATCCATGAAATTGAATCTTTCTACAAACTTGAATTTCCACACGGCAAATTAATTTATGAAAATTTACCAATTTTAAACTCTTATAAATCGCCATTGATTCAAGTTTTTCAAAATTTAATTGGTAATGCCTTTAAATATTCTAAAGAAAATGAAGCTCCAATTGTATCTGTTAAAGTAATTGAAGAAGATGATAAACAAATCACCTTTGCGGTTAAAGACAACGGAATTGGAATTGAAAATGAATATCTAGAAAAAATATTTGTGCTTTTTCAACGATTACACACAAGAGAAGGCGACAAAGGAAGCGGAATGGGATTAGCCATAGTAAAGAAAATTGTAGAGAATCTGAACGGAACCATTTGGGTAGAATCGGTAGTGAATGTGGGTAGTACATTTTACTTTACTTTACCTAAAGAAAAAGAATAAAGATGAAGTCAGAACTTAAGATAACCCTTTTATACATTACAATTGGAATATTGTGGATATTCTTAAGTGACCATTTTGTGCTTTTATTTATTACTAAAAACACCCAAGAACAAATTACTAATTTTCAAAACATTAAAGGATGCTTTTTTGTTATTTCAACCGGATTGCTTTTATTCACTTTACTCAAAAGACACAATTCTGCCATCCGACAGAAAATTGAAGAATTAAAAGAAAAATCTACAGAACTTGAAAAAACCAATAACGAACTTGAGAATTACTTTTTTCTTGCTTCTCACGACCTTCAAGAACCCAATAGAACCATAATTAGTTTTTTAACAAATCTTGAAAAAAAATACAAAAACAATCTGGATGAAAAAGGACATGAATACATCAAATACGCCATCGATGGTGCGTACTACATGCGTAAAAGTATTTTAAACTTACAAGAACACACTAAAATTGGTAAAAACCTAAACTACAAAGACATAGATTTAAATCTGGTTATTACTAACATACTAAAAGAATATGAAAATGCGTTAACTTTAGATAATGTAACCAGTTCTAAATTACCCATTATTAAAACCGATGAAAATTTAATTTACATGATATTTAAAAATTTAATTGAAAATGCAATTAAATTTAAAAAGAATAATGAAAAGCTACACATAACAATAACGCACAAAGAACAACCTGATTACTGGGAATTTACTTGTTCAGATAACGGTATCGGAATTGACAAAGAGTACCATGAAAAGATTTTTCAATTATTTCAACGCCTAAATTCTAACTCTGAAAGTAAAGGAACTGGCGTAGGTTTATCAATTACCAAAAAAGCAATTGAAATTTTAGGTGGAAAAATTCAAATCGATTCTTCACTAAATCAAGGAAGTTCATTTTATTTCACATTACCAAAAAACACAATAAAAAACAAAAAGTATAAATAATTTAAAATCACCATTTTATAAGAAAAAAGAGAGGAAAAAAATCATAATTAACTGTTTTTTTGATTATTAATTAGATAAATTAATTTATCTTTATGATAACAAACAACAAAACTACCCCCACAGCGATGAAAAAAAATCAAATCTTACTTGTAGAAGATAACGAAGGAGATATTGTACTAACATCGGAAGCATTTGAAGAGCGCGACTGTAAAACAAATATTCAAGTAGCTCGAAATGGTAAAGAAGCTATCAATATTTTATTTAACCAAAACCAAGATGATCAGTTACCTGATTTAATTCTTCTCGATATCAATTTACCTTTATTAAATGGACACGAAGTCTTAAAAAAAATAAAGGAGAACGAAAAAACAAAACACATTCCCGTTATAATTTTAACAACATCTTCTGCAATTAGCGATATCAATTTAACCTACGAAAATTATGCTAATTGTTTTATTACAAAACCTGCTGACATTAACGATTTTTTCGAAACCATAAATGTACTATGCAATTATTGGTTTAAAATATCTAAACTACCTTCTAAAAAATAATATGATTGTAGACGAAAAAAAGTATAACATAATAGTTATTGAAGATAATTTAGGCGATTTTTTCCTTTTAGACGAGTATTTAAGCGAAAAAATAAAATTGCCTACAATAAAACATTTTGAAAGATTTAACGATTTTAAACAGTCGAATGAAAGTCTTTGTGATTGTGATATAATTTTTTTAGACCTTTCATTACCAGATAAAAGTGGCACTGAATTAGTAGAAGAAGTATTAAAAATATCAAATAATATACCCGTTGTGGTGTTAACAGGTTATTCTGATTTTTCATTCGCATTAAAAGCTATTGCTTTAGGTGCTTCTGATTATCTTTTAAAAGATGAAATCAACAGCGCCATGTTATATAAAAGCCTAGTCTATAACATTGAACGTTTTAAAAATATCATAAAAATTAAAGAATCAGAACAATTATACAACGATTTATTTCAATTAAGTCCGCAACCTATTTTTGTAATTGATGCCGCAACTTTACAAATTTTAGATGTAAACCAAGCCTGTGAAAAATTATATGAATTTAAAAAAGAAGAATTAGTAAACCAATCTATCAAAACTATTTTTAAAGACGAAGAAAGTATTTTTGACAATCATCAAACAATAATTACTCAAAACCATCAAAAAAAGAACAAAGACAAAATCATCGCCCAGGTTAAATATAATAAAATCATCCATAACAACAAAGAAGCAATCATTATAGTAAGTAACGACATTACCAAAAGTATTGAACATCTTAATGAAATTGAAAATCAAAACACTAAACTAAAAGACATTGCATGGATTCAATCCCATGTAGTTCGATCACCGCTTACAAATATTTTAGGGCTCATTAAACTAATAAACGAAACAGAATCGGTAAATGATAAAGAATTACTTGATCATCTTAACCAATCAGTAATAGAATTAGAAAACACCATCAATGAAATAGTAAATAAAACGCATTCTATGTAACTAAAAAATCTTTGCCTATGAAAAAACACATTTTCATAATAGATGACGATCCAATTTCTACAATAATTCTAAAAAAAAATTTAGAACTTGTTTCTATTACTCAAAAAATTGAAACATTTAACAATGGTAAAGATGCTTTTGACTACTTAGAAAACAAATATCTGAAAGATGAAAAATATATCATATTCCTAGATATTAATATGCCTGAAATGAATGGTTGGGAATTTTTAAGCAAATGTGAGCCATTAATTACATCGCAAAACACAACTATTTATTTACTTACCTCATCTATCAACAAAGCAGATTTGGAAAGAGCGAAACAATTTCCATTAATTGAAAAATACCTGTCAAAACCCATTAGCAAAGAAGTTTTAATAGAAATTAAAGAAAAAAACCAATTGTAAAAATAAAAGACACCCCTAAACCCTACCAAATCCCACCTACCCTTCTTTCTGGACTATTTTAAATAAAATCTAAATAAACATTTGATAATCAATAAATTATTTTGTTAATTTAAGAAGTCAAAACTTTAGTTCCATATAAAAGCAATTAAATAATGAGTAAAGAGCATTTAAACGCTAATCTTTTTAATCTAAACCCATTACCATCGTGGATATACAACTATCAAACGTTTCAAATTCTAGATGTAAATATTGCTGCCATTGAACACTATGGATATTCAAAAGAAGAATTTTTGAAATTAACCATAAAGGACATTAGGCCTCCGCATGAAATAGAAAGACTTCTTAATGCTAATGCATCCATTAAAGACCAAAATGGAAATATCTACTTTGGAATTTTCACCCATTTAAAAAAAGATAAAACACCAATTCAAGTTGAAGTTAATGGTCATAAAATAGATTTCAATGATCGAGAATGCATGCTAGTAGTTTGCCAAGATATTACCAAAAGAATAGAACAAGAAGAACTAATACTTCAAAGCGAGCAACGCTTTAAAGCACTAGTTCAAGAAGGAAGTGACATGATAAGTATAATTGATACTAATGGAAAATACAGTTATACAAGTCCAACAACAACCGCTATTTTAGGAATAACTCCTGAAGAGTTTCAAGGCAATACAATTTTCGATTTCATTCATCCAGAAGATATCGAAAAAGCTTCAAAATACATGCAAAGAATCGCCAAGGAAAAAAAAATAATCGTTGAACCTTTCAGACTTAAAGACGGCAACAAAGAATGGAGATGGATAGAAACTGTCCTTACAAACATGACAGACAATCCTGCTATTAAAGGAATTGTGGCAAACTCAAGAGATATAACAAAACAAAAGGAAGAAGAACAACAGTTAAGACTACTTAGTAGCGCAGTAACCAATACCAAAGATTCAGTTGTAATTACCGAAGTGAAACTTGTTGACAATTCCGGCCCCAAAATCATATACGTTAATGAAGCTTTTACGAAAATGACAGGGTATAAAGCTGCCGAAGTAATTGGCAAAACAACTAAAATACTACACGGTCCTAACACGGATCATGAGGAACTCAAAAAATTGAACAAAGCCATTGAAAAATGGGAATCATGTGAAATCACAATAGCCAACTATAAAAAAAATGGGGAAGAGTTTTGGAATAATTTTAAAATATCTCCCGTAGCAGATGAAAAAGGAATTTACACCCATTGGATAGCCATTCAAAGAGATGTAACAGAACAAAAACAAAAAGAACTTGAAAAGGAACTGTTAGGAAAAATAAGTTTAAACTTCTCTTCCGAAAAAGACCTATTGCAATCTTCCAAATTACTCTGTCAAACTATTTGCGAATATGGCCGATTTGACCTAGTGGAATTATGGATGCCAAATATCGAAAATACAACACTGCAATTAATTGCTCAAAACGCAGCTTCAACAAATGCAACTACCTTTTCAGAATTAACAAAAGAACTACGAGCTTTAAAACTAGGCGAAGGATTACCAGGTGCAGTTTGGAATAAAAAAAACACCTCTCTTTGGGAAGATATTCACAAGGAGAATCATTTTATTCGCAAAGTAGCCGCTGAAAAAACAGCGCTGAAAAACGCAGCAGCTTTCCCTCTTATTTACAACAACAATATCGTAGGAGTATTACTAATAGCCTCAAAAAAAGAAATAAATCATTTAAAAAAACACATCGAACTATTCGAACAATTAAAGCAATTCATCGGTTCTGAAATCAATCGAAAAAAACTAGAAAACGATTTAGGGTATCTATACAATACCATTCCAGATATGGTATGTCTTACCGATTTTAAAGGTAGATTTTTGAAAATAAACAAAGCAGGTTGCGATTTATTAGGGTATACGGAAGAAGAACTTCTATACCAACCTTTTAACAATTTTGTTCACCCAGAAGACAAACTCATCACGAAAAATGAATTTGAAGACATTACTCAGGGTGAAATTACCTCTAGCTTCGAAAACAGATACCAAACCAAAAACGGAAAAGTGATTTGGCTGAGCTGGACCTCTAAAGCTTCATTAGAAGAGGGACTAATATACGCTATTGCAAAAAATATAACCGAGGAAAAAAAGATAAAAGAACTCAACAGACAAACGCGAGAACTTGCCAAAGTGGGAGGCTGGGAATATAATTTAATGGAAAACAATCTATTTTGGTCCGATGAAGTGCATCGTTTACACGAAACAGATCCAAAAACATTCATCCCTGATGTAAATACAGCCATAAACTTTTACAAAGAAGAGCATAAAGCTTATGTTACAGAATGCATAACCAAAAGCATAACAGAAGGAGCTTATTTAGATTATGAAGCTATTATCGTAAATAACAGCAAAAAAGAACGATGGACAAGAGTAATTGGAAATCCAGAATATGAAAATGGTAAATGTGTAAAATTTGTAGGGAGTTTTCAAGACATAACCGACCGTAAAGAAACAGAAGAACGATTAAAAAACTTATCCGACAATATTCCGGGTGTCGTTTATCAATATATTCTTCATCCTGATGGTAGCGATGAAATTAAAAACGTTAGTAAAGGAGCAGAAAAAATTTGGGGATATACTGCAGATGAAATTACAAACAACATTGACTTAGCATGGAATCAAATCAAATCAGGAGGCGATTTTGAGGCAGTAAAACAAAGCATTGTTGATTCTGTAACAAATAAAACAAACTGGTCTATCAAATTCCGTTCGGTTGCTCTAAATGGAGAAAAACGCATACTTCAAGGTTATGGAAAGCCTGAATTTTCTATAGACGGTACCATTCTTTTTAATTCCATTTTATTAGATATTACGCAAGAAACTCAAAATGAAGAACTATTAGCACAAGTAACCAAATTAGCAAAAATAGGAAGTTGGGAACTTGATTGTATAGAAAATAAAATGTATTGGTCAAACATGGTATATGAACTTCATGAAACAGATCCTGCAACGTTTATACCTGATTTAAAGAAGGGTATCAATTTCTACAGAGAAGATTTTAAACAAATGGTGGCAGAAAAAACATCAAAAAGTTTAGAAACTGGAATCCCTTTTGATTTCGAAGCCGTTATAGTGACAGCAAAAAACAAAGAACGCTGGGTTAGATGCATAGGAAATGTCGAAATGATAAATGGAAAATGCATCCGACTATACGGTAGTTTTCAAGACATTCACGAACAAAAAATGGTAGAGCTGCAAAAAAACAGTTTTCAAAATACCTTAGAAAACAGTTTAAATGAAATTTATATTTTCGATGCCGATACCTACCAATTTATTTATGTCAACAAAGGAGCGCTAATCAATATTGGGTATTCAATAGAGGAAATGAAAACCCTAACTCCTATCGACATTAAACCTGATTATACGGTGGAGGCGTTTAAAAAACTGACTACTCCTTTAGTAAACAATGAAAAAGAAAAACTAATTTTCTTTACAAATCACAAACGTAAGGATGGAAGCCTATACCCTGTAGAAGTGCATTTACAATTAATAGCAGAAAACAACCAAAGAAGATTTTTAGCTGTAATTTTAGATATAACAGAACGCATAAAGACAGAAAAAGAAATCAGCGATAGCGAAGAAAAAAGAAAATTAATCATGAGTGGCGCATTAGATGCCATCATTTGTATCGACACCAATGAAACAGTTACTTTTTGGAATGCACAAGCTGAAGTGATTTTTGGATGGAAGGAAACAGAAGTTATTGGGCAGCAACTATCAGAACTAATTGTACCTGAACCCTACAGAAAACACCACAGAGAAGGCTTAAAACACTATCTCAAAACGGGAGAAGGAAAAGCGCTTAACGTTCTATTAGAATTGAGTGCCATCAAACGAAACGGAGAAGAATTTCCAATTGAACTAACGATAATACCTATTAATCAAGGAGAGGATTTATTTTTCTGTGCCTTTATTAGAGATATAACAGAACGTAAAAAATCAGAAACAAAAATTCTTCAAGCAAATGAACGTTTCGAGATAGTAACACAAGCAACTAATGATGCCATTTGGGATTGGAATATTAAAGAAAAAACCTTTTTTAGATCTCAGAATATTCAAAAGTTTCTTGGAGATGATACACCTTCAAATTTAGAAGAAAGTCAATTTTGGAATGAAGACTTTCACCCTGACGACATTAAAAAAACAAAAGAAAATTTATCTAACGCCTTAGATAATCCTGATGTAAATAGATGGGAAGCAGAATATAGAGTTTTTAATGAGTCTGGAAAGATTGTTTATGTGGTTGATAGAGGCATTATTTTACGTGATAATGATGGAAAACCAACTAGAATGATTGGCGCAATGACTAACATCACCGAGCAAAAAAAGCATGAAGCACAACTTATTGCTTTAAACGAATCATTACAGTCATATGCAAAAGAATTAGAACGCTCAAATGAAGAATTGGAACAATTTGCTTTTATAACATCGCACGATTTACAGGAACCGCTACGAATGATTTCAAGCTTTATGGACCAATTAAAACGCAAATATGAAGACAAGTTAGATGATAAAGCTTTACAATATATCGATTTTGCAACAAATGGTTCAAAACGAATGAAGCAAATTATTTTAGATCTTTTGGAATATTCTAGAGCAGGAAGACCAACAGATTACGTTGAAGAAGTTAACGTAAACGATATAATTACAGATTATAAATTGTTAAGAGGAAAAATTATTTCGGAAAAATCAGCCACGATTACACATGAAAAAATACCAAACATTCAAACTTACAAAACGGGCTTAACACAAATATTTCATTCACTATTAGATAATGCAATTAAATATTCGAAAAATGAAATAGCGCCTAAAATTGAAATAACTTGTAAGGAAGACGATAAGGAATGGACATTTGCCGTAAAAGATAACGGTATTGGAATTGAACCAAAATTTTACAACAAAATTTTTATCATTTTTCAACGTTTACATAATCGTGAAGAATATGAAGGAACTGGTATTGGACTTTCAATTGTAAAACGCCATATAGACTTTTTAAACGGTAAGATTTGGGTTGAATCTAAAATTGACGAAGGTTCTGTATTTTATTTTACAATACCAAAAAACAGCAAACCAATTTTGCCACAATAATTAAAAATAAAAGCTAACAACAAAGAAAAGAATGCTAGCTAAATTTATATAAAAAATCGCACAATAAAAACAGGCAAAGGTTTGATATTCAATAAAAAAATGTAATTTTACATAAAGGTTGTAGAAATCAAAATTGGGACTAAAAAAGTTTCTTTTCCATCTAATAAAATATTTAAATATGAGTTTAGAATCAAATACTGTTCACATACTCCTAGTTGAAGACAACGAAGGAGACATTTTACTTACACTCGATGCTTTCGAAGAAACTAAAATAAAAACAGAAATTAGCGTTGCAAGAAATGGTAAAGAAGCAATAGATTTCCTTTTTAAACAAGGAGATTTTTTAGATGTTAAAAAACCAGATCTGATTCTTTTAGATATCAACTTGCCCATTTATAATGGTCATGAAGTATTAAAGAAAATCAAGAATGATGAAAATCTAAAGAAAATTCCTGTAATTATGTTAACCACTTCAGCCTATTCAAATGATATCAATCAAGCGTACGATAATAATTGCAATAGCTATGTAAAAAAACCTTTAGATATGCATGAATTTTTAGATGCAATATTAAAAATAGAAAATTTTTGGCTCGAGCTATGTACATTACCAAAAGAAGAATAAACAAATATCAATAAAGAAGTATTTTTTTATAAAAATCTATATTGTTTTGAGTGATTTCATGTAGTGCAAACTTTTCTGAAACAAATCGCCTGCCTTGTTTTGCAATTTCTTGAGCTTTTTGAGGATGACTTAAAACTTGAATAATTGTATCAGCAATATCTTCTGGTTGATAAGGATTACACAACCAACCGGTTGCACCATCAGTAATCACTTCTGGACCTGGTCCTAACTTAGTAAAAATAACAGGTTTCTCCATTGCCATAGCCTCGGGAGCTACTAATCCTAAGGTTTCCATATGGGAAGGAAATACACAAACCGCTGCTTTTGCATAGATAGTAGGAATTTCTACAAAAGATACTGCCCCATGAAAAACAACATCATTGGCATACTCACCTAATTTAGGTAGTTCTTTTTCTTGTAGCATTTTGACATAGGAACTTCCATCGGGAAACAACCAATCTCTGCCATACAAATTCAAAATAGCATTGGGAAATTGCTCTTTTACCATTGGAAAAGCTTGAATCAACTGACGAACGCCTTTCTTCTCACAAAGAGTTCCCGCAAAAGTGATGTTATTTATTTCAATTGCCACATCTTGAGGCTGGAACAATTGACTATTAATGGGATTAAAAATAATTTCAACTGGTTTGTTATGATAACTCAAATACCTTGCAGTATGGCTTTTAACATAATTAGAAACCGCGATAAAAGCATCAGCTTTTTTGAAAGAGCGTTTTTCTTGAAATCCTTTCCACCAAGTAATCCCTCTGTTTTCCCCTTCAGCAAAAAAATGATGGCCACCATGTAGGCGAATCACGTATTTTATTTCTTTAATTATAGGCAAAAATGCAAGAGACAATTCGGCTCCTTCTACGATATCAATGGGATTCTTTTTATGAATTGCAGCAATGGTTTTGGCAATGTTTTTTGAATTAAAATACCAAGCTAAACCTTTGACGTTACTTTTCCGAATTCTTATAATGTGCACTCCATTTACACTTTCTTTTTCATCAGCTGGGGTATAATTCAACCCTATAACTGTAACCTGAACATCATTTTTAACCAAAGCCTCAGCCATAGTTTTTACAAAACTACCCAAGCCTCCATGTGGAAAGCCTGCTTTTGGATATTCGTTGGTTAAGAAACAGATGTGCATTTAACTGTAAATTTTTATAAATTCTTCTATTGGTAAATAAAAACTATTTACGTTCTTTTTTATTGTTTTTTCGTCCCAATTCCACCAAGCTATTTTGTTTAATTTTTGAATAACAATTGCGTTATGCTTAAAACTAATCACTTTTGCAGGTACACCTCCAACAACGGCGTAATCAGGCATATCTTCTGAAACAACTGCTCCCGCTAAAATGGTAACTCCATTACCTATTGTTACATTAGGCAATATAGTTGCTCTAGCTCCAATCCAGACATCATGACCAATAGTAATATTTTGCTTTTGAGGGGATAATTGATTTGTGATATTCTTTACTTTATAGGTAACAGAATTAATTACAACGTCATCTTCTTTATTTAATACTTCATGGAATAAAGGAAAACTCGTAATTTCACTTTCTCCATGATAACCCGAGTCACATATAAAATGTACATCGTTTGCAATCGAACAAAAATTACCGATAACTAATTTACTATTGGTATTCCATCGCCATACATAAGCTCCATTATCATAAGAATTCTTACCTAATTGAACCCAATCGGCATCTTTTAAATTTATATGTTTCTTGTTTTTAAGGAAATTATAAAAATTAATTCCTAAAAACTTCCAAATTAATCTTCTTAAACTATTTATCATAAAATAATACGTTTGAAATATTCTGAGAAGCCTCACTAGCATCTTCTATGACAATTTCAGTCCATCCACGGATATTCTTAATATCAAAATTAGATTTAAATTCAGCCATTAACGTTACCAAATTGTCTTTAGAATCCCACCACAAAACAACATTGTTATTAGGCATACTTTTAAAATGCTGAAATTGATAAATTGTTTTTACAGACCAATCGGGATTTACCTTTTCTTCCTGGTCGTAATTTATATAGATACAGGGTTTATCAAACATGCCAAAATCGAACGCCATAGTAGAACCTAAATTTACAACAACATCACTATAATACACAGTTGAAACTAATAACTTAACATCCTCAGGTAAGGGATAAATAGTAGTCCAACTGCTATTAGGTTCAAAATTCCACAAAGGTGGTGCTTGCTTAATTAAATTAGGATATTGAGAAATAATCGTTTCAAATCTACCAGAAATATCTACGGGACATCTTCTCAATAAAATTTGATATTCATTATCTAAATTATTTTTGATTAATTCATCAGCCAAATCATTTAAATATTGAGGATCATCTGGACAAGTCAAAACATCATCTCCCGAATAACAAATGATTTTTTTATCCAAATCTAAATTATATCGAGTATAAAACGCTTCTTTAGGAATAATATTTTCAGAATGCTGATAACACTCAAACTGAGGAGTCCCAGTAATAAAAATTTGGCTTGAAGCAATTTCAGGATAATATAATTTCAATTCCTCCTTCATACAATCAGACCAAACCAAATATTTATCGGCTTGCAATGCCATTCTTGCTTTTGGTAAATTATCCCAAGAATAAATCACAGTAATGGTTTCAATTCCTAAATCTTTTGCTGCTGCAAAAACAGGAGCACATTGTACACCTCGTTGATGGGAACAAAATAGTTTTTCAGGAGCATTAACCAGCAAAATTTCACGCACTTCCTTATAAAAAACGGAATCTCTTATGGCTTTTTGATATCTTTTTTCAAGTTTTAAAATACGCTCATAACGCGAAAATCCATACGATGCAAATTCAATAAATTTATAAAATAAAGTTTTAAAAAACCCTTTATGATGGGTTTTCCAATTGGTTAAAACAGTAGGGTTATTTACTAACTTAGCATTGTGTTTTAAACGAGCCAAACAAATTAACTCTCTAAGAAACTTTTCTTGTAAAGATTCAGAGTATTTAGGAATACTTATCGTATTTTGAATAGCGGTAATATCTTTAACTACTTGTTCGGTTTTGGTATCAAAAGCATGAAATAAAACCAATTCCTTTTCCCTTCCTTTAAACACATCAGAATACAAAAAATTTCGTATCCCAACACCATCTGGAAAAAGAAGCATTATTTTATGTTTAGTTTTACTCATTTTTAAAATCTAAATCTTTAATAATTGTAGCTGTAAACAATCGTGCTCCTTTATCATTCAAATGGCCACAAGAAGAAAAGTATTGATCGTCCTCTACCACATGCTCATACTCTTTAATTTCAGGATATAAAGCTTTCACTTTTTTAAAGTAGTCCATTCCTTTTACATTAGAACACATAGGCGTAGTAACCGCAATCAAATTGATGTGGTTCGCTTGACAAATGTGCTTAATTTCTTCAAAATATCGGTTACGTAAAGGCACTAAATTGGCAATATTATTTTTCATATTCGCTTTTGGATTAAATCCTAACGGATAATAACCCTTGTTTGCCAGTGCGTTCGTAGGTTCATTAACTAAGGTTTTATACCAAGCTCTAAACCCTATTTTTTCATCAAATTGAATATAACGATAAAACGGTACATAATACAATTCGGTAAAATCAGCTTCATTTGCAAAATGGTTCGTTATGGTTTTCGATTGGTGCAGAAAGGGCATAAAACGTCCGAAAGTACCATCATCGCGTTTTTCGTTGGATAAATTCAAATCGGTTTCTACGATGACATTTTTTATTTCCCAACCTCTTTCAAGCATTAATTTTAATAGTAATGACGTTTCGAATAAATGCGAACCACTCATGCCATAATTAAAGGTTTTTAAGCCTTCTTTTTCAAACAATTCCGAAACAAAATGATTGTTAGCTCTTGAGGTGCCTAAAATAATCACATCATACTGTTGTGGTTTCGAATTGATAACGTTTTCCAACTTATTTCGAGTTTCCGATTGAGCAAAAACAGTAGTATAAATGAAATCCAATGCAAAAGCGGAGAGCAAAAGCACTAACAAAATTTTTCCGATAAAGACTAAAAAGAGTTTCATTAGAATTGGAAATAAATAAATTCTTTATAATCGGAATATACGCCTAAAGCCAATAAGGCCATAATCGCTAAGGTTACTTTAACCCAACTTGCTTTCCCTGACAAAGGTTCTACTTTAGAACGATTGAACCATTCTACAAATACAAAAACCAATACCAAAAATAGCAATTCAAAACTATATCGCTCGTTACTCAAATACTGTGAATCAAAATGCAAATCGGTCACCATTTTTTGAATATACCCAATAGCTTCCGAAATCGATTTGGCTCTAAAGAAAATCCAAGCAACAGTAGTTAAGGCAAATGTACCTAAAATAGTTGAAATGGTTTTTATACTATTGAAATCCCAACCCATTTTGATATCGCCCATATTAGAACGATTCTTATTTTGTAATAACAAAGGCAAGAAATATATCGCATTCAACAAGCCCCAAATAATAAACGTCCAGTTAGCGCCATGCCAAAAGCCACTTACTAAAAAAATGATGAAGGTATTTCTCACTTTCATCCACATGCCGCCTTGACTTCCTCCTAATGGAATATACAAATAATCGCGAAACCAAGACGATAACGAAATGTGCCAACGGCGCCAAAACTCAGCAATATCTCTAGAAAAATAGGGGTAATTAAAATTCTTTAATAAATCGATGCCAAATAATTTAGACGTTCCCAAAGCAATGTCAGAGTACCCAGAGAAATCACCATAAATTTGAAAGGCAAAATATACGGCTCCTAAAAGTAAGGATAACGAATTCATGGATTCATAATTATCGAAAACCGCATTAGCATACGTAGCACAACTATCCGCAATAACTACTTTTTTAACTAATCCCCAAATAATTTGATAAACCCCTTCTTTGGCTTTTTCAAAATTAAAATGACGTTTGATTTTCACTTGTGGCAATAAGTGCGTGGCTCTTTCAATAGGTCCCGCCACTAAAAGCGGAAAGTAACTCACGAATAATGAGTAGTCGATAAAATTGCGTTCAGCTGTGATGCGTTTATAATAAATATCAATCACATACGACAACCCATGAAAGGTATAAAAAGATATTCCAACCGGAAGAATTAATTTCAATAAAAAAGGATTCGCTTGAAATCCGAAACCATGCAACAAATCAGCAAAAGATTGCGCAAAAAAATCATAGTATTTGAAAATTCCTAAAAACCCTAAGTTAATCCCAATAGTTAACCACAACCAAAACTTTCGTTTTTTATCGGTCGTACTGGTTTCCATCATGATGGCACTGAAGTAATCCAATAAAGTAGAAAACACCAATAAAAACAAAAAACGCCAATCCCAACACGAGTAAAAATAATAGCTCGCTATAATGAGTACCGCATTCTGAGTGGTTTTGTTTTTATGAAACACCAACCAATACAACAGAAATACTATCGGAAGAAATAGGGCAAAAGATAAGGAGTTGAAGAACATTTAATTATCTCTAAATTGTTTTTGATGATTGAGTTGCCAAATATCATCATTTAATAAGGATTTCAAAAATAATTCGGCGCTATTTCCTTTTCCGAAATCACTTTCTGTTGGTTGTACTTGATGCGTATCAATAACACTCAAAGCTTTAGAAATTTGTTCTGATGTATAATCAACATTGATAATATCGGCGTGAAGTGCCCTATTTTGTTGGCGTGTTCCAATATTGATAATCGGTAAACCATAATAAGGAGCTTCTCGAATACCTGCACTACTATTTCCAATAATGAACTGGGATTTTTTTAATAAGGTTAAGAAATATTCAAATCGCAACGATGGAAAAATGCGAAAACGAGGATTTCCTTTTAATTTCTCATACGCTTTTAAAATGGTTTGACTTCCTAAATCGTTATTGGGATACACTACCACATAATTATGATGATCAGCTAATAAAGCATCCAAAAAATGATCTGCGTATTCCTGCATGAATTTGGCTTCTGTTGTCACCGGATGAAACATCGCAACGGCGTAGGTATCAAAGGTAATATCATAATACTGTTTTGCCGTTTCTAAATCAGGTAACGTATTGGAAAACATTATATCTACATCCGGAGAACCGATCGTAAAAATAGCATGTTCTAATTCGCCCATTTGAATCAAGCGTTTTTTGGCTTGAGGGTTAGACACAAAATGCACGTGACTCATTTTACTGGTTGAGTGACGAATCAACTCATCGATAGTCCCAGAGACTTCTCCTCCTTCTATATGCGCTACTAAAATATTATTCAAACTTCCAACGATAGCGCCTGCTAGGGCTTCCACTCGATCGCCATGAATCACAATCATATCAGGCTCGCAAGATTTCACATAAGCAGAAAGTCCTTCAATGGTCTTCGCTAAAGTCAAATCCATAGTGGTTTCATGAGTGTGATTTTCGAATGTATGAATATTAGCAAAACCACATCGCTCTACTTCTAGCAAAGTATAACCATATTCTTTTTGTAAATGCATACCCGTAACAAAAATAAAAGGTTCAAATTCGGGATGCGCTTCCAAAATTTGAATCAAGGATTTTATTTTACCAAAATCGGCACGAGTACCGGTAAGAAATAGGATTTTTTTGGACATTTTGTAAATGGGTATAGCGTTGCAAATATAGGATTTTTTGAGGATTGAAAACAACTCGTTTTCTCATCTCTAAAAAGAACTTCTGCTAATACTTTTATAAAATGAGGTTTGTTTGTAAATCTTGCTATCACATCCCCCTAGCCCCCTTCAAAGGGGGAATACCTTTAAATAAATTTTAGTGAAATACTTTTCTAAATAAACTTATGAAAAACAAAAAAATAAAAAGTTCTTAGAAGGAGCTCCCCTCTTGAGAGGGGTTGGGGGTGTGTTTTTCAAATTCTTCAATAAAAAACTCAATTGCTCTTATTACATTTTCAGTATCCTTCAAAACTTGATAATCCGAAAATCGTAAAACAGTAATTCCCAACTCATTCATTTTTTTCTCTTTTATTAGGTCTTTTTCATACACTTCCAGAAACTCATGGGAGTAACCATCTACTTCAATGCCCAACATTAATTCGTAACAGAAAAAATCTAGTATGTAATTATCAACGGGCTTTTGTCTATGAAAATCGTATCCATACATTTGATCCCTTTTTAATTTTTGCCAAAGAATTATTTCTGCCTTTGTAGAATTGTTTCTCAATTGCTTAGCAAATTCTTTTAATTTTGGATTGTAGGGTATAATTTTTCGTTTCATTTTTTTATCAAATATATTTTACACCTCCCTAGCCCTCCTCTAAATAAATTTTAATAAAATACTTTTCTAAATAAACTTATGAAAAATAAATAAACAAAAACTTCTTAGAACGAGCTCCCCCTTTGAAGGGGGTTGGGGGGATGTTACTACTCAAAATCACCAAAATCCAATTGCTCATCATTTGCAATGTCTCTTGTCGCTTTTTTACCTAATAACGAATCAAAATGTTCTGCTAGAATCTTACCAGTTCCAGGTCGTTTTACCCAAATATTCTCTTTGGTTAAGATTTCGCCTTTTTGGATAGAGGCAATAGAACAAACTGTTGCAAAAGCAAAATCAATCGTTACTTGCTCTTCATCTGCAGGTTGTTTGGTTCCTCCACGCATTTGCGCCATTTCAGCACTATTGATGATTAATTCTTTTGCAGCTTGCTCATCCATACTACATACAATATCTGGACCTGTTCGGTTCATGTGATCGGTAAAATGGCGTTCTAAAATGGATGCGCCTAAAGCCACAGCACCTAAACAAGCGTTATTGTTTAACGTATGATCCGATAATCCAAAAACCCTATCAGGAAAAGCTTGATGCATTTCCATCATAGCACCAAATCGTACTAAATGAATTGGAGTGGGATATAAATTGGTCGTATGCAATAAAGCCACTGGAATATTGTGTTTATCAAAAATAGCTACCGCTTTTTGAATACTTGCTATGGTATTCATACCCGTACTTAAAATAACAGGTTTTCCAAAAGAAGCAATATGCTCCAACAAAGGATAATTATTACATTCTCCCGAACCAATTTTATAAGCTGGAATATCAAACTTTTTCAAACGCTCGGCTGCAGCTCGCGAGAAAGGAGTTGAAATGAAAATCATGCCTTTACTTTCCACATAATTTTTCAATTCTAATTCATCTTCTTCGTTTAAAGCACAACGTTCCATAATTTCGTAAATGGAAACATCGGCATTGCCTGGAATAACTTTTTTAGCAGCACCACTCATTTCGTCAGCTACAATATGAGTTTGGTGTTTCACGACCTCAACTCCTGCTCTATGTGCAGCATCTACCATTTCTTTAGCTACTTGCAAAGAGCCTTCGTGATTAATTCCGATTTCAGCGATAACTAATGGTGGAAAATCGGGTCCTATTTTTCTTCCTGCTATTTCTATATAGGGATTCATATATTTAGTGATTAGTGAATAGTGATTAGTGATTGGTGTTAGTTTTTAAAAGGTACTCCGCATAATCAAAATCTTCTTGTGTATCGATATCAATATTGGCAAAAGGATGATTTACTTCTAACGGAAAAGCATCTTTTGTAATGATTTCATTATTTAATATTACAGATGCTTTTGTAATGTAAAGCAACCCATTTTCATAATACAAAGGCTCTAAATCTTGACTGCGTTGCCCTACTTCATAATTGTAAGGAATGAATTTATGGTTTGTAATTTTTCCTAATTTGTGATGACTTCGTGAAATGGTAAACAAACTGTTCACTTGTTTTTCTTGAAAAAGAACAAAGGCTTCTTGTAATAAATTATCTGGACGCAGTGGATTGGTAGCTTGTAACAGTATTACATTTTCAACTACTCCATCAATTGATTCTAAAACATGCTTTAAAGCTGAAACAGTAGGTTCCAAATCTCCTGAAAGTGATTGAGGTCTATCGATTACCAAAGTGCCATATTGTAACGCTACTTTTTTTATTGCTTCATCATCGGTGGAAACATAAACTGCTTCTATAAGCTTGTGTTGTTGTGCATACAAAATACTATGTGCCAGTAAAGGAATACCGCCCAATAATTTTAAATTTTTACCCGGTAAACGTTTAGATCCGCCCCGGGCAGGAATTATAGCTATTGTTTTCATTTTTAGAAATTTTTAGAAATAAAATGAAATGTTTTAATACAATTTTCATTTCCTTTAAAAAGTTCATGTGTATTAACTTGTTCAAAAATTTTCATCAATTTCATATATTCATTTTTTGAAACTTTATAAAATAATTCAACATATCTTTTTTCACAACTTACTGGTAAAAATCTTGAATTCCAACCATCTCTGGATTGAGCTAAATGATTATACGCTTGAGCAGATAATTGCGATTTATATATTTTAATTAATAACTCTTTATCAATAATCTGTTTAGTAATATTGGAATATAAATTTGGAATTAAATCTGTATGGACAGAATATAATATAAGATTAAGTTCCATTTTAGAAATTACCTTACCTAAAAGAAATGCACAAATTCTATGTTTAGGAGGATTATCAATTGGCCAAATACAAAAAACATCATCCCACTTTTGAGATAATAAAATATTTCTTATTTTATTTAGATGTTCAAAATTAACTTCCATTGTATCATTAGGTATTCCAATATTTATTATTGAAGCATTCAATTCTCGGGCTACTTTTTGCGATTCTAATGATCTAATTTGAACTGTTTCAGATTGATTAACCAAATCAGCTCCATCAGTTAAAAAGACTAATGTTATAGCAGCGCCTTTATTTTTTAACTGAATTAATGTCCCTCCTAGGCCAATTAACTCATCGTCTTGATGAGGAGCAAAAACAATTACGTTTTTATTTGCTTTTATTTCATATTCCATTGGCTCAATAATCTCTCTAAAAAAATCTAAATGGAAGACCTTTTGGATAAAATCAATATCTGTTGACTTATAAATTTTTTTTAAAAGTGTATTACTTGCACCATCTTTAACAGATGAAAAGTATTTGTAATAATAAATACTTTCTAATTTGTTTAAAATTCTTTTTATCATTTTATTATTATTAAACCTCTACCTGTTAATTTAAAAACAAAAAAACCAATAATCAATTTTAGCATCCAAAAAAAATAATTCGACTTAAACAAAAATGTTTTTTTTATTAATGCTTTGTATAAATAAAAAACATCTGGGCTTTTATATAAAACCACTAAATTTTGAATTTGGAATTTGAAAAAAAATAATTTTATATCTGGAGTAATAATTTTTTTTTCAGTCAAAATATCAATAATATCTAGAACAGCTTGATGTCTAGTTTCTAATACTTTATAATTAGAATTAGAAGAATTAGAATTAATGTGAATTCTATATAAAGATAAAAAATCATCCAATAAATATATTTTAGGAAATTCGGCTAATCTTCTTATATGAAAATCTCTATCCAACCACTTTAACAACTTTTCATTGTAAAGTATTTTATTTTCTAAAAATGATTTTCTCCACATTAAATCATGCATATACCATGAAACTTTCAGAGTAATGAAGTCCTCTAAAAGATTATCCGTTAAATAAGTACGATGTTCTTTTTGAATTTCATTTTTTTCATTATCAACCATTATGGTTTTTGACAATACAGCATCTATTTCTGGATTACTATTAAAAATATCCATTTTAGCTTCTAAATGATTATTTAAAATCCAATCATCTGAATCTAAAGACATAATAAACTTACCACTAGCTTTAAGTATTCCAAAATTTCTCGAAGAATTTGGACCTTTTAGCATTGTTTTTGGTCTGTTAAAAAATTTAATTCTGGAATCTTTATGCATATAATTAAGAACCACATCTTGTGTTGAATCATCCGATCCATCATCAACAATTATACATTCCCAATTGGAATAAGTTTGATTAATAACACTATCTAAAGTTTCACTTATTATAGAACCTCTATTATATGTAGCTATAATTATAGAAATTAAATTTTCTTGATTGATTCCTTTCATTAATATATATTCAATTTTCGTAGTATTCGTAAAAAAATATCCCTTAAAATATAAGACAAATTTAAAGTTAATTCATTTTTATTAATATGCTTTTTATTTATTAAATGATTATTAACTAAATTATCTAAGTTAAATTCATTACATAATGTATTCCCCATATGATATACCATTGCTTTTTCAACAGAAAGTCTATAATATCCTAATTTATCAATTGGAATATCTATATAATTTAGCTCACCACCTGGAAAAACATATATAGGTGACGCAAAAGGTAAGGAATGAAAAACTTCTTTTTTATAAACTGAAGCAAAATGACTAGCTCCAACTATAGCAATACAATCATTTTTTTTTATATAATATTGATAATTTTTCCAATTGTATTTTTTAGTAAAAAAAAAGTTTTTATTATTAATCCCTCTTTCAAACAATTCTAAATCAAAATCTTTTACAACTTTTCCTTTTTTAACAAAAAATAATTTTGTCGCCCAAAAAGAAGTATTACAATAAAAAGCCATGTGAGGATCTGGGGTTAAACCTACAACTCCAACATTTTTAAAACTCTCAAAAATTAACTGAGCTTTATTTTGCCAATTTGAAAAGAAAAACACATCTGCATCTGCAATAGTTATAAAAGGTTCGTAAGCAGCTTTGGCTTCTTGTAAAACAGAATAGACTTTACCATAATTCACAGAGTAATTAACTAGTTTTTCTATTTCTTTTTTTTCAAACAATGATTTTATATAATCAGCAACTTCCTTTTTGCAATTATTATTAATTATTGTGATATTTGTTTCAGATTTATCAATTGTCCTTAAAAGGGAATTTATACTAAGATAAAAGACCTTCTCTGAATTCTTAAAATAATCATCCTCAGAATCCGGAATATAAACAGGAATAATTATTCTATGTTGCTTATAGATAATCTTTTCTTTTTTCTTTTTTTCAGGATTAATACCTACTCGCATGTATCGTTTTCAATTTGTTGGTATAAAGCTACTATTTTTTGTTGATTAACCATATAATCCAATCGCTCTTTTGCGATTTTTTGATTGATTTCAAATGCTGTTTCAAGTAATTCTCTTTGTTGCAAAACCTTTAAAATCAAATTAGCTATAACTTTTTCATCATCTGGATTTTCTATTAAAAAACCATTTTTTCCGTCAGAAATTATTTCGGCTGTTACATTTCCTGGGTTTGATTGAATAGGAAAAGCGCCCATAATTATAGCTTCCAACAATGTATTGGGAATTCCGTCAGACAAACTATTTCCAATATATACAGCAGATTGCCCCATTATTTTGAGTATTTCTTCATGACTAATAGTATCTTTTGGAAAAACCTTGAAAGGTAATCTATTTTCATGAACCCAATCAATAACTACCTTATGTGAACCAAAAACGATTACTTTGTAATCTGTTAAATAATCAGTCAAATACATTAAAGCTTTAAGAATTGGTAAGGCTCTGCCAAATTTATGTTGATACCCTTTTACCAAAATTATTTTTCTTTCTGAAACAGAATGTATAAAGGGTAAAAACGCTTCCAAATGAAAACCTCCACCACCAGGAATAACACCCGTATGTTTCCCTTTAAAACCTAAATTTTTAGCCAAAATAAAATCTCTATTACAATCTGTGTGTAAATAGTTAATACGACTTAAAACTGCTTTAATTTTTGACACATGTTGTGGTTGGTTTTGAAAATAAAACAAATCGCTACCCCAACACGAATACAACCATTTGATTTTTGGAAATTTTTGCATGGTTTCCAAAATAGGATAACTGCAACTTTGCATTTCAAAACTATGCACTAAGTCGGGTTGGATTTCGTTTAAAATTTGTACTAACTTTTCGTTTGCCGTAACTTCTAAAAAAGGTTGTAAAGTAGTATAGAAAACTGGAAATTTTTGTTGTAAAAAATATTCTCCTTTAATATAAGGTACTTTTCTTTTCTTCCAATTTGTAATTTGTTGCATACTAATTTTTGTGGGCAACCCTCCTTTTTCTAGAACATCAAACCAATACAATTCATGCCCAAACGCGTTCAGGTTTTCAATCCAACGAACCGCATGAATAGATCGCATCGAAATAAATAGAATTCTCATTTAGGAATTGGAATTAATTATAGAATGCAAAGAATTAATATAATTGTTTATACTAAACTTTTTAATTTTATCGGCATTAGCCTCACCTTCTTTTACTCTTTGATTATCATTATCAATTAAATGCTGCAATTTATCACTCAAAATAGTTTTATCATTTGGTATTAAAAATTCCGAAGGCTGTAGTAATCCAATACAACCTACATGATGAGATGCGATTACAGGCAAACCATACAACATGTATTCCATAACAACATTTGGAGTACCTTCTATTTCTGATACCAATACTCCAACATCCAAACAATTCAAAACTTCTTGAACCGATTCGCCAGATAAAAAACTAACTTTTTCAAAACAATTCAAAGACTTAGAAAGAGCAACAATAGCATTGTATTTTTCTAAAGTTTCCTCGCTATTGTCTTTATTTCCTAAAAACACCAAATGAATCTTTTTATCGGTTTTAATTTCACTAAATGACTGTAAAAGTAATTCTTGAAATTTTTCAGTTCTGTAATGTGCTATCATTCCGATTACTATGGAATCATTTGGAATACCAAACTTATTTTTTAGTGAAACGGTATCTAAAACTACTCTTTTAATAGACACATATTGCGGTAAAACAAATAATTTTTTCTCAGGAATTTTATAGTAATTTTGAAAAACTTCTAAACCATTTTGTGCATTTGCTATAACAAAAGGTACTTTTTGTACAGCTTTTTTTTCCAACAAATCATAAGTATAATTATCTAAACCTAATTGATGCCAAAAGGTAACTTTAGCACCAACACTTTGATATATCAATGAAGCTATTTTTGAAGGGGTGTTTAAAAACGGAATTATAATATCGGGATGAAATTTCGATACTTCCCTTTTCATTTTATTCAAATATTTTAAAGCTCGAAAGGTTCGTTTCAGATTTAAAATAGAAAACTCTTTTCTTACAGTAAGTGATGGTGCTCCAAAATAATGAATAACATTAATTCCACATGCTAAAGCAAATTCATGAAACTCTTTTGTTGGCTGATTGGAATGTGTGGCAACTAAATGAACGTTACAATTATATTTTTTAATTAAAAAATCAGCTAAACCTAAAGCTTGTCTTTCCGCTCCGCCTAACATAGCAACTTTAATCATCAAAACAACCGTTTTATTTTGAAAGCTAAATTTTGCCATGTTACTGATATAGTTTTTTAATGATTCTGGAAACGCCACTTCCTTTAATACTAGCGAAAGGCAACAAAACACGATCAACCAAAATAAATTTAAAAAAAGTGGTAGTATCTAAAAAAGAATGTGCCGCCAACAAATGTACTATTTTCTTATTATCATCCTGAAAAGCGCGGCTATTTTCTAAAATAATGAAACGAAAAATTTTTTTGTAGGATTGAACAAAATAGGATTTTATATCCTTATTTTGAAATCGACTTTCCTTGTTCTTCTGTATTAAAGCAACCAAACTGAGCAACAAATAAGTAAAACATTTGACCATTTTGGTTTTAACTTCGATAGAATTGTACTTCTCTTTGTAATTGGCATCGTTTCGATAATAACAATCAATCGCAGGATATATTTTAAAATCAGAGGCTTGAACAATGGCTTTGATGGCTACCTCTAAATCTTCAAAAACCACTAATTCCGAATTAAAACCAATAGTTTTAAAAAAATCGGTTGTATAAATTGGAGCTGTAATAGGCCATTGACCGTGCAATTGAATAAAAGATTCTAATACTTGGTTTTTATCTTGTTCAGTAACAATTTCCTTTTTTGAAAAATCAGGTGCGTCTAAAAAACGTTCCATTTGAAATACTAAAAAGTCACATTCTGGATATTGCTGAAATTGTGCCACTCGATTTTCCAAACAAGTGGTGGCTAATAAATCATCCGCATCTAAAAAAATAAGATAGTCGCCTTTAGCTTTTGTTACGCCGTAATTTCGTGCTGAAGAAGGTCCTTTTGGCAAATGGTCTGGGCGTTTATACAAGTGAAAACGATTGTCTTTTTCACGATAGTTTTCTGAAATAGTTTCGGTTAGGTCGATAGAACCATCATCTACTAAAATACATTCCCAATTCGTATAGGTTTGCGAAAGCACACTATCTAAAGTGGCTTTTAAGTGCTTACTGCTGTTAAAAGTGGGAATAATTATGGAAATTAGATTAACGACCATCATTCAAATTTTTTAAGTAAAAAACTACGCAGATCAATTGTAGTAATTCCATTGTAACTCGCTCCTTTAAAAACATCTAAGGTAACCACCATTTTAGGATAATGATCCGTTATTTGCATCAAATTACCAAATTCACGTTCCATCGTTTTTTCATCTTGTAGCGACAAAGCTACCTGAATATACATTTTCTCTCCATTTTTGGTGGCAATAAAATCGATTTCTTTGTCTCCTAAAACACCTATTGTAACATCATAACCCAAAAACACCAAATGATTATAAACTACATTTTCGATAATTTTACCTCGATCTTCCAATCGGTAACCCCAAATACCATTACGAATACCCAAATTTTCAAAATAATACTTATCTCCAATTTCAAAGATTCGTTTCCCTACAATATCATAACGCGCTACTTTGTGAATTAAAAAAGCATTAACCAAATGATGCACATAAACTTGCACCTGATTGGGAGCCATATTAATTCGTAGTGATTTTAAAAAATCGCTAATTTTTTTAGCCGAAAAAAGACTACCGGTATGCGCCGCTAAAAACTGTACCAATTGTTCTAAAAATACAACATTTCGAATAGCATATCGATTAATGATATCGCGATAAACAATGGTGCTGTAAATATTTTTTAAATATTCAAAAACAATATGATCTTCTAATGGTAAGTGTTTTAAATAAGGTAAACCACCATATTTAAGATACAACGTTAAACTAGAATCATTGTCTTCTAAAGTATGAAATTGCAAAAATTCAGTATAAGACAAACTATATACCGTAATTTCAATAAAACGACCACTCAAATGCCCTGCAATATCCCCCGACAACAAATTGGCATTACTACCTGTACAATACAAATCTAAATTTTCATATAAAACTAAGGAGCGAAGAGCCGATTGAAAATCAATTATATCTTGAATTTCATCAATAAAGACAAAGGTTCGACCCGTTTTTCCTTGATTCTTAAGAACATAATCATGAAGTTCCTGCGCCGTTTGTAATGCTGAAAATTGTAAATCCTCTTTGTTAATGTAAAGAATCGTACTTTTAGGATATTGGTTTTTTACCAAATCCATAATTTGAAACAACAAATAACTTTTACCCACACGTCGTTGCCCAGTAAATACTTTTATGATATTTTTACCAATAAACGGACGCACCCTATCTAAATAAGTGTTTCGAGATTCTATTTGTGAAGGTATAAAAGTCATTTATTATAATTACATTTAAAACACAAAGCAAATATACAAATTATTATAAATATACTTATAACTTTTATTTAAAAACAACATTATTATAAACATAAATAAAACAATAGGCATGGTTTTGCTACAAAAAAACAAGCTGTCATCGGAACAAAATTGGGAATAGTTGCTTTCTTTTCCTAATAATTGGGCAGTATTTAATCGCTAAAGTAGAAGTCAACAACTTCGGATTCGATTTTAGTAGGTAAAACCAATACTTGAACTCAGCTGACAAGCTATACTTTTCTTTGTATCGGTAATAAAACAGCCAATTAAGTAGTAAATCAATTTTAGTTTTTTCAATATTATTTTGAAAAGACCAATGAATGAGAGATTCATACATTTTTTGACGATGTATTTTATATTGTTCGGTTTTATTGAAACTATTAGTATCATGAACACCTCGCATAGCAACGGGTTCCGTTATATTTCCAGCTACTAATTTAGAAGTGAGTGCCATTTTAAGCAACCAATCGGTATCTTCCGCCACAACTAAATGCTCTTGAAAAATTCCGATTTTGGTTAGCACTTCTTTTTTAATGGTTAAACCATCAATAGAAAAATACCCTTTTTTTCCGTTTAATAGATAGCCAAATAATTCTTTTGGCGGAATAGCTTCTGTAACTGTAGTTAAAGATAATTCTTGGTGTTCTTCATCTGAAAAATCTCTATAAAAATGAACTCCAATAGCATTGTAAACGCCGTCAATTGTAGTATCGCTAGCAAAAATTTTACTGTCGATTTCAAAACGATTTTCCAAGTAAAAATCATCCGCATCTAAAAAAGCGATAAAAGGCATAGTGGCTTTTTGTAGCGCTAAATTGCGACTTGCGGAACGTCCTTTATTGGCATTTTTTTCATGATGATAGATTTTGATTCTAGCATCGGATTGTTGTAATTTTTGAAGAATGGCTAAAGAATCGTCTGTACTACCATCATTTACCAAAACCACTTCTTTTACCTCAGCAAGAAACAAGGCAGAAGTAACCGCTTTTTCAATGTAAGCAGCAGCATTATAAACGGGAATGATGACAGAGATTTGCATGAATCAGAATTTTATTTTGTTGCTTTTTTCAACTTCTCAATATTGATTTTTAAACCACTAAAACTTGTTTTTATTCCTAATTCGTTCATGAGTTTTTTATATTGAGATTCATCTCCCCAAATTCCAAATTTATCTTTATATCTTATATATTTAATCAATCTTACTTGGGATAAACTATCGGCAAAATCTTGTAATAATTCAGCATTTTCTTTATGTTCCTCAAACGACTCATCAAATCTTAAATAAATAATCAACTCATCATTATTTTTTAAAAGTGATTGAAAATTAACAATCGATTCTTTTACAAATTCAAGATTTTCAGTTGTAGCAATACCGCTGGAAGGCAAGGTATGTAAATAATAACAAAATTTTGAACTGCGTAATTCTAAAAATCTAGCGATTCGCTGTCTTATTTTATTTTGTAATTGCACATTCTCAATTAAATCATCAAAATGATAGAATAAAGCCTCTGGATATTTTTCTGCAAAAACTTTTCCCTTTTCATTTTTTTTTAAGTCAATTAAAAAGTCAGTAAAATTATCTTTTATATTGATAAAAGCGTAATGTAGAGCTAATGAAGGTTTTGTATCTAACCAATCAAAAGGCAAACTTTCATTTCGCAATTCTAATTTTGAAATCATGTAAGCAGGATGACAATCACAGCCTATTGGCAATATACTTTTTAATGGTTTATATTGCTTGTTTATTTTTAATTGGTAATGAAATGGTAACTTAATTTTCATCTTCAGAATGGATTACTAAAATTTAGATACAAATTTTAGAATATGATAACTTATTTTTCTTTTCAATTTACTCTTAAGTATTGGCTTTAATAGTTTGTTAAACTCTTGAGTATAATTAAAATCGATTTTAGAAACATTTACATTGTCATAGCTTTCTCCAAGATAATTTACTTTATACAAGTTACTTCTCTGAGTGATTTCTTCAAAAATGGCTTTATTTCTTTTGTATGAATCGAGAATCTGTCTTATCGTATCCTCAGCTTCAATTTTATTTTCTGAATAATTATAATGATTCTGATGTAAAACTATAACATCATCAACAAATTTAATATTCATTTTTTTCTGTCGAATACGCCAAATAAAATCATCATCATCATAACCTACCCCTTTTGCATAACGCTCATCAAAACCGCCCAAATCATATAAGTCGTGTTTAGTCATTGCGGCACAAAAATGATACGCTTCTGGTCGAAATTTTGAATGATTGTACCAACCTAAATCGCCATTCTTGACAAAGGTTTTGTCATTTTCAGATATAAGCTTTTCAATATTTTCTTTATCAAACAATAATTCTTCAGAATTGGTTGTAGTTTTATCTAATGAAAAACATCCAAAACTCAAATACTCATTTTCTTTTAAATGGGCATCCACATATGCTAAAATAGCGCCAAAATGGTAACACTCTGGATTTTGAATAATGATTTTATCACCTTTAACCGCTTCAAAGCCAAAATTAAAAGGAATACAAGGATTTTTGTACCATTTGTTTTGCTTTTCTAAACGAATTACTCTTAAAAAAGGGTAATCGGTTTGTAAATCTTCTAATCGTTCTGCTTCATCACTACCATCATCAACTACAATAACTTCAAAATCGATTTTACCATAATAAGGCAACATACTTTTTAAAGTACGAGTAAATAACTTTTTTCGGTTGTAATAAGCAGTAACTACAGATATCATATTATAATGAATAGTGTTTGTATAGGGTATTGTGGTCTAAAATCCAAGCTTTCAAAGCTACTAACATTTGTTCGTAGGCAGGAACGTGGTAATTAAAATCTTTTCGTGTAAAAAGTAAACTTTTATCCACTTGATAAGCATCGTAATCCGCAATTTCCAATTGGTTGTTTCGAAATATAGAATTAAACAATTGCAACAATTCGTATTTATTTATCTTTTCGCTTGGCACCACTTGAATAATTCCTGAAATGTTTTGGTGGATAACTTCATGAACCACTTTTGCTAATTCAAGTGTTGTTAAACCGGTCCAATAAGCATTAGAATAACCATTCAACTTAGCGTCTAAAGGTTGATTCAAAAACCAATGCAACAATCCAATTCCATTTGTATTAATTTCGGGACCAATGATAGAGGTTCTGATGGTGACATCTTTTGTATTATCAATTTCGCCTAGCGCTTTTGATTGGGCATAAAATCCAATGCCATCTTTTACATCCGCTTCCGTGTAATTTCCTCTTTTACCTGAGAACACACAATCGGTACTAATATGAATTACTTTTGTTTGGGTATTCTTGGTAATTTCCTCTAAAAAATGAGGAAAATAACTATTGAACCAAACTGCCTTTGACGGATGATCTTCGGCGTCTTTGTTTAAAATTCCAATACAATTGACCACCACATCAAATTCATGAATTTTAATTAGGGTTTGAAGTCGTTCTGTATCGCTAACATCGACATTAAAACTTGTGTCATTTTCCGAAATGTTTCTAGCAACAGCATACACTTCGAATGCATCAATTGTCGAAAAATAACGTTGCATGACATGCCCTGCCATACCTTTAGAACCAATAATTAAAATTTTCTTCATAAATTATTTATTCCAAGTTACCTGATTCACAATTTTAGTGTAACTCATAATCGCTTTTATAACCCTATCTGAACTATTTAAAACTTCATATTCGGATGGGATTTTGATTTCGCTATCGAATAATCCTTTTGTAATTTCAATTGAATTGATGATTTCGTCTTCTTTAATTCCTCCTAAAATAATGGTTCCTGCATCAACGGCTTCAGGTCGCTCCGTGCTAGTACGAATACTTACTGCTGGGAATTTCATCATCGCTGATTCTTCGCTAATAGTACCACTGTCAGACAACACAATGAATGCATTTTGTTGCAACTGTACATAATCAAAGAATCCAAGGGGTGCCACATTTTGAATCAAAGGATGAAACGCAATTTTTTGTGACTCGATTCTTTTTTTAGTTCTTGGATGGGTTGAAAAAATAACCGGTAATTGATACTTCTCAGCTACTTTATTTAAAGCATTCGTTAAGGCAATAAAATTAGCATCAATATCAACATTCTCTTCACGATGCGAACTAACTACAATATATTTTTGACGAGTAAGCTGTAACTGTTCTAAAACGTTACTCGAATTAATTTTACTAGAATGAACGTGTAAAACTTCTTTCAATGGAGAACCAATCACAAAAACATGGTCTTTACGAAAACCTTCACTTAACAAATAACGTCTGCTATTCTCTGTGTAAGTTAGATTGATATCGCTAATATGATCGGATATTTTTCTATTGATTTCTTCTGGCACATTTTGGTCAAAACAGCGATTTCCAGCTTCCATGTGAAAAATTGGAATTTTTAATCGCTTGGCAGCAATGGTACTCAATACGCTATTGGTATCGCCTAAAACCAAAAGGGCATCTGGTTTTTCTTTTGACAATACTTCATAGGATTTTGCAATAACATTACCTATGGTTTCTCCCAAATGACCTCCAGCCACGTTTAAAAAATAATCCGGTTTTCTTAGTCCTAGATCTTCAAAAAAGATTTCGTTTAATTCGTAATCATAATTTTGACCGGTATGAATCAGAATATGATCAAAATAAGTGTCACTTTTTTTGATACATTCAGCTAATCGAATAATTTCGGGTCTTGTGCCTAATATTGTTGCTAGTTTTAACTTTTTCATTTGCAATAAATCATTTAAATTCTTCTAAGGTAAGCAACAAATTTTTCACACCTTCAACATCTAATTGGGTTGTATTATGTGAATTATAATCTTGAATTTCAGGTAAAATATCTTTCCCTTCAGAGAAATATTGACTGTAATTTAAATTTCTATTATCGGCTGGAATACGGAAAAATCCGCCCATATCCTCAGCTTTCGCCATTTCTTCACGGGTACACAACGTTTCATATAATTTTTCTCCGTGTCGGGTACCAATAACTTTGATTGCATTAGAGGCATTTTTAATCTCTAAAATTGCTTTTGCCAAATCGCTAATGGTAGAAGCTGGCGCTTTATTTATAAAAATATCCCCTGGATTCGCATTTTCAAAAGCAAACAACACCAACTCAACAGCATCATCAAGCGACATTAAAAAACGCGTCATACTAGGGTCAGTTACCGTTAAATCTTCTCCTTTTTCAATTTGACTTAAAAAAAGAGGAATAACGGAACCTCTTGAAGCCATTACATTGCCGTAACGCGTTAAACATATAGTGGTTTTGGTGGTGTTTCTCGACTCTGCAATAGCTACTTTTTCCATCATAGCTTTTGACATTCCCATAGCGTTGATAGGATAAGCTGCCTTATCGGTAGACAAACAAATTACTTTTTCTACCTTATTTTGAATGGCTGCGCGTAACACATTGTGAGTTCCTTCTACATTGGTTTTTACGGCTTGCATTGGGAAAAATTCACAAGACGGCACTTGTTTTAAAGCTGCTGCGTGAAACACATAGTCCACTCCAATCATTGCTGATTCAATGGAGATAAAATCCCTCACATCGCCGATATAAAATTTGATTTTTTCATTTTTATAGTGATTACGCATGTCATCTTGCTTCTTTTCATCTCTTGAAAAAATGCGAATCTCTTTAAAATGGTCGGTATTTAAAAAACGGTTTAAAACTGCAGTTCCAAAAGAACCGGTTCCACCAGTTATTAATAATACTTTATTTTTTATTTGGTTGTTCATAATTTACGCAATGTGTATCCATTGACTTGGAATTCCAATTCGTCCAGGATAATTAATATTAAATTGACTTAAATAAGAATGTTGACTTTCTTCTATTTCAAATGAAATTATTTTTGAAAATTCATTTTGCACAACTCCTTTAACAGGAGAATAAACCGCAAAAGTAACATTATAAATTCCTGATGTTAAAAGACCTTTAGGAAGTTTACAAAGCAACTTCGAATGACCTATAACTTTATTCTTAAAACGTTCACTAGTGTAGTCTCCAGACCAGTATACTAACTCATCATTACTATCTTTTAAATCGATAGTAATATAAGCTCCTTCAACATTTTCGCGAGTTAAAAATTCAAATTCAAAAATTAATTCATCTTCTGTTGTAAAAATTTTACTTGGCTTAGTATTCAACAAATTTACGCTTTTAATTTGCATAGGTAAATTTGGAGAATCAGAATATTCGATAGATAAATTTCTATCTGTAGCAATTAAATTATTTTCATAATAATTAATAGCGCTTTCAACATTTCCATTGAAAACAGTTTCTCCATGGTGTAAAACAATTCCTTTGTTACACAATTTTTTAACACTTGCCATGGAATGACTAACAAACAAAACGGTTCGCCCTTCTCCTTTACTCACATCATTCATTTTCCCTAAACACTTCTTTTGGAATTCGGCATCTCCAACCGCTAACACCTCATCTACAATTAAAATCTCCGATTCTAAATGTGCGGCAACAGCAAAAGCCAAACGCACATACATTCCAGAAGAATAGCGTTTTACAGGCGTATCGATATAGCGTTCTACTCCAGAGAATGCTACTATTTCATCAAATTTACGGGTAATTTCGTGCTTGCGCATCCCTAAAATGGCGCCGTTCAAATAGATGTTTTCTCGTCCGGTCATCTCAGGATGAAAACCGGTTCCAACTTCTAATAAGGAAGCAATTCTACCTTTGGTATAAATTTTACCCGTTGTAGGTTGCGTCACCTGACTTAATATTTTTAACAAAGTAGATTTTCCAGCACCATTTCGTCCAATAATCCCAACAGAATCCCCTTGATTAATCTCAAAATTGATGTCGCGCAAACTCCAAACGTAATCGCTTTCGCCTTTACTGCTTCGGTCATTTGCTTCCCCAATTTTCAAAAAAGGATCTTCTTTACCGCGCAAGTTATACCACCAACGCTTCATATCATCTCTAACAGTCCCCGTTCCCACGAGCCCGAGACGATATTGCTTGGAAATATGTTCTGCTTTTATTACTACTTTACTCATTACCTATTCAAAATTCAACATTCGTTAATCATTATTCAACATTCAAAACACCTGAAACACCGCTAAAGTCCCCTCAAGGGGACAATTCCTTCAAAAAAATCCACCATCATCCGCACTTCGCATTAGCGAATCCGTTACATCAGCGTGCCAATCTCCATCACCCAATCTCTTCATCTCCCAGTCTCCTCGTCTCCTAAACCGTATCCATAAACGTTTTCTGCGTCTTGTTAAACACCAAAATTCCAAGAGCTAAAATAACAATTGAAAATACAGACGGATAAACCAAATTAGAAAAGTCAAAATCACCAATACCTAAATAGGCATAACGCATATAATCAAATAGACCTACCAACGGATTAAGTTCAACTAACCATTGATAATCTTTTGGAACGGATGAACTTGGATAAATTACGGGTGTTGCATACATAAACAACTGTACGCCAAAACCAATCAACTGATTCAAATCTTTATACTTCGTGGTCATGGAAGACAATATCAAACCGATTCCCATAGAAATCAACGCCATCAAAATGATGATAAAAGGCGTAAGTAAAATCCAGTTATTGGGTTGTATTTGATTTTGAAAAGTATAATATCCAACAAAACCAACAAACAATAAGAACTGCACTGCAAATTTCATCAAATTGGAAATCACTATCGTTAGAGGCATGATTAATCGTGGAAAATACACTTTCCCAAAAATACTCGCATTGGCATTAAAAACACCCGAAACCGTAGTTAAGCAAGTGGAAAAATAGTTCCACAACGTAATTCCTGCCATGTAGAAAATAATTTTTGGAGCACCCTCTGTAGACAATTGTGCGACATTCCCGAAGATAATCGTAAAAGTTATGGTCGTTAGTAAGGGTTGAATAAAAAACCATAACGGTCCCAAAATCGTTTGCTTGTAAACCGTGACAAAATCTCTACGCACAAACAAAACCAATAGATCCCTATAATGCCAAAGTTCTTTCAGATTAATATCAAAAAGAGAATGTTTCGATTCAATTACGGAATCCCAATGTTCAGCTGTAGTATTTTTTTGACTCATTAACACAAATTAATTGGCAGGTCGTAACACATAAGACCTTGTGCCAAATTTAAACTTTTTTAACGGAAGGACAAATTTTATTAAGTAAAGTCTTTTTTAAATAGCAAGTGTAAGAACAAACACAAGTTCAAAAATCAAATTCACTCCCCATCTCCCACTCTTCCCATACTTTCGTCCCCCCTCTTCACCAAGTCTCCCAATCTCCCTCTCCCTCTCCCCCCATCTCCCCATCTCCCCATCAACACAATCCACTTAAAAAAAACTTCGTGCATCTCTGTTTAAAATCAAACCCCCTACACCCCTAAAGTCCCCTCAAGGGGACAATTCCTTCTAATAACTTTTTTCCCCTTATCATATCAATTAGAAAAATCCTCATAATCCTATAATCCGTGGCAAAAAACAAAAAGTACAACGCCTCCATGAACCTCTCACAACACAATACACTTCAAAAAACGCCAAACGGAAAACAAAACAAAACATCTCAGAAAAATCCCCCCTTTGAAATCGAAGATTCAACGACTCAAAATTAAAAACAAACACCTGGAATCAAAGGGGTTATGGGATGTAAACTTCTAAAATCAAAATCTTTTAATCATCATTCAACATTCAAACAATCCAATACCCCATAGATAGCGTTCCCCCTTTGAAGGGGGTTAGGGGGATGTAAACGCTGTGTAAAACTTTTTCAAGAGCAAGAACAAGTTCAAAAATCAAATTCAAAACCAAAAATCCCATCCCCCCATCCCCCATCTCCCAATCTCCCTCTCCCCCCATCTCCCAATCTCCCTCTCCCCCCATCTCCCAATCTCCCAATCTC